>Ga0308161_1000035_pt1 | contig 424727 bp, 380 predicted proteins | sample PhyFR2_FD_201034 | JGI IMG/M metagenome (GOLD analysis project Ga0308161, IMG submission 201034) | Phyllosphere microbial communities from UC Gill Tract Community Farm, Albany, California, United States - DLSLF.R2 | ecosystem: Host-associated > Plants > Phyllosphere > Unclassified | place...
TGCAAAGAAAAGTTTTACGAACCATTTGTCCCGATGCAAAAGGTCTGATCGCCAAAATCACCAATATTTGTTACAAGCACGAACTGAATATCGTGCAAAACAATGAGTTTGTTGACCATCGCACCGGCCGTTTTTTTATGCGCACAGAGCTGGAAGGGATTTTTAACGATACGACCCTGCTGGCCGATCTCGACAGTGCCCTTCCACAAGGTTCCGTACGTGAACTGCACAGCGCAGGTCGTCGCCGTGTGGTTATTTTGATCACTAAAGAAGCGCACTGCCTTGGCGACCTGCTGATGAAGAGTGCATTTGGCGGTCTGGATATGGAAATTGCCGCCGTCATCGGTAATCACGATACGCTGCGTTCGCTGGTGGAGCGTTTCGATATTCCGTTTGTCCTGGTCAGCCATGAAGGTTTGTCACGTGAAGAGCATGACAACCGTATGGCAGAAGAAATTGACCGTTATCAGCCAGATTATGTAGTGCTTGCCAAGTACATGCGCGTGCTGACGCCGGGTTTTGTGCAGCGCTATCCCAATCAGATCATTAACATTCACCACTCATTCCTGCCGGCTTTTATCGGCGCGCGGCCTTATCACCAGGCTTACGAGCGTGGCGTTAAAATCATTGGGGCAACAGCGCACTATGTGAACGACAATCTTGATGAAGGCCCGATCATCATGCAGGACGTCATCAACGTCGATCACAGCTATACGGCAGAAGAAATGATGCGTGCCGGACGCGACGTCGAAAAAAATGTCCTGAGCCGCGCGTTAGATAAAGTATTAGGTCAGCGCGTGTTTGTTTACGGTAACCGCACGATTATTCTTTAACCGCCACGGCGCTGGATTGGCTGACATTCCAGCGCTACGGGCAAAAAGTGGACAAACGGTTCACCATTTGCCAGTCGGCGCTTTACAGTCCTGGCGCATTTGGTATGATGCGCCCCGCTTCAGAGCACAACAATTCAGTCCCTGGTGGGATTCCCGAGCGGCCAAAGGGAGCAGACTGTAAATCTGCCGTCACAGACTTCGAAGGTTCGAATCCTTCTCCCACCACCATCTGAATCTGCTGCCTGAACACACATATCATCCCCGGTGGGATTCCCGAGCGGCCAAAGGGAGCAGACTGTAAATCTGCCGTCACAGACTTCGAAGGTTCGAATCCTTCTCCCACCACCATCTCGAATATTCTCCTGATCTGCCCAAGATAATCTCAATCACCATTTTCTTCGGGGAGAGGGATGAGAACCTTCGACTAAGGTTCGAGTCGAGCATCGCGAGACAACGCGCGCAAGCGCGGCCCGCAGGGTGAGGCGCAACGCGCCGAATAATCCTTCTCCCACCACCATCTCGAATATTCTCCTGATTTGCCCAAGATAATCTCAATCACCATTTTCTTCGGGGAGAGGGATGAGAACCTTCGACTAAGGTTCGAGTCGAGCAACGCGCGTCAGCGCGGCCCGCAGGGTGAGGCGCAACGCGCCGAATAATCCTGACATCAAGCCCCCCTGATACAGCCTGTCTACCACTCGTTGAAATTGCCCTGCTCTGCCATGACTTTTACTGCAAAAATCGCTACCATCCTGCTTATCATTCGCTGAAGGTCATCCCATGAAATTTATTTCATTTAACATTAACGGCTTGCGGGCTCGCCCCCATCAACTTGAAGCGCTGGTCGAAAAACATCAGCCGGACGTCATCGGACTGCAGGAAACCAAAGTTCATGACGATATGTTCCCGTTAGAAGACGTGGCAAAGCTGGGCTATAACGTGTTTTACCATGGTCAGAAAGGCCATTACGGCGTGGCGCTGCTGACCAAAGTTCAGCCGGTGTCCGTGCGCCGTGGGTTTCCTGGCGATGACGATGATGCGCAGCGTCGATTGATCATGGCCGAGATCCCCAGCCCGATCGGTGATATCACCGTAATAAACGGCTATTTCCCCCAGGGCGAGAGCCGTGACCATCCGACGAAATTTCCGGCGAAAGAGAAGTTTTATCGCGATTTGCAAAGCTATCTGAGTGACAGCCTGGCCGCCGATAAGCCGGTACTGATCATGGGTGATATGAATATCAGCAGTACCGACCTTGATATCGGTATCGGTGAAGACAGCCGCAAGCGTTGGTTACGCACCGGTAAGTGCTCTTTCCTGCCTGAGGAACGTGAATGGATGGATCGCCTGCTCAGTTGGGGCCTGGTCGATACATGGCGCGCACAGAACCCGGACGTTAACGACCGTTTTTCCTGGTTCGACTATCGCTCAAAAGGCTTTGATGATAATCGCGGCCTGCGCATCGATCTGCTGCTGGCGAGCACCGGGCTGGCGTCGCACTGCATTGAAACCGGGATTGATTATGACATCCGCGGCATGGAAAAACCGTCCGACCATGCCCCGGTCTGGTCAACCTTCCGTTTCTGATACGGCCCTGACGCGTGGTAAAAAGCCACGCGTTTTTATTTCACAATTTTCCAAATCAAATTGTTGGTACCCAGCGATTTCTCATCGCGCGCGCACTGCAGCAGCACCCCTTCTGACTTAACTACCGCGCCTTCCGTATAGTTACGGTTTTCAAAAATACAGCACTGCAGACAATTCTGCTGGCGGTTTTGTCCCTGCGTCCAGGCTTCCGCTGGCATATTAACGATCACATCGGTATCGCTACCGCCTGCATCACCCTGTTGGTGACGGTAGTTAGCCTGTGCCGGGTTGCAAACAGCCATCACCGCCAGGAGGAGCCATGCTGATTTCATTATTCGGTTTCCTTAGTTTTACGCCTTGCTTTACGCTGCGGACGTTTTTGTCCGGTGGATGGTAAACCACGAAACGCCTTTCCCGACGGCTGCTGCCGCGCCTGCTGAATTAACCCGCTCAGCGTTTGTACCAGCGGCTGCATAAACTCATCGTAACGACAGGCTTTTTCACTGATACGCGTCAGGGTCGATTCCCATTGAGCCGTCATATCCGGCCGGGCAGCGAGATCCGGTAATGAATGGATCAATGCTTTGCCTGCATCAGTCGAATGAATATAGCGTCCTTTCTTGTGTAAAAATGAACGGCGGAACAATAACTCAATAATGCCTGCGCGCGTGGCTTCCGTTCCTAAACCATCGGTCGCACGCAGCACTTTCTTTAATTCTTTATCCTGAACGAAGCGCGCAATGCCGGTCATGGCCGACAGCAAGGTTGCATCCGTAAAATGGCGCGGCGGCTGAGTCTGCTTCGCCAGTACCTCACCGCGCTCGCACAGCAGCTCATCGTCTTTCGCGACGACAGGCAACGGCGTGCCATCATTTTCTTCATCACGCTCTTTACCGCCGAGCAGCGCTCGCCATCCTGCCTCAGCCAGAAAACGGGCTTTGGCAACAAATTTACCGCCCGCGATATCCAGATCGATGGTGCATTTACGGAACACCGCATCCGGGCAAAACTGCATTAAATATTGCCGGGCGACCAGTCCATAAACCTGCTGTTCGTTTTCGTTAAGCCTGACGGCGCTGGCGCGAGCGGTGGGAATGATGGCGTGGTGCGCATCCACTTTTTTGTCATCCCAACAGCGGTTTTTGCGGTCTGCATCAAACTCCGCTGGTGGCGTCAGGTCAGGTTGATGCGCCTGAATCGCATTGAGTACGGCGTGGCGACCGGCAAAATGTTCGTCGGGCAAATAACGGCTGTCAGAACGCGGATAGGTGATCAACTTATGGGTTTCATACAAACGCTGGCACACATCCAGTACCGCCTGCGCACTCAGCCCAAAGCGTTTAGCCGCCTCGATTTGCAGAGTAGAGAGAGAAAAAGGGAGCGGCGCGATCTCGTTCTCGCGCTTGTCATTGTAGGCGGTAACGATAGCTGGCTGACCGCTGATGCGTGCCACCACATGCTCCGCCAGCGAGCGTTTCAGCAGCCGACCTTCTTCATCCTGCCAGGGCTCACAGGCTTCGCTGGGGACCCAGTTGGCGGTAAAGCGACTCTCATCCGGTGTCACAATGTGCGCTTTAACTTCAAAGTAGTCTTTGGGGACAAAATTCGCGATCTCTTCGTCCCGACGTACCACCAGCCCCAACACCGGCGTTTGCACCCTTCCCACTGACAGCACACCATCATAGCCCGCATTGCGGCCCAGCAACGTCCAGGCGCGCGTCATATTGATACCGTAAAGCCAGTCGGCACGTGCACGTGCCAGGGCGGACACGCAGAGTGGAATAAATTCGCGATTCTCACGCAGCCGGTTGATGGCGCGTTCCACCGCTTGTGGGTTCAGGTCATTAATCAGGCAGCGCTGCACTTTACTGCGTTTCTCTGCGGGGAGTTGCAGATAATCCAGCACTTCATCCACTAACAGTTGCCCTTCCCGATCGGGGTCACCTGCGTGGACCACTTCATCGGCCTGCGCCAGTAATCCTTCCACCACTTTAAGTTGTTTCGCAACGGAAGGCCGCGGCTGCAGACGCCATTTTTCAGGGATAATCGGCAGATCCGCCAGCGACCAGCGCGCATAACGGCTGTCGTAAACATCAGGCTGCGCCTGCTCAAGTAAATGCCCCACGCACCAGGTGACAATCTGATCATTGCCGCAGGCGATGAAGCCATCACCACGCCGGTGCGGTTTAGGCAGCACGTCGGCAATGGCCCGTCCAAGGCTGGGTTTCTCTGCAATAAACAAACGCATTAAATCGGGTAATCCTTAACGTCAGCAAACAACAAGGGTGACAGCGCAAACCGGTCAGCGGAGGGTTGAGCGGCACGATGCCTGCCCCTTAGCCCGCTGAACGGTTGCATCACACGCACAGGCCTGGAGAAGAGTATGCGCTGCCAGATGAAGCAGCGCTATGGTAGCCTGGCGGCGCGCGGCTGATAAGCGCGCCGGGTTCAATGCTGAACTATTCGCACAATAACCGCACAATCTCTCGTCTGGGAGCGATCAGAAATAACGAACGAACGGCACCGTGTCGGGATGTACCACGGTAGTGCTGGATTTCAGCTGCGGTGTGCCCAGGTAAAGGAAGCCCACGATAGCGTCCTGTTCCCGGCAACCGAACGCGTCGCGTACCTGGGGATCGTCGGTCCAGGGACCACTTCGCCAGATACCATTAAAGCCCTGGGCGACCGCCGCCATCTGCATGGCCATCACCGCGCAGCTTGCCGAGGCGATTTGCTCCCAGCGAGGCACCTTGTGGTTCAGCTCACAGTGGGCCACAACGGTAATAATCATCGGCGCACGAAACGGGGCCTGGCTGGCTTTGTTAATGGCCTTTTCATCCAGTTGATTGTCCCGCGCCGCCTTCTCAAGCAGTTGGCTGAGGCGATCGCGGCCCTCGTTTTCCACTATGATAAAGCGCCACGGTTGCAAGGTACCGTGATCGGGCGCGCGCATGGCGGCGCGCAGGATATTATCCAGCACCTCACCGCCGGGGGCTGGCTCCGCTAAGCGGGAGGCCGAACGACGATTAACCAATAATTCAAGTGCATCCATGTTTTTCTCCTGAGGGGTTAAAGCACGCATAATCCTGGCACAGGTGGATTTTTTGTAACAGTCCAGGGTGATTTCCTGCTGACTTTTGTTGCGCCGCTCTTTAGGATGAGGTCGTCAACGGAGACCTGGCCTACAAAGCGGCTATTTCCGGTATATCAATATGGAGAGTGTGATGCGCACATTGTGGCGAATAATTGCTGGTCTGTTCCGCGGGATCTGGCGAGTGTTGAACTTTATCAGGGAATGTATCCTTAACCTGTTCCTGATTTTCTTGATTGTCGTCTGTGTCGGGATCTGGCTTCAGGTCAGCGGCTCAGGCAGTCATTCTGCCCCGGTGCAACAAGGCGCTTTAAAAGTTGATCTGACCGGTGTGCTGGTCGATAAACCTTCCGTCAGTAATCGCCTGAGTAAAATTGGTCGCCAGTTATTAGGCACCAGCAGCGACCGCCTACAGGAAAACTCCCTGTTTGATGTGGTTGATGCGATTCGTCAGGCAAAGGGCGACAGCAATATTAAAGGCATGGTGTTAGATCTGCGTGACTTTGCCGGCGGCGATCAGCCGTCGCTGCAGTATGTTGGTAAAGCGCTGCGCGAATTTCGTGAGAGCGGCAAACCCATTTACGCCTTCGGCGACAGTTACAGTCAGGCCCAGTACTACCTTGCCAGTTATGCGACAAAAATCTACCTGTCACCTCAGGGAACCGTTGACCTGCATGGTTTCGCCACCAATGGGTTGTACTACAAAACGCTGCTCGACAAGCTGAAGGTCAATTCACACGTCTTCCGCGTCGGCACCTATAAGTCTGCTGTTGAGCCTTTCCTGCGTGATGATATGTCGCCTGCCGCGCGCGATGCGGACACCCGTTGGGTGGGACAACTCTGGCAGAATTACCTTAATACCGTGTCGGCTAACCGTCAGATCACCCCTGAGCAGCTGTTCCCTGGCGCGGCAGCCATCATTGCCGGCTTACAGGCCGTTAAAGGCGATACCGGTCAGTATGCGCTGGATAACAAACTGGTCGATGTTCTGGGCTCACGGGCTGATGCCGATCAGATGCTTATCAAGACCTTTGGTTTTGATAAACAGAGCAGCGATTATCGCAGCGTCAGTATTTATGACTACAACGTTAAACCGGACGCCAGCCAACAGAAAGGCAATATTGCCGTTGTTATGGCTAGCGGCGCCATCATGGACGGCGATGAAACGCCGGGCAATGTAGGCGGTGATACCACGGCGGCACAGATTCGTGATGCGCGACTGGACCCTAAGATCAAAGCGATCATTTTGCGGGTCAACAGCCCTGGCGGTAGCGTAACGGCCTCGGAAGCTATCCGTTCCGAACTGGCCGCGGCGAAAGCTGCCGGTAAACCGATTGTGGTTTCCATGGGCGGGATGGCGGCTTCAGGTGGTTACTGGATTTCCACCCCAGCCAGCTACATTATCGCCAGTCCTGTCACCCTGACCGGTTCTATCGGTATCTTCGGCGTGATTAATACGCTGGAGAATACCCTGGACAGCATCGGTGTCCATACGGACGGCGTCGCGACCTCACCCCTGGCGGATGTCGCCAGCACCAAAGCGCTGCCGCCTGAAGTTCAGCAGTTGATGCAGTTGACCATCGAAAACGGTTACCACAACTTTGTTGGACTGGTTGCGACCTCACGTCACAAAACGCCGGAGCAAATCGACGCCATCGCCCAGGGTCATGTATGGACCGGAAGCGACGCGAAAGCCAATGGACTGGTGGATGCACTGGGTGATTTTGACGATGCGGTGAAGAAAGCGGCCGAGCTGGCGAAGGTTTCACAACCGCAGCTTGACTGGTATCAGGAAGATCCCGGCTTTGTCGATTTGATGCTGAACCAGATGAACGCCTCTGTTCAGGCCGTCCTGCCTGGCCAGCTGAAAGCCTGGCTGCCCGCGCCGATGTACGATGTCATGAGCGCCATGCGAAATCAGCCCGGCCTGTTCGACCATCTTAACGATCCACAAAACCGTTATGCCTTCTGCCTGACCTGCGGTGAAGTGCGATAAACCTCTCAGCCCGACTGCTGGTCGGGCTGCTTTTCCCTGCTGTTCCCCTTATACTGCGCGTTTTACAGCAAGTCTGAGTTCACCTATGCAAAAGAAAAACATCTACGTTGCCTACACCGGCGGTACCATCGGTATGCAACGCTCTGCTCAAGGTTATATTCCGGTTTCAGGTCACCTACAGCAAGAACTGGCAAAAATGCCCGAATTCCATCGCCCGGAAATGCCTGACTTCACGATCCATGAATATCAGCCCCTGATCGATTCGTCCGATATGACGCCTCAGGACTGGCAGTCCATTGCCGAAGATATCCGGCTTAATTACGACCGCTATGATGGCTTTGTAATCCTGCATGGTACAGATACCATGGCTTTTACCGCCTCAGCATTGTCATTTATGCTGGAAAACCTGGCAAAACCGGTCATTGTGACCGGCTCGCAAATCCCGTTAGCCGAATTGCGCTCAGATGGTCAGCAAAACCTGCTGAACTCGCTGTATGTTGCCGCTAACTATCCGGTTAACGAGGTGACGCTGTTTTTTAATAACACCCTCTATCGCGGTAACCGTACGACGAAAGCTCATGCCGACGGATTTAATGCGTTTGCCTCACCCAATCTGTCAGCCCTGCTGGAAGCCGGCATCCATATTCGCCGTCTGAACACACCGCCTGCGCCGCAAGGTCAAGGCGAGCTCATCGTACATACGATCACGCCGCAGCCCATTGGCGTGGTGACGATTTATCCCGGCATATCGGCGGATGTCGTGCGTAACTTCCTGCGCCAGCCGGTTAAAGCCCTTATTTTGCGCTCTTACGGCGTAGGCAATGCCCCGCAGAACGCCGAGTTCCTGTCTGAGCTACAGCAGGCCAGCGAGCGCGGCATTGTGGTGGTTAACCTCACCCAATGTATCTCCGGGAAGGTCAATATGGGCGGCTACGCAACCGGAAATGCGTTGGAACATGCAGGCGTCATCAGTGGCTTTGATCTGACGGTAGAAGCCGCCCTGACAAAACTTCACTATCTGTTAAGTCAGGATCTCTCAAGCGAGCAAATCCGTGCCAAAATGCAGCAAAACCTGCGTGGCGAACTGACCGAAGATTGAGACGGAGCAAACGGGAATGAAACGGGCACTGATCATTATTGATATTCAGAACGACTTCTGCCCCGGCGGCCCCATGGCCGTTAAAGAAGGCGATCATACGGTAGAGATTGCTAATCGCTATGCCCGTGCCTTTCGCGAAAAAGGTGAGTGCGTAGTGGCATTACAGGACTGGCACCCTGCCAACCATGGCAGTTTTGCCTCCGTGTCTGGTGAACCGGTTTATACCCTGGGTGAGCTTAATGGTCTGCCCCAAATCTGGTGGCCGGATCATGGGATTCAGCACTCAACCGGCGCAGACTTTCATCCTGGGCTTGATCGCAGCCTGTTCGACGCGGTCTTCCACAAGGGTGAAGATCAGGACGTTGACAGCTATAGCGCCTTTTTTGATAACGGCCACCGGCGTAAAACCGAGCTGGACAGCTGGTTACGCGCCCGCGACATTACGCATCTGGTGATGCTGGGCCTGGCGACCGATTACTGTGTGAAATACAGCGTTCTGGATGCACTGGAACTGGGCTATCAGGTGAACGTGGTGGCAGAAGGTTGCCGGGGCGTGAATCTCAATCCTGAAGACAGCGAAATTGCCCTGGCGCAGATGGCAGCACAGGGTGCGGTTATTATCTGAAGCTGAACGTGAAGGGTTGGCTTGTTGCCAGCCCTTCACGTCTCGAACGGCCTGTCACTTTCACAGGCTGTCCAGGCTTAATGCAGGTTGATACGAGTCACGTCTGGCTCAATGCCAAACTCATCTTTCAACTGCTTTTTAGACTTGGTGACCATCTCGCCGTCTTTACCGATCGTCATATGCTGTGGGGCCTCGTTATTCCGCGCCTGCCACATCATCACCAGTTGCAGGCTGTTATCACGCTGCTGCTGGGTCAGCGCCACACCATCCGGCCATTTTCCGGTTTCCACAGCCATAACCAGACGGTCATAGATTTCAGGCGTCATGGCATCAAGCATCGCGTCAAGTTGCTGTTTCATCGTTATCCTTTCGTCTCGTCACCTTGCTGATCGGTAAAGTTCAGCGAGGCGGAATTAACACAGTAGCGTTCACCGGTAGGTTGTGGACCGTCCGGGAAAACATGACCGAGATGGGCATCACAACTGCCACAACGGATTTCAACACGCTGCATACCATGTGAATTATCTTCCAGATAGCGAATCGCGTCATCGCTTACCGGCTGATAGAAGCTGGGCCAGCCACAACCTGAGTCATACTTGGTGTCAGACAAAAACAGGGGAGCGTTGCAGACCAAACAGTGGTAGATCCCTTCCTGCTTATTGTGCAGCAGCGCACCGCTGTACGGTGGCTCCGTTCCACGCTGCTGCGTGACATAACGTTGCATCTCAGTCAGTTGGGCGATTTTTGCTTCGGGTGCGGTTTCTTTAGGCATTTGAGCAATTCCGGGATGTCATTCTGTAAAAATCGACTACTATTCTAACAAACGATCAACATTAGTCGGGTCTTTTTTTGTGCTCAACCCTTCAGTCCGTATCCTACAAGGTAGATTTGTGACTTCGATCACCTTTTCTCTGGCATATCCCTATATATTCGGCGAAGGATTCAACAGAGCACGTTTTTTTCAGGTGCGCGCAAGCGGTTGCGGCACAAATAATTCCTGTTGAGCGGATTGACCTGTCGCAACAATTGACACGATTCCGCTTGACGCCTGGTAAGGTTTTTGTAATTTTACAGCCAACCTTTTATTCACTAACAACTAGCTGGTGGAATATATGACTATCAAAGTAGGTATCAACGGTTTTGGCCGTATCGGTCGCATCGTTTTCCGTGCTGCTCAACAGCGCTCTGACATCGAAATCGTTGCTATCAACGACCTGCTGGACGCTGACTACATGGCGTACATGCTGAAGTACGACTCTACTCACGGCCGTTTTGACGGCACCGTTGAAGTACAGGACGGCGCTCTGGTTGTTAACGGTAAGAAAATCCGCGTTACTGCTGAGAGAGATCCGGCTAACCTGAAATGGGACGAAGTCGGCGTTGACGTCGTTGCTGAAGCAACCGGTATCTTCCTGACCGACGAGACTGCACGTAAGCACATCACTGCGGGTGCCAGGAAAGTCGTTCTGACCGGTCCATCTAAAGATGACACCCCAATGTTCGTTCGTGGTGCAAACTTCGACAAGTATCAGGGTCAGGACATCGTGTCTAACGCCTCTTGTACCACTAACTGCCTGGCACCACTGGCAAAAGTGATCAACGACAAGTTCGGCATCGTTGAAGGCCTGATGACCACCGTTCACGCGACCACCGCGACACAGAAAACCGTTGATGGCCCGTCTCACAAAGACTGGCGTGGCGGTCGTGGCGCGTCTCAGAACATCATCCCTTCTTCTACCGGTGCAGCGAAAGCGGTAGGTAAAGTGCTGCCAGAACTGAATGGCAAGCTGACAGGTATGGCGTTCCGCGTTCCTACTCCAAACGTTTCTGTTGTTGACCTGACCGTTCGTCTGGAAAAAGCAGCGTCTTACAAAGAAATCTGTGCCGCTATCAAAGCCGCTTCAGAAGGCGAAATGAAAGACGTGCTGGGCTATGTTGAAGATGACGTGGTTTCTACCGATTTCAACGGTGAAATCCTGACGTCAGTATTCGATGCTAAAGCCGGTATCGCGCTGAATGACAACTTCGTTAAACTGGTTTCCTGGTATGATAACGAAACCGGTTATTCAAACAAAGTTCTCGACCTGATTGCGCTGGTTTCTGCTAAATAAGGCAGCCAGACAGAAGAGAATAAGGGTGACTTCGGTCACCCTTTTTTTGATCCATTTCGTAAGGAGTCGGGCATGCAAGACAAACTCTTTTCTCTCCCCGTGGTTAAACAGATTACGCCTTACCTGTCACAGCGTCAGGTCGGGGATCTTCCGGCAATCGTTGTCAGCCATCCTCGCGTGCGTGCGGCCATAACGTTACAGGGCGCTCACCTTATTGCCTGGCAACCCAGCGGGGAAAAGCACGTGTTGTGGCTGAGCGATAAAAGCCCTTTCTCGCCAGGTAAAGCGATTCGTGGCGGCGTCCCCATCTGCTGGCCCTGGTTTGGACCTGCGGGTGAACCGGCGCATGGATTTGCCCGTAATCAATCCTGGAAGCTGTCTGCTCATGATGAAAACGAAGAAGGCGTGATCTTAACGCTGGTGCTGGAAAGCAATCCACAGACGCTAAAGTTATGGCCACACGAATTTACGCTGATAGCACGTTTTCGTCTTGGGCAGCACTGTGAGATCGAACTGGAAGCCTACGGTGACTATGAGTCCACCGCTGCGCTGCACAGCTACTTTAACGTGGCAGATATCAATGGGGTCGATGTCTCGGGACTGGGTGATACCTATATCGATAAGGTTAACGACAATCAGGAAGGCACCAGTGACGGTAAGCAGCGTTTTACCAGCCGGGTTGACCGTATCTTTACTGCGGCAAACGACTGCTCCGTGATTAACGATCAGGTGGGACAGCGGCAAATCGAGGTTTATCATCACCACCAAAGTGACGTTGTCACATGGAACCCAGGCGTTGAGCTGTCCTGCAGCATGACAGACATGCCCAACGAAGGTTACAAAACCATGGTTTGTGTGGAAACGGCTCGCATCAGCAAACCGTTACGCAGTGCGGGCGAAAAACCGGCCCGACTGGCTACCACGATTCGTCTGAAAGGGAAATCGAGTTAAGGCTTAAGGGCGCTATTCATACGACGTCCAGTGGCATTTTGTGCCGCGGCGGCGGGAAAGCTTTGTCGATCAGGAAACACTCCTCATCACTCAGGCTAATATCCAGCGCCGCGGCATTTTCCTGCACATGCAGCAGTGAGCTGGCTTTAGGGATAGCAATCATACCCGGCGCGCGGATAACCCACGCCAACAGAAGCTGAGCAACCGTAATCCCCTTCTGCTGAGCAATGGCAACCAGGGTTGGCTCTGAAAACAGCCGATTGCGTAAGCGTCCTGCCTGAGCCAGCGGACAATAGGCCATTACCGGCATCGCATGTTGCTGGCACAGGGGCAGAAGATCATATTCGATACCGCGTGAAGCCAGATGATAAAGCACCTGATTGGTTGCGCAGGCTTCACCACCGGCTTCGGCCCACAGCTCATCCATATCATCGCTGTCGAAGTTTGAAACGCCCCAATGCACAATTTTTCCCTGCTGCTGCAGGCTTTGCATTGCGCTTATGGTTTCGTCCAGGGGCACGCTGCCACGCCAGTGCAGCAGGTAGAGGTCAAGGCGGTCGGTTTGCAAACGCCGCAGGCTGGCTTCACAGGCGGCTATCGCGTCATATTCTCCGGCATTCCATGGGTAAACTTTCGATACCAGCAACGCGCTGTCACGGCGCCCTTTTAGCGCCTCGCCGACCACCTCTTCCGCCCCGCCATCGGCGTACATTTCGGCCGTATCAATAATTTTCAAGCCCGCATCCAGCCCAGCCTGAAGCGCGCTGACTTCCTGCTGTCGGCTGTTGCTGTCTTCACCCATGTACCAGGTCCCAAGCCCTATCGCCGGTATTGCCTGTTGACCTGCCACGTTAACGTATTTTGCCATTTTACGCTCCTGCACTGTTATAGGGCAGACAAACTAACAGAGGGCAACGCCTGCCCTCTTAAAGTGCAAATCAGAAAGTGTAACTTACGCCTGTCCAGATCGTGAACTGTCCACTTTTATCAACCATGGGACTGTCTTTGATTTCACTGGCAAAACGGGTGTAGCGTCCTGACAGGTTAGCATTCCACTGTGGCGTAATGCTGTAGCTGGCATTCAGCTCCGCATAAGGTGACCAGCTGTCATCGGGATGATAGCGGCTGATACCGGTACGATCGCTCTCATGGCCAGATACGCCATAGTAGTAACGGTTCTGATTCGCGCTGTTCCACATGGCCCCAATCCCCGGCGTTAAGGTAAAATCACCGAAGTTAAAGCGGTAGAGGTAGGTAAGATCCCAGATGATGCCATTACTGTTGTTGAGTACGTCACCGAGCAGTGAAGTACGAACAATCCCCCAGTCTGCGGTATGTCTGTAGATCGCACCGCCCATCAGCGTCATGCGGCGCTTATCCAGCCCTTTCATATCGCCCAGATCGTTGTCACCCGGGTCATATTCTTGTGGTGAGCCCAGCAACGTCAGAGACAGCTGATCCTGAGGGTCTTTCCACAGGTAGTAACCGCCCTGTAGCGTGTTAAACCAGAAGTTTTCTCCTTCATAATTGATGATGGGCACGGGCAAATAGCGGTCCTGCCCACCCCGATACGGGGATTGCGCATAAATCACTGATGCACCGAGTGATAAAGGCGCGGCCTGAACTGACTGCCCCAGAAAATAACAAGGGAGAAGGGCGATAAGCGTGTTAAGTTTGAATTGGTTCACAATTTATTCATTCCATAAATATAACAATCACTCATACAGTCTAACGCTTTTTACAGACTGAATTAACCTTATATGAAAATCATCTACCCAATTTAAGGCAGGATGTGGCATAACCGGGTTAGAGACATCACAAATTTGCCATTTATGCGTCAAAAAGGTTTCGCAACAAAATGATTTTGTTATTGATATGTGGCTCACTAATCAAAAATCTATGATGAAATTTCCTGAATGCCTTCTACAGTTAAACTTAATACCGAGGGTTTTGTTGAAAGAGAGTAACCATAAAAGTTGTGCATCCCGATAACAATGATCAGGTTGGCATAAGGGTTGCTGTAGTAAAAGATAATATCTTCCGGGAGCTGTACGAGCACTGATTATTGCTCCTTTACCTGTGCTAAAAACGAAAGGACGGGCATCGCTATGAATATATTCGATCATTATCGTCAGCGTTATGAAGCTGCCAAGGACGAAGAGTTCACACTGCAGGAATTTCTTACCATCTGTAAACAGGATCGCAGTGCATACGCCAACGCCGCAGAGCGACTGTTAATGGCTATCGGTGAACCCGTGATGGTTGACACCGCTCAGGAGCCACGCCTTTCCCGAATCTTTTCTAACCGGGTGATGGGACGTTACCCGGCATTTGAAGAGTTTTACGGTATGGAAGAAGCGATTGAACAAATCGTTTCTTACTTGAAACATGCGGCACAAGGCCTTGAAGAGAAGAAACAAATTCTTTATCTGCTGGGTCCGGTCGGCGGCGGTAAGTCCTCTCTGGCAGAGCGACTGAAATCGCTGATGCAGCGTGTGCCCATCTTTGTGTTGAGCGCCGATGGCGAACGCAGCCCGGTCAACGATCACCCCCTGTGCCTGTTTAATCCGCAGGAAGACGCCAATATTCTGGAAAAAGAGTACGGCGTACCCCGCCGCTACCTTGGCACCATTATGTCGCCATGGGCGGCTAAACGCCTGCACGAATTTGGTGGGGATATCACCCGCTTCAAAGTGGTGAAAGTATGGCCGTCGATTCTGGAGCAGTTAGCCATCGCCAAGACCGAACCCGGTGATGAAAATAATCAGGATATCTCCGCACTCGTCGGTAAGGTCGACATTCGTAAACTGGAAAACCATGCTCAGAACGATCCTGACGCCTACGGTTACTCAGGTGCGTTATGCCGGGCGAACCAGGGCATCATGGAATTCGTTGAGATGTTTAAAGCACCCATTAAAGTGCTGCATCCCCTGTTAACCGCCACCCAGGAAGGTAACTATAACGGTACAGAGGGCATCTCTGCTCTGCCGTTTAACGGTATCATTCTGGCGCACTCGAACGAATCTGAGTGGGTGACGTTCCGTAACAACAAAAACAATGAGGCGTTCCTTGATCGTGTTTACATCGTTAAGGTGCCTTACTGCCTCCGCGTATCCGAAGAGATTAAGATCTACGAGAAACTCCTGAATCACAGTGAGCTGTCCACGGCGCCTTGCGCGCCCGGCACGCTGGAAACTCTGGCGCGATTCTCCATTCTGTCACGCATGAAAGATCCGGATAACTCCAGTATCTACTCCAAGATGCGTGTATATGACGGTGAAAGCCTCAAGGATACCGATCCCAAGGCGAAGTCCTGGCAGGAATACCATGACTACGCCGGCGTAGACGAAGGGATGAACGGATTGTCGACCCGTTTCGCCTTTAAAATTCTGTCCCGCGTCTTTAACTTCGATCATGCTGAAGTGGCAGCCAACCCTGTTCACCTGTTTTACGTGTTGGAACAGCAAATAGAACGTGAGCAGTTCCCGCAAGATCAGGCGGAAAAATACCTTGAGCACCTGAAAGGTTATTTAATTCCGAAATATGCAGAGTTTATTGGCAAAGAGATTCAGACGGCTTATCTGGAATCCTATTCCGAATATGGTCAAAATATCTTTGACCGCTATGTCACTTATGCCGATTTCTGGATTCAGGATCAGGAGTATCGCGATCCTGATACAGGGCAGCTGTTTGACCGTGAGTCACTTAATGCGGAACTGGAAAAAATTGAGAAACCTGCGGGGATTAGTAATCCTAAAGATTTCCGTAATGAAATTGTCAATTTTGTGCTGCGTGCACGGGCCCATAATAACGGCCGCAATCCGAACTGGACCAGTTATGAGAAACTGCGTACGGTGATTGAGAAAAAAATGTTCTCAAATACCGAAGAGCTGTTGCCGGTTATTTCGTTCAATACGAAAACGTCCACGGATGAGCAGAAGAAGCACGATGATTTTGTCGATCGTATGATGGAAAAAGGCTATACCCGCAAACAGGTTCGCCTGCTGTGTGAATGGTATCTGCGCGTACGTAAATCGTCCTGATCAGAGTCTGTAAGCAAACCGGTGCGGGATAGCACCGGTCACTTAAGGACGGGACAGCCCGGCCTGCTTGCAATGTAGTTTGGGGGAACATCATGGCCTATTTTATCGATCGCCGACTAAACGGTAAAAACAAGAGCGCGGTCAACCGCCAGCGCTTCTTGCGTCGTTATAAGTCCCAGATTAAGCAGTCGATCTCCGAGGCCATCAATAAACGCTCGGTGACCGACATCAGTAGTGGCGAATCCGTTTCCATCCCGATTGATGACATCAATGAACCGATTTTCCATCAGGGTCGCGGCGGGCAACGCCATCGTGTCCATCCGGGCAACGATCACTTTATACAAAATGACCGTGTTGAGCGGCCGCAAGGCGGCGGTGGCAGCGGTTCCGGTCAGGGCAACGCCGGTCAGGACGGTGAAGGTCAGGATGAGTTCGTTTTTCAGATCTCCAAAGATGAATATCTGGACCTGCTGTTTGAAGATCTGGCGCTGCCCAACTTGCGTAAAAATCAGCACCGCCAGTTAAACGAGTATAAAACCCACCGTGCGGGTTTTACCTCTAATGGTGTGCCGGCCAACATCAGCGTGGTGCGCTCTCTGCAGAACTCTCTGGCGCGTCGTACTGCCATGACCGCAGGTAAACGTCGCCAGCTGCATCAGCTTGAAGATGAACTTGCCACGGTTGAAAAGTCAGAACCGGCTCAGTTGCTCGAAGAGGAGCGCTTACGCAAAGAGATTGCCGACTTGCGTGCGCGTATCGCTCGGGTGCCCTTTATCGATACCTTTGATTTACGCTACAAAAACTTTGAAAAACGTCCTGAACCTTCCAGCCAGGCTGTTATGTTCTGTCTGATGGACGTCTCGGGCTCCATGGATCAGGCCACCAAGGATATGGCAAAACGCTTTTATATTTTGCTCTACCTGTTCCTGAGCCGCACTTACAAAAATGTCGATGTGGTTTATATCCGGCACCATACACAGGCCAAAGAAGTCGACGAGCAAGAGTTTTTCTATTCACAGGAAACCGGCGGGACCATCGTGTCGAGCGCCCTGAAGCTCATGGATGAAGTGGTCAAAGAGCGTTACGATCCGGCACAGTGGAATATTTACGCTGCTCAGGCGTCAGATGGCGACAACTGGGCGGATGATTCACCGCTGTGTCATGAGATTCTGGCGAAGAACATCTTACCGGTCGTCCGTTACTACACCTATATTGAAATCACCCGTCGTGCTCACCAGACCCTGTGGCGCGAATATGAACACCTGCAGTCGATATTCGATAACTTTGCGATCCAGCACATTCGTGAACCCGAGGATATCTACCCGGTGTTCCGTGAGCTGTTTCACAAGCAGGCAATGGAAGCCTGAGACACGAAGCCGACGCCCTGTCGGCTTTTTTTTTATCTAATAACCTGTTAAAACATGGCCTTCCCCGTCACAAACCCTCCAACTACTCTATTAATATCGTTAAACTGGAGTAACCAAGGCATTAGCAATTGATATAAATTGCATAATGACCATGACAACTCATTGATAAAACATTATCTTGCAGACATAGCATGGGTGTTTCTACACATTAGCTAACATTGATTGCCGTATCTCAGGAGACCGGGTTTGAACCACACTATTGTTTATAGTCTTTTTATTATTGGGTCCGTGCTGGTTGCGTCGAGTATCTTACTCAGTTCCTTTTCATCCCGTCTGGGCATTCCTATCCTGGTCATTTTCCTGGCGCTGGGAATGTTAGCCGGGATTGATGGCATCGGCGGTATCGCCTTCGATAACTACCCAGCCGCTTACCTGATTTCTAACCTTGCCCTGGCGATTATTCTGCTGGATGGCGGAATGCGCACCAAAGCCAGCTCGTTCAAGGTGGCGCTGGGCCCGGCACTGTCGCTGGCAACGGTAGGCGTCATTATCACGGCTGGATTAACCGGTCTGGTCGCCGCATGGCTTTTCCGGCTTGATATGATGCAGGGCTTTTTGATTGGCGCCATTATCGGTTCCACCGATGCGGCCGCGGTGTTCTCACTGCTGGGCGATAAAGGCCTGAATGAACGCGTAAGCTCAACGCTGGAAATTGAGTCTGGCAGCAACGATCCTATGGCAGTGTTTCTCACCATTACGCTGATAGAGATGATCGAGCAGGGCAAAACCGGCCTTGACTGGATGTTTGTGGTACATCTGATTCAACAGTTTGGTCTGGGCATCGTGCTGGGCCTGGGCGGTGGCTGGGCCCTGCAGCAGCTGATTAACCGCATTAACCTGGCTCCTGGCCTTTACCCTTTACTGGCACTCAGCGGCGGTATTCTGGTGTTTGCCCTGACCACGGTCCTCGAAGGCAGTGGGATTCTGGCCGTGTATCTGTGTGGTTTCTTGCTCGGCAACAGCCCTATCCGCAACCGCTTTGGCATTCTGCAAACCTTTGATGGTATGGCCTGGCTCAGTCAGATAGGCATGTTTATCGTGCTGGGCCTGTTAGTCACGCCGTCGGATCTTTGGCATATCGCGGTCCCGGCCATGATTCTCTCGCTGTGGTTGATTTTGGTTGCGCGCCCCCTGTCCGTCTTCATCGGCTTATTGCCCTTCCGTGGCTTCACCGGGCGCGAGCGAGTTTTTATCAGTTGGGTGGGCCTGCGTGGCGCGGTGCCGATTATCCTGGCGGTGTTTCCGATGATGGCGGGCCTGGAAAACGCGTCGCTCTATTTTAATATTGCCTTCTTTGTCGTGTTGGTCTCACTGATGCTACAGGGCACCTCGCTGGGATATGCCGCGAAGAAAGCCAAAGTGGTGGTACCGCCTACGGCGTCGCCCATCAGCCGCATCGGGCTGGATATCCATCCGGAAAATCCCTGGGAGCAGTTTGTCTATCAGCTTAGTGCCGACAAATGGTGTGTAGGCGCCGCGCTGCGCGATCTACAGATGCCGCGTGAAACCCGCATCGCCGCCCTGTTTCGGGATAACGTGTTGATGCATCCAGATAGCGCGACGCGTTTAAAAGAAAACGACGTGATTTGCGTCATTGGTCGTGAGCGTGATCTGCCTGCGTTGGGAAAAATGTTCAGCCAGTCGCCGCCTGTCTCGCTGGATCAGCGTTTCTTCGGTGACTTTATTCTTGATGCCGACGCTCGCCTGAACGATGTGGCGCAAATATATGGTCTTGAACTGGATGAACACACCAACGCGCAACAATCACTGGGACAACTGATGCTCGGCATGCTCGGCGGCACGCCCGTCGTAGGCGATCAGATTGAATGGAATCAGCTGACCTGGACCGTGGCGGAAAAAGAAGATAATCAAATCGTGAAAATTGGTGTGCGCCCAAGTGAAGACAAGGAATAATCTTAATTAATTGGCGCGGTTAATTGGCTGAATTGCACTAAGCTTTTATGACATTCAGTTAAAACGGGAGTTATCCATGGGTCACGTGGTTAAAATTGGTCGCTACGAAATTGTCGATGCAGAATTCAGCAGCGAAGAACCTGTGACAGTGAGTATTCCCTGCCACACCAACCCCGGCCTGAGTTATCAGCTCGACGGCTGGGATCATGACACCAGCGTTCCGGCCTGGATTGATGACCAGGAAGTCATCTTGCATATCGGGCATTACGATAAGCAACAAGACCGCTGGGTATTAAAAAAAACAGCATGATCCTGTGAATTGCCGCCAGACAGTGGATTTGGCGGTAATTCCTAAAAAAAGCCCCTGTACGCACTGCTCATAAGTTATACTTTTAAAATATTATCTTTCAAATTAGCCACTTAAACAAAACTCACGCGATTATCGCCTGGTTTTTTAAGAATTATTCCGTATTAACTCTGTCAAATATCTCCTGCATACTCTTCCCCAGTGCTGCATTTTTACGTGACTCAACTCACGCTTAGCGACATTTTTTCTTGCAGCGTTAATGGCTCTAATGACTGTAACAAACTGAAAACATCCCGGTTTTGGATTTTCAGTCGTTAACCCCTGAACGCGTACTTGATTCTGGTCAGGCCATCTTTTACTTAATTAAGAGAGCAGGTTTTATGGCAAGTACAATGGTAATAAACAATGCGAGTCGCTCATGGAGCGGTCTTCGTAAGAATATTCTTGTAAAGTTTGCACTCAGTTTTTCCGACCTTATTGCGCTGAATTTAGCGCTGTTTCTCTCTGCTGCCACTATTCAGGGTATTTGGGGAGATCTTGATGCGTTTATTCCACCGCATCAAATTGAAAACCGTTTTATTGCGCAGTTTATTATGTCGGTATTATGTACTGGCTGGTTTTGGATGCGTCTGCGTCACTACACTTACCGCAAACCCTTTTGGTTCGAACTGAAAGAGATTATCAAAACACTGGTTGTTTTCTCTCTGCTCGATCTGGCATTAATCGCGTTTTCTAAATGGGACTTTTCCCGCATGGTGTGGGTGTTCAGTTGGAGCTATGCCCTGCTTCTGCTGCCACTGATGCGCGCCGGCGTAAAAAAAGCCATTAATAAAGCCGGTCAATGGAAAAAAGAGACCATCATCATTGGTTCAGGTCGCAACGCCACCGAAGCCTTCGCGGCCTTACAAAGTGAAGAAATTCTCGGTTATAACGTTCAGGCGTTTATCTCTGTAGAAGACGCGCCGCAGCAGCAGAGTGTTAATGGCGTGCCCGTCATCTCGGCGAAGGATATCAACTGGAACACCATCGACCGTGACAATGTGCAGTTTATTGTCGCGATGGAGTATGAGCAGCAACCGGAACGCGACCGCTGGTTGAAGTTTTTATCCAAAATGAACTGCCGTTCCGTGTCAGTGATCCCGACCTTACGCGGCGTGCCGCTTTACGGTACGGACATGTCGTTTATTTTTAGCCATGAAGTGATGATTCTGCGCGTAAGTAATAACCTGGCGAAGCATTCCTCACGCTTCCTGAAGCGTGGCTTCGATATTGTGGTGGCATCATTGCTACTGCTCTTCCTTGCACCGGTCTTCGGCCTGCTTTGCTACATGGTCAAGCGTGACGGCGGCAATGCGATTTACGGTCACGAACGTATCGGCCAGGATGGCAAAAAGTTCAAATGTCTCAAGTTCCGCTCGATGGTCACGAATTCCAAAGAGGTTCTGGAAAAACTCCTGGCGACCAGCGAAGAGGCTCGCCGGGAATGGGACAAAGACTTCAAGCTCAAGAAAGACCCACGCATTACAGGCATTGGCGGCTTCCTGCGTAAAACCAGTCTTGATGAGTTACCGCAGCTCTGGAACGTGATCCGTGGCGAAATGAGTCTGGTGGGACCACGACCGGTGATTGAGGCTGAGCTTGAGCGTTATGCCGGCGATGTGGATTACTACCTGATGGCAAAACCGGGCATGACCGGGTTATGGCAGGTCAGCGGTCGTAACGATATTGATTACGATACCCGCGTCTATTTTGACTCCTGGTATGTTAAAAACTGGGCGTTGTGGACGGACATCGCCATTCTGTTTAAAACGGCGGGCGTGGTATTCCGCCGCGACGGCGCTTACTGATGTAGCCAGCGATGCCTGTTTCGGACAGGCATCGCGATTTCGCCCGGTAATTCGCTTTCCTTTTGTCCTGTTAATCATTACCCTCTTCCCTCGCTTTATCGAACGTTTACCCTCTGGTTGCTATGCAAAAATATACCTTATTGTTATTGAGCCTGGTGTTACTGGCACCTTTAGGCATCGATCTCTATTTACCGACGCTGCCCCAGATCGCCGAAGGCTTATCAACACCTGTTGCCCTGGTGCAAACGACTATCCCACTCTTTTTGCTGGTGATGGGCCTGGGGCAACTGGTCAGTGGCCCGCTGGTGGACAACTATGGACGTAAGCCCATCGCCTTGCTGGGCCTGGCGCTCTATATTGCTGGCAGCGCCATCGCCGCCACAGCGACCTCTTTCCCGCTGTTTTTACTGGCCCGTCTGGTACAGGGTTGCGCGGTATGTTGCAGCGCGGTGGTGGCCTTTAGCGGCGTGCGCGACCGACTGAGCGGCGATGATGCCGCCCGGGCTTATGGCTTCCTGAATGGCGCACTGAATATTGTGCCCGCACTGGCTCCGTTACTGGGTGGGCTGTTGGCCAGCGCCTTTGACTGGCGAGCGCCCTTCTGGTTCCTGTGCGCTTACGCGGCAGTAGTGATGCTGATGGTTATCGTCTGGCTCCCTGAAACGCGCCCGGCGGATACGCTGCGCGTTAAAGGCCTTCCCGTGAATCAGTACGCCACCATTCTCCGTCAACCTCGCTTCCTGGCCTTTGCTTTTGCCAATGCGGGCGCCCTGGGCATGGTGCTGACCTATGTGTCACTGGCCCCACAGGTATTAATGACCGAAGGCGGTCTGTCCCCTCTGGCTTTCTCTTTCGCCTTCGGCGCCAATGGTTTTTGGATCATGATGGTTAGCGTAGTGGTGAATAAAGCGATTCGTAAAGCGGGCCGACCGTTTTGCCTGGCCATCGGCTTTATTACGATGCTAACGGGTGCCGTGCTGCTGGTGGCCGGCATGACGTTATTACCTGCGAGTATGCAATCCCACTGGGCGCTGTATATGTTTCCGGTCGCGGTCGCCGTCGCTGGCCTGGCCTTTACCGTTGGGCCAGCCACCAGCTATGCGCTGGAGCCCTATCAACAACAGGCGGGCGTCGCTTCAGCGCTACAGGGGTTTATTCAGATGGCGGGAGGCGCAGCAGGCAGTCTGATCGTCGTAGCCCTGCCGATGGCAGAAAAGCTGTCGCTGACGTTGATGATGCTGCTGGGCGCAGCGCTGGCCTTCCTGGCCTGGCGCTGCAGCAAAAACATGCAAAGTCGTATTACCGCTGTTAAATAAGCTTAACCGGAACGCGGGGTGCCAGTGCGCACATGAGCTCATAGCCCACGGTTCCGGCTGCTTTCGCCACCTGATCGATTTTGACGTTTTCGCCCCATAACTCGACAGACGAGCCAATGCCAGCCTGCGGGCAAGGCGTGAGATCAACCGTAATCATGTCCATAGACACCGCGCCGACAACCTGCGTCATAATGCCGTCAACGGCAACCGGGGTGCCTGTCGGCGAATGGCGCGGATAACCATCTGCATAGCCGCAGGCTACCACGCCGATACGCTGTGGCTGCTTTGCATGATAGCGGTAACCATAGCCTACGCCATCTCCAGCCTGAAGTTGCTGCACGCCAATAATCTCACTGGTGAGCGTCATCACCGGCTTCAGACCACTGCTGGCGATATCCTGCCAGTCACCGCTTGGTGAGGCGCCGTACAGTATGATCCCCGGGCGCACCCAGTCGTGATGTGCTTCGGGATGCCACAGCGTACAGGCCGAATTGGACAATGAAAGCGGGCTTTCCAGCCCTTCCGTGGCCTGCGCGATGCGCTTTAACGGCTCGACAATACCGTCAGGATTTTCCGCATCGGCAAAGTGCGCCATCAACGTGATATCCCCGACGTTTTCAATCGCACGCAGTTTATGCCAGATCCCATTGACCTGCTCAGGACGAAACCCCAGACGGTTCATACCGCTGTTGATCTTCAGATAAATATCAACAGGCGCAGAAAGCGTGGCATTGGCCAGGGCGTGAATCTGCCAGTTGCTGTGCACACTGGTGGTCAGTCGGTAGCGATCGATTAATGCCAGGTCATCAGGATGAAAGAACCCTTCGAGCAGTAATATCGGCTTTTTCCAGCCCTGCTCGCGCAACATAATGGCCTCTTCCATGTTAAGCAGAGCGAAACCATCGGTCGCTGACAGGCTTTCCCATACGCGGGCAATGCCGTGACCATAGGCATTCGCTTTGACCACTGACCAGATGCGTGACGCAGGAGCCGCCCGGCGCGCAATCGCCAGGTTATGTCGCAACGCGTGTTGATCGATGGTAGCGACAATTGGACGTGACATACTTCCTCTCCCTGAAGGCTTAACGGGTAGCGTTAACGTTGCGAAGCGGCGATCGGCTGGCCGCAAAACCGGGTAAATAGCGAAAGACGGTGAGATCATCTGCGGCTATCGCGGATGATGTCCCGGACATGACGTCAGCGAGTAACTGACCGGAGCCGCACGCCATTGTCCATCCCAGTGTACCGTGTCCGGTATTCAGATAAAGGTTCGAGAGCGGCGTAGCGCCAACCACTGGCGTTCCATCTGGCGTCATAGGACGCAGGCCGGTCCAGAAACTCGCCTGGCTGACATCACCGCCTTCAGGATAAAGGTCTGTGACCACCATCTCCAGGGTTTCACGACGCGCCTCCAGCAGTTTGGTGTTAAAACCAACAATCTCGGCCATGCCGCCGACGCGAATACGGTTATCAAAGCGCGTCACTGCCACTTTATAGGTTTCATCAAGAATTGTAGAAACCGGTGCCGCATCGGGATTGGTCACCGGAATCGTCAGGGAATAGCCTTTAAGCGGATAGACGGGAATATCGACGATATTCTTCATCAGCGAGGTCGAATAGGAACCCAGCGCCACGACATAGCTGTCGCCTTTAATCACTTCCTCACCGCACTTCACGCCATAAATACGATTACCGTCGCGTAGCAACTGATCGATTGGCGTATTAAAACGGAAGACAACTCCGGCTTCTTCGGCCATTTTAGCCAGACGTTGAGTAAAAAGTTGGCAATCCCCGGTTTCATCATTCGGCAGGCGTAATCCGCCAGTGAGTTTATGGTGGGTCGCCGCCAGTGCAGGCTCGACGCTGGACAGCTGATGCGCCTCCAGCAACTCGTAGGGCACGCCGGCCTCGCGCAGTACAGCAATGTCTTTACTGGCGCTGTCAAACTGCTGCTGGGTACGAAACAGCTGCAGCGTGCCGCCCTGGCGGCCTTCGTAGGCAATGCCGGTTTCGGCACGGAGCGCTTTCAGGCAATCACGGCTGTATTCTGCCAGGCGGACCATGCGGCTTTTGTTTTGCTGGTAATGACGCATATCGCAGTTACGCAGCATGTTCCACATCCATTCAAGCTGAAAGCGACTGCCGTCCAGCCGGATTGCCAGTGGAGCATGACGCTGGAACATCCATTTCATTGCCTTCAGCGGTACACCCGGTGCCGCCCAGGGCGCAGCATAGCCCGGAGAGATCTGTCCGGCATTCGCGGCGCTGGTCTCCATAGCGGGCTGAGGCTGACGATCGATCACGGTGACCTGGTGCCCGGCGCGCGCCAGATACCATGCGCTTGTTACGCCTACTACGCCACTTCCAAGAATCACTACGTGCATAAGTCCCCCGCGAAATTAAAAAGCATAATCCACTGTTCACTGGTTTACATTCAGTGTGATCACAAAGTGGAAACATCCTCTAAACAATTCAACTATTTCACCTCTTTTTCCGTCAGCAGGTAACTAAAATCATTTCACAGACTGAAATTCAGAGATTTATGCGCCCTGATGCAAAAAATCAGGCATAAATGACATTGTTTATAGTTAATTCCTCCTCTTGCAGGAGAATCATTTGACGCGCGCCTTTATCCTAAAAAGCAGTGCTTTATGCTAAAAAAAACCCACAGCGCAGCAAGTAGGGCTATTTAATCCCAACCCTTTCAACCTGAAATGATTTTTCTGCCAAAGAATTCGTTTGAGTTCCCCGATCGGATAAGCGACAGTGAACTATCATTGATATGTTCACTCAGTTTTTTTGGGTTTCCTTTCTCAGGAAGAGCCTTAAATAAATCGTAACGGGCAGCCAGTCAGCGTTAGCTCGTTCGCCAAAACAGAGGTGCGCTATGACCACAATCTTTGACGATTCCCTCATGGACAGCAAACGAATTAGCGATGGTCCTGACTGGACATTCGAATTACTGGATGTCTATCTGGCTGAAATTGACCGTGTAGCCAAACACTACGGTCTGGACACCTATCCGCACCAAATTGAAGTGATCACCTCAGAACAGATGATGGATGCCTACTCCAGTGTCGGCATGCCGATTAACTACTCGCACTGGTCATTCGGCAAAAAATTTATCGAGACCGAACAGCGCTATAAACACGGACAGCAAGGCCTGGCTTACGAGATTGTGATTAACTCCAATCCCTGTATCGCCTACCTGATGGAAGAGAACACCATGACCATGCAGGCGCTGGTGATGGCCCATGCCTGCTACGGACATAACTCCTTCTTTAAAAACAACTACCTGTTTCGGAGCTGGACCGACGCCAGCTCCATCGTCGATTATTTGCTGTTTGCTAAAAATTACATCTCTGACTGTGAAGAGCGTTACGGTGTAGAGGAGGTAGAGCGCCTGCTTGATTCCTGCCATGCCTTAATGAACTACGGGGTTGATCGCTATAAACGTCCGCAGAAGATCTCGCTGCAGGAAGAGAAAGCACGGCAGAAAAGCCGTGAAGAGTATTTACAGAGTCAGGTGAATACGCTGTGGCGTACGCTGCCACGACGGGAAAAAGAAGCCACTCAGATTGAAGCGGCGCGTTACCCGTCAGAGCCGCAGGAAAACCTGCTCTACTTTATGGAAAAGAATGCCCCGCTGCTTGAATCCTGGCAGCGTGAAATTTTGCGTATTGTCCGTAAGGTGAGCCAGTATTTTTACCCGCAGAAACAAACCCAGGTGATGAATGAAGGCTGGGCAACCTTCTGGCACTACACCATCCTGAATCACCTCTATGATGAAGGCAAAGTGTCTGAACGCTTTATGATGGAGTTTTTGCACAGCCATACCAACGTCATTTTTCAGCCACCTTATAACAGCCAGTGGTACAGCGGGATTAATCCGTATGCGTTAGGTTTTGCCATGTTCCAGGACATCAAACGCATTTGCCAGTCGCCCACCGAAGAAGATCGCTACTGGTTCCCGGATATTGCGGGTTCTGACTGGCTTAAAACGATGCATTTTGCGATGCGTGAATTTAAAGATGAGAGCTTTATCAGCCAGTTCCTGTCGCCTAAGGTCATGCGTGACTTCCGTCTGTTTACCGTGCTGGATGACGATCGTAATAACTTTCTGGAGATTGCAGCTATCCACGATGAATCCGGCTACCGCGCCGTTCGCCAGCAGCTTTCGGCGCAGTACAACCTGAGTAATCTGGAACCCAACATACAGGTTTATAACGTCGACTTACGCGGCGATCGTTCACTGACGCTGCGTTATGTACCGCAAAGTCGTGCACCGCTGGATAAAAGCCGCCGGGAAGTGCTTAAGCACGTCCATCGCCTGTGGGGGTTTGATGTGATTCTGGAACAACAGAATGAAGACGGAACGGTAGAGCTACTGGACCGAAATCCAGCGCGTAACTCCCCGCTGTAAATGGACAAAAAAAAACCGGACGTCACGTCCGGTTTTTTATTAACGCTTCCTGCCTAAATCGTCAGGCATCGTTTTTTGCATTGAATGCCAGATATCCCCGCTCTGACGGCCATAGCGGCGCACGCACTCGACAATTTCGTCCTGAGTGGGCTCTTTATCACACAGGGCAAGCAGCGTCTGATAGAAATCCCGGGCCACTTTGCGGGCTTCCGGGTTAGAAAAGTAGTGTCGTCCAACCCGGGTATAGAGCCCTTTCAGCCCGTTCAGGATCAGGCCATAGATTGGGTTGCCGGAGGCAAACGCCAGGCCACGGAACACCTTGTAATCCAGTTCGGTATAGCTATCGACCTGGTCTTCAGCACTATTGACGGCCTCCAGCACTTCCCGCGCCTTCTCAGGATAATGGCGTAATGCGCGGCTAATAAAGATAGAGGAAATATTGGTGCGAACGGATAACAGGTTATCGATCAGTGCAGGCACGCTGTCGTGATCGAGTCGCGCCAGGGTTTCAAGAATATTAAGACCCGAGGTTTCCCAGAAATTGTTAACGCGCGTGGGTTTACCGTGCTGAATCGTCAGCCAGCCGTCACGTGCCAGACGCTGTAACACTTCACGTAACGTGGTGCGCGTCACGCCAATCAGTTCAGAAAGCTCACGTTCAGCAGGAAGAATCGATCCGGGTGGAAAACGGCTGTTCCAGATGCTTTCAATTATATACTCTTCAGCAAATCCGGCTGGACTCTGCGCCTTAATAACCATAACTGTGTGTTCTCATTGCTTTCTGGATCGTAATGGGCACTCATCATACCAGACGCCCTATAGCGGATATAGCCTGCACAACGATTAAAAGCGCGGTTTAGCACAAAATTAAGACAGATTACCGTGATAATCTCTGACGCCATTTAAGCCCGCATCACACCTCATTTTTGCGCCTGCACCACCGCAACGGCTGCGGTCTTGCCTATCCGGTTTAGCGCCACCGACGAACAGCAATAACATGCTGTGTGGCGGTTTGCGTGAGGTCATTAATCTGGAGCAGTGTCAGGTCATGTTTGTACATGATTTTTTATCCACGCAGGATGGCGTGCAGCGACTTTTGGTTTACACTGCGGGCTTGACGTTTACAGGGAATGCAATATGTTGCGATATTTAAACCAATGTTCGCGTGGTCGCGGTGCCTGGTTATTACTGGCACTCACAGCACTGGCCTTGGAGCTTACGGCGTTATGGTTTCAGCATGGTTTGGGCTTCAAACCCTGCGTAATGTGTATTTATGTCCGCTGCGCGCTGTTCGGCGTAGTGGCGGCAGGCGTTATCGGCTTTCTTCTGTCTCGCTCACCGTTACGCCTGGTGGCGATTCTGGTGTGGATTTACAGCGCCTGGAAAGGGCTGCAGTTGTCTTACGAACACACGATGATCCTGCTGCATCCCAATCCCTTTGTGACCTGTGATTTCGCTGCGCGTTTCCCGACATGGTTGCCGCTGGATAAATGGCTGCCGTCGGTATTTGTTGCCAGCGGGGATTGCTCAGATCGCGGATGGGATTTTCTGTCTCTCAGCATGCCACAGTGGATGATCGGTATTTTCGCCGCCTATCTGTTAGTCGGCGTGCTGGTACTGATCGCTCAGCCGTTGAAACCTAAACGCCGCGACTTATTTGGTCGCTAACGTAAAAAAGGCTGCCGCTGGCAGCCTTTCGTTTATAAGCATCATCCGTTCCGATCTGGCCGGTCGATAATATGATCTTCCCAGTCGCGGACTTCACTTTCCCGCACGGCAATATAGCGCACCGAAATGCGCTGAGCGTGCATCTCGGTTTTTGACCCTGCGCGCAACGGGTGCCAGGCCGGTAGCGGTTTCCCCTCGCCCAGGAGTCGATAGGCGCAGGTGCGAGGCAACCAGTTAAAGGTCGTCAGGTTTTCGCGCGTCAGCTTGATGCAGTCTTCTTCATATTCAAACCGGCGCTCGTAATTGCGACACTGGCAGGTTTTGATGTTGAGCTGGTTACAGGCAACGTTGGTGAAATAAATTTCATCGGTATCGGCGTCCTGTAACTTGTTCAGACAGCACTGGCCACAACCATCACACAAGGATTCCCATTCCTCATCGCTCATTTGTGCCAGGCGCTTGTGTTGCCAGAAAGGGGTTTCAGTCATGATGGTTGTCCAGATTTAGCGTAAACCGCACCTTATAAAGATATTGGCCCAATGATGCAAGTTTTACAGTACCCGCGTGCTGATGCCATGGCCCGCGATGGAAACCTCTAACGTATCGCCAGCGTGCATTGGCCCAACGCCTTCCGGCGTACCGGTCAGGATGACGTCACCCGCGTGCAGGGTAAAATACTGGCTCATATGGGCAATCAGCGGCAGGATTTTGTGAATCATATCGGCGGTATTGCCGTGCTGACGAACCTCACCGTTCACGACCAGCTTCAGTTCGGTGTTCTGTGGATCACCTGAAAATTCCGCAGTTGGAATAAAACCCGACAGAGGACAGGCGTTATCAAAGGCTTTCGCTTTTTCCCAGGGCTGCCCGGCTTTTTTTAAGCCCGCCTGGAGATCGCGCAGGGTTAAATCCAGTGCCACACCATAACCGGCAATGGCTTTGGCCACATGCGCGTCTGAAGCCTGTTTCAGGGTGGTGCCAATCAGCACCGCCAGCTCAACCTCATGATGCACTTCACCAAACGCATCAGGAATCGATAAAGGCTGACGCATATCGCATAAGGCCGTTTGCGGTTTAATAAAAATTACCGGTTCGGTTGGTGTCGCACTGCCCATTTCTTTAATGTGCTTCGCATAGTTACTGCCAACACACACCACTTTACCCACGGGATAATCTAACAAAGCGCCTTGCCAGTTACGATGCTGATACATGCTAATCCCCTGCTTATGTTGCCGAAATGTCAGCCATATCGGCGGGTTGACGTTACGGACAGACGGCACGCAAAGCCAGCCTGTTCATAACGGTTAAGAGTGGTTAAACCTGACAGATGCGTGAAAATTGTCAACAAGTCAGCCAGGCTATTTGTGCGTCACCGCGAACCGATGACCGATCGGATTGCGCGGGAAAAGCAACAAAACAGCGGTACTGCACAATTATTATTCACCCCGGCTGGGAATATAAATTGGCCGCCGACAGTCGCGCAAAATTTATATTAAAGGAACAATCCGAGTTAATCTTTTCTGTCGTGTTCGAGATGCGTTTTTAACAAACTTTCGATCGGTGGGGGAATTTGCAAATAATATCCCTGATCGCTTAAACCCTGCTTAACGTTATTGATGTCTGCATTAGCCAGTTTGTCGCGTTGGGCAAGGTTTACCACCATCGCGAGTTGCGGCTTACCAAAGCCTTTGAGCAGGGCGTCAGGAACGCGTGAAAAATCGTCCTTTTTTTCAACGTAGAGATAAGTTTGGTCGCGGACCGGACTTCTGTAGATCACACAAAACATATTTTTTACTCGAATTAACCAGCGCTGAGGCTTGTTTGAATATAGCGGTAACTATAACATGCTTGCAGTACTTCGAATATTCGCCGATCGCGCTTTAACGATGCTTTTATCATCGCTTAGCACAGGGTAGTAAAACAGGACTGAGTCGGGACAGATGCCGCAATCGCCAATCGAATTTAAGGGAAGCAGTTTTACCTTGTCCGTCGTTCATTTGCATCACCATGAGCCAGAGGTGATCCGCAAAGCGCTCCAGGACAAAATTGACCAGGCTCCAGATTTCCTGAAGAACGCACCCGTGGTGCTGAATGTTGCGGCCCTCGATGCCGCGGTGAACTGGAAACAGATGCAGCAGGCCGTGAGCGAAACGGGACTGCGTATCGTCGGGGTCAGTGGATGCAAAGATGATGCGCTGAAAAAAATGATTGCCCGCGTCGGACTTCCGGTGCTGGCTGAAGGCAAAGAGAGCCACAAGCGTGACGCGCAGGAGCCGGAACTCAAGCCCGTTGCAGCCGAATCGCTGGTGGCGAAAACACGCATCGTTAACACGCCGGTGCGCTCTGGCCAGCAAATTTATGCCCGCAATGCGGATTTGATCGTCACCAGCAGCGTGAGCGCCGGTGCGGAACTGGTCGCTGATGGCAATATTCATATCTATGGCATGATGCGTGGCCGTGCTCTGGCAGGCGCCAGCGGTGACAGAGATTGCCAGATTTTTTGCACCAACCTTGCAGCAGAGTTGGTTTCTATCGCCGGGGAGTACTGGATCATGGATCAAATCCCCGAAGCGTTTTTTGCTAAAGCAGCACGCCTCTGTCTTCAGGATGGCGCGCTGACTATACAGACACTTAATTAGGCCCCTTTTCTTTCGTTAAGGAAATCAACATTTATGGCACGCATTATTGTAGTTACATCCGGTAAAGGGGGCGTTGGTAAGACCACGTCAAGCGCGGCCATCGCCACCGGTTTAGCGCAGAAAGGCAAAAAAACGGTTGTCATCGACTTTGATATCGGCCTGCGTAACCTTGATTTAATCATGGGCTGCGAACGCCGGGTTGTTTACGATTTTGTTAATGTCATTCAGGGTGATGCCACGCTGAACCAGGCATTGATTCGTGATAAGCGCACTGAGCAACTTTATATTCTGCCAGCCTCACAAACCCGTGATAAAGACGCCCTGACTCGTGAAGGTGTCGAAAAGGTCCTGAACGATCTTGCAGAGATGGCGTTTGACTTCATCGTCTGTGATTCGCCAGCCGGCATTGAAACCGGGGCGTTAATGGCACTGTATTTTGCAGATGAAGCCATTATTACCACTAACCCGGAAGTCTCCTCTGTCCGCGACTCTGACCGTATTCTCGGCATCATCTCTTCAAAATCCCGCCGCGCTGAAACCAGCCAGGAACCGGTTAAGGAGCATCTGCTGCTGACCCGTTATAACCCGGGTCGCGTTAATCGTGGCGATATGCTGAGCATGGAAGATGTGCTGGAAATTCTGCGCATTCCTCTGGTCGGCGTAATCCCGGAAGATCAGTCCGTGCTTCGTGCCTCTAACCAGGGCGAGCCGGTGATTCTGGACGGTGAGTCTGATGCTGGTAAAGCCTATGCCGATACCGTTGACCGGTTACTCGGTGAAGTTCGCCCCTTCCGCTTTATTGAAGAAGAGAAGAAGGGTTTCCTGAAACGCCTGTTCGGGGGATAAACCATGGCATTACTTGATTTCTTTTTATCCCGGAAGAAGAACACTGCCAATATAGCCAAGGAAAGGCTACAGATTATTGTGGCAGAACGGAGAAGGGGCGACAGTGAGCCCCATTATCTTCCGCAACTTAAGCGCGACATTCTTGAAGTGATTTGCAGATACGTGAAGATTGATCCGGACATGGTGACGGTTCAACTCGATCAGAAAGGGGATGATATCTCCATTCTTGAACTGAACGTCACGCTACCCGAAACGGAAGACGTGCCTAAATGACGTCAACCGTTTCCTGACTTTCCCCTGCGCAGTTGCAGGGGAAATTTTTTACAGCCCGGCAAGGATGTCGGTAATACCGGGTTTCAGCACCTCGCCACGCCAGCCTGTTAACAGCTCGGGTTCGCGGTTCTGTGGCTTAAGCCCCCAGTGCTGACTTAACACCTGATTGATCTGTCGACGAGACGCCAGCAGTTCCTGACTAAAACCACTCTGTTCACTCACCTGCTGTACCAGCGCTTTGATTGCCTTAAACGCCCGCTTGTAATTCACATGATCCACCAGATTGCTTAACGGCGGCGGTAACGCACTCTCATCCAGCTCAGCGGCTTCTGCCACCTGCGCCAGCATCGCCCTGCCGTGGAAACGAATCTCATGGCCCGATAAGCCCAGATGATCTAACTCACCCTGAGAACCCGGCATAAAACGTGCGACTTTCCACAGGTTCTCTTCACGCACCACAAAATTGACCGCCATGTCTTTTTCACGCGCCACTTTCAGGCGCCATGCCGCCAGGCGTTGCAGCGCCGCCAACTGGCGAGGACGCAACTGCCAGGCGTTAGTGATGTCACGCCACGCATCCTCCGGCGCTAACGTATCCAGCCGACGCTGACACAGGTTTTCGCATTCACTCAGTGCCGCGGCCATATTACCGGCCTGCTCAACCTGCTGTATCAGTTGATGAGCAATCGGCAGCAGGTAATGCACATCCGCCGCCGCATACTGGCACTGCCGTTCCGTGAGCGGACGGGCTAACCAGTCGGTCCGCGCTTCACTCTTATCTAATTCAACCTGCGTAAAGTGCGCCACCATTGAAGCAAATCCCCAGGAAAGCGGCTGACCACTGAAAGCCGCCAGAATCTGTGTATCAATCATCGGCTGTGGCAGGACACCGAAACGGTGCAGGAACACTTCCAGATCTTCCCCACCCGCATGGAGAAATTTCGTCACGCGGGTGTCCGTTAGCAGTTCAATAAACGGTGACCAGTCACGAACGGGTAACGGATCGATCAACACTAACTGTTCGCCATCAAACAGCTGAATCAGTCCCAGCTGCGGATAGTAAGTACGGGTACGGACAAATTCGGTATCCAGGGCGACGGCCGTATGCTGGCGTGCTTTGTGGCACACCTCGGCCAGGTGATCATCGTTCTCGATCAGGGAATAGTTCACGTTCAGTTTTCACCGCAGCCGACAACGTGCGGTGCTCCATGTTAAAAGCAATAAAAACGCCGGACAGCGCCGGCGTTCAACCTGAATCCTGACGGTGAATCAGCCTGTGCTGGTTTTCACCTCGTCGCGCAGTTCGCGACGCAGAATTTTTCCTACATTGGTTTTTGGCAGTTCATCGCGAAACTCGACGATTTTAGGCACTTTATAGCCCGTGAGCTGGCGACGACAGTGATCCAGCAGTTCTTCTTTGGTCAGCGAGTGATCTTTTTTAACCACGCAGACTTTAACGGCCTCGCCGGACAGCTCGCTGGGTACGCCAATCGCTGCCGCTTCACGCACTTTGGGATGCTGCATCAGGACGTCTTCAATCTCATTAGGATAGACGTTAAAGCCCGACACCAGAATCATATCCTTTTTACGGTCCACGATACGGATAAATCCTTCGGGATCAACGGTAACAATATCCCCGCTATGGAGCCAGCCATTTTTCAGGACTTCTGCTGTGGCCTCCGGGTGCTGCCAGTAGCCGAGCATCACCTGAGGGCCACGGATGCACAGTTCGCCAGGCTCTCCGGTAGGCACTTCGTTCCCACTCTCATCCAGAATAATCACGTCCGTTGAGGGCACAGGTAATCCGATACTGCCCGTGTGACAGCTGATGTCATAGGGGTTTACCGAGACCAGGGGGGAACATTCCGTCAGACCATAGCCTTCCAGCAAATAGTGTCCTGTGAGCTTTTCCCAGCGTTCGGCCACTGCTTTTTGGACTGCCATGCCGCCGCCCGCTGAAAGGCGTAACGTCGAGAAGTCGAGTTTGTTAAAGTTGTCGTCATTAAGCAGCGCATTGAACAGCGTATTCACGCCGGTAATGGCGGTAAACGGATATTTGGCGATCTCTTTAACAAAGCCGGGAATGTCGCGCGGATTGGTGATTAACAGATTCTGGCCGCCTAGCTCAACGAACAGCAAGCCATTAACGGTTAATGCAAAGATATGGTAGAGCGGTAACGCCGTGACGACGCACTCTTTACCGTCACGTAACAGCTTGCCGTAGGTCGCTTTGGTTTGCTCCAGGTTGGCCTGCATATTGCGGTGGGTAAGCATGGCACCTTTGGCCACGCCGGTAGTGCCGCCCGTGTATTGCAAAAATGCCAGGTCATCGTTGCTGACTTCCGGACGCTGGTACGCCATTTTTTCACCGGCATCCAGCACATGGCGAAACGATATCGCGCCTGGCAGATGATATTTGGGCACCAGCCGCTTCACATACTTCACCACAAAGTTCACCAGCGTGGCTTTAACCGGCGCAAGCTGGTCGCCCATGCGGGTCAGAACAACGTGTTTCACGGCGGTTTCACTGACGACTTTTTCCAGCGTATGCGCAAAGTTAGAAACAATGACGATTGCACTGGCACCGCTGTCATTGAGTTGATGTTTTAATTCGCGCGGCGTGTAGAGCGGATTAACGTTGACCACCACCATCCCTGCCCGCAGAACACCAAACAGCGCCACCGGATATTGCAGGAGGTTCGGCATCATCAAAGCAACACGATCGCCGGGCTGCAGTTTCAGCGCATGTTGCAAATAGGCGGCGAAGGCCCGGCTTTTCTCGTCCAGTTGGCGATAGGTCATCTTTTGACCCATGTTATAAAAAGCAGGCTGCTCAGCGTAGCGGACAACGGCCTGCTCAAACATATCAACCAGAGAGTGGTAACGATCAGCATTGATTTCGGCAGGTACGTCTGCCGGGTAGCGTTTTAGCCAAACCTTATTCAAGGATTCACCCCGATAATCTTGTTGTGTACTCATCGCCGCCTCGACAATCGTATTTTTAACAATATTTTAACTGATTGTACCAGTTTGCTCTGCTTGTCATGTTGAGGTTGCGAAGTGCATCACTAAATTTCGTGTTAGTTAACAATACAAATAAAAAGCCCGGCTGCGAGCACCGCGACCGGGCTTATTAAAAACGGCTAACGCTTACGGCGTCAGGAAAGTTTCCACCTGGGCAGGCCCGGTGTTATACATGCCCCAGTAAGGATTGGGCCCCCAGTAACCGCCGCGATGACGCGTTGGCCCGTACCAAATCCACGGATCGATCGGCTGTGGTGGCGCAACGATCTGGCGCGTGAGATGCCAGCGCTGGTAGCCCCGCACGTCAATGACCACAAACTGGTAATTTGCCTCGCCAATCTTGCCCTGCTCGGTGCCTTTTAGCGTGCCGAGCACCGTCACGTATTGATCTTTCACATCGGTAGGATCAACAAAGCCCGGAATATCAGCATAGATTCGGCCAAGCGAGCTGGCACCCAACACCGGTCTTGCGCCCTCATCCAGCGGCTGCGTTGCGATTTCCAGCCGGGTTTTGCCGTTGCGGTTGATAACGTTAACCACTTTACCGCCGAAGCGAGATTCCTGACCAACATAGATGGCCGGATCTTTCATTACGCGCAGCAAGTCCTGCTGGGGCATCGGCGAGTTGCCCTTAATATTATCCGGCACGGAAACACAACCACTTAAAACCAGGGCACAGGCCAACATCAAACCTGCAACACCGCGACGACACATTGACATGGGTATTCTCCTGAACGTTGCTGTTTAGAGTGCCTGGATAACAATAAGTTGCGTCATATTTTAGCGTCCGGGCAGTTTTTTCCATGCCACTTCGTTTCTCAGATAAGTGGGCTCGGCATGTTCAGGTTGCACGGTAGCGCCCTGCTGTAATGCGGCGACCGCCAGTGGCAACATATCTTCAGCGGCCGGCAGCGTCACATTGCTGTTGACCAGTTGCAGCGCGTGCCCCTGCTGCAGGTCCGGCCAGGCCTGCCAGCCCGTTCCAGCGGTGTACCATTCCCCTTCCAGCGCCTGCATGCGGGCCAGCGCGGCGGCGGGCGACAGCACGCTCTCAGTCGCTTCCCCCAGCCAGTTGCCCTGTTCATCGCGCTGATATTCGGCCCAGTAGACTTCACCCATACGGGCATCGATCGCGGTTAACACCCGGTTTGCGCCGTGCTGCCGCCAGGCACCCTGTGCCAGCGTGGCCAGGGTGGAGATGCCCGCCATCGGCAAGGCGGCACCTAACGCCAGGCCCTGGGCGATCCCGATACCAATACGGACGCCAGTAAAACTGCCCGGCCCGCGGCCAAATGCCAGCGCGTCGAGTTCGGTCAGTTCAAGCTGCTGAGACTCAAGCAGCTCTGCGATCAGGGGTAAAATGCGTTGCGTGTGATCGCGGGGCGCTATCTCAAAGCGCGCGTCAATCTGTTGCCCGTTGAGCAATGCCGCAGAACAGGCTTCTGTCGCTGTATCCAGCGCTAAAATTCGGACCGACATAACGACCTCTGAAGATTCAAAAACGGCGCGCATCTTAGCACACAATTACTCGCCAGGTTGCTGACGAATAAAGGCAATAGCTTGCGCAATATCACGTGTTCGTGGCGTTGGCGGCAGACTGTTAAGAAACAGCGCGCCATAGGGACGGGAAACCAGCCGCTGGTCGCAAATCACCAGCACGCCACGATCGTCCGTATCACGAATCAAACGGCCAACGCCCTGTTTAAGCGTAATCACCGCGTCGGGCAGTTGCACGTCGCTAAAGGGATCGCCACCCCGAATCCGGCAGTCTTCCATGCGGGCTTTAAGCAGAGGATCTTCCGGCGAGGTAAACGGCAGTTTGTCGATGATCACCAGCGACAACGCATCGCCACGGACATCCACACCTTCCCAAAAGCTGCTGGTGGCTACCAGTAGTGCATTGCCTTTATCAATGAACTGCTTCAGCAGTTGCCCTTTGCTGGTTTCACCCTGTACTAACACCGGCAACGTCATAGAAGCACGGAACTCCGCGGCCAACTCACGCATCATCAGATGCGAGGTACAAAGAAAGAAACAGCGGCCTTTGTTCGCGTCGATCAGCGGCTTCATCATTTTTGCCAACTGACGCGCACCACCCGGACGATTGGGTTCAGGCAGATTGCGCGGCACGCACAGCAAAGCCTGCTGTGAATAGTCAAACGGACTGTTTAGGATCAGATTCTTAGCCTGGCTCACGCCCAGCCGGTCGGCAAAGTGGTCCATCTTTTCATCGACGGCCAGGGTCGCAGACGTGAAAATCCATGCGGCTTTACGGTTATCCATCACTTCGCGGAAGCGTTCGGCCACCGATAACGGCGTCAGCGCCAGCACAAAGTGACGCGATGTGCATTCATACCAGTAACTGAAGCCGGGTTCACTAATGGCGCGTATCCGTTTCAGTCGTGTGCGATAGAGCGCTGCACGTTCAAACGCCGCATCAAGCAGCGCCGAACGCCCCAGCGAGAGTTTGATCACGTCGTAACAAAGCTCCAGCGCATCATCGAGCAGGGTAAACATGCGCATGATGTTGTTATCGCTGAGTAAATCACGCAGGTTACCGCGATAACCCGGCTCGCCCAGCGCCAGACGGAAGTCCTGCGCGCATTGTGCCAGACGGTCGGCTGATTTTTGCAGCTGCTGTACGTCACGGACTTCCGTGCGATAGGCAATAATGATGTCTTTTGCCAGATCGCCTAACTGGCGGCTGGAGAGCTGCTGACCGAAATACTGGCTGGCGATGTCTGGCAGTTGATGGGCTTCATCAAAAATCATCACGTCCGCTTCGGGGATAAGCTCACCAAATCCGCCCTCTTTCACCACCAGATCGGCAAGAAACAGATGATGGTTAACCACCACAACATCGGCGTCCATGGCCTTCTTACGCGCCTTCACCACAAAGCACTCTTTGTACAGCGGGCAGTCGCTGCCCAGACAGTTGTCATTGGTGCTGGTCACCAGCGGCCAAATCGGACTGTCTTCGGTAACGCCGGCACAGGAACTGATGTCCCCATCTGTGGTTTGCGATGACCAGGCGCGCAGCGTCACTAAATCCGTGAGCGCCTGAACGCTCAGATCGCCGCCGGTCGCCGACTGTTGTTCCATGCGCTCAAGGCAAAGGTAGTTAGAGCGACCTTTCAGCAGCGCCGTTTTACCGGTGAACTTCAGCGCGTTGGCAATGGTAGGCAAATCGCGGGCGTAGAGCTGATCCTGCAGGGCTTTTGAGCCAGTGGACACGATCACTTTTTTATTGGCGCGTAAAGCCGGAGCCAGGTAGGCATAGGTTTTGCCTGTCCCCGTCCCCGCTTCGACCACCAGCTCGCCGCTATTCTGCACGGCTTCCGCGACGGCCTGCGCCATTTCATGCTGGGCTTCACGCGGTTTAAATCCCGCAATGCCTTTTGCCAGCGCGCCATCAGTTGCAAAATCGTCTGCCACGTACCCTCTCAATAACGGCAAAAAACACTGTATATTATGCCAGCATTCCCTGACTTAAGGAAATCGCTGACGGTGGCGTCTTAATTACCCTTACGTCCTGTTGCCTGCAGACCCAGGGATGACGCCGTTTTCAGTGCTAATGACTGATGTAAAGCGCGCCTGCAATCAGTAGTACCAGTAACACCGTCAGGGTGATAAACCCCTGTTTGGCCGTGCGTGACATGCCGACAAAGGTCGATATCACGATAAACAGCAGTGTCAGTGCTCCAAACATCACCCAAAACAGATATTGCGTATTCGCCATGCCTTCATCCTGATAGTCCTGAACCGGTAAGCGACGTTTTATACCATTTTTCCGCCCGTGATGCGCGGCTGACGCCCAGTGCGCGCTGCAACGGATGACAATCGCACCGGGATTATGGCAGGCTAGGCGTTCAAAAAAACAGGGAGAAGATGATGAGCATTACGCGCATTGATCCAGAACATCGTATGTCCGAAGCGGTCATTCATAACGACACGATTTATTATACCAGCGTGCCTGAAAACCTGGAGGCGGATGCCGAAGCGCAAACCGCCAATGCGTTAGCGGTGATTGATGCCCTGCTTACGCGGGTGGGCAGTGATAAAAGCAAAATCCTTGATGCCACCATTTTCCTGGTGGATAAAGCTGATTTTGCCGCAATGAACCGCGCCTGGGACGCCTGGGTTTCGCCCGATAATGCGCCCGTTCGCTGCACGGTTCAGGCAGGTTTAATGAATCCACAGTATAAAGTCGAAATAAAAATTATCGCTGCACGCTAAACCGCTTGCCGGGCGTCAGCCTTCGTCGTCTTCATCTTCGAAGCGCGCCCGGATCAGTTCACCGGTGTGGCTTTCGCGAATCTCCTGCGCAACCAGAGTAATCGCTTCACCGCTGGACATGCCACCAGCCATTAATTGCTGAATACGTTCAACAGCGCGCTGCTGCTGGTCGTGTGAAAGTGCGGGTAATCCTGTAATCATGTTTTACTCCTGCTATGAGGCTGCCATTATTTCATGGGGAACAAACAGGTGCCAGTCAGGAAAAAATATGTCAGTCTAACGGCCTTACTGATGTCAGATTTCGTGCTCAATGATCGTTCAAACTCATAACCTAAGTTATTCGCCTGACGCCATCACCCACTATTTTTCCCGTATTGCGCATCTGCAGTGGGCGATGCTGTTGTCTTCAGGACAAGCTGACCACAGCGATAATCGTTTTGATATCCTGACCGCCGATCCGCTGACGACGCTGACGACCCGGGGCAGGATAACAGAAATTCAGCAGGGCGATCGCTCCCAACGTAGCCAGGACGATCCCCTGTCCCTGGTACAACAGCAGTGCGACGCGTTGGGCATTGCCCCGCAACGCCATCCGGACTTGCCGTTTTTGGGCGGCGCGCTGGGTCTGTTTGGCTATGATCTGGGCCGGCGTTTTGAGCAGTTGCCGCAGACCGCCCTCGCCGATCTTCAGACACCGGATATGGCCGTCGGCATTTATAGCTGGGCGCTGATTGCCGACCATCACCGTCACACATTAACGCTGGTTGCCATTGATGATGTTGCGCGGCGTCTTCGCTGGCTTGAAGGCTGGCCCGAACGTGAAACCGCGCCTTTCTCGCTGACCAGCAAGTGGCAGTCCAACCTTAGCCGGGATGAATACGCGCAACGCTTCCACAAAGTGCAGGCTTATATTCAGGCGGGCGACTGCTATCAGGTTAATCTGGCACAGCGCTTTAAAGCAGGCTATCAGGGCGATGAATGGCGTGCTTTTTGCCTACTGAACCAGACCAACCGCGCGCCGTTCAGCGCCTTCTTACGTCTGCCGGAAAGTGCCATCCTCAGCCTGTCCCCCGAGCGCTTTATGGCGCTGGATCAACACGTCATTACGACCCGGCCGATTAAAGGCACCCGCCCGCGTAACCGCGATCCTGTTGCTGACGCGGCTCAGGCCGAAAGCCTGCGTACCTCGACCAAAGACCGCGCCGAGAACCTGATGATTGTCGATCTGCTGCGTAATGATATTGGCCGGGTCGCCGTTGCGGGTTCCGTCAGCGTCCCGGAACTGTTTGTGGTGGAGCCCTTCCCTGCGGTTCATCATCTGGTCAGCACTATTCGCGCCACGCTGCCTGATCACCTACAGGCCTGCGATCTGCTGCGCGCCTGCTTTCCCGGCGGCTCGATCACCGGCGCGCCTAAAATTCGTGCCATGGAGATTATTGATGAGCTGGAGCCGCAACGCCGCAACGCCTGGTGTGGCAGCATCGGTTACCTGAGTTTATGTGGCCGTATGGATACCAGTATCACTATCCGCACGCTGGTGGCCGAAAATCATCACCTTTACTGCTCTGCCGGCGGCGGGTTAGTGGCGGACAGCGAAGTCGAATCTGAATATCAGGAAACCCTGGATAAAGTCAGTCGTATTTTACCTGCGCTGGAAAAAGGGGCCTGAATGGCATTGACGCTCGCGGATTTCCGCACCCGTTTTTTACTGCAACAGCCCCTGGAGCCTGCACAAGCACTCTCAGGTCGTCATGCTGCGGTGTTAATTCCCATAGTGGCACGCCAGCAGCCGGGTTTACTGCTCACCCAGCGTTCGCACGGATTACGGAAGCACGCCGGACAGGTGGCCTTTCCCGGCGGCATGCAGGACCCTGAAGATGCCTCTCTGGTTGCCACCGCATTACGCGAAGCGCACGAAGAAGTGGGTATTTCGCCTCTGCAGGTCGATGTCCTGGGCTGTCTGCCGGCTGTCACCAGCAGCACGGGGTTTCAGGTCACGCCGGTGGTGGGCATCATTCCAGACCAGATTGCGCTGCGCATCAATCCGGATGAAGTGTTAAGTGTGTTTGAAATGCCGCTCACGGAAGCTTTACGTCTGAGCCGTTATGCCGAGCTTGAATACTATCGCGCAGGGATTCGTCATCCTGTCTGGTTGTCGCGCTATCAGGATTACCTGGTCTGGGGAATGACAGCAGGGATTATTCGTTCGCTGAGTCAGCAGATTGCTTTTTAATTGACGCAGCCTCCATTTTTAAGCCTGTTTACAGGCTTCCGCGCAATATCACACTATAATTTTTTCTCGTGGTGTTAATTAGTTTATTTCATGCGAAAAGCAGCGCGTTTACCCTGCTTAGCCGTTTACTATTAGCGCCATAAACTGCTGCGGCAGTCTGAACGTTTTTTGTGAGGAGTGTCACCCATGATTTCGGTTTTTGACATGTTTAAAGTGGGCATTGGCCCATCCAGTTCTCATACGGTCGGTCCGATGAAAGCGGGTAAACAGTTTGTGGATCTGTTGTCTGAACAGGGCAAACTGCATGAGGTGACACGCATCGCCGTCGATGTCTATGGTTCCCTGTCGCTGACCGGCAAAGGTCACCATACGGATATCGCCATTATTATGGGATTAGCGGGTGAGTCACCTGACAGCGTCGATATCGATGCTATCCCCGCCTTCATTAAAGATGTGCAACAGCGGGAACGTCTGCTGATCGCGAAAGGTGCCCATGAAGTCGATTTCCCTCGCGAAGGCGGCATGGTGTTCCGCAGCGAGAATCTCTCGCTGCATGAAAACGGCCTGCGTCTGCTGGCGTTTTCCGGCGATCTGCTGGTGCTGTCAAAAACCTATTACTCCGTTGGCGGTGGGTTTATTGTCGATGAGGAGCATTTCGGTCAGTCTGCGCTGGATGAAGTGTCCGTGCCCTGGCCGTTCCATTCTGCCAAAGAATTATTATCCCACTGCCGTGAGACCGGGCTTTCCCTGTCCGGCCTGGTGATGAAAAACGAACTGGCGCTGCATTCGCGTGAAGAGATTAACCAGTATTTCACGACAATTTGGCAAACCATGCAGGCCTGTATCGATCGCGGTCTCAACACCGAAGGCGTCCTGCCTGGCCCGTTGCGCGTTCCACGCCGCGCTGCCTCGCTGCGTCGTTTACTGATCTCCTCCGCCAAGCACTCTAACGATCCCATGGTCGTTATCGACTGGATCAACATGTATGCGCTGGCGGTAAACGAAGAGAATGCCGCCGGTGGGCGCGTCGTTACCGCACCCACTAATGGTGCCTGCGGTATTGTGCCGGCAGTGCTGGCTTACTATGACCACTTCATTGAAACGGTTACACCCGATATCTTTATTCGCTATTTCCTTGCCTCCGGTGCCATTGGTATTCTTTACAAAATGAATGCCTCTATCTCCGGTGCTGAGGTCGGTTGTCAGGGTGAAGTTGGCGTGGCCTGTTCGATGGCGGCGGCAGGTCTGGCAGAACTGTTAGGCGCAAGCCCGGAGCAGGTTTGCGTCGCAGCAGAAATCGGCATGGAGCACAACCTTGGCCTGACTTGCGATCCCGTAGCCGGCCAGGTTCAGGTGCCCTGTATTGAACGTAATGCTATCGCATCAGTGAAAGCCATCAATGCCGCACGCATGGCCCTGCGTCGTACCAGCGAACCGCGCGTTTCACTGGATAAGGTGATAGAAACCATGTACGAGACCGGCAAAGACATGAATGCGAAATATCGCGAGACGTCACGGGGCGGTCTGGCAATAAAAGTTCAGTGTGACTAATCATTTTTGAGATTTAATTCTAATTTTTTGCTTTTTAACCAGTGCATTAGTCAGTCCTGCCTGCTATAAATATTAACGATATTAAAGCGACCTGCGGGTCGCTCTGCTTTTCTTGTAGCCTTTCATTTTACGCTCGGGTCCTAAATTTGCGTTGGGCCGTGCCGATAACAACCCAGCTATATCTATTTTCTGGTTTTGGGAAGGTGATTCTTGATGTTCATGGCCCAGCAATATGTTGGACAATACAGACGTAAGCGATTGCTTATTGCTGTGGTGATTGCTTCGATTGTTCTTTCGTTAACGCTGGCTTTTCGCTACTTTGAAGAAAAATCACATGTTCAACAGCGAGCAATCAGTTTTGCCGATAATGCAATTACGCGTTTTGATCGCATGTTTTCACCGCTTGATGTCTCCGCCAACAATATGCAGGGATTGGTCGGAATGTCCTGTCAGGATGCCCGTTTTCCCTTAATCGAAAAGATTTCTTCGCTACAAACCGTGCGCGCTATTTTGCTGGTCGATGAGGACAGGCTTTACTGTTCCAGTATTTTTGGCTCACGAGATATCGCGTTCAGCCAGGTCTACCCTGAACTCGCCCTTAACGAGAAGCGCATGCTGCTCTCCACGGATGACTATTTGCTCAAAGGTTCGCCCGTCTTGTTATTGTGGACGCCCACGACGCTGGATAACCGTTCCGGAATACTTCAGGCCATCAATATTGAATTAATGAGCAGCTACCTGCTGGAGCCGCAGGCACCCTGGGTTGAACGGGCAATTTTTAACGTGAACGGCAAAAGCCTTGAATATGGCAATCCTCTCATTGAGTCCACGCTGCCTTCTGAGGATGAAGTTACCTATACCGAAGCCTCGCTGCGTTATCCCTATACCGTTACCCTTTATGGTCCCTCACCTTCGCGCCTGGCCCTGGCCTCTTTGCCCTCGCAGTTGCCCCTGGCGCTCATGCTGAGTTTGCTGATTGGCTATGTGGTCTGGCTGGCAACCGCCAATCGCATGAGCCTGAGCTGGCAGATTAGCTACGGCATCACAGCCAATGAATTTATGGTTTACTGCCAGCCCCTGATCAATGCCCGAAACGGTAAATGTGATGGCATTGAGCTTCTGTTGCGCTGGCATAATCCGCGTCAGGGCTGGATTCCACCCGACGTTTTTATCCCCCTGGTTGAACGCCAGAACCTGATTAAGCCGTTAACCCGCTTTGTGTTGAACCGCGTCGTCGACGCCTTGCCGGATCTTCCCCACAGTCCAGACTTTCATATTGCCGTTAATGTCGCGGCCAGCCATTTTCGCGAACGTGCCATTCTGGAAGACCTGCAAAATATTTGGTGGCCCGCTAATCCTGTCCCCCAACTGGTGGTCGAATTAACCGAGCGTGATGCCCTGCCCGTGGTCGATCAGACGGTCATTGCTCAACTGCACGACATCGGCGTGCGTTTGGCGATAGATGATTTCGGTACCGGGCACAGTTCGCTGTCCTACCTGAAAGATTTGCAGCCGGACGTGCTTAAACTGGACAAAATCTTTACCGCCTCAATCGGGACGGATGCGATTAACGCCACCGTCACCGATATGGTGATCTCGCTGGCGCAGCGTCTGAATATCAGCCTGGTCGCAGAGGGCGTAGAAACACAGGAGCAGGCAGCCTATCTGCGCGATCGCGGCGTGGATCATCTGCAGGGTTATTACTTTGCCCGTCCGATGCCGCTGGAGGACTTTCCGGCGTGGTTGCGCCATCATCAACTGACCTGTGACCTGTAGTGCCCTCAACGCCATCCATCACGTCGGCAGGTCATGTCTTCACGCAAAAAAAACGCATCACCATGTGATGCGTTTTACGCTAAGAAGGTAGGTTAACCTTCTTCTTCCTCATCATGTTGTTGATCTTTGGTCACGCGCACCAGATCGATACGGTACTCCGTGGCTTCGATGATCTGGAAATGAAGCGGCTCAATATCGATGACGTCGCCAGGTTTAGGCAACTGCCCTTTCTGCGCAATCAGCAACCCTGCCAGAGAAGCGTGATCTTCTTCCGGCTTTACCAGCTCGTGGAAGTCGAGGAGCTGCTGCAGTGAATGCAGGTCGGTGCCGCCTTTCACTAACCAGCCATCACCGTCCATGATGATATCCGGCGTTTCATCTTCATCCGGGAACTCACCGGCGATCGCTTCCAGCACATCCAGCGGCGTGATTAAGCCCTGTACCACGCCAAACTCGTTAGTCACGATAACAAAGCTGCCTTTGGCACGGCGCAAGACGCCCAGCAGGTTAATCGGGTCAAGCGTTTCCGGTACAATGATGATCGGTGTATTGGCAGCAAAGGTCGCGACGTCAACGCCGTGATCCAGCGCCACCAAAAGCTCTTTGGCTCTGACCACGCCAATGATTTCATCCAGCTCTCCCCGGCATACCGGGAACAGGCTGTGCGGCGTATCCAGCAGCTGAATACGAATTTCGTCAACCGGACGGTTGGCATCCACCCAGGAGATATCACCACGCGGCGTCATAATGCTGCGAATCGAACGGGATGCCAGCGTCAGCACGCCATTAATCATATAGCGTTCTTCGTCTTTAAAGGCTTCCTGTGGCATGGCAATGGCAATCGCCTGCTCTTCCGTGCTCGCGGGAGCGGACTGCACCCGATTACGTCCGCCCATCAACCGCAAAATCGCCTCGGCGGTGCGTTCACGCATAGGTCGATGCGACTGATGACGGATAAAGTTGTGGCGGGCAATCTGATTGAACAACTCAATAAGAATCGAGAAACCAATCGCCGCATACAGATAACCTTTTGGAATGTGAAAACCAAAGCCTTCGGCCACCAGCGACAGGCCGATCATCAACAGGAAGCTGAGACACAGCACCACCACAGTGGGATGCGCGTTGACGAATTTTGTCAGGGGCTTAGACGCCGCCAGCATCACGATCATCGCAATAACAACCGCTGTCATCATCACCGGCAGGTTATTGACCATACCGACGGCAGTAATCACCGCATCCAGGGAGAAGACCGCATCCAGGATGACAATCTGCGTCACAACCGCCCAGAAGCTGGCGTAGCTGCGGTTGCCGTTGTTTTCCAACTCACGGTTCTCCAGCCGCTCATGCAGTTCCATGGTGGCCTTGAATAACAGGAATATCCCTCCCGCCAGCAAAATGAGATCGCGTCCGGCGAAGCTGAAACTTCCCACGCTAAACAGTGGGCGCGTCAGAGTCACCATCCAGGAGATAAGCGATAACAGGCCCAGACGCATGACCAGCGCCAGCGACAAACCAATTAAACGCGCTTTATCACGCTGCTTAGGCGGCAGCTTATCCGCAAGAATGGCAATAAAGACCAGGTTATCAATGCCGAGGACGATTTCCAGCACAATGAGCGTGAGCAATCCCGCCCAGATCGAGGGGTCGAACAGAAATTCCATTAGTGACTCCTGAACAAGGATGTGATTACGTTAAAGCGTGCCAGCGTCAGATGACGTGACTGAAATAAGCGCGGAAAAGCAGAGAAAACGCGGTCTGGCGTGAATTGACGCGCTGAAGAGCGCAAAGACAAGGTTAAGCAACGTCGGTGACGATCCATAAGGGTGGGCTGCTGCCCGCTACTCCTGAATAATAAACAGATTGCTAATGTATCAGTTCGTACCACGAGGTCAAAAAATTTTCTTATTTTTACACTCTCTCACGGCCGGGTTCAGGCGTCATAAAAACTCAATTTCCCTCTTTTATGCTGCAAATAGCCAACCAATATCACAAACTTTATTTTTTCGGACACTAAAATAAATCCGGCATTCACGTAGTGAGTTGGTTATCCCAACAATGTTGAAATTAGGTTAATTCACATTAACAAGATTTAGATGTTGTTAACGCGATAATTCTTAACGGTTCCTCACATTATGATGAACCAACAAGCGAACGGAGGTAGCACGTGACCATTGCTCTTGTAATTGGTACACACGGCTGGGCAGCGGAGCAGCTGCTTAAAACGGCAGAGATGCTTTTAGGCGAACAGAAAAATGTCGCATGGATAGATTTTGTACCGGGGGAGAATGCTGACACCCTGATAGAAAAATATCAGGCACGACTGGCAGAGCTGGACACATCACAGGGGGTGCTTTTCCTGGTGGATACCTGGGGCGGCAGTCCATTCAATGCGGCCAGTCGGCTGGTCGTTGATAAAACGCATCACGAGGTGGTCGCCGGGGTAAACATTCCTATGTTAGTCGAAACCCTGATGGCCCGAGACGATAACCCCTCTTTTGACGAACTGGTGGCGATTGCGGTTGAAACCGGCCGTGAAGGCGTCAGAGCGTTAAAAGCACAACCTGAAGAAAAACCGGCTGCTGTTGCCGCCCCGCCGTCTGCGCCTCGCGCAGCGGCCCCCGTCAACCGGCCGCTGACGCCTGACGAACACATGAATATTTGCCTGGCACGCATCGACGATCGTCTTATTCATGGGCAGGTCGCTACGCGCTGGACCAAAGAAACTAACGTCAGCCGTATTATCGTGGTCAGTGATGAGGTGGCTAACGACAAAGTGCGTAAAACGCTGTTAACCCAGGTGGCACCGCCGGGCGTTACCGCGCATGTGGTGGACATCGATAAAATGGTGCGCGTCTGGAATAACCCCAAATATGCCCGCGATCGCGTCATGCTGCTGTTTACCAACCCAACGGATGTCCTGCGGATTGTTGAACAAGGCGTGGATATCAAGAGCGTCAACATTGGCGGTATGGCATTTCGCCAGGGGAAAACCCAGGTGAATAATGCCGTCTCGGTCGATGAAAAAGATATCGCCGCCTTTCGCCAGCTTCACGCGCGCAATATAGAACTTGAAGTGCGCAAAGTCTCGGGCGATCAAAAACTAAAAATGATGGATCTGGTGGCTAAGGTGAGCGCATAACACGCCAGCTATATTTTTCTATCCTGTAGAGGACAAGAAGTATGATGGAAATAACCACACTTCAAATTATTTTAATCTTTATTGTCGCCTGTATTGCCGGTATGGGTTCGATTCTGGATGAGTTCCAGTTTCATCGCCCGTTGGTGGCCTGTACGCTGATCGGGATTGTACTTGGTGATATGAAAACCGGCATCATCATCGGCGGTACGCTGGAGATGATTGCACTTGGCTGGATGAATATCGGTGCTGCTGTTGCGCCTGATGCCGCGCTGGCCTCCATTATCTCCACCATTCTGGTGATTGCCGGTGGACAGAGCGTGGGTGCTGGTATTGCGTTGGCCATCCCACTGGCGGCGGCCGGTCAGGTTCTGACCATCATCGTGCGTACGCTGACCGTGGCGTTCCAGCATGCGGCGGACAAAGCCGCGGAAAAAGGCAACCTTACGGCCATCTCATGGATTCACGTTTCCGCCTTGCTGCTTCAGGCAATGCGCATCGCGATACCGGCGCTGATTGTTGCCATCTCGGTGGGAACGGATGCGGTTCACTCTCTGCTCAGTTCCATCCCTGAGGTCGTCACCAACGGTCTGAACATCGCAGGTGGCATGATCGTGGTCGTCGGTTACGCCATGGTCATCAATATGATGCGTGCAGGCTATTTGATGCCGTTCTTCTATCTGGGTTTCGTCACTGCCGCGTTTACCAACTTCAACCTGGTGGCTTTAGGCGTGATTGGCGTCGTGATGGCGGTGCTTTATATCCAGCTCAGCCCGAAATATAACCGCGTAGCCGGTGGGCCCGCGGCATCGCCGTCAGCTAACGACCTCGACAACGAACTCGATTAAGGAACAGGTGACAACATGGTTGATATAACAAAAGTCGAAAAGAAACTGACGCCGGGTGACGTTCGCGCTGTATTTTTACGCTCAAACCTGTTTCAGGGTTCCTGGAACTTTGAGCGTATGCAGGCGCTGGGGTTCTGTTTCTCAATGGTGCCAGTGATCCGCCGTCTTTATCCTGAAAATAATGACGACCGCAAGCAGGCGATCAAACGCCACCTTGAGTTTTTTAATACGCATCCTTACGTGGCCGCGCCTGTCTTAGGTGTGACGATGGCGATGGAAGAGCAGCGTGCTAATGGTGCAGCGATAGATGACGGTGCAATAAACGGTATCAAAGTGGGCCTGATGGGCCCGCTGGCCGGCGTAGGCGATCCGATTTTCTGGGGAACCGTTCGTCCGGTGTTTGCGGCCTTAGGTGCAGGCATCGCGATGAGCGGCAGTTTGCTCGGTCCGCTGCTGTTTTTTATCCTGTTTAACCTGGCGCGCCTGTTAACCCGTTACTACGGCGTCGCTTATGGTTACCGTAAAGGGATCGATATCGTCAGCGACATGGGCGGTGGCTTCCTGCAAAAACTGACCGAGGGAGCATCGATTCTCGGCCTGTTTGTTATGGGCGCGCTGGTTAACAAGTGGACGCACGTCAATATTCCGCTGGTGGTTTCACGCATTACCGATCAGACCGGGAAAACCACGGTGACGACCGTACAGTCGATTCTGGATCAGCTGATGCCGGGCATTGTCCCACTCCTGCTGACTTTCGCCTGTATGTGGCTGCTGCGCCGCAAGGTTAATGCGCTTTGGATTATCGTTGGCTTCTTTGCTATCGGTATTTTTGGTTACTGGATCGGTTTGCTCGGGCTGTAACGTTAACCGCATCGGGAGCCTCGGCTCCCGATGCTTTTAAGCGGCCCGCTGCGTGAGAAAGCCGGCTTTTATCTGTAAAGGAAGAACAATGTCATTGACCGACGGCATCATCGCCCTCTGCATCATCGCCCTTCTGTTTTTTGCTGTTTATGATGAAGCGGTTCTGCCACGTCGTCATGGCCCCACGCTGTTACGTGTACCGTTACAACGCCGTCATAAAGCCGACAGCCTGATCTTCATAGGTTTACTGCTCATCCTGTTGTGGAACAACGTCGCCCATCAAGGCCCGAAACTTACCACCGCGCTGTTGATGGTGCTGTGCTTTTTATCATTTTGGCTTTTCTGGCTGCGTCGTCCCAAACTGCTGATGAAAAGTCAGGGATTGTTTTATGCGGGCATGTGGACAGACTATCGACGCATACAGGGCATGAATCTTTCAGAGGACGGCATTTTAGTCATGCAGCTTGAGCAGCGACGTTTGCTGATCGCCGTGCAGCAGCTTGACGATCTTGAGCGTATTTACCAAACGCTGGTCGAGGCGCGTTAGTCGCGTTGCCAAAGGGTAATCATAAAGTCCGCTTCACAGTGAAATTGCGAGCTTTCAGCGAGGGACTGCCAGACTTCTGGCCGCGCGCGCCAGGCAAACGGGGTCATCTGCAACAGGGTGGTTGCCGCCTGTGCGGTCAACGCCATCGGATAGGTTAAACGGTGCTGGGCCCGTTGCGTAAATCCCTGGTAGACTTTCTCTTCCGACGCGTGAAGCTGCACTTCGCGATAAATCAGCGCCTTGAACTGCTCCAGATGATGAGGCCCGGGCGTAACCGTTAGCAGCAGGCCACCCGGTTTGATGACGCGACTCAGTTCCGCCTCATTGCAGGGCGCATAGATACGTACCACCGCATCCAACGTGTTGTCACTAAACGGCAGGCGCTGGCTTGAGGCCACACAGAATAACACCTGCGGATAGCGCTTAGCCGCCAGTCGAATCGCCATTTTCGCCACATCCAGACCGTATACCTGCCCTTCAGGGGCGAGATTGTCGGCGAATGCGCCTGTGTAGTAACCTTCCCCGCAGCCGATGTCCAGAATCTGCGCAGCCGGTTGCTGCAGATGCTGATCAAGCACGCTCACCACCCGATCCCGCAACGGCTGGTAATAACCGGCCTGGAGAAACTCACGCCGCGCCTGCATCATGTCAGCACTGTCGCCCGGCTCACGCGAGCCTTTATGTTGAACGGGCAGCAAATTGACATAGCCCTCTTTCGCCTGGTCAAACTGGTGACGATTCTCACAGCGCCAGCTGCGTTCGGTAAGGCTCAGGGGAAAGTGACAAAGTGGGCAAATCAAAGACATCAGGCGCTCCGGCAGAAATCGACGCGCAGAAGTGTACTCGACGGGAAACAATATCGAAAGCGTAAAAAAAGCCTCGGCCAGATGGCCAAGGCTTTAATATCTGAGACAGTGGTGCCTGGCACCCGTCTGAGGCGAAATCAGATAGCAGTGACGTTAACTGCTGCTGGACCTTTCTGGCCGTCCTGAATTTCGAACTCTACGTTCTGGCCTTCAGCCAGTGTTTTGAAACCGTTGCCCTGAATAGCAGAGAAGTGTACGAACACATCTTTGCTACCGTCAGCTGGAGTGATAAAACCGAAGCCTTTAGACTCGTTGAACCACTTAACCTGACCTTTAATCTTTGCCATTTTACTAATTCCTTAAAGTGTTTATTTTGCCCGGAGGCTAACCTACAGATAAAACAGAGACATTACTGAATGAGGCACTGATTAAAGTTCGGCAAGGAAGCGGTATTCAACGTCAACGTCTTTACTCGTAACTTCTTTACTGAAGATGCCATACATAAACAGAACTGTACCTCGTTTAACCCACGAATTGTTATCACATATCCGCTAAATAATGGCAAGCCATTTTTATATGCCTGACCGGCGCTTTTTGCATAATTGCAAAGTGGCTCCCAGAGAATGTACTTCCTGGTACAAAACCCTGGATAGCGAACGCCAGTAATAGCCCTGACATCACTATAAAATAATGCTTTCCTGCCCGGACAGGATGATATCTGACTCCCTTACCCACCTCACTCGCGATGGATAACATTAAAAAAATAACATTGCACTAATATGGCAATATTGCACCAAATAAAGGAGCAGATAAGTGAAGCGCGAGTAATCTATTGCGGCAAGCTTGTACAACAAAACTTATTCCGTACACATATAAATATTATTTTCAGCAAAATCATAAGTTGAGCGTGAACGCAATCATTTATAGCTTGCGCGCAGGCGTTTTTTGAATTAGGCCTGCGCCATGTAGGATATTAAAATGGATTCCAGTCAACACGCAGCGGCGTCTGACGAGAATGTTATCACGACGGATTAATCGGGTTGATATATGTCAGGCTGCGGCTCTCGCCAATCTGCCATGGCGTAAAGTGCCTGCTCGCTTCACCGCTTTGCGTTAAAACACGCTGCAATTCCGCCGGAGGCGCATCCAGCGATTCATCGGCCAGTTCAAAAACCCCCCAATGGATTGGGACAGTAAGAGGCTGGCCGATTGCCCGCCACAACGCCACCGCCTGTTGAGGGTCCATATGTTGTGCCCCCATAAACCAGCGGGGTTCATAGGCCCCGACGGGCAGCGCGGCCAGATTGAACGGGCCGTGACGTTCTGCAATGGCATGAAGATTTTCCGTGTAGCCACTGTCACCCGAGAACCAAAAGCGCACTGTGTCGGTTTTAATGACCCAACCGCACCAGAGAGATCGGTTGCGATCGGTAAAGGTGCGCATACTCCAGTGACGGGCCGGTACCGCATCAAACTGAATCCCACCCATCGCCTTGTGTTGCCACCAGTCCAGCGCGTGCACCTGTTTAACCCCACGACGTTTACACCAGTCCGCCAGACCCAAGGGCACCAGAAAAACAGCCTCAGGAAAATGGCGTACGATCTGCTTGATGGTTGGCTTATCCAGATGATCGTAATGATTATGGGAGATCAGCACGTAATCCAGACGAGGCAACTGACTGATGGTCAGCGGGGACGGCGTTTTCCGTTCTGGCCCGATAAACGGCAGAGGCGAGGCCCGCGGGGAAAGCGCGGGATCGATTAATATATAGCGTTGATTCAGCCGCAACAGCAGCGCAGCATGGCCCAGCCACCAGAGCCGGTCATCCTCACCGCTCAGGTCGGCAGGTTGCCACCACTGCGCAATAAAGTCGTCATAACCCCGCTGAGGCGGATGGGGTAATCCCTGGGCTTTACGTTCCTTACGCCAGCGCTTCAGGTCACCCTGCTGGCGTGTGTCAGGTTCGGGGTTGCGAAAACCCGCCGGTGTGTGATGGGCTTTACTGCTGTCAAACCAGGGATTCTTCCAGGCCATCCGGCCTCCATGCAGGCGTTAACGTTCCGGAATGAGGCGAATAAAATCGCCATTTTCCGGCTGCGCGTCAGTTTTTTGCTCTGACGTACCACTTTGCTTCTCGATCAAACGCTTCAGCAGGGCGTTTTGTTTCTTTTGCTCTTCCAGCAGCGACGCCAGCAACGCAATCTGTTCATTTGCCCGAACGCTGGCGCGGTTAACGTAGAACCACAGGATCAATGCCACAATCAGCATTATCCCCATCACGCCATAGCTGACCACAGGACCCGCATTAGCGGCTAACTCATTCATAACTGCCTCAAGATACCAGGTGAAACCACCATAAAAGGTGCGACCGTCTATTCTACCCTGCGGCGCAGTAAAAGATAATGGCGGAGTAAGGGATGGGCATCATTCTGCTCATTTCAGTTATCTCTGATCGCTTCCCGCGTAAAAGCGAGGCATGCTGCTGCGGTACATCATGTCAGGCAGCAGTCACTGGAACGCTGCGTTAGGTATCATAAGGAGATACAATGAAACTGTTTATTCGGGCGATTATTGTTGTGGGGATTATCTGGCTGGCGATGCTGTTTACCGGCTATGGCATTCTGGCTGGCAGTAATAAGAATGCGGCGGGACTGGGACTCAAGTGTAACTACCTTACCGCACGGGGCATGATCACGGCACAGTATCTGCACACAGACAGCGGCGTAGTGGGCGTGACCGACTGCCCGCTGTTGAAGAAAAGTAGTGAAGTGGTTGATAACTGATCGCACTGAAGCGGGCCAACTGGCCCGCTTTTTTTTACGAAAACGTGTAATCGTGATAACCCAGCTCGGCGGAAAGACGTCGTCCCGCGTCTTGCAGCATCGTGACATAAGTCTGCTTATTCGACTCTGAGAAGCGAATGGTGGGAAAAGAGATACTCAGCCCGGCGACGGCCACACCAAAGCGATCAAAAATGGGCACGGCGATACAGCGCACGCCCGCTTCCTGCTCTTCGTTATCCTCACCATAACCCTGCTGCTTCACCTGACTCAGCGCCTCCAGCAGCGCACCCGCGTCAGAAAGTGTATTGGCGGTATGAATGCTAAACGTCATGCGCTGCAGAATCTCGTTGACGTCATCACGGCTGCGCCATGCTAATAACACCTTACCCAGCGCAGTAGAGTGCAGCGGATTACGGCGACCGATACGCGATGACATGCGCAGGTTATACAACGAATCGATCTTGTGAACATAGACGATGCTCTCGTCATCCAGCGCGCCCAGATGAATCGTTTCTTTGGTCAGGCGGGACAATTCCCGCATCTGCACATCGGCACTGCGAATCAAATCGATGTTCTGCAGCGCTTTCGATCCCACCTCAAACAGTTTTAGCGTCAGCGAGTATTTCTCACTTTCCCCTTCCTGGGCCACATAACCCAGTGACTTCATGGTTTGCAGGAAACGGTAAACGGTGCTTTTCGACATCATCAGCCGTTGAGCCAGCTCGGTAATCCCATGTTCGCGCGCGTCACTTAATGCCTGCAAAATGCCAAACACCTTTTGCACCGACGAGACCGAATCAGGCTGTTTGTCCTTTTCATCAGGAACCATGTGCCACCTTGAATACGTGTTTCAAAAAAAACGGAACGAGGTTGCAGTATAGATGGGCCGACATTGCCCCAGCAATCTTTCAACGCCTGTAACATCTGCAAAATATATTTTTCGGCCCGGCGCGATGCATTTTGTCCGGTAATTGATTAGGATCATGATATTCACCCCCTTTAATATTAGCCTCTATGTCACTCTCTTCTTCAGACGGCGGACTTGCTGTGCCACAACGGTACTGGGCCATTCTGACGATCGCCATTGGCCTCATCATGGCGGTGTTAGACGGTTCGATTGCCAACGTGGCGCTTCCCACCATTTCACGTGAACTGCAGGCCAGTCCGGCCCAGTCGGTGTGGGTGATTAACGCCTATCAGATCGCCATTGTTTCTTCGCTGCTGTCATTGTCATTTCTGGGTGATATCGTCGGCTACCGTCGCGTGTATCAGTTCGGCCTGGTGGTGTTTGTCGCGACCTCCGTATTCTGCGCCCTGTCGTCCTCCCTGACGATGCTGACCGTTGCGCGCGTCATGCAGGGGCTGGGCGGTGCCGCGATAATGAGCGTGAATACGGCCCTGATACGCATTATCTACCCACCCCGCTATCTGGGACGCGGGATCGCCATTAACGCACTGCTGGTCGCGATCTCAACCGCCGCCGGGCCTACAGTTGCGGCGGCCATTCTCTCGTTCGCAAGCTGGCGCTGGTTATTCCTGGTTAACCTGCCGCTCGGTGCGGTGACACTGTGGCTTGCGTTACGCTACCTGCCGGATAACCCACAGCGGGCAAAAACACAGAAGTTTGATGTCATCAGTGCCGTGATGAATGCGCTTTTTTTCGGCCTGTTGATTTCTGCGCTGGGCGGCTTTGCACAGGGACAATCGCACTGGCTCATAGCCAGTGAAGTGGTGGTGGTCATCCTGGTGGGTTATTTCTTTATTCGTCGTCAGTTAGCGATGGCGGTGCCGTTACTGCCGGTCGATTTATTGCGTATTCCCATTTTCGCCCTGTCTATCTGCACATCAGTGTGCTCTTTCTGCGCCCAGATGCTGGCCATGGTTTCACTGCCTTTCTATCTGCAAAGCGTACTGGGTCGTGATGAAGTTGCTACGGGCTTGCTGTTGACGCCCTGGCCGCTGGCTACCATGCTGCTTTCGCCGGTGGCTGGCCGCCTGATTGAGCGGGTTCATGCCGGTTTACTGGGCGGCATTGGTCTGGCTCTGTTTGCTGTCGGGCTGTTCCTGCTCGCCCGGATGCCGGCCCAGCCTGAGGATAGTGATATTATCTGGCGCATGATGCTGTGTGGTGCAGGTTTTGGCCTGTTTCAGTCACCCAATAACCACACCATCGTCACCGCAGCCCCGCGCAACCGCAGCGGCGGTGCCAGCGGTATGCTAGGAACGGCACGTTTACTGGGGCAGAGCAGCGGTGCAGCGCTGGTTGCGTTGCTGTTCAATCTGATGGGAAATGGCGGAACCCACGCCTCGCTGTTATTAGCCGGGGGATTCTCTACCGTCGCCGCCCTGCTCAGCCTGTCAAGGATGAAAGCGTCCTGAGTCCGGCGACAAAAAAGGCGACTGAGCAGTCGCCTTTTTATCGGGGTTTACTTCAGATATTCGCCGCTACGCAGCGCTTCGATACGTTTGTCTAACGGCGGATGCGACATAAAGAGTTCGCTAAATGACTTTCCTTTGCCGTTGATACAAAACGCCATCATGCTGCTGGGTTCCTGCGGCTCATAGCTGGTTTTCAGACGCTGCAAAGCCGCAATCATCTTCTCGCGCCCAACCAGTTTGGCCGAACCGGCATCGGCATGGAATTCACGATGGCGTGAAAACCACATGGTAATAATGCTGGCAAGGATACCAAACACCAGCTCAAGCACCATGGAAACGGCAAAGTAGACCAGCGGATTACCGTTGCTGCTTTCTTCACCATCACGGTTGCCGGACATAAAACCGGCCGCAATCTGTGCCAGGATGCGCGACACAAAAATAACAAAAGTGTTCACCACACCCTGAATCAGCGTCATGGTAATCATGTCGCCGTTCGCAATGTGCGCAACTTCATGCGCCAGCACGGCCTCCGCCTCATCCCGGCTCATGTTTTGCAGCAGGCCGGTAGAAACGGCGACGAGGGAAGCATTACGTCGCGCACCGGTTGCAAACGCATTGATATCCGGCGCGTGGTAAATAGCGACCTGTGGCATCGCGATGCCCACTTGCTGTGCCTGGCGGCCAATGGTCTCAAGTAACCAGCGCTCGGTTTCATTGCGTGGTTGTTCAATCACTTCACCACCGACCGAACGGAGCGCCATCCACTTCGACATCAGCAGTGAGACAAACGCACCGCCGAAGCCAAACAGACCTGCCATTATCATCAGGCCCTGAACACTGCTTGACTGAATTCCTGTCAGGCTGAGAATCAGCCCGAATACCAACATCACAGCCAGGTTGGTCAGCAGGAAAAGAGCAATACGCATCATAACGGTTAATCTTCCTCAGTAGTTCATGCGCTCATGCGCGGATACATATCCTATGAGCATTACGCGGGTTTTCAAGCGACCTTAACGTTTAAGTGCCTAAAAAGACATAACTTTACAATATGACACAACCCTCCGCGTAACCTGCCGAAAACCGCCCGGAAGAACACATTAACTTCGCTAATCACTGCCAAATTAATGATAAAAAAAAGCACCGCGCTGAGCGGTGCTTTTCGTCAATCTTATGCCGTTAGTTGGTCTTTGCCGCGGGAGCGTCGGGTAATGACTTCTCCAGTTGCGCCAGATCATTGGCAATTTTGACCGTTTCATCCAGATAAGGATCGGGCTCTTTATAGTCCTTCGGTAAATCATCCAGGCTTTTCAGCGGCTTTTTACCTTCAGCCTGATAGCGCGCATTAATCCGTTCCAGACGCAGTGCATCTTCTTCGTGATTCTCTTTCTCACGCTGGGCAAGATTGAGTGACACGATATTGCGTTTGTCTTTCATGGCATTAAAGCGAGCGATGTCCTTCATGATGTACTGGAACTCGCGATCTTTAGCGATACGTTCGTCGTGTTCTTTGGTCAGCTGCGGTGCCAGCGCTTTGACATCACCGGTCCTGGTGTACGTGGCGGCCGTAATGCTGTCCCACGGTAACGCGTTATCTTCAAACTTCTCGCCCGTTTCTGCCGCTTCTACGCCGGTCGGCATCAGCAGGTCAGGCGTAACGCCTTTGCGCTGAGTACTGCCACCGTTGATGCGATAGAACTTCTGAATCGTGTACTGCACCGAACCCAGTGCCGGCCATTCCGGGCGCAGCATCTGATCGTAAATCCGGTTCAGAGAACGATACTGCTGAACGGTACCTTTACCAAAGGTCGGCTCGCCAACAATCAGCGCACGTCCATAATCCTGCATGGCAGCCGCGAAGATTTCTGATGCTGAAGCACTGAAGCGATCAACCAGCACCACCAGCGGGCCTTTATAGTAAACAATGCCGTCGTTGTCGCTGTCCTGGCGCACATGGCCGTTGTTATCACGCACCTGCACAACCGGGCCGCTTGGTATAAACAGGCCGGAAAGCGAAACCGCTTCGGTCAGCGCACCGCCGCCGTTGGTACGCAGGTCAATAACAATGCTGTCCACATTCTGCTTCTGCAGTTTCTGCAGCTGGACCTTAACGTCATCGGTCAGGCCAACATAGAAGCCCGGAATGTCCAGCACGCCGACTTTCTGTTTACCGACGTTATGAACGCTCATTTTAACGGCGCGATCTTCCAGACGGATTTTCTCACGCGTTAACGTCACAATGCGGGTCTTGGTGCCTTTGCCTGCAGGCAGAACCTCAAGGCGAACCTTGCTGCCTTTCGGTCCTTTAATTTTGGCGACCACATCATCCAGACGCCAGCCGATCACGTCTTCCATTGGCTTGCCCGGCTCACCGACGCCGACAATCCGGTCGCCAACGGTAATGGCTTTGCTTTTCGCCGCCGGACCGCCTGCCACCATCGAGTTGATAACGGTATAGTCATCATCCATCTGCAACACGGCACCAATACCTTCGAGCGACAGACTCATTTCAGTATTGAACTGCTCGGTATTACGCGGCGAGAGATAGTTGGTGTGCGGATCGATTTCGTGAGCAAACGAATTCATGGCCAGCTGGAACACATCTTCACTGTTGCTCTGCGCCAGACGGCGTATCGCAAAGTTATAGCGTTTGGTCAGCACTTCACGAATTTCTTTTTCGTCTTTCCCGGCGAGTTTAAGGCTCAGCTCATCGTATTTGACCTTGGCGTCCCACAGCGCATTTAACTCGCTCTGATCTTTCGGCCAGGGGGCTTTAGCACGGTCAATATCGATCGTGTCATTGCCGGAAAAGTTCATCGGGCGAGCCAGCACCGTGAGCGCATACTGATAGCGCTCAAAGCGGCGTTTCTGCGCCAGATTATAAAGATCGTAGAAAATATCCAGTTTACCGCTACGCAGCTCATCACCCAGTTGGGCTTTCTTGCTGGCAAACTGCGCGACATCCGACGCCAACAATACGTTGTGGCTGTAGTCGAGCATATTCAGGTAGCGATCAAAAATCTTAGCGGAAAACGTACCGTCAAGATCGAACTGGCGGTAGTGAGAACGGGTAAACCGCGAGGTCACACGCTCGCTTACCGTCGGATCCTGCGGGTCCTCGTGCAATTGAGGAATTTGATCGGCACGCGTGATGTTCTCGGCCGCAAAGGAAGGGCCTGACAACAGCAGGCCCGCGATCAATCCAACTTTTAAAAGGGTGTTCATGCCGGGGTCAGCCTCCGTTTCAGAACTGCAAATGTTCTGCGCGCACAATCATTGCCATGCCGGAAGCGAGCTGCACCCGGACGCCGTCTTTTGATACTTCCAGAACGGTCGCGTCCATCGCACTTTTGCCTGCTTTAACTTTAATACTCTGGCCGGGTTGCAAAGTTGAGGTATCAGTGATGGGTTTAGCCTGCTGCTCCGGGCGTGGTGCCGGTTTGCGATTCTGTGATGCAGTAGGACGCTCAGCAGACTGTGGACGCGGCTTACGCGCGGCCTCACCTTCTGCCGGTTTACGCGGAGCAGGTTTACGTGGGCGACGTGGTGCAGATGCACCTTCTTCGCCTTCACCGGCTTCACGACGCGCGGCTCGCTGCTGGTCGCGTTGTGCCTGAACACGCGCTTTCGCATCTTCAAGCTGCTTGCGGGCATGCTCCACGTGCTGCTCATCGAGCACACCACATGGGTTTCCATCGAGATCCACGCGGGTTGCGCCCGCTTTGATACCGTAGAGATAACGCCAGCTGGAGGTATAAAGGCGCAGGGCCGAACGCAACTGCGTTTTGCTCAGGTTCATTTCGCCCTGAACGCGCTCTACCAGATCCTGAAAGATACCGATTTTGAGCGGACGCGCTTCACCTTCAGCGCTAAAGCAGTGCGGAAAGCGCTCCGCCAGAAAGCTAATGACTTCTTTACTGCTATTCAACTTAGGTTGATTTTCCATGAAATTTCCTGATTACTACGGGTTTGCCGACCAGAGCAGGCATGAACAGGCGACATTATAATGACAACATCGCCAAATGCCATGCAATCCAGTCGATTAGCTGCGCGTCAGTTGCAAATATTTTTCTAAGTCACTATTCGCGAGCACGTCGCAAAGCCCGTTAGTCAAGGCGACCAGCCCTTTTTCATCTTCACTATCAAAGCGATTGTATTCCACGCTGTCGATGTCCAGAACGCCGACAACCTGACCGTTTATTTTCAGAGGAATCACAATTTCTGCATTACTGGCCGCATCGCAGGCGATGTGTCCGGGGAAAGCATGGACATCATCAACACGCTGAACCTGTTCCTGCGCCAGTGCCGTACCACAAACTCCTTTACCCACCGGAATGCGGACGCAGGCAATCTTACCCTGGAACGGGCCAAGTACCAGCGTGTCCGCTTCCGTCAGCAGGTAGAAGCCTGCCCAGTTCACGCCTTCAAGACGTTCATACAACAGCGCGCTAAAATTACCCATCGCGGCGAGGAACGCCGTTTCTCCCGCCAGTAAGGCGCGCATATCGCGATCTAAATCGGCGTAAAAGGCAGTTTTGTTCATTATTCAACCGTTACTAGTGACATCCGAGCGGCTAACCACTCCGCTTGTTAAAAATAAGCACTAAAAATCCATAGCCATAAGGTGAATCATAGCGTTAGTTACTATAACCTTAACATTCTGTGGATCGAAGCGTGATACCCAAGACAGGTACCCAGGCGATGTCTTACTGACCCTTTGCGTTAATGACAATAAGCGAAACTTGCACTTAATGATGAAAATTCACGCTATCAGCCAGACATTGCCTCACGCACGTTATCAGCGTTGTCCGCAATGCGATACCCTTTTTTCCTTACCAGATGTGAAATCGCATCAGTCAGCGCACTGCCCCCGCTGCAACGCGCAGATTGTGAGCGGCCGTGACTGGTCAATGACGCGTTTACTGGCGATGGCGGCCACCATGCTGGTGCTGATGCCTTTTGCTTTTAGCATGCCGCTCATCGACATTCGCCTCCTGGGCATGCGCATTAATGCCAGCGTGCTGGAAGGCATCGTGCAGATGACGCTGCAGGGCAATGTTCTGACGGCCTCGATGGTGGCGTTCTGTACTATCGGTGCGCCGGTTACCCTGGTGGCGGGTATCGGCTACCTGGCGCTGGGTCAGCGTTTAGGCATGAACCTCCGTCCGGTATTGTTGATGCTGGATAAGCTTAAAGAATGGGTCATGCTGGATATTTTTTTGATTGGCATCGCCGTGGCCTCTATCAAAGTGCAGGATTATGCCGATCTTGAACTGGGCTATGGGCTGGTGGCCTATGTGGCGTTAACCGTGCTGAGCGTGATAACCCTGATCCATCTGAACATGGAGCAACTCTGGGAACATTTTTACCCACAACAGCCTCAGGTGACGCGCCGGGACGATTTGCAGGTCTGCCTCAACTGCCACTATACCGACATTCCTGATGCGCGCGGGCGCTGTCCGCGCTGTCATACGCCGCTCGATTTTCGGCGTCGCCACAGCTTACAAAAATCCTGGGCCGCGCTGATCGCCTCCATCGTGCTGTTGATTCCGGCCAATTTGCTGCCGATTTCTGTGGTGTATCTGAATGGTTCGCGCCGGGAGGACACGATTTTCTCCGGTATCCTTTCGCTGGCCTCCGGTAACGTCCCCGTGGCCGCCGTGGTATTTATCGCCAGTATTTTAGTCCCGTTTACCAAAGTGCTGGTGATGCTGGCGCTGCTGATCAGTATCCATTTCCGCTGCGAGCAAGGCATGAAAACCCGCATTCGTCTGTTGCGTTTTGTTACCTGGGTTGGACGCTGGTCTATGCTGGATCTGTTTGTCATTTCACTAACCATGTCGTTGGTCAATCGTGATCAACTGCTGGCTTTTACCATGGGACCAGCCGCGTTTTACTTTGGCGCTGCTGTTGTCCTGACCATTATGGCCGTTGAGTGGCTGGATAGCCGCCTGCTCTGGGATGCACATGCAACAGGAAACGCCGACTACACCGACTAATGCTACGCTGCGCAATAAGCGTAAGATTTCGCCTTTTTGGCTTCTGCCCATTATCGCAATGCTGATTGCGGGCTGGTTGCTCTGGACAAGCTTTCAGGAGCGCGGCACCACCATTTCTATCAATTTCCAGACGGCCGATGGCATCGTGCCTGGGCGGACGCCTATTCGCTATCAGGGCGTGGAAGTCGGTACGGTGCAGGGCATCAATCTGAGCGATGACTACAGCAAGATTCAGATCAAAGCCAGCATCAAAAGCGATATGCGCGATGCGCTGCGTGAAAATACGCAGTTCTGGCTGGTCACGCCGAAAGCCTCGCTGGCGGGTGTGTCCGGTCTTGACGCGCTGGTTGGCGGTAACTACATCGGCATGATGCCAGGTGATGGTAAAGAAAGTGACACCTTCACCGCACTGGATACCCAGCCCAAATACCGCGTGAACACCGGTGAGCTGATGATTCACCTGCATTCACCTGACCTCGGCTCGCTGAATACCGGCTCGCTGGTGTATTACCGTAAAATCCCGGTAGGCCGGGTTTATGATTACAGCATCAACGGTCAAAATAACGGCGTTTCGATTGACGTCCTTATTGAACGTCGCTTCGTGAACCTGGTGAAAACCAACAGCCGCTTCTGGAATGTGTCGGGGATGAACGCTGACGTCAGCCTGAGCGGTGCCAAAGTCCAGCTTGAAAGCCTGGCGGCACTGGTCAACGGCGCTATCGCCTTCGACTCCCCTGACGGTGCTGAAGCCGCGAAAACCGATCAGAACTACCAGTTGTATCCCGATCTGGCACACAGCCAGCGCGGCGTGCTGATATCACTTGATCTTCCCAGCGGGGATAATCTCTCAGCAAACCGGACGCCGCTGATGTACCAGGGCTTAGAAGTGGGCACCCTGACCAAGCTGAATTTGCAGGATGGCGGTAAAGTGACGGGCGAGATGACGATCGATCCGTCGGTCGTGGGCCTGATGCGCGCAGGCACCCGCATTGAGATGCGCAGTCCTAAACTCAGCCTTACCGATACCAGCCTGAGCAGCTTACTCACCGGTAACACCTTTGAACTGGTGCCGGGCGACGGTGCGCCGCAGCAGCATTTCACGGTGGTCGCGCCCAACAAGACGTTACTGCAAAAACCCAATGTCCTCACGGTTAAGCTCAGTGCACCCGAGAGCTATGGCATTGATGCGGGACAGCCGCTGATGTTACACGGCCTGAAAATTGGCCAGGTGATTTCGCGAGATCTGGATGAAAACGGCGTTAACTTTGTGGTCGCAGTCGATCCTGAACAGCGGCAACTGGTCCATGGTGACAGCAAATTCATTGTCAACAGTCGTCTTGACGTGAAGTTTGGTCTGGATGGCATGCAGGTGCTGGGTGCCAGCGCCCGCGAATGGGTTGACGGTGGCATTCGCCTGGAGCCGGGTAAGCAAGGCGCACCCAAAACGGCCTATCCGTTGTTTGCCGATGCCGAACGCGCAGAAGAAGGTATTACCGGCGATGGCCCGTCAACCACACTCATGCTGACCGCCAAAAGCTTACCTGACGTGCAGGCTGGCTCCATCGTGCTCTATCGCAAATTCCAGGTGGGTGAAATTACCAACGTCACGCCGCGAGCCGATGCGTTTGATATTGCAGTCCACATCAAACCGGAATACCGCAAGCTGGTCTCTGGCGAAAGTGTGTTCTGGGCGGAAGGCGGCGCACGTGTTCAGCTTAACGGCAGCGGCTTAACCGTGCAGGCGTCACCTTTGAACCGTGCGTTAAAAGGGGCCATCAGCTTTGATAACCTGACGGGCGCGAAAGTCGATAAAGGCGTTAAGCGGGTGCTGTATCCGTCTGAAACTGCGGCCCGTGCGGTCGGCAGCCAGATTACGTTACATACCTATGACGCGAGCAAACTGTCCGCCGGTATGCCAATTCGCTACCTGGGGATTAACGTCGGGCAAATTGAGTCACTGTCGCTGAGCAATGACAACAATCAGGTGGTGGCGAAAGCCGTGCTTTACCCTGAATATGTCCAGAGTTTCGCCCGCGTCGACAGCCGTTTCTCCGTCGTGTCGCCAGAGATTTCAGCTGCGGGCGTCAATCATCTGGAAACCATTCTGCAGCCCTACGTTAACGTCGATCCGGGTAAAGGCCGTGGCGCGCGGACGTTTGAGCTGCAGGAAAGCACCATTACCGACTCACGTTACCTCAACGGCCTGAACATCTATGTCGATGCCACCGAGGCGGGTTCCCTGTCACTGGGGACGCCGGTGCTGTTCCGCGGGGTGGAAGTGGGTACGGTGACCGGCACCTCGCTGGGTAATATGGCGGACCGCGTCCAGATCGCCCTGCGCATCAGTAAGAAATACCAACATCTGGTGCGTAATAATTCCGTATTCTGGCTGGCCTCTGGCTACAACCTGGACTTTGGACTGATTGGTGGTGTGGTGAAAACCGGCACCTTCCAGCAGTTTATTCGCGGTGGTATTCAGTTTGCTACGCCGCCAACGGTGCCGCTGGCTCCGCAGGCGACCGCAGATAAACACTTCCTGTTGCAGGATGAACCGCCTAAAGCGTGGCGGAACTGGGGAACGGCGATTCCGGACCCGAATCAGCCTTAAGACAGACGGGCAGCGCAGGCTGCCCGTTTTCTTTCTGCGTGCTACACTGCCACCTTTGCCTCAAAGAGAACCTATCCGTGTCCGACTCCGCCTCACGCTTCCCTGCCGACTTCCTTGACCTGATACGCCAGAGTTTGCCCGATGACACCAGCCTGCAGCAGTTTATGGATATCAGCCTGCAGCCTTTGCGCCGCAGCCTGCGGGTTAACACCTTAAAGATCAGCGTGAGCGACTTTCTGGCACAAACGGCCCACTACGGCTGGCAGTTAACGCCCGTGCCCTGGTGCAAAGAGGGATTCTGGATCACCCGCGAGGATGAAAGCCTGCCATTGGGCAGCGTCGCCGAGCATCTGAGCGGCCTGTTCTATATCCAGGAAGCCAGCTCGATGCTGCCGGTAACGGCATTGTTTGATGCGCACCCCGATGCGATGAGCGTCATGGACATGGCCGCGGCACCCGGCTCAAAGACCACCCAGATTGCCGCCTGTATGCATAACCAGGGCGTTATCCTTGCCAATGAGTTCTCCTCCAGCCGGGTCAAAGTGTTGCACGCCAATATTACCCGTTGCGGCGTCACCCATAGCGCACTCACGCACTTTGATGCCCGCGTCTTTGGACCTGCGCTACCGGAGCAGTTTGATGCGATCTTGCTGGATGCGCCCTGCTCCGGCGAAGGTGTCATGCGTAAAGACGCTGATGCCCTGAAAAACTGGTCGCTTGCCAGCACCCATGATATTGCCGCTACCCAGCACGATCTGATTGACAGCGCGTTTCATGCCCTGAAGCCAGGCGGTACGCTGGTGTACTCCACCTGTACGCTGAATCAGATTGAGAACCAACAGGTGGTAGCCGGGCTACTTGAGCGCTATCCGAACGCCGTCGAAATTGCCCCCTTGCAGTCATTGTTCGCAGGTGCGGAGCGGGCAGCCACGCCTGAGGGGTTCCTGCACGTTTTTCCTCAGCTGTTTGACAGTGAAGGTTTCTTCGTCGCCCGCTTACGTAAAACGGCGTCCGTCGAGCGTTTGCCCGAACCGACTTATAAAGTCGGTAAGCTGCCGTTTAGCCACCTGAGCCGCAAGCTCGAAAGCGAGATTGTGCAGGCAGCCGCGAAGGTCGCCATTCAATGGGATGATAGTTTGCAGCTCTGGCAGCGTGATAAAGAGATTTGGCTGTTCCCGACCGCGGTTACTCCGCTGTTAGGTAAGGTGCGCTTCTCGCGGATTGGCCTGAAGCTGGCAGAGACCTTTGCAAAAGGCTATCGCTGGCAACACGAGGCGGTTATCGCGCTGGCCTCACCGCGCCCTGAGCAGACGTTTGCGTTGAGCGAGGCGGAAGCCGAAGAATGGTATCGCGGTCGTGATATCTATCCTGAAAATGCGCCAACCCTCGACGAAATGATAGTGACCTATCAACATCAGCCGCTGGGTCTGGCCAAACGTGTTGGTAACCGCATTAAAAACAGCTACCCGCGCGAGCTGGTGCGTGATGGCAGGCTGTTCCGCTAGGCGCACGCACACAATGTGACACTGTCACGTTGCGTGCCCTGTTTTTGGCCCAGGATTGCGGTTAAATCGGGCGTGATGTGATGGAAGATGCGTTAAACAGGACAGGACCACGCCGGACGCCGCCGGCGCGTTCAGCCTTTATGCGTTGCGCAGTTTGGCGGGATGCGTCAGCAGTTTAGCCGCAGGCCGGATTGGCCGCCGGACTAATTCCCCGCCACAGTTTGGACACAGCCCTTTAAGATGCTGCTCAGCACAGGGAGCGCAAAAGGTACATTCGAACGAACAGATGCGCGCATCGTAGGATGCGGCAGGCAAGTCGGTATCACAGCGTTCACAGTTAGGGCGCAGTTCTAACATGGCATCCTCCTTGGCGGTAGCGGCTGTCAGCGTGGCAAAAGCCGCACCGCTTGTCGAGGATTTTCATCTTGCCATCAGGATGCCGTATGGATTTTATCAGCGGTTAGCGTGTTCCTGATTTTGCGTATCCTTGCTGCCCCGATCGTCATCATCCTCTTTATTCTCATCGTCATCCTCGTTCTCTTCGTCGCTATTCACCATCGCCGCCTGAATCGCCTCATCTTCCAGCACAGGGTTAAGCGCCGCGCCTAATGGCGATGTCGCCAGGCTGTCTGGCAAGACCACATGGGGCAGCGGTACTTCGGTGGTCGGCAACGGAAGCGGCGTTTTCATATAGCTCAATGCGGCAATCAGCAGCGTACACAGGGTGAAGAACAGATAAAGCATGTTGCTGCCAAACGGCTGAATTAATGCCCCCACCAGCAAAGGACCGATACTGGCACCGACGCCAAAGGCCATCAATAAACAGGCCGTGAGTGACACGCGCTGCTCGGCAGCCACCTGATCGTTAGCCAGAGCGACCTGTAAAGGATAAAGCGAAAACTGCACCATGCTGGCGACAAACGCGATGCCCAGCACCCAGTTGAAAGAGAGGTTTGGCAATACAACCAGCGGCAGACAGGCCAGCATCAATACGACGGAAATATAGAACAACAGTCGCTGGCGGTCGTAGCGATCGGACAGCCAACTGAGGGGAAACTGTGAAACCAGCCCGGCGAAAATAGTCAGGCTCATGAATATCCCGGTTTGGGCATCGCTGAACCCTTTACTGCTGGCGTAAACCGGTGCCAGGCCATAAAACGCACCGACCACCATACCGGTTAACAAGGTGGTACTGAGCAACTTTGGAATCGTGCGAATAAAATAGCTCAGCTCCATGGGCGCGGGCGACATGGGCCGCACATGGGTGCGCGTTGTCAGGGCGATGGGCACCAGACAGAGCGCAAAACAGAGGGCCACAATCAACAACGTATTGATACCAAAACCGCTTTGCAGCGTCAGCACCACCTGGCCACTACTCAACCCAAGGTAAGTTGCCACCATATAGAAGCCAAAAATCAGGCCGCGCTGTGAAGATTCCGCCTGATCATTGAGCCAGCTTTCCAGCACCATGTACTGACACATCATGCACAGGCCGATAATCAGACGCAGAAAAACCCATAGCGGTATAAAGTCTGTCAGCCCATGCCCTATCACCGACGCGGTGATAATACCGGCACAGGCCACATACGCACGAATATGGCCAACGCGCGCAATCAGGTTGTGCCCCACTTTTCCGCCGATCACCAGGCCAATGTAATAGGCTGCGATAATCGCACCAATGATCGCCCCGTTAACCTGTTCATGCGCCAGACGCAGCGACACATAGGTCGTCAGCAACCCCGATCCCAGTAGCATCAGCAACGTAGTGGTGTAAAGCGGCAGAAATGTTCTAAGAATTTTTCGCATACGACTCCCTGTCAACCACGGTAATCGGTGTCCTGTAGTGTTTAAAGATAGTTGATTTTGTGACGGTTTAGGTCGGGACTATTCCGACTATGAAAAAAGCCCGTAAACCTCTCGGCTTACGGGCTGCTGACTCAGGCGTTGGGGAAGGTAATGTTGCTTCCCGGTGCCTCGCGATGGAGGTGGATAAAGTTCAGGTGACGTTCATATTGATCGAGGATATCAATAATCACCTGCTCTTTGCTGTAGTCCATCAGGTCATTGCCCTGACTGCCTTCCAGCAGGAAGGTTTCCAGTCGGTAATAGGTGGACTTACCGCTACGCGCCCGGTAGGTAAAACCAGGTACCGAGTATTGCTGCGGCCAGACCTGGTAGAGGAAGTCCTGCTCGTCGCCCAACTGAACGCGCAAATCCAGATAACCCAGCGGATGCTCGTCGTCAGCCGCCACCTTATCCAGCGAAACCCTGGCGCCACGCAGCTCCAGCTCTTTTGCCACTTCCTGCATGGCAGGGAAGATGGTCTCTTCCATCATCTTCAGGGTGTAACGCGAGCCGGGGTAGTTCATCAGCCGCGACAGGCGTTTTTTCCAGGTCAGACGATCGGTTGCATGTGCCAGGTAAGGCGCAGTATCGCGTGTTGCACTGGCACGACGGTAGTCCTCTACCTTGAGTGACTTATACAATCCCGCCATCACAAAGAAGATCACGAAGCTAAACGGCAGCCCCATAATCACCGTGGCATTTTGCAACGCGGTGATGCCGTTGGTCATCAGCATACTCAACGTCAGCACACCAATCGCTACCGACCAGAAGATACGCAGCCAGTTGGGCGCATCGCTGTTGATGTCTTTCAGTTTTGAGGTGAAGTTACCTAACACCAGCGAACCGGAATCCGCCGAGGTGACGTAGAACAACATACCGGTAATGGTTGCCACCGATGCGCTCAGCTTAAACGCCGGATACTGGGCCAGCAGGCTATAGAAACCGCGCTCTGCGTGCGTCATCACTTCCTGGGCAAAGCCCGCGTCACCATGAATAATTTCATACAGGGCGGCGTTACCGAATACAGACAGCCAAAGCAGCGTAAAGGTAAAAGGAATCACCAGCGTGCCAAGAACGAACTCACGGATGGTACGACCACGTGAGATACGCGCCAGGAACAGGCCAACGAATGGCGACCAGGCAACCCACCAGGCCCAGAAAAACAGCGTCCAGCTGTTCATCCACTGCGTTGGCCGATCAAAAGCAAAGGTATTCAGCGTCATGCCCATAAAGCGGTTGATATAGTCGCCCACATTAAGGACCAGCGCATTAAGCAGGAAGCTGGTATCACCGGCAAACAGGACAAACAGAATCAGGCCAAGTGCCAGTGCCACATTCAGCTCGGACAGAATACGGATACCTTTGTCCACGCCGGAGGTGACAGAGATGGTCGCGATAACCACCGACAGAATGATCAGCGCCGTCTGGGCGGTCAGCCCTTCGGGAACATCAAACAACACCTTCAGCCCGTAATTCAGCTGAACAACGCCGATGCCCAGCGTGGTTGCGATACCAAAAATCGTGCCGACAACCGCTGCAATATCCACGGTATGTCCAATCGGGCCGTTAATGCGCTTTCCAAAGATAGGATACAGCGCCGAGCGGATGGTTAACGGCAGATTATAGCGGTAGCTAAAATAACCCAGCGCGATCCCCATTAAGGCATACATTGACCAGCCGGTTAAGCCGTAGTGGAACAGCGTCCAGACCATCGCCTGACGGGCCGCCTCCATGGTCTGCCCTGCACCTTCCGGCGGCTGCATATACTGCGAAACAGGTTCCGCTACCGAAAAGAACATCAGGTCAATACCGATACCGGCTGCGAACAGCATCGCCGACCAACTCAGTACACTGAACTCAGGCTTTGACTGCTCTGGCCCCAGCTTGATCGAGCCGAAGCGCGAACACGCCATATAAACCACAAAGACAATGTACAGCGTTGCCGCCAGCATGTAATACCAGCCAAACGCGGCTGACACCCAGTTAACTGCCTTTAAAATCCAGCCTGCAGCTTCGTTGCTAAACAGAATGGTGATGAGTGAAAACGTCAGAATCAATCCTGCCGATGTGTAAAACACTACAGGATTGATTCTGTCTTTTTCACTAGTTGGTGGACTCGTCATCGTTTACCTCTGGTTGTTGGCTTGTAAATTCTGCAAGAGATCAATCCGGTTAAAAATCCGGCGCCCTGGCGGCATGTATTTTTTTACGCTTCGTTTCCTGCTGTTACATTCTGGTCAAAACTAGCAAATCTGCCACACTTACCGCTTCACTTACTCAACTTTTAAGACACATCATCCTAACAAGGTTTCTATTTATATTGAACATCCAATCAAAAAAAGTTTAAATAGAGGCTCGGTTTCAGGCTGGAGTGAAAGTCATGCCAAAGGTAGGGATGCAGCCAATACGACGTCGGCAGTTGATTGATGCCACGCTGGGCACCATCAATGAAGTCGGCATTAATGATGCCACCATTGCCCAGATTGCGCGGCGCGCAGGCGTTTCAACGGGCATCATTAGTCATTATTTCAAGGACAAGAATGGCTTGCTGGAAGCCACCATGCGCGATGTCACCCGACAACTGCGTGAAGCGGTCGCGCGTCGGCTGGCGCCACTGGCGCAGGCTTCGGCAGAAGTCCGGCTGCGCGCTATCGTCGACGGCAATTTTGACGAAAGTCAGGTGGAACGCGCGGTAATGAAAGCCTGGCTTGATTTCTGGTCAAGCAGCATGCATCAGCCTCAGCTTCGACGGCTGGAACGGGTCAGCCACCGGCGCTTGTTTTCAGCGCTGGCAGTGGAATTTCGCCGCCAGTTGCCCAAAGAAAAGGCCCGCCTTGCCGCCCACGGGCTGGCCGCCATGATAGATGGCCTGTGGCTACGCGCCGCACTGAGCGGAAAGCCTTTTGATCCGGCTACCGCCCGGACACTGACCACCCAATTCATTCGTCAGCAGTTAGCTGGCGAACACGAGTAACGGAACCAGGAGAAATTATGTCCCGATTCAACGAGCAACAACTCTACATCAATGGTACTTACGTTGCCGCCACCTCTGGTGAAACCTTCCAGAGCATTAACCCGGTTAACGGTGAGGTACTGGCTGATGTTCAGATCGCCGGACGCGAGGATGTCGATCGCGCCGTTGCCGCTGCCCGAAAAGGACAAAAAGTCTGGGCGGCCATGACCGCAATGGAACGTTCACGCATTCTGCGTCGTGCGGTTGATATCCTGCGCGAGCGCAATGATGAGCTGGCTGAACTGGAGATGCTTGATACCGGTAAGCCGTTCAGTGAAACCGTAAGCGTTGACATCGTTACCGGTGCCGACGTGCTGGAATATTACGCTGGGCTGATCCCTGCGCTGGAAGGCCAACAAATTCCGCTGCGTGATACCTCATTTGTTTATACCCGCCGCGAACCACTAGGCGTTGTCGCAGGCATCGGTGCCTGGAATTACCCGATTCAGATTGCACTCTGGAAGTCTGCGCCAGCGCTGGCGGCGGGTAACGCCATGATCTTTAAACCCAGCGAAGTTACCCCGCTGACAGCGCTGAAACTGGCTGAAATCTACACAGAAGCCGGCGTGCCAGATGGTGTGTTTAACGTGCTGCCGGGCACCGGCGCGGTCACCGGCCAACTGCTGACCGAACATCCGGGCATCGATAAGGTGTCATTCACCGGCGGTGTGGTCAGTGGCAAGAAAGTCATGGCGAACGCGGCAGGTTCCACGCTGAAAGACGTCACGATGGAGCTGGGCGGTAAGTCTCCGCTGATTATTTTTGATGATGCCGATCTCGACCTGGCCGCCGATATTGCCATGATGGCCAACTTCTACAGTTCTGGTCAGGTGTGCACTAACGGTACGCGGGTGTTTGTGCCTGCCGCGCTGCAGTCTGCCTTTGAGGCCAGGATTCTTGAGCGCGTTGCACGTATTAAAGCAGGCGACCTGCGCGATCCTGACACTAACTTTGGTCCGCTGGTCAGCTTTAGCCACCGTGATAATGTCATGCGCTTTATTGCATCTGGCATTGAAGAAGGCGCACGTCTGCTGTGCGGCGGTAAGCGCTTAACCGGCGAAGGCTTTGATCAGGGTGCCTGGGTTGAACCCACCGTATTCAGCGACTGCCGTGATGAGATGAAGATTGTCCGTGAAGAAATCTTTGGCCCGGTCATGTCGATTCTGAGTTACACCTCTGAAGACGAAGTGGTGCGCCGCGCCAATGACACCGAGTTCGGCCTGGCTGCCGGTCTGGTGACGCAGGATCTGAACCGCGCACACCGGGTGATCCATCAGATTGAAGCCGGCATTTGCTGGATTAACACCTGGGGTGAGTCCGCCGCCGAAATGCCGGTTGGCGGTTACAAGCACTCTGGCGTGGGACGTGAAAACGGGCTGATGACGCTGCAGAGCTACACCCAGGTCAAGTCGGTTCAGGTGGAACTGACGCGTTTTCAGTCTGTATTTTAATCCCCTAACCTGAGGAACGACGAATGGAATTTGATTACATTATCATCGGAGCCGGATCCGCAGGGAATGTTTTGGCTACCCGACTCACCGAAGACAGCAACGTAAATGTCTTACTGCTGGAAGCGGGCGGCCCTGACTACCGTTTTGATTTTCGCACCCAGATGCCTGCAGCCCTGGCTTACCCTTTACAGGGAAAACGCTATAACTGGGCGTACGAAACAGAGCCTGAGCCCTACATGAACAACCGCCGGATGGAATGTGGCCGAGGCAAAGGCCTGGGCGGTTCATCGCTGATCAACGGTATGTGCTATATCCGCGGTAACGCCATGGATCTGGACAACTGGGCTGACATGCCTGGGCTGGAGAACTGGAGCTATCTGGACTGCCTGCCCTACTACCGTAAATCAGAAACGCGCGATACCGGTGCCAACGATTACCATGGCGGTGACGGCCCGGTCAGCGTCACCACGCCGAAGAAAGGCAATAACGTTCTGTTTGAAGCGATGATTCAGGCTGGCGTTCAGGCGGGCTATCCGCGTACCGATGACCTTAACGGCTATCAGCAAGAAGGCTTTGGCCCGATGGACCGGTTTGTGACGCCTGAAGGCCGACGCTCCAGTACCGCTCGCGGCTATTTGGACAGGGCGAAAAGCCGCCCTAACCTGAAAATCACCACACATGCCACGACTGACCGCATTTTGTTTGAAGGTAAGCGCGCGATTGGCGTCGAGTATTTAATCGGTGACAGCAATACGTTGCACACGGCTCACGCACGTCGTGAAGTCCTGCTGTGTGCGGGTGCCATTGCCTCACCACAAATTCTGCAACGCTCCGGCGTCGGTGCCTCAGCGCTACTGAAGCAGTTCGATATTCCCGTGGTACACGACCTGCCAGGCGTCGGTGAAAATCTGCAGGATCACCTTGAGATGTATCTGCAGTACGAGTGCAAAGAACCGGTATCGCTTTATCCGGCCTTGAAATGGTGGAATCAGCCTAAGATTGGTGCGGAGTGGCTGTTTAACGGCACCGGCGTGGGAGCAAGTAACCAGTTTGAAGCGGGCGGCTTTATTCGTAGCCGCGAGGAGTTTAGCTGGCCAAATATTCAGTACCACTTCCTGCCGGTGGCGATTAACTACAATGGCTCGAACGCGGTTGATGCGCATGGTTTCCAGTGCCACGTGGGTTCAATGCGTTCACCGAGTCGCGGTCACGTGCACCTCAAATCACGCGATCCGCGTCGCCATCCGGCTATCCTGTTCAATTATATGTCTCATGAACAGGACTGGCATGAATTCCGCGATGCGATTCGTATCACGCGTGAGATCATTAATCAGCCCTCGCTGGATAAATACCGTGGCCGCGAAATCAGTCCCGGTATTGAATGCCAGACCGATGAACAGCTGGATGAGTTCGTGCGTAATCACGGCGAAACGGCCTACCATCCTTGCGGCACCTGTAAAATGGGCAACGATGAGATGTCGGTCGTTGACAGTGAAGGCCGCGTTCACGGACTGCAGGGGCTACGCGTTGTCGATGCCTCTATCATGCCGCTGATTATCACCGGTAACCTGAATGCGACCACCATCATGATCGGTGAAAAAATTGCCGACAGCATTCGTGGCCTTGAACCGCTGCCGCGCAGCACGGCAGACTACTATGTTGCAGGGGATGCTCCCGTCCGCACGGCGCCAGAACGCACGGCGTAACGGTTTTCTGTGCCACCGCCAAGCCGGACATCTGTCCGGCTTTTTTATTTCTCTGCCAGAACGAAACCGCGCCTCAACCCACGTCATATTCACCTGATATTCGTCAAATACCCGAACAAACAGACTGTCTCTTCATCTGACTACGTGATATAACGCTGTGGTGTTTATTACCGGAGGCTTTATCCGTCCACTGAAGAGAAGCAACAACGTGGATGCATTGTTAAATTATGAGCAGGACGTTCATTACGCTTTTTACCGCCCTTTTTACCCTTACCGCTTTCAGCGTTAACGCCGTCGATCAGCACTGGCGCAGCGCGCTTTAGTCCCCTCTCTGCCAGCAAGTTTCTCTTTCTGCCGTTGCGTTACGCATCACGGTAAATCATGACGTTTATTTGTGGAGAAAACCCATGCGCGCCTGGGGATTATTAGCCCTCGCTATTGTTACGGAAATCATTGGCACCTTAACCATGAAATGGTCCAGCCTGAATCAAAGCCAGACGGGATATGTGATCATGCTGGGGATGATTGCCTGTTCTTATCTCTTTCTGAGTTTCGCCATTAAGCGCATTGCGTTGGGTGTCGCTTATGCGCTCTGGGAAGGCGTTGGCATTATGCTGATCACCGTATTTAGCGTGCAGCTGTTTGACGAAACCTTATCGCTGATGAAAGCCTGCGGGCTGTTCACCCTGGTTGTCGGCATCCTGTTAATTAAAGCCGGCAGCGGTGAGGTTAAGGAGGCAGAACATGATCCTGCCTGATCTTATTCACTTTGCCTGGCTGGCGCTGGCCGTACTGCTGGAGATCGCCGCTAATATTTTACTTAAGTACAGCAACGGCTTTAAAAAACCCGGTTATGGGATTCTGTCGTTGGCCTGCGTGCTGCTGGCGTTTAGCGCGCTGTCTCAAGCGGTAAAAGGCATTGAGCTGTCGATTGCTTATGCCCTGTGGGGCGGCTTTGGCCTCGTCGCGACCGTGGCAGCAGGATGGATTCTGTTTGATCAGCGGCTCAACCGAACAGGCTGGGCCGGGCTTGCCCTGCTATTACTGGGAATGATTATCCTTAAACTGGCCTGACACTGCGGGGACGGTGACGTCCCCCATTGTCATTTATGACGTCACGCGTATCAGGCGATGCGCAAAAACATCCCTGCGCGCTCGGGAGGCAGTGCCGGTTCAAAACCATAGCGCGCATAAAAAGCGGGCGTACCGTGGCTGGCGATTAAACTGATATAAGCTGACGGCGGTGCGTGACGCTGAATATAATTCATCAGCGCACGCATAATACGATCGCCTACGCCTTTCTTTTGATGCTGCGGGATCACTGCAATATCCGTAATGACAAAAAAGCATCCTCCGTCCCCGATGACCCGGCCAATACCAATGGGGCTATCCTGGTGATAAACAACAATGCTGTATAAGCCATTTTTTAGCCCAATCCCGGCCGCCTTGACCGATTTGTCACTTAGCCCGGCGCGGGTTCTGATCTGACGATAGGTTTCGACAGACGGTATTTCTTCCTGAATGATATAGTCCACGTGAATAACCTCCTGGTAATATAAACGGCCAACCCCTTTTCGGTTTCATTCATCTTAATGGTGAAAAAACGCGGGATATAACGATGATTTCTGAGCCAAAAGGTGAGTTAAACTCACCGTTGCCCGCTACCCGGATGCCCTCATTAGTGGCTTTACGTTGTTTTGAGGCGGCGGCGCGCTTTGAGAATTTTGCCCGGGCGGCGGACGAACTGCATCTTACGCCCGGCGCAGTCAGCCGTGCGGTGCGCGTGCTTGAAGAGGATTTGGGGATTGCACTGTTCGAACGGCGTAACCGGAAAGTTTACCTGACCGAGGCGGGCAGAAACCTTGCTGATGCGGTCAGTAATGGCTTTGCCATGATTTCCCGCAGCGTAAGCCAGTTGCGCGCGGGGACTCGCCAGCGCGTCCTGTCCTGCGAACCCACGTTACTGATGCGCTGGCTGATTCCGCGTTGGGGAGAATTTGAGGCGCGCTTCGGAAAACATGAAATCCATCTGGTGGCGGCCAGCGGCGCATTCTCCTTTAATCAGGGCATCGACTTTGCCATTCGCCGCAATGACTTCCCTGAAGCGCCGACCTGCCATGTTGAACACCTGTTTATGGAAAAAGTCGGGCCGGTGTGCCGACCCGATCGTGTCGCAGCCTGGTTTGATGAAGGCAGCAGCCTGAAGCAAGAGGCACCTTTGCTGGTTTCCCGCAGCCGATCCAACGCCTGGCAGGCGTGGTCGGCGGCAAGGGGAATAGCGGAACCGACCAATGTACTGCAATGTTTTGAGCACTTCTACTTTAGCCTTCAGGCGGCGGTTGCCGGTATCGGCGTAGCGATAGGACCCTGGCAGCTCGTCAAAGACGATCTGCAGAGTGGCCTGCTGGCCGCCCCGTTGGATTTTGTTGAAGATGGCACGCAGTATTGTCTGTTCTCACCTGAGGTGGCTAAAGCCGGAAGCGTTGAGCGCGATCTAACCGACTGGCTGCACGACATCAGCTGAACGCTCGCCATCTACACTCGCGTTATCCGACCGTGCCCGCGTGCTCTTAGCTGTACTTCACGAGCATTTGCAAAGCCTCATCAAAGTGGCCTTTCGCTTCGGCCTCGCGAAAATAGCGCACGCGCGCCACGCAGACTTCCGCAGGCGTTGCCCCGCTATGCAATAACGTCATCACCTCATCGGCAAACGCATCAAGCGGCATACTGTTGGCATCCTGTGACTGTCCGGGCGCCAGCTCGGTCTGCACCTGGGGCGGGATAATCTCAATCACCTCCACCTTTCCCTGCAATAGCGGCCGAATAGCCGCCGTATAGGAATGGAGTGCCGCTTTGGTCGCACTGTAAGTCGGTGACGCCGGAAAAGGCACAAAAGCCAATCCTGAGGAGACGTTGATGATGGCTGCATCGGGCTGACCGCTGAGATGATCGATCAGCGCATCCGTGAGCCTGATGGGAGCAATAAAATTGGTTTCTGTCATTCTGGCTACTTCGCTCAGATCCCGCCCTGTAGTGATATCTTCGGGACTGAACACACCGGCATTATTCACTAAAACATTCATGTGCGGGTAGGTGCGCAGTAGTTGAGGAATGGCGTTGTTGACGTCGGCTGCATCCGTAACATCCATCACCCAGGTTGCAATCCGCTCTCGTCCGGCTGCTGCATCGTCTAAGGTTTCCTGCCGACGTCCGGTGATAATCACCTGATTTCCGGCGTCGTGCCAGCGATGTGCCAGTGCCCGCCCAATGCCCGATCCCCCGCCGGTAATCAACAACGTATTGCCACTCTTTTTCATGTTTTCGGTTCCCGTTTGACGTACCAGGCAGCGGTAGCGAGCACATCATCTCGCCGTTCAATTATTAACCACAGCGTCAGAATCCTCTCACTTTTCTGATTGCGGGTGGACTTGGCAACAGCGTTAAGGCTTAGTTACCGCCTTAGAGCCAGTATAACTAACTGATTAACGAGGTTTTACCATGTCTGCGACACGAGGTTGGTCCACGGAGCTGGAGGGGTTGCGTGGCATTGCTTCTCTTTGGGTACTGCTGGGGCACATCAGTTTGCTTATCCATTGCCATATCACCCTGATATCCTCACCCGGCATTGGGGTGGATCTGTTTATCCTGCTTTCGGGTTATCTGATGGCGAAAAACTACGTAGAACGCCAGCATAAAGAGCCCTGGCAAAGCGCGGAAACCATCAAGAAATTCTGGTTACGTCGTTTTTTCCGCATCGCCCCGCTCTACTATTTGCTGCTGGCCGTTGCGCTGATTTACGGCCCCTGGTTTGGTGAAATGCGCGATACCATTGCACAGTTTTATTCCGGCACCGCGACAGAATCCTCCCGCTATGCCGATCAGTCGTTGATGAACGTGCTAACGCACCTGTCGTTCCTGTTCGGCTTACTGCCCGCCTATGGATTCAATACAACGCTGCCCGACTGGAGCATTGGGCTGGAAATGCAGTTCTATCTGCTGTTTCCCTTTATTATGCTGGCGGTGATGCGCTTTGGTTATGCCACCGCCCTGCTGAGCATTATGGCGCTGAGCTGTGCCGGTCGTTACCTGCTGCCCGACTACTATGAAGCGTTTGAAATGCCATCGATGATTCTGATTAAACTGAATATGTTTATTTCAGGTATGTTGCTGGCCGAAGCTGTTCGACGCAAATCCCTGCTTTATATCGTGTTTGCCCTTGCCGGACCGGCAGTCAGCGTTCTTATCGGATTGGGTGCCATTAAGCTGCAGGTGATGCTGGAAGCCGTCATGATTATCGGTATGGCGGCCGTGCTGTGGCAGTATCAGGAAAACAGTCTGATGGCGAAACTGATCCAGATCCCACGCAAGCTTTTGAACAACCGACTGAGTACATGGTTAGGTGACGTCTCGTTTTCGGTTTATTTGCTGCACCTGCTGATCGTGATTCCAGCGATTGCGCTGTTGCTTAATCAGACGGATATCGAGTATCAACATGATCTGACGCGTTTCCTGATCGTGTGCGCCGTGTCGATTCCGCTGACCTATGGACTGGCATCTTTACTGTTCAAATACGTGGAAAAACCGGGGATCAATCTGGGTAAAAGGTTCCTGTCAGCTAAGCCTGCACGCTGACCGAACAATGGCTCGCGAGTGCGAGCCATTTTATTCACTTCACACGGCTTTACCCACCTCGTGCTGCCTTTCCCTCACGTGTTCATCCGGTGACTCCGGCGTATCGGCGATGCTGCTATGGGTTTTTAATCCGGCGACATGAACGCGATCGATCCTGGTGTGCACCAGACCTTGTGCGGTTGCCCCAAATGAAATCATCAAAAATAACCAGGCCACGGCTAACGGTTTCTTCATTGCGCTTTCCCATGCTGTGAATGGAGTCGCTATAGTGAAGAAACTGGCGTAATGAAGTGTCTGATAAACTTAAAATTCGCGTCAAGATTGTTACCTTGATCACATATTCTTGCCGCTGTTTATCCTTTCTTTCTGCGGGCACAGCACCCGGTTACATCCTGCTATCTCGGCACGCGGTGTTATCCTTTCGGTAATGTTGCGTCATCTCCGGGGAGAGAGGATGGCATCGCCGTATACGATAGGCGGTAAGGCACTGGCTAAAGCCTGATAGCAGGTCGCGGGCATGATCCTGATGTCCGCTGAATCAGCGCTATCAGGCTTAATCGCAACCACCATTATAATTTATGTTTTCACCGAAAATCCGCGCTCAAACCGATTAAACACATCAACCTGCCATCTTAAATTCCTGATTTCTGCCTGAATATACTGCCCATAACAAAAATATCCCTCTTTATTGATTAAGATCATTTTTCTGATTTATAAAAATAATATTAAAGAAACTTATGTAAATTTTGCTTTTTTCGTTAATCCTTTTCCAGACTGGTGCCGATAGAGAACAAAACGGTAATCCATCGGGAACATCCACATGAAAATCTCTACTCGTCTTTCAATCGGTTTCGGTTTGTTAATTCTGCTTTTTATTATCTGTACCTCCGTCTCCCTTAACTCGCTGCATAACGCTAAAACGGGGATGGATGAGGTCGTGAATGTCAAAATGAGGAAGTACCAGCTTATTCTTGATATGCGCGGCGGGCTGCGGGATTTGGCGATAGCCGTGCGAAATCTGGCCTTACTTTCTGACACGAAAGAGATGCAGCCAGAATGGGAACGCATTGAGGCGCAGAAAAGCCTGTTCACCAAAAACCGTGAAACGCTTGAAACCATTATGCAGAGCCAGTCCACTGCTGAAGAACAAGCTGCCTTGAGTCACATCAAAGAACTTGAGGCCACGGTGATGGGTGCCTTTGAGTCCGCCGGGCAACTGGGACTGAAGAATGAGCGAGATGAAGCGACACGTTATCTCATGGAAACCCTGCGTCCGCTGCAACGCGATATGCTGAACGCCCTAAATAAAACCACCGACATTCTGATGCACAACAGCCGAAATGCGGTGGAGGTCAACAGCAATGCCACCAGTCGGGCCTCGCTGACCCTGGTGTTTTTATCCGTGCTTTCCGTGCTGTTCTCGGTGGCCACCGGCTATATGATAACCCGTGTGTTGATGCGGCAACTTGGCGGTGAACCGGCGCAGGCACAGGTGCTGGCGGCCACGATTGCCGCAGGCGATCTGACCTCCAGCGTCACGCTCCGTCGTAATGATTCCACCAGCCTGCTTGCTTCACTGGATGCCATGCAGGCCAAACTTCGTGGTCTGGTATCGGAAATTAAACAGACCTCGGGCAATGTCGCGCTGGCGGCTGAAGAAATCGCCCAGGGTAATACGGAGCTCTCCTCCCGTACCGAACAGCAGGCAGCCGCGCTGCAGGAAACCGCAGCCAGCATGGAACAGCTTACCGCCACAGTGAAAAGTAATGCCGCCGGTGCTCAGAGTACCGCATCTACGGCTCGCGAGACCGCCGTACTGGCACGCAGCGGCGAAAGCGACGTCCACCGGATGTCGGAAACCATGAACGAGATTTCGCTGAGCGCGTCTAAAATTCGCGATATCACCGGCGTCATCGAAGGAATTGCCTTCCAGACCAATATTCTGGCGCTCAATGCTGCGGTTGAAGCCGCACGGGCCGGCGAAGATGGCCGCGGTTTTGCGGTGGTGGCGGGCGAAGTCCGTACCCTGGCGCAGCGCAGCGCTACCGCAGCGAAAGAGATAAAATCACTGATTGAGCAGGCAGTGGAACAGGTTGGTAGCGGCGTCAAAGTCGCCAGCGGTACAGGTGAAAGCATCCTGAAGATTGTCAGCATGGTGGGCGATCTGGCAAGTGCGATGGATGAGATCTCACTGGCCTCTTCCGAACAGATGCAGGGCATTTCTCAGGTCAGCGTCGCCGTCAGCCAGATGGACAGCGTCACGCAGAATAACGCCGCCCTGGTGGAAGAGTCATCGTCCGCTTCACAGTCACTTTCTGAACAGGCGCACGCCCTGCGGGGCATGGTCGAAGCCTTCAGGGTATAAATGCGCCCTCTTCATCTGGCAGAGATGACCTGACCGATCAGGTTATGTCTGCCATCCCGTTACGGGGACCGGGCCAGAACAGTGCGGCCTGGCCCCAGCCGGCCTCTGCGTCCCTGTCTGACTGCCATACCTCGCCCTCATAGATGATGAAACTCTTGCCCTGTTTATCTACCCGCGGCCCGCTGTAGCCGGTGGCAATGCCGTCGCGTTTGACAATGTCCAGCAGGCGCTGCCGCGCTTCCCTGTCGGAAGGTCCGGCACTGAGTCGTGAAGGCAATTGCAGCATCTCTTCCAGGCTGTATTTGAAGCAGCTCAGTGCACAACGATTGGCATAAACAAATACCGGATCGGCTTCGCTACTGTGGGCCAGAATGCTGTACGGTGCATGTTCATGCAGCCACAGGTAGCGATCAACACGCTCATCGGGGCAATAAAGGCCGCGTCCGGTGAGTGCGCGGTAGCGTTCATCAATACGCTGCAATAAAGCCAGTTGGTTTTCCGTCGACATTATCAACTCCGTTACAAAAGGCAGGATGCGAGGAGGTAATGTGGCGGGATGCGTGTTGAAAATCAAGAATGGGTTACGGTGAAGATGAATGGCTCACAGGTATCTCCCTTGCGCGCTGCGCACAGCACGGCTATCGCCGCTCAGTGCACGTTAGAATATTGGTATCTCCCGCGCCCCATCCACAGGGTGATCCATAACGGCATTCGATTCTGTTGGCTCGCCCTGTGTGCGCTGAAGTCAGCCAGCCTGAACGCAATCCCAGGCTGGCTGGCGGTTTAGCTCAACGGCGGCCAAAAGGCTTTATTTGCCTCGATAAGATCGTCGAGAATCGCGTTTGCGACCGTCGCACTCGGCACCGTTTTAGACAAGGTAATGGCCTGCCATAACTTTTGCCGGGAACGCTGTTCCCATGCCTCCACCACAAGCTTTTCGACCGCAACCTGCTGACTCATTAAGCCCTTCTGGAAAGTAGGAATGTCTCCAACCTGAAGCGCTTCTGCACCGTTACGACCGACCAGACAGGGAATTTCCACCATCGCTTCCGGGTCGAAGTTGGAAATGGCACCCCGGTTAGGCACAATTAACAGCATACGCGCCTGAGTATTGAAGGCGATCGCGGTCGCCAGATCGACAATGTAGGAAGCATGTTCGTCTATCTCCAACTCGCCGGCAGATGAATGACCTGCATCGCTGATTGCCCTACAGGCACTGAATACCTGCTTTTCACGATGCTCCATGACTTCATTAGCGCGGGTGCGTGCAGGATTGGAATGCGCGACCACATAATCTGGAAACAGATAATATTTCAGATAGGTATTGGGCAACGTCAGTGGGTCCAGCGCCTGCACATCGCGCGCCTTCACGAAGGTGTCGTTCCAACTCGGCTCTACTGACGACGCCTCTGAAGGCGGCACATAGCCGTGTTTCGCTACGTACTCACGCAGTTGTGGCATCAAATCATTTCCCTTCAGATCTTCAACAGCGGTCCACCAGCCAAAATGATTGAGTCCGTAGTAGCGTACCCGCATTTGTTTGCGGTCTTGCAGACCGACAATTTTTGCCATCCGACCTTCTATACCAATCGGCATATCACAAATGTTCAGGATCTTCGCCTCAGGTCGCAGGCGCCGCGTTGCCTCAGCCACGATGGCAGCCGGGTTAGAATAATTCAGCATCCAGGCGTCGGGTGAGTACTGTTGCATATAATCGACGAGCTCAAGGACGCCGCCGATTGAGCGCATCCCATAGGCAATACCACCCGGCCCACAGGTTTCCTGGCCCAGCACACCATGACGCAACGGGATTTTTTCATCTTGCTCACGCATGGGATATTTACCGACCCGAATATGCGCCATAACAAAATCGACGTCGCTAAATGCTTCCTGCGGATCGGTGGTGTAGCTGAACGCAATCTCAGGTGCCTGTTCCTGCAAGATAATCTGACAGGCCTGTGCAATGGTTTCCTGACGGGCGGCGTCATTATCGTAAAATTTCAGCTGGCGCAAAGGAAAGCGGTGCCGGTTCGCCAGGAGCATCAGCACAATACCCGGCGTAAACGTGCTGCCGCCGCCCGCAATTAAAACTGAGAATGTCTTCATAATGGTTTCTCCATGGAAGGTGTTGCTTCAGATTCGGCCTGGTCTTTCATTTGGCTTTCAAGTTGCTCGCGCACCTGGGGGACCTGTAAGCCCACGATGACCTGAATACCGTTGCCACGCCGGACGACACCGTGCGCACCCAGCGCCATAAACGCGGCATCGTTTTGCGTTTTAGCCTCATCGACCAGGGTTATCCGCAGGCGCGTGGCGCAGTTGTTGATGTTGGCTATATTGCTGGCCCCACCTAATGCTTGCAGAAAACCCCGCGCTTGATCGCGTTGCGGGTTCTGCCCACCAGATGAAGCAGACGCGTGTCGCGCTGCCCGGTAGTCGGCTTTGTTGTAAAGCCTGACTTCACTGTCCTCACGACCGGGCGTTTTCAGGTTCAACCGCAGGATGAGTTGGTGAAAAACCACAAAGTAGAGGCCCGTAAAAACCAGGCCAATGCCTATTTGGGTCAGGACCATGCCAGCATGATTAGGGAACATGGGTATCCAGTTTTGCGGCAGAAACTGGTCCAGTAAGCCGCCGCCATAATTCCCCACGACGCCGCACATATACATTGCTGTCGCCATGCTGGCGGCCAGCACAGCGTGCACCGCAAACAACAGGGGCGAAATAAACAGGAAGGTAAACTCCAGGGGTTCTGTGATGCCGACCAGTACGGCTGTCAACGTGGCCGGAATTAATAACCCTGCGACTTTGATCCGCTGAAGCGGTGAGGCTGTCGAATAGATCGCCAACGCAATCCCCACTGCGCCAAACACTTTGGCGTTGCCATGAAGGGCGAAACCGCCTTGAGGAAACAGTTGTTTGAGGGGTTGCGTGCTCTGGCTGAACGCCTGCAGATGCTCGGCCCAGTAAACCTGGATGCCACCTTCAACCACTGCCGGGCCAAAGATAAAAGGTCCATAAATAAAATGGTGCAGTCCGGTGGGGATCAGAATGCGTTCAAGAAAGGTATAAACCCACACGCCAACAGCGCCCGCGTCGCGTAAAAACTGTTGAAGCGACTCAATGCCCATTTGAATTTTGGGCCAGCCAAACAGCGTTAACCAGGCGCAGGGGATCATCGCTAAGAAGGCAACAATGACCACAAATGATGAGCCCTGAAAAATACCCAGAAACACCGGCAGTGGTTTATCAAAATAACGATTGTGTAGCGCCGTCACCAGACCGGCGATGACGATGGCACCGATGATGCTGGTATCCAGCGTTTTTATCCCGGCGATCATGGCCAGTCCGCTTCCGGCTTCAGTGCCTTTGGAAAAATCGACGGAAAAAAAATCGCCCCAGGTGCTGCCCATGGCATTAATCAGGTAATTCCAGGTTAAAAAACTGACGACAACGGCCAGGCAGGCACGTCCCTGGGCCTGTTTTGCCAACCCCACCGGCAAGCCAACCGCAAAAATTAACGGCATATTTCTAAAAACCGTCCAGCCGCCTTCTTCAATAATGAACACGACTTGATTAAATAAACTATCTGGATGCGTTAGTGCTTCCCCTACAAATAAAGGATTGCGTAACATAATTGAAAGGCCAACGATGATGCCGGCAAAGGGAAATAACAATACTGGGGTAAACATGGCGCCGCCAAAGCGCTGTATTTGACTGAGCATTTTAGTTCCTCACGCAACGACTCTAAGAATATATCGTTATAGTCAATGTAACCGCAGTCAAAATAAGGCAATACCTCACCTGACATACGTGGTCACTGGCGACTTTGTGAGCACCCTCATGGTTTTATTTTTAATCATGATGTCTATTTTCATGGTAATAACCAGACATCTTGCAGTGCGGTTAAAAAAAATAAAAATTGAGTTTATTTATAACCCCTGCACGCCTTAACGTTATGCTACGTATGTTGGCGGTTATGTCCCCATTCCAGGAGGTACAGAAGTGATCTATAAATGTATTGCTGACAAACTTCGTCTCCGGTTAAATTCACCCTACGTGGCAGTCGGTAGTGCTATACCGGCTGAAAAAGTGCTCGCCACAGAATTTGGCGTGGCGAGAATGACCCTACGTAAGGCAATAGATTTGCTGGTCAGTGAAGGGTTGCTGGAGCGACGACATGGCAGCGGAACCTACGTTTCAGGAAAGGATATTTGTCATGAAACCAGTTCGCTCACCGGGCTGGCTGAGGTATTACGTCTGCAGGGAAAGGAGGTTATTAGTAAAGTTCTGGCATTTGAATTAATCGCCGCGCCTCCCGCCGTAGCCAGTCAGTTACGCATAAACAGCGGTGAACGCCTCTTTTTCTCACGTCGGTTACGATATGTTGATGAAAAGCTGCTGATGCTTGAAGAAAGTTATATGCCAGTTAAAACATTTCCTGATCTTACCCTGGCCCATCTGGAAAAATCTAAATTTGACTATATCGAGCAGGAATGTGGCATTGTTTTAGAGGGCAATTACGAATCTTTGAGCCCGGTTTTATCAGATAAGCGCCTGTCGCACCTCATGAATATCGCTGAGAAAACACTGCTACTTAGAGTCGATTCGCTTTCATACAGCAATACGGGCGCATTTATCAACTATGCAGTGATGTACAGAAACACCTACGATTACCAGGTTAACTATCATTTACGACGCACCGGGTTGAGTGACTAAAGCTATCAGCAGTCTTCATCAAGGCGCGAGCGTGCTTCACTCCCGTGAAAGAAAATCACCGGTTCGAATCGCAGTTTAGTTTTTGAGACAGAGTTTCGTTAACACATTTTAAAATGTCGTTAAATTTAATGTAGCAGGCGATCGGATAAACTTGTCTGTTAATTTAACAAAAGCGTCACTCATAAGGAAAATGGGGGTACTTATTTCAAATTAAGGAAAATGCAGTTCTTTCCTCGCGGCACATCTTTAGCGATCCACTGCTGTGCTGCATAATAGCTTTGTGAAAATTATCCTCCTCCCTATCATCAGCCACGTTCAATTGGTTAATTAAACTTATAAGTCCTTTTAAATGACCATTCCTCCAGAAACTTTCACCCTACGTACAGATTTTATTATTTCAAAAATGTGCATTTTTATTAATTTTTTATCTATTTTCTGCCGATAAGAACCCTGAACTTAACTTTCAGGAATTCTAAGATGAAAATCTCAACGCGTCTGGCAATAGGTTTTGGCCTGTTAATTCTGCTTTTTATTATTTGTATTGTTATTTCTTTCAAAGCCCTTAATTCCGCCAGTGCCGGTATGGATGATGCGGTCAATGTTAAGATGCGCAAATATCAACTCGCCGTTGATATGCGAGATGAACTGAGAGATATGGCTATTGCCGCGAGAAACCTCGCGCTTCTTACCGATATCAAAGCAATGCAGCCTGAGTGGGAGCGGCTGAAACTGCAAAAAGCGGCTTATTTAAAAAATCGTGAAGCCCTTGAAACCATCATGCGTACGGACTCAACGGCCGCCGGGCGTGCCGCGCTGGAAAAACTTCAGGTCAATGAAAATCAGGTGATCTCGGGTCTGGAAAAGGCCGGTCAGTTTGGTCTGGATAACCGTTCACAAGAAGCCATAAATTACCTGATGGTAACGGTGCGTCCTGCTCAGCGTGCACTACTCAATTCTCTTAGCGAGATGACTACCGTTCAGTTGAATAACAGCCGTAAAGCAGTCGAAGATAACAGTCGTTCAACCCGAACCTCAACGCTCATTTTGGTTATCCTGGGCCTGCTTTCCATCGTGTTTTCAGTCGTCACCGGATTTATTATCACCCGTGTGCTGATGCGTCAGTTAGGGGGCGAGCCTGCTCAGGCTCAGTCTATTGCGGCTGCGATTGCCAACGGTGATTTGACCTCCGCAGTGCTACTGCGTCGTAACGATACTTCAAGCCTGTTGGCCTCCCTTGACGGTATGCAGGCCAGGCTTCGCAGCCTGGTTTCAGAGATCAAAAGCTCTTCCGCTAACGTCGCGCTGGCCGCCGATGAAATCGCACAAGGCAATACCGAACTCTCTTCCCGTACTGAAGAGCAGGCTGCCGCCTTACAGGAAACCGCTGCCAGCATGGAGCAGTTAACCGCGACAGTGAAGAGCAATACCTCTGGGGCCCAGCACACAGCGACATCAGCACGCGAGACAGCCAATCTGGCTCAACGTGGTGAGGCAGATATGCAACGTATGTCGGAAACCATGAAAGAGATTTCAGACAGTGCGACAAAGATCCGTGATATCACCGGCGTCATTGAAGGCATTGCTTTTCAGACCAATATTCTGGCGCTTAATGCCGCCGTTGAAGCCGCGCGGGCCGGAGAGCAGGGTCGCGGTTTTGCCGTGGTGGCAGGGGAAGTCCGAAATCTGGCCCAGCGTAGTGCTATCGCCGCCAAGGAAATAAAAACGCTGATTGAACAGGCCGTTCAACAGGTTGCAGACGGTGTGACAGTCGCGAGTGGAACCGGTCAAAGTATTCTGAAGATTGTTAACATGGTGGGTGAACTGGCAACGGCAATGGATGAGATCTCTCTGGCCTCGTCCGAACAGATGCAGGGGATTTCGCAGGTCAGCATCGCCGTGAGTCAGATGGACAGCGTTACCCAAAACAACGCCGCACTGGTTGAGGAGTCCTCCTCGGCATCACAGTCACTTTCTGAACAGGCACACGCCCTGCGCGGCATGGTTGCAGCGTTCCAGGTGTAGCGCCCTTTAGCACAAGGCAATGAAACGTGACCGCGCCGGTTACGTTTCGGCCCTCCGGTTGCGGGGGCCGGGTGCTGTCTGACCAACCCTGTGAAAACAGGGCTAGATTGTCGCAAACGCAGTTCCCCTATCTCTTCAGGGCTGGGGTTAAAGTACTTTAGTGCACAATGATGACACCCTGTCTGCTACACCGCTTTAGCCAGAGCTGTAACGCGCTTATTAACACAGTCATGAATAGCCGTCATCGACATCATAAAGGCGGTGAAGCCCACATCGGCTGAGTTAACTGGAAAATTGATCGATACGCTGCTTAAGGCCAGCATTTTTTAGATAACATCACTCTCTGTGCAGCAAGAAGCCTGATGCGAGGGAGAAAGGTAGTGGGCTCTTATTGAACATCAAAAACTCGATATTAGGTGTTATATGCACATGCATGTAAAAGTTAGATACTGATATCAGCATGTCAGGGTGCACATAAAGAGAAAAAGACGACATCAAATTTATTTAATGTCGCCATGATTACGTAAGACCTTTTCATTCTGCAAACCAGCTTCAATCAGAGATCATAATCAGCAATTATATCTTCCACCTGCTTGTTACCTCTGTATTTCTTCTTTAACTGTTTTTGTTGCTCACGGGCCTGTGTACAATATTTGTCTACACCAGCTTCAATTTCCTTTTTCCGGCTTTTAGATAAAGAGCTGTCCCACTCACCCGCGAAATGCTGACAGTCCTCAGCGTTGTCCTGAAAAGCCTTTACATCAGCTTGTAATGGCTCAGCTTGCACGGAGGAACAACTGACTGTGACTAATAAGGTTGTTAGCACCATTATTATTTTTTTCATATTATCTCCCATCCGATGACCAGTGGGGCTTATCTCTGGCACCACCATGATATTTAATTACGCCATAACTTCTGCCTACCAGATGAAGCGCTGTATTCATTCCATCCCTCGGGGGGGCTTTTATAATGACAGTTCTGTTATTTTTGTCGACGATGTTTAGATCACCTGACCATGAAATGTTCATATCAATAGCATTACCCTCGGTATGCCGACTCCGTAATGCTGGAGCTACATGCAATCCAGTCATGCCGTAGGCGGCTACCATAGCGTTAGCTTCATGCAAAATTTTAGCATCGTTTTTATGGTCCCATTCGATGTTTACACCAGCCATCGGAGGTACATCGGAAACGTGGACGATCCTCCGGCTTATTTTCCAACACCAATGCATGAGGTAAGCTCTTTCTGGTGGGCGAAGCGTAGCTGCAATGGTAACGCTGGCTCCGGCCAGCTTCAATGCAGATAAAAATTGCTCAACATTTGTTCTAAATGGGTAGCTTAATGTTTGAGTCGATGCACTGCCTTGAAATTATTGACCCAACGTGCGCCACTTAACTCCTTCATAATACTCTCCTTTTTTAGCACACTTAATAATAATTGAATTTGAATGGATTGAAAAGTCATAATTAAAATTTCATTTAAATTCACCTGTTAAAAATAGCTTTTTATTTTTTTCTTAAATTACCCCCATCATCGAAAGCACATTTTTAGGCGACAAAGACGAACACTACCAATTTTTATTGGTAGTGCAATTAATTTGAAGCGTGTTTACACGGTATCTAAATCTACGCCTTCCAAAGATGAATTCCTGTGCTTGACTATGGCTTGTGAACCTAAACTCAGTATTGAAATAATCTGGAGTTGAACGATCAGTGCTGTCTTCACAGAGCACGCCCTATAAAAGCGCAAAAAATTGGCCAATAAACATCAAATCATCCCTGAAAAACCATCCATCGACTGGATAAATCAGAGTCATCAGAACCCTTTATCCAAAAGCACCCCTTATAAATATAAACTATTGTATTAATAAAGCATTATTTAGAAATTCATCCGCGACTGTACGTCAGGAAAAAGTGCGAGTTTTCGAAAAGAATCAGTGAGCCAGTTGAGAAAAATATAAAAAAGTAGACAGAAAAAACGATTAGACGGTTAAATTTTTTATAACGCCCTATTCAGTAACCGGAGGCGAGTTAAGCGTAAGTCGCTCATAATAATGCTGCAAAAAAGCATATTGAAATGCTAATAACTTTAAAATAAACGGTAATCAGCTTAACTCAAAATACGCTTCACATGAGGGTTGCGAGAATGAGTACGAGCCATGATAAATTGACGTGTATTAGTCAGACTCTAATTTTGTATATTTTTATTGATTTATTAAATTTGTAGCTCGTTCTTAATCGACAAATGTATTTTTATATTTAATTTCCTTCCTGCCAAATCTGGCATTATAGGTTGAATGATCCTCGGGCCATGAATCATGCTTCCGCATAGTATTTGGCCTATGCCCGTCGTTCAGTTCTTTGATAGGTGGTCACCTGACGCCGCTCAAAGAACTAAACGACGGGTTCTAAAAGTTTATCCCAAAGCACTCCGATATTGGTTCGACTAAAGGGCCAGGTCATGCCAAATCCCCACCTGTTTATCTAAAACAGGAAAACCAAAAATCAACGAAAAGACAAGAATTAACGTATTGATTTTAATGAAAATTAAAATTATTGGTATAAAAAAAGACCGAACACGATTCCTGTATTCGGTCCAGGGAAATGGCTCTCAAGGAGCCGTGCGCTAAAAGTTGGCATTGATAGAGGCTCTCGCCTTGCTAATAAAGCGTAGGACAACCCTGTAGATTTTCCAGCCAGCGCAGCGGCTCAGTCCATAAACCCGACAGGTTTGTGACCGGTAAGACAAATTTTCAGTGATTCGGGCACGTCACCGTGCCCTGAGTCTTATTGGGTGCAGAGCGCCTGGGCGCGTTCAACAATCGGTTGCAGACTCATCATCTGACCCGGATGTGCTTTATCGGGTGCCTGAATCACACTGATGGGCTGCGCTGTCACCCGCTTAGCATTGAGCTGGGCATCCGCTTTATCATTGAGCGGATACTGCATCAGAGTACTGGGATTGATGGCAAACAGCGATCCGTCTTTCTCGCAGGTTAACATCACCTCTTCACGATTAAATGGCCATTTGTCTTTGCCAATTTCAAAACGGCTGACGGTGATGATTTGCGCCGCCAGCGCCTGACCAGCCAGCGTTAATAACAGCAGTGTGGGGATCGCTCTCTTCAGCAACATAACTTACCTTTATCGGGTTCTTATCAATCAGGTTGGCGACAACGTGGCAAACACGCTGACCAACCCCACTACGCCGCATGCCAGCACAATTTCCAGCTGAGTCATACGAATAAACAGACGTTGCGCAGCAAGGCCCGCAACATGAAAGCGCGGGACCAGCCAGTAGCGGTTCCAGAGCGCAATCAGCACCATAAGTGACACCAGCCCTGCCTTGCACAACAACAGTACAACATAATCATTGAGATGCCAGTCTACTGGCGACCCGGCAATCAGCAGGCTGTTAATCACACCGGTGACGATCGTTAAGGCTACAGCAATGTGACCATAACGGGAAAAACGCATCATGGTTCGGATGGCATCAGTCCGGAATTCAATATTACGTGCCACTCGCATCAGCACCAGCATCGGCACTAACCCGCCCGCCCAGAAGGCGGCGGCGACTAAATGTACTGCGTGGTTACCTTGTTGCAGCAGTCCGGTTATACCTTCGCGCATTGCGGCATGGCCGGTGAGCGCCAGGGAGCCGGTCTGCAGCAGGCCAGACAATAACCAGACCTGCTGACGTAGCCGCCCGCGCAGGCTTATCGCGGCCAGGCCGCACAGCGCAAACAGTAGCTGCCATTGCCATACCGATCCCCAGCGGGTTGAGAACACCGCCAACCAGACAGACATGTCTGACAGATTGTGCCAGTCGCCGCTCATCAGCACATTTTGCGTGGCCAGCATCCCCAACGCCGTTAACAGCGCCAGCCAGGCGCTTGCCTTCAGCAAGGGAAACAGACGGGTTGCCAGTGATGGCCGAAACGCAGCAGGCGCCAGCAGCGTAGTATAAAAGGTGCTTCCCACCAGCAATATCAACGCCGTGAAATGCAGCGCGCGCAGCACCAGCCACAACAGGGTCACAGATTTATTTCACGGTAAAAGCGTAACGTCCGTGCGTCTTATGCCCATCCACGGACAGCACGTGCCAGTTGACCTGATAACTGCCCTGCGCCAGCGGTTGGGCAAAATCCACCAGCAGGCGGTTGTGCTGCTTGCCATCCAGCCGGGCCTTTTCGCCTACGGCTTTATGCTGTGCATTGGTTACCTCAACGCCACTGAATGCGGCTTCCACATCTTCTGTGAAGGTCAGCGTAATGTTCTGTGGGGCGGGTGAAACCGCCGCGTTGGCTGCAGGCGTCGAAGACTGCAGATGCGCATGGGCCAGCGCGAACTGGCTAAAAGCCAGGGCGCCAGTGGCAACCAGGCCGATTACCACACGAGAAATCGCTGTTTTGTTCATCACATCATCCTGTTAGCTGTCGTTAAGGCCACGAGCGTGGCGCAAGAATACGCCGCAGCGATTTAACTGTCGAGGCCAGCAATGCTATCCTGTACCTTGCGCTATGCGGAGGAAAACATTCCGTTTGGCCACGTTTATCGGGAGAACATCATGAGTCATAACCTTGCCTTGCTGTCGCAGGAAGAGAAAGACAAAGTTAATGTCGATCTGGCGGCGGCAGGCGTTGCGTTTAAAGAGCGCTATAACATGCCTGTCGTGGCTGAAATGGTCGCGAATGAACAACCAGAAGCCCTGCGCGACTGGTTTCGTCAGCGTTTAATGCATTACCGTCAGGCCTCTCTCAACTTGTCACGCCTGCCCTACGAACCTAAACAGAAATAATGATGCTACGCGTAATTGATACAGAAACCTGCGGGCTGCAAGGCGGCGTGGTGGAGGTTGCCTCGGTCGATGTGGTTGACGGCCAGATCGTCAATCCAATGAGCGATCTTGTGTCACCTGACCGGCCAATCAGTCGCCAGGCCATGGCCGTGCACCGCATTACGGAAGCCATGGTCATCGGCAAACCGCCGATTGAAGAGGCCGTCGCCCGCTATCACGGCAGTGCCTTTTATGTGGCACATAATGCCAGTTTCGATCGCCGGATGTTGCCGGAAATGCACGGCGAGTGGATCTGCACGATGACGCTGGCACGTCAGCTGTGGCCGGGCATCAAATATGGCAATCAGGCGCTGCGCCATAGCCTTAAGCTGGAAGTTACCCCGCCTGCGGAGTTACATGCCCACCGGGCACTTTACGACTGCTATGTCACGGCCGCCCTGCTCATCAGGATTATGGCGATCTCCGGCTGGAATGCGGAAGAAATGTGTCAACGCTCGCAGCCTGCCGCTCAACGTGATGATGTGCTGCCATTTGGCAAGTATCGTGGTCAGGCGTTGGCCGTGATTGCCCGTAAAGATCCGGGTTATTTGAAATGGATGCTGGATAACGTAAAAGATTTGCGCCCACCGTTGCGGCAGGCGCTGCGGAAGTGTCTTAGTCAGCTTCCGTAAGATCTGCCGGTAGCAGGCTGCCCTGCGCAAGGGCGACAATGAAGGTGAGCTCAAGGGCTACGCCTTCATAAGCCTTATATCGACCGGACTTGCCGCCGTGTCCCGAGTCCATGTCGGTACAGAGCAGCAGCAGATTGTCATCCGTTTTATGCTCCCGCAGTTTTGCCACCCACTTAGCCGGTTCCCAGTATTGCACCTGTGAATCATGCAATCCGGTTGTCACCAGCAGGTGGGGACAGGTTTTTGCTTCAACATTGTCATAAGGACTGTATTGCCGGATATAGCGGTAGTATTCCGCCTCATTGGGATTGCCCCACTCCTCATATTCTCCGGTCGTCAGAGGAATAGACTCGTCCAGCATGGTGGTTAACACATCGACAAAAGGCACCTGTGCGACCACGCCATGATAAAGCGTTGGGGCCAGATTAATGATCGCGCCCATCAGTAATCCCCCCGCACTTCCGCCCATCGCGTAAAGCCGGTCTGAATGACCGAATCCGCGAGCCACGAGCGCATTCGTCACATCGATAAAATCGGTGAAGCTGTTCATTTTATTCAGCAGTCGACCACCGTCATACCACTGCTGTCCCATCTCCCCGCCGCCTCGCACATGCACCAGTGCATAGACAAAACCGCGATCCAGCAGACTGAGGCGACTGACGCTAAAATCTGCATCCATGCTACTGCCATAGGCGCCGTACCCGTAAACCAGCATCGGGTTTTGCCCCTTCTGGAAATACTTGCGGTTGTACACCAGCGAGACCGGTACTTCTGTCCCGTCAGAGACGGTGATCCAATGGTGCTCGCTTTTGTAATCATCCGGATTAAAGTCTTTTACCGCACTCTGTTTCAAAATGCGGCGTTCGCCCGTGTCCATATCCAGTTCAAACAACGTGGCGGGCGTGGTCATTGACGAATAACCATAGCGCAGCTTGCTGGTGCGGGTCGTGGGGTTGTATGCCAGCCAGGTGACATAGGTGGGATCGTCAAACGCAATGCCGCTGGTTTCTCCCGTTTGCCAGTTGATTTGCCGCAGGCTGGTCAGCCCACGCTGGCGCTCTTCCACCACCAGCCAGTCACGGAAGAGCTGAAAGTCTTCCATCACAATATGGTCGCGCGCCGGGATCACGGTTTCCCAACGTGACTCCTCCAGATAGCGGCTGCGATACAGGCCGAAGTTTTTCCCATCGCGGTTCGAGCGTATAAAAAACGTATGGTCATAATGATCGAGACTGTATTCGTGATCGCGCCGTCTGGGCAAAAAAACCTGTGGAATAGCGTCCGGGAAACTGGCATCAATCAGCTGAATTTCACTGCTGCTGGTGCTGTACAGCACGACCAGGATGAATTGTTTCGATGTGGTTTTATGGATGCTGAGGTGATAGGTATCGTCTTTTTCTTCGTACACTAACCGGTCGTCGCTCTGCGGCGTGCCCAACTCATGTTGCCAGAGCTGGTAAGGCAACAGGGTTTGCGGATGTTTACGTACGTAATAGAGCGTGCGCGAATCGCTGGCCCACGCGAAGCTGGAGGACGCATCGTTGAGCACCTCTGGATACCAACTGCCGTTATCCAGATTGCGAAAGCGGATACCGTACTGACGCCGGGAAAGGAAGTCTTCTGCCAGCGCCATTACCCGGTTATCCGGGCTGATGTGCAGCGCGCCCATGGTGTAAAAATCACTGTGCGACGCACGCTGATTCGCATCCAGCAGCAACGTCCACGCCTCGCTCTCCTCGCTGGCGGCTGGCTGTCGGTAATAGGCAGCGTATTCATTGCCGCTTTCATACCGGCTTTGATAGCGATAGCCATTTTTCACGTAAGGTACGGAGTGATCCTGCGGTGGCAGGCGGTCGATAATTTCATGCAGAATACGATGCTGTAAGGGCTGCTGTGAGCCCATGATTTTTTGGCCGTAATTGTTCTCAGCGCGCAAATAGTCCAGTACGTCGCTGTCTTCACGTCTGTCATCACGCAACCAGTAATAATTATCAACGCGCGTCTCGCCATGCAACGAGAGTTCATAAGGTATTTTTTTTGCGCTCGGTGCTTTCATGTCATCCGTCCCGCTGAATGTAATGAACACTAAGCGTGGCACTAATGTAATCAGATGCCAAGTTAAGTAAGAACATTGTTAATTAATTCAGGGCCATGTGGCGGCCCTGTTCGGGATTAGCTGGCTTTCTGCTGGAGGATATCTTGCTGAATGCCATCACGGACATCCTGTGGGATTTTTAACGCATCGCCCAGTGCCGATAGATAGCTGCGCTCCATAAAATGGTCCACATCAATGGCGGCACAGCTCAGAAAATAGAGTTCAAGCGCCTCTTCTTCATTTTTGACATCAGCGGCGAGCCACTCAGGGTCCAGCGGTCGCTGCATAGCCTGCTGGATGAGCGTTTCGGCATCCTGACCGTAGCCTGCCTGATGGATATTTTGCTCAATCGCTGCGCGTTCCCGATCGTCGATATGACCATCACTTTTGGCGGCAAAGACCAGAGCGGTTACCAGACGTTCTGCCCGCTGATCCACAGGCGTTTGCCATTCGCCAAAGCCGGGGTCATTCTGATGGGTTTCCCGCACCCGTTGTTTGTATTTGTTCCACAGTACAGCCCCTGCTGCTGCACCGCCGCCGATAATCAATGCTTTGCCGCCGTAGCGGGTTAACAACTTCCGGGATGATTTACTGGCCACCAGCATGCCCGCCAGCCCACCCAGTGCACCCGGAGCCAACATATCGCTCAATCCACCGCTGGATTTGCCATCGCTGCTTTTTTTAGCCAGCAGCGATTGAATCTGTTGCAGCCAGTTATTCATCGTTCACTCCCTTTACCATTCGGAAACATCATCATTACTAAAAAGATGTCAGGAAACGTCAGAGCAGGAAAAGTAGCGCAAACCCTGCCTCAAAAGCAGAAGGGGTGAGAACGCAAACGGTTTCGTATATACTGCGCGCGCATTTTGACTGCTTTGATTTTAGGTGGATTTATGACGACTCTCGGAACTGCGCTGCGCCCTGCCGCAACGCGCGTTATGCTGTTGGGCTCAGGTGAACTGGGCAAAGAAGTTGCGCTGGAATGTCAGCGTCTGGGTGTGGAAGTGATCGCGGTTGACCGCTATGCCGATGCGCCTGCTATGCATGTTGCCCATCGCAGCCATGTGATTAACATGCTGGATGGCGATGCACTGGCCGCCGTTATCGCGCAGGAAAAGCCTCACTTTGTCGTGCCCGAAATTGAAGCTATCGCGACCGATAAGCTTCTGGAGCTGGAGCAGCAAGGCCAGCACGTGGTGCCCACCGCACGCGCCGCGCGCCTGACCATGAACCGCGAGGGCATTCGTCGTCTGGCGGCAGAGGAGCTGGCGCTTCCTACCTCCAGCTACCGCTTTGCCGACAGTAAAGATAATTTTGTATCTGCCGCCGCCGAGATAGGGTTTCCATGCATCGTTAAACCGGTGATGAGCTCTTCAGGTAAAGGTCAGAGCTTTATCCGGGATGCCAGCCAGCTGGAAAAAGCCTGGGACTATGCCCAGCAAGGTGGCCGTGCGGGCGCAGGACGCGTTATCGTCGAAGGCGTGGTGAAGTTTGATTTTGAGATCACGTTGCTGACCATCAGTGCCGTTGACGGCATTCATTTTTGTGCACCCATTGGCCATCGTCAGGAAGACGGCGATTACCGCGAATCCTGGCAGCCTCAACAGATGAGCGAACTGGCACTGCAACGTGCTCAGCATATCGCTGAAACCGTGGTAAAAGCCTTAGGTGGCTATGGACTGTTCGGCGTGGAGCTGTTTGTCTGTGGCGATGACGTGGTATTCAGTGAAGTCTCACCCCGGCCGCACGATACCGGTATGGTGACGCTGATATCACAGGACCTGTCTGAATTCGCCCTTCACGTTCGTGCTTTTCTTGGTCTGCCCATTGGTGCCATTCGTCAGTACGGCCCTTCTGCGTCAGCCGTGATCCTGCCGCAGTTAACCAGCCAGAATGTGCAGTTCGTGAATGTGGAAGCCGCGCTGGGTGCAGGTTTACAGTTGCGCCTGTTTGGCAAACCGGACATCGAGGGTCAGCGCCGTTTGGGCGTCGCCCTGGCCTGTGCTGATACAACCGAAGAAGCCGTTGCGCGCGCGGTCGCCAGCGCGGCAGCAGTCAGCGTTCAGGGTTAATGCCGTTTGCGGTGAGTCCAGGACTCACCGCACACTTTTGACTTGCTTTACTTCGCGCCAGCGACGGCGTCACGCGCCAGTTGGGTAATGCGTTGCCAGTCACCCGCTTCCAGTGCATCGTTGGGCACCAGCCAGGAGCCGCCGATGCAAAGCACGCTTTTCAGCGCCAGATAGTCACGGTAATTCGCTGGTGAGATACCGCCCGTCGGACAGAAACGGACCTGAGGGAAAGGCCCGCCGATAGCCTGCAGCGCTTTTACCCCGCCGTTGGCCTCCGCCGGGAAAAATTTGAATTCCCGCAAACCATAATCCATGCCCGTCATTAATTCTGACACCGTGCTAATACCAGGAATCAGCGGGATCGGGCCTTCCACCGCAGCCTTGAGCAACGGCTCAGTAATACCCGGACTGATCACAAACTGAGCACCCGCGTCTGTGACTTCCTGCAGCTGTTGAGGGTTAAGCACGGTGCCGGCCCCTACAATTGCGTCAGGCACATGTTTGATAATGGCACGCAGTGCCTCCATCGCCACGGGGGTGCGTAACGTCACCTCAAGCACCTTGACGCCGCCTGCGACCAGCGCCTGCGCCATAGGAACCGCATGTTCCAGTTTATTAACCACAATTACCGGCACGACCGGTCCGGTTTTCAGAATCTGTTCGGCACTCGTTTTCCAGTTTTTCATCACATCCCCTGATGCATAACATTGGGAGCGGCACGCCGGAGAAAACACAGCGTCAGCCCTGTTAACAGCGCTACTACCATACAGGAACAGCGGTTTATCCGTCTATTGCCGGTTGAGATTTTTAAAACAGCAGTTCATTTTTGAGAGTGAGTGCAAAAAAAAAGCCCGCACGCGGCGGGCTGAGGCATTTATTCAAATTCGTTCCAGGAACGACCATCACGGGTAATCATGGCGACGGAGGCAACCGGCCCCCACGTCCCTGCCTGATAAGGCTTGGATGAATCGCCATCTGCGGCCCATGCATCGATAATCGAATCCACATACGTCCAGGCGGCTTCCACTTCATCGCGACGCACAAACAGCGCCTGAATACCGCGCATGGATTCCAGCAACAGGCGCTCGTAGGCATCCGCCAGATGAGACTGATTGAAGGTTTCTGAGTAGCTCAGATCCAGCTTGGTGGTTTGCAGTTTATGTTTATGATCCAGGCCTGGCACTTTGTTCAGGATCTCGATATCAACACCTTCGTCAGGCTGCAGACGAATAGTGAGTTTATTCTGTGGTAACTGAGAGTAGGAATCTTTGAACAGATTCATCTCAGGGTTTTTGAAATACACCACAACTTCTGAACACTTTGTCGGGAGACGTTTACCGGTACGCAGGTAGAAAGGTACGCCTGCCCAACGCCAGTTATCGATATCCACGCGGATAGCCACAAAGGTTTCAGTAGCGCTGGTTTTATTCGCGCCTTCTTCTTCCAGGTAGCCTGGTACCTTCTTGCCCTGCACAAAGCCAGACGTGTACTGACCGCGCACCGTTTTTTCGCGGACGTTGGTTTGATCGATTGGACGCAACGAGCGCAGCACTTTCACTTTCTCATCGCGAATACTGTCCGCGCTGAGATCGGAAGGCGGAGACATGGCGATCATCGTCAGAACCTGTAACAAATGGTTCTGGATCATATCGCGCATCTGCCCGGCTTTATCAAAATAGCCCCAACGGCCTTCGATACCGACTTCTTCGGCCACGGTAATTTGCACGTGATCGATCGTGCGGTTATCCCAGTTATTCACAAAGATGGCGTTGGCAAATCGCAGGGCTAACAGGTTCAGCACCGTTTCTTTGCCCAGATAGTGGTCGATGCGGAAAACCTGGCTCTCGTCGAAATATTCGCCCACGCTGTCGTTAATTTCTTTTGACGTTTCCAGCGAGGTGCCCAGCGGCTTCTCCATCACGACACGCGCCGGCTTGTCATTCAGCTTCGCTTTGCCCAGTCCCTGACAAATGGCACCAAAGGTGCTTGGCGGCATGGCAAAATAGTTGATGGTGGTACGGTTTTTCTGATCCAGCATCTTACCCAGTCGTGGGAAATGCGAGGTATCATTCACATCAAGATTACAGAAGTCGAGACGGCTGCTGAGCTTGTCCCAGAGCGCTTCATCAATCTTTTCCTTCATGAAGGTTTCTAACGCTTCACGCACCACTTTGGTGTATTCAGCTTTATCCCACTCAGCCCGGCCCACACCGATGATTCGGGTTTCTTCATGAATCTGGCCCGCTTTTTCTAACTGATACAGCGAGGGCAATAGTTTACGACGGGCGAGATCGCCTTTGGCGCCGAAAATTACCAGATCGCATGCCTGGGCTATTTGTGTTACCGCCATTTTCCTCTCCTCGTTGCAGGATTGTCCCGGTGGCGTTGCGTCCTGAGCACCGGGTCCACGTTGTCATGTTCTTTCAGCACAATGTACTTTTTTCCCCAGGCCAGGTAAACCAGCCAGCGGCGTCACGACGCTAACTCTGCACCCAATTAGCGTCTGAGGTAGGTTGACCCGTGCGCTTTCCTCTATTTTTCTGTGTCAAATATTGTCTGGCAAAAATCCAGCGTGGGCCTGATTATCGCAAAAAAAAGTGCTGCAGACTTATCAGACCTTGCGCCCCTGTCGGTCAGGCAGGGTATATTCTCTGTTAATTTACTGTAACAACAGCAATTATTCATTTTAACAGATACGCCATGCTTAGCAGGTCAGGACTATGTTGGATAAAATTCGTGCGCAGATGACTGTGCTCAGTAAGTCAGAACGTAAAGTGGCACACCATATTCTCGCCGCACCTGAGCAAGCGATACATTCCAGTATTGCCACGCTGGCTCGGGCGGCCGAGGTTAGTGAGCCCACGGTAAACCGCTTTTGCCGACACCTGGGCACGGCGGGTTTCCCCGATTTTAAACTTCAGCTTGCCCAGGCCCTGGTGAAGTCACCTAACTGGCTGAGTCGGGATGTGCAGGAAGATGACAGCGTTGAGCGCTACAGCGAGAAAATCTTCGATTCCGCCCTTGCCGGTCTTCAGCGGGTACGGGACAGCCTCGATCTGGCCGCCCTGCAACAGGCCGTGGTTTATTTAACGCGTACCGACAAAATTACCTTCTTTGGTTTAGGTGCGTCCGCCGTGGTGGCGCATGACGCCTTCAACAAGTTTTTGCGGTTTAACCTGCCGGTTATCTGGTCAGACGATGTGGTGATGCAACGCATGAGCTGTATCAACAGCCGCGACAACGAGGTGTTTGTTTTGATCTCCCATACCGGGCGCACCCGCAATATGGTCGAGCTGGCGCAGCTCGCGCGCGCCAACGGTTCTACCGTTATCGCTATGACGTCAGCAGGCTCACCACTGGCGCTTAACGCCACGCTGGCGCTGCTCGTCGATGTGCCGGAGGACACCGATATCTATCTGCCAATGGTCTCGCGACTGGCTCAACTCACCGTGATCGATCTGCTGGCTACCGGTTTTACGCTGGAACGGGGGCCGTCCTTCCGGCAGAACCTGAAGCGGGTTAAAGAAGCCCTGAAGGCCTCGCGCTACGACAAAACCGCTATCGCCGATAACGATATCTCCTGATTCACCGGCTGGTCGGGCAGCATCTGGCTGGCGCGTAAGCCTGTGCGAAAAAACGACCTGGCTTGCGTCTGGTCAATTAAGCTTTCGCTAAAGCCGTCCGGGGGATGACTTCCTTGGTGAGTCTCAGTATTGTATCTAAGAAAAATGCCTTTACTTTACTTCGTAAAGGCCCGGTGCCACAGTTCTGACACACTCGAATGTATAATAATACCTCTGTGTGGTAAGCATGATCTGATAGGTTAACCCCTTAAAATGTAATGATTCAGCTCAGTTCCAACCTCCAAAGGAATCCCTATGTCCCGACGTTTAAGAAGAACCAAGATCGTAACCACCCTCGGCCCAGCCACTGACCGCGACAATAACCTCGAAAAAATCATTGCTGCTGGCGCTAACGTCGTGCGTCTTAACTTTTCCCACGGCACCGCTGAAGATCACCAACTGCGTGCTGACAAAGTGCGCCAGATTGCGGCAAAACTGGGGCGCCATGTTGCCATTCTTGGCGACTTGCAAGGGCCTAAAATCCGCGTTTCAACCTTTAAAGAAGGCAAAGTCTTCCTGAACGTCGGTGACCCTTTCCTGCTGGATGCGTCAATGGGGAAAGGTGAAGGCGATAAAGAGCGCGTGGGCATCGACTATAAAGGTCTGCCTGAAGACGTGGTGCCTGGCGATATCCTGCTGCTGGATGATGGGCGTGTACAGTTAAAGGTGCTGGAAGTTCAGGGCGTAAAAGTCTTTACCGAAGTCACCGTTGGTGGCCCGCTCTCTAACAATAAAGGCATTAACAAACTGGGTGGCGGTCTGTCGGCCGAAGCGCTGACCGAGAAAGACAAAGCAGACATCCTTACTGCGGCAAAAATTAACGTTGATTACCTGGCCGTTTCCTTCCCGCGCTGCGGCGAAGACATGCACTATGCACGTCGTCTGGCGCGTGATGCCGGCTGTGATGCCCTGATGGTCGCGAAGGTGGAACGTGCTGAAGCGGTTGCCTCTCAGGAAGCCATGGACGACATCATTCTGGCCTCAGACGTTGTTATGGTCGCCCGTGGTGACCTTGGCGTCGAGATTGGCGATCCTGAACTGGTCGGTATCCAGAAAGCGCTGATCCGCCGCGCCCGCCAGCTTAACCGTACCATCATCACCGCGACCCAGATGATGGAATCGATGATCACAAACCCAATGCCAACCCGTGCAGAAGTCATGGATGTGGCCAACGCCGTGCTGGATGGGACGGATGCCGTAATGCTGTCAGCTGAAACCGCCGCAGGCCAGTATCCTGCTGAAACGGTAGCTGCCATGGCAAAAGTCTGTCTGGGTGCAGAAAAAATCCCGAGCGTTAACGTCTCCAAACACCGTCTGGACGTACAGTTTGACAATATCGAAGAAGCTATCGCTATGTCGGCGATGTATACCGCCAACCACCTGCAGGGCGTAACCGCGATTATCACCATGACGGAATCCGGTCGTACGCCCCTGATGACTTCGCGCATTACCTCTGGCTTGCCCATCTTCGCCATGTCTCGTCATGAGCGCACGCTGAACATCACGGCCTTATTCCGTGGTGTCACACCGGTGTTCTTTGACAGCAACAATGAAGGCGTGGCTAACGCCCATGATGCCGTAAATCTGCTGCGCGACAAGGGCTTCCTGGTGTCTGGCGATCTGGTTGTGGTAACCCAGGGTGACGTCATGGGTGCCACCGGCACAACCAATACAGGTCGTGTGCTGCGCGTCGATTAATTCCGCCTTTTTAGCCTCACCTGTATTACCATTGGAAACGCGACTGCCCTGCAGTCGCGTTTTTGTTTTTTGACAAGGAGGCCGGATGGCCCGTTACCACCCCATCAGCCAGCTCACTGGTCGCATGATGCTGTTTCCGCTGGCGATGGTGCTGTACGAATTTGCGACCTATATTGCTCACGATATGATTCAACCCGGCATGTTGCTGGTGACTGCCGAATTCGATGTAGGCGCAGAATGGGTATCCACCTCTCTCACAGCCTATTTACTGGGCGGCGTTGTGCTGCAGTGGTTACTTGGCCCGCTGTCAGATAAATATGGCCGTAGGCCAGTATTGCTGTTTGGGATTCTGTTTTTCGCTGCCGCCTGCATTCTGACCACCTGGGTCAGTGATATTCAGGAGTTTGTCAGCCTGCGTTTCGTCCAGGGCATCAGCTTGTGTTTTATTGGCGCGGTAGGTTATGCGGCCATCCAGGAAGCTTTTGACGAAGCCTTAGCGGTGCGCATCATGGCGCTGATGGCAAACGTGGCCTTACTGGCTCCCCTTGCCGGCCCGCTGGCGGGCGCAGCCTGGCTGACAGTGGGAAGCTGGCGCAGTATGTTTTGGCTGTTCGCCGCCTGTAGCGCTGTGGCATTTATCGTTTTATGGCGCGTCATGCCTGAAACCGCCGGGGATCGCACCCAGTCTGTTGCGCTGCCTGTGCTGGCACGCAACTACGGCCGTCTTCTCAAAGATCGTCAGGTGATGTTTGGCTCTTTCGCTATTGGGCTGGTGTTTATCCCCATCCTGACCTGGGTTGCGCTGTCCCCGGTGATTTTAATGCGGGATGAAGGGCTTTCCCGTATGCAGTACGCCCTGCTCCAGCTCCCGGTTTTTCTGGCGATGATCGCCGGCAACGTGACGTTGAGTAAGTTGGTAGGCCGGATGCCGATTGAACAACCCGTCAGGTTTGCGGCATGGCCGATACTGCTGGGCCTGAGCCTCGCCCTGTTAGCCACACTGCTTAACGCGCACAGCTACCTGTTTATTACGGCGGGGCTCAGTTTGTATGCGTTTGGCGGCGGCATGGTCAATGCCGGTCTTTATCGTCTGACGCTGTATGCCAGCGATGAGGGCAAAGGCAGCGTAGCGGCGATGCTGGGCATGGTCAGCATTATGACCCTGGCCACGGGCATTGAGCTGGCTAAGCATTTTTATTTTAACAGCGGGGTGATCGGGTTTAGCCTGATTAACTTTATCAGCGGCATACTGTGGTTTGGTTTGGTGCTGATGTTTCTGCGCGAACGTAAGCGCCACGCAAAAGTGACGCCACTTTAAATCATGCAGGCCGCATTGCGGCCTGCATGTTATTTGCGCGGATACAGCTCGTCACGCGAATAGGGTTCTTTGTCTCCCGCTTTGCGTGTTTTAAGCAGCTTTAATATCCAGGTATATTGTTCCGGATGAGGGCGCACAAACACTTCCACTTCTTCATTCATCCGGCGAGCCAACTGACGGTCATCGGCTTCCACTAAATCGTCCATCGGCGGACGGACATAAATGTCCAGCTTGTGGCTTTCGGCATTATAAACCGGAAACATCGGTATAACCCGCGCACGGCAGACTTTCATCAACCGGCCAACGGCAGGCAACGTAGCTTTATAGGTCGCAAAGAAATCCACAAACTCACTATGTTCAGGGCCATGGTCCTGATCGGGCAAATAATAGCCCCAGTATCCCTGACGGATCGAGCTGATAAAGGGTTTGATGCCGTTTTCGCGCGCATGCATACGTCCACCAAAGCGGCGTCGGGCGCGGTTCCAGACATAATCCAACAGCGGGTCGCTCTGGTGATGGAACATCGCAGCAATGCTTTGCCCTTCTGACGCCAGCAGCATAGCGGGAATATCGATGGCCCAACCATGCGGCACCAGGAAAATCACGTTCTCCTTTTCGGCGAGCATCTGATCGATAATTTCACGACCGTGCCACTCAACGCGTTTTCGCACCTGAGCCGGATCGCGCATGCCCAGTTCCGCCATCATTGCCATGGCCTGTGGCGCAGTCGCAAACATCTGATCCACGATCGCTTCACGCTGAGATTCACTGAGTTCAGGCAGGCAATAGTAGAGATTAATCAGCGCACGGCGACGCGCTCCTTTCGCCAGCTTTCCGGCAAATTTACCCAGCCGCCCCAGAAGCGGATCGCGCATTTTTGCCGGTACTAACGCAATGCCAGCCAGCGCACCAATGCCCAGCCAACTGCCCCAGTATTTTGGTTTTAAAAAAGAACGTTCAAAAACGGGAATAAATTCACTGTTATTTTTTTTACGGGTTTCCATGCACTCGCCTCAATCAATGACGGGCTAATGATAGTGGCGACGAGTAAATTTGCAATCATCCTGCGCCAGAGATAAAAAAAGTCGACGGCAATACCGTCGACTTTATCAAAAACTTACTTCAGTCCCAACTGGGGTAGCCAGCCTTTCACCTGAGCAAGATACTGTGTTCGTTCTTTACCCGCCAGCCCTTCCATACGCGGCAGCTTGGCCGTTAAGGGGTTCACAGCCTGGTTATTAATCCAGATCTCGAAATGCAGGTGTGGACCGGTTGAACGGCCGGTGTTGCCAGAGATCGCAATACGATCGCCACGTTTCACTTTTTGCCCCGGTTTCACCAGCACTTTTTTGAGGTGCATATAGCGCGTCATATACTGACGCCCGTGCCGAATGGCAACATAGTTACCAGCTGCGCCGCCATTTTTGGCCACCACGACTTCACCATCGCCAACCGCCAGAACAGGGGTACCGATCGGTAAGGCGAAATCGACGCCTTTATGAGGCGCAATGCGTCCCGTTACCGGATTAAGGCGACGGGGATTAAAATTAGACGACACGCGGTACTGCTTGACGGTCGGGAAGCGCATAAAGCCACGAGCCAGGCCTGCGCCACTGCGGTCATAGAACTTACCGTCATCCGCACGGAAGGCGTAGTAATCTTTACCCCCACTGCGTAAACGCACACCCAGCAGTTGGCTTTGAGCACTCTTGCCGTCCATCATTTCACGCGACATCAGCACACTAAACTTATCGCCTGCACGCAGCTTACGAAAGTCCATTTGCCACTGCATCGCTTTGATGACGCTGCTGGCTTCACCACTGGTCAGGCCGGCACGGCGGGCACTGGCGGCAAAGCTGCCGTGTACCTCACCCTGCATCACGCTATTGCGCCACTCGCCCTGCTGCATCTGCGACTGCATTTTAAAGCCACCGTTATCGGTGCGCTCATAGGTGCGGGTTTCCCGACGCGAAATTTCCCAGGTAAAGGTGTTCAGTGCGCCGTCGTCGTTTAACGTCCAGCTAAGCTGCTGACCGACCTGTAAATTACGCAGATCACGATCGCTGGAGGCCAGGGCGTTAATATCGCCCATGTCGATACCGTACTGATTCAATGCACTACTGAGCGTGTCACCAGAAGAAACCGTGTATTCATGCGTACCAGCGCTGTCTGCGACATCCTGATCGACATCATCCGCAGGGAGCTCTTCATCCGGTTCAGGGGTGCTTTGATCGATGGGTTCACTGGCTTCAGGAAGCAGTGTCCGAAATTCGTTTTTGTCCAGTTCGATGGTTTTGACGATAGGGGTCACATCGTTACTGGGATGGTAGACGTAAGGCCGCCAGACTGCGACGGCCAAAGTGACAACGGTTAACGATCCCAGCATAACGCGGTGGGGGCGCGGCAAATTATTAAATGCGAGGGCGACAGAGCGGGCTATCTGCTGCACGTTGAACTATTCCTCTATGCTCCTTTCAGGCAGGTCTCATACTGGCTCGACAACTGTGAGAGGAATTTCACATAGCTGTCCTTTCCTAAGCTGATGTCTGTGCCCAGTGGATCGAGCGTGCCTTTTCGCACCTGGGTTCCACGGGCAACAGCATCGATGACCGCCGGCCTGAATTGTGGCTCAGCAAAGACGCAAACGGCCTTTTTCTCAACCAACTGTGTTCGAATTTGATGTAAGCGCTGTGCTCCAGGCTGAATTTCTGGGTTAACGGTAAAATGCCCTGTGGGCGAGAGACCGTAGTGTTTTTCAAAGTACGTGTAAGCGTCGTGAAAAACGAAATACCCTTTATCTTTAACCGGAGCAAGCTGTGAGATAATGCGCTTATCTGTGTTCGCTAATTCTGCCTCAAAGTGCTGCAGGTTGGCGTCAAGTTTGGCTTTATCCTGCGGCATAAGTTCCAATAATTTGCCATGGATTGCAACCGCGGTTTTTTTCGCTATCTCTGGTGACATCCACAAGTGCATATTAAACTCACCATGATGATGGTGATGCTCTGCATCGTGATCGTGCTCAGTATCGTCGTGGTCATGATGATCATCGTCTTCACCACCGCGGAGCAGCATCGGTTTTACGCCGGAAATTTGCACTATCTCAAGATTCTTTTTCTCGGGCAGTGCTGCGGCCGATTTGGTCATGAAAGCTTCCATTTCAGGACCAACCCAAACAACTAACTCCGCGTTTTGTAAGCGTTTTACGTCAGAGGGACGCAAGGCATAATCGTGTTCGGATGCGCCATCAGGCAGCAAAACGTTCACGGGCGTCACGCCATCAGCAATGGCCGAGGCGATAAACCCCACGGGCTTAATTGAGGCCACGATAGTGGCATGCGCGGGTAAGACAGCAGAGGTCGCAAAAGCCATCGCAGTCAGGGTAAAAAATACCCCTTTTTTATTATGTAACATAATGCGTCATTCCTTCGTCATCAACAGATTGGATGTGATATTATAACATTCGAAATTCTGTGCAACCTGTAAATCTTATGCCATCACTTGTCACACTTGAGAACGTATCCATTAGTTTTGATCATCGCCCGGTGTTATCTGGCGTGAGTTTAGAACTTCATCCTGGTAAAATTTTAACGCTGCTGGGTCCTAACGGCGCGGGTAAATCGACGCTGGTTCGGGTGGTACTTGGCCTGCTTGCGCCCACGTCCGGTCAGGTTCGCCGAAGTGCGGACTTGCGTATCGGTTACGTGCCACAGAAACTGCATATCGATCCTACGCTGCCGGTGACGGTCGAGCGGTTTATGCGTTTGTCACGCGGCGCCCGTAATCAGGATATTTTGCCGGCCCTGAAGCGCGTTCAGGCCGGACACCTGCTGAAATCACCGTTGCAGAAACTGTCGGGCGGCGAAACCCAGCGCGTGTTACTGGCCCGCGCCCTGCTCAGTCAACCTCAGTTGCTGGTGCTGGATGAACCGACTCAGGGCGTAGACGTTAACGGGCAAGTCGCGCTTTACGATCTGATCAATCAGCTGCGTCATGAACTGAATTGTGCCGTGCTGATGGTTTCCCATGATTTGCATTTAGTCATGGCAAAAACGGATGAAGTGCTCTGTCTTAACCATCATATTTGCTGTTCAGGTACGCCTGAAGCGGTGTCACAGCATCCGGAGTTTATCGCGATGTTTGGACCGCGTGGCGCGCAGGAACTGGCTATCTATCGTCATCATCATAATCACCGTCACGATCTTCAGGGACGTATCGTATTACGCAAAGGACCGGGTCCATCATGATTGAATTACTGCTTCCGGGCTGGCTGGGCGGCGTGATGCTGGCGCTGGCGGCCGGTCCACTGGGCTCGTTTGTCGTCTGGCGTAAGATGTCCTATTTCGGCGATACGCTGGCGCATGCCTCACTACTCGGTGTCGCCTTTGGTTTACTGCTCAACGTCAATCCCTATTACGCCGTGATCATGGTGACGGTCTGTCTGGCGTTGGGTTTGGTCTGGCTGGAACGCCGCCCACATCTGGCGATTGATACGCTGCTGGGGATTATGGCACACAGTGCACTCTCACTTGGGCTGGTCGTGGTGAGCCTGATGTCGAATGTCCGGGTGGATTTGATGGCCTATCTGTTTGGTGATTTGCTGGCGGTAACGCCCAGCGATCTGTGGGCGATGGCGGCTGGCGTGCTGTTCGTCCTGGCCGTGATGGCCTGGCAGTGGCGCGCACTGTTGTCGATGACCATCAGCCCGGAGCTGGCTCAGGTTGACGGCGTCAATATTCAACGCACCCGACTGATGCTGATGCTGGTAACCGCATTGACCATTGGTGTGGCGATGAAATTTGTTGGCGCACTGATCATCACATCGCTGCTGATTATTCCGGCCGCCACTGCCCGGCGCTTTGCCCGTTCACCTGAAATGATGGCGGCGGTCGCCGTACTGATTGGGATCATAGCGGTAACCGGTGGATTAACCTTCTCGGCATTTTATGACACGCCTGCCGGCCCTTCAGTGGTGCTGTGCGCAGCCATACTTTTTATGCTCAGCATGGTGCGCAAACCGGCGCTGTAATCACGCGTCTTTGGTGATACCAAAGTGGCGATAGGCATGCTGCGTGGCCATCCGGCCGCGCGGTGTGCGCTGAATAAAGCCCTGTTGAATCAAGAATGGCTCGATGACATCTTCGATCGTTTCCCGCTCTTCACCAATCGCCGCCGCCAGGTTGTCCAGCCCCACCGGGCCGCCGGTGAATTTATCAATAATGGCCAGCAACAGTTTACGATCCATATAGTCGAAGCCTTCACTGTCCACATTCAACATATTGAGTGCTGTTACCGACACCTCGCCGCTCAGAAGACCGTTTGCACGCACCTCCGCAAAATCGCGTACCCGACGCAGCAGGCGATTGGCGATACGTGGTGTGCCCCGAGAGCGGCGGGCAATTTCCAGCGCGGCTTCTTCGCTCAGCGCCAGGCCAAGGCAGGCGGCACTCCGGCCTACGATATGCTGGAGATCTTTTACCTGATAAAACTCCAGACGCTGTACGATGCCGAAGCGATCGCGCAAGGGCGAGGTCAGCGAGCCAGCCCGCGTCGTGGCACCGATCAGGGTAAAAGGCGGCAGATCCAGTTTGATTGAGCGCGCTGCCGGGCCTTCGCCAATCATAATATCCAGTTGGTAATCTTCCATGGCCGGATAAAGGACCTCTTCCACCACCGGCGAAAGGCGGTGGATCTCATCAATAAACAACACATCGTGAGGTTCGAGGTTGGTCAGCATCGCCGCCAGATCGCCCGCTTTCTCCAGCACCGGGCCAGAGGTTGTGCGCAGATTAACGCCCATCTCGTTTGCCACAATATTGGCCAGTGTGGTTTTACCCAATCCGGGCGGACCAAAAATCAGCAAATGATCCAGCGCATCGCCGCGCAGTTGCGCAGCCTTGATGAAAATTTCCATCTGCTCGCGCACCTGAGGCTGGCCCACATATTCGGTCAGCATTTTCGGACGAATAGCGCGGTCGAGGCCCTCTTCTTCGTTAATGCTGACAGCGGAGATCAGGCGATCGGCTTCAATCATGAATTACCTCAAATAGCAGCGCGGAGCGCTTCACGGATCAACGTTTCGCAATCCGCATCAGGGCGGCCAACTTTGCTGATCATACGGCTCGCTTCCTGCGGTTTATAACCCAGGGAAACCAGCGCTGCAACCGCTTCCGCTTCTGCGTCGTTGGTCTCCGGCTCCGGGCCAGGCGTGGTAAGCGTAAAGGCCGAATCCCCGCCAAACAGATCGCCGTGCATGCCTTTAAAGCGATCTTTCATTTCCACCACCAGACGTTCAGCGGTTTTCTTGCCCACGCCCGGCAGTTTAACCAGCGCGGCGATCTCTTCTTTTTCCACTGCCGTGACAAACTGCTGTGCCGACATGCCCGACAGAATCGCCAGCGCCAGCTTAGGGCCAACGCCGTTCACTTTAATTAACTCGCGGAACAGCGCGCGTTCCTGCTTGCTGTTAAACCCAAACAGCAGTTGCGCATCTTCACGTACCACGAATTGGGTGAAGATCACCGCTTCGTGATTAAGATCAGGCAGCTCATAAAAACAGGTCATTGGCATATGTACTTCATAGCCGACGCCATGCGCCTCAAGCAGCACCAGCGGCGGCTGCTTTTCCAGAATAATGCCCCGTAAACGACCAATCACCTGATGCCTTCCTTATCCAAAGTATGTGGCGGAATTTATACCATAAAAAAGGCTGGATGAATATCCAGCCTGATAGCGATTACGCTGCGGTTGCTGTTAACTCTGGCGCAATCTGCCACGGCTCAGCACCAGCTTGCTGTCACTCATGCGCGCCGCGTTTTGTGCAACGTGGCAGTGCGTGATGGCGATTGCCAGTGCATCGGCGGCATCGGCCTGCGGATTCGCCGCCAGTTTCAGCAGGGATTTGACCATATGTTGAACCTGGCTTTTTTCCGCACCACCTGTGCCCACCACCGTTTGCTTCACCTGACGCGCCGCATATTCGAATACCGGCAAATCATGGTTAACCGCCGCCACGATAGCTGCACCTCGCGCCTGCCCCAGCTTCAGGGCAGAATCCGCATTCTTCGCCATAAAAACCTGTTCTATCGCGAAAAAATCCGGGGAAAACTGCGTAATGATTTCGCAGACCCCGGCATAGATCAGCTTGAGACGTGCTGGTAATTCCGTTGTGTTGGTACGAATACAGCCGCTGCCCAGATAAGTGAGCTGGCGACCGGTCTGACGAATCACCCCATAACCGGTAACGCGTGAGCCGGGGTCAATCCCCAAAATAATCGACATAACGCGTCTCCAGCCTGAGCGTGCGGCAGTACAGCATTAAAGCGTTTCCGCCACCTCGTCGGAGATTTCACCGTTATGGTAAACCTCCTGCACGTCATCACAGTCTTCCAGCATATCGATAAGACGCAGCAGTTTGGGGGCCGTTTCCGCATCCATTTCCGCTTTGGTTGACGGGATCATCGCCACTTCGGCCGTGTCAGCTTTCAGGCCAGCCGCTTCCAGCGCATCACGCACTGCACCCATCTCTTCCCACGCGGTAAACACGTCGATGGCACCGTCATCGTAACTGACCACATCTTCTGCGCCCGCTTCCAGCGCCGCTTCCATGACCGCATCTTCGTCATGTCCCGGTGCGTAGGAGATCACGCCTTTTTTGCTGAACAGATAGGCCACGGAGCCGTCGGTGCCCAGGTTGCCGCCGGTTTTGGTGAAGGCATGACGCACTTCACCAACGGTGCGGTTGCGGTTGTCACTCAGGCACTCAATCATCACGGCTGACCCGCCAGGACCGTAACCTTCATAAATGATGGTTTCCATATTGGAATCATCTTCACCGCCCACGCCGCGTGCAATCGCCCGGTTCATGGTGTCACGCGTCATGTTGTTGGACAGCGCTTTATCCATCGCCGCACGCAGACGCGGGTTCGAGCCAGGATCGCCGCCGCCCAGTTTGGCCGCCGTGACCAGCTCACGAATGATTTTGGTGAAGATTTTTCCGCGTTTGGCGTCCTGTGCCGCCTTGCGGTGCTTGGTATTCGCCCATTTACTGTGTCCAGCCATCTTACTTTCTCTCCAATCTTTTATTTCGCCCGAGCTATCTGACGTGCGATCCCGACTCCCGCCAGTGCTCACCCAGGTTGCAGACAACCTGAACGCCCGGAAAAGGCGGCCCCGAAGGGGCGAGCATCACCCGTCATCCTCACGTACCCAAGTACGCGTCGGTTGCGGTACGCTGGCGGTAACCGGCCTCGCTGCGCCGATTGCGCTCGACTGTTCAATGCGTTGGTGACGTTGTGTGAAAACTTACCCGCTTCATAAAACTTAATGCATTCGCCGCGCAAATAACGCGTTGCGGCAAGCATTCAAATAAATTCTTCAATCGCCTGACGATTACTCCAGGACTTAGTGAGGGCCGCGGCAGCGGCAGGCTCAAGCCAGCACGCGGCAAGATGCTCAGTGAGCAGCAGGTCGCGCTCAGTCGGTAAGGTCAACCTGAACCAGTGCTCACGATTGTGCGTGGTGCCGGGCGCGTAACGATGCCGATAGTGCGGGAAAATCTCAAAGTCGATTTCACGCTGACAGTCTTCTATTGTTAGCTGCTCGGCCTGCACATCAATGCCTAATTCCTCACCCACTTCGCGCTCAGCGGCCTGAAGCGGCACTTCATCCGCTTCAAGGCTGCCGGTGACCGATTGCCAAAAGTCCGGGTCGTCACGGCGCTGCAGCATTAACACCCGGCCACTGTCCTGCGCAACAATCACCACTAACACAGAAACCGGATGTTTATACGGCATTACTTATTCTCAAGCTTATCTTTCTTCACCACCTGAATGCCTAATTCAAGCAGTGAGGCCGGATTGGCTTCGCTTGGCGCTTCAGTCATCATACAGGCCGCTGCCGTGGTTTTCGGGAAGGCGATAACGTCACGAATATTATCGGTACCGGTTAACAGCATGGTCAGACGATCCAGACCAAAGGCCAGGCCAGCATGCGGCGGCGTGCCATACTTCAGTGCATCCAGCAGGAAGCCAAACTTCTCACGCTGTTCATGCTCTTCTATGCCCAGAATGCTAAACACCGTCTGCTGCATTTTACCGTTATGGATACGCACAGAACCGCCGCCCACTTCATAGCCGTTGATCACCATGTCGTAAGCATTCGCTACGGCCTGGGTAGGATCGGCCGCCAGCTGTTCCGCACTCATCGCTTTCGGTGCGGTAAACGGGTGGTGCATTGCGGCCAGGCCACCTTCGTCATCTTCTTCAAACATCGGGAAGTCGATAACCCACAGCGGAGCCCAGGCTTTCTCATCGGTGATCTGCAGGTCGCGGCCCACTTTCAGACGCAGTGCGCCTAACGCATCCGCCACCACTTTGGCACGATCGGCACCGAAGAAGAGGATATCGCCATCCTGAGCGCCGGTGCGGCTGAGAACGGTTTCGACGATCTCAGCGTTAAGGAATTTCGCCACCGGACTCTGCACGCCATCCAGACCGTTCGCGCGTTCATTTACCTTCATCCATGCCAGACCTTTGGCACCGTAGATCTCGACAAATTTGCCGTATTCATCAATCTGTTTACGGCTCAGCTGCGCACCGCCGGGTACGCGCAGCGCAGCAACACGGCCTTTCTCGTCGTTAGCCGGGCCGGAGAACACCTGGAATTCCACCGTTTTCAGCAGATCGCCAACATCCACCAGTTCCATCGGGTTACGCAGGTCTGGTTTGTCAGACCCGTAGCGATGCATGGCTTCGGCAAAGGTCATCTGCGGAAACTCACCGAGATCCACGCCCTTCACGCTCTGCCAGAGTTCGCGGATCATGCGTTCCATAATCTCACGCACCTGCGGCGCGGTCAGGAAGGAGGTTTCCACGTCGATTTGCGTAAATTCAGGCTGGCGATCAGCGCGTAAATCTTCATCACGGAAGCATTTGACGATCTGATAATAGCGGTCAAAACCCGACATCATCAGCAACTGCTTAAACAGCTGCGGTGACTGAGGCAGTGCGTAGAACTTCCCTTTGTGCACGCGGCTCGGCACCAGGTAATCACGCGCGCCTTCCGGCGTGGCCTTCGTCAGCATCGGCGTTTCAATATCCAGGAAGCCCGCCTCATCCATAAAGCGACGCACAAAGCTGGTGATTTTTGCACGGGTCTTTAAGCGCTCAACCATTTCCGGACGACGCAGATCCAGATAGCGGTACTTCAGACGCGCTTCTTCGCTGTTGTTCTGATTGGAATCGAGCGGGAGCGGTTCGGAACGGTTAATGATATTCAGCGTTTCGGCAAACACTTCGATTTCACCGGTCGCCATATCGGCATTTTTGTTTTTCCCGTCACGCGCACGCACAGTTCCGCTGATCTGGATACAGAATTCGTTACGCAGTTCAGAAGCCAGCTTGAATGCATCCTGACGATCGGGATCAAAAAATACCTGCACAATACCTTCACGGTCGCGCATATCGATAAAAATCAGGCTTCCCAGATCGCGACGGCGGTTGACCCAGCCGCAAAGCGTGACTTGCTGACCTACATGAGACAGATTGAGCTGTCCACAATACTCTGTACGCATAACACTATCCTTTTAACTTCGCCGCTGCAGCTGACAGCACCGGGCCGCGTAACCTGATGAGGTGCTGTCGTAAAAAAGGCCGCTATTATAATGGAAAAAGGCAAACAGGATAAGTGGAGCCACGTTAAAGCGCGGCATTTCCTGTTCGCTTTTCACCGGTTTGCGTCAATATACTGCCTTACAGGATAATTACTATCACACTCAACGGCGGGAGTCAGGCGTGACACTTCGTATTGGTTTGCCACAATGGCATCATGCGCACTGGAAGCGATGGGGCATCGAAACCCTGGCTGACTATGCGCGTTATTTCGGCACGGTGGAGGGCAATACCACGCTGTATGCGCTGCCGGATACCGAAACGGTCCTGCGCTGGCGGGATATGACACATGACCAGTTTCGTTTCTGTTTTAAGTTTCCCAGCAGCATTAGCCATCAGGCAGCTCTGCAAAATACTGACGATTTAGTCACCGACTTTTTTCGCCTGATGACACCGCTCGCCGATCGCATTGGTCAGTACTGGTTACAGCTGCCTGCCAGCTTTTCGCCCGCCCAGTTGAACGATCTCTGGCGCTTTCTGGACAGCTTACCGGCGCATTTTTCCTATGGCGTAGAAGTGCGTCATGCCGCGTTTTTTGCCAAAGGTGAGGCAGAACGCGCCCTGAATCGCGGTCTGCTGCAGCGTGGCGTGAATCGCGTCGTACTGGACAGCCGCCCGGTCCATAGCTCCACCTCGCAAAGTCCGGCAGCGCTTCACGCCCGTCAGCAAAAGCCTCGCGTTCCGCCGCACGCGCTGTTGACCGGTTCGCGGCCCATGATTCGCTTTGTCGGCAGCGACAATCTGGAAGAAAGCCTGCCACTGTTTCACATCTGGCTGACAAAGCTGGCGGAATGGCACACCCAGAGTGAACCGCTGGTGTTTATTCACACGCCGGATATGGGACAGGTTTTTCCGCTGGTGCAGGCTTTATGGCCTGAACTCCAAAAAATTGATGCCAGCATCGGTCCCGGACCTGACTGGCCGCAACAGGATTCGCTATTCTGATAGCAATGGGCAGCCTCGCCCCCTCTGGTGATATCGATAAAAAAGGAATCAATGATGATCAGCGCGTTATATGTGGTTATAGGTGCTTTACTGATAATGAAGTTCACGCTCAACGTCGTTCGCTTTCGGCGTCAGCACAAGGTTGCCTTTGGGGATGGCGGTCATCACGACCTGAATATGGCTATCCGCATTCACGGCAATGCCATTGAAACGATTCCCCTGGCGTTGCTGCTACTCGTGACGCTGGAAATGAACGGAGCAGATGTCTGGATGGTTCACCTGACGGGCATCCTGTTTTTTATTGGCCGTTTCCTGCACGCTTATGGGTTGCGCAATGACGCCATGAGCGGCCGCAAATATGGCATGATGCTGACGCTGTTTGCCCTGTGTGGAATGGTGGTTTTTAACCTCATTTATCTGCCCTGGCAGTTGGTGCTCACCCTGCATTAATGTTCGCGGCTTAAAGGGTGCAGGCCGCGGCAGTTTCTGCCAGAATAGCGCCCTTTCCGCTGTCTCTTCGGATTTTCGATATGTCTGATCGCGATCAACTCTTTTCTGCGCCCATTGCAAAACTGGGCGACTGGACTTTTGACGAACGTGTAGCTGAAGTGTTTCCCGACATGATTCAGCGCTCGGTGCCCGGCTATTCCAATATTATTTCGATGATTGGGATGCTGGCTGAACGGTTCGTCCAGCCCAACAGCCAGGTGTTTGACCTTGGCTGCTCATTAGGTGCCGCCACGCTCTCGGTGCGCCGCAATATTCACGTGCCCGGCTGCCAGATTATTGCCGTGGACAACTCTCCGGCCATGGTCGAGCGCTGCCGCCGCCATATCGATGCCTTTCGCGCCGATACGCCGGTTAGCGTGGTTGAAGCGGATATCTGTGACATTGAGATTGAGAACGCCTCTCTGGTCGTGCTCAATTTCACCCTGCAGTTTCTTGAGCCACCGGCCCGTCTTACGCTGTTAAGTAAAATCTGGCAGGGGCTGAATCCCGGTGGTGCGCTGGTGCTTTCTGAGAAGTTTAGCTTTGAAGATCCTGAAGTCGGCGAACTGCTGTTTAACATGCACCATGACTTTAAGCGTGCCAACGGTTACAGCGAGCTGGAAATCAGCCAGAAGCGCAGCATGCTGGAAAATGTCATGCTGACCGACAGCGTGGAAGCGCACAAGGCACGCCTGAAGCAGGCGGGGTTTTCCCATGCTGAGTTATGGTTTCAGTGCTTTAATTTTGGTTCGTTGGTGGCATTAAAATGATCGACTTTGGCCGTTTTTATCAGCAAATCGCCGTTGGCCCCCTGGCAAAATGGCTGGAAGTGCTGCCCGCACAGATCAGCGACTGGCAGCGGGAAAATTTGCATGGACATTTCCGTGACTGGTACAAATCACTGGAATATTTACCGCTGCTGGAACCCCAGCGGCTGGATCTGCTGAATAGTGTGAGCGCCGATCGTGATGATATCAGCGATCGTCATCGTCAGGGCATTGAGAAACTGCTGCGAAACCTGATGCCGTGGCGTAAAGGCCCCTATTCTCTGTATGGGACTGAGATTAATACCGAATGGCGTTCGGACTGGAAATGGGAGCGCGTGCTGCCTCATATTTCATCGCTGGCCGGACGAACCGTGCTGGATGTCGGTTGTGGCAGTGGCTATCACATGTGGCGCATGATTGGTGCGGGCGCGCATCTGGTGGTAGGTATCGATCCCATGCAGCTGTTTTTATGCCAGTTCGAAGCCGTGCGTAAACTGCTGAATGACGATCGGCGCGCCCATTTGCTGCCGCTCGGCATTGAACAACTGCCGGTTCTTCAGGCATTTGATACGGTGTTTTCCATGGGCGTGCTGTATCACCGTCGCTCCCCGCTTGACCACCTTCTCCAGTTAAAAAATCAGCTGGTGAACGGCGGCGAACTGGTACTGGAAACGCTGGTGATCGAAGGCGATGTGAATCAGGTACTGGTGCCAGGCGAACGCTATGCGCAGATGCGCAACGTCTATTTTATCCCCTCGGCTGAGGCGCTGAAAAGCTGGCTGGAGAAGTGCGGTTTTGTTGACGTGCGTATTGTTGATTTCGCCCTGACCTCCACCGAAGAGCAGCGCCGTACTGACTGGATGACCAGTGAATCACTGGCCGAGTTTCTCGACCCCGACGACAGCAGCAAAACCGTTGAAGGTTATCCAGCCCCGCTGCGCGCCGTGCTGGTTGCCACAAAACCGTAGCCCTCAGCGGCGAGACAGCGCCAGTTTCGCCGCAAAGCCTATAAATACACAGCCGGTTAAACGGTCCATGACCTTCAGTACCCGAGGCCGTTTTAACTGCTCAGCAAAATAATGGCTGCTGCCAATCAGCACCGTGCTCCAGGCCAATCCCACCAGCATATGCGTCAACGCCATCAGACTGCACCAGATCGCCACGGAAGCACCCTGCGGAATAAACTGTGGCAAAAATGTCACATAGAAAACGCCGACTTTGGGATTCAGCAGATTACCCAGCAAGCCACGGCTAAAGCAGACCAGATGGCTTTGCTGAGCCACGGCTTCAGCAGGCAGCGACGCGCTCTGGGTGCGTGGGTGCCACAGCAGCTTGACGCCCAGATAAAGTAAATAGGCCGCACCTATCCACTTCAACAGGTTGTAAGCCATTTCAGAGGCCAGCAGCAGCGCGCCCAATCCCAGCCCCACCGCTATCCCCCACAACAAACACCCTGATGCCACGCCCAATGCCGTGGCGCTGGCGCGCCGCCAGCCTTGTGCCGCTGCCGAACGCAGGATTAAGGCGGTATCAAATCCCGGTGTCAGGGTCAAAATCACAATAGCAAACAGGAAAGAGAGTAAAGAAGCCGTCATATGCGTATCCCCGATAAACACCGACTCACGATATCAAGCGCATTTCTGTCTGTACAGCCAGCAAAAAAGCATTAGCTGCTATTCTTTTTAAGGGCTTTATCTTCGTGCCGGTAACGGCCTTCATTTATGTAACCAGGAGCAACGTTTATGAAATTTATTTTCTCTTCACCCCGCAAATATGTGCAAGGTGCTGGCGTACTCGATGAACTGGGAAACTATGTCGCCGAGCTGGGTAATCATGCTTTTGTGGTGGCAGACGATGTCGTCTGGGGACTGGTCGGTGAGCGGGCGCACTCTACGCTGACCCAGGCGGGCGTGAAGGTTATTCGCCAGCAGTTCAATGGTGAAGCGTCCAGTAATGAAATCACCCGCCTCAGCCAGCAGGCACAGCAACAAGGCTGTAACGTGGTGATTGGGCTGGGTGGCGGTAAAACGCTGGATACCGTTAAAGCAGTTGCCGATGAACTCAAGCAACCGGTGGTTATCGTTCCGACGATTGCCTCCACCGATGCACCCTGTAGTGCCCTGTCGGTGATCTATTCTGACAGCGGCGTCTTTGAAAGCTATCGCTTCTACAGTAAAAACCCGGATTTGGTGTTGGTCGATACCGCAGTCTGCGCCGCCGCGCCTGCTCGCTTATTTGCCTCGGGCATTGCGGATGGTCTGGCCACCTGGGTCGAAGCCCAGGCAGTAGCCCGTAGCCATGCTAAATCGATGGTGAATGGCGATCCGACCATCGCCGGGCTGGCAATAGCCCGCGCCTGTGAAGAGACCTTATTAACGTGGGGCTACAGCGCCTATGTGGCTGTTAAGGAAAAACGCGTGACGCCTGCGGTCGAGGCGGTGGTGGAAGCGAATACCTTGCTGTCAGGACTGGGGTTTGAGAATGCCGGTCTGGCAGGCGCGCACGCCATTCACAATGGTTTTACCGCCATCGAAGGCGATATTCACCACCTCACTCACGGCGAGAAAGTGGCCTACGGCACCTTAACCCAGATGGTACTGGAGCAGCGTCCCGATGAGGAAATTGCCCGCTACATCCGTTTCTACCGCTCCATCAATATGCCAACAACGCTGAAAGAGATGCATCTGGACGGGGTAAGTTGGGAGAATCTGGTAAAAATAGGTGCGCTGGCCAACAGTGAAGGCGATACGCTGAAAAACCTTAACCCCAACCTGGCACCGGAGCAGATTGCCCATGCGCTGCTGGGGTTGGATGCCTTTAGTCAGACGGTAAAATAATCGCTATTCCGTCGCCTCAGCGGGGTTATCCCAGTACTGGTATTTATAGACCGCGCTGAGGTGACGTTGAATGGTCCCTTTTTCAAACACTTCGGTTTCATTCAGATAACTCAGCGTGCAGTTGCCCTTTTCATCCCAAAACTGGCATTCATCCACGGAGCGCAAGGTGCTGACGTCGGTCGTCGCGGTGCCATTCAGGCGCAGTTCCCGCGCCTGCTTGTCGTAGGTGTAAGTATCTTTGCGACGGGCCGAGGTCGAACGCGTTACCAGACCTTGCGAATTCCATTGATAACGGTATTCACCGTTACTGACGGGATCGGTTCCCCGCGCAACACTTTTCAGCAAACGGAAGCCGTTGTCATAACGGTAAGTCGTATCGGTAAAACCGTCTTTGCCCATGCTGATAAATTTATCTGACGCGCTGATGATGTTGCCGTTTTTACCCTTCTGCCAGTTAATCGTGCCCTGGCGATTATCCACCACCACTTCGCTACCCTGCTTTAACACTTTAACCAGATAGGAATATTCCGCGACCCAGCCGCCCTGAACCCGCACCAGGTGTTGCTCCATGCTCAGGATGACATTACGCTCATTTTTGTCGTAGCTGATATCGGCCACCAGCAGATCGCCACAGCGGTCGAACTGCCCCAGCACCCGCTTTTGTGAATTAACGTCTTTGCCAAACTCACCGGCGATGACCTGACGCACCTCACCCTTTGCGCTACCGCCCAGCAGAATCCAGTTATTGCTGTTGGTCACCGCTTTATTGTGTGGCTGGCATGCTGCTGCCCATGAAGAGGGGAATGAAATCAGGGTGATTACAGCGGACAGCAGAACGCATCGCATGGTATGAGCCTCGGACGTCAATGTCGTTAACGGTTTACCTTAAATAGCAGGAACCGACTGATGAAGGAAAGCAGAATTATTTTGACAGCACGATTGCCTCACAGGTCATCCCAGAGGCGTCCTGACGGAATTTTGGACAAAAAATACCCCAGCAAATGTGCTGGGGTTTGGTACTTGCAAACATCACGTCATCAAACGGCGTGCTGCGCGGCAAAACTGGTAGTGAGTCAGGCCACTCGGGCGGTATTCATCTGCATCACGCTTTTCATTGCTTCAACGACATCGCTGTCGACGCAGTAACGGCTGAACTCATCAATTTCGGCTTCGGAACACATGGAGACACCCGCTTTGCGGTAGCGCATCGGCGATGCCACAAGGTGGCTGGCCGAGCTGTGTACCTCGCGGATATCCGCATCAAGAAACTTTTGCAGGTTGCTGAGACGTACCCCAGCACCGGCCATAATGATTGGACCTGTGCTGTATTCATTAAGTTCCCTCAATAATGCAATTCCGTTTTCCGCGCTTTGTTGCTGGCCAGAGGTCAGGATGCGCCGGACGCCGAAATCCGTCAGCACCTCAAGCGATCGCTTAGGCCGATGGCACAAATCAAAGGCGCGATGAAAGGTCACCGCCATACCGTCGCAAAGCGCCATAATCTGGCGCATCTGGCTGGAATGGATATTGGCATCTTCATCCAACATGCCCAGCACGATGCCAGGGAACCCGAGTTCACGGATGCGTGCTACGTCTGACTTCATCGTTTCAAATTCACGGCTGGAATAGCAAAAGTCGCCGCCGCGCGGGCGAACGATAGGATGCACCGGAACAGAAATGTCACGACGGGCGACTTCCAGCATGCCTGCAGAAGGCGTCAGTCCGCCTTCACGTGGCGCCGCGCAAAGCTCAATGCGATCGGCTCCCGCCTGCTGGGCGGTTAATGCACAATCCACGCCATAGCAACAAATTTCCAGTGTGGTCATTCTCTTCTCCTTTACATGGCTTCCTGTTCACGCCAAATTCGTCAGGTATGCTTATCCCTTAGAACAGTTTACGTGGAAAACTAACTATGACATTCAATTTTGACCAACGGATAGACCGCCGTCACAGTGATAGTCTGAAATGGCACAAATATGCGGGTCAGGATATTCTGCCACTGTGGGTCGCCGATACCGATTTTCGATCGCCTGAGTCGATCATTGAGGCCATTAAAAGTCGCGTTGACCACGGCGTTTTTGGTTACGGTGATGCGCCTCACGGCCTGATAAAAGCGCTGATCGCACGTTGTGCATCGCGCTATCACTGGCAGGTTGATCCCGAATGGATAGTGGTTTTACCCGGCGTGGTCTGCGGCTTAAATCTGTCGGTTCGGGCCTTTACCTCGCCACAGCAAGGCACCGTTGCCCCCTTACCGATTTATCCCCCTTTCCGTTCGGCCGCCAGACTGGCAGAGCGCGATCAGCTGAGCCTGCCATTAACCTTGCAGCAAGGACGTTGGGTGATGGATCTGCGCGCAGCGGAGGGAAAGATGCAGGACAAAAAGCTGTTGATGCTCTGTAATCCTCAGAACCCAGGCGGCACCGTTTATCGTCGGGAGGAACTGGAGGCACAGCTGGCATTTGCCCAACAGCATGATTTACTCGTGTGTTCTGATGAAATTCATTGCGATCTGCTGTTAACGCCGGGCTTGCAACATATTCCGTTTGCCTCGCTGAGCGATGATGCTGCCCAGCGCAGCGTCACGCTGCTGTCCCCCTCAAAAACTTTTAATATTGCGGGCCTGGGCGCCTCCGTCGCCATCATCCCCAACCCCGAACTGCGCGCACGTTTTACCGCCGTGCGTCAGGGCATTGTGCCCTCGGTAGATATTCTGGCGCTGGTCGCTGCCGAGGTTGCCTGGCGCGACAATGATGACTGGCTTGATGCACAGCTTGAATATTTGCGGGGTAATCGCGACTGGCTGGTTTCTCAGGTGAATGCGCTGCCCGGGCTCTCAATGACATCCCCCGAAGGCAGCTATCTTGGCTGGATCGATGCCAGCGCCTTGCCGGTGGCCAGTCCGGCACTTTACTTCGAAAAGCACGGACTGGGATTCTCACCGGGTCGCGATTTTGGCGATGACCGCTTTGTGCGGATTAATTTCGGTTGCCCGCGCGCCCTGCTGGAAGAAGCGGTCAAACGGCTTAAACGCGCCGTCGAGGCTCTCGCCTAAGACTGCTCACTGGCTACGATCTCTTCCAGGCTCCACGGGTGAAATTTTATCGTGGTTTCTCCATCGGTCACCGCCAGGGTCGGATTAGGCAGACGCTCATTTTCCCCTTTAGGCGAGCTGGTTTTAAAAGAAATACCCGGTTGTGCGAGCGCGTGGTCAGACAATAGCGCCATCGCACGCATCCCAAGGGTTTCTGGCTCGCCCCTCAATACCACTTCCACATGCTCCCAGCCTTCATGGCGATAACGTTTCTCTCCCGGCCACGGCAGTTCAATCACGTCAATGTGCCAACTGGCAATGACCAGAGGTTGATACAGTTTGAACAGGCAGACAGGACGACCATTAATCATGGCCGCCGAGAACTGTCGCCCCATTTGTGCCAATCCCCGCTGCCAACGTTCGGCGGTGGCGTTTTGGTGACAGCGCACAGCAACGTGATCGACGTGCAGTTCGTCAGCCCTTAACCCCAAACGTTGTGAAAACTTTTGTAACCGTTGTTCAAAGGCGGCCAGATCGTCGCGTAAGTCGTCCAGTTCTGCTGGAAAGGGGGTACTCACTGTTACTTCTCTCCCGATCAAATTTAATTACTTAAGGTTCGTAACTCATTGTCAACGTTGAATCGTAAATGACAAAAGGGTGAGATTCATCTTATTTGGGTGATTATTTTCAGCTAAAGCGAATAAATAACGTTTTTAATTCAGAGTTATCTTCTTTTTAGATCCACTCTTAAGTTGATAAACACCAGTTAATATAATGTTTTTATTGAACATAATTAATACAATAAGATAAGTCTCATTTCATCCCGGACTGATTGCAGCTGCGTCGCCTTTCTTATAAATTTGCATTGATACCATTATAAGGAAAGTTTTTATGACTATGCTCATCGTTGTTGCAACATTGATCGCACTGATGGGATTTGCCCTTGCGCGCCACTGGAAGGTGCGAGAAGACAAAAGTGTTAAAAACGCGCGCCACGCACGCCGTCGCTGACGCCGCCGGGAAACATCTTCGGGCCGGTTTCCCCCGCCTTTATCCAGTTACTGACTCAAGCTGACATTTCACGTATACTTTTTCCCTCATTTTTTCCGTTCTGCCTGATGATAGCTCTGGTCACTCCATCCGGCAGAATGATGATGACAGCTCGCTGCGCTGTCAGCGTGCTTTTCTCAGCATATTTAAGGTAATCCGGTGAATATTCAGGCGCTTCTTTCCGCAAAAGTCAGTCAGGCTATGGTACTGGCTGGTGCTCCCTCCGATTGTGAACCTCAGGTTCGCCAGTCGGCCAAAGTTCAGTTTGGTGATTATCAGGCAAACGGCATTATGGCCGTTGCTAAAAAACTGGGCCAGGCGCCACGACAACTAGCCGAAACCGTCATTCAACATCTGGACCTTAGCGGTATCGCCAGCAAGGTTGAGATTGCCGGACCGGGTTTCATTAATATCTTTCTCGATCGCAGCTGGCTGGCAGATAACGCCAGAAAAGCACTGCATCATCCGCGACTCGGTGTCAGCACCGTTGAACCCCAAACGGTGGTGGTGGATTACTCTGCGCCGAACGTGGCGAAAGAGATGCACGTCGGTCACGTACGCTCCACCATTATTGGTGATGCGGCCGTGCGCACCCTGGAGTTTCTGGGACATAACGTCATCCGCGCCAACCACGTTGGCGACTGGGGCACGCAGTTCGGTATGCTGATCGCCTTTCTTGAGAAACAGCAAAACGAGAACCACGCCGAAATGGCGCTGGCAGACTTAGAAGGCTTTTACCGTGAAGCCAAGCGCACCTACGATGAAGACCCTGATTTTGCGGAGCGTGCGCGCCGCTACGTGGTGAAGTTACAGGGCGGCGACGAGTACTGCCGTCAGATGTGGAAAAAGCTGGTTGATATCACCATGAGTCAAAACCAGCATATTTATAACCGCCTGAACGTCACCCTCACCCGTAAAGATGTCATGGGCGAAAGCCTTTATAACGATATGCTGCCCGGTATTGTCGCCGACCTGAAAGCAAAAGGCTTAGCGGTCGAAAGCGAAGGTGCAACGGTCGTTTTTCTGGATGAATACCAGAATAAAGAAGGTGAGCCGATGGGCGTCATCATTCAAAAGAAAGACGGCGGCTATCTTTACACCACAACCGATATTGCCTGTGCGAAATACCGTTACGAGACGCTGCACGCCGATCGCGTAATTTATTACATCGATTCGCGCCAGCATCAGCATCTGCAGCAGGCATGGACCATCGTGCGTAAAGCCGGCTATGTACCTGAATCTGTCCCGCTTGAGCATCACGCATTTGGCATGATGCTGGGCAAAGACGGTCGTCCGTTTAAGACCCGCAGTGGCGGTACCATTAAACTTTCCGATCTGCTGGATGAAGCCTATCAGCGTGCTTACACGCTGGTGCGCGAAAAAAACCCGGATATGAGCGAAGACGAAGTGGTTTCGCTCGCGGAAGTGGTGGGCATCAGCGCAGTGAAATATGCAGACCTGTCAAAAAGCCGTACCACGGATTACATCTTTGACTGGGACAACATGCTGGCGTTTGAAGGTAACACCGCGCCCTATATGCAGTACGCTTATACGCGTGTGCTGTCCGTATTCCGCAAAGCGGGCATCGAGGCCGAGACGATTCAGGCAGACATCACCCTGAGCGACGATCGTGAAGCCCTCCTGACAACGCGCCTGCTGCAGTTCGAAGAGGTCATCACCCAGGTTGCCCGCGACGGCACGCCGCATGTGATGTGTGCTTACCTCTACGACCTGGCCGGTCTGTTTTCTGGCTTCTACGAACACTGCCCGATTCTGGCGGCAGAGGATGACGCGACCCGCCAGAGCCGCTTACAGATTGCTGCCCTGACCGCTAAAACCCTGAAGCTGGGGCTGGATACGCTGGGTATCAAAACCGTCGATCGCATGTAATTGCTTAAGGCGCTGAGTCCTCACTCTGACTCAGCGCCTGTCTGTCATCCTGCCCACCTACCTTACCCCCCGCTGCCTCATGATTTCCTCTGCGCCCCTCTGCATGCCTGTCTTCGCACCTGAAGGTGGTAACGACATAAATCAGCACGCTATCGACTCAAAACAAGACATCGTCATGCCTGGCAGCAGCCCGATCGGCGCAGACAACCTACATCCCCTGTTTATCGGCAAAATCTCATGACGTGATGCCATTCTCAGTACCGGACTCTACTATAAGCCCGCATTTCATCAGGTCTTTACGTGTTTCGAGAAAGGATAATCCATCGATGTTAAGAAAAACATTTGCCGAATTCATCGGTACATTCTGGCTGGTATTGGGGGGTTGCGGGAGCGCCCTCTTCGCCGCAAATTTTCCGCAAACCGGGATTGGTTTTGCTGGCGTGGCTCTGGCTTTTGGCCTCTGCGTGCTGACCATGGCCTTTGCTGTTGGTCATCTCTCAGGCGGGCATTTTAATCCTGCCGTCACTCTGGGGCTGTGGGCCGGTGGCCGCATCGGATATCAGACTATTTTCCCCTATATGATTGGGCAAGTGGCTGGCGGTATCGCCGCGGCGGCTCTGCTGTATCTGATCGCACGGGGCCAGGCTGGTTTTGATGTGGCAGCCAGCGGTTTCGCTGCCAATGGCTTTGCCGAACATTCCCCAGGCGGCTATTCGCTCTGCGCAGCCGTGGTGACTGAGCTGGTGCTCAGCGCCTTTTTTCTGATCATCATTCAGGGTGCGACCGATAAACGCGCGCCTGCGGGTTTCGCGCCGGTGGCGATTGGCCTGGCCTTAACGCTTATTCATTTAATCAGCATTCCCGTGACCAATACGTCGGTGAATCCGGCGCGCAGTACGGCGATGGCGGTATTCCAGGGAACCTGGGCGTTACAGCAGTTATGGGTATTCTGGCTGGTGCCGCTGGTGGGCGGTGTAACTGGCGGGTTGCTCTATCGTTATTTGCTGGCAAGTAAAGACTAATGGATGACGGTGATGACCGAACCTGTGGGTCATCGCCCAGACCGGCAGCGGCAACAGGATCGCACGCTGTCGGTCTGACATGAGCCGGTTGATGGCCCGACTCAGTGATAATTGACCGTCACTTCTGTGCTGACCACTTTTAGTCCCGGCGGTAAGCTTCCGCTGCCGGCGAAACCAAACACCATGTGCAACGTTTCACCTGCGGCAACCCCGGTAAGACCGCGCGTCCCACCATTTGCCCCCTCCAGATCGGTACAACGCTGCTCAGCACAAAGTCGAACCTGCAGGCCTGACGGTGCAGGCTGGGTAAACTGATAGCGCCAGTTTACGAGGCTGATTGCCCCTTTGACCTCTCCCGGCGGCGTCAACGGCTGGGACGATTGCCAGCTCCCGCGATTGACCAGCAACGGCCCTGCGGCGCTGGCACTCCATGCGCCATCGGCGGCCTGAGCAAACATCGGCAGCAGTAGCGCAAACAGCATCATCGATCTCATTGTTTGCCTCCGATGGTGGCGGTCATTCGAATCTGGCGATTATCGCTTAATTCCATATTTGACAGCACCACCAGCTGCGGCATGTTACGGCGCAGGAAGCGGGCCAGTAAGGCACGTAATGGATGATTCACCAGTAATACCGGCGGTGCGCCCATCATCTCCTGACGCTGCAATGCTTCTTGTGTCTGCGCTAACAGGCGGTCAGCAAGCCCCGGCTCCAGTCCGCCACCGCCCTGCAGGGCCTGCAGCAACAGGCGCTCCAGTGTGGCATCCAGTCCAATCACCTGAACTTCACCGTTACCCGGGAACCACTGCTGGGTAATTGCCCGACCCAATGCCACGCGTACCACACTGGTTAATTCCTGCGGATCGCTTTGTACCGGGGCGTGCTCCGCCAGGGTTTCAATAATGGTGCGCATATCGCGAATTGAGACACGCTCTACCAGCAGGTTTTGCAGAACTTTATGCAGGGTGGTCAGATTGATAACGCCCGGCACCAAATCTTCGGTCAGTTTAGGCATCTCTGAAGAGACGCGGTCCAGCAGTTGCTGTGCTTCCTGACGACCAAACAGCTCGCTGGCATACTGACCAATGAGATGATTAAGGTGGGTTGCCACCACGGTACTGGCTTCCACCACGGTAAACCCCTGAATCTGCGCCTGTTCTTTCAGCGCGCCATCAATCCAGACGGCGGCAAGGCCAAAGGCCGGGTCCACCGTGGCTTCACCCGGTAAGGTCCCTGCGGCGGTGCCTGGGTTGATCGCCATCCAACGTCCCGGATAGGCGTCACCACTGCCAATTTCCACGCCTTTCATCAGAATACGATAGCGGGCTGGTGGCAATTCCATGTTGTCGCGGATATGCACCACCGGAGGCAGGAACCCGACATCCTGCGCCACCTTTTTACGAATGCTGCGGATACGACCGAGCAGTTCGCCGTTTTGGTTATGATCGACCATCGGAATCAGGCGGTAGCCCACTTCCATGCCCAGCGTATCTTCCAGTTGGACATCGGTCCAGGAGGCTTCAGCCGATGCCGGTGTGTCCATGGATTTGGTGAGGCTGCCCGGCGATTCGATATTCGCTTTAGGCTGCATTTCACGGCCACGTAACCACCATGCCAGGCCCAGCAATGCGGCGGTGAACAGCAGGAAAACAAAGTTTGGCATGCCCGGCACTAAGCCCAGCAAACCAATCACCCCGCCACTCAGCATCAACACGCGGGGATCTTTGAACAGCTGCCCCACCATCTGCTCACCCACGTCCTGGTCGGTCGCTACGCGGGTCACAATCACACCTGCCGCCGTGGAGATAACCAGCGCCGGGATCTGGGCGACCAGGCCGTCACCAATGGTCAGCAACGTATAGGTCTCTGCCGCCTGTCCTGCGGCCATACCGTGCTGAACGATACCGACCAACAGTCCACCGATCACGTTGATTACCATGATCATAATGCCCGCGATGGCATCACCACGCACAAACTTACTGGCACCGTCCATTGAGCCGTAAAAGTCGGCTTCCTGGGTGACTTCGGCACGGCGGCGTTTCGCCTCATCTTCACCAATCAACCCCGCATTCAGGTCGGCGTCGATGGCCATCTGTTTACCGGGCATCCCATCAAGCACAAAACGCGCGCCCACTTCAGCGATACGGCCAGCACCTTTGGTGATAACCATAAAGTTGATAATCACCAGGATGATAAACACCACAATACCGATGGCAAAATTGCCCCCGACCAGAAAGTGGCCAAAGGCTTCAACCACCCGTCCGGCTGCGGCCGCACCCGTGTGACCTTCCAGCAAAATGATACGGGTTGAGGCGACGTTCAGCGCCAGGCGCAGTAAGGTCGAAAACAGCAAAATGGTCGGGAACGCGGCAAATTCCAGCGTCCGCTGGGTAAACATCGCGACCAGCAGCACCATAATCGACAAGGCAATGTTGAAGGTAAACAACAGATCCAGGATGAATGGCGGTAACGGCAGGACCATCATCGACAAAATCATGATGATCAGGACCGGGCCAGCAAGCACCTGCCACTGCATGTCTTTGAAGTTGCCCGGTAGGCGTAGTTTAGCGGCCAGATTAGCCATCGTTTTTGTTCTCTCCTGCAAAGTCCATCTCTGCCGGGACCGGCAGGTCTTTAGGTTTTACGGGTATCAGGCCGCCTTCGCGCTTCCAGCGACGTAGCTGCCAGACCCAGGCCAGCACTTCTGCCACAGCGCCATACAGCGCGCCCGGAATGTGTTGTCCAATTTCAGTATGTCGGTACAGCGCACGCGCCAGCGGCGGTGCTTCCAGAACCGGGATACGGTGTTCCGCGCCCAGTTCACGAATGCGTAAGGCAATATCCCCTGCGCCCTTGGCGATGACCTTCGGTGCACTCATCTTTTTCTCGTTATATTGCAGGGCAACCGAATAGTGCGTCGGGTTAGTGACGATCACATCCGCTTTGGGGACATCGGCCATCATGCGACGCCGTGCTGCGGCACGCATCTGTTGACGGATGCGTCCTTTAACATGCGGATCACCCTCTTGCTGCTTGTGCTCATCGCGAATTTCCTGACGCGACATGCGCAGCTTTTTAAAGTGACTGTACAGCTGCCAGAAAACGTCATAGCCCACCATAGGGATCAACCCGAGCATGACCAGCGAACAGCAGATGGCAATCATATCCATGCCGTGAATCAGTGCCGTTGTGGGTGACTCGGCAATCAGACGCAGCATATCCGGCCAGTGCGTCCAGATGTACCAGCCTGCCACACAGCCAACCAGGATAGTTTTCAGTATCCCTTTAAACAGTTCAGTCCATGCCTGCGCCGCAAACATACGTTTAAAGCCCGTCAGCGGATTAAGCTTGCCGAAATCCACTTTGATGGATTTACCGCTAATCACCACGCCGCCCAGTAGCATCGGCGAGGCGATGGCGACCAGAACCAGTCCACCCAGTAACGGCAACAGTGCGCCAAGAGCCTGCATAATCAGATTGCCGACATGGGCAATAATGATTTTGTCATCGGTGACCATGCCGTGGTCAAAACGTAACCCGGTTGACACCATTGCACCCAGTCGGTGAGCCATCATGGTGCCGCCAATCCATAAAATCATGATGCCGGCTAACAGCATCAGCAATGAGGTCAGTTCGCGCGAACGCGGAATCTGGCCTTCTTCACGTGCTTTTTCAAGTCGGTGGGCCGTGGGCGATTCTGTTTTGTCTTCGTCGCTATTTTCTGACACCACACACCTCGGTTGGCAGGAATTCTGAGCATAGAATGCCAAATTTGGGTTTGGTTAAAGCGTGGATAAAACGTGAAAAACACGCGCTCTTTCACGGATGGCAAAAGAGAAAAGAGAAGTGGCCTGTCAGAAACAGGCCATCTTGAAGAAGGGGGCGATGGCGACCCGGTAGTGGGTCAGCCATCGCCAGACAGGCTGGCGGTTAAAAGCCCAGGCTATCCAACAGGTCATCAACCTGGTCCTGGTTAGCCACAACGCCTGGCGCAGCAGAGTTTACCTGCGGGCCATTGAGCAGCGTGGTGCCAACCTGACGTTTCTCGGCGCTCACTTCTGGCATGTTTTCCAGCAGCACCATTAACAACTGGCGCTCGATTTCCTGGATCACATCCATCATGCGCTTGATAACCTGACCGGTAAGGTCCTGGAAATCCTGCGCCATCATGATGTCGAGCAACTGCTTGTTAGTAAAAGAGGTGTGCTCAGGCACTTCCCCTAAATACTCACGCGTATCCGTCACCAGTTCGCGCGCGTCGGCAAGTTCAATTGGATTTTCAAACCACGCATCCCAGCGTCCTTTCAGCGCTACAGCTCCCGCTTCCATTTTATCCTGGTGCGGTTGCGCAGCTTCGACGCTGTTCAGCGCCCGGTCGGCCGCCTGGGCGGTCTTTTGCACTACATAGTCCAGACGGTCGCGGGCGTCAGGAATGGCTTCAGCAGCTTCTGCAATGGCCTGATCCAGCCCCAGCTCACGCAGGCTTTCACGCAGCATGCGGGTCAGTGAACCGATGCGGGAAATAATATCATGTGCCGCGGCTTGCTCAGCTGATTTCGGAAGGTCGCTCATCACATCTCCTTACATACCCAGTTTTTCAAAAATTTTGCCCAGCTTTTCTTCAAGCGTGGCGGCCGTAAACGGCTTAACTACGTAGCCGCTTGCACCCGCCTGAGCGGCAGCAATAATGTTTTCTTTCTTCGCTTCCGCCGTCACCATAAGTACCGGCAGACTCGCCATGGCAGCATCGGCACGAATAGTCTGCAGCAGTTGCAGGCCATCCATATTCGGCATGTTCCAGTCAGAGATCACGAAATCGAAACCACCTGCCTTGAGTTTGCCTAACGCATCAACGCCGTCTTCTGCTTCTTCTACGTTATTGAAGCCCAGCTCTTTCAGCAGGTTACGCACAATACGACGCATCGTATTGAAGTCGTCCACTACCAAAAAGCGCATGTTTTTATCAGCCATATCTACTCCTGTGTTATCTCGCCCGGCAGGACGGGCCTGTTATATACGCAATGCCTGTCCGGCGCTAATTTTCGCCAGCATATGCTGGCTGATGTTGCTTAAATCCACTACTTCGCTCACGCCACCGCTGGCTATCGCCTCGCGTGGCATGCCAAAAACGACACAACTTGCTTCATTTTGTGCGATGGTCCAGGCGCCGGCACGATGCATTTCCAGCATGCCTGCAGCCCCATCGTTACCCATACCGGTCAGGATGACGCCGACGGCATTACGCCCTGCGTTGATCGCAACCGATTTAAATAAGACATCGACGGAAGGTTTATGCCGGTTGACTGGCGGACCTTCATTCAGTTTCACCACGTAGTTGGCACCGCTACGGCCCAGTTCCATATGCATCGCGCCGGGCGCAATGTAGGCATGGCCTGGCAGAATACGCTCGCCGTCTTCCGCTTCCTTCACCGTGATCTGACACAGCTTATTCAGCCGTTCAGCAAAGGAGCGGGTAAAACCTGGCGGCATATGTTGTGTAATCAGCAGCGCCGGGCTGGTCGCGGGTAACGGTTGCAAAACGTGACGAATCGCTTCTGTGCCCCCGGTTGATGAACCAATGGCAATCAACTTCTCACTACTCAGCAACGGGCCGGCTTTCAACGTGAGCGGTGCAGGCATCACATTACGCACATGCAGACGTGCCCGGGCAGCGGCGCGAATTTTGTCACCAATCATCTGGCTGTAGGCCAGCATGCCTTCACGAATACCCAACTGCGGCTTAGTGACGAAATCAATGGCGCCTAACTCCAGCGCGCGCAACGTGATTTCTGAGCCCTGTCCGGTCAGTGATGACACCATAACGACGGGCATCGGCCGTAAACGCATCAGTTTTTCAAGAAAATCCAGGCCATCCATGCGCGGCATTTCCACATCCAGCGTTAACACCTGCGGATTAAACTGTTTAATTAAATCGCGTGCCACTAATGGATCGGGGGCAGTCGCCACCATTTCCATATCAGGATGACTGTTGATGATTTCGGTCATCAGTTGCCGCATCAGCGCTGAGTCATCTACGCACATCACGGTAATTTTGCTCATCATCTTTCCTTCGTCAGTCCATACACGGTTTGCCCACGCAGCCAAAACTCTTTACTAATCTGGCTGAAGTTCTCTGAGTGTCCGGCGAACAGGATGCCGCCAGGCTTAAGCAGTGGAACAAAACGACGTAGAATTTTTTCTTGTGTTTCTTTATCGAAATAGATCATTACGTTGCGGCAAAAAATCGCATCGAAAGGTCCGGGTAAGGCCCAGTCGTTTGCCAGCAAATTAAGTTGGCTGTAGTTCACCATGTTCGCCAGTTCGGAACGTACACGAACCATCCCAGCATGCGGACCCGTGCCACGTAAAAAGAAACGCTGTAACTGTGCAGGCGACAGCGTGCGCAGCTCTTCCTGGCGGTAAACGCCCGCCACGGCTTTCTCCAACACCTGGGTATCGATATCACTGGCGTGAACCTGGAATTTACCCGGTCCCGCGCCCAATGTTTCTGCCAGCGTAATCGCGATAGAGTAAGGTTCTTCGCCGGTTGAGGCAGCCGTACTCCAGACGCTAAAATTACCCTGACGTTTACGTGCATGTTCCGCCAGAATTGGAAAATGATGCGCCTCACGGAAAAAAGCCGTCAGGTTGGTGGTTAACGCATTAATAAACGCCTGCCACTCTGCACTGTTCTGATCATTCTCTAGCAGCGCCAGGTAGCGACCAAAGTCATCAATATTCAGCGTGCGCAGACGACGAACCAGACGGTTGTAAACCATCTCGCGCTTATGATCGGCCAGCACGATACCCGCACGCTGATAAATGAGCTGGCTGATACGGCGAAAATGGGTATCGGAGAGGGGCAGGCGCTGTACCATTTGTGACAGCAGCGTGGTCGCCTCCGGTTGATCTAATAACGTCGATTTCTTCATCTTTGCACCTGGCCTGAACTAAACCTGTTGAACATCTGCTGCTACGCCCAACCGCACATCAGCGGTTGGGCCATCCAGGCAATTAGAAGGTTTCCCAGTTCTCATCACCGCGTGGTGATGGCTGGCGAATACCTTCTGACGGACTTTCTAAACGTAAATTTTTTACCGCCGTAGTCTTGTTAACGGCCTGCGTGACAATTTCTTTACCAATATTGAAGACAGAAACCGCTTGTTTTAAGTTACTGGCCTGATCTTCCAGTGCAGCCGCGGCTGCAGCAGACTCTTCAACCAGTGAAGCATTCTGTTGTGTCACGCGATCCATCTCCGTCACCGCCTGGCCCACCTGGTCAATGCCACGGCTTTGCTCGTCGGATGCAGAGGCAATTTCACCCATGATGTCGGTAACGCGCGTCACCGCGCTGACGATTTCACTCATGGTGTCGCCCGCGCTTTCGACCAGGACTGAGCCGGTGTTAACCCGACCAACAGAATCTTCAATCAGCCCTTTAATCTCTTTGGCTGCCTGCGCACTGCGCTGGGCCAGGTTACGCACTTCACCCGCGACGACAGCAAAGCCACGGCCCTGTTCGCCTGCGCGCGCGGCTTCAACGGCGGCGTTAAGCGCCAGAATATTGGTCTGGAAAGCGATACCATCGATCACGCTGATAATGTCGGCAATTTTGCGCGAACTGCCGGCAATCTCTTTCATGGTTGTCACCACGCCATCCACGACTTTGCCGCCCTGCTGTGCGGTTTCAGAGGCGTTAAGCGCCAGCTTTGAAGCCTGACGGGCGTTTTCCGCGTTTTGCTTCACGGTCGCGGTGAGCTGCTCCATGCTGGCCGCCGTTTGCTCCAGCGACGCCGCCTGCTGTTCCGTTCGGGACGAGAGATCGTTATTGCCAACAGCAATTTCGCTGGCACCGGTATAAATCGCATCAGCGCCGTCACGTACGGTGCCGACAGTTCGCACCAGCGCCTGTTGCATGTCTTGCAGGGAGGTCAGTAAATCGCCAATTTCGTTACGCACCGAAATATGAATCGGCTGCGTCAGATCGCCGTTCGCGATATGTTGAATGTGTTCGATGCTTTGTTTAAGCGGGCGAATAAGCAGGCTTCGCATCAGGTTCCATACCAGCACGATCACTAACAGCGTGACCGCCAGCGTACCGATCACCAGCATAATCATGCTCTGATAGGCGGCATCATTGGCATCCACACCCTGCTGGCTCAGCTTAAGGTTATAATTGAGCCAGTCATCGTAGTCTTTCTGGAATTTGTCCTGATAGCTCTGCGTCGGCTGATCAACAAATCCCTTAAAGTTACCGTTGCCCAGAAACACAATCAGTTCAGCGAGCCCGTCATGGAACTGCTTATAGTTCGCCTGCAGCGTCAGCACGTTAGCTGCGCTTTTGCCTTTCTCAGAAAGATTCGCGTTGAACAAGGCATAACCTTGCTCGGCGCGCTTTAATTCGCTATCTGCCAGCGCCACTAATTCTTTTACCGTGGCACCTGAACCCGCCATTTGTCCGTCCTGTAAATAACGAATTCCGGCGCGGTTTAAGGTATTTCGCGCCTGAACCAGTGCCACCCAGGAGGTGCCCATGGCGCGTTGAAGAGTACTCAGACGTTGGTTATAGGCAAAGTTTTCTTTATCTTCCGTCACCGTCTTGTAAAACACACCACCTGAAAAAATTTGCAGTAATGCGAACAGTGCCAATACACATAGAAGACCGGAGACAACACGTACTCGACTAAACATAGAAACCTCATTCATTAGCAATTCGATTCTGTTTATCGGCCCGGACGTGCGGAACTTTACGGCCAGCGTGAAGAGAGGTTCACGCTGGCCGTAAAAAGTGTTGGAAAACTTATAAGCGGGAAATTTTAAATACGGCCACGGCCTGTGACAGTGAGCTGGCCTGTTGCTCCAGCGCAGCGGCGGCGGCGGCGGACTCTTCAACCAGTGAGGCGTTCTGTTGCGTCACGCGATCCATTTCCGTTACGGCCTGACCTACCTGGTCGATGCCGCGACTTTGTTCGTCAGAAGCAGACGCAATCTCGCCCATGATGTCGGTGACGCGCGTTACAGCGCCAACGATGTTATTCATGGTGCTGCCTGCGCTTTCAACCTGGAGCGAACCGCTGTCAACGCGCGCGACGGAGTCTTCGATCAAGCCTTTAATTTCTTTAGCGGCCTGGGCACTGCGCTGCGCCAGATTGCGCACTTCACCCGCCACGACGGCAAAGCCACGGCCCTGCTCACCTGCACGTGCCGCTTCGACGGCGGCGTTAAGCGCCAGAATGTTGGTCTGGAAAGCAATGCCATCGATCACGCTAATGATGTCAGCAATTTTCTTCGAACTACCGGCAATCTCTTTCATGGTGGTTACAACACCGTCCACCACCTTGCCGCCCTGCAGCGCAGTTTCCGATGCCGTTTGCGCCAGCTGAGAAGCCTGGCGGGCATTATCCGCATTCTGTTTCACCGTCGCGGTTAACTGCTCCATGCTGGCAGCGGTTTGTTCAAGCGATGCTGCCTGCTCTTCCGTACGGGCAGAAAGATCGTTGTTTCCAGCGGCGATTTCGCTGGCACCGGTGAAAATGGCATCACATCCGCTGCGCACCTCACCCACCGTGGAAACCAGAGAGCGTTGCATCTCATGAATGCCCTCTGCCAGCTGACTCATCTCATTGCGGCCTTCCACCAGAATGGGTTGTGTCAGGTCGCCAGAGGCGATGGTCCGAATATCCACCAGCAGACGTTGCAGAGGATGGATAAGAAGCTGGCGCAGTCCAAACCAACAGCCCATGATGACAACGATAACCAGTACGCCGACCATGCCAAGCAGCCACATCATCTGGGTAAAGGCCTGCTGGTTCTGCTCTGCCCCGTGCGCAGACAGTTCACTCTGCTTCATGCGCCATGTTGAATAGGTGGCCTGCATCGCCTGCTGTTTCTGCTCAATGTTTTGTTTAAACATGCCTTCCAGGTCTTTCGCTTTCAGGCTGGCGATCATGCCGCGCAGTCCGGTCAGGTAGGCGGCAAAATTGTGTTGCAGCTGATCGCGCAATTCGGTATCGGCCCCTGGCGTTTCAGGAATGGCGTTAAACTCCGTCAGGAACTGTTCACCTTTGTTAGCCTCGCTGATGGCTTTATCTGTCAGGCTCTCCAGCTGACCGCCATTCATCTGCGTCGCCAGGCTGGTTTGTAAGCGCAGCATGGCGCGGTTGAGCGTGGTACGTGACTGATTCAGCGCCATATAAGCATCGGTCATCGCCGCAACATTTCGGGTGGAAATTTGCGACAGGGCAAAGGCCTCTTTATCTTTGTGCAGCGCTGACCAGAACAGACTGCCCGATAGCAGCTGCATGGCACCGAAAAGCATCAGTACCGCAATAAGACTGGTCACCACTTTTATTCGTTTTAACATCGTTTTCCCCGAGCGTAATAAGTAAAGTGCAGGGGCTGTATCGGCGGGAAGATGAGATGTTTTAGTGAAGTTCGAGGAAAAAACAGCGTTTAAGGCTTTTGTAATTATTGATATCAGTTAATTGTGTTATTTAGCGGGAACGATCACAGACAACGCGAGAAGAATTAACATATTGCGAACACTGTTAACGCGTTTGAAGCAGTCGAGAATGCAGAAAGCTATGGAGATCAACACGGGCCAGCGTTCACTGACCCGTGAAGAAAGATTAGGCAGTACGCAGGTTGTCTACCAGCGCCATCTCTTCGCTGCTCAGCAGCTTCTCGATGTCAACCAGAATCAACATGCGGTCGCCCAGTGCACCCAGACCGGTCAGGTACTCGGTGGACATTGTCACCGCAAACTCTGGTGAAGGACGGATCTGTTCCTGCGTCAACGACAGGACATCAGAAACACCATCAACCACGATACCGACTACGCGGTTTTCCAGATTAAGGACGATTACGACCGTATTCTCATTGTACTCAACATCGGCCTGTGCAAACTTCACACGCAAATCGATGATGGGCACGATAACGCCACGCAGGTTGGTCACGCCGCGAATAAAGTCAGGCGTGTTAGCAATGCGGGTTACCTGATCGTAACCGCGAATTTCCTGAACCTTAAGAATATCGATGCCGTACTCTTCATCACCCAGCGTGAACACCAGGAATTCCTGACCAACGGTTTCGCCAGCAATTTTTGTCACGGTTGCCATTCCACTCATGTTATTTACCTTTTCGTTATCAATCAGGCGGCAGCGCCGGCCACACGTTTTTCACGGTTAAGTGATTGCAACGCCGAAACGTCAACAATCAACGCCACGCTGCCATCGCCGAGGATGGTGGCGGCTGAAATACCTGGTACTTTGCGATAGTTGCTTTCCAGGTTTTTAACGACAACCTGATGCTGACCGATTAACTGGTCTACCAGCAGCGCGTAACGCTTGCCCGCGCTTTGCAGAATCACCACAATGCCTTGCGTCGCTTCTGTTTTGGCCTCTTTCACATCAAAGACGTTCCACAGCTCAACCAGCGGCAGATATTCACCACGGACTTCCAGAACACACTCGCCACCCGCCAGCGGTTTTAACTCTTCTGCGCGAGGCTGTAATGATTCCATCACCGCGTTCAGCGGCAGAATGAAGACCTCATCGGCTACGCGCACTGACATACCATCCAGAATGGCCAGCGTCAGCGGCAGCAGGATACGGATCGTGGTGCCTTTGCCTTGTTTAGAGGCAATTTCAACGTGACCACCCATTTCCTGGATGTTCCGTTTCACCACATCCATGCCCACACCACGACCAGACACATCGGTTACCTGTTCTGCGGTGGAGAAGCCTGGGGCGAAAATCAACATGCCAACTTCTTCGTCGCTCATGTTTTCGTGAACCGGCAAGCCGGATGTGAGCGCTTTAGCAAGAATACGTTCACGGTTAAGGCCCGCACCGTCATCTGACACTTCAATACAGATGTTGCCGCCCTGATGTTCTGCCGACAGCGTCAGGTTGCCCGTTGCCACTTTTCCTGCGGCAATACGCTTGTCCGGCGACTCAATACCGTGGTCAAGACTGTTACGCACCAGATGCGTTAACGGATCGATGATACGTTCGATCAGGCTCTTATCCAGTTCGGTAGAACTGCCGAGTAAGGTCAGCTCGACTTCTTTGCCCAGTTTGCTGGCCAAATCGCGAACCAGACGCGGGAAGCGGCTGAACACATATTCCATCGGCATCATACGAATCGACATCACCGACTCTTGCAGGTCGCGTGCATTACGCTCCAACTGCCCCATGCTGTTCAGCAGTTCGCCATGGGCCACCGGGTCCAGCTCACCTGAACGCTGCGCCAGCATAGACTGGGTAATCACCAGTTCGCCCACCAGGTTAATCAACTGATCGACCTTTTCTACGGCAACACGGATGCTGCTTGATTCGCTGGTCTTGGCCGGTGCGGCAACACGTTTGCTTTCGCGCTTGACGGCAGCAACTGGCAATTCGGTGACGGTGGCGGTCTGCACTTCTGCAACCTCAGGCTCAGCATCGCTTTCCGCCGCTGCAGCAGCGTCGGCGTCTGCGCTCGGGAAGCGAATCTGTGCTTCATCAATCACAAAGCAGAGTACGGCAACAATATCGTCTTTACCGACGCCAGTGATGTGGCACTCAAGAGACGTCGAGCCTTTCTTGACGTCGCTGAGCGTGCCGAGGTTACCCAGTTCTTCCAGCATCAGGTCGATGTCTTTTTCTTTCAGATCGACCAGCTGCAGGTGGACGCTGTCTGCGCCCGCTTTCGCTGAGTCTGCCTGACTTACTGGCACATCAAGTGAAACCACAACCGGTGCTGCAACCGGCAGACCTTTAGCCTCTAACGCCAGTTGGCGTAATGCTTCACAGATATACTTGAAGCTTTCCGCGTTAGGCTCTTGCGCGGTTTTATAAGCATCTAGCTGTTCCTGCATAATGTCTTTAGTTTCCAAAAACAGATTGATGATGTCGGTGCTGAGCTGCATCTCGCCGCGACGAGCACCATCCAGAATGTTTTCCAGGATATGGGTTGTTTCCTGTAAAACCGTAAAACCAAAGGTTCCGGCTCCGCCTTTAATGGAATGGGCGGCGCGGAAGATGGCGTTAAGCTGCTCAGAATCTGGCTCCTGGGGATCGAGTCCCAACAGGTGTTGCTCCATATCCGCTAACAGCTCATCGGCTTCATCAAAAAACGTCTGGTAAAAATCGCTGATGTCCATGCTCACGGGAATCACCTCTGCTGTGAGGGGGCTGCTGTAGTCACCGCACCCGCCGATGACGCTGGCGGCGCGGAGGTTATTTTACCCGCACCAGCCGATGACGCTGGCGGTGCAGAGGTTACTGTTATCACCGCACTCGTCGACGAAGCTGACGGTGCAGGAGATACTGTGGTTACCGCACCAGTCGAAGACGCTGGTTGTGCGGATGTTGCTGTTTTCACCGCACCCGTCGAAGACGCTGGCTGCGTGGAAGTTCCTGTTTTCACCGCACCGCTCGGTGATGATGGCAGCGTGGAGGTGGCTGGTTTAGCCGCACCCGCGGATGTGGCAGCGGATGAAGGTGCAGACGTTACGTTGTCTACCGCATTCCCTATTGAAGCTGAGGGTGCGGTCACCTTTTCAATGGCTGCCGGATCGCTGACCTGAACGGCGTCACTTTCAGCGTTCTCTTTTTCAATCGCTGCTTCGGTATCATGGTTCAAGACCAGCAGACTAATACGGCGGTTTACTGCATCATCACCACCGCGGTTTTTCAGTTTCATCGTGTCAGCCATGCCGACGACACGAAGAATTTTTCCGCCATCCAGGCCACCAATCACCAGCTCACGACGGGAAGCATTGGCACGGTCAGCCGACAGCTCCCAGTTACTGTAGCCTTTATCGCCCTTGGCATACTGAATGTCATCCGTGTGCCCCGCGATACTGATTCGGTTGGGGATATCATTCAAAACCGGTGCAATCGCACGCAGAATATCGCGCATATAAGGTTCAACTTCAGCACTGCCGGTTTTGAACATTGGGCGATTCTGACTATCGATAATCTGAATACGCAGCCCTTCTTCCACCATATTGATGATCAAATGCGGACGCAGTGCTTTCAGGCGTGGGTCGGCTTCAATCAGCTGGTCGAGCTTTTCACGCAACCGGTTGAGGCGAATCTCATCCAGCTTGCGTTTCTGCGCATCCATATCCACAACCTTTTTAACTTCGCCATCCTTCTTGGTCGCATCGTCACCGCCGCCGGGGATAGGACTGCTGCTATCGCTGCTTCGCTGTCCACCCGTCAGCGCCACTTTTAATGGCGTCTGAAAATATTCCGCTATCTGGATCAACTGCTGTGGACTGGCGATCGACAGCAGCCACATCACCATAAAAAATGCCATCATCGCCGTCATAAAGTCGGCATAGGCAATTTTCCATGAGCCATGTCCTCCTTCATGTTTTTTATGTTTGCGCTTTCTAATCAGCACAATTGGGCGATTGCCATGTTTCATGAGGTCTGATCCGAAGTCTGTTTAGCCGGGTTCTTTGCGTTGCGAACGTGCTCTTCCAGTTCGCTGAACGAAGGACGTTCGGCTGAGTAAAGCGTTTTACGACCAAACTCGACGGCGATTTGCGGTGCGTAGCCATTCAGGCTGGACAGCAATGTCACTTTGACGCACTGCATCATTTTGGTCGTTTCAGCACATTTCTGACGTAATACTGACGCCAGAGGCGAAACAAAACCGTATGCCAGCAAAATCCCGAGGAAGGTTCCCACCATCGCATGTGCAACCAGCGCGCCTAACTCTGCAGCTGGGCGGTCGGCGGATGCAAGGGCATGTACCACACCCATTACCGCTGCCACGATACCGAAGGCTGGCAGGCCATCGCCTACTGCTGAGATACTTTGCGCAGGCACTTCGCACTCGTGTTCGTAGGTTTCAATCTCTTCATCCATCAATGCTTCAATCTCAAACGCATTCATGTTGCCGCTGACCATCAGGCGTAAATAATCAGTGATGAAATCTACTAACTGTTTATCGGCTAAGATGCGGGGATAATTAGCAAAAATTTCGCTCTGCGCAGGATCTTCAATATCGCGCTCCAGCGATAACATGCCTTGCTGGCGAGATTTCGCCATTAGCCTGTAAAGCAGGGCCATTAAATCCATGTACACCGCTTTATTGTATTTGGACCCGCGAAACAGCATCGGCAGGGCTTTCAGCGTCTTTTTAATCGCCTTACCGTTGTTACCCACCAGAAAAGCACCCAGACCTGCACCGGCGATCATCAACAGTTCAGCAGGCTGGTACAGCGCGCCAAGATGGCCGCCTACTAAAGCGTATCCGCCCAACACGGAACCTAATACAACGATGTAACCTATAATTATCAGCACAAAAAATCCTTACGTCCGTAACGTGTTGGTCGACGTTAAGCCAGAGACCCAGGTGATATTCACCACATGGAGGCAAAAAAAAAGCAGCGGGATTAACCGCTGCTGGATGACTTCCACATTGCGAACAAATTTAAACGGCTTGTTTAACCTGTTCATCCAGCAGTTGTGGAAAGATATCGGCAGTATCTGCAGAAAGTTTACGTCTTTTTACGGCACGTGATGGCGGCTGGCACAGGCTGCAAACAAAACTGCCAATGGGCTGATGTGCATGATTAATAAAGCTACCATTGCAGCTTTTGCAGTCAGATAATTCCAGCATACCGCTTTCAACGAATCGCACCAGGGTCCAGGCGCGTGTCAGCGCCAACAGCGGGCCCTCGTCCGATTGCGGGCACTGCTCAAGATAGAGACGATAAGCTTTAATTACCGCATCAATACCTTTGCTCAAACCGGTCTTCAGTAAGAAAGTCCAGGCGTTACAGAACATGGAAGAGTGAATATTCTGTTCCCACGTCATGAACCAGTCAGTAGAGAAAGGCAACATGCCTTTTGGTGGCGGACTACCACGCAACTCTTTATACAGTTTAATCAGGCGACCGCGGCTAAGCTGGGTTTCACTTTCCAGCATTTGTAAGCGCGCACCCAATGTGATCAACTCCATCGCGAGCTGAATATCACGTGCTTCCTGAACAATACTTTTTTCACCCATTATACCGCCCTCTTTTTAGTAGGCGCGGCGTCTTTAGACGCGCTGCGTAGTAAACGGCTGGATAACAGAATCCCGGTGTGGATTTGTTGTAAATCATCCACGCGTGATTCCTGCGTCAGGCGATTAATAACGGTGCTATCGGTAAAACGAAACTGACACACAAGTTGATTGGTCTCAGCTAATTTTACCATTTCAGGTAAGGTTAATTCAGACAATGCGTCTGCCATCTTTTCATCAATCCCGAGGCGAAACATTGCCGAAGCTTTTTCCTGGTTAATTAATCGCTGCGCGAGCAGTAAATATGACAAGTTGATATCGTAAATATGTTTTAGTAATTCAGATGTACCCATTTTTCCATCCTGAGAGACGCGACGTAACTTACCGCAGATAACTTCTCTGCGTATCGAGCTGCTGGTTGGTAAATCTAAAGATGGCAAAATAATTAATCATAAACAGCCAATGGTTCTGAGCACTGCTTCTTTTTGTGACCCTTTTACGTCCGGGTCAGAAGTCATTTTTCAGTCCACTTTATTCTTAAGTCGTTAACCTTCTTCCGTGAGGTCTTTTCACATTTTTTAAGACTAATCCGAAAACAAGGCAAATCTATATCGTCTGATCCTCACATACAACGACAGTTAGGTTAAATTTTAGATAAAGTGTGACGCAGATCACACTTTTGCCCCTATTTTCTTCAGAAATACTTTATGATCACACTTTGAATGGCTAATTTTTGAACAAATCCGTGTTTTTTTTGTAGGGATTTGTCCTGACAAGGACTTAATTGGCAACAAAACCATGACGGAATTGAAACAGGGTGGTTGAGCTCACGTTTATGTTCGCGAATGCAATTTGCGCCCTATTTAGAACCAGCCAAAACCATAAAACCAGTGTAATACTCTGTCACCAGAAACAATTATTCGCATTCAAATTAGACAGTTAGACGTTTACTGGCCCCTGAAGACAACCAGTAATGAAAGGCAGCTCAGAAGGATTACGCGCTTTCTGACAATCCGGTATAAAGGCCGACAGCAAGGTGTTTAGGAGGCGATCGTCGATGTAACAAGGAGTTACATTAAGAACGTGAATGAATTGCAGGCAGGATACTTTTGTGCACTTAGACTATCGGCAGAATTGAAGAGAACTTTAGCTTAACCAGGTAAAAATAGTGTTTTGCCATTTTTGTTACTCATCCTGAGGTCAGGATGGCGTCATACCGTACAGCCGCAGGTCAGGTGAGGCTTTGCGTTAAGGATAACCTATTAGAAACCTGAGTCATGGGACTGGCGAGGCCAGACGCGTTTTGTGGGGGTGAGAAAGGGTTTTACGAGGTAAGGGATAAGTACGGCAAACAGCAAGCCATCCGTGGCTTGCTGAGGCATCAGGCGAGTTTAGGAAAGGTTGCCACTTTATTCGCTATTCCATGATCTGCGCTACGTGGCGCAATCTTTTCCAAATCGCGTAAGAAGCTTTCACGCCAGGCGGTGATATCGTTTTTGCGTAATACCGCCATCATGTCGTTATAGCGTGAAATCCTTTCTGTACGGGGCATGGTAATGGCCTTATCCAGCGCTGCGGCCACTTCATCCCGGTCATAAGGATTCACTATCAATGCCGAGGTCAGCTCATTAGCTGCACCGGCAAAACGGGACAGCACCAGTACGCCTGGGTCATCCGGGTCCTGCGCCGCAACATACTCTTTCGCCACCAGGTTCATGCCATCACGCAGCGGTGTGACCAAACCGACGTCGGTTAGGCGGAAGATTTTCATCAGCAAGCGACGATCAAAGTGCTGGTTGAGGTAATAGAGTGGTGTCCAGCCCAGCGTACCGTATTTACCATTGATGCGCCCTGCTTCGGTTTCAAGCTGATGGCGGATGTCCTGGTAAGCCTGCACATCACCACGTGACGTTGGCGCGATCTGCGAGTAGCGGATTTTACCCCGATGTTGAGGATAGTTTTCCAGCAGCGCTTCATAAGCCAGGAAGCGCTCGGGAAGCCCTTTGGAGTAATCCAGCCGTTCACAGGCAATGATATTACGCGCATCGCCGAGCTCTTTTTTCATCGCGGCCATCTTCGGTGGCAACGGCCCTTCTGCCATCTCTTTAATGCTGTCTGGTTCAATCCCGATAGGGTAAACCTCCGTCATAAAGGTGTTGCCGTAGGCGCGATGTTTCTTATCACCCTTGTTCTGCAACTGGGTCAGTTGGCTGACGCTGTCGAGAAAGGCGACGCGATCTGATTCTGTCTGGAAACCCAGTAAATCGTATTCGCACAGCATCTCCAGCAGTTCCTGATGCGGAGGCAGCGCATTGAAAATTTCCGGCGTAGGGAACGGAATATGCAGGAAGAAACCGATGCGGTTGTTGATGCCTGCCCGACGCAAAGCGGCAGCAAACGGCAAAAAGTGGTAATCATGAATCCACAAGATGTCATCCGGCTGGATCAATGGCTTCAGGCGCTGTGCCACCGCATCATTTACCTCGCAGTAGCCTTCCCAGGCTTCACGCTGGAACTGCACTAAATCCAGGCGGTAATGGAAGGCAGGCCAGATAACGGTGTTGGAGAACTGGCAGTAGTAGAGATCGTACTCGTTCTGGCTCAAAGGGAAAGAAGCGTACTCAATACCGTCGTGCTCCATGACCGATACCGGGTTTTCTTCCTCGCCTGAAAACTCACTAATCTCACCGTTCCAGCCAAACCAGAGTCCGCCAGTGCTCTTAAGCGCATCCAGAATACCGACTGCAAGGCCACCTGCACTGGTTTTGTTACCATTTGGCATGGCGATACGGTTAGATACAACCACTAAACGACTCATAACCTAAACTCCTTACCAACGTTGTCTTTCTCTAATTGTAATCGTGTTCTTTCAAGCCAGGCATGGACATCCGTAACGTCATGTAAACGATAACGTGCCTCGCTTGGGCCTTCTCCGACTTTTATCGAGATCCCCTGCATCGCATTCACTGCAGCGAATCCTTTTTCATCTGTGAGGTCGTCGCCGATAAATACGGGGATACGGCCTGAGAATGGCGCTTCCTGCATAAATTTATGGACGGCTGCGCCTTTATCAATACCGGTAGGTTTGATTTCAACGACGCATTTGCCTGGCTGCAGCGCAAGGCCATCAAAACGGCTGACTGCCGCCTCTGCCAGCTGCATGACATCCTGCTCGTACTGCGGTGCGCGACGAAAATGCAGCGCAAACGCCATGCCTTTGGCTTCAAGTTGCGTGCCGGGCCACTGCGCCATCGCATTCTCAAGCATGATTTTTAGCGGACGTTCAACGTCGTCCGGCAAGGTCACCCGGTGCAGCTCGCCTGTCGCATCGCGCCGTTCTGCGCCATGAACGCCCGCTGCTGGTGCACGCAGAGGAGCCGCCAGTGCGTCAAGTTGTTCAACGGGTCGACCTGAGACCAGCGCCAGTGCGCCGTGGCATAAAGATGAGAGCCGTTGCAGTTGTGCGACGACATTTTCTGGAATGAAAACGGCATCTGGCTGGGACTGAATCGCTGCCAGCGTGCCATCAACATCAAAAAAGAAGGCATACAGACCGCCGCTCAATGACGGGAATGAGGCATCACTATCTGCCGTCTGGGTCACGTGTCTTCTCCTGTAAATAGGTTCATCATCAGGACATTACAGCAGAGGGATTTCAGCAAGAGGTTGGCTCAAGGCCATATGAAGTAAGGAGAGTGCGTGGTAAAACCCTGCAATTCTATAACGTTATCTCCAAAAACAAACGCGTTTCAATACTGATAAACCCGCTGACTGTCATTGTCGCCACATAAAGTGTAGTCGCTATCTTCTGTTCTGCCAGAAATATGCATTTCCCGTGCCAGCCGTCTCGCTTTAACAGGGTCGTAGAAAATTTCACTTGCATTTCGCGATTACTGGATCGTTTTTGCGCAAATCCAGACGAAACATAAATGTAATAAATGGACCTGTTTAAGGTTTTCCTAATCTTTCACAGGCAGACTCGACAATATTATTGTCGGCAAATATGTCTTGTCTGTTCTGGACGTTTTGAACCCGGCTTTTGCTTCTGGGTTAAATGAATATTCCTCAATTGATAATAAGGGTGATTAATTGTTTTTTCTTATAGCGCATGGCTACCCTCTTTTTCTGATTATTCCTTTTTAAATTGGCGCACTGTCCTTTTTTACTGATTAGATTATTTTTGCCGATGCTGAACGCTGTATTTGCCGAAAGGGATACGTGCTTTACGATAAACGTGCACGTTAACGCGCTTTCTGGCCCTGGCAAATGCGGGCAGGCCGCCGGCGTAAACGCGGTGTCACTCAGGCATTGAGTACGGGATGCCTGTAACAGATATTCGTCGCGCGATGCAAAAGTCGCATTTCCCCGGATTCGATAGGCGGCCTTCTGGTTTTCGGTCAAAATGCTCAACATGCATGTCCTGAGAAATCCCAGTCTGTTGAGGCGGAGGCGCTGCAACCTCTCTTCCAATAACCTGCGCTGGTTGGTAAAGGTCCCCAAAAAACGATTATGAAGATATTGATTGTTGAAGACGATGCCCTGCTCTTACAGGGACTGGTACTGGCGCTGGAAGGTGCAGGCTACGTTTGTGATGGTGTTTCGACGGCGCGTTCCGCAGAAGCGCATCTGGCTAATGGGCTCTATAGCCTGCTGGTTCTGGATATCGGCCTACCAGATGAAGACGGGCTGCATTTGTTGCAACGTCTGCGTCGGCAAAAGCAGATGCAGCCGGTGTTGATCCTGACCGCTCGCGATACCATAGAGGAGCGCATTGCGGGACTGGACGCCGGGGCTGATGACTATTTGATAAAGCCTTTTGCACTGGATGAGTTGCTGGCACGGATTCGTGCGCTGATCAGGCGTCACGTTAATCAGGGTGACTCCCGCGTCGAGGTGGGTAATCTGTCGCTGGATATGACTCACCGCCAGATTCATCTGGACAATACGCTACTGGACCTCACACCAAAAGAGTTCTCCATCCTGTCCCGCCTGATGCTTAAGGCGGGCCATCCGGTTCATCGCGAGTTGCTGTATCAGGACATCTACAACTTTGATAATGAACCTTCCACCAATACGCTTGAAGTTCATATTCATAACCTGCGTGACAAGATTGGCAAAAGCATGATCCGTACGGTGCGCGGTTTCGGCTATGCCTTATCGCCGTCGCGTACAGAAAAAGAGTCGTGATAACCATGAATCCTTATCGCTCTGGCACCACGATGCGCTTTCGGCTGATGCTCACGATTGGCCTGATCATGCTGTTTTTTCAGTTGATCAGCGTTGCGTGGCTCTGGCATGAAAGCAAAGAGCAGGTACAGTTTTTGGTTGAAGCTCATCTGCATAACCGCAATATGGATAAGCACGTTAATAAAGAAGTGCGCGAAGCCATCGTCAGCCTTGCCTTGCCAAGCCTGGTGATGATTACCCTGACGCTGCTGCTGTGCTATCAGGCGGTAAGATGGATTACGCGCCCGCTTTATCAACTGCAGCACGAACTCGAAAGTCGCAGTGAAGTGAATCTGGAACCGATTGTCTTTGAAGACTCGGTGCAGGAGATTGACGCGGTGACGCAGGCTATTAATCGGCTCGTCGCGCGCTTAACCGCCAGTCTGGAACGTGAACGACTCTTCACTGCCGATGTTGCCCATGAGCTGCGGACGCCTTTGGCCGGGCTGCGGTTACATCTTGAGCTGTTACAACGTAATCAGGCGGTCGATACTCAGCCTTTATTACAGCGGCTGGATCAGATGACTGCAAATGTCGCCCAGTTGCTGCAACTCACGCGTGCCGGTCAGCAGTTTACCTCTGGCAGCTACCAGAATGTCGCGATGGTGGATGAGGTGATCCTGCCGATGGAAGCCGAGCTGAGCGCGATGCTTGAGGCGCGTAACCAGACACTCACTCTGGACGTTGAAAACGCTTTCGTGGTTAAAGGCGATGCCATATTGCTCAGGATGCTGCTGCGTAATCTGGTCGAGAACGCCCATCGCTATAGCCCACCCGAAGGCAACATTACGGTTCGGCTTGAAAACGCCACCGGCATGTCGCTGGTTATAGAGGATGAAGGGGCCGGGATTGATGAGAGTATGAGCGGTGAACTGAGCAAAGCGTTTGTGCGCATGGATACGCGCTATGGCGGCATCGGGCTGGGATTGAGTATTGTCAGCCGGATTGTCCAACTGCATAACGGACAATTCCTGCTGGAAAATCGCCCTGACCGCTCAGGCTGCCGCGCCAGGGTAAACTTCGCTGGCGTGCTTTAGCCGTTGAACCAGCAGGCCAGGAAGGCAATCACAGTGCAGACGGTAATCATGGTAGCAAGATATTCGCTGCTGCTGCGCGACGAAACAGAACTGACGGATACGCTAGTGGTTTTCATTGGTCTCTCCGATAACGTTTTATGCAGTATCTCTTCCTTATATTAAGGAAACATTAAACCGCACTGCCCTCAGGTTTCCCTTCAGGCACAGGCAAGCAATCCCTGCTACGCTAAGTCATTCGCCTCACGTCATTTCCTGACCCTGCTACAGGCTGACACGGAGTGAATTGCCTTGTGGCGTTGAAAACGATCGATCCCATCCCCACCTCTTTCCTTCAGACCAGACAGGAGTAACTTTATGGCTATCGAATATGCAGTGATCGCAGGCGGCTGTTTCTGGTGTACAGAAGCGGTATTTAAAGATGTGATCGGCGTTGAGTCAGTGGAAAGTGGTTATACCGGTGGCGAGCGCCCTAATCCGACCTATGAGCAGGTGTGCAGCGGTGCCACCGGCCATGCCGAAGCCATTCGTATTGGTTTTGATCCTGAGAAGGTTAGCTACGGTGATTTGCTGGACATCAGCTTTGCAACCCACGATCCGACCCAGCTTAATCGTCAGGGCAATGACATCGGTACACAGTACCGTTCCGCTATTTTTGTTGAGACGCCGGAGCAGGAAGCAGAAGCCCGGGCGGCCATTGCGCGCGCTCAGCAGGATCACAATGACCCGATCGTGACAACCATTGAGCCGTTAAAAGCATGGTATCCGGCGGAAGGTTATCATCAGGATTATTGGGAAGGTGCCGGTCAGCGCAACGGTTACTGCATGGCGGTGATTCCACCTAAACTGCAAAAGCTGCGTAAGAGTTTTGCTAACCGGGTAAAAAGCGCGCAGTAAGCTTACGCATCCTGGTGAATCTTCCCGACAAATGCGCTGTGCACTGTCGCGTTTTTTGCACTAAAAAACCGACTTTTGCGCAGCCTTAATGCGATTCGTTCAGAGCTTAAGCGAATAGAACAAAAGAGAAAAATAGTGCTTGACCGTTTCAGGCCGACTCCCTATAGTAGCGCCCCGTTGACCCAGCGCGGTCAGCGACAATTTGCGGTGAGGTGTCCGAGTGGCTGAAGGAGCACGCCTGGAAAGTGTGTATACGGCAACGTATCGGGGGTTCGAATCCCCCTCTCACCGCCACATTCAAAGAAGAGTCCAGACTAACCTCTGGACTTTTTTTTTGCATATTCTGCGCTGAGGGGGATGAGAAGCCCCGACCGGGGTTCGACAAAACGGCCCCGCCGTTTTGCATGGCCGCAGGCCACCCGCAGGGCGAGCGCAGCGAGTGAATCCCCCTCTCACCGCCACATTCAAAGAAGAGTCCAGACTAACCTCTGGACTTTTTTTTTGCATATTCTCCGCTGAGGGGGATGAGAAGCCCCGACCGGGGTTCGACAAAACGGCCCGCCGTTTTGCATGGCCGCAAGGCCACCCGCAGGGCGAGCGCAGCGAGTGAATCCCCCTCTCACCGCCACATTCAAAGAAGAGTCCAGACTAACCTCTGGACTTTTTTTTTGCATATTCTGCGCTGAGGGGGATGAGAAGCCCCGACCGGGGTTCGACAAAACGGCCCGCCGTTTTGCATGGCCGCAAGGCCACCCGCAGGGCGAGCGCAGCGAGTGAATCCCCCTCTCACCGCCATCTTCAAAGAAGAGCCTGAACTCACGTTCAGGCTTTTTTTTACCTATTCTCCGCTGAGGGGGATGAGAAGCCCCGACCGGGGTTCGGCGTCTACATACCTTGATGCTTAGAGGTAAAGAGCTCAGGGCCATTATCGCGAAGAAGTTGCAGCATCCGCATCACCGGTGGGCTCGGTGTGATTTCACCTCGCTCCCATTTCGATACGCTATCGACTGTCATGCCAAATGAAAGCGCCACAAGCGATTGCGACATTCCCCAACGCATGCGCACGTCTTTAATTTCAGTTGCCGTCATGGGCTTTACTGCTGCAATACGGGCACGGAGTTCACGATTTTTTGCGCGCTTTGCTATGGACTCCACTTCTTCATCCGTTGCCAGTCCTAACGCGTGAAACGCTTTCGCATCTTCAAGTAGTTCGCTTAATTCGGCGGGTTCAGTTTTCATTACATTTAACCTCTCTGACCATTCCGCTTCTGACGAGCAGGCTCATCACTTCACTGTTTGCACGGAAAAACATTCTTGCCACATCCCTGTAGGTATCCAGCTGATCTTGATCGATTTCCCTGGCGTATTTCCTCGACAAGTTTTTAACCAATCCATCGTAATAAACCAGGTTGGTGCCTTGTCTGAAGAAGATGACCGTTCGCGCGCCGCCACGCTTGCCCTGGCGAAGAGCAAGGCGCTTTTTGATAACGCCACCGCCTAAGTCAGCCTCAAACACGCCAGTAATAACGTCACCTGCTGCGTAACACAGGACGCTGTCTGTCAGACGCGTTTTTTTAAACACTCTGTCAAAACGTTTATGAACATAAAGCGTAAAACCCATGAAAAGTCCCTTTTCGTTATGGCGAGAATTATAGTAATGATTACTACACTTCACAAGCCTGAGGCTCCTGGTCTTACGTCCAAATTGGTCTGAAGCTATTCGTAAAAAAGCAAGAAATCCAATCGGTGCGCATCGCCATTACCGCTGGCCATGAATAACACCCGCCCACGCTATCAGCGATTCAGATTCCCCACTCCCCTGTTCACGCCTTGCGTACGCGAAGTGCGGGCCGCTCCCCAAAAAATTACGCGCTACGAAATGTATCCCCCACCAATACAAAAGGCCTACCGGTCTACCCGGCAGGCCCTTAACACATCCATCCCTTACTTTTTATCCAGCGACCATGTCGCACTGCTGACATCCACCTTCACCGGCAATAATCCAATCTGGGTAAATTTATCCGCCAGTGTCTGCTGCTCTTTAAAGACATCCGGCGTCATTCGCTCGGCCCCTAAAGGCATTCTTGCCAGCGCGCGCTGCCAGACAGGTTGGGGCAGGCCCGTCGAGCCAGACAGAATTTTTGCGGCTTCACCCTGATTTTTATTGGCCCAGCTGCTCAGCTTTTCAAGTTCTGAAAGAACCTGTTTTGCGGTGCCGGGATGACCGTCAGCAAATTTGCGACTGGCCAGATAAAAAGTGTAGTGCGGCACCAGGCCTTCGGCATTTTTGAGCAGCCGCGCTCCAGCGTTGGTTTCCACTTCCGCCAGGTAAGGGTCCCAGATGACCCATGCATCCACGGCGCCACGCTGGAATGCGGCTCGCGCATCAGCCGGAGGAAGATAAACCGGCGTGATGTTTTTGTAGCTCAGCCCCGCCTGCTCCAGGGCTGATACCAGCAAATAGTTCACATCCGATCCCTTGTTCAGGGCGACGCGCTTGCCTTTTAAATCCTTGACACTTTTTATCGTCGAATCCGCGGGCACCACAATGGCTTCGGTTTGTGGATTCGCCGGTGAGTGCCCCAGATAAACCAGGTCAGCCTGTGCGGCCTGCGCAAAGGTTGGCGGCGCATCACCGGTTGCGGCCAGATCGATACTGCCAATGTTGAGCCCTTCCAGCATTTGCGGGCCTGCCGGAAACTCCACCCAGTGCACCGCAATCCCCTGCTTTTTGAATTCGCTGTCCAGCGTGCCACGGTATTTGAGTAAGGCAAAAATATTGGCCTTCTGAAAACCGATATTCACCACGTTGAGCTTTTCTTCTGCCTGTGCCGTCACGATAGTGCCAATGTGCGCGACCGCAAGCAGCGCGCTAAATAAGATTTTTTTCATGTCTCTTTCCTGAGTGGTGTTGTCATCAGCGCAACATAACAAATCAGGCGCAAACGGCTTAATGCGTAAAACGTCTATCTTTAGTCATAAAACGTCATTGCGGCCATACCCTGTCACGCACGTTAATCGCTCGGGGAAACAGGCCGAGCGCATAAAAGCGATCGGCGATTCTCTGCTGCTCACGAATGATCGCCAGGTTCATCGACTGCGTTTGATGGTTTCGCCGGGCTAACGCACGTCGCAGCGCGCTATCGGACATGCCCAGCTCTCCGGCCAGCAGCCCGGCGGCCTCTTGCGGGTACGCATCAATGTAGCGTCCTGTCTGCTCCAGGGCGGTCATCAATATCTGCAGCAGGTCTGGCGAATGGTTCGCGAAGTGATGGTCCGCAAGGTAGAACTGATGGTTATTCACTCGCCCGACACCGTCGGCAATGACCCGAAGCTGATCCCCGCTTTCCGCCTCGCTCAGCAAAGGGTCCCACATCATCCATGCATCAACGGCATTCAGATCGCTGGGCGTTAAGGGATATTTAGGCGGTGCATAAACAATCCGCACGTCCTCCGGCGTCAACCCCGCCTCATCCAGGATTTGCAGTAGCAGAAAATGGACGTTGGAACCTTTATTCACCGCAATACGTCTGCCCTTTAAATCGGCAATCTGGTTTATTGGGCTGTGCTTTGCCACCAGCAGCGCCACGCTTTGCGGCGCGGGCGGTTCCCAGGCAACATAAACCAGTGCGCAGTGACTGGCCTGGGCAAACAAAGGTGGCACTTCACCCGTGGTGCCAAAATCTATTTCCCGGTGGCTCAGCGCGTGTAACAACTGAGGCCCGGCGGGAAACTCGCTCCACAGGACACTGACGTTTTGCCCGGCCAGCTGCTGTTCAAGTTGCTGGCGCGCTTTGAGGATGCCAAGGTTGCCGAACTTTTGATAACCGATACGCAACTCGCGCTCCTGCGCAACGGCCGTTGAAGCGGTGCGGGGGCTTGACGTCAGGCTACGGCGCGGCTTGATGATACCGAAATGGCCAAGGTGGGTACGCAGGCTGTTACGGCTGATTCCCAGCAGCGCCGCGGCCTGTAACTGGTTGCCCTGGCTCAGTTCATAGGCATTTCTGACCAGCGCCTCGATGACGCGGGGATAAAGTGGCGACTCGCTGCACTGGATCTGCTGGCGAATAAACGCATCAAGCGCATCCTGCTTTTGTACCTGTCCCGCGCCCGTCACCGTGCCCAGCCGCAGCTGCTGGGGTTCTATCTGCGGTGTTTCGCAGAGCAACACCGCGTTGTGCAATGTATTTTCCAGCTCCCGTATGTTCCCCGGCCAGGAATAGGCTTTGAGCGTTTCCATCGCCTCGTCGCTCAGACGCAACTGCGGTCGCCCCAGTCGGCGCGCATACCGTTGCAGAAAATAGTCTGCCAGAACCGGGATATCCTCAGACCGCTGGCGCAGCGGAGGCAAGGCAACGCTGGCGACGTTAAGCCGGTAGTAGAGATCTTCGCGAAACCGCCGCTCGGCTATCGCCGTTGTCAGATCGCGGTTCGTCGCGGCAATAACCCGGACATCAACCTTCACAGCCTGAGAAGAGCCCACTCGGGTAATTTCCCTTTCCTGTAACACGCGAAGCAGTTTGACCTGAAGGGGCAGACTGAGTTCGCCGATTTCATCCAGCAGTAACGTTCCGCCCTGCGCGGCCTCAAACCAGCCACGATGGCGGTCGGTTGCCCCGGTAAACGCTCCCTTTTCATGACCAAAGAGTTCAGACTCGGCCAGGCTCTCCGTCAGCGCACCGCAGTTAACCGCCATAAAGGGCGCATGCCGACACTGGCTGTGATGATGCAGATAGCGCGCCATTACCTCTTTGCCGGTACCCGTTTCACCGATGATCAAGACGGTGGCGTCCGTGGGTGCCAGCTGATCCAGAATATGCCTGAACGCCAGGGAAGCGGGGTCAATTAAATCGGGGCCAGCGTGCTGCATAGCGCATTCCTGCAGAGTGAGTGAACGCTAAACATATCCCTTGTTGCGGTCAGAAACGAGCCGCTGCCGGTCGTGAATTGCTGCAAACGCAACAACAGCTGTCACACATTGCTGCATTTGCAGCAGTCATTACCACACCGATGAAAATCCATCTTATTGATATTAATAGATAAAAAATACAATACCGGTTGGCACGCATTCTGCTTAAGGCTATATAACCGAAAATGAATTTTCTAATTACCAATTTCAAATATCGTTATAAAGGAATCTGCTAATGCGTGATGCCGCTGAAAAAAACATTAATCTTTTTTGGTTCTTACCGACCCATGGCGACGGGCGTTATCTGGGAACCACCCAGGGCGGCAGAGCGGTAGATCTGCCCTATCTGCAACAGGTTGCCCTTGCCGCCGATAATCTGGGATTTTACGGCGTACTGATTCCGACCGGGAAAAGCTGTGAGGACGCCTGGCTGGTTGCCTCGGCGCTGGCTCCGATAACCAAACAGCTTCGTTATCTGGTGGCCGTCCGACCGGGTTTACAACCACCGAGCCTGGCCGCACGCATGGCTGCAACGCTGGATCGTCTGTCTGAAGGACGTTTACTTATTAATGTGGTGACGGGCGGTGACCCGGTAGAAAACAAAGGCGACGGCATTTTTCTCAGCCACGCCGAACGTTATCAGGTCACTCGTGAGTTTCTTGATGTCTATTCCCGTCTGCTTAAAGGGGAAAAGGTGGATTATCACGGGGAACATATTCACGTTGAAGGCGCTGAGATCCTCTTTCCCCCGGTTCAGGCCGAAGGCCCGCCCCTTTATTTTGGCGGCTCCTCGGATGAAGCCGTTGAGGTTGCAGCCAGCCAGGTTGATACCTATCTGACATGGGGCGAGCCGGTAGACCAGGTTGCCGCTAAACTGGAAGGGGTGCGCAAGCGCGCCGAGGAACGTGGCCGGACGCTCTCCTACGGCATTCGTCTGCACGTGATCGTGCGGGAAACCGAGGAAGAGGCCTGGGCCGCAGCCGATAAGTTGATCGCGCACCTGGATGAAGAAACCATTGCCGCAGCACAGAAAATCTTTGCCCGCATGGACTCGACCGGTCAGGCCCGCATGAGCGCCCTGCACGGCGGTTCACGTGATGGACTGCGCATCGGGCCCAACTTATGGGCTGGCGTCGGCCTGGTGCGGGGCGGCGCAGGCACTGCGCTGGTGGGTAATCCGCAACAGGTGGCGGAACGGATACGGGAATATCAGGCGCTGGGCATTGATAACTTTATTCTGTCCGGTTATCCGCATCTTGAAGAAGCACACCGGGTTGCCGATTTACTGATGCCGCTGTTGCCGCTTTCCACCCAGGCCGATAAAAAGCAGCGCAGTGTGAATACCGGTCCTTTCGGCGAAACCATCGGGGGCGATCGTCGTCCCGAAAAACAGGCCAGTGCGAGCTAATCAGAGAGGCAGTGTATGTCCGAGCAGCATATTGTCATCGTTGGTGGCGGATTCAGTGGAACGGCGCTGGCCGTTCATTTGGGTCGTCTCGGCAGTTCAGGATTGCGCGTGACGGTTATCGAACCCCGGGCGCAGCTGGCTCAGGGCGTTGCCTACTCGACCACCGATCCGGCCCATCGCATTAATGTGCCCGCCTCGCGTATGCAATTAGCCGGTGATGAAGAAGGCAGTTTTGACCGCTGGTTCCGTGCTTCCAGTGCGTTTATCCGTGATTCGGCTGCCCACTGGCATGACGGCAATGTCTATCCTCAACGCAGGCAGTTTGCACACTGGGTGAATCAGCAGTTTGAGGCGGTAAAGGCGCATTCCCCGGTCGGGCTGGTACATGTGCAGGACCGCGCCGTAGCCTTGCGGCAAGGCACAGTCAGCACCGCATCCGGCAAGCGTATTCAGGCGGATATCGTGGTGCTGGCGATCAGTCATCCCGCGCCCCAGCTTCCCGCAGCCTTAACACCGCTGGCAAATCATCCAGGGCTTATCGCCAATCCCTGGCGGCATCAAGCCCTGTCACAGATTGCGCCTGACGACCGTGTCGCGATTGTCGGGTCGGGCTTAACCATGTCCGACATGGTTGCTACGCTTGAACGGCAGGGACATCGTGGCCCTGTCACCGTCTTTTCCCGGCGCGGGCAGCTTCCCCGGCCCAATCTGAGTGAGGCAAACCTCAGTTGGCAGTTTGATGGTGATCTTACCGCCCCCTTGAGCACCCGCGCCTGGCTACGGCGAATAAGGCAGGACATCCGCCAGGCCGAAGCAAAATCGATTCCCTGGCAGGTGGTGTTTGATGAGGTCAGGCGCAAGGGCCAGGCGATTTGGCAGCGCCTGCCGTTGAGTGAACAACGCCGCTTTCTGCGGCATCTGCGGCCATGGTGGGACGTACACCGCTATCGCATCGCGCCTCAGGTCGGACAGGTCTTAGAGGACCGACAACGCCGTGGTGAATTATGCGTGCTCGCCGCGCGGCTGACTGTAGCTGAAGCCCTACCGTCCGCCCTTCAGCTTACTCTGCAACCCCGTTCTGGCAATGCAGTGATGCTGGAGGTGGAGCGGGTCATCGTGACCACTGGTCCTGCACATGGTGCTTTAACAGAGCGCGAAGCACTGTTAAAACAGCTTTCCGACGACGGCGTTATCCAGCCCGATCCGCTGGCGCTGGGAATACATGTCAATGCGCAGTCACAGACGCTCAACCTTCAGGGCCAGCCTAACCCCTATCTTTATGTGGTCGGCCCCGCGGCGCGCGGGCGTTTTGGCGAACTGATGGGCCTGCCCCAGGTTGCCACACATGCTGAATCCGTCGCCCGCCAGTTGCTGAACCTCACCGCCGAAACGCTAAATGAGCGATGTCCCCTTTCGCTGACTGACTGACTCACCCCTTTTCTTCACCATCCCAATAAAGTGGGCGGCCTGACAGTGCCGCATCCGCTCAGGAGTTTGCTATGCCTAAACAACGTGAAATTCGCTTAAATGCGTTTGATATGAACTGTGTTGGTCATCAGTCCCCTGGCCTGTGGGCGCATCCCCGCGACCGCTCATGGCAATACAAAGATCTGGAGTACTGGACGGACTTAGCGGTGCTGCTGGAACGCGGTAAATTCGATGGCCTGTTTATTGCCGACGTACTGGGTATTTATGATGTGTTCAACGGCAATAATGATGCGGCCATTCGCAGTGCGGCCCAGGTGCCGGTGAATGATCCCCTGGCCCTGATTACGCCAATGGCGATGGTCACAAAACACCTCGGTTTTGGCCTGACCGCATCGCTCTCTTTTGAGCACCCCTATCCGTTTGCCCGGCGCATGTCGACGCTGGACCATCTGACCAAAGGTCGGGTCGGCTGGAATATCGTCACCTCCTACCTGGAAAGCGGCGCCCGCAATCTGGGTCAGGCCACGCAAACCAGCCACGATGCCCGCTATGATTACGCCGACGAATATCTGCAGGTGGTTTACAAACTGCTGGAAGGCAGTTGGGAGGAGGATGCCGTCATACGCGATCGCCAGCGCCATATTTTCAGCGATCCCAGCAAGGTGCATCCCATCAATCACCAGGGAACCTTTTTCCAGGTGCCGGGCATTCATCTGTGTGAACCTTCGCCGCAGCGCACGCCAGTGCTTTATCAGGCAGGCGCATCCAGCCGCGGTAAAGCCTTCGCCGCGCAGCACGCCGAATGCGTGTTTGTCGCCGCGCCGTCTAAAGTGCTGTTAAAGAAAACGGTGGCCGATATTCGACGTCGCGCAGAGGAAGCCGGTCGCGATCCACGCAGTATTTTGATTTTCAATATGCAAACGGTGATTGTGGGGGAAACCGACAACGTCGCCCGGGCTAAATGGCAGGATTACAAACGCTATGTCAGCCATGAAGGGGCACTGGCGCTGATCTCCGGCTGGACCGGCATCGATTTCAGTCAGTACCAACCCGATCAGGTGTTTAAGCATCTGCATACCGATGCGATTCAGTCCGTTGTGGAGAGCTTTTCCACTGCCGATCCGCAACGTGAATGGACCGTACAAAATATGGCTGAATGGGTCGGCATCGGCGGCTTTGGGCCTCTGCTGGTCGGCAGCACTGAAACCGTTGCCGATGAATTACAAAGCTGGGTAGAGGAAACCGATGTTGATGGCTTTAATCTGGCCTATGCCGTTACGCATGAAACCTTTGCTGATGTCGTCGATTTGCTGGTGCCGGAACTGCAAAAACGGGGCGTTTATAAACAGGATTATCAACCTGGTACGCTGAGAGAGAAGCTCTTTGGCCAGGGCGCGCGCCTTGAGCATCCGCACCCGGGCGCTGGCTATCGACGCACCACGTCGGAATCGGGTCTGATTGTCCCGGCGGAGGCATCATGATGAGGTTTGTCCCGCCGCCTGAGGTCTGTCCATCTGGCCTGTCAGCCTCTGGTCAGGCCTGAACTATTTCCTCTGACGCTCTCTTTTCACCGGATGCGCGATAACGCTTCCGGTGTTTCTCATGCCAAAAATAAATTAAATAACTTATTGAATTTAAAATAATAGTTATGACTTTTTGTTGTTTGTTTACGGCTCAATTCCTTCATATAAAGGCATTACCTGTACAGACAATAACGAGGACAACATGAGCACACTGAATATTGATGAGGAGGCGGCGATCCCCGCCTCGCCTCACTCCACGCCTATTCGCTCCGTCAGTGATGTCGCGAAACTGATTAATACCCAAAATGAGAAAAACAGCTATGCACGCTGGATAGTGTTTCTGGCGCTGGGCGGTGTATTTCTGGATGCCTACGATCTGACGACCCTGTCTTACGGCATTGATGATGTGGTGAAAGCATTTAGCTTAACGCCCACGTTAACCGGATTAGTCACGTCATCCATTATGATTGGCACGATTTTGGGCAATCTGATCGGTGGATGGCTGACCGATAAATATGGTCGCTATTCCGTGTTTATGGCTGACATGCTTTTCTTTGTGGTGTCCGCCATTGCAGCCGGTCTGGCACCTAACGTCTGGGTACTGATTGGCGCGCGCTTTCTGATGGGCATTGGTGTGGGCATTGATTTGCCTGTGGCGATGGCTTACCTGGCTGAATTTTCGAAATTCTCCGGCAAAGGCAATAAAGCGTCCCGTCTGGCAGCCTGGTGCCCGATGTGGTACGCCGCCTCCTCGGTGTGCTTTCTGATTATCTTCGCCCTTTATTTTCTGTTACCGGCGCAGCACCTTGACTGGTTATGGCGTGCCTCGCTGTTGTTTGGTGCCGTGCCTGCTCTGCTTATCATTGCCGTACGCAGTAAGTTTATGAACGAATCCCCACTGTGGGCGGCGAACCAGGGTGATTTAAGCGGTGCAGTGCGTATCCTGCGCGATTCGTACGGCATCCGCGCACATGAAGACACCAGTATTCCTGCGGCAACAAAACCAGCCGCACCGGCGGTCAGTTTTCGCGTGTTATTCCAGAAACCTTATCGGGAGCGCACCGTGGTGGCAGCGGTGATGAACGCCTGTATTTCGTTTGAATACACCGCGATTGCCTTTTTTCTGCCCTCCATTCTGGCGCAATTTCTGGGGGCGGGCATCTTCGAAACCATTTCCGCCTCGCTGGGACTCAACGCGCTGTTTGCCTTTACCGGCGGCCTGCTTGGCATGCGTTTGGCCTGGAAATTTCCGTCACGCCATGTCGCCATTGCCGGATTTGCCCTGCAGTTTATTGCCCTCACCTCACTGGCCTTGATTGGCCATCCCGATGCGACAACCGGCGTGGTGTTTGCCATTTTGATGCTGGGACTGTGGTTGTTTGCTGAGGGCTTTGGACCGGGCGCGCAGTTAATGATCTATCCCGCACTTTCCTATCCCACACATATTCGTGCCACTGGCGTCGGTTTTAGTCGTTCCATCTCGGGCATCGGAAGCGCCCTGGCGCTGTTCATCCTGCCCATCCTGCAGGCGGCTTATGGCACCAACATGTTCTGGATTGTTTCACTGGCCGCCATTATTCCCATCATTTTCTTGTTAGTGGTCCGTTTTGAGCCGACTCGCCAGGATATTGATGACCCGTCAACACACGGAGAACACCATGTCTGAACCTGATTACACCTTACTGGCCGCGCGTTTTCGCCCCCTTTTCGCCCGTATCGCCGAAGGCGCCGTCGAGCGTGAACGTGACCGTACGCTGCTGCATGAGCCTTTGCGCTGGCTGAAGGCGGCGGGCTTTGGCACGCTGCGTATTCCTCAGGCACACGGCGGTTTTGGCGCGTCCCTGCCTCAGTTGTTCCGCTTACTGACCGAACTGGCCGAGGCCGATTCCAACCTGCCGCAGGCGCTGCGTGCCCATATGGCCTTTGTCGAGGATCGCCTTAATCAACCCGACAGTGACGATCGCCAACGCTGGTTTCGTCGTTTTATCGACGGCGATATCGTTGGCAGCGGCTGGAGTGAAACAGGCAGCGTCAAGTTGGGAGACGTCAACACCCGCGTGTCTCCTACCGACAAAGGCTGGCAGCTCAATGGTGAGAAGTTTTACAGCACCGGCTCGTTGTATGCCGACTGGATCGATGTTTACGCTAAGCGCACTGACAATCAGCGTGATGTGATTGCGGTAGTCAGTACACATCAGGATGCGGTGGCGCGGGACGATGACTGGGACGGATTTGGCCAACGCCTGACGGGTAGCGGTACGACGCGCTTTCGCGAGGCCTGGGTTGAGCCTGCGCACGTCTATGATTTCAGTGAGCGCTTTCGCTATCAAACCGCCTTCTATCAGCATGTTTTACTGGCGACGCTGGCCGGTATTGGGCGGGCCATTGTTCGCGATGTGTCACAGGGCGTGGCAAGCAGAAAGCGAATCTACAGCCACGGTAATGCCCGACAGGTTAGCCAGGATGTGCAGGTTTTACAGGTCGTGGGGCAGATAAGCAGTTGGGTGTGGGCAACTGATGCCGCCGTGCAGCAGGCAACGCATGCGCTACAGCTGGCTTTTGATGCGCACATTCAGGGACGGGACGAAAAACAGATTCATGCGGCCAACGTGCAGGCCGAAGTGGAGGCGGCTAAGGCTCAGGTGGTGGCCGTTGACTGGATTACGCGCGCAGCAAGCGAGCTGTTTAACGCCCTTGGCGCATCAGATACGCGCGTCAGTAAAGCCCTGGATCGACACTGGCGCAATGCCCGTACTATTGGTTCGCATAATCCGGTGATCTACAAGAGCCGCAACGTGGGTGACTGGGAGGTAAACCAACGTGATCCGACCTTTATCTGGCAGATTGGTGGCGGCGAATAACGCGCCGGGCGAATATAAAAAACCCGGCCGAAGCCGGGTTTTGGTCGCTACATGGCTCAATCGAACGCTAGCTGTAAGCATGCAAAGTGCGCTGACACAGCGCGGAACGCACGCAATCCTCTTTGCCGAAACGGACAATGCCCACCATCTCGTCCTCTTCGAAACGCGCCAGCGCGTCTGCGAGACCAGAAGGCACCCCAGCGGGCAAATCGCACTGGGTTATATCGCCGTTAACAATCACCGTGACATTTTCGCCAAGGCGGGTCAGAAACATTTTCATCTGCGCAGCTGTCACGTTCTGCGCTTCATCCAGAATCACAACCGCATTTTCAAAAGTACGACCACGCATATAAGCAAAGGGAGCGATTTCGACTTTGCCGATTTCGGGCCGCAGACAATATTGCATAAAGGATGCGCCAAGACGTTTAACCAGAATGTCGTAAACCGGGCGGAAATAAGGGGCGAACTTTTCTGAGATATCCCCGGGAAGGAATCCCAGATCTTCATCCGCCTGCAGCACCGGGCGCGTAACGATAATCCTGTCGATATCCTTATGAATCAGGGCCTCTGCCGCTTTCGCAGCACTAATCCAGGTTTTGCCGCAGCCCGCTTCACCGGTGGCGAAGATAAGCTGTTTTGATTCTATGGCGTTAAGATAGTGCGCCTGAGCTTCATTTCGGGCTTCAATCGGTGCCCGGTCACGCACATCGCGCGCCATGCCAATCGAGTCCAACCCACCCATTTGCACCAGCGAAGTGACCGATTCTTCTTCACGCTGACGATGACTGCGGGAGTCATTACGAAGCACTCGTCTTGCTTCTCGACGCGCTTTGATCACTGCTTTCTGTCTTCCCATAGTGGCACCTTACAGTTGGTTTCATTTCCCGCTCAGGCAACAAGCCCGATGCGATTACGTGAACGCTTTAGAGGTTTCAGTTGGCTTCCTTTAGAGCCGTGACAGGCCATGACGATTGATATCCGGCAGCAAAACAGCCTTGCCGTTTACCGGTAAAAAAGGAATGAGGTTGAAGAGAGAAAACACGTTGAGGTGTAAAAGCGATTGAGGAAGAAACGTCCTCACGGGAAAGTGCGATATTGTTTACTGCTGTACGGCTGTAAAAACATCTATCCATGCGCGAACTCCAGTGTGAGACATCAACACGCCCGATTACGCTTTCATAGTAAAGTGAACCATCTTATTGGTATTTTGCAACAGTATTTTCACTTTAATGAAAAATAAATATTCAACCGACCGTTAACACTGACCTTACTTAAATTAAATTACGCTTGTATTACAGTGTGTTAGTTTATTTGTCGTCAGGTGAACAAACGTTAAAAACGGAGCGCTAAAAAAACAGGCTGGAGAGGAAACGGACGGGCGGGGAGACGGCATCCTGTGCTGTCACACACAACATGCCGTGACTAAAATTTAATCAACTCTCGAGTAAGGACTGGCCTAAATAATGTTTTTCACTGATAACGCCGGGTAATACAAAAAAGTAACCTCCGCCAAACGGACGTATATACTCTTCCAGCGCCTCACCGTTCAGACGATTTTGTACGGTAAGAAAGCCTAATTCTAAATCATGCTGATAACAAACAAACAGCAATCCCATTTCCAACTGGCCCGACGCTGAAATACCCGCTGAATAACTGTATCCACGGCGCAGCATCAAACTGCTTTCGGTTGCTGCGGTGCGTGGGTTCGCCAGACGAATATGCGCATCCAGCGCAATAATGTCGCCATCAGGGTCCTTGCGATAATCCGGCACGTCGTGCTCGTTCTGCATGCCCAGCGGTGCGCCACTCAGTTTCTCTCGGCCAAAAATCGTTTGTTGCTCACCTAACGGCGTGCGATCCCACATTTCAACATGAAAGCGGATCAACCTTACGGCCTGATAACTGCCGTGACGCGCCCACTCAGGTTCGGCCTGTTCTTCTGTTACCCACAGCAGCTTATCCATCAACGCCGTGTTATGCGTGTCCGGGTTAGCCGTGCCGTCTTTGAAGCCCAGCAGATTGATCGGCGTTTCTTTGCCCGCGCTGCGTGCGGCGTGATCGGAAATAAACCCCTCCCGACGCCAGCGAATGCCTAACAGATCGGGCGTGTGTTTGACCACATCACGCAGCGCATGAATCACCGTGTCCTGCGTGTTCGCACAGATTTGCAGCAGCAGATCGCCGTGGCACTGATTTGCATCCAACGCGTCATTAGGGAAACGCGTCATTGTCTGCAGTTTCACCGGTTTCAGCGCCGACAGGCCAAACCGCGCATCAAACAGCGAGTGGCCGACCGAAACGGTCATGGTCAGATTATCCGGGGCAATCTCTGCCCCGAGAATGCCTGAGTCGAGCGGCGGCAACTGCGGGTTGGTCACTGCGGGTGCCATGCCGCCCCGGGTCAGAAAGGCGATGCGCTGCGTCAGCAACCGGAACAAACGCTGCAGTTCCTGCTTGTCGCTGGTCAGCACATCGAACGCCACCAGCATCATCGACGCCTGCTGCGGCGTCGTAATGCCAGCCTGGTGCATGCCATAAAACGGCTGCGTCTGCTGGCGCGCGTTCGGCGTCACTGTGCCCGGCGAAAAGCTGTCGGGATTCTCGGCGGCCCCGGCATGAAACGGGCATCCGGCACTGACGGCCGCCGCGCCACCGAGCATCCCCAGGCCTTTCAAGAGACGGCGACGCGATGGCTGGGTCAACTCCTGATCCTTATCCATGATTAATCCAGGCCTAAGGTGCCACGCAGCAGGGAAAGATCTTCAGCCAGGGCGGTGATCGGGCCCTTCAAGGCGGTGCGGTCGGCAGGTGTCAGTTTTTCGTAAGATTCATACCCCTGACCGCTGCGGTATTTATCCAGGATCGCGTCAACTTTAGCGAAATTCGCATCCACTTTCGCCAGAAGCTGGGGATTCGCCTGCTTCAGAACAGGACGCAACAGCTCGACAATTTTTTGCGCGCCATCGACGTTAGCCCGGAAATCCCACAAGTCGGTGCGGCTGTACCGATCTTCCTCTCCAGAGATTTTGCTGGAGGCCACTTCTTCGATAAGCCCCGCCGCGCCACCGACCACTTTTGCCGGTGGGAAGGCCAGCTCGCTGACGCGTTTTTGCAGATCGTGCACGTCGTTGTTCAACTGTTCGGCATAGCCCGCCATATCTTTGGTGCTGTTATCAGCAAACAGGGCTTTTTCCAGACGGTGGAAACCGGTGAATTTCGGATCTTGCGCTTTTTTCTCATAATCATCTTCACGGGCGTCGATGCGACCATCCAGATCGGAGAACAGCTCAGCGATGGGTTCTATACGTTCATAGTGCTGGCGCGTCGGCGCAAACAGCGCTTTGGCTTTTTCTACATCCCCGGCTTTCACCGCGTCAGTAAAGGCCTGGGTGCCCGTCACCAACTGATTCACTTCATCAGTCACATAGGCTTTATAAGCGTTGATCGGGCCGGCCAGTTGCATCAGTTCGGTCTTCCCTTTCTGCGCACTTTTGCCGCCGCTGCCCTGCACAATCAACTTACCTTTCGGGTTGGTCAGCAGGCCACAGGTCATTTCATATTCACCAGCTTCGAGATTGGCGGTCAGTTTTTGACTGAAACCCGGTGCAATATTTTCGCGCTCCTCAACCACCATCACACCTTTGAGGATTTCCCATTCCAGCGCTTTTTGACTGTTATTTTTGATTAAAAACTGAGTCTTACCCGCCTGAACCGTCAGCGACACAGGCTCGCACTGCTTGTCAGTGACACTCACGCTAACCTGTGGGATCGCAGCGGCCAGCGTAGAACCGGAAACCGCCAGCAGCGAAGCCAGCACCGCATTACGGCGAAAACGCATCATCATATTTTTCCCTATAAAGTCAGAGGCGCGGCGAACGCGCCAGGTAAACGCGTTAGCGCGCAGCGGCTGAGGTTTCAGCGCGTGCAGGCATAACAAACAGTAATAACGCGGGAATCAAATAAAGCAGCCAGACGGCCACCTCACTGATGCTGGGGGCTTCCTGATAGCCCAGAATGCCCTCCAGCAGCGTGCCAAACAGCGAGTGCGTCGATAAGGTATTACTCATATCGAACGCCACCTGCTGAAAATGGTTCCACAGACCAGCCTCATGAAAGGCGCGGATAGCGCCTGCCGCCAGCCCTGCAGCAACAAACAGAATGAAAATACTGGTCCAACGGAAAAAGTGCGCCATGTTGAGGCGCACGCCGCCCCAGTAGATCGCCATGCCCAGCAACACGGCAGTGGCTAACCCAAGCAGAGCACCCAGCGGCGGTGCGTAACCCACATCCTGCGTGAAGGCGGCCAGCAAAAAGAACACCGATTCCAGCCCTTCTCGCGCCACGGCCAGGAAGACCATCAGGACCAGCGCCAGACCGCCCCCGGCGGATTTCTGCAAGGCCTGATCAACCGCCTGCTCCAGTTCCCGTTTGATATTGCGCGCTACCCGGCGCATCCAGAACACCATAGAGGTCAGGATGACGACCGCAACCACCGCCACAATACCTTCAAACAGCTCTTGCTGTTTCTGGGGAAACTCGCCCGTGGTCTGGTTAATAAAGATGCCCAACGCCAGGCAAAGCGCGGCGGCAATAAACACGCCCGCCCACATGGCCGGAAACCATTGTGTGCGCTGCGTCCGTTTCAGGTAGCTGGCGATGAGGCTGACGATAAGTGCCGCCTCCAGACCTTCACGCAGCATGATGAGAAAAGGAACAAACATCGCCAACCTCTTAAATGTTAAGCAGCGTCAATAAGACGTAAATTTACGTAAAAACGAACGATACCGATTATCATTACCACTCAGAAAAAAACAAGTTCCTTGGTGAAATAATTTCGTAACTGTCTGTGCCAAATGCCAGGCAAAAAAAAGCCCGCCCTCAATAAGGCAGGCTTTTTCAACACGTAACGCGTTTTATTTGGTCAGGAATTCAGCCTCGGCAGCCTCAAAGCGTTCGACGGCCTGCGCTGAGGGTTCACGACTCACCAGGCTAAAGATCACGATGGCGATACTCGCAAAGATAAAGCCCGGAATGATTTCATACAGTCCCAGCCAGCCATACTGTTTCCACACCAGCACCGTTACCGCCCCCACAATCATGCCCGCCAGCGCACCGTTGCGGTTCATGCGTTTCCAGCAGACGCCAAACAGGACCACCGGTCCGAATGCCGCGCCAAATCCGGCCCATGCATAGCTGACCAGGCCTAAAACCCGGTTCTCCGGGTTAGACGCCAGTGCGATAGCAATTAATGCCACCAACAGCACCATCAGACGGCCGACCCATACCAGCTCTTTCTGACTCGCATTTTTGCGTAAAAAGCCTTTGTAGAGATCTTCCGTCAGCGCACTGGAACAGACCAGCAGCTGACAGCTGAGCGTGGACATGACCGCCGCCAGAATCGCAGAAAGTAAGATGCCCGCAATCCAGGGATTAAACAGGATGCGCGCCAGCTCAATAAACACACGTTCACCATTCTGCGAAACGCCTGCGGCCTGAGAAGGGTTGTTCTGGAAATAGGCGATACCAAAGAAACCGACGGCTACCGCACCTGCCAGACAGAGAATCATCCAGGTCATACCGATACGGCGCGCGGTGCGAATAGATCGATGTGAGTCCGCCGCCATAAAACGCGCCAGAATATGGGGCTGACCAAAATAGCCCAGGCCCCAGCCCAATAACGACAGCACGGCAACCACATTCAGCCCTTTAAACATATCCAGGTTTTCAGCGCCTTTGGCCTGAATAACCGCCACGGAATCGCTCCAGCCACCCACGGCAATCACCACGAACACAGGCGTCAGAATCAGCGCGAAAATCATCAGGCTGGCCTGGACCGTATCCGTCCAACTCACGGCCAGGAATCCGCCCACCAGGGTATAGAGAATCGTGGCGGCCGCACCGGCCCACAAAGCCGTGGCGTAATCCATCCCGAAGGTACTTTCAAACAGGCGAGCGCCCGCAACCACACCTGACGCGCAGTAGATGGTGAAAAACACCAGGATCACCACCGCAGAAATCACCCGCAAAATTTTGCTGCGATCTTCAAAGCGGCTGGTAAAGAAGTCTGGCAGCGTCAGGGCGTTATCATGGTGCTCTGTCTGGACACGTAACCGCCCCGCCACGATTTTCCAGTTAAACCATGCCCCGATAATCAGGCCAATGGCGATCCAGCTTTCAGAGATACCGGAAAGAAAAATGGCACCGGGCAATCCCATCAACAACCATCCACTCATATCAGAGGCACCGGCTGACAGCGCGGTTACGACACTGCCCAGACTGCGGCCACCCAATATATAGTCGTCGAAGTTTTTGGTTGAGCGCCAGGCGATAAAACCGATGAGCACCATCCCGAGGATATAAATTAAAAAGGTCACCAACATTGGCGTACTTACTGTCATTTGTTTCTCCGTTATTATCCGATCTCTTAAGAGAAATCTTTTTCCTGAACCATCGGAACGTGACGGCGTCAGGGTAGTACCGCATCAAGAGAAAGCGATTTCCCTTAAGGCGCGGTATCCTGCCGTAAAGGCACGGCGCACACAATGCATTTAACACATCCGTCACATTGGTTTCACCTCCCAGGCCTTTTTAAATGTTCACAGGTTGCGCCCGCTCACAATTAAGTTGCACCTTTGCATCCCTTTCAGCCTTTATCTTGAATGGGGTTACAACCTTGGCGAGTTTCTTGCAGCAAGATTTGTGCCGCTTTTAAATGTTAATAATGAAAGGGGTTTCAAAGTGTGCAACTGAGGTCACATTTAACACGGTTGCACAAAGTTGCAACATGGGTAATAGTGCAGCCCATGCTCTGGTCAAAACCGTTTTAAGGATGAGAAAATCATGGGAACAACCACCATGGGGGTGAAGCTGGATGAAGCCACCCGCAGCCGCATTAAACTGGCGGCACAGAAAATTGATCGCACGCCGCACTGGCTGATTAAACAGGCGATCTTTAATTATCTGACCCAGTTAGAAGCGGGTGAGACGGTGGAAGAGATTCCATTGCAGCTGAGCGATGCGGCCGCCGATGAGCTTGCCCCGGAAGAGATGGTTCAGCCCTTCCTTGAATTCGCAGAAAACATTCTGCCTCAGTCGGTTGCCCGCTCGGCGGTGACCGCCGCGTGGCGTCGTCCAGAGACCGATGCCGTTCCCATGTTGCTTGAGCAAGCCCGTCTTCCGGCCGCGCTGGCAGAAAAAACCCATCAGCTGGCGTACGCGCTGGCCGACAAACTGAGGCACCAAAAAGGGGCAACCGGCCGCGCTGGCATGGTGCAGAGCCTGCTGCAGGAGTTCTCCCTCTCCTCTCAGGAAGGCGTAGCGTTAATGTGCCTGGCCGAAGCCTTGTTACGTATTCCCGACAAACCGACCCGCGATGCGCTTATCCGTGACAAAATCAGCAACGGCAACTGGCAGTCGCACCTTGGCCGCAGCCCGTCACTGTTTGTGAATGCCGCCACGTGGGGATTACTCTTTACGGGGCGTTTGGTCTCAACCCACAATGAAGCCAACCTGTCGCGCTCGCTCAACCGGATTATCGGTAAGAGCGGCGAGCCGCTGATCCGTAAAGGCGTGGATATGGCGATGCGCCTGATGGGCGAGCAGTTCGTGACCGGTGAGACCATTGCCGAAGCCCTGGCGAATGCCCGCAAGCTTGAAGAGAAAGGCTTCCGCTATTCCTATGACATGCTGGGTGAAGCCGCCCTGACCGCCAGCGATGCCAAAGCCTATCTGGTTTCCTATCAGCAGGCGATTCACGCCATTGGCAAGGCCTCGAACGGCCGTGGAATCTATGAAGGCCCGGGCATTTCGATCAAGCTGTCTGCGCTGCATCCGCGCTACAGCCGCGCCCAGTACGACCGGGTGATGGACGAGCTGTATCCGATTCTTAAGTCTCTGACTCTGCTGGCCCGCTCTTACGATATCGGTATCAACATTGATGCTGAAGAGGCCGACCGCTTAGAGCTTTCTCTTGATATGCTGGAAAGGCTCTGTTTTGAACCTGAGCTGGAAGGCTGGAACGGCATTGGTTTTGTCATTCAGGCTTATATGAAGCGTTGTCCGTTTGTCATTGATGAACTGACGGACCTTGCTCAGCGCAGCCGCCGCCGCTTGATGATCCGTCTGGTAAAAGGGGCCTACTGGGACAGCGAAATCAAACGCGCCCAGATGGAAGGGCTGGAAGGCTATCCGGTTTATACCCGCAAGGTGTACACCGATATTTCGTATCTGGCCTGCGCCCGTAAACTGCTGGCGGTGCCGAACCTGATCTACCCGCAATTTGCCACGCACAATGCGCACACGCTGGCGGCCATCTATCAGTTAGCGGGAAATAACTACTACCCAGGGCAGTACGAGTTCCAGTGTCTGCATGGTATGGGCGAACCGCTTTATGACCAGGTCGTGGGCAAAGTGGCAGAAGGTAAACTCAATCGTCCCTGCCGTATTTATGCGCCGGTTGGCACGCATGAAACTTTACTGGCTTATCTGGTGCGTCGCTTACTGGAAAACGGCGCGAATACCTCGTTTGTTAACCGTATCGCTGATACGACGATGCCGATTGACGAACTGGTGGCCGATCCGGTGGCCCAGGTCGAAAAAATGGGCATCAGTGAAGGCACGCTGGGCCTGCCGCATCCAAAAATTCCACTTCCACGTGACTTATACGGCAGCGATCGGGTGAACTCTGCGGGTCTCGATATGGCCAATGAACATCGCCTGGCTTCGCTGTCCAGCGCCCTGTTGAGCGGTGCCAGTGAGCCTTACGCCGCACAACCGCTTATCGACGCACCGCTGAGCAGCGGGGAAAGCCAGAATGTCGTCAACCCGGCCGCACCGTCGGACGTGGTAGGTACGGTCCGCAACGCCTCAGAACAGGAGGTTTCGCAGGCCATTGAGGCGGCGGTGAATGCCGGCCCTATCTGGTTTGCTACGCCACCGCAGGAGCGTGCGGCGATCCTTGAACGTGCCGCGCAGCTGATGGAAGGTCAACTGCAGCAATTGCTGGGCATTCTGGTGCGTGAAGCCGGTAAAACCTACAGCAATGCCATTGCTGAAGTGCGTGAGGCCGTCGATTTCCTCTATTACTATGCTGGCATCGTGCGCCATGATTTTGACAACGAAACGCACCGCCCGCTGGGACCGGTGGTCTGTATCAGCCCGTGGAACTTCCCGCTGGCCATTTTTACCGGTCAGGTCGCGGCCGCACTGGCTGCGGGGAACAGCGTACTGGCGAAACCTGCCGAGCAAACGCCGCTGATCGCCGCCCAGGCCGTGGAGATTTTACTGAGCGCCGGTGTCCCGGCTGGCGTACTGCAACTGCTGCCGGGCCTGGGTGAAACCGTGGGTGCGCAACTGACCGGAGATGAACGCATTCGCGGTGTGATGTTTACCGGCTCCACGGCTGTCGCCACGCTGCTGCAGCGAAACCTTGCCGGCAGGCTGGACCCGCAAGGCCGTCCTACCCCGCTGATTGCCGAAACCGGCGGCATGAATGCCATGATTGTCGACTCTTCCGCCCTGACCGAACAGGTGGTTATCGATATCGTCGCCTCGGCCTTTGACAGTGCAGGTCAACGCTGCTCTGCCCTGCGTCTGCTGTGCGTGCAGGAAGACGTGGCAGATCATACGTTGAAAATGCTGCGTGGCGCGATGGCGGAATGTCGTATGGGCAACCCGGAACGCCTGTCTACCGACATCGGCCCGGTGATCGATGAAGAAGCGAAAGCCAATATTGATCGCCATATTCAGGCGATGCGCAATAAAGGCTTTAAGGTGTACCAAACGGCGCAGGATAATCCGCAGGACAGCAAAGAGTGGGCAACGGGCACCTTTGTTAAACCCACGCTGATTGAACTAGATAAAGTCAGTGATCTCACCCAGGAAGTGTTTGGCCCTGTGCTGCACGTGGTGCGCTTTACCCGCAGCAGCCTGCCGCAGCTGATTGAACAGATTAATGCATCGGGTTACGGTCTGACCTTAGGCGTGCACACCCGCATTGACGAAACCATCCTGCAGGTAACGGCGGGGGCCAAAGTCGGCAACCTGTACGTCAACCGCAATATGGTCGGTGCGGTCGTCGGGGTACAACCGTTCGGCGGGGAAGGTTTATCCGGTACCGGCCCGAAAGCGGGTGGTCCGCTTTATCTGTATCGCCTGCTGGCGAACCGTCCGGATGACGCACTGAGCATTACCCTCGCCCGACAGGATGCTGAGCGTCCGGCCGATAATGCGCAGCGTCAACTCCTGCTGGCTCCGCATCAGGCATTGACCGACTGGGCAACAGATAAACCTCAGCTGTCTTCACTCTGCCAGCACTATGCCGCGCTGGCCCAGGCGGGAACCGTGCGTCTGCTGCCAGGCCCGACCGGTGAGCGCAATACCTTCCTGTTGTTGCCGCGTGAGCAGGTGCTGTGTCTGGCGGACAACGAGCAAGATGCACTGATTCAACTGGCGGCGGTGACCAGCGTCGGTAGCCAGGCACTGTGGCCGGACGATGAACTGCACCGCAAAGTGCTCGCCACCTTGCCGACGGCGGTGAAAGCCCGTATCACGTTGGCGAAAGATCCGCTGGCTGGGCATTTTGACGCCGTGATCTACCATGGTGATGCCGACCAGCTCCGCTGCCTGTGCGAACAGGTCGCGGCGCGCGAAGGGGCCATTGTGTCGGTGCAGGGCTTTGCCCGTGGAGAAACCAATCTGCTGCTGGAACGCCTGCTGATTGAACGATCGCTGAGCGTGAATACCGCGGCGGCAGGTGGAAATGCCAGCCTGATGACCATCGGCTAACGTTCTTCAGACTTTCTCTCTGATCGCTAATGAATAAAGGTTCATGCCCGGCATGAACCTTTTTTTTCGCCTCACGCATGGCGTAATTTATTTCTGACATCCGTCATCGTTAAATAAAAACAGCGTTAAAAACGAATATTTCCCCAGAAAGAAAAAAAACTTTATTGCAGCGACCAATGCTGTCAAAAGCGTTGACAGAAAGCGTCAGGTTGATAACGAAAACGCACGCCCTCAGCGCTATTCTCAGTCATTTCCTGCTAATGACTGACGTACGACAACGCGACAGAAACTTATTAGTGGCACTTACACCTTATCCCGCCCTGTCAAAACAAGCCCAATCTAACAACCTGATTTAAAGGCAGTAATTTTATTTAAAATTTCAACATCCCATTATTGATACAATTTTGTTAATCCTTATTTTAACCAGCCTTCTACCCCTTTAGGCGTATTTGGGGATGTTCTTGATATTTATCAAAATTCACAACCGAAACTTAATCATAATTTAACCAGCAAAATTTACGTTAATTGACATTTCATCACCTTTGCCCTCAATGCAGGCAGATGCCTTCACGCCTGCCTGCACGTAACGTTTATCCTGACCCGGAGTACATTGTGAATAAAAAAGAAAGGCTATTACGGGAATGGCATCCTGAAGATTCTGATTTCTGGCAACGGCGCGGGCAGCATATTGCTCGTCGAAATTTATGGATTTCGGTTTCAGCGTTGCTGCTGGCATTTTGTGTGTGGATGTTGTTCAGCGCCGTTTCGGTTTATCTGAATCAGGTGGGTTTTCATTTCACCATTGAACAGCTCTTTTTATTAACCGCACTTCCGGCGCTGTCGGGTGCCCTTTTCCGCATTCCCTACTCCTTTATCGTGCCCATTTTAGGCGGCCGTATCTGGACCACGTTCAGTACCGCTATCCTGATCGTCCCCTGTGTCTGGCTTGGGTTCGCTGTGCAAAACCCGCAAACGCCCTATGCGGTCTTCATCGTTATTGCGCTGCTGTGCGGATTAGCAGGCGCGAACTTCGCGTCCAGCATGGGCAATATCAGCCTGTTCTTCCCTAAACGTCAGCAGGGTTCGGCGCTGGGCATCAATGGCGGCTTGGGTAACTTAGGCGTCAGCGTGATGCAACTCGTTGCCCCTTTTATCATTTTTGTTCCGTTTTTATCCCACGGCGTTCCCCACGGCGAAGGATCAGCCATCTGGCTGGCAAACGCGGCCTGGATTTGGGTGCCGCTGCTGGCGCTGACCGCTATTGCCGCCTGGTTTGGCATGAATGACATTGCCGGAATGCGCTCCTCACTTCGTGACCAGTTGCCGGTGTTGAAAAATGCCCACGTCTGGATCATGGGCATGCTTTATCTTGCCACCTTTGGCTCGTTTATTGGCTTTTCCGCGGGCTTTGCCGTGTTGGCGAAAACCCAGTTTCCAGCGGTGGATATCACGCATTTCGCCTTTTTTGGCCCGCTGCTTGGCGCGCTGGCCCGGTCGGGGGGCGGGATGATCTCCGATAAGCTCGGCGGTGTAAAAGTGACCATCATTAATTTTATGCTGATGGTGATGTTTTCCGCCCTGCTGTTCCTCACCTTACCCGGCAGCGGCAGCGGCTCGTTCCTGGGTTTCTACCTGGTGTTTATGGGGCTGTTCCTGACCGCCGGGCTGGGCAGTGGCTCCACCTATCAAATGATAGCGGTGATTTTCCGCCAGCTAACGCAAAGCAAAATGCTGGCACAAGGCCACAGTCTGGATGCCGCACAGCATGCCGCCGTGACCGATACGGCGGCGGCGCTGGGTTTTATCTCGGCACTGGGCGCCATCGGCGGTTTCTTTATCCCCAAAGCCTTTGGCAGTTCGCTGGCCATTACGGGAACGCCCGCCGCCGCCATGATTGTGTTTTTGCTTTTCTACATCATCTGCCTGCTCGTGGCCTGGCTTTTATATGGTCGTGGTAAGAAAACCAGCGATTAATTCACCCGATTATTATTCACACATCAGCTCATGATTGAGTTGAATTCAACGGGTCGTTGACCCGACTGGAGAAGTGTTATGAGTAAACTTCTTGACCGCTTTCGCTATTTCAAACAAAAAGGTGAAAGTTTCGCCGATGGTCATGGTCAGGTTTATCACAACAACCGTGACTGGGAAGACGGTTATCGTCAGCGCTGGCAGTACGACAAAATTGTCCGTTCAACCCATGGCGTGAACTGTACCGGCTCCTGTAGCTGGAAAATCTATGTTAAAAACGGTCTCGTCACCTGGGAAACCCAGCAGACGGATTACCCTCGCACTCGCCCAGATCTGCCTAACCATGAGCCTCGCGGCTGTCCGCGTGGTGCCAGCTATTCATGGTATCTCTACAGCGCTAACCGCCTGAAATATCCCCTGGTGCGAAAAGCCCTGCTTGAGCTGTGGCGTGAAGCACTGCGTGAGAACCGCGATCTGGTTGCGGCATGGGATGCGTTGATGTCTGACGCGGAAAAATCGCGTCAGTACAAATCGCAGCGCGGCCATGGCGGCTTCGTGCGGGCCAACTGGCAGGAGATGAATCAGCTGATTGCGGCAGCCAACATCTGGACCATTAAACGCTATGGCCCCGACCGCGTTGCTGGCTTCTCCCCTATCCCGGCGATGTCGATGGTGTCCTATGCGGCGGGTACGCGCTATCTGTCGTTAATCGGCGGTACCTGTCTGAGCTTTTACGACTGGTACTGTGACCTGCCCCCGGCCTCGCCCATGACCTGGGGCGAACAGACGGATGTGCCGGAATCCGCTGACTGGTACAACGCGGGCTACATCATTGCCTGGGGTTCAAACGTACCGCAAACGCGTACGCCCGATGCGCACTTCTTTACCGAAGTGCGCTACAAAGGAACGAAAACGGTCGCCATCACACCGGATTACGCCGAGGTCGCAAAACTGAGCGATCAATGGCTGGCCCCGAAACAGGGCACCGACAGCGCCCTGGCCATGGCCATGGGGCATGTGATCCTCAATGAATTCCACCTGAAAAACCCCAGTGATTACTTCCTGAACTATGCCCGTCAGTACACCGATATGCCGATGCTGGTCGTGCTTGAAGCCCGTGAAGACGGCAGTTATGCGCCGGGCCGCCAGCTCCGTGCCGCTGACCTGATGGACAATCTGGGTGAAGAAAACAATCCACAATGGAAAACCGTGGCCTGCAATGCCGATGGCGCACTGGTGGTGCCTAACGGCTCGATAGGTTTCCGTTGGGGTGAAAAAGGGAAATGGAACCTGGAGCAAAAAGCAAACGGCTCCGCCACCCAACTGGCACTCAGCCTCATCGATCAGAACGATGCGGTGGTGGACGTGGCGTTCCCTTACTTCGGTGGTCTGGAAAACCCACAGTTCCGCCATGTTAAGCAGGACGACATCCTGATGCATAAACTTCCGGTGAAAATGCTGCCGCTGGCGGACGGCAGCCGGGTGCCCGTCGCATCGGTTTACGACCTGACCCTGGCGAACTATGGCATCGATCGTCAGCTGGATGACAGCAACTGCGCACAGGACTACAGCGATATTCGCGCCTATTCGCCAGCCTGGGCGGAACAAATCTGTGGCGTGCCACGCAGCCAGATCGAAAAGATCGCCCGGGAATTCGCCGAGACTGCCCATAAAACCCACGGTCGTTCCATGATCATTCTCGGTGCCGGTATTAATCACTGGTATCACATGGATATGAGCTATCGGGCGATGATCAACATGCTGGTGTTCTGCGGTTGTGTTGGTCAGAGCGGCGGCGGATGGGCGCACTATGTCGGTCAGGAAAAATTGCGTCCTCAGACAGGCTGGGCCCCGCTGGCGTTTGCGCTGGACTGGAATCGCCCTCCTCGCCATATGAACAGCACCTCGTTTTTCTACAATCATGCCAGCCAGTGGCGATTTGAGAAATTGCAGGTGAAATCCATTCTGTCACCGCTGGCCAATCCACACGATTACACCGGTCACCTTCTGGACTTTAACGTTCGGGCAGAACGCATGGGCTGGTTGCCTTCCTCGCCACAGCTTAACGTCAACCCACTGGAAATCAGCGCCCAGGCCCGCCAGGCCAACATGGCGCCAGAAGCCTGGACCGCTCAGGCGTTGAAAGCCGGTACCGTTCGTATGGCCAGTGAGCAACCCGACAGCGGCACCAACCATCCACGCAATATGTTTATCTGGCGGTCCAACCTGCTTGGCTCATCCGGCAAAGGCCATGAGTACATGCTGCGCTATTTACTGGGCACCGATAGCGGTATTCAGGGCCAGCCAGTGGATGATCCGGCGCTGATGCCAGAGGACGTGGAGTGGCAGACCGAGGCGCTGGAGGGCAAGCTCGACCTGCTGGTGACCCTCGACTTCAGGATGTCCAGCACCTGCCTGTTCTCGGATATTGTGCTGCCCACGGCGACCTGGTATGAAAAAGATGACATGAACACCTCGGACATGCATCCCTTCATCCATCCGCTTTCTGCGGCCGTCGACCCGGCCTGGGAATCAAAAAGTGACTGGGATATTTATAAAGGCCTCGCTAAAACCTTCTCGGCACTCTGTCAGGGCCACCTGGGTGAGGAAACCGATGTGGTGCTCCAGCCTGTTCAGCATGACTCGCCCGCCGAACTGGCGCAGACCGGCGATATCTGTGACTGGAAAAAAGGCCAGTGCGACCTGATTCCGGGTAAAACCGCGCCGCACATCGTGACCGTTAAGCGGGATTACCCGGCCACCTATGAGCGCTTCACCTCTGTCGGGCCGCTGCTGGAAAAACTGGGCAATGGGGGGAAAGGCATCAGTTGGAATACCGATAAAGAGGTCGAACTGCTGCGCAAACTCAATTATGTGAAAGCGGACGGTCCGGCCAAAGGACAGCCGCAGATCAACAGCGCCATTGACGCTGCTGAGATGATTTTAACGCTGGCCCCGGAAACCAATGGTCAGGTCGCCGTCAAAGCCTGGAATGCGCTGAGCGAATTCACCGGCCGGGAACATGCCCATCTGGCCCGCAACAAAGAAGAGGAAAAAATCCGCTTCCGTGATATCCAGGCGCAACCGCGCAAGATTATTTCCAGTCCCACCTGGTCCGGGCTTGAAGATGAGCATGTCTCTTATAACGCCGGTTATACCAACGTCCATGAGCTGATTCCCTGGCGCACCCTGAGCGGTCGTCAGCAGCTCTATCAGGATCACCCCTGGATGCGGGCGTTCGGTGAAAGCCTGGTGGTTTATCGTCCGCCGGTTGATACCCGCAGTCTGGAAGGATTGAAACATATCCCGTCCAACGGCTTTCCGGAAAAAGCCCTTAACTTCCTGACGCCGCACCAGAAATGGGGCATTCACTCGACTTACAGTGACAACCTGCTGATGCTGACCCTGTCCCGTGGCGGGCCGATTGTGTGGATGAGCGAAGCCGATGCGCAGGAACTGGGCATCGAAGATAACGACTGGATTGAAGTGTTCAACGCCAATGGTGCCTTAACCGCCCGTGCCGTTGTCAGCCAGCGCGTACCTGCCGGCATGACCATGATGTATCACGCCCAGGAGCGACTGATGAACATTCCTGGTTCTGAAGTAACAGGCATGCGCGGCGGTATCCATAACTCGGTGACCCGCGCCTGTCCTAAACCCACCCACATGATCGGTGGATATGCCCAGCTGGCCTATGGCTTCAACTACTACGGCACGGTCGGTTCCAACCGGGATGAGTTCATCCTGGTGCGCAAAATGAAACAGGTTAACTGGCTGGATGATGAAGGCCGGGATCAGATTCAGGAGGCAGCAAAATGAAGATTCGCTCACAGGTCGGAATGGTTCTGAATCTGGATAAATGTATTGGCTGCCACACCTGTTCGGTGACCTGTAAAAACGTCTGGACCGGGCGTGAAGGTATGGAATATGCCTGGTTTAACAATGTCGAGACCAAACCCGGCATAGGTTATCCCCAGGCCTGGGAAGACCAGGAGAAATGGAAAGGCGGTTGGATACGCAAAATCAACGGCCAACTGACGCCACGTCTGGGTAGCCGCAGCGCCGTGCTGACTAAAATCTTCGCCAATCCCGTGGTGCCGGGCATTGATGATTATTACGAACCCTTTACCTATGACTACCAACACCTGCATACCGCTAAAGCAGGTAACAGTCAGCCGACCGCCCGTCCACGTTCGCTGATCAGCGGCGAACGGATGGATAAAATCGTCGGCGGCCCTAACTGGGAAGAGCTGCTGGGTGGGGAGTTCAGCAAACGCAGTGCCGATAAAAACTTCGATGCCATGCAGAAAGAGATGTATGGCCAGTTTGAGAACACGTTCATGATGTATCTGCCGCGCCTGTGTGAACACTGCCTGAACCCAGGCTGTGCAGCCACCTGCCCCAGCGGGGCGATCTATAAGCGTGAAGAAGACGGCATTGTGTTGATCGATCAGGATAAATGCCGGGGCTGGCGTTTATGCATTAGCGGCTGTCCCTACAAAAAGATCTATTTCAACTGGAAGAGCGGCAAGTCAGAGAAGTGTATTTTCTGCTATCCCCGCATTGAGTCAGGCATGCCGACCGTCTGCTCTGAAACCTGCGTGGGCCGCATTCGTTATCTGGGCGTGCTGCTCTACGACGCCGATAAGATTGCCGATGCCGCCAGCACGGAAAATGAGCACGACCTGTACCAGCGCCAGTGCGACATCTTCCTTGACCCGAACGATCCCGCCGTGATTGAGGAAGCCTTACGTCAGGACATTCCGCAAAGCGTGATCGACGCCGCCCAGGCTTCGCCGGTCTGGAAAATGGCAATGGACTGGAAGCTGGCCCTGCCGCTTCACCCGGAATACCGCACCTTGCCGATGGTCTGGTATGTGCCGCCGTTGTCACCCGTTCAGTCGGTGGCTGATGCCGGTCTGCTCGAAGCGGACGCCAGCGTTTTACCCGATGTGGAAAGCCTGCGGATACCTGTGCAATACCTCGCTAACCTGCTGACGGCGGGCGATACCGCGCCGGTATTACGCGCGCTGAAACGGATGATCGCAATGCGCCATTACAAACGCTCGCAGACCGTTGACGGCGTGACGGATACGCGCGCGCTTGAAGAAGTGGGCCTGAGTATGCAGCAGGCAGAAGAAATGTACCGTTATCTGGCCATTGCCAACTATGAAGACCGCTTTGTTATCCCCTCCAGTCATCGCGAACTGGCCCGGGATGCCTTTCCGGAACGCAACGGCTGCGGCTTCAGTTTTGGTGACGGTTGCCACGGCAGTGATACTCAGTTCAATTTGTTTAACAGCCGCCGCATTGATGCCATTGATATCGGTAATAAAGCGGGAGGGGAATGATGGATATCCTGAAACTTATTGGCATGTTGCTTGAATACCCGGATGAATCGCTGTGGCAGCACCAGGATGAGGTACGTGCACTGATCGCGCAGCACTATCCTGCACTTTCGTCCTTTACCCAGCATTATCTGGCGGCAGCACCGCTGGATAAGCAGAGCGACTGGTGTGCCCTGTTTGAACGCGGGCGGGCAACATCGCTTCTGCTGTTCGAACATGTTCATGCTGAATCGCGCGATCGCGGTCAGGCGATGGTGGATCTGCTTGCTCAGTATGAGCAGGCCGGTCTGGAACTCCACTGCCGGGAGTTGCCCGATCATCTGCCGCTCTATCTGGAGTACCTGAGTCAACAGGATGAGAAAGCGGCGCGTCAGGGCCTGGAGGATATCGCGCCAATTCTGGCCCTGCTGGGCGGACGACTGAAAGCGCGCGGCAGTGAGTTTAGCCAGCTGTTTGACGCCCTTCTCAACCTCGCGCGTAGCCCGCTGCACAGTGAGAGCGTTGCCCGGCAGGTTGCCACCGAGCCGCGCGATGACACGCGCGAAGCGATAGATGCGGTATGGGAAGAAGAACAAATTAAGTTCATCGATGATAAAGCCTGCGATCGTTCTGAACGGCAACAGCATCAACGCCGTTTCAGTCAGGACAGCCGTCCGCAGTATCTTGAACTGACCTCTGGAGGCGCACGATAATGCACTACCTGTACGTGTTATTTTTTGATATCTATCCCTACCTGTGCGGAACGGTTTTCCTGGTAGGCAGTTGGCTGCGCTATGACTACGGACAGTATACCTGGCGCGCCTCATCCAGCCAGATGCTGGACAAAAAGGGCATGCGCTTTGCGTCCAACGTCTTTCACATCGGCATTATTGGGATCTTATTCGGGCATCTGTTCGGCCTGCTGACGCCGCACTGGATGTACGAGCCCTTTCTGTCGATTGCCACTAAGCAGAAACTCGCGATGATGGCCGGTGGCGTCTTTGGCTTAATGACGCTGGTTGGCGGCTTTCTGTTGCTGAAAAGACGGCTGCTCAATCCACGCATCCGGGCGACCTCGACGCGCGCCGACATTGTGATTATGGGTATCCTTGTGGTGCAGGTTTCCCTGGGGCTGATTTCCATCATCTTTTCGCTGCAGCACATGGACGGCCTTGGCATGATGAAACTGGTCGGCTGGGCGCAGGCGGTGGTGACATTCCAGGGCAATGCTGCCCAATGGCTTGACGGCGTTGAGTGGATTTATCGTGTTCACTTGATTCTGGGCATGACGATTTTTCTGGTCTTTCCGTTTACCCGTCTTGTGCACGTCTGGAGCGCGCCAGTTGAGTATCTCACGCGTCGCTATCAGGTGGTACGCGCACGTAAATAAGACGGACGTGAACCCGACCACCTCATCGCTGGCCGGGTTCATGTCTCTTTTTCAAACCGCTGATATCTCGCCCGGCCAGACGTTATGACCCAAACGCGTGGTCAGGTGCCAGGGTAAACTGGCCGTTTTATCAGGGTTGGAAAGATAAACAGCGCGCGCCCTGCTCCCCGATTCGTCAGCGACCAGACGGCAATGGAACACAGTGAGCAGAGGGCCACAATCACCAGCGGATACAGGCAGGCCCACAGCCAGGAAAACCACGCTAATTCAAACAGCTGATGACGCTGTGCCAATAAAATGGCCGTCATACCGAAATACTCAATAAAGATACGATGGAGAACGTAAATGGGTAAAGTATGACGCCCCATCCAGTTGAGCCAGGCCATGCTGCTGATCTGATTTAACCGACGGCAGACGGCAATACTGATGAGGATGGCAAGGACAGATACGAAAAGGCGCTTATCCACACCGAACATGCCGTGCAGACCTGCCACCAGCGCCAGCAACAACCACGGCAAGCCATTTTCCCGTCGCCACTCGCTCAAACGCAGCATCTGCGTACACCAGAACGTCCCCAGTATGAAGAACACAAAATACTGCGCCAGACTCTGTGGCCCCCAGAAGGGAATCACCTTTTCTACAGCCAGGTAATTGAGCAGCGTTGCCGCGACCAGCAATAGCACCTTATAACGCTGAAAAAGTTTAGCGCACAGGAAGTAGATCGCTAAACCATATAAGTACCATGAGGTACTCATCGCCAGAAATGTCAGCGTAAGAAACTCCGCCAGCGATCCCGCATAGGCCGCATTAAGATTTTGTGAAATACGCTGTCCGGTGATTTCTGTTGAAATCCCCACGATTGACCACCACTGAATGGCTCCCCATACAAGGTACAGGTAAAACAAATTAGTGATTCGGCTGGTCGTGATGTGCTTCCAGGGGCGATTAATAATGGCATTGCTGGCCAACAAACCTGAAACAAAGAAAAAAGCAGGCATACGCAGTGGGGATAATAATCTATTGAACTGCAACCACATCTCTGCGGGGAACACGCCCGCGCTCAGGTCTTTTAGCGTATTTTCAAAGCCGGGCAACACCGTATGGTACAGCACAACAAGCAGGATACAGATGCCTTTGAGCGTATTAATCCATGCAATGTGTTCTTTTTCATTGTGCTTCATCAGGGAATTTCCGCCGTGGTGTCATTCCAGAAAAAACGAACTCGCGCTGCTCATATGATCGTTATGTGGAAAGTATTCCGTATGTCCTGTCACCTGAATGTAGCGAAAGTCTTAAAGTTATCTGTCGGAAACGGTTTAGAACCCAGTTTTACAATAAAGGATATTCTTTGACATTTATGCCGGCTTTAATTTGACGTCGGTAACATTCATTGAGCGTCAGAGTAAATCAGGATCGCCCGTCCACAACGGAATATGACTTTACTATGAATTTTCTCTGTCGGTACTTGCTTAACGCTATTTTTGCCATTACGTTAACTGTACTTTGAGACAGGCCACTCAACGTAAGTGCAGGTGAGCGTTATCCGACAATCGCGAGTGAGTCAGTCCTCCAGGTAAAAGAGTTTACCGGAAAACATTTTTCCCTACGTCGAAACGTATTAATCATGTTGCCCCTTCTCCTGCCGCCTTTAGGGTAATTTCAGGTCCGGATATCACCTGAATAACAGAGAGGGCGAACGGGTCGTGTGGATAAATGCCGTTAATAGCTTATTCGTCTTTTTTATTTATGCCCTGCGGAATAACGCAGACAGGCTAAAAAGGCCATTTTGGCTTTTACGGATTCAGGGTTAATTTTTCAGTTTTCCATTCGGCACGCGCTGTCTGAATGGTTGTTCCTGATTTACTCACAAATGGAATGTCATCATGAAGCAGACGCGTTTTACGCCCGTTGCCACTACCGCTACCGTTAACGACCAGCAGATACTGGCAAACGACTGGGGCACCCTGACCAAATACGATATGACCTATGTGCGCACCGATGGCACAGAACAGCGCTTTACCCGTGAAGCTTATGATCGCGGTCACGGTGCGACCATCCTGCTCTACAACCGCGACGACAGGACGGTCATCCTGACCAGTCAGTTCCGCATGCCTGCTTTTTTGATCGGTCATCACTTTGAGCTGATTGAAGCCTGTGCCGGGTTACTCGACGCACGTGACCCCATTCAGGCCATCAGAAGCGAAGCGGAAGAAGAAACGGGATATAAGCTGAATGACGTCACTAAGATTGGCGAGATATTCATGAGCCCCGGTTCCGTTACCGAGCGTCTGCATTTTTTTATCGCCCCTTTTACCCGTGAGATGCGAATAAACGCGGGCGGGGGTATTGCCGCCGAAGGCGAAGATATCAAGGTGATTGAGGTGCCGATTAAAGAGGCGCTTGCCATGATTGATGCGGGGACCATCATTGACGCGAAAACCATTATTCTGATTCAGCATCTGGTCATCAAAGGCATCTGCACGCCAGATTAACGTAGACAAAAAACGGGCCAGTAAGCTGGCCCGTGAATTCAGGATGATGAGGTTTGCGTTTCCGCCTGATGCTTACTGAGTAAACGCGGGTGGATAAACAGTATCCGTCCGGGTCCACGGTTCAACAGCGTCCAGACCAACAGCGAAAGTAACGTACACACCGCCACGCCGGTTAACGGCATCAACAGCGCCCAACTCCAGCTAAAGCCCGCATTGCCGAACCAGCCATAATGTAGCGCCAGGGAGATGGCGCTCAGCCCCACTAACTCGATAAAAATACGGTGCAAGACATAAATCTGCAGCGTATTGCGTCCGATGTAATTCAACCAGGCCATATTGAAATGCGCGTTAAGAAAACGGCACAGCACAATGCCAAAGACGATGGTCAACAGGCTGTAAAACGGATTTTTATAAATACCGCCCGCATGATGAAGGATACCGATCAGCGCTATTGCGCCCAGCCACAGCCAGTGACGACCTTTCAGACCGCTGAGCTCGATTAATGTCGCGCTGAAAAAGACGCCCAGTAAGAAATAGAGATAGTTTTGCGCGACGCTGGCCGGTCCCCATCCGGGAATAAGGCTAAACTGCGCCGCATAGTTCGCCGCAATCGCGAATACGACCAGCACTATTTTCTGTCGATGAAAAAGCTTGGTCACCAGGAAGAATCCGGCCAGCGCATACAAGTACCACAGGCTGGTCATCGACAGCATTAACAGCTTGATAAACTCCAGCGGGGAATCAGCATAGGCGGCATTCTTACTGCTCGACAGCCGCTCGCCCAGATGGGTTGAGATGTAGTGGATACTCAGCCATTGAATCACGCCCCACAGCAGGTAGAGGTAGACAATATTGCTGAACTTCTTGGTAAAGACCGCTTTCCAGCTTTTCTTCACGACCGAATTGGCGGCCAGCAGTCCGGACACAAAGAAAAATGCGGGCATCCGCAGGGGCGAAAGCCAGGTATTAAATGCTACCCACCAGTGAGCCGGGAACAGACCGGCAGTCAGATGAGGGAGCGAAGGTGCGAACGTGGTGATGATGGAGTGATGCAATACCACAAGTAAGATGCATCCTCCTTTGAGGGTATTAATCCAGAGGATTTCCTTTCTGTCCTGACTCATTATTTCGTCCTGATCGTGCGATGAATTTGTGAAGGATTATTTATATTTTCACGCAGGTCTCAATCAGGCGGCTCTTAAAAGTTACAGTCTGTTACTCGCGCAGAAGCTAACCTGGTATAAAACTATAAAAATCAAACCATTAAAATAATACTAAATGTAAATTTTCAGAAGAAACTGAGAGGATAAAAGCAGAGGGCACGGCAAGAAACGCCGCCAGTTTCCGGCGGCGTTGGCGTTTATTGATTAAGAAATTTATCGAGAAATTGTCGAGTCCGCGCTTGCTGCGGATCGCTAAACAGCGCTTTAGCCGGTCCATGTTCTACGATGCGTCCCTGATCCATAAAGATGGCGCTGTCGGCGACGTCGCGGGCAAAACTCATCTCATGCGTGACAATCACCATAGTACGCTTTTCCTGCGCCAGCGCGCGGATAGTGTTCAGCACCTCGCCCACCAGCTCCGGGTCCAGCGCAGACGTCGGCTCATCAAATAAAATCACTTCGGGTCGCATTGCCAGCGCACGGGCAATGGCAACACGCTGCTGTTGACCGCCGGACAGACGCCTTGGGTAGCTGTCTTCTTTACCGTGAAGCCCGACTTTTTCAAGCAGGCTCCGCGCGCGGGCAATCGCGTCCGCTTTTGCTTCACCTTTTACAATCACCGGCCCTTCAATGATATTTTCCAGCACCGAGCGATGGGGAAACAGGTTGAAGTTTTGAAAGACAAAGCCCACCTGCTGGCGCAACAGGCGTACCTGCTCTTTCTGCTTGTGAATGCCCTGACTGGCATCAATGGTGATATCCCCCACTTTAATGCGACCGGCGTCAGGCACTTCAAGCAGGTTAATACTGCGCAACAGCGTAGTTTTGCCCGAGCCGCTGGGGCCGATGATGGCGACGATTTCACCGGGCGCGACGTCAAGGTCAATGCCGTGCAGTACCGTTTGTCCGTTAAACTTTTTCACCAACTGGCGAACGTCGATTGCACTCATTTCGCCTCCTGATCCTGACGGTTAACGTGGGCTTCCAGACGGTTTTGCAATGCTGACAGCACGGTGGCCATCACCCAGTAGATCAGCGAAGCCGCCAGGTACATGGTGAACACTTCCAGGGTACGCGAGGTAATCAATTGCGCCTGGCGAAACAGTTCAGGAACCTGAATGGTGGCGGCCAGTGACGTATCTTTCACCAGGCTGATAAAGCTGTTTCCCAGGGGCGGCAACGCGGTGCGGGCAGCCTGTGGCAGAATAACCCGACGCAGGGTTTGCCACGGCGTCATGCCGATACTGGCAGCCGCTTCCCACTGACCACGCTCAATCGCTGCAATTGCGCCACGCAGCGACTCCGATGCATAGGCCGCCATATTCAGCGATAACCCAATCATCGCCGACGGAATGGGGTCCAGCTCAATGCCAAACTGCGGCAGACCGTAGTAGATCATAAACAGCTGCGCGATGAGCGGCGTGCCGCGAAAGATGGACACATAGATACGCGCCAGCCAGTTTACCGGCCAGAAGCGCGATAAACGCATCAGTGCCAGCAAAAAGCCCAGTATCAACCCAAAGAACATCCCGCCGATACTGAGCTGTAGCGTGAACAACGCGCCTTTAAGTAAAAAAGGTGCTGAATCCAGCACCAGTTGTAAACTTTCCTGCATTATTTCGTTACGTCCGCGCCAAACCATTTCTCTGACAGCTTTTTAAGTGAGCCGTCTTTCTGCATGTCCGCAATAGCCTGATCGATCGCTTTCAGCAAGTCTTCATTGCCTTTGCGCATTGCCACGCCGGCTTCCAGACGAGAGAATGCCGGACCGGCTACCGCCATGGTATCACCGGTTTTCTTCACCAGATCCAGGGCTGCCAGACGATCGACCAGAATCGCATCAACGCGACCAGAACGCAGATCCTGATACTTGGTTGGGTCATCATCGTAAGTACGGATATCCACGCCTTTGACGTTGGCACGTAACCACTGTTCGTAGTTAGTCCCCAGGCCCACTCCGACTTTCTTACCGGCCAGATCCTCTGGTTTGGTAATGCTGCCTGCGTTTTTCTTCAGCGTCAGCGCCTGCACACCTGAAATGGTATAGGGCGTAGAGAAGTCATACTTCTTTTTACGCTCATCGGAGATCGTGACCTGATTGATCACCACATCGATACGTTTGGAATCTAACGCGGCTAACATGCCATCCCACTTGGTCGGTTTAAGCTCGGCTTTCACCCCCATGTGTTTCGCCAGTTCCTGGGCGAACTCCACTTCAAAACCCGTCAGCTTGCCCTTTTCATCCTGAAAACTGAAAGGGGGATAGGTGCCTTCCAGGCCCACACGCAGCTCGCCTTTGCTTTTAACCTGCGCCAGTAAATTCTCCGCCGCAAAGGTTTTAACGCTGACGCCTGCAACCAGCGCAACAGCCATCATTCCCGTCACCAGCTGGCGACGAATCTGTGAAAAAGCCATGTTTACCCCATTTATTATTTATCAGTGTGGTGTTAAGCGGCTAAACACGGTTTGCCGCTCTGTCATTATGGGCGTTATTTCGCATAAGACGTCAAAATAACGCCTGAATTATAACCCTTTTTTGCGCTGCGTCTCAGACCGAAGGGTGATAAGCAAATAACGCCGGTGCACCGCCTGTATGCACAAACAACAACGGGCCTTCACGGCGAAAACGATTCTGGTTAATCCCATCAATAAGACCGGCCATCGCTTTACCGGTATAAACGGGATCGAGAAAAATGCCTTCAAGACGGGCCAGCATTTTCACCGCCGCCATGCCCTCTTCATTCGGCTCGCCGTAGCGCGGAGAAAAATACTCATCCCATAGCGTTATAGGTGCCTGCGCCTGCACGGCTAACTGCGTCGCCAGCGCCTGACGCAGTTCGTCAACCTTAGGCAATTGCTCACTGACTTTACGCGACACGGTTACGCCAACCAACTCGGTCTCTGGCAGGAGCTGCTCCAGTCCTATGGCCAGGCCCGCATGGGTTCCGGCGCTGCCTGACGCCACGACCACCGCCGCAAAATCCACTACGCCTTCACTTTGGTGCGCAATCTCCTGGGCACATTCCACGTAACCTAGCGCACCCAGTGCATTTGAGCCGCCCACAGGCAGCACGTAAGGCCGGAAACCCTGCGCCTCCAGACGTTCCGCCTGTTCCGCCAGCTGCGCAGCGGGATGGGTCAGGGCATCGACCATCACCACGTCAACATCCATCAGGTCCAGCATCAGGCGATTACCATTGGTCAGGTAGTTTTCACTCTGAGTCGCAATCGGATTTTCCAGTAACGCTACGCATTTCAGGCCCAGTTTTGCGGCGACCGCCGCCGTCTGCCGCACATGGTTTGACTGAATGGCACCCGCAGTCAGCAACACATCTGCGCCTTCACGCAGGGCATCTGCGGCCAGAAACTCCAGCTTACGCAGCTTGTTGCCGCCCATCGCCAGCGGCGTCACGTCATCACGTTTGATAAAGATGTCGCGGCCAAGATGGTCCGATAATCGCGGCAGGTATTCTAACGGCGTCGGTGCGCCCAGAAGTTCGATACGGGGAAACTGATGAATAAGATGTAAAGACAATGCGGCCTCCAGTTGGGCACAGAGCAGTGATCTTTACAGTGTTACAGAAGATGCAGAAAGGATCATCCTGAATTCAAACTCAGGTGATGAACGGAGAAGCGGTCGGGCAAGTATCCACCGGCTGTTACACAACTTCCCCATTTTCCCCCTGTGGACAGGGGAAAATGGGGTAGGAGACAGAATGTCAGAGGAAAACCTGCCTGACACTTTTACCCGATCCCTTAACGTTGCTGCCAGCCCAAAAACTGGTCGTACTTACGAAGCGCAATACGATAATTGTTATTACCTGCATCGGGTAAGTCTTCTTCCAGGCATTGATGCCAGCTATTGCCTGTGAGTTTTTCAGCCGGAAAATTTCTGGCCTTCAACATATCGTCAAGCCGACGTAAGCGAACCACATATTCACGAATGGTGCTTGGGCTCATTTCAGTCTGTTCAAACAGATATTGTTTGAAGGCCATGATGTCAAAATAATTAGGATGCGTATTACAAAAAATATCGCTGCAAAAACGACAAAGTGCCGTTAATTCTGGCTGCAGTTTTAGCCAAAGCGGCTCATCAATCATTTGGTCCATCCGTGCGATGGCCTCTTTATTGATGATCTGGCCACGAAAGACCAGCGCCATACGGTCTAATACTTTGCCACAGTGTGAACAATTGTTTTGGCTGTGTTTGTAGTCTTTAAGATAACGACTTAAAGGTCTGGCTTTGGTTTTGGCTCCCACTGTTGAGTCCCCGATTTCTTATTATTTATAGATCGCCAGGAACTGAGCCTTCTAGCGCGCTCCCGTAAGTCGGGCACGCAAGCGTTTTATCGCCTGACTGTGCAGTTGGCTGACTCGGGATTCCCCCACGTCAAGTACCGCGCCAATCTCTTTCAGATTCAGTTCTTCCTGGTAGTACAGTGTCAGCACCATCTTCTCGCGCTCGGGCAAAGCCTCGATCGCTTCAATGACGCGTTCACGCAGACTCCCTTCCATTAACTGATGAAGTGGATTGGCCTCTTCGTGCCCTTCCGTCACCAGTTCCGCACTGTCACCGTGTTCTTCTCGATACTCATCGTACGAAAAGAGCTGGCTGTTGTTGGTATCCAACAGAATCTGCCGGTACTCTTCTATCGAAACATTCAACTGTTGCGCGACTTCCTGTTCAGAAGCGGCCCGACCCAGCATCTGTTCGACCTGATGCATAGCCCCGGCTACCTCACGAGCATTTCGTCTGACGCTACGCGGCGCCCAGTCCCGGCTGCGAAGCTCATCAAGCATGGCCCCACGAATGCGCTGTACTGCATACGTGGTAAAGGCGGTACCCTGAAGCGCGTCATAGCGCTCCACCGCATTCAACAGACCAATGCCCCCGGCTTGAAGCAGGTCGTCAAGTTCAACACTGGCTGGCAGGCGGACCTGTAAGCGCAGTGCTTCATGACGTACCAGTGGGACGTAGCGCTGCCAGAGCGAATGTTTGTCCATCACGCCATCGGCGGTATAGAGATCGTTCACGTTGACTACCCTGCGTTAATGAAGTTATCGGCATGATTATGCAATTCTGTAGGGCTTTTGATTGGCTGAATAGGCGGGATAAACCAAGGTTATTTCAAATTTGTGATGTTTCAGAGCGGAAGGTTCCGCTCTGTACAGACAGACTAACGTAATGACAGTAAACGCTGGCGGGTTGCGGATGGCACGTTTTCCCACAGTGCACAAACCTGCCCTTCCATCTCCTGATAAAACGGACCAATGCTTTCACGCGTTTTTTCATCCGCATGAAAACGCACCTGCCCGGAATCACCATCAATGCTTATCATTTTGTTGACAAAAAGCCGCTGTAAATCGCTACGCAGGAACAACCCGTTATCCACACTGTTGTCTGCCAGAAAACCTTCATCGTTTTCTCGTGTGTCGATATGGCAGGCCTCAACCCACGGCCACAGATGCGGGTCGAGAAGGCTGGTTCCGGTAATAATACAGGCACCGTAGCGCGCTTTTACCGCCGCCATAAATTCTGACTGGCTGGCTTTCTGCAACACTTTGGCTTTGACACGCCGCCCCACTTCAGTACCAGGCATAACTGCAGCCGGAATCTTGTGTTCGGGCGTGCTCAGTACCACAATAAACTGGATGCGACGAGACTGCGGGAAACAGGGGTTAGACTGCACGTTGAACAGCTGCCACCAGGCATCTTCTTCATCTTCACGCATCAAAACCAGTTTATAACCCCGGCTGTTGATCAGGTTTTGCGCCTGCGCAGAATGGGGATCGACCATGGCATAGACATAGCTTTTCCCTATCACCTTCCAGCGATTATCCTCATCCTCTTTTCCACGGCGAAAATAGTGAAAAGGCTGCTGCTGTTTAAGGTAGTGCTCAAAACGGCGCAAATAGTTTTTCCGTTCATTGTCGTTAGCAATGAACAACAGGTCTTCCAGAGGACTGTTACTCTCTTCCTGAGCAAAGACAGCACGAATTTTTAACGTCCGATAGCTGGTTGAAGGACTCAGCAGCGCACGCGCCGTCAGTTCTTTCTCATCAGGGTATTGCTGTGCATAACGCCGGGCGATCTCTTCAAAAGAAAGGCGTTCGCCCGGAAGCAGGTCATAGTTAAAGCGCATAACCACCCCAGAACATGAAAAGTTATATCAAAATGAGAGTCATTCTGAAGGGGATTATCGGCATAGTTGTAATGAACTGTAACGCTGCGATGACTTTTTTATTATTTCCCCGTCCGGATTAAAGTCCTGCCGTTTAAGTACGTCACATTTGCCTTATTACGCGAGAAAACAGGTATTTTCGTCGCGGATGACCGGGTGTCTTTTCCGCTTGTGCGCTGTGTCTGTTGCTTATCCTTTACTTTACCTGCTTTTTTATCGGTTATTCTTGCCATTAGTTTCACTTGCAAGCTCGTATTCTTTCATCATCACTCTGCAAGCGCAGACCGGTTATATAGGAAGTGAATGATGAAAGGCATAGTGCTGGCTGGCGGGACCGGGTCCCGATTACATCCTGTGACCTGCGGCGTCTCCAAGCAGTTGCTACCGGTCTATGATAAGCCAATGATCTATTATCCCCTTTCGGTGCTTATGCTCGCAGGGATTCGAGATATCCTGGTCATTACCACCCCGGAAGACCTCGCAAGTTTTCAACGTTTACTCGGTGATGGCTCACATTTTGGTGTCAATCTTCAGTTTGCGGTACAACCGTCGCCAGACGGTCTGGCGCAGGCCTTTATTATTGGTGAGTCGTTTATCGCTGGAGAACGCTGCGCACTCGTGTTGGGCGATAACATTTTCTTTGGTCAAAGCTTCGGTAAAAAGCTAGAAGATGTTGTTACTCGTGAGTTCGGTGCCACCGTATTTGGTTATCAGGTAATGGACCCTGAGCGTTTTGGTGTTGTCGAATTTGACAAACAATTCCGTGCACTTTCTATTGAAGAAAAGCCCAGAACGCCAAAATCAAATTATGCGGTTACTGGCCTCTATTTTTATGACAGTAATGTGTGCGCCATGGCGCGCCAGGTTCGCCCTTCTGAACGCGGCGAGCTGGAGATTACAACGCTCAATCAAATGTATCTCGACGACGGGTTATTAAACGTTGAAATACTGGGGCGTGGTTTTGCCTGGCTGGATACGGGCACTCATGAAAGCTTGCTTGAGGCCTCTCATTTTATCCACACCATTGAAAAGCGTCAGGGCTTTAAAATAGCCTGCCTTGAAGAGATTGCCTGGCGTAAAGGCTGGACCGATCATACTGCTCTGATACAACGCGCCCAGTATTTGGGTAAAACGCAGTATGGCCAGTATTTAAAAATGTTGGTGGAGGAATAGCGTGAAGGTCAAAGCAACTAAAATTGCCGACGTCAAAATCATTCAGCCAGCGATTTATGGTGACGAGCGCGGATTCTTTTTGGAGACGTTCGAAAAGCGTCGCTATGAGGAATTACTTGAGACCCGTCTTGATTTTGTGCAGGACAATTATTCACGCTCTGCCCGACACGTATTACGCGGCTTACATTTTCAGAAAACAGAGCCCCAGGGCAAGCTGGTACGCGTAGTGCGCGGCGAGGTTTTTGATGTAGCAGTCGATATTCGCCCTGACTCGCCGACGTTTGGTCAGTGGGAGAGTATTCTGCTTTCTGAAGAAAATAAAACGCAGTTGTGGATTCCCCCCGGACTCGCACATGGTTTTGTCGTGCTCTCAGACATCGCCGACTTTGAATACAAATGTACTCAATATTACAACCCTAAGGATGAAGCCTGCCTGATGTGGAATGACCCTGATGTTGCGATTCAATGGCCTGTAGAACAGCCGATATTATCGGTAAAAGATCAACAAGGACTATCACTGCAGGAGTTGGTGTAATGCGCGTTTTACTTACAGGGGCTTATGGCCAATTAGGGCGTTGCTTGCTGGATCGTTTTCCCGCTGACTGGATCACACTGGCTTGTGGTTCGGCAGAGCTGGATATTACAGATCGCTGTGCGATTACGCGTGTTGTTAAAAGATTCCAACCCGATGTCATTATGAATGCTGCGGCTTACACGGCTGTAGATAAAGCGGAAACCGACCGTACCCGCGCGCTGAAGGTAAATGCTATCGGCCCTGAAAACCTGGCTCAAGCGGCAAAACTGGTTAATGCACGTTTAATTCATATTTCCACTGATTATGTTTTCGATGGACTTAAAAAAACGTCTTATGCCGAGAATGATGCACCCTGCCCGATTAATTTCTATGGCTTGAGCAAGTGGGAAGGTGAAAAGCGTGTGTTTGAGGTATTGCCAGAAGCCATCGTGATTAGAACCTCATGGATGTTTAGCGAGTATGGTAATAACTTCGTGAGTACGATGCTTCGTCTGGCTGAGACGCGTTCAGAATTACACGTGGTGAATGACCAATACGGATGCCCGACCTACGCGGGAGACCTGGCGCAGGCCATCATTACACTTGCTGCCGGGCCGTACAATACAGGCATCTACCACTATTGTGGTGATGTTGCCGTAAGCTGGTGCGAATTTGCCCAAACCATTTTTGTGGCGGCGCATAAAGATGTGACGGTACATGGCATTAGCAGTTCACATTATCCCTCTGCAGCCATCCGGCCCGCACGGAGTATTTTGAATACAGAGCATATTACGTCGGCAGGCATCACTGCGTCCGACTGGCAAGCGCGACTGATAACCTGTTTGAAACCGCAGTCGACGCCTTTGCCCTATGCCAAAATTTTGTAAGGATGAAAGTGAATGAAAATCGCAACAATAGGCAACTGTCAGCTTGAAATTGTTGGGCAGCTGCTCAGTAATTACGCGGATCTCCATCGCGGTGCTATTAAGCAGGTGGTGAATACGCCCATTTACAAGCTTGATGCTCAACGTGATGTTATTAACCTGATGCATGAACTTGAAAGTTGTGACCATATTTACATGCAGTATCACTCAGAACGTTGGGGTATGCTTTCGACTAATACGTTAGCAGAGTATTTTGACCTCCGCATTCTACCGACGATGGAATCGCGCGTATCTACGCCCCAGTTAGGTTATTTTCCTACTCCTGTTCCTGATTTAATGGTTTACGTTGATTATCGCTTTTTGCATCTTTACTTAACTGGCTACTCATGTCGGGATGCGGTATCTGAATATCATAAGTCTGGTTTTGACAGTAAGAAACAGCATGACATGATTATTGAAGATGCAAACCGCTACCAAAGGTTGTTTCAGGAAGGTAAAGTTGCCTTTGATTACTCCAGCTTTTATCAGGAATCAATGCTTAAGGATACGCGATGCTATAGCACCGTGAGCCATCCAAACAATAAGCATTTAAGTATTTTTTTGAGTGCGATTTTTTACGATCTTTTCAAAGAAAATAAAAACTTTGATCTTAATGGAAACGACTTACTCAACAACTATTTCGCTCCCGAAATAGGCAGTGGAGACCAAAATTATCTGATGATGCGTAATACAGGCCTTTCTCTTGCAGGTAAAATAAACTACTCTTTTTTTGCATCGGTCAACCGTGAGACAATAAAACAGGCCCTGCTTGATTCGGCCTACTATCAGTCACTACAGGCAGAATTTCAGAATATTTAAAGAGTTCGCGTTTTTATTTATACTGCTCTGAACCGACTGTTCATTGATAGCGTATGCTTTACCTGAAAATGATTTATACGATATTCAGTATCTATCCACGCATATAAGTGAAAAGCGCTGCCTGAATGCTTCGTTCAGGCAGCGCTTAGTCTGATATAAAAAAGGTGCGCTATAAGCACCTTGCGTTTCGCAAAAATAACCCGCTCATCCTCTTTCTCTCTCCGAGCAGTTAACGACAAACACCTAACGGGTGGGCGTTAAACGTTGATAATACGTGTAAGCATATAGATCAAATCATGACCATCCCATTGCAAAGTGAATTGCAGTGCTTGTCCTATTTCAACCAGACGATCAACACCCGCCGGTTTGTACGTCATGATAAACTCAGCCAGTGCAGCAGATTCTATTCCGCAATATGACAAGGTCTGACAGGTGCTCCCACATAACGGTAAAATATCGCGCAACGCGTCAACATGATATTCAAGAAAATAGCCACAGGTACCACTGTAGGACAGGCTTTCAGAGGATAATTGCGGGAGTTCAACGCGTATCAAACGGTTATGACTCACCGGGTAGCGTTTTACCCCTTCAACCTGTGCACTGAGCAGGCAGAACTGCGTCAACTTCTGTACCGCACTTGCCGCTTGCAATGTATAACGAGCCTGGACTATACGATCAAAATGCGCCCAGAATAAATGCTGAGCCTCTTTGCGAACCTGTGAATTTTCACCCAACCAGACCACCAATCCCGGCGAGGAACAGGCATTTTGATCGCTGTGTAGTGTGTCATTGTAAAAATCATTAGCGATGCGTTCTTTATTGCCAGTATCAAGATAACCCTGAGCATCGATAACGCTAAACGAGTGCCGATTGGCAAAGGTAATGTCCAGTGCTCTTGGACCAAGAGGAGACTGACGCAGCGTGGCTATTGTATTATCACCGCCCCAAATCAACCTTGTCTGACACAGCAGAGACAGCGCATCATTCACGTCTTTCTGTTTATCGTAACGCACCAGCACGATATAAGGTGCAATATGCGGGTGGTCACTCAGCGCCTGCCTGAGTGCAGAGCAAATCATTGCAACCTGAACAAAATCTTTACCTGGTAGACGAACGACATTGGCGTTTCCCGCCAGTAAGCCCGCAAGCAGTGAATAGGCAAAATTCACTGCAACATTCGCCGGCGCGATGTGAAATGCCGCCCCTCTGCCTAACCGGTGCTCAAGGTCGGCATAGCGGGATTGCATTTGACGTAGCGAGGCCGGTCGACACCAGAATGCCAGGCTTGCGACATCACTCCACAGTTTCACGTCAGGTAACTGGAAAAGATACTGGGAGAAGGCGTCAATAAACGCCATGATTTCTGGCGCGAATGGCTGGTGTGCAGGTACCTTATTGAGCATGGTCAACCGTTGGATATCACCCACCAAAAACGTGATCTGCTCGAATTTATGCTGCATAGGTATCGCTGCACCCTCTGATTTCCGCATTTTTAATCCGCCCTAATACCTGGAAATATTTGCCCATGCGGCCACAGGGACAAGTATCTTCACCCAGTAAAATGCCCTCATCCTCTGTAAGTAAAGAGTGTCCGGGATAAGACTCGGGCAGCGCCGACAAAACCTGAATAATTCCCGCCTGCCCGACAGGACAGACTGAAAAATCTTGCGGGTCGCGGATGATCACATCGGAATAAAGGCTGGCATGAAGATGCCCCTGTTCACATTGCATGGAGATACAGCCGGTTTGCTCAACCATGCCGTAATAGTCACTGACACGTGTAATACCGCACACGTCATTAAGGCGCTGAGCAAACGCGGCTGCAGACACCGCCTGCGCCTGCAACTTTTTCCATCCCCCGCCATGGATAAGCGTGGCCTGGGATAAATCATAACGGCCTGCGCAGGCCTCAAGCGCTTTATAAAAATGCTGCCAGACCATAAATGTGAAGCCAAACAGCAACAACGGCTTACCGGCATGCTTCTGCAGAAAGGCAGCCAGCACGTCGTGATTGAGATTCATCTCTTCATCCAGGGCGTAGGCCCTGTCTGCTCCAAACATGGAAAAGCCAAGGATGCCCGCTCCCCGAGCGGAGAACATGGCCCGGTCTTTCATTACGGCAGGCGAGTCGATAATCAGCATGGGTAAACGGGCAGCGCCAATAAAATCACTGACAATTTTTATCAGCACTTTTTGTTGGAGTGCTGCCGTGTTTTTATCGAGATAAATGCGCGATACCTGCTGGCCACTGGTCCCTGAAGAGGTCATCGTTTTAACGATATGATCGTCAGGCACACTGCTCAGAGTAAGTTGCTTAAAGAGCGAAACCGGTAAAAAAGGCAAAGCGTCGAGTTCAGTTAATGACGCAAGATCGCACTGTTGCGCGGCCAGGATACGCTGATAGGCTACACAGTGTTGCTGATGATGGAGGCTCAGTTCATGCAGCCGCTTAAACAGTAATGCCTGTTTCTCTGCTTTTGGCAGCGAGAAAGGCGCAGTGGAAAACCCTTCTTCAAATCCCGTTTTCATCAGCCATGAGCCTCTCGTAATGCGTTTTGCCGCTCGCCGTACGCGGAATATTGTCAAGAATCGTTACGCTAAACGCGGATGGGTGAAGCTGCGTTACTTTTGCGGCATAACGTTTGACTTCATCTCCCAAGGCTGCAACTGTCAGAAAAATTGTCAGGCGGTCATCTCGACCTGTGCAGGCAATATCCAATGCGCTGAACTGATTTTTTAGTAAAGCCTCCATCTCATCCAACCCGATGCGATTTCCAAAGATTTTTAAAAACCTTTTTTTGCGCCCAATGACAGTAAAATATCCCTGCGAATCGCGGCTCGCAATATCGCCTGTAAGCAGCACACCGTTTAAATCATCCCCACGCAATAAATCGTCTGCGCTCAAGGCATAACCCATCATTACATTACTGCCCTTATAAACCAGTTCGCCCTGCGCTTCCGTTTCAGTAATTTCACGACCTTGATCGTCCTGTAAACTAAGTTCTCCGCCAGGGATAGATTTACCAATAGAGCCACATTTTTCGCGAGCCATTTCAGGTGGCAACCAAGCCATACGTGAGGTTGCCTCAGCAGCACCATACATCACAATAAACTGCTTATTATGTTGATAAGCATATTCGGCAAAAAAATGGTGCAGCTTTGTAGAGAGTTTCCCTCCGGCTTGTGTCAACGTGCGTAAGGCTGGCATGTTCATCGTCGTAAAGCGTAAGCGGTGAAGCATTTCAAAGGTATAAGGCACGCCAGAGAGTGACGTAACGTTGTACTTTTCAATATGCTGCCAAAACTCACGCTGCATCATGCTATACCTCGTCATCACTAGTGTCGCACCGGCCAACAGATGACTGTTAACCACCGACAAGCCGAAAACGTAATGCATCGGCAGATGTATTAATGGCCGCTCATTTGTACTAATGTTTAGGTATTGTTGAATACTTTTTGCATTACTTTGCAGATTTCGCAGACTCAGACGCACCATTTTTTGGCTTCCTGTCGAACCTGAAGTCGACATTAATAAAGCCAGATCTGGATGCATAATTGCGGGCCTGGCATCACTTGCAATCAACTGATAACCGTGCGTCTGATGCAGGAATTTCTTTGCTGTTTCCACAACCGGCTGCCAGATGAAAGCAGGTCGGTAGATTTCAGTCAGTGTATTAATACGTTGCTGATCCTGCTGACTATCCAGCATCAATGGCACTGCACCTTTGCGCAGACAAGCCAGATAACCAATCAGAGCACCAGGGCTATTTTCGCAGAGTATAAAGATCAGTGATGCCGTCGTCAGATGGCTGGCTAATTCGTCAGCCAACGAGGTCAATTCCCCGTAGGTCAACATATTACCTGACTCATCAATTACGGCTAACTGTGAAGCATTATGCTGTTCAGTTCGTTGGAACATATTCATTACCGCAGTAAAAAATTGACGATCCTGGTATGCACCTGATCAGCGGTCAGTCCGGCCTGTTGCAACAACCAACTATAGTCTCCGGCATGAGGATAACCTTGAGGAATACCTATTGACAGCTGCGGCGGACGGATACGTTTTTCGCCAAGGTATTCCGCGACGGCACTTCCCAGACCGCCAATAGAACTATGTTCCTCAAGCGTCACTACGAGTTTTTTAATCAACAATTGATCCAATGCACAGGAATCCAGAGGTTTAACAGTATGCATATCCAATACGCTTGTAGAAACGCCTGATATCTGCAGCTGATCGGCCGCCTGTAATGCCACGTGAACCATACTGCCAGTTGCAACAATGGCTATATCCTCGCCTTCACGCAACGTTATTGCTTTGCCAATTTCAAAGCAAAAATCCTCTTTGTAAACCATTGGCATACGCATATTCCCCGTCAGGCGGAGATAAACGGGGCCATTATAAAGAAAGGCTGCCTCCGTCATTTTTGCGGTAGCAGTGCAATCAGCTGGAGACAGGATCACCAGATCGGGAATCGATCTTAATGTAGCAATATCCTCAATACCATAATGTGTTGAGCCGAAAGTCCCCATGGCAAACCCTGCGGCAAGGCCAACAAGTTTTACATTTCCCTTCATATATCCAAGATTATGCCGAACCTGCTCGCAAGCGCGTAATGCGAGAAAATTAGCAAATGAGGTGGCAAAAGGGACGAACCCGCCTCCTGACAGTCCAGTTGCTACACCAATTAAATTTTGTTCTGCAATACCAACATTGAAATAACGCGATGGAAAAGTAGTGCTAAATCGCTCAAGGCCAGACGTGATACCGAGGTCTGCTGACAGAGCAACAATGTTATCGTATTCCTTTGCTAACTCCAGGAGAGTAATGCCAAAAGTACCTCGAGATCCTAATAAAGACCAACTACGTGCTTGTGCGGGCTTGATGGTTAGCATCATTATTGTCCTGCCAGTTCAGCCAGCGCGCGCTGAAGGTGATCCGCAGAAAGTTTATTCCTGTGGAAGTCGTTGTTATTTTCCATAAAGGAGATTCCTTTTCCCTTTACGGTAAAGGCAACAATTGCTTTAGGCTTTCCATTATGAGGTGCAGAAAACGCAGCTAGAAGTTCGCCATGACTATGACCATCACAAACTACAACCTCCCAACCGCAAGCACGCCATAGCGCTTCATGGTCAAGTGGTAAAATGTCACAGTTAGCCCCATCTGACTGCATTCCGTTAACATCAATAATAACCGTTAGTGTATCCAGCTTTTGTCGGGCAGCAAAAAAAGCAGCCTCCCAGACAGAACCTTCGTTGCATTCTCCATCGCCCATAACGACCCAAGTTTGCCAAGGCTGCTGCTTCATTCGATAACTCAGCGACATACCGACACCGTAGGACAGCCCCTGTCCCAAACTGCCGCCCGGGAAATCTATGCCCATTTCAGGAAACATGGGGGCAAGTGCTTGAAAGCGTGAACCGTTATGATCAAAGGAGTTCAGTTGTTCTGTACTGAGAATACCGACTGCATGTAAAACAGCATAAAGCCCGAGAGCTGCATGGCCTTTACTGAGGATAAAAATATCGCGTTCAGGGTCTGCCATATTATCTGGTTGATAACGCATCCGTTTGGCATAGAGCACAGTAGCAATATCAATTAATGATAGAGATGATCCCAGATGCACCCCATCGACGGGTGCGTGAAAAGCAACATTTAACAGACTCTTACGTATTTCCCGGGCAAGAATAACGGTATCAGGGAAGTGCTGACTCATCTTAAGCCTCCATCAACGCGAAGCGTTTGCCCGGTGATATAGCTGGATAAATCGGAAGCGAGGAACAACGCCGTTTCAGCGATTTCGGCAGGCAACCCTTCCCGGCGTAAATCGGTGCTTTGCCGTGCTGCTTCAACGATATGTTCGGGCATGGTTAGCAGCATGTCGGTATCGGTGATACCGGGCGCGATAGCATTCGCGCGAATGCCATGCTCACCCAATTCGGCGGCCACAGATTTTGTCATCGCGATCAATGCCGCTTTAGAGGCGCCATAGGCCGACTTGCCTGGGTTGCCATCTTCCCCGGCCGTAGACGCGATATTCACCAGACTGCCTTTTTTATGGCGCATCATCAGCTTGACCATAAACTGGCTGAACAAATACACCGCAAAGAAGTTAACTTCAAACTGCTGGCGTAACTGTGCTTCGGTTGTCATTTGAAAAAGGCTGTTATGGGTAATACCGGCATTGTTAATCACGGCATCCAGGCAACATTTGTCAGCAATGAGACGCTTTACCACTAGCTTCATTGCGGCATGGTCTGTCATGTCAAAACATAATGGCCATATGTTCACCTGATACTTTTCGGCTAATTGCGCCATGTCAGCCAGAAACTCAGCCGTTTCTGCTCTGGCATGCGCATAAATGTCTGCGCCATTAGCCGCAAAAACCTCAACCATCGCCCGGCCCATACCGCGGCGACAGCCGGTAATTAATACCGTTTTGTTCTTCATTAACATGTTAGTGCCCTCAACCCATTCCGCCGTCAACACGAATCACTTGCCCTGTTACATAGCTCGCGCTATCTGACGCCAGCCATAACAATGTGTTAGCAACTTCTTCTGGAAGTCCAGGGCGTTTTAATTCACAGCGGGCCATCTGACGCGCCATGACCTCTGTCGGTAACGTTGACGTCATTTGCGTGCTGATGACACCCGGCGCAATGGCATTCACTCTTATACCCTGTGGACCAAGCTCCGCCGAAAGTGTTTTCGTTGCTGCTAACCACGCCGCTTTTGAAGCGGAATACGCCAACTGGCCGACGTTCCCATCCAGTGCTGAAATACTGGAAATATTAACGATGCTGCCTTTTTTATTACGCAGCATCAGACGTGTAATGTATTGCGTAAACACAAGCTGAGAAAACAAATTGATGCTAAATGTTTTATGAAGTTGCTCGTTCGTCATCATGGGAAAAAGCGCATCAAAATTAGCACCGGCAATATTAATTAATATTTCAACAGGCTTTTTAGCTTTCTGAATCTGCTGTGCTGCGGCCTTGACCGATTCATCATTAAGTAAATCGAAACAAACCGGAATGATTTCCACATTGTGTTCATCCATTAATTTCTGGATAAACAATGTAAAATCAGCATCTTCATGCTGGCAACAGGCAAAAACTGACGCGCCTGACGCTGCAAATGTCGCGAGCGTTGCCTTACCAATACCCTGCAGGCACCCCGTTATGACCGCCCATTTTCCAGCAAGAAGCATAGCGACTCCTATAATTCTACGTCGTATTTTTTTAGGATTTCTTTGCCTTCAGACCAGGAAGAAAAAGCAATAATATCTTCGGTATCCAGCATGATATCGAAAGTATCTTCCAGGGCGGCGATCATGCTCATATGTCCGACGGAATCCCAGGATGGCGTATCCTGATATTTGTAACCTGGCAGGATGGATGCATCGACTTCAAAGGTTTCTACAAAAATAGTGTTGTAACGTTCGATATTAGACATAATTACTACCTCAATAAAAATATTATTTAGCCACCCCGTATCACATCCGCACTTACGCCTGTTCTACCGACGATTTAATGTGATTTAAAAACCCGCTTTTCATCATTATTACGCATCACCCGAGCTGGATTCCCCAAAGCAATACCTTCTTCACGGATATCGTTAAAGACGACGGCACCCATGCCAATAATGGCGTCAGCCTCTACAGTGATCTTCTGCTGTAACACCGCACTCATGCCGATAAATACGCGATCCTTTATCACGACATTGCCACCGGTTGTGACAAACGTTGATATCACGACGTGGGAGCCCACATGCGCATCGTGGCCTACACTCGAGTTAGGCTGCATATAGACGTTACTGCCCAGCGTCACATCGCAGGAAAGATAAACGCCTTTTGCGAGCACACAACCAGGCCCAACGCGGGTACATTCGCTAACGGTAACATCGGGATGAATAAGCGTGGCAAGAGCCAGGTGATGAGAGGCGATTTTATCAGCGAGTTGCGCGCGGAGTGACGGCTCGCCCACAGCGATAACCACTTCAATAGGCTGTGTCAGCGCCTGGTCAAAACTAACAACCGGGATACCTTTAACATCACGATTGGGCGAAATATCATCAATGAAAATCAGACCATCCCAACGATGAGCCTGTTTTTCAATCTGCTGAGCAAGAAGTAAGACTTCTCTTCCCAGTCCACCCGCACCATAGATCGCTAATTTCACTGTCTGCTTTACCTAACTCAAACTGAATAGCACTAATTTACCAGACCAGATTCAAGTTTCTGGCTGGGAATACCGTACGTTTTCTGTCGTTAATTAAGACATTGAATAATTCAGGAGGCAGTGAAAAGCAGGTGCTCAGCGCATGGCTTTGCTGACAAAGCTGGGGAAAGAGCGCTGTGATGCTGAACAGAATGATCGTGCTGCTCAGAAAATGGTGTTGTGCTGTCGCATCTGGCATGTGAGAAAGACGGTCAACGTTCTGTCTCTCCCCTCAAAAAATAGTCTGGGCGTAGGTATCTAATCCCCAGCCAATCCCTGTTGAGCTGTTGGGGTAAAGGCGACAAACATGCCAGATACGCGCACCTCTGGCATGTTTATTTATTAAAATCCATAACTGCTGCTGAATCAGGCCACCGTTTTCATCTGGCTCACAGAGAGGATGATCTCAATAATTTTGTTTTGATCGTCGACACTGAGGCTCGGATGTATCGGCAAGCAAAGCACCTGATGAGACAGGCGCGTTGCCTCAGGCAGATTGCCAGGATGTGATGAAGCATAACTTTTATACATCGGAAATTCTGAAATTAGTGGGTAAAAATAGCGACGAACATAAATATCTTGTTGCTTGAATAATTGATACAACGCATCACGGCTCATTGGAAAATACTGGTCATCGATGAATACGGCACAGTATGAGTAGTTCCATGTTAATCCTTGCGGAAGATGACTAAACGACAGCCCTTCCACTGAACCCAATGCCGCGACATATTTTTCGTAAACATCAGCCCGACGAGCAAATGCATTATCAAGATGCTTGAGCTGTAACAACCCAAATGCGGCCTGAACTTCATTCATTTTGCCGTTTATACCCGGAGCCACTACCGTAGTTTCGTCAGCGAAACCGAAATTTTTAAGAAAATCGATGCGGCGTTTAACACTTGCATTAGGGCAAACGATCGCCCCACCTTCAAATGTGTTAAATACTTTAGTGGCATGGAAACTAAGGATAGATAAATCACCATGGTTCAGAACGCTTACTCCATCCTGCTTAACGCCAAAACAGTGAGCAGCATCGTAGATCACCTTTAAGCCATAATTGTCCGCGATACGCTGAATACCATCTACATCGCAAGGAATGCCATAGCAGTGAACGGGAAGAATCGCACTGGTATTAGGGGTAATGGCGGCCTCAATTTTTGCCGGGTCCATATTGCAGGTGACAGGGTCAATATCGACAAAAATGGGCTTAATGCCGTTCCACAAAAGCGAGTGTGATGTCGCAACAAATGAATAGGGCGTCGTAATAACTTCACCCGTCACACGTAATGCCTGTAAGGCGGTGACCAGCGCAAGTGTACCGTTAGCAAACAGGCAAATATGTTCAACACCCAGATACTCGGCGAGCGCTTTTTCTAACTCCTGGTGGTAAGGCCCCCCATTCGTTAGCTGTTTGCTCTGCCAAATTTGTTCCAGATAGGGTAAAAACTCTTCAAGCGGCGGCAAAAGCGGGCTTGTTACGAGTACATTTTTCGATTGGCCATTATTTTGCATACTGTAAGCACCCGCTGTTAATTTTGCTTTATATAAAGAACCCGCCTCGCTGACTTACCGCTGTGGCACAGGTTCTTGTTATCCGTTATTTTTTGCTCAACCCTAATGCTTTAAACCAGCACGATTTAGCGTCCTCGCTGTCGATAAGCGCAGAAAGAGAGGCCTGTAAGTGGCTTGCAGCCTGTATGGTTTCGTCTGGCGCCTCACATCGCAAATGAATCGCCTTTTTCCAGGCATCTGCATTGTTTTTAACTTTCCAGCCCGGTAGCGCGCACGCTAAAGAAGGCACATCACTGCTTACGGCTGGAATTGAGCACGCGGCTAACTGCATCAGGCAAAAATTATCTTTAAAACGGTTTTCATCAATGCTACTTCGCGGTACGACAGCGAAATCAATTGAAAGCGATGCCAGTTGCTTAACCAGACGACGCTCATCAAAATAACGATGTGTTTCAGCAATATAGGGCAACCACGTCTTGGGCGAATCACCCAGTATTATCCAGTCAAGTTGGTCTGAATAACTTGCAATCGCAGCATCAAGCAGTTGGCAATCTTTTTCTTCCAGATAATGGGTGATACAAAGCACACGCGGTTTTGCGCTATCTTGCTGGTTTTCTCTATCATGACATTGCTCTGAAAGAATATTAGGCAGAATAACGGCCATTTTATGCCGCTTTTTGAGCCAATTGACATAAGCGCTACTTGACGTCAGCCAGGTGCTGATGAGTTCATTTTCAAATAAAGTTTTTAAATTAAATCTGTTGATGTCATCGCTGAGCATATAGCTTATCTGGCATGCACTATGCTGTTTGAACTGTTTCACGCACTGGCAAAGGTCGTTATTGACTTCTCCCGCCAATAGCAGCACATCGGGCATCAATCTATACAACTCAGGTGCCGTTGGAACACGTTCAAGCAGTAATAAATGAAATGCACGCTCAGACGCAAACATTTCCAGCATTAAAACCAGACGTTGCAGCGTCGCATCTTGTTGCCCACCAATAATCAAGACCACATTAGGAATGCCATGATGATGCAAAGGATTCCAGCCGGCACTCAACGTTGCATCTGGCTGGAAGAGCCGTTGACTCAAACTGTACCGAACGCTGTAGGCAGGATCTTGTGCAATGATCGTTAGCCAGCGCTGGTAAAAAAGCGTTAACTCGGGTGAAGGGTGAGGCAAACAAAAGGACGGATAGCCCGCGATGGTATGATCTTTTGCTACCACACTGTAAGGCGTACAAACGGACAGATGCCCGGTTTCACGAATGCGCAGTCCTAAATCAAGCTCGGCTAATAATGGCTGTGTAAATTGCCTGTCAAATCCGCCAGTCTGTTGCCACAGGCTAGTGCGGATCAATAAACAATCCGTGCTGAGTGCCGAGTAGTCACAATCGCTTTGCAGTCGCGAAAGGTTGCCTGCACTGCCCCAGTTCTCACCATATCCGATCGGAAAAGCAAGACCATTTATCCCTAAAAGATAACCCGCAGAGACTATCTGATTATCAAAATTGATCAGCTGTGGTGCAACGCAACCGACCTCCGGACGAAGAGCGTGATTTGCTAATGCCATGAACCAACTCCCGCTGACAAAAGCGGTATTGGCATTTAACAGTAGCAAGTATTCACCGGTTGCCTGCTGACTCGCCATATTAATCGCCATCATGTCTGACTTTTCATGGCTTTCAATAATATGGATAACGGCAGTGTTATTATTTACCAGCCAGTTGAGCCAGTGACGAATCTCCTCTGATGTCTGTGGCTGCACGATAACCCGCATCTCAAATGGCTGACTTTGCATTTGCTGATAAAGCGTCGTGAAGCAACGCTGAAGAGAGTGCACGTTATCGCCCGCAATCAGAATGACTGACAACGCGAGCGGGCTATTATTCCCGTATTGCATCCGCCACGGTTTGCCGGGCTGAGCAGTAGCACTACCCTGCTCAAATCCTCTCTGCAGGAGGTAACGCTCAAGCAGTCGCTGCTGCTCGTGCGACGCGGTGCTGGTGGTGACTTCCTGCGTTATCAGTGTGATCACATCCGAAAAATGACCGATCGCGCCAATATCAAACCGAATGAGCAACTTCAGAACCGCATCAAGTTCAAAACAGCACTTCTGTTCTGGGTCCAGCCCCCCGATAGCTAAAAGGGCCTCGCGATGAATGAAGCCACGTTGTAAATAGAGATGCGGTGCGCTTAAAAAAAGATCCAGATTAAAAGCAGGTTTGAAATGCGGACTAACTTCGCCATTGACTGCTTTTATGGCTTCGTCGGTATAAATCAACGCCAGGTGATCAATCCCCTGTAATGCATCCATTGCCAGCCTTATCCCCTGCGCGCTATAGCCACTTCCTGCAGGGATGAACTGAACCCAGTCAAACGCGTTCTGCTGGGCCAACGCATTAACAACCGCGTGTAGACGTTCGGGAGTGCAGTAATTCACCCGTGAATCCAGATGTTCATCAGGGGATTCAGCGGATATCACCAGTACATGGCTGCCAACGGCATGATCGAACTGGGGCAGCAACGTATTCAGCGTGTGCTGTTCATCTCCCCCTTGATGCGGCTGAATAACAATAAGCAAGCGGGTGATGTTGTTGAGTATTGCAGGCCAGGATGTCTCCGGCACGCTACGGTGCTGTAACCAATGGGCCAGCGTGTGTTGCTGCTTCTTTGCTGCCGTTTGCGCGGCCTGCTGCTGAGTCAGCGCAACGAAACGCTCGAACTGACGTTGCGCCACATCACGCCGCACCAACATATTTTCCCGCATTTTGCCGATGGTCTGACGCGCACTGGCAATTCCCGCCGGGGTATTCTCAAGGGTAATACCGGCGCCATCATTATCACGTATGGTTACCGCATTGATGGCAAAGTGCTCATAGCCTGGCGCAGTCAATGCTACGACAGGACTGCCGCATAAAATGGCCAACGCACAGGTTCCGGACGACTCATAAGAATAGAGCACGTTGGTGCGTTTCAGTAATTGCGCCAGTTGCGCCAGGGTAAGCGGATTTTCCATCGACAAAATGTGGATGTCGGCTGGCAGTTGGCTGAAATCGACTGCAGATTTTGGAACGCGATTTAAATAGAGAACATGCAAATCTTTATGCGGATTATCGTCGCAGAACACATTGAGATCGTAGGCTTCAAGACACAGGATTTCAGGATTCACTGCTTTTTCTGCAAATTCACTGCGATACCAGAAAAAGAGATCATCCGGTCCGGCTTCCAGCCGGTTTTGCATAATGACGCCTTCCCGGTTCAGCATATAACGTACACTAACCGGCGCGGACACCGGGTTTCCGGAAGCAACATCTGGATAAACCGCTATCCATGGCTGGCCGCTATTCTGTATCTCATCCCACTGTTTTTCATCCAGACGAGGCGTATTCCAGTCAGGGTTGACCTCACAGTTCACCATCCAGGCTTTACCGCCTTGCTCATTAATCATATGACCGAGTCGATGCATTACCTGAATGCCCAATGAAGACTCACGGTAATCAGGGGACAGCAACAAGTAAGGGTAGGTAAATTTATCCATTCTGGTTTCAACCTGTACGGCGCGGTAATACCGTTAACAATAGTAAAGGCCTCCAACGCGCACTGGCGTCGACAAGCCTTGTCGTTGGCAATGACAATGTGCCCCATGCATTCGGGGGGTTAAACGTTATGGCGTTAACCAACCTTTTTGCCATTCATTCAAGCCATGCTCGCGCAGATACCAGTCCTGGTGTACGGCTGCACGGAGTTGATCACCCAGCCGGTAAGTTGCCGCCATATCACCTAAATGGGAACGGATCGCGCCCATCCAGTCTTTGAAGCGGTTCTCAACCAGGGTGACGGGCAATCCACAGCGATACGGTTCGATACTGGTGGCAATGATCGGCACACCACAGGTGCCAATTTCCAATAGCCGCAGGTTACTTTTGCATTCGTTGAACTGATTAATTTCAAGGGGAACCAGCGCCAGATCCAGATTCAGGCTGGCAAGTTTTTCCGGGTACATGTCAAAAGGCACACCCGGGTGAAATTCACACTGCACACCACGGGGTTTCATCCCCATGAAAACCCATTCAACCTTATCTTCCAGCTCTTTAATGATTGGGAGCAAAATTTGCAGGTCGCCTGTGTGCGTGCTTCCTCCAGCCCAGCCAATGCGGATCTTACGCCCTACACCACGCTGACTGAGTAAATGTCCCCACTGAGCTTCTGCCAGTCGGTTTTGGGCAACACGGATATCGGCGTGAAAACGGCTGTAAGCATCAGCTAACGGTGCTGTCGAAACGACAACCCAGTCTGCGCACTCCATCACTTTGCGAAGATTTTTAACGATCTGTTGAGGAAAGTGGTTACGGTTACCATTTTTTAACGGCACGTTGAGCAGGAAATCATCATATTCAACCACGATTTTGGCGTCACTGACGTCCCGATACTGCGCCATAACCGCAGGGAAACGGCTGCCACTTAAGGATTCCAGCAAAATGATATCAGGCTGCAGAAGCGCGACTTCCATGACACTCGGAATCTGCTGGATCATGCCGCCTTCCACCAGCAAATGACTTTCCAGCGCTTTGAATGGCTGAACGATACGGTGATTGCCACAACCCTGCCAGTCAACGTGATGCGCCAGAACGACAGGCAATGGACGACCAGGTAAAGGCTGCTGGAAACGCGCCGTGCCCGCACCCAGCGTGAACGCTTTGCCTGAACGCTGCATTTGCTGATTATTACTGGGGTCCTGTAATAGCGTTGACCGCCACTGGCTGCGAAGCTTGATGTAATCGTTTAAGAAAGGCCTTTCCTGTACATGGAATTTATCCGTCATTAATCGGGTTGCCCCGCCCATATGACGAACCCGCGCCCATGGCGTCCAGACGTTTAAATAGCCTTGCTGTAGGGCACGCAGTCCTAGGTCAACGTCGGCAAAATAAAGTGGATAATCCTGTTCAGCGAATCCCCCCAGGCTGAAAAAGACCTCTTTGCGAACCATCATGCAGGATGCGCTCACCGCGGCCAGGTTGTGCTCTGTTTGCAGGTAACGTTGAAACCCTTTGGCTTCGCCATCCATGCCATCCCAGGGGTTGTCTACGCCATTCTGTACCCCGACCAAATAACCGCCATGCTGAACCCGCCCATCCTGATACTCCAGCCGGGCACCCACTAACGCGATTTCCGGCCTTAAAGCATGCTCAAGCAGCGCATCAAGCCAGTCAGGATGGGTAATTTGGCAGTCGTTATTAATAAATAATAATATGTCGCCCCGCGCCTGCTCCGCTGCCCGATTATTGATTGCGGCAAAATTAAAAGGCGCGTCGTAGCGCAGTACTCTGATTTGATCGATATTTAATTTTTCGAGATCGTTAAGAAATGTACAGGCCTGTTCGTCCACTGACTGATTATCGACAATCAGCAATTCATAATAGGGATAGCGCGTTTTCTCCATCAACGTATCAATGCAGGTACGCAATAAGGCAGCGTGATCGCGAGTAGGGATAACAATAGAAACCAGCGGTTTAGTGTCCCAGTGATAATGCACCCGCGCAGACCCCGGATTCATCCCGGCTTCCAGTGAGGCCGTAATGCCTAAACGTTGTAAATGGGCTTTGACTACATCCTGATAGGCTGCACTGTAGTGGCTGTCTTCATACCAGCGGCCGTTATCTTTACTGCTCTTTAGCAACACGTCTGACAGATGACCAAGCGCACCCGGCCCTTGCTGCTCAATGCATTGCCACAGAAGTTGATAGAGGCCGAGCGGATGCATTTCATCCGTGATACCACCCGCAGCCTGCGCTTTAAGTCTGTCAAACATCAGTGTACGGCCCACGTAAGGCGTGCTTCTTAACAGATCAATATTCGGCGCCGGCCGAAGTATCACGCCGGGTTCATTCGTTTCATCGTTAAAGCTTTCATCGCTATACCAGAAGGCAGTGTCAGGATAGCGTAAACGGTGTTCAGCCATTAATAATAAGGCATCCGGTAAAAGCTCATCGCCTGCCATAACAACATAAAACGCGGAAGGCGCAGCGCTGTCCTTGATCAGTCCGTTAAGCTCAGACAGCCAGCCCTTTTCACATCGCGGAATCGTTCCTTCGCTCAGAACGACATCATCATTGCTTAATAAGGTTACCATCGCAGGCTGAAGCGTTTGCTGCCTGACGGCAATCAGAGAACGCTCGCAGTCTTCAGCGCTGCCTTTTTCATCAACAATGACCACACCGATATTGCCACTTTCTGGAACCGCATCGATAAAAGAGAGCAATGCCGCCCGACGGGCGTCTGTGATGCGTCTTTCTTTAAGCCATTGCTCAATAGAGTAGTTTTTATCTACCCACGACAGCACGGACTGACTATGAAACCGTAATGCATGATGTGCGCCTGGCTCCATAGACCATTTTTTGGCTTCCAGGGGCTGGCTGATGAGTTTTTCAACAGCACACGACAGGTCCCATTTAGTCCGAAAACGCTCTTCGTTCGCCAGCGTCCATTGCAGCGCATCCTCAAAGCCACGCTTGAGTAACGCAATCCATTCTTCCGCATCAGGACAAAACTGCAGATTAACGACGGTAAAATGCGACTTTTCAAACTCACTAAAATTATGCTCGCCTAAATAGCCTTCGACGTAATTTGTAGAGGCAAGAAATACCGGGATACCCAGTATCAACGATTTCGCGACGATCTCATCACTGCCGATAATGACATCGTACTGATCCAGCCACTCTGGCTGAATACGGCTAACCGGCTGGCTACAGTCAAACCATTCCAGACTGATTGATTGTGCTTTGAGTTGCTGCTGCAGTTCATACATTTCGGCAGAAATATCGGGGGCAAAATAAAGCACCCTTTTCAATTCCGTGCGCGTCCTACGGTGTCCGAATGCATTAAACGATGGGGACAAGGTGTAAGGGAAAACGTCCAACTGTGCGGGCAACAAGCCATTCTGGAGTAGTCGCTCAGAAATAGCCGGTGACAGGCTCAATGAGCGAGAAGCGAGCTGATTTTCAAGCTCAACGCCCCATGGCATATAAACATCATGATAATCATAAAAATGCCGGAAAATGACGGATGCCGTTCTGGAAAAAGACTCAATGGAAGACAGTAGCTTTTGAGAGAAAAAACCTTTGTAAATCAGGATCAGGTCATATGCTTCAGCCAAAACGCCTTGTTTTTCACTGATGATGCGGAAGTTTGAATTTTGCCTGAGCCTGTCCAGTTCAAATGACAGAGCCTTACCATATGTGCTGGTAACAACATCAACCTGCCATCCAAGTGGTAAAAAAACATCAATGATATCGAGCGCCTCATTAACGTGAATGGAAAAGTGCTCAAATCTGTCGATGCTAATTAAAAGCCTGCTCATCTGATATCCTCTGGTTGTGCATTGGCAAAATCCTGCACGAACGTCCATCACCCATATCAGACTATTGTAGAAGCGTAAGCGACTAACTTAGCGGAACATTAGCTACAGTAAACCGGGCTAATTAAAGCGATTAAGCAAAAAAAAACGCCCTTGTGATAAGGGCGTTTTTGAGTAAAACGGGGATTGCAGCGATTAACGCAGCAGAGACAGCATGGTCTGTGGCACCTGGTTGGCCTGCGCCAGCACAGAAGAACCGGCCTGCTGCAGGATCTGCGCGCGGGACATGTTCGACACTTCCGTTGCGTAGTCCGCATCCTGGATACGGCTACGGGCCGCGGTCAGGTTGGTCACGGTGTTGTTCAGGTTGCTGATGGTGGACTCAAAACGGTTCTGAGACGCACCCAGCAGGCTGCGCTGGTTGTCGACCGCTTTGATGGCGGCGTCGATGTCGGCCAGTGGAGCACCATCAGTAGTACCACCGCTTGTTACAGTACCGCTCAGTACGTCAAAACCTTCTGCAGCGGTAGTACGTGCGTTACCGTTGATAGTCTGACCTGTTGTCTGCGATGTTGCACCTGAAGTATTGAACAGGTTGAAACCGTTACTTGCACTGATGGTGATACCGATGGTTTCACCATCTTTAGCGCCAACCTGGAAGTTGTAGGTCTGTGAACCAGAACCCGTGTTCAGGACTTTGATACCGTTGAAGTCAGTCTGCTTGGTGACGCGGTTGATCTCTTCCATACGCTGGTTAACTTCAGACTGGATAGAGTCAATGTCAGAGGCTGAGTTAGAACTGTTCTGAGCCTGTACGGTCAGGTCACGTACGCGCTGCAGGTTGTTGTTGACTTCGGTCAGTGCGCCTTCAGCCGTCTGCGACAGCGAAATACCGTCGTTGGCGTTACGCGCTGCAACGGTCAGGCCGTTGATGTTTGAGCTGAAGCGGTTGGCAATAGCCTGACCTGCTGCATCGTCTTTGGCGCTGTTGATACGCAGGCCAGAAGACAGGCGTTCAATGGCAGTCCCCAGAGAAGACTGAGATTTGGTCAGGTTATTCTGGGTAACCAGAGACAGGGTATTGGTATTAATAACTGCCATAATAATTATCCTTCATAAAAGAATTACGGGGTTTGGATTTGGCCTGCGGCTTCATCACCTTCAATATTGTTATCGCCCGCTGTCGCTGAAACTTTAAGCCTTAAGGCTGTTTTTTTACCATTGTGAGTGAAAAAACACCTTTAATGGCGGATTCTTTTTGCCCGTTACCGCTGCACATTTACCTGCCCAACGCCGCCCCCCGCCCCTTGCCTTACAGCGTTTTTTTATCGATCTTATCTACGATTTCATATCACTATGTAATTACGATTGCATTCACTGCACCATTACAAAAATCCTGTATTCTGAACATAGCTTCCTGTAGCGCGGAAATGAAAAACACAACAGTGATCACAGCATTTTATTATTGTGAAGCGATCTGAATATCATGTTATGTTTGCAAAACAATCCATTAGTATTTATCTGTTTTAATTAATATGCTTTTGTATTCACGCAGGCAGTCTTAATACATTATTTACTTCGAAATAATTTCCCTGCGGTAATAAATGCATTTCGTCTAAGACAGGACTTCGTATAAAGGAAAAACGATAGCGGAATGGCGTCAGACATCTTTATAGCAGGCCCCACACTTTTGAGAATACCCATGTTAATCAGCACAGCAATGTGCATATAAGTTATGTGAAGATCCAACGCCAGCGGCCTGGCAGGCACCACCTTTCGTCAGCAGTAGAAATCCCCCAGTTAATACGTTTTTACCTGTTATCGAAACGCAGAAACAAAACCATCAAAAAGCGATTCCTGTCCGCAAAAGCCCCCTAACGCAACGCTCAAACCGGGTTATGCTCTCGCTCAAGACGCAGGCTTTTCCAGGCAATAAAAAAAACGCCCTCATTGCTGAGGGCGTTTTTAGTCATACGTCGCTTGCGGCGATTAACGCAGCAGAGACAGCATGGTCTGTGGCACCTGGTTGGCCTGCGCCAGCACGGAAGAACCGGCCTGCTGCAGGATCTGCGCGCGGGACATGTTCGACACTTCCGTTGCGTAGTCCGCATCCTGAATACGGCTGCGGGCCGCGGTCAGGTTGGTCACGGTGTTGTTCAGGTTGCTGATGGTGGACTCAAAACGGTTCTGAGAGGCACCCAGCAGGCTGCGCTGGTTATCAACCGCTTTGATCGCTTTATCGATATCAGCCAGCGGTGTGGTGCCCGCTGCAGCACCACCTGTGCCACCGGTGACAGCACCTTTCAGTACGTCGAAGCCGACCGCTGAAGTGGTACGTGCGTTACCGTTTACGGTATCGCCAGAGGTCATTGTACGGGTGTTCTGGGTCGTACCAGACTGGCCAGCTGCGGCCAGATCAAAGCCATCACTTGCGCTGATTGCGATACCGATGGTTTCGCCGTCTTTAGAACCGACCTGGAAATTATAGGTGGTGCTGCCTGAGCCGGTGTTCAGGACTTTGATGCCGTTGAAATCGGTCTGCTTAGTAACGCGGTCGATTTCCTGCATACGCTGGTTAACTTCAGACTGGATAGAGTCAATGTCAGAGGCTGAGTTAGAACTGTTCTGAGCCTGTACGGTCAGGTCACGTACGCGCTGCAGGTTGTTGTTGACTTCGGTCAGTGCGCCTTCAGCCGTCTGCGACAGCGAAATACCGTCGTTGGCGTTACGCGCTGCAACGGTCAGGCCATTGATGTTTGAGCTGAAGCGGTTGGCAATAGCCTGACCTGCTGCATCGTCTTTGGCGCTGTTGATACGCAGGCCAGAAGACAGGCGTTCAATGGCAGTTCCCAGAGAAGACTGAGATTTGGTCAGGTTATTCTGGGTAACCAGAGACAGGGTATTGGTATTAATAACTGCCATAATAATTATCCTTCATAAAAGAATCACTGGGTTTGGATTTAGCCTGCGGCTTCATCACCTTCACTATTGTTATCGCCCACTGTCGTTGAAACTTTACGCTTTACGGGTGTTTTTTTGCCACTGCGAATGAAAAAAACACCTTGAATGACGGTTTTTTTTGTCCGCAATCTCAGCACATTTCCCTGGTCAGCACCGGCTTCCTTTACTGCAGACTGGCTCTTTTTTTGATTTTATTTTAACTTTCAAACCACTATCGCGTTTAGAACAGCGTTCAACCTAACCCCCAGAGATCGTGTCATCTGAAAGTCATTCACCCTAAAGTAACGTGATACAACTAACCTTTATTATTGTAAAACCCTCAGCATCTGATCTTTTCTCCGGCGTAAATAAATCCAGTACTATTTTATCGTCTGATTTAAACCTTACACTTTCCTGTACAAGCTGGCTGTTTTCGTCTTTTTTCTGACTTGTAATAATACCGCTCTGTGAATAATTTATAACGGCGTTTCGCTTAGACGCGAATGCCTGTTCAAAGAAAACACCAACGGAACAATGGCAATAAACGGGCTACCCGCAAATGCCGGCATCCTTTGAGAAAGGCTGGTTTTGAGGTTTTGAGGTTTTGAGGTTTTGAGGTTTTGAGGTTTTGAGGTTTTGAGGTGCAGTAGTTAAAATTCAAAAAGCGTTGCCTACCCTACTGACAACAAAACAGCGCTAAATCCTGTTTATCCCCTGAAACGCTGCCTCAGTTTCCGGCAGCAATAAAAAACGCCCTCATTGCTGAGGGCGTTTTTAGTCATACGTGGCTTGCGGCGATTAACGCAGCAGAGACAGCATGGTCTGTGGCACCTGGTTGGCCTGTGCCAGCACGGAAGAACCGGCCTGCTGCAGGATCTGCGCGCGGGACATGTTCGACACTTCCGTTGCGTAGTCCGCATCCTGGATACGGCTGCGGGCCGCGGTCAGGTTGGTCACGGTGTTGTTCAGGTTGCTGATGGTGGACTCAAAACGGTTCTGAGAGGCACCCAGCAGGCTGCGCTGGTTATCCACAGCTTTGATTGCTTTATCGATATCAGCCAGCGGCGTGGTACCAGATGCAGCACCTGATGCACCACCGGTCACTGCACCTTTCAGTACGTCGAAGCCGACCGCTGAAGTGGTACGTGCGTTACCGTTTACAATATCTGTGCCTGAAGCCATGGCACGGGTGTTCTGGGTGGTACCAGACTGACCCGCTGCCGCCAGGTCAAAACCGTCACTTGCGCTGATCGCGATGCCGATGGTTTCACCATCTTTCGCGCCAACCTGGAAGTTATAGGTGGTGCTGCCTGAGCCGGTGTTCAGGACTTTGATGCCGTTGAAATCGGTCTGCTTGGTGACGCGGTCGATTTCCTGCATACGCTGGTTAACTTCAGCCTGAATTGAGTCGATGTCAGACGCTGAGTTTGAGCTGTTCTGAGCCTGTACGGTCAGATCACGTACGCGCTGCAGGTTGTTGTTGACTTCTGACAGAGCACCTTCAGCGGTCTGCGACAGTGAGATACCGTCGTTGGCGTTACGCGCTGCAACGGTCAGGCCGTTGATGTTTGAGCTGAAGCGGTTGGCAATTGCCTGACCCGCTGCATCGTCTTTTGCGCTGTTGATACGCAGGCCGGAAGACAGGCGCTCAATGGCAGTGCCCAGTGATGACTGAGATTTGCTCAGGTTGTTCTGAGTAACCAGAGACAGGGTATTGGTATTAATGACTGCCATGATAAATATCCTTTAATAAGAAAGACAGGGTCAGGTATTTGGCCTGCGGCTTTATCGCCTTCACTATTGTTATCGCCCGCTGTCGTTGAAACTTTAATTTTTCGTCAGGGTTTTGATCATTTTGCAGTAAAAAAGGCCCCGTCCTGGTAAGACGGATTCCATACTTCATCAAGAGGCCATTTGCACACTACATAAGGTATCTGTCAGACAGGCATTGAAACCTTCAATGCAGCCTAAAACCTGTCAGTGTTGTCAACCGTTGATGCTTTATAGATGAAAAAACGCCCTCAATAATGAGGGCGTTTTTAGCCATACGTGGTTTGCGGCGATTAACGCAGCAGAGACAGCATGGTCTGTGGTACCTGGTTGGCCTGCGCCAGCACAGAAGAACCGGCCTGCTGCAGGATCTGCGCACGGGACATGTTCGATACTTCCGTTGCGTAGTCCGCATCCTGGATACGGCTGCGGGCTGCGGTCAGGTTGGTCACGGTGTTGTTCAGGTTGCTGATAGTGGACTCAAAACGGTTCTGAGAGGCACCCAGCAGGCTGCGCTGGTTATCAACCGCTTTGATCGCTTTATCGATATCAGCCAGCGGCGTGGTGCCCGCTGCAGTACCACCGGTACCACCGGTGACAGCACCTTTCAGTACGTCGAAGCCGACCGCTGAAGTGGTACGTGCGTTACCGTTTACAGTCTGACCCGTGGTGACGCTGGTGTTCTGGGTAGTACCAGACTGGCCGGCAGCCGCCAGGTCAAAACCGTCACTTGCGCTGATCGCGATACCGATGGTTTCGCCGTCTTTTGCGCCAACCTGGAAGTTATAGGTGGTGCTGCCTGAGCCGGTGTTCAGGACTTTGATGCCGTTGAAATCGGTCTGCTTAGTAACGCGGTCGATTTCCTGCATACGCTGGTTAACTTCAGACTGAATCGAGTCGATATCAGAGGCTGAGTTAGAGCTGTTCTGAGCCTGAACGGTCAGGTCACGTACGCGCTGCAGGTTGTTGTTGACTTCGGTCAGTGCGCCTTCAGCCGTCTGCGACAGTGAGATACCGTCGTTGGCGTTACGCGCTGCAACGGTCAGGCCGTTGATGTTTGAGCTGAAGCGGTTAGCAATTGCCTGACCCGCTGCATCGTCTTTTGCGCTGTTGATGCGCAGGCCGGAAGACAGGCGCTCAATCGCAGTTCCCAGTGATGACTGAGATTTGCTCAGGTTATTCTGAGTAACCAGAGACAGGGTGTTAGTGTTAATCACTGCCATGATGTTTTTCCTTTAAAAATTGAGCCAGATTAAGGCGTCTGAATTCGGTTTGCTCACCGACAACCTGATTATCGTCAGCACCAACTCAACCTTTAGAAAAAAAACACAGTAATTTTCAGATGGGCAAATCCATGAAGACAATTAAAGAAAGGCTGCTTATCCAGCCATCGATTTTGTAAAAAACAGGCTAATCTTTTACCACTCGCTGCCGATACTCATTCTACTTAGCGTAAACCTCGTAAAGGATAAACTATGGCAAGTGTAAGTTCACTCGGTGCTGGTACGAGTCTCGACCTCAATACTCTGTACACGAGTCTGGAAACAGCTGAACAGACTAAACTGACGCCAATTACTCAACAGCAGTCGTCTTATAACGCTCAGCTAACCGCCTGGGGCGTGGTAAAAACCGGTCTTGCGAAAGTGCAAACCGCTGCTGCGGCCTTACAGAATGCGTCCGCTATCGCGGCAACCAAAGTGACCAGTACCAATACGGCATTTACCGCCACGCTTGCCAGTAAAGCCTCTGCCGGTAACTACTCGATTGAAGTAAGTCAGTTGGCCTCTTCTCAGTCACTGCTGTCTAAATCAGCAACCAGTAAAGATACCGATCTGGGTGACCAGAGCATGGCATCCCGCACCATTACTATCTCTCAGTCTGGTCAGAAAACGCCGCTTAGCGTGACGTTGACGAAAGACCAGACCAGCCTGTCTGATATCCGCGATGCGATCAACAAACAACAAGGTAGCGTTAACGCGAGTATTATTAAAGCTGATGACAATACCTATTATTTGTCCCTGACCGCACGTGATAGTGGAACGGCGAATGCGATGACGGTCAGTACCAATGACAGTACCCTGTCTCAGTACATTAACTACAGCCAGGGCGGTAGCAGCAATGCCATGACCGAACAGGTTGCCGCGAAAGACGCTCAGTTAAAGATTAACGGTGTGTCCATCACCCGCAGCAGCAATACCATTACTGATGCTCCTGAAGGCGTGACGCTTAATCTCAGTAAAACAACTGCGACGGGATCACCTGAAACCCTCACTGTTGCCACCGATAATCAACCGATGACGGCAGCGATACAGGCTTATGTCGATGCTTATAATTCGCTTCAGACTACCATTGGTAATCAGACGAAATATACTGCTGTCAAAGCTGGCACTGCTCAGGACTCCGGTAATGGCGATTTATTAGGTGATAACACGTTGCGCAATATTCAGACCAGTTTGCGTAGCCAACTTTCATCGCCTCAGTCCAGTGGAAACCTCACAACACTGGCTCAGCTTGGTATTACGCAGGATGTGAATGGCAAACTGACTGTCGACAGCACTAAATTGAGTAATGCGTTAACGAATCAGCCTTCCGATGTGTTGAGCTTCTTGACAGGCGACGGTAAAACGACAGGTTTTGCAACGCAGGCTAACAACACTCTGACGCAGATGCTCTCAAGTAGTGGTCAGGTACAAAATGCCACTAACGGGATTAATACCTCCCTGAAGCAGCTTTCAGACCGTTACACTGAAGTGAATGATCAGATCACCGCAACGATGGCAAGGTACAAAACTCAGTTTACCAATCTGAGCACACTGGTTTCTTCCATGACGCAGACCGGTAACTATCTGACCCAGCAGTTCGCTAAATTATAACAGGAGTAGTAAGCATGTACGCTAAGTCCGGTACTCAGGCCTATGCGCAGGTGGGCGTGGAGAGTGCAGTGTTGAGCGCAACTCCACACCAGCTGGTCGTACTGCTGTTTGATGGCGCAATAAGCGCCATGAAAAAGGCCGCTATTTTAATTGAACAAGGCGATATCCCGGGTAAAGGAAACGCCTTATCAAAAGCCATTAATATCATTACCAATGGCTTGCGCGCAGGCCTGAATCATGAGGTGGGTGGTGAAATTTCTGCCAACCTCGATAACCTGTATGAGTATATGACTCGCCGTCTGTTACAGGCCAATCTCAATAATGATGTTGAGGCGATTACCGAAGTCGAAGGTTTACTGAATAACATCGCGGATGCCTGGAAACAGATCGGTCCTAACTATCAGCCACAGCAGGATACGTTTTAATGAGTAATCCACTCGAGCTGCTAAAAGGGTATCAGCAATTGCTCACGCTCAGTAATGCTATGCTGGAGCACGCCAGACAAGGGCAATGGGATGAGCTGTTGAGTTGCGAATCAACTTACATTAGCAGCGTCGAGCGTGTAGCGCGTGATAACGATGCCGACATTCTTTCCGCACTACAGCGGGCACAAATTCGCCCGGTACTTGAGCAAATTCTGCGTAACGAAACCACGCTGAAAACCTTGTTGGGCGAGCGGATGCATGAATTGCGCTCGCTGGTGACGACCTCAACGCAACAACAAAATGTCATGACCTCTTACGGCAATATGGCGGGCAATATTCTTTACCCAAAAAGCCAATAAAAAGCCGACTTTCGCGGGTGGAAACTATATTTTTAGTTCACCCGCGTAATTTCTTCACTCTTATCCCATACTTCCAGTTCTCTCTCCTTTGACTGGAAGCACGTCATGCAGAACCCAACCTTATTGCAGTTTTTCCACTGGTACTATCCCGATGGCAGCAAGCTGTGGCCGGAAGTAGCCGATAAAGCTGCCCTGCTTAACGACCTGGGCATCAACATGGTATGGCTCCCTCCTTGTTATAAAGGCGAATCAGGTGGCTATTCGGTGGGTTATGACAGCTATGATCTGTTTGATTTAGGCGAGTTCGATCAAAAAGGCAGTCAAGCTACGAAATATGGTGATAAACAGCAGTTGCTGGATGCGGTTAACGCCTTACGCAGTCACAATATTGGTGTGCTTCTTGATGTCGTGCTTAACCATAAAATGGGGGCAGATGAAAAAGAACAGATTCGGGTCAATCGTGTTAATCCCGATAATCGTGATGAAATCTATCCAGAGGTGGTGGAGTGTGAAGCCTGGACACGCTTTAATTTTCCGGTACGAGCAGGACAATACTCAAAATTTGTCTGGGACTACAAGTGTTTCAGCGGCGTAGATCATATCGAAAACCCGGATGAAAACGGCGTATTTAAAATCATCAATGATTACACCGCCGAAGGCTGGAACGATCAGGTAGACAATGAGTTAGGTAATTTCGATTACCTGATGGGCGCCAATATCGATTTTCGCAATAATGCCGTCAGAGAAGAGCTAAAATACTGGGCGCGCTGGGTTATGGAGCAGGTGCCCTGCACCGGATTCCGGCTGGATGCGGTGAAGCATATTCCGGCGTGGTTTTATAAAGAGTGGATCGATCATATTCAGGACGTCGCCAGCGATCCATTGTTTATCGTGGCGGAATACTGGTCTTTTGAAACTGATAAACTGCAGGAATATATTCACCAGGTTGACGGCAAAACCATGCTGTTTGATGCTCCCTTACATATGAATTTCCATGAGGCATCTAAAGCCGGCAGCGCCTATGACATGAGCAAAATCTTTGATAATTCGCTGGTTCTGGCCGATCCCTGGCATGCCGTGACTATCGTTGCTAACCACGATACGCAACCCTTACAGTCTCTTGAAGCCCCAGTCGAATCCTGGTTTAAACCGCTCGCTTACGCGCTCATTCTGTTACGGGAGCAAGGTGTGCCAACCGTCTTTTATCCCGACCTGTTCGGTGCCAGCTATCAGGATGAAGGCGGTGACGGCGAAGTCCATCAGGTTGATATGCCGGTTATTCCTGAGCTGGAAAATCTTATTCGTGCCCGTCAGCTATTTGGCTGGGGAGCACAAACCGATTATTTTGATCATCCAAACTGTGTGGCATTTAGCCGCAGTGGCACGGCTGAAAACCCTGGCTGCGTCGTCATCATGTCCAACGGTGACGCGGGAGAAAAACATATTTCGATGGGTGAAGGCTATGCAGGGAAAGTCTGGCGTGATTATCTGGGACACAAGTCAGAAACCCTTACCGCTGATGACAACGGCAGTGCGTTGTTTAGCTGTAACGGTGGCAGCGTGAGCGTGTGGGTAGTTGAAGCGTAAAATGTGTAAGATCCATTTTATCGACGCTTTCAACCTGACTTACAGGCTGTAAGGTCTTGTAGGAATGCGGTCCATTGGACCGCGTTCAGCAATTTACTTCGCTAATGCCGGGCGCATTAATTGAGGCTCGATATTCTGGATAACCGCAACGCCGGGCTGCTTTGCCACTTCAGCAATGGCGTTTTGACAATCAAGAGTCGGTCGCTCGACCTTACGCATTGTGAGGCCGTCGTATTGCAGCTCCCCATCATCTACATCCAGAGTCATCACCCGCATCTGACGCGTAACGTTGACGTAATCCCCGTTCAGCAGTGTCAGTTTACCTGGTTTCGCAATCACCCGCTGCCACTGGCGACAATCCAGCGTACTGCCATCGGCATGGATAATGAGGCTGGCCATTGCCTTGTCACTGATCAGATCGCTTTGTGGCCCTACCGTCTGCCAGTTACCTTGTAAATTTGCCGGAGCAGGCGTTTGCACCGCACTCTCATAACTATTGATTTGCGCGCAACCACTCAGTGCCAGTGTGGCAATCAGCATCCAGTTTTTCATCTTTGATCCCTACAATCCGGTTGATGGCGGCTACGTTATAATTTTTACGGTAAGGTGCGCAAGCTATCTGAATACGGTCCTCGAGATAAAGCGGTATTTTCCTGGGTATCAGGCGCTGGCGAACGGGATTTATCCACGCCATCTGGATAATGGACGCCGTCTTGCCCTGCCCCGGCTATGCCTGACAAGCCTGATGTAACAGGCTACACTGTGCCGCTGCAATAGATATCAGGAAACCTGCAATGAAAACTCCAGAAGCGTATTACGCTCAGGCGCGAACCCTGTTCTTCACTGCCCATGCTGACTTCCAGGCAGCATTAGATGAGCTGACGGAAAGCGATGCACGCGCCGCCAACATGTCGTTGCGAGAATTACGCGAATGGCATGCCGAGCGCATCTACGCCGCTTTTTTACGTCAAAAGAATCTCGATGGCATTATTTTCTCAATCCAGCTCGCGGAACCAGATAAAGCCGTTGCCGCCGAGGCGATAGAGGCGTACCTCAGATCGCATGCGGAATCACTGGGAATGAGCTGGGAAGAGTTCTGTATTAAGAATGAACTGTAGTGACTCAGCCCTTTGCAGGCGAGAGGGCAAGACGCGTGATGCGGACGACAGAGTAAGAAAGTGAGCACGCGCTTGCCGATCATCATGTTGACCGGCTTCGCTGGCGACAGACCACAGACTTATCGCCAGCGAAGCCGTTACTCTTCCTCTGCCATTTTACCTCTTACTTCAACATATTTGGCGACGGCCAGCAGCCGGTTGATGTGAGTCAGTAGCAAATCGATATCCGACTGCATGAACTCAGAGGATGAACGTGAAGCCGTTACTATCGCATCCTGAACCGTTTCTGAAATGGTTAACGCGTTGTCTTGTTTCGCCTGGACTAATAAAGCTGCAACCAACAACGACTGCGCTTCGATCTGCGCAGTCAGTTCCTTTGCGTCGACATCCATTTTTGCTAGTTTGAGCAGAATATCTATAACCAATTGTCGCATTGCACTTCTCCTGGTGAGTGAGCGCACATATTGTTGTGAACGCCATCAGAGTAAACCAGATGAAAGTGCTTTTCTACGCAGCTCAGAAAAAACGAATTAACCCGAACATCAGCTTGATACTGTTTTTATTTACAGTAAAATGGCAAAGCGATTTTGCCCTTAAGGGATTGTTAACATGTTTGTAGAGTTAATTTACGATAAACGTAATGTCGCGGGCTTGCCAGGCGCGCGTGAAATGATCTTAGAAGAGTTAGAAAAACGCGTACATCGTGTTTTTCCTGATATCGAGGTTAAGGTCAAACCCATGGAACGTAATGCGATTGAAACCGATCTCAGCAAAAACGAGAAGGCGACGATAGCGCGTCTGGTGGAAGAGATGTTTGATGAGGCAGAGTTTTGGTTGGTGGCTGATTAATCCCTTAATCGCCACCACATCAGTTAGCGGGAGATAACTTAACTCTCCTGCTCACTGTGGTTAATTTCAATTTCGATATCCTGAATCGCCTTCTCCAGATCTTCCAGCAACGTACCCTGCTTGTTGAGCAGCGCATCAATGCGGGCTGCATTGCCCTCATCTTTGTATTCACCGGCATCAAAAGCTAACCAATGGGCGGAAAGTGTCTCGGTATTGGTCTGTGCATAGTGACGCATTTCTTTCAGCTGTGATGCCACGTCACGCAGGTAATCTGTTTTGCTTTTGGTTTCGATTGAATCAGTCATGCTGTCTTTCCTTTTGGTGGTTTATCCAATGAAAATATCGCCTGGAGATTTAAAGATAGGACAATATAGCGATATTGCATTAGGAATAATCGGAAGTGGCTGCAGAGCCTGGTGAGCGAAGACTGAGTAAGCTGGTCAAACGCTTAGCGTCAGCGTTTAAGCGTAGTCGCAACAGCGCAACAATGCTGGCTAATGCACAGCAGCATTCATCCGTGTCACGGCGGTTTCTCACGAAATTGTTTTGCTGGTCTAAACTAAACAGACTGAAGAAAGGAGCAAACAATGCATAAACATCAGAGTAACGAACAACGTAAACATGAAGGTGATGTCAGCAAAGGGTTACCCGAAGCTGCGCCCAATGCGGGTAATGCGTACGAGGAAGACGATCATCCTGCTACAGATGCGCCGAAAGATCATGGCGAAGTCCCAAGAAAAAATGATGACAGCCAGGATGATAAAAAAGATCCGTTTAAGGCTTCCTGATTTTCCTGATCTTAAGCATGCCCCAATTCTGAGGGCATGCTCTGCTTAAGAATGAAGGCTCGTTAACCGCCACTCTCAACTGAATATTTTTATCTCTCATTTTCCCAGGCCGAAAAGAAGCCTGTACAGGCGTTTTATCCTGTAAATCATACTTAACGCACCTGCCATTAATGCCAGGTATGATGACATGATCAGAGGCGGAGAAGCCTATGCTCAAAAACGCCCTGCAGTCCGGTTCAAGGCGTGAACCACCTTAACGAAACAGCATCAGCAGGCCGTCAGGCTTATTTATTCAGGAAGTCTATCAGCATTTCCAGGCTGACCCGGTGAGGCCCATCAGAATAAAACGTATTATGAGCGGGTCGATTTGCATCAAATAAAGCCTGCAGATCCACGTCATTACTCAACTGGATAGCGTCCCCAACCAGTTTATACACGATCACTTTACAAGAACCTTCTGGAATCTTGTCTGAATAATCTACTTTTCTGTTGTCAGAATAAATTTCGTATTTAAGCATCTCGCCGCTATTAGAGGTAGCGAGAAGCGTTTGAATTAAGTATCGCATTTTTTCCTAAGCGTTAGCGGGAAGAGAATAAATATTAACGCTATGCGTTTTTTTAAAAAAGTTAAATATTTTAATTAAATATTATCACCCGTATTGTCGCCAGGCCTCGCCTGTTGACCAGCAAGCACGCCCCGCCTCTACCTTCACCACAAAAACTATTGATTACATACTTTTTTTGATGCAGGAACTATTTTACAGGCTTAACAATCCGTAGCGGATTACCTGTTTTCATACTTTAATCACTTTTAGATTTGCGCGTAGCAGTAAAAGTTTCTCGATTAATTATTAGATAGCAACCCACTTTATCGTTAAAAGCACGTTCGCTATGCACAGATAATATCTCACTAAAATCCATACAGACTCTGAATGAGGTTATAAAAAGTGAAGTATTCGTTTTAAGGCATGCACGGAGGATGGATAATAATTAAAAAGAGGAATAACAGTAAGAACTGTCATTACCAACACTGGCGTAATAATACATCGATATACGTTTATGCTTCTGACGTCAGGGGCAAGTCATCATGATGATATTCTGAAGCTGGCGTGGTAAGCGGGGGACGATTCAAGGGGAATGCAGGCCTGACTTATTTAAACGTTTTTAGTCACGCTAAAAAGAGACAGGTTGCCTGTCGGCAGTGAGGCAGGTCCAATCCCGTTCTTCCGTCACCAAGGCTTTAACTCCCCTGTTAAGGGGTTATCAGGAATACGATTGCATGAACGAAGCTTAATGGTGAGAGCAATAGCGCTTTTCAATGAAAATTAGCAGCGATTTGCCCCACTCCCGCCTCACGTCAGCGTCCAGTAAGCATAAACCTGATATTGCCCGTGAGTACGCGTCACTACACCTGCATATTCATAATGTCGGTATAAGCCGACACCAGCTTGTTCCTGACCTGAATGCCCATCTGCATAGAAATTGATGATTTTTGCAGATCGACCATCACATCATTGAGCGCGATACCTGGCTTACCCATTTCAAAATCCTGGGCCTGGGTACGTGCTGTCGTCTGGGTTTCACTGATTTTGTCGAGTGCGGCCTTCATGGTCGCGCCAAAGTCGATATGGCTGGTGACGTCGTTGCTTTTGTTGTTGGCCTGAAGCGACGTCATCTGTAGCTGCTGTAAAACACCGTCGATTGCCTGAATTGACATTGCTGTTACCTCATTGAAAAGAGATGAAGATTTTTGATGAGGAGAGAAGTTAACACATTGTCAATAAGACAAAGCCCCTAAATGACACTAAAAACCGTGGCTTATTCACCCATCGAATTTTGCGTTTCATCAAATAATGCCAGGCATTGAAGTGGAAATTTTATTTAAGCAGGTCAGGGAGTCTGTTTTGCCAACACAACTAACCCGGTCAATTACGTCAGGCAGGAATCGGTCATGAATGCGAGTGCAGCCGCCACACAAGATCAAGATAAGAAAGGCTTCGGTGACCTTCTCGCTCGCCTGCGTGCTAATCCACGTATACCTTTAATCGTTGCCGCCGCCGCTGCCATTGCAGTGGTGTTTGCGTTAGTCCTCTGGGCCAAGACACCTAACTACAGCGTGTTATTCAGCAATCTCTCTAATGAGGATGGCGGTGCCATTGTCACGCAGTTGACGCAGATGAATGTACCTTATCGCTTTGCCGATAACGGTGGCGCATTGATGGTCCCTGATGACAAGGTGCATGAACTGCGTCTGCGTCTGGCACAGCAAGGTCTGCCGCAGGGTGGCAACGTTGGCTTTGAACTGCTGGATAAAGAGAAGTTCGGTATCAGCCAGTTCAGCGAGCAGGTGAACTACCAGCGCGCACTGGAAGGTGAACTGGCGCGTACCATCGAATCACTGGGTCCGGTTAAAAGCGCTCGCGTGCACCTCGCGATGCCTAAACCTACCCTGTTCGTGCGTGAGCAAAAAGCCCCTTCTGCTTCAGTAACCTTAATGTTGCAGCCGGGTCGCGCCCTGGATGAAGGCCAGATTCAGGCCATTACCCACATGGTTTCCAGCAGCGTGGCCGGTTTACCACCGGGCAACGTCACCGTGGTGGATCAAAGTGGTCACCTGTTAACACGTTCTGATGCAGTTGGCCGTGACCTGAATGATGCACAGCTTAAATATGCTGCCGAAGTTGAAACCCGTTATCAGCAACGTATCGAAGCGATCCTGAATCCGATTCTGGGCCAGGGCAACGTGCATGCACAGGTCACCGCGCAGATTAACTTTGATACCCGCGAACAGACTGACGAGAAATATCAGCCAAATGGCGATCCGAAAAACGCGTCTATCCGCTCACAGCAGACCAGTACCAGCGATCAGTCTGGCAGCCCATATCCTGGCGGCGTGCCTGGCGCGCTGTCGAATCAGCCAGCGCCAGCCAACACCGCGCCGGTGAATGCACCTAATACCAACGCGGCTAACGGTCAGAATGCGAATGGCCAGAATGCAAATGGTCAGAATACGAACGCGAATGGTCAACGGACCAGCACTGCGGCCGCCAGCAGCGTGCCCACCAACTCTCGCCGCGATGACACGGTGAACTATGAGCTGGACCGCACCATTCGCCATACCAAGATGAATGTGGGCGATGTGCAGCGCCTGTCCGTCGCCGTGGTAGTGAACTATCGCGAAGACGATAAAGGCAAAGCGCTGGCACTGAATGATCAGCAGTTGAAGCAGATTGAAGACCTGACACGTGAAGCCATGGGTTATTCACAACAACGTGGCGACAGCGTCAATGTTGTGAACTCGCAGTTCAACACCACCGAACCAACGGTCAGTGAACTGCCCTTCTGGCAACAGCAGACGTTCTTTGACCAGTTGATGAACGCAGGTAAATGGCTGTTGGTTGCGCTGATTGCCTTCATCCTGTATCGCAAAATGGTGCGTCCACACGTACTGCGTAAGAAAGAAGCTGAGAAAGTGGCAGCAGAAGCGCTGGCCGCACGTGCCACACAGCAGAACGATCAGGAAGCGTACAGCGTCCAGCTCAGCAAAGATGAAATGGACCAGGAACGGAAAACTAATAACCGCATGAGCGCTGAAGTCATGAGCCAGCGTATCCGCGACATGTCTGAAAACGATCCGCGCGTTGTAGCGCTGGTTATTCGCGAATGGATGAGTAACGAACTATGAGTCTGACCGGTACTGAAAAAAGCGCCATTCTGATGATGACCATTGGCGAAGAACGCGCTGCGGAAGTGTTCAAGCATCTGAACCAACGTGAGGTTCAGCACCTGAGTGCGGCCATGGCCAGCATGCGTCAGGTGTCGCACAAGCAACTAACAGAAGTGCTGCGTGAGTTCGAAGCTGATGCCGAGCAGTTCGCGGCGCTGAGCCTGAACTCTAACGATTACCTGCGTTCCGTCCTGACCCGAGCGCTGGGTGAAGAGCGTGCATCCAGCCTGCTGGAAGATATCCTTGAAACCCGCGATACCACCAGTGGGATGGAAACGCTTAACTTCATGGAACCGCAGGCGGCTGCCGATCTTATCCGCGACGAACATCCGCAGATTATCGCCACCATTCTGGTGCACCTCAAACGTGGCCAGGCGGCAGATATCCTGGCGCTGTTTGATGAACGCCTGCGTCACGACGTCATGCTGCGTATTGCGACCTTCGGTGGCGTACAGCCAGCCGCGCTGGCAGAACTGACCGAAGTCCTGAACAGCCTGCTCGATGGTACCAACCTCAAGCGTGCGAAGATGGGCGGCGTAAGAACAGCGGCCGAAATTATCAACCTGATGAAAACCCAGCAGGAAGAAGCGGTCATCGAAGCGGTACGCGACTTCGACGGCGAGCTGGCACAGAAAATTATCGACGAGATGTTCCTGTTCGAAAACCTGGTGGAAGTGGACGATCGCAGCATCCAGCGCCTGTTGCAGGAAGTGGAGTCCGAGCAGTTGTTGATCGCACTGAAAGGTGCCGAGCAGCCACTGCGCGAGAAGTTCCTCAAAAACATGTCAGCACGTGCGGCAGATATCCTGCGCGACGATCTCGCCAACCGTGGTCCGGTGCGTATGTCTGCGGTCGAGAACGAACAGAAAGCAATCCTGTTGGTGGTTCGCCGCCTGGCAGAGTCCGGCGAGATGGTAATCGGTGGTGGCGAGGAAACCTATGTCTGATGCATTTTCCGCCCGTCCATGGCAGCTGTGGCAGCCGGTAGAGCTGGGTCGTACTGAAGAACCTGCCATGGTGACGGCTGAGCCAACAGACGTTGAGGTCTTCGAATCTGAAGAAGATGAGCAACAACAACAGTTTGAGCATATGCAGCAGCAGCTGCGTAAAGAAGCCCATGGACAAGGCTATAGCGAAGGCCACCTGCAGGGATTTGCTGAAGGGCAGAAGACCGGTTACGACGCAGGCTTTCAGCAAGGTCTGGCCGATGCACAGCAGCAGCAGGCGCCGTTGCAGGCCCGTATGCAGCAGTTAGTGACTGAGTTTCAGAACACGCTGGAATCACTGGACAGCGTGATTGCAGCCCGCCTGATGCAACTGGCGCTTGAAGCCGCCCGTTCGGTGATCGGTCAGGCGACGACGGTGGATGGTAGTGCCCTGCTTCGTCAGATTCAGGGCCTGCTTCAGCAGGAACCCATGTTCAGCGGTAAACCTCAGCTGCGCGTGCATCCGGATGATTTACTGAGAATTGAGCAGACCTTAGGGCCCACGCTTGATCTGCACGGCTGGCGTTTACTGGCGGATAATACGTTGCATCCCGGCGGCTGTAAGCTCAGCGCCGAAGATGGCGATCTTGACGCCAGCGTAGCCACTCGCTGGCAGGAACTGTGCCGCCTTGCTGCACCGGGAGAGTTTTAATGACCACACGTCTGAACCGCTGGCTTGGCTCGCTTGATGCCTTTGAGAGTCGTATTGCGCAGGTCCAACCCATTCGTCGTTATGGACGTCTGACCCGTGCCACCGGCCTGGTGCTGGAGGCAACCGGCCTGCAGTTGCCCCTCGGTTCGACCTGTGTGATTGAACGTAACGACGGTAAAACCATTAGCGAAATTGAAAGTGAAGTGGTCGGCTTTAACGGTCAGAAGCTGCTGATGATGCCGCTGGAAGAAGTGGACGGCATTCTGCCTGGCGCTCGCGTTTATGCCCGCGCCACGGGTGAACACCCACAGGCAGGCAAACAGCTTCTGCTTGGCCCACAACTGCTGGGCCGCGTACTTGACGGCAGCGGACGTCCTCTTGATGGCCTGCCGTCACCGGAAACGGGCTACCGCGCGGCCTTAAATACGCCGCCGTTTAACCCCCTACAGCGTACGCCCATCACTGACGTCCTGGATACCGGCGTGCGTGCTATCAATGCCCTGCTTACCGTCGGCCGTGGTCAACGTATGGGGCTGTTTGCGGGTTCAGGCGTCGGTAAGAGCGTGCTGCTTGGCATGATGGCGCGCTATACCCAGGCCGACGTGATTGTCGTGGGATTAATCGGTGAACGTGGTCGTGAAGTTAAAGACTTTATCGAAAATATTTTAGGTGCCGAAGGCCGCGCCCGTTCCGTGGTGATTGCCGCGCCGGCCGATGTGTCGCCGCTGTTACGTCTTCAGGGTGCCGCCTATGCCACACGAATTGCAGAAGACTTTCGCGATCGCGGTAAACATGTCCTGTTGATCATGGACTCCCTGACGCGCTATGCGATGGCGCAGCGTGAGATTGCCCTGGCGATCGGTGAGCCACCGGCCACCAAAGGCTATCCACCGTCCGTGTTTGCCAAGCTCCCGGCACTGGTTGAGCGCGCCGGTAACGGCATCGATGGCGGCGGTTCCATTACCGCTTTTTACACCGTACTGACCGAAGGCGACGACCAGCAGGACCCGATTGCCGACTCTGCTCGCGCGATACTCGACGGGCACATCGTGTTGTCACGCCGTCTCGCTGAAGCCGGGCACTATCCGGCCATTGATATTGAAGCGTCAATCAGCCGTGCCATGACATCACTGATTGATGAGAACCACTATGCACGCGTACGCCAGTTCAAGCAGTTGCTCTCGAGTTTCCAGCGCAACCGTGACCTGGTCAGCGTCGGCGCCTATGCCGCAGGCAGCGATCCCATGCTGGATAAAGCCATTCAGCTTTACCCGCAGATGGAAGCCTTCCTGCAACAAGGCATTTTTGAACGCAGTGAGTACGACGATGCCTGCCTGCACCTGCACGCCTTGTTCGGCTAAGCCGCGCGTTTAATACGAGGACATCCTAATGAAAACAGCTAATGCCATTGACACACTGCGTGACCTGGCGGAACAGGACCTGGAACGCGCTGCCGTTTTGTTAGGCGATATGCGCCGTGGTCAGCAGGCGGCTAACGAGCAGCTCACCATGCTGCTTGATTATCAGGATGAATACCGCAACAAGCTGAACAACGACATGTCCAGCGGTATTGCCAGCAATCGCTGGACCAACTATCACCAGTTTATCCAGACGCTGGAAAAAGCGATTGACCAACATCGCAGTCAGTTACAGCACTGGAATCAACGACTGGAGCAGGCGCTGGTTAACTGGCGTGAAAAACAGCAGCGCCTGAATGCCTACCAAACGCTGATTACCCGGGCAGAGGAAAATGCATTACGACAAGAAAACCGTCTCGATCAGAAACGGATGGATGAATTTGCCCAACGGGCTTCACAGAGGAAAGGCGAATGATTACGTTGCCAAACACCGCGTTGACGACCAAAGCCATCGGCACCGCTGAAACATCAGGTACTACAGATTTGCTCGCCAGTGGTGGAGAAGCTCTGCCACAGGACTTTATTACCGCCCTGGGAAACCAGTTGCTTTCCCTCGCTAAACTGCACGGTAAAACCCCGCTGGCTACCGATAAAAATGTTACCGCTGACACTGAGGGTAAAACGGCCACGTCATTGAATGCCCTGCTCTCTTCGCTGGAAACACCCACGGCGCTCAGTGCCTTGTTTAAACCGGAAAATATTAAAGCCGGTACAAAATCAGCCGATGATAAGGATGAGTTAACTGGCGCTGTCCTTAATAACAGCGACATGCAGAATATTCAGGCGCTGTTTGCCATGTTACCGGCAACGGGTCTGCAGCAGGCGGTCAAAGAGAGCGTGGCAAGCCGTGACGCCGACAGCCTTCGGGAGGCTCCACGCTCAGCGTTGTCAGCCCTGACCCAGGCTGTTAATACGGCACTGACCGGTGATGACAAAGAAACGAAGAACACTAAGGTGCAGGACGGAAACCTGGCGAGCAAAGTTAGCCAGACAAATCAGGCTGCTAGCGGCATAACCTCCGCGACAAACCATAACCCCGCGACTGCGACTGCACCTGCGACGCTGACCACTGACGGCAGCTTTCAGCAAATACTCAGCAGCGTCACGAAGCAGGATGACCGCCCGTTAACGGCAACGGCCAGTGATAATCAGGCCATTATCAGTGCGCCCCTGAGCAGCGCCAGCAGTTTGCTGCAGTCGCCTGGCGCAGCAGCGCCAATGAACTCACCGTCGACCCCGATGCTCAATGCGCATCTGGGCAGTAATGAATGGCAGCAGGCGCTGAGTCAGCAAATTGTGATGTTTAGTCGCAACGGTCAGCAGAACGCAGAGCTGCGTTTGCATCCTGAAGATTTGGGTGCGATTCAGATCAGCCTGAAACTGAATAACGATCAGGCACAGTTAAGTATGGTTTCCAGTCATAGCCATGTCAGAGCCGCGCTGGAAGCCGCGCTTCCCCAGTTGCGTAGTGCGCTGGCTGAAAGCGGTATTAACCTGGGTGAGAGTCAGGTAAGCAGTGAGAGTTTTTCGCAGGGACAAGGCTTCCAGCAGCAGCAGGAGGCGCGTCGCGACGGACAGCACGGCAGCTTCTCCCTTACTCAGGACAGTGATAACGACATCACGCCCATTGCCGTACCGCAGTCTCTTCAGGCCCGGTTAACCGGCAAGGGCGCAGTCGACACATTTGCCTGACAGCGACAAACGCTGAAGGTAAGCGTAAAACCCGTGTCTTTTCTTGCCATTGTTTGACTTAAGACACGCGATAATCTGTTCAGGCGAGCCGAGAGGCTTGCCCATAATTCACAGGAAGTTACTGCAAAAATGTCTGATAACGCGAAAGCCAAAGGCCGCAAACGAAAACTCTTAATACCAGTGTTACTGATCGTAACGCTGGCCGCTTGCAGCGTGGCAGGCTATGCAGTCTGGCGAATAATGAATAAACACGAGGGTGATAAGCCGGAGGTCGCGAAAGTTGAACCGCCTCCCGCCCCGGTCTTTTTTGCACTTGATACATTTACGGTTAACCTGGTCAATCCCGACAACGACCCAGACCGCGTTCTGTACGTAGGCTTTACGCTACGTCTGGCGGATGAAGAAACACGTCGTCGGATGAGTGACTACCTGCCTGAGGTTCGCAGTCGTCTGTTACTGCTGCTGTCTCGTCAGAGCGCAGCTGCGCTGGCGACGGAGCAAGGAAAGCAAGCGCTTGTTGAGCAAATCAAACAGGCACTGGCACCACCACTGGTAAAAGGTCAACCTCCGCAGGCTGTAGACGACGTACTGTTTACCGCCTTCATTTTGAGGTGAATCAATGGGCGACAGCATTCTCTCCCAGGCTGAAATTGACGCGCTACTTAACGGCGACAGTGGCAGTGCGGAAGAAGAAAAGAAACAAAACGGACCTGAGGGCGACATTCGTCCTTATGATCCGAATACCCAGCGTCGCGTGGTGCGCGAGCGTCTGCAGGCGCTGGAAATTATTAACGAGCGTTTTGCCCGTAGTTTCCGTATGGCGCTGTTTAACCTGCTACGCCGTAGCCCGGATATCAGCGTAGGCGCGATTAAGATTCAGCCTTACCATGAGTTTGCCCGCAATCTGCCGGTGCCAACCAACCTGAATCTGATCCACCTTAAACCGTTACGCGGTACGGCACTGGTGGTGTTTTCGCCGAGCCTGGTCTTTATTGCAGTTGATAACCTTTTTGGCGGTGATGGCCGTTTTCCTACTAAAGTAGAAGGACGTGAGTTTACCCATACTGAGCAACGTGTCATCCGCCGCATGCTGAAGCTGGCGCTGGACGGCTACAGCGATGCGTGGAAAGCCATTTACCCACTGGATGTCGAGTACGTGCGTTCGGAAATGCAGGTGAAGTTCACCAACATCACCACATCGCCTAACGATATCGTTGTGAATACGCCTTTCCAGGTCGAGATCGGCAACCTTGTCGGTGAGTTCAACATCTGTATTCCGTTTTCGATGATTGAACCTCTGCGTGAGTTGCTGGTGAATCCGCCACTGGAAAACTCGCGTTCAGAAGACACACACTGGCGCGACAATCTGGTGAAGCAGGTTCAGCACTCTGAACTGGAACTGATTGCCCATTTTGCTGAAACATCATTGCGTCTGTCGCGCGTTTTACAGCTGAAGCCTGGTGATGTTCTGCCGATTGAAAAGCCAGAGCGCATTATTGCCCATGTGGACGGTGTGCCTGTTTTAACCAGCCAGTATGGCACGCTCAACGGCCAGTACGCCCTGCGTGTTGAACATTTGATTAACCCGATTTTGAATTCGCTTAACGAGGAACAGCCCCATGACTGACAGCAAGAAACCGTCCGATGACACCATCTCTGCGGACGATCTGTGGGCTGAAGCAATGAATGAGCAGGTTGGCTCTGGTGCCAGCGCTTCACAGAGTGACGACGTATTCAAAACGTTTGAAAGCAGTAATGCATCAGGTTCGTTGCAGGACATTGACCTGATCATGGATATCCCGGTGAAGCTCACCGTCGAGCTTGGCCGCACAAAAATGACGATTAAAGAACTCCTGCGTCTGACTCAGGGTTCCGTTGTCTCACTGGATGGTCTTGCAGGTGAACCTCTGGACATCCTGATTAATGGCTATTTGATTGCTCAGGGCGAAGTCGTCGTCGTGAACGATAAATATGGCGTGCGCATCACGGATATTATTACGCCGTCAGAGCGTATGCGTCGCCTGAGCCGTTAAGATGAATAACCAGAATCACACGCTACAACCTGCTACGCCTCCGGCGCAGCCGATTTCGGCAGGTTCAGTGCTGACTCAAGTCAGTGGCGTATTAGTCGTCATTATATTGTTGATTCTGGCCTGTGCCTGGCTGGCTCGCCGCATGGGGTTTGCGCCTAAAAAAGTGGGCAGCCGTGAGCTTAATCTTACGGCCAGTGTGCAGGTTGGTCAGCGCGAGCGCGTCGTGATTGTGGATACACCTGATGCGCGCCTGGTGCTTGGCGTCACTGCTCAGCAGATTACTCACCTGCATACGTTGCCACCGGCCTCACCCGACATGAACACACCGGAAAAGCCAGCACCGCAGGATTTCCGTCAGCTGTTACAAAATCTGGTTAAACGTCCCGGAAAAAATCCATGATGCGTCGACTGCTTCCTCTTCTGCCGCTGCTGTTGCTGGCACCGGTCGCCCATGCCCAACTGCCGGGCCTGGTTAGTCAGCCATTAGCCAATGGTGGCCAAAGTTGGTCACTGCCGGTGCAAACGCTGGTTTTTATTACCTCGTTAACGTTTCTTCCGGCCATTCTGTTAATGATGACAAGCTTTACCCGCATCATTATCGTTTTCAGCCTGCTGCGTAGTGCCCTGGGGACGCCTTCCGCGCCACCTAACCAGGTATTACTTGGCCTGACGCTCTTTTTAACTTTTTTTATTATGGCCCCGACGTTCGATAAAATTTATCAGGATGCCTACCTGCCTTTTAGTCAGGATAAAATCAATATGGATGTGGCGATTGAAAAAGGGTCGCAGCCGCTGCGTGAGTTTATGCTGCGTCAAACCCGTGAGGCCGACTTAGCATTATTTGCCCGCCTCGCTAATACGGCTCCCATCGCGGGACCCGAAGCCGTGCCGATGCGTATTTTGCTGCCTGCTTATGTCACCAGCGAATTAAAAACGGCTTTCCAAATTGGTTTTACGGTATTTATTCCTTTCTTAATTATCGACCTGGTCGTTGCCAGTGTATTAATGGCGTTAGGTATGATGATGGTTCCCCCGGCAACCATTGCTCTGCCTTTTAAATTAATGTTGTTTGTTCTGGTGGACGGCTGGCAATTGCTGGTGGGATCGCTGGCACAAAGTTTCTATTCCTGATCTCATCCGTTGCACGGGAGAAATACATGACACCTGAATCGGTAATGGCTATGGGACAGGAAGCGATGCGCGTTGCGCTGCTACTGGCTGCCCCCATGCTACTGGCCGCGCTGGTTAGCGGTTTACTGGTGAGCCTGCTGCAAGCGGCTACCCAGATCAACGAACAAACGCTGTCTTTTATTCCAAAAATTATTGCAGTGGCAACCACTGGCATCATTGCCGGCCCGTGGATGTTAAACGTGTTGCTGGATTACATCCGCACCGTCTTTTCTAACCTGCCTTATATCATCGGCTGATGATTACTCTCGATAGTAGCCAACTTGTTCACTGGGTCAGTCAATTTTTCTGGCCGCTGGTGCGCATTTTGGCCCTACTGTCGACCGCCCCGGTGCTCAGTGAACGATCGGTGAGCAAACGGGTAAGAATTGGTCTTGCGGCCATGATTACCTGGATACTGATCCCCAATTTGCCCCCGGTAAACGTGACCCTGTTTTCACCGGCTGGCTTCATGTTGCTGATTCAGCAGATGCTCATTGGTATTGCCATTGGTTTTACCATGCAGTTTGCCTTTGCTGCCGTTCGTACCGCCGGTGAGTTGATTGGCTTGCAGATGGGCCTGTCATTTGCCACCTTCTTCGATCCCGCCAGCCGACTGAACATGCCCGTCCTTGCTCGCTTCCTCGACATGCTGGCGATGCTTTTATTTTTGACGTTCAATGGTCACCTGTGGCTTATTTCGCTGCTGTCGGACAGTTTTCATACGTTGCCCATTGGCGGCGAACCGCTGCACGCTAATGCTTTTATGGCACTGGCAAAATCGGCCAGCATGATTTTCCTTAACGGCATGATGTTAGCGCTACCCTTGATCGTTTTACTCCTCACGCTAAACATGGTCCTGGGTTTGTTAAACCGCCTTTCACCACAGTTATCAATCTTCGCGATTGGCTTCCCGATTACCTTATCAGTGGGCATCCTGACCATCAGCCTGCTAATGCCTCTCCTTGCGCCCTTCTGTGAGCACCTGTTCGGCGAAATATTTGATCTGCTGGCCCTGTTCCTGACAGAACTGTCCCCCGCCTGAACATTAAGTATCTAACTATTTATCACTTTTGATACTTAAGAAACCCATAACTATCAGAGCATTTTTCAAACCACATTTTTCAGAAATCAACTAAGGATAATCTGATAAGCGTGCGGAAAGTCTTAAAATTATTCTTATTAAACCGCGCTTCGCGTATTTTAGTCAGGCGGTTAACAGAGTCATCGACAGGGTTGTTTTGGTGATAAATTCGGCAATACATTGAATTTATTCAAGAAAAATTTTTATGTGATTTTTCTTGTCAGAAAATGTTTTTTCCGGCATTGTCAAATCGCTTATCGACATCACACTTTCGTGAAATAAATGTTTTTAAGACTTGTCCTATCAGAAAACTCTGGGTTTTCGGCGATAGTGACAGCGCTCCCAAAAAACGGTATTTCGCTCAGTGCGGCTTTATATCAACAAATCAGGTTGATACAGGCTCATGTGTGAGGTCAGAGCAATACAAAATTTTTGCAGAACGGGTCAGGGAAGAAGAATTTTATGGGCCATTGCCTGTTGCCTCGCTGCATCAGCACAATAAAAAAAAGCGCTTTGAAATCTTCTCGTACCGCAACGCGTAATTCATCGTTGATTTAAACGGATAACAAATTGGTGAGGGTCGCTAACATGCCAACGATTATTATGGATTCCTGCAACTACACACGCCTGGGATTATCAGATTATATGTCGTCGAAAGGAGTGAAGAAGAAAAATATCACTTCTGTCTCCGACATTGAGCAATTACAGCAAAGATGTGAGCAGTTAAAACCTGGTGTTGTTTTTATTAATGAAGATTGCTTCATTCATGAAACTGACTCCAGCGAACGTATTCGCAGTGTTATTAATCAGCATCCTGAGACACTGTTTTTTATATTTATGGCCATCAGTAATATTCATTTTGAAGAATATTTGTATGTCCGTAAAAATTTAATTATCACCTCAAAAGCCATCAAGCCTTCGACGCTGGATTCACTTTTGAGCACCTATTTGCAAAAGAAACTCAATATGTCACCGCGTATTTCTTCGGGTCTCGATGTTCACCCGCTTACGCTAAGTCAGACGGAGTCCAATATGCTGAAAATGTGGATGTCAGGTCATGACACCATCCAGATATCAGATAAAATGCAAATTAAAGCAAAAACCGTTTCGTCACACAAAGGCAATATCAAACGGAAAATTAAAACGCATAACAAACAGGTGATTTATCACGTGGTGCGTTTAACCGATAACGTGACGTCCGGTATCTATGTCAACGTAAGGTAGTACCTCTCACCTTCAGGAACTGGCCCACAAGGCCGGTTTTTTTTTGGATTAGCGATCCAGATCTCATTTTCAAGCGTAAACCTTTCCGTTCTTTTGCCGATGTTTTGTTCAACAGAACAACCTCCTAAGAGAGCAAGGAAATGAACACGACGCTGGTTAATGAAGGACATCACAAACTCAGTATTTGGCAAAACATCCGCCTGGTTCCCCTGTTTAGTTTGATATTCGGCGGTATCTTGTTTCTGTTCGCGCTCTGTATCGCGATATCAAGCTATTTCCTTATCCTTAGTAATCAATCACTAAAAGACGCAACCGACGAAATTCAGGTACGTAATGGGCTGGTCGACAGTTCCTCTCATATGCGTTCTGCGCGGTTAAATATTATCCAGGCCGGTGCCGCAGCACGTATTGGCGAAATGGATGAGTTTAACGCCAACCTGGCGGCAACCGCCGATCGTATCAAACAGGCTTCAGAAGGTCTTAAAATCTATCTGAATCGTAAAAGTAAAACCCCTGAAGGCATCAAGGTGGACGAGCAGTTACAGGCTCTGTTCAAAGAGTATGTGACTAAGGGCCTGATGCCGATGATCGACGCCGGAAAACAGGGCAGTTTTGAAAGTATCATTGCTCAGGAAACCGATACGACGCGCAAACTGGATAACGCTTATAAAGCCGTGTTGATGCAAGCGATTAAACTTCGTGATGCGCGCTCCACGCAGATCAACGATCAGGCCGCCGAGCAGTCTCGTATTGGCTTTATCGCTATGGGTTCCGCATTTATTGCTGCCCTTGTACTGGTGTTGCTCACCTTCGTGTTTTTACGTCGGGTGGTCATTAATCCACTGCGCAGTTCAGTGGCGCATATAGAACGTATCGCGCAAGGGGATTTAACGGCACCTTCCGTCCCGCATGGTCGTAACGAGATTGGTTTGTTGCTGGACAACCTGCAACACATGCAGCAGTCGTTAATCAAAACGGTAGGCACGGTTCGTGAAGGTGCGATTGCGATTTATCAGGGCTCAAGTGAAATTACGGCTGGCAACACCGACCTTTCCTCTCGTACAGAGCAACAGGCTGCCGCACTCGAACAAACCGCAGCCAGCATGGAACAGCTAACGGCCACGGTAAAACAGAATGCTGATAATGCGCACCATGCAAGCCAGCTGGCCGCTGATGCATCAGGCAAGGCACGTAGTGGTGGTGATATGGTGAACGGCGTGGTGAAAACCATGAACGACATCTCCGGCAGTTCGAAGAAAATTGCCGAGATCACCAACGTGATCAACAGCATTGCCTTCCAGACCAATATTCTGGCGCTTAACGCCGCGGTTGAGGCTGCGCGTGCAGGTGAACAGGGACGCGGGTTTGCGGTCGTCGCCAGTGAAGTACGCAACCTTGCCCAGCGCAGTGCGCAGGCTGCAAAAGAAATCGAATCGTTAATCGCAGAATCTGTGAAATTGGTCAGCAGTGGTTCACAGCAGGTGGGTGAAGCCGGCAGCACCATGGGCGAGATCGTAGAAGCGGTCCGTCGGGTGACCGATATTATGTCGGAAATTGCCGCGGCCTCCGATGAACAAAGCCGGGGTATTCAGCAGGTCAGCCAGGCCGTGACTGAGATGGATAACGTCACACAGCAAAACGCCTCGCTGGTTGAAGAAGCCTCTGCAGCAGCGTCCTCACTGGAAGATCAAGCGGGTAAGTTAACGAAAGCGGTCGCCGCGTTCCGTTTACAGGATACGCCGGTAGCGAAGTCAACTTATCAACCTGATACAGCCCCAAAAGTTTCCGCGCCAACGTTACGTCCAGCCGCTGTCACTCACGGCAACGAGAACTGGGAAACGTTTTAAAAAACGCTTAGGCTTAAGCCGCGCCGCCAGACATTATCTGACCGGCAGGCAGGCAGGCAGGCAGGCAGGTAAGAAAAAAATCGTCCTCTGCGTATCACTATGCAGAGGGCAATTTTTTTTACCGGTTACGCGCAGGCGTCAGGCGGAAGGATAGGGTTCGACGAAAACGCCATCCTGATGGCTGCTCTCGTTAAAAAACCAGATACCCTGCGGGTAATCTTCCAACGCGACCAGAAACATTGTGCCTTCACTAAAAGGCTCTACGGCAAGGATTGTGCCGGTTCGCCGTGGCCCACCATCCGTTTTAACACTGACGCGATCGTCTACCTTCATTTACGACTCTCCTGATATTTTCCTGCTGAACAGTTTAATCGAAGAGCGCCCGTAATGCAGGCGTTAGCGACGTGCGATAACCCAGACAGCGTGAATGATACCCGGGATGTATCCGCACAGCGTCAGTAAGATATTGAGCCAGAACGCGCCTGCAAAACCCACCTGCATAAAAACACCGAGTGGGGGAAGTAAGATCGCGATAAGAATTCGAAGTAAGTCCATAACCATTCCTTTAGGTATTGATAAAAAACCGTTTTGTTATCAAATATAGCCCCTTTTTGCCAGGTTACAGCAAAAGTCAGGTAAATCTGAGTAATGCGTTTTTTCATTTTCCTGACATTTCCCTGCGAGACGTTTAACAGGCAGAACAGATAAGCTTCATTTCGTTGCTTTCCTCCCCAGGAAATACAACACACCCAAAGTAACAAGGATCATTTGCCCGCGCAGCGCGGGCTTTTTTTTAACTTCCCTGCCCCCGTATTTTCCGCTAAGTTGTATATTTATTGCTCACACTGACCGTTGGAGGCATGCCATGACGCTTCCCCACTTACCCGATCAGAACGACAGAGACAGAGAAATGGACGCGCTGCTTAAGGCGATACAGCCTGAAAGCACAGGCGATCTTCAGGATTACTTTTCTCAACAAAAGCATTCATCCTCGCTCGCGGATGATCATCGTGCCGGGCTGTGCCGTGAACCCGCCGAGCAATGTGAGATGGATATTCAGGATTGCCGTTATGGCGAGATAAGCCGATAGACGAGAAGCCGCGCGCCTGTCGCCGTAGCGCACACAAAAAAATACCCGGCGCGAGCCAGGTAAGTAGTCAATTCGTTACATCAGGGAAGTCATAGTGCTCTTCGAGACTACGCTTCCCATAAGCCATAACAAGCCTTTTCCATGCGTGTTTTACTCACCTCATTGCCGTCCGCGCGGTCAAACCCACTTCTCTGTCTTGTTAATTCAGCAATAATCGATGCACGATATGACGGAACCGACTTTTCCCCTCTTCCGGTTTTAGGAATCCTCCTGGTTATAAAGCTTCCACTGCGCAAATCAAAGCCTGCTGTAGACTCAACTACACTAAAACGTAATGACTACGCTGTAGTGTCAAACCAGAGTGAAGGAAATCAGGATGCCCAATTTGAATGAATCGCTGATGATAGTGACCGACCTCGATGGATCGCTGCTTGACCACCACGATTACAACTGGGATGCCGCCGCAGAGTGGCTCGACAGGCTGAGGCAGCACGCTGTCCCCTTAATTATTTGCTCCAGTAAAACGGCGGCTGAAATCCTGCCCCTGCAACGCAAACTCGGCGTTGTGGGCGCGCCTTTTATTGCTGAGAACGGTGCGGTGCTCTACCTCGACGACAGCAAAAGCGTTCGTATCCCGGACGATAAAATGAACTATAAGTCGATTTGTCGGGTTCTGGCCACGTTACAGCAGCAGTTCCGCTTTACCGGCTTTCATGACTTTAGCGATGTCGATGTGTCATCCATGACCGGCCTGAGTGAGGCGGATGCCGCCCTCGCCCGCCAACGTGACGCATCCGAGGTGATCGTCTGGCGGGATACCGATGAGGCGTTCAATCGTTTTCGCGCAGCACTTGCTGACTATCATCTTTCCCTGACGCAGGGCGGTCGTTTCTGGCATGTGATGCCCGCCAGAAGCGGCAAAGGAGAAGCCTTACGCTGGTTGCTGTCGCACCAGACAGACCAGCCGTATATCACTGTCGGCCTGGGCGATGGGCCAAATGATGCCCCGATGCTGGATGCGGTCGATTATGCCGTGGTGATAAAGGGCTACAGCAAGACGCCCGTCACTCTGCAACGCGCGGATAATGACCGCGTTTTCCATACGACACATCATGGCCCGGAAGGCTGGCGTGAAGGTCTGGACCATTTTTTGACTCAGCCATGAAAAGCTGTTGTTCCTCTGGCAACCCCATAAGGATGATGCAATGAGTGATTTTTTTCAGAATGGCGTAATTACTAACTTTCACAATCTTACTCACCGCAGCGTTGAGTCACTGGAAAAGGAAATGGTGCGCTTTGCCCGTAAGCGCAAAATGGGATTGATCCTGCCATCGCTGTTTTCCGAACTGGAAGGCCCGGCATTGACGAAAATCGTGGATGAGCTGGCTAAGGTGCCCTATCTCGATGAAATTGTCATCGGGCTGGACAGGGCTGACCGCGATCAGTTTCTTCATGCCCGCGAGTTTTTTTCCCGACTGCCACAGCGTCACCGCATCCTGTGGAATGATGGTCCGAGGCTCAAAGCCATTGACGCGGAACTCGACAAAGAGGGCTTATCGCCCACCAATCCGGGCAAGGGCCGTAACGTATGGTTTTGTACCGGTTATACGCTGGCGTCGGACCGCACCAGCTGTGTCGCACTGCACGACTGCGATATCGTCACCTACGAACGCGGTATGCTGGCGCGCCTGCTCTACCCGCTGGCGAACCCGGCTTTCCAGTATGAGTTCTGTAAAGGGTTTTACGCACGGGTTGCCGATGGCAAGCTGAACGGCCGCGTAGGTCGCCTGTTGGTGGGCCCGCTGCTGCGCTCATTGCAAAAAGTCTACGGTCACTCCGAATACCTTGATTATCTGTCCAGCTTTCGCTATCCACTCTCTGGCGAATTTGCGATGCGGACACACGTGCTTAATGGCATCAAAATTCCGGGTGACTGGGGACTGGAAATCGGCGTGCTCTCGGAAATTTACCGTAACTACACCACGCGCCAGTCGTGCCAGGTGGAGATTGCGGATAACTATGACCACAAACATCAGCCGCTGGCGGAAGATGATGGCACCGGCGGCCTGAAGCGCATGAGCAACGATATTGTTCAGTCACTGCTGCGCAAGCTGGCGACCATGGGCGTGCCGTTAACCAGTGACTCCTTCCGGGTGCTTAAAGCGACCTATTACCGTAATGCGCTGGATATGATGGAAATCTACAATCACGAAGCGGCCATGAACGGTTTGAAATTCGATCAGCACGTTGAGGAAGCCGCCGTCGAAATGTTTACGCAGTCGATTCTTGACGCCGGACAGTCATTTATTGAGCGCCCAAATGACAAACCCTTTATCCCCAGCTGGAGTCGGGTCCAGTCGGCTTTTCCGGATATCCTGCAGCGTATTTATAAAGCGGTAGAAGAGGATAACGACGGCAACGTCTGATGCTGCGCGCGCATTGTGATAACGGCGTGTAAGCCAGGTAGCATAAAATCGGCCAGGCCAGTGAGCAATCACAGGCCTGGACGGCAGAAATCAGGACGTAAACTGGGGCTGCGATACGCTGGAATGACTAAGCTCATCACTACGAAAAGCTTCATTCCTGACCGCATAACCATCATACCATCGACATTCCACCATGCCGCTGGCATGTCCGGTCACCACCATCGTTTGCCCGCCTTCCTTATGCTGTACTTCATCACTGATTGCAAAAACCATGTTGCGCCCTCTTTGAGAATTGGCTGTCATTGAAACCATTTCTTTATAGCACGGTAAAAGAGTTGCTGCTGTTAAGACGCGCATAAAAATGGCTAATTCAGAATAACGTAAAAGGATATAGCGGAAATAAATAAAGCGGATAAGGCATTATCCGCTTCGGGGACTGAATGGATTAGATTTTGCAGCCTTCGCAATCGGCGTCGTCAATCAGGTCTTCTGGCACTTCTGCCGCCTTTTTTTCTGCCTTCGCTTCGGCCTGCTCTAACTGAGCATCAATATCAAATTCAAACATGTCGTCGCTCATAGTTTTCTCCCCAGAACGCGTTAAAGAATGCGCTTTTATACCGATGACTCACGCAGCTTGGCAATAAGGTTAACCACTAACAGCACGATTGACCCAATGATAAAACCAATCACTAAGTTTGCGCCGTTGCTGAGCAGGCTTGAAACCAGCGCACTGAACGGTGCAATCGCATTTTCAATCAGATGATGTAATGGGGTCAGGCCATGGACAATAATGCCGCCACCGACCAGGAACATCGCCAGCGTGCCGACCACGGTCAGAATCTTCATCAACCAGGGGGCAGCGGCCAGTAATACCGCACCCAGCGCCTGCGCCACGCGTGAGGATTTTTCACGCAGCCAGAACCCCAAATCATCAATTTTAACAATGCCGGCCACAATGCCGTAGACGCCAATCGTGACCAGAATCGCGATACCTGCCAGGATCACGACCTGATTCAGTAACGGAGCTTCGGAGACGATGCCTAAGGTGATGGCGACGATTTCGGCTGACAGAATAAAATCGGTTCGCACAGCGCCTTTGATCTTTTTCTTTTCGAAATCGCGCGGATCTTGTTTGGACAACTTATCCAGACGTGCCTGACGCGCCTCTGGCGAGTTTTCTTGTTTATCATGCTGTAGGCTGTGCAGCACTTTCTCCACGCCTTCATAACAGAGGTACGCCCCGCCAATCATCAACAATGGCGTAATCAGCCAGGGCGCAAACGCGGAGATAATTAGCGCCAATGGCACTAATATCAGTTTGTTCAGGAAGGAGCCTTTGGCAACGCCCCACACGACCGGCAACTCGCGGTTGGCTTTCACACCGCTCACCTGCTGTGCATTCAGTGACAGATCGTCACCGAGCACCCCTGCCGTTTTCTTTGCGGCGACTTTTCCCATTACCGAGATATCATCCAGCAGCGTGGCGATATCATCAAGTAGCGTTAATAAACTGGTTCCTGCCAAAATATTTCCCTTATTCGGTCATCAGCAACGGTTTCTGCCTGCATCAGCCGCAACACATCATCCTCGACGATGTGCAAGGCGATGCGGTGTTCACCGTGGTGCCTGTTCCGGTTCGTTATGTTGACAACACGGGCATCGTTCAATTTCTGTCACGGTCATATCAGCGATGCCCTCACAATCCCATTCGACACGCACTGCTTGTCCGGACGGACCCGCCATATGCAGATATTTACTGACCGGGCTTTCCGTCATCCCGGTAATCTCTTCCGTGGCCACCAGCGTTTCCCCAGCATAGATTCTGGCGGTGGCTTTGGTGTTCACCATGCGCTCATCACGAATCTGATAAAGGCGTTTAACCGTCAGTTTTATGCTGCTCATTTTGGGCTCCCGGTCACGGAAAAGCGTCTATCTAACCTTTTACGCGACGGATTAGCAAGGCTGGCTCATTCACTCTCGCGGTAATGATGAATGCCCTGGTGATCAATCTCGGCGCTGTCACTCATCGCCAGCAGCCACTCTTCCAGGCGTTCAAGCAGCGCCTCATCGTCCAGTTTGACTTTACCGCGTAGTGCACATTCCCAGATGATCAGTACCTTCCAGCCATTTTCCCGTAACTGCCGGACGTAACGCTGGTCGCGCTCCACATTGCTGTTAATTTTGCCCGTCCAGAATTCGGTGCGCGTGGCGGGCACTTTAAACAAATAACAGTGATGGCGATGCCAGAAGCAGCCATGAACAAAGATAATGGCCTGATGCGACGTCACGACAAAATCGGGCCGGCCCGGTAGATTTTTGTCCTGTACCCGGTAGGTGAATCCACGATCTTTGAGCAACAAGGCTATCCGCTGCTCGATGGCTGTGTCCTGCTGACGAATGGCGCGCATATTTTTACTGCGCGTTTCGCTGGAGTGAACGTCGACCATAGCACCTCCTTAATAGCGACTTATTCAACTTTAGTCGCCGTCCTGAAAAGTGAAAGCCAGCACCATGAAAGTGGGGCAAATATTTAGCTTGATGTCCACGCGTTCCGTGACGACGCGGGCAACAATTGTCTCTTTTTTGAAGCCCGCGCACACGGAAACACCGTCTAACCCCGTGCCTGCGGATTTCCTCATTGAGCAAGGAGTGTTAGCATAGGCGCTTCACTGTTAAGGATATTTGCATGCACGCCGTCGCACCCGCTGAACCTCTTCTCCCTGCCGCTCTGCATTCCGATGAACTGAACATGTTACACCAGGTGCTGTCGATCTATTCCGTCCGGGATGTGGTCGAACGTTTGCATCAGGCAGGCTTTTCGCGCTGGACGCCGCCGCTGCTGAACAGTATTCGTCAGGGCAAGCGCGCGTTGCCCTCTCTGGCCTCTGCGGAACGATCACTGTTACAGGCGTTATTGCCTTCACGGCCGGCGCATTATGATTCACCCGATTTCCGCTTTATCGATCTGTTTGCCGGTATCGGCGGCATTCGACGTGGGTTTGAACGTATCGGCGGTAAATGCGTATTTACCAGTGAATGGAATAAAGAGGCGATTCGTACTTATCGGGCCAATCACTACAGCGATCCGCAGGAACACCATTTTAATACGGATATCCGCCAGGTGACGCAGCCCGCCGGGCTCACGGACGAACAGGCGATTTATCAGTCAATTGATGCGGCAATTCCCGATCATCAGGTTCTGTTGGCCGGCTTTCCTTGTCAGCCTTTTTCCCTCGCCGGGGTCAGCAAGAAAAATGCACTGGGCCGGGCGCATGGGTTTGAATGTCAGGCTCAGGGCACGCTGTTTTTTGATGTTGCACGCATTCTGGCGGCGAAGAAGCCGCCGTTCTTCGTCCTGGAGAACGTGAAGAATCTCAAGAGCCATGATAAAGGCCGGACCTTTGCGATCATTATGGAAACGCTGAATGAGCTGGGATACGACGTGGCGGATGCAGATGCCACGTCCCCCGATCCTAAAGTGATTGATGCTCGCTATTTTCTGCCACAGCACCGAGAACGTATCGTTCTGGTCGGCATCCGGCGGGACATAGCCGGTTCAGAACAGTTTACGCTGCGCGATATCCGCAAATTTTTTCCTGCACAGGTCCCCAGCTTACAAAGTTTGCTGGAGCCTCAGCCTGACGAAAAATACATTTTGTCGCCTGTATTATGGCGTTATCTCTATGACTACGCCAAAAAGCACAAGGCACTGGGGAACGGCTTCGGCTTTGGCCTCAACGATCCGCAAAATCAACAGTGCTGTGTGCGAACCCTGTCAGCCCGCTACTATAAAGATGGCTCGGAAATTTTAATCGATCGCGGTTGGGATCGGGAAAAAGGCGAAGCCGACTTTCTTGATGCCCGTAATATGGCACGACGTCCGCGTCGTTTAACGCCACGGGAATGCGCGCGATTAATGGGGTTTGATACCGCAGACAGTCAACCGTTCCGTATACCGGTGTCCGACACCCAGGCCTACAAACAATTTGGTAACTCCGTAGTAGTGCCGGTATTTGCCGCCGTCGCACAGCTACTTTCACCGTATATCCGCGATTTAAAAGCCTGACTCACACTGAAAGTTGCGCTTAGGCGCAACAATTCCTCTCTTTTCCTGCTACCCGGTGGGATTGTCACAACATCGTCACGCAAGCCCAGAATACTGCTGCTTTTTCACTTGATGGGTAGAATGATGTCACCTCTCACCTTATTGTCGCTGCGCGTTCTGAAGCAACGCCCCAGGTTTATACTTCCCGCCATCCCCACCTGGCTGACCAGCCTGCGCGGGAATTTTATGCTCTTTGTGGTGCTGTTCTGTTTATTGCAGTCCATCGGTATTGTTCTGCTTACCGCTCAGGTCAGCCATACCCAAGTCAACCTGACCCAGGCCAGCGCCATGCGTGACCGGCTGGCTTTGCTGGATCGTGCGCGCGTTGAGCTGCTGACAGCCAGCGATAACAGCCATCGCGCCGGCCTTTATCTGATGGAAGATCAGAAAAGCGGTTCCGTTGACAGCTGGAAAAGCCTGGCGGAGACCGCTAAATCGTCTTTGCTGCATGCGGAACAGCTTTTTGCCAACTATCACGCGGCGCCTGGCGGCGAACTTCAGCAGGGATTTGTGTTGCTGACCCAGGGATTAGAAGAGCAGTTGAAAGGTCTGGAGGCGAACAACATCGATGCCTTTTTTATGGTACCGATGCAGGCCTATCAGCAGCAGTTTAATAGCGCATGGTTTAACGAAATCACCCAGACCAATAAGCAACTCACTGCCGTAAACAGCCTGACGCTGCAAACGCTGACTGAAAGCCGCAACCTGTCGCTGATGGTAACCGCGCTGCTGTTTACGCTGCTGCTCACCGGCGGCGTACTGTTGCTGCGAGGTGTGATCATTCCATTACGCCTGGCCAGCCGTCAGTTACAGGATATTGCAACCGGGGACTTAATTAGCTGCCCGATTCCGCCCCGTTTGCAGTCGCTGGAAACCGCTAAACTGTTCAATGCGGTGGCGGAGATGCGCCAGGGGCTGCGCACCATTGTGTTAGAAATCAATACCATTGCAGCAAGTGTGGCAGACGGAACGCGTGAAATGCAGCACACCAATGAACAGGTGAGTGAGCAATATACAGCGCAAAACAGCAGCTTTAGCCATATTTCACAGCGTTTACACCGCGTGTCTGAAGAAGTTGAAAACAGTACCCTGTTTTCACAGCAGGCCTCCGAGCAGGCCCATTTCGCCGATGACCTGATGCAGCAGTGTACGCTTCAGGTGGATGAAATGGAGGTTCAGATGCGCCACATTGTAGATTCCTCAGGGGAAATTGCCGGTATCGTTGCGATGCTGGATGGTCTGTCGTTGCAAACGCGTTTGCTGGCGCTCAACGCCGCGATTGAATCCGCCCATGCGGGGGTTTATGGACGCAGTTTTGGCGTGGTCGCGAAAGAGATGGGAAATCTGTCCAATAAGAGTGGCGAATCTGCTCAACAAATTAATGGCCTGGTAAATAATACGCAGCTGCACATTTCAGAGGGCTTCAATAAGGTGAAATCGCTGGAAGCGCTGTTTAACCAGATCAGCGCATCAGTCAGCGCCGTCGTGGCGCAGCTGAAAGAGCTACAGGAAAACGCCACGGCACAAAGTCGACGCGTCACCGGCATTGCCGCAGAAGTGGTGGCGCTGGATAAACAACTTCAGACGAATGAAGGGCTCAGCGCCCGACAGGGCCGCACGGTTGATACCTTACAACAACAGGCTGCACGCCTGGCCGAAAGCGTCCAGCAGTTCCGTATCACGCTGTAGCCGTAAAGCTTGAGTCGTAAAAAAGCCGCCTGTACTAAAGGCGGCTTTTATCTATTGTCTTAACGGCATTCACGTCGGATTTTTGTTATTTCTTTTTCTTGCTCTGCTTCTTAAGCAGCGTACGGAGCTGCTTAATTTCGCTTGAATTTAATGCATCCGAGGCTTCTTCCTCTGTGTTCTGGCTGTCAATGATGGGCTGAGAAGGCGCATTCAGGCTCGCCTGAAGCCGTTGCACGATTTCCTGGCTCATTGACACCTGATTTTCGAGCGCCAGCTGTTTGATATGTTCTTTCAATGCAGGATCAATTTTAATCGTTAAATTAACAGTTTCGGTCATTTCATCACTCCTTTTTGTTATTACTCCCACGCTACCGGATGACTGTATCGATTCCTATACTGTCATAAAAATTTAATATTCAGCATGTAAGGGACTAAAATCGCGAAGCACCGACTCATCCAGGCCCACTAAATTGCCTTGCAGTTCCGCACACAGCTTGGCCATGTAGCCTACCAGGAAGTCAGCATTGTGTTCTGCCAGCATGCGCCCCGCTTCGGTTTGCATGGTTTCTGGCAACCGCAGTAACTTGGTCTGGAAGTGATCCAGCGTCCACTTTACATCATTGAGTTCCCGATCTTTGCCAAGCGGGTCCGCACTGTTAAATAAGGGGCGATTCATCGTACCTGCCGTGTAAAACACCCGCGCAAGGCCGATTGCACCAAGCGATTCCAGCCTGTCGGCATCCTGCACAATTTTCGCCTCCAGGGTTTTAGGCGTAATGGCCGCGCTGAAGCTGTGCGCCTGAACGGCATGCATTACCTGCTCGATCAGTTCCTCAGGAAAATCGATGAAGTCCTGCTGTAAAATGCGCTGTGTTTCACTGGCGGCATAGGTGGATGCCTTATGACGCTCAGGATGATTTTTCGGTAAATTCACCACATCGTGGAAATAACACGCGGTCAGGACCACCAGCGGATTGGCCTGGGTGCCGGTCATAATGCGCTGAGCGCTCATCCACACGCGGCGTAAATGTGCGATATCATGCGCGCCATCATCATGAATCCAGTTGTTTTCAAACCAGGTTTCATAGCGAGCCTGCCAAAGAGTGAGTGACATAGTCTCTTTCCTGTCGGGGTTGAAGTGCGTCCTGATTGACGACGATTTAAGCGCTTACGGCCTACCATCATAGCGAATAGCTAATGACATTTTCTTTACACAGCGGACGTTAATCACCTTTTGAACCTTTAAATTCTTAAAAAAAATGAGACGCTGATCATTTTTATAGCATTTTGACGTAATTAAAACGGCCATTTGCCGCTTTTTCAGCCTTGACTGATTTAATTGCAGGCAGGTTAATTAGTTTAATAAATGTAATGATTCCTGAAAGGCATTTTATCGACGAGGCACAAAAAACATGACATAACCCGATCGCACTTATCAATAAAATCGGCGAAAGTGACAGACAGATAAATCTGAAAAGGTTCCTATTTTTGCCGATATAACGTACTGTATTCTCACTATCAGATGTCCCGGAACGCGCATTAACACCCGCGTTGTTGATTTTTTATCCGCTCCCCTTTTTCGGGGCAAAAATCACCAATGCTCAGATGGCTATAAGACAGCAAATTGTTAAGGGTAATGATTTATAGTTTTTATGATATTGCCACCATTTAGATGCCCTTGTTGTTTTAGCAGTAACCGGGTTCTACTAATAAAAAGAGGTAATCCATGAAAGAGCGGCCGATTCTTTTTTCCGAACAGCGGGTTCGTGCCCTGTTAGTTGGCCAACAAACGCAAACCCGGCGCATAATGAAAACGCAGGCTTTCGGTCCGGGGCAGGATCACCATGAAGGGGTTCATGCTTTTGATGTTCAGGCGAACCACCTGCATGGCGATAAAATGATGACAATGAACGACATTCGTTATCACTGCCCTTATGGCATGCCGGGCGACCTACTCTGGGTGCGCGAAACCTGGCGTGGCCCGATTGTGCCAGAAAGTGCGCTGGCGGATTATGAACGCGATCCCGTGCCTTTCCGTTCGCCAGAATTTTGCCAGTACCGGGCGGACAGCAATGAACTGGGGCAGCATACCTTGGGTGGACCGGACGCCGAGCAGTTTGGCTGGCAAACGGCGATACATATGCCGCGCTGGGCCAGCCGTATAAATCTGCTCATCACGGATGTGCGTGCGGAGCAAATCCAGGACATCAGCGAAGATGACATCATGGCGGAAGGCGTTCAAACCGATTCGCACTTTCTGAATAATTTTTTCACCATGAATGTCAATTCAGAAATGCCAAAAGAAGCCTATCGCAAGGCCTGGCAAAAGCAGTACGGCGCAACCAGCTGGCAGGTAAACCCGTGGGTGTGGGTGATCGAGTTTCAGCGCGCCGAACGTGAGTAAACTTAGCCTGCGCTTTGCGGGCTGAATCACAGACAATTTTCTTGCTAACAGGTTGAATATAACGTCTTCATTCCTGAAGCCCGACAATGCCAGCATGAGGTTCTGATGCTGGCATTTTCCTGTCCGGTCTCTCAGGATTCTGCGACAGCTGGATTCAGTGCGGGACTTACGATGTTCAAATGGCCATGGAAAACACATAGCGACACTGCCGTAATCGAATTGCCCTGGCAGGCCGGTCTGGCACAGCCGATTTTTACCCTACTCCGTCCCGATGAACAGCAATGGTTGATTGAACTGGGGCAACGCTTCCTGCAGCAAAAAAAGCTGGTTCCGCTTGAAGGCTGTCAGCTTGATGCGCACCGCACCGTCCGTATCGCTCTGCTGTTCTGCCTGCCGGTACTGAAACTGGGGCTTGACTGGCTGGATGGCTTCCATGAAGTGCTCATCTATCCTGAACCCTTTAATGTGGAAGATCAGTGGCAGGATGAAACGGGTCTTGTCCATCATGCGCCTGCTGTCCATGCCGGGCAGACCTGGACCCAGGGCCCTGTTATCCTTAACTGGCTCGATATTCAGGATTCCTTCGACCTGTCAGGCTATAACCTGGTCATTCATGAAGTAGCACACAAGCTGGATGCCCGCGGAAGCGGCTACACCAGTGGTGTCCCGTTGATCCCGCTCCGTGACGTCGCCCAGTGGGAAAAAGACTTGCGTGAGGCGATGGCGGACATCGAAAATGAGGTTGATTTAGTCGGTGAACAGGCGGCCAGTATCGATCCTTATGCCGCCAGCGATCCCGCAGAATGTTTCGCAGTGCTCTCCGAGTATTTCTTTACTGCTCCTGCCCTGTTAACGGAACGTTTTCCGGCGATGTATGCACATCTTCAGCAATTTTATCAGCAGGACCCGCTAAGCAGAATGCAGGCCGGGGACGGCTGATCTGTTTACTTCGCGAACGCTTTGCATTAAAGCTAGCCAGTTGAATGCTAACCGCTTTTTTGCTGTTGACACACCAGAGCGACCTCGCTAATATGCGCCTCGTTCACACGATTCCTCTGTAGTTCAGTCGGTAGAACGGCGGACTGTTAATCCGTATGTCACTGGTTCGAGTCCAGTCAGAGGAGCCACATTCTTGTTTTCATGCGTCTTCACGAATCTTTATACGATTTAGATTCAAAAATTTAGCGTGAAAATCCTTCCCGATGCATTTTCATTTCCCCCTCCGCATCGGGCAAGATGGGTGGTCTTATTTGGGATCATTTCAGTTCGATTATGGCGTGACCAGCCTACGTCTCTGAACGGCACGACCATCCGCAGCCTAAACTCATCCGCTCAACCTTTCAAAGTTTCCGATTCTCATGGCCTGTCCCTTTTAATCAATCCAGGCAGTTCACTTATCCGGTATCTCAAATATCGGATCAATGTGGCGAATCCCGGCCTGGCTCAGGGGCTATCATCAGCGCCACCACCACGCCCTGATTAAAGGCTTCCTGGCTCGACCCATGCAGCGCGTTGGATTATGCCGCATCAATCGCTAGCGCCTTCCCGCCTTAAAAGATCAGGTTTTGCAGCTGGCCTGCTGCTGCGCGGCGTTATCGGCGTTGACCCGGTTGGTTTGCCACTAATCCCTGCCTGATGCCGTCTTCCGCTGCCGGGTTCCAGACAGTCATTATCTGCTGGCACCAGGTATTTCCGGCAAACGAGCGGCTGAGAGCGATCGTGGTATCCGCCGGGCGGGTGCCCGCAAAGGCAGAAGCAGAGAGAGCCGAAAACAGTGACAACGCGGCGATATAACGGTTTTTAGGGTTCATTAGATGAACGTTTTTAATGTTATATCGGGTACGCGTTTACGGGTGCAGGCAGAGCCCACACCGGTTTTCACCGGTGCGGTATGCCCGTTACTTCAGGGTTTCTGGGTTGATAACGTAAGGTTTCAGGGCGTCTTTCTCCCCTTTCAGATAATTAAGGATGTTGTTGATGCAACGCTCGGTGACCAGCCTTTCAGCCATGCGGTCCATACCGGAAACGTGTGGTGAAAGCAGAACATTGTCGAACTGGCGTAGCGGTGAGCTGGCCGGTAACGGTTCCACTTCGTAGACGTCCAGCCCCACGCCGCCCAAATGGCCGCTTTTCAGGGCCTCAACCAGTGCTTCTTCATTAATCAGCGGGCCGCGAGAGGTATTCACCAGGATCGCGCCGGGTTTCATCATCGCCAGGGTATCGGCGTTGATGGTATGGCGACTTTCCGGGGTGGACGGCGCATGCACCGAGACCAGATCTGCGTTACGCAGCAGGGTTTCCAAATCGACCCGCTCGGCGTTCACACTGGCCAGCAGTTCGTCGCTGGCCCACGGATCGCACACCAGGATGCGCATCTCCGCTGCATGGCAGCGGCGCGCCATGGCATAGCCGATGCGGCCCAGGCCGATCACGCCCGCGGTACGCCCCCAAAGACCGGGGTGGAAGCCGTCAAAGAACCACTCGCCGCCCTTGACCATTGCATCACGCTGCGGCAGACGACAGGCCAGAGTCAGCGCCATCGCATAGGCGAATTCAGCCACGCTTTCGTGGTTGGCACCAAACGCCATCGCAATCGGCACGCCGGCAGCGGTAGCCGCTGGGACGTTTACCTTGTCGTAGCCAACTCCCCAGCGGGCAACGATTTTCAGATTAGGGGCCTGAGCGAAGACGTTTTCGGTATAGGGTTCGCCCCCGGCAATGGTCGCCACCACGTTCTGCTGAAGTTTGCTAATCAGTTCCTGCTCATTGGGCAACCTGAAGGTTTCATTTACCTCAACGTCATAGCCAGCCTGCCGCAGCGGATCGAAGACAGGATCACTGTTTTTAAACTGCTCGGTGAATACTACGATTTTTTCAGGTGTTGTTGCGTTCATAATTCTTTCCTTTGATTTCTGATGTTTTTTTCTCTTCCGAAGGCAGTAAAACGAACAGGGCGACGGCAATCACGGCGGCAATTGCCAGCGCGTAAAGGCCGGCAGCCGGCGTCTGGAAGTAGATTTCAGCCCAGGTACGCAGGTTCGGCGCAACGAAGCCCCCTACCGCGCCGCAGCTGTTGATCAGGGCGAAACTTGCCGCCGCCGCCGCACCACCATAGTAGCGGGTAGGCCAGGTCCAGAAGATGGGCTGGGCGGTCATAATCCCCATCGTGACGAAGCTGAGTGCGACAATGGCTAACAGCGGGGAAGCATGGGCGGAGACGATCAGACCAAACGCAATGCAGCACAGCGAAATGGCCCCAAACAGGCGAGCTCGGCCCAGACGGGCAGCCAGCCCCGGCCAGGTGGCTCCGGCAACCAACGCGCATAACCAAGGAATCGCGGTCACCAGGCCGACCATCAGACCAATCTTTACGCCCAGCAGCGCGGCAACCTGGGTAGGCAGATAAAATGCGACGCCCAATCCGGTAATTTGGATCAGGAAGTAGATGGCGGCAAAGTGCAGCAGTACCGGGCTTTTAATCGCGTCGATGAAGCGGGTATGTCCGGCGCGAGCCTTGTCGGCTTTCTCTTCGTCGAGCGCGGCAGTCAGCACCTGTTTCTCTTCCGCAGTCAGCCAACTCACCTCCTTCGGTGAATTACGCAGGAAGAACCACAGAACCACGCCCAACACACTCGCTGCCAGGCCTTCTACCGCAAACATAATCTGCCAGCCTTCCCAGCCGCCAAAGCCGTGCAGATCCAGCAACAGACCGGAAATCGGACCGCCAATAATCAGCGCAATCGGAGAACCAAAATAGAAGATCCCCATGATGTGGGCCCTAAAACGCGAAGGGAACCACTGGGCGATAAAATAGATCGCCGTAGGGAAGAATCCGGCTTCAACAATACCCAGCAGCACGCGCAGAAAATAAAAGGTCTGCTCGTTCCAGGCAAAGGATACTGCCGCAGAAACCAGTCCCCAGGTGACCATAATCCTTACCAGCCAGGCGCGGGGGCCAACGCGGTGCATCAGCAGGTTGCTGGGTAATTCAAACAGCGCGTAGGAGAGGAAGAAGATCCCGGCACCAAAGGCAAAGGCCGCATCGGAAATACCGGTAGACGCCTGATAGGCCGATTTGGCAAAGCTGACGTTCACCCGGTCAAGGTATGACATCAGATACATCACTATCAGGCAGGGAATAATCCGCCATTTTGCTTTATTTACCGCACGGACTAATACGCTATCGTTTATGGCTTGCTTACGCATTGAATGCACCTTCATTTTGGGCGCCAGAGAGAGGCATAGCCTCTGGTGCTGGTACAGGGTGGATAAATCAGCTGATTTTATTGTTATAGAATTCTGTTCCGCTGCGGATCTGGTCGAGAATCACTCCCAGCCCCCAAAATTTTTCCAGCACATTTTCTTTGTTTACCCGGCAGGCTTCGCTCTCGAAGGTGCCCAGGCGCTGATGGTAGATTTTGGCATTCTTCGGATAGCCCAGCGTCTCCGACACGGCAGCAAGAGACAGGAATGTTGCCAGCTCATTGGCCAGAGCCGGATCTTTCGCGTGGTGGTGATAAAGCCAGACGTACAGCTCTGGATGGACATTGGTAAATACCCCGCTGAAACCTTTTGAACCGGCCTGCATGGCGGGCCAGGCAATAGCGGCATTGGCGTTAATGATATTCAGCCGCGTACCTTCGGCCAGCACCACGCGGCGTTTTACTGTGTCCAGATCGCAGCTTACGTCCTTCAGCACCGTGAAACGTCCGCTACGGGCGCACCATGAGAACTCATCATCCGTCAGAAGGCGGCGATAAGGTGCCGGGCACTCGTAGAGCCCCAGCGGCAGGCTCTCCGGAAGCGCGTCCAGCAGGGTTTGCAGAGTGGCGTAGAACACCTCGCTGCCCTGGTTCTTCGGATCGAGATGGTTGGTAACCAGCACTAACGCATCGGCACCGGTAGAGGCCATCGCCAGCAGCTCTTTGCGCTGATCGTCGATATCATCACTGATATGCCCGGAAACAATCACCGGCACGCGGCCTGCGGTTTTTTCCACAACGAAGCGTCCCAGCTTTACGCGCTCTTCCAGCGTTAAAAATTGCATTTCGCTGGACTGACATACTGCGAACAACGCATCAACGCCCTTCTGCAGGTACCACTCAATCAGGCGCTCCAGGCCAGGCCAGTCGATTTCATTCTGCGCGTTAAATGGGGTCAGCATGACGGGTACAACACCGTTAATCTCTTTCATTTTTTTTCCTTACAGCCACAGTGTGGTCAGAAAACAATTAAACTTTGCTTTTCAGTCTGTTAAGCGCCTGCTGGCGCTCCGGCATATTTGATGCGCCTTCGCGCTCAACGGCCAACGAGGCAAAGGCAGAGGCAAAGGTTGCCGCCTGCATCAGCGGCTGACCGTCGGCAATTGAAGCAGCCAGCGCGCCGTTAAAGGCATCTCCTGCACCTGTGGTATCAATACTCACGGCGGGGAAAGCGGGAATGTGCTGGAACTGCTGATTCTCATACAGCAGCGCGCCGCGGGACCCCATCGTGATAATGATGCAACGAGCCCCCAGTTCGGCGATGGCCGTGGCAGCACGACGGGCGCTCTCCAGATTGGTGACCTCAATTCCGGAAAGCAGCGACGCTTCCGTTTCATTAGGCGTAATAACATCCATATATTCCAGCGCTGGAATAATATCGGAGGAATAAGGTGCAGGGTTCATAATGACTTTTACGCCCAGCGCTTTTGCCAGCTTCATGGCATTCAGCGTGGCGAAAAAATTATTTTCCAGTTGTAGCAACAGAACGCTGGCATCTTCCAGCTCTTCTTTCAGTTCCGCGATTTCTTTTTCACTGATTGTTTTATTTGCACCGGAATAGATAGCGATCATGTTTTCGCCATTCTCCTGTGAAACATAAATAATTGCACTGCCCGTTGGTTCTTCTTCTGACTGATAAAGTTTAAAAGAATAAATTTCAGAGGAAGAGAGGTGCTCCATAGCAAACTGGCTGAACTGATCTTTCCCTACTTTAGAAACAAAATGCACTTTCGCCCCGGCACGGCTGGCTGCCTGCGCCTGGTTTGCGCCCTTCCCGCCCGGCCCAAGCGAGCTACCCAGCGCCATCAGCGACTCTCCGCCTTTCGGAAATCGAGCCACTTTCGCCACGATATCGACGTTAAAAGAGCCGAGAATACAGACTTTATTTTTCATATTATCCACTGAACCTTTCTCATATTTCCTCTGCTTGATATTTTTCAATAAAACTTCAAAATCATTGTCAGTTTCGGAAATTAATTTTGATTGCAGGCTTTTACGAATAATAATAGCGCCGCCATGACAGCGTTGAATATATCCCTGCTGTGCCAGCATTCGCAGATCACTGCGTATGGTTTCTTTCGTTACGCTAAAATACTGAGCCAGATGCTTTACCGTTGCACTATTATGTTTATCCAGAAAATTAAGGACATTGATCCTCCTCTCGTCCATAAACATATTCACCCCCCGTTGCTGACTGAAGCATAGGGTAGGCGCATTGGCTAAAAAGTGATGAACATCCTGGAACAATCAAAAAAACAAAAACAAACAAAAACCAAACAATAAAGAAACAACGTAACCCTCGGTTAGTTATAGCGTTAATCCTGATTCGCGGCGCGGCATGTGAGAACGCGCTAAGGGAAGTCAGTCCCGATTGTGCGGTCTGACAAGGCTCTTTCCGTTCGGAGTTACGCGTTGTTCTGGCAGGCGGGTGCAGAGAGGCGAGGGGTTTATCACAACCGACTGGCGCGTCATCCCGCGCTTTTTATCTGCTCAATAAACAGCACGCGGAATAGGTTGGCGTGGTCAGAATAACATCACCTGACCACGTTACGGAAAAAACGGCGACATAGGGTATCACCGTGAATCATGCCATAGCCGCCTGCTGACCGGCATCTGGACATCTTGCCTGATGTTTACTTCGCGCCGTCAACCAGCTGTCGCAACATCTCAATATGAACGGGTTTATCATTGAGCGCCGGTATGTAAGTAAACGACGTTCCCCCCGCATGCATGAAGATTTCCCTGTTCTGCTCATCCAGTTCTTCCAGCGTTTCTAAACAGTCTGCTGCAAAACCCGGGCTGATTACATGCAGGCTTTTGATGCCTTCATTCGGCAGATTTTTAATCGTCTCATCGGTAAAAGGCGTTAACCACGGCTCTCGGCCGAATCGGGACTGGAACGTCATAATGATCTTCAGCGATGGCATATTGAGGGCGTCAGTGAGTAACTGGGTCGTTAACTCACAGCGTTGCTGGTATTTATCACCCTCACTGGAAAACCTGACCGGTATTCCGTGATACGAAACCAACAATGCATCCGGCACACCGTTCGCCTCAAAAGACTCAAGCACCGAGGTTTTTAATCCCTCAATGTAGGCCGGATGATCGGCATAGTCATTGACGAAATTGATGGCTGGCGTGTAGCGGTTCTTCATTTTTTGCAGGTGACGGCTCACGCTATCCCAGACAGATGAAACCGTTGAAGATGAAAACTGCGGGTACATAGGGATAACAATGATTTTCTCGACGCCTTTTGCAAGAAGTCGGTCAATTGCCCCCCCGATACTCGGTTCACCATAACTCATCCCCAGCTCGACGGGCATCCCCGTCGCCTCTTGAAGCAGGCGGGCCTGGCGGACGCTGTAAACCATCAAGGGCGAGCCCTCATCCATCCAGATAGAGGCGTACAGTTTCGCCACTCGCTTTGCACGCAATGGGATAATCACACCATGCAGGATCGGGCACCAAATGATTCTGGGTAAATCAACCACCCTGTAGTCGTGCAAAAATTTCGATAAAAATGTTTTAACCGCAGCAGGCGTGGGTTCTTTTGGTGTTCCAAGGTTAACAATTAAAACACCCTGTTTATTCGTCATTAGCTGGGACCTCTGAAAACCCATGGAAAAAAAGTGCCTGAATAATGTAACACACTCAAGGACATCATCACCTCCGTCTGCACCGCTTGCGCGCATTGACGCGAAACGGAGGTTTATATATTTACGCATCCCGGTTGATGGGCAACGGCCGTTTAACCCTGAGTTGACTGACTACGCGCTTAGTTGCCGTCGCGTTGACCGGCGTTCAGCACAGGCCGCCAAAAAACGTCTCCGCCAGCACCTGGCGTAGGCTGTCCGGTCTTAAAAAAGCCAGTCTGCCAGTGACACGTAGAGGCGCCAGTGTGACGTTAAAACCGTCATGCGCAGCGACAGCCCCTTTGCTGATTGTTGACCGGGTTTTACTTACTCAGTCAAAACATCAGGTTGTATCTTATCATCGCCCTGTCGACAAAAGACCAATAGCTCTGATAAGTCACCTTTTCATTTTACGCGTGTTCGCTTTTTGTCCCCCTGCCTGACGAAAAGACAGCCGATCAATCATCACATTCATACCGGGTTTGATATCACATCTGGTCGACATTTCGATTTATCAAAGTGAATATTGAGCGTGCTAATATTTAGGAATCTATGTTAACCATGCTCTGGCAGGCGCATCTTCAGCCACATCTGGCGACCGCTTCACGCCATTCAGTGGAATTCACCTGCCGGAGCCTGGATAAAGTAAAACCAGATCGCAGTCATGAATCAGGCTGGTACCACCACTTTCGCCATCAGGCGTTTTCGGGACGGAAATAATTATGCGTACAGGGGTTTCTTCAGGCGAAGCATCGTTGCTGCAACACCGGTCATTTGTGGCGTTCTGGCTGGCCCGAACCTGTTCTTCATTTGGTTTTCAGATGTTTTCCGTGGCCGTCAGCTGGCAAATCTATGCGATTACCCACAGCGCCATGGCGTTAGGCATGATTGGCCTGATGCAGTTTCTGCCTTCGGTACTTTTGGCTTTGCCTGCAGGTCATTTGGCCGATCAATTTGACCGTCGTCGTATCGTCGTCATTGGGCAACTGATTGAGTGGGCCGCGCTGCTCGGCCTGGTGGCACTAACGTTACTGCACTGGGCAGATCAAATTGAAATTTGGGGGTTAGTCTTCCTGATCTCCCTTGCTAAAGCGCTGGAATGGCCTGCCATTACCTCTATGCTGCCTGCGTTGGTCCCGCCGCCGATTCTGGCGCGCGCGATGGCGGCCAGTTCCGTCGGCGGTCAGGCCGCGGTGATTGTCGGACCGACACTGGGCGGACTGCTTTATGTGGCGGGGCCCGAAGTCGTTTACGGGGTTTCCGCCCTCTTCTATTTGTTGTCGCTGATCTTAATAAGCCGCTTACGTTACGAACGCCCTCCTCAGGTGCGCGTGCCGATGAATCTGTCAAACATGTTTATGGGCGTGCGCTTTATCCGCGAACGTAAAGATGTGCTCGGCGTGATATCGCTCGACCTGTTCGCTGTACTACTGGGCGGCGCAACGGCACTGCTCCCTATCTTCGCCCAGGATATTCTGCACACCGGGCCATGGGGCCTTGGTCTGTTGCGCGGTGCGCCGTCGGTAGGTGCGCTGTTGGTCGGCGTCTGGCTGAGTCGCCATAAACTGGAAAAGCATGTCGGCATGATTATGTTCGGCTCCGTTGCCGGCTTTGGCCTGGCAACGCTGCTGTTTGCCCTTTCGACTCAACTGTGGCTCTCACTGCTGGCGCTGGCGGCGCTGGGCGGTTTTGATATGGTAAGCATGGTGATTCGCGGCGCGCTGGTTCAACTGGATACACCCGATACGATGCGCGGTCGCGTCAATGCGGTTAACGCCATCTTTATCAATACCTCAAACCAGTTGGGTGAGTTTGAGTCGGGGCTGTTAGCGGCATGGATGGGCGCGGTGCCTGCCGCCATCATTGGCGGCGTCGGGACGCTGGTGGTGGTCGGGCTATGGATGACGCTGTTTCCGAATCTGCGGAAAAGGCAGAAGCTTGAGAATGAAACGGTGGAGTGATTGGGGCAATCTCCAGGTTGAACTGATACGAAGGTTCCGCTTCGATTTTCACCTCGTCGTGCGCAGCACTATTTAAACGATAGGCTATATTGCAACTAGAGCACTTTTAAGTCATCAAAGTTAGTCAATTCTATTGGCTCAGGAAAAGATAAATAAGCATTGAATGCCTCTGTTATGTGTTGCTCGATTTAGTCATATTGCTAAGTTTGGTAGATGAGGATATAAGAGCCTATCATTTAAAAAAGTGAAGGGATTACTGAAGTGGGCACTAAATCATAGCATTTTACAGCCATAAGATTAAATACCACCTCTTATTTTACATATCAATAAAACCATTAACTTTCGGAATTAATGTTTAGAAATCTCTTTCAAAGAAAAATACTAACCCTTCCAAAAAGATAAGCATCACGGAAGTGTGATGCTTATAAAAAGAAAATCAATCTAACCTTACCATTTAGGCATCTTCAATTATATCCAATGCCAATTGAGCAGCTTCTATAATATCATCGTTATTTGATTTCAATGATAACTCAAGGCCTTTTTTAAGTGAGTCATCAGGAAATGCAGCAGCTAATTGCGTTACCCAGTATCTAACACTCTCACTTGTTGAAGAGTCCTCAAGGATATTTCGTATTTGTGGAATAACATCTTCAGATTCAAACTGATAAAAGAAATCTTCAACAACTTGATATACGCCCAACCCATCTCCATTCCCATACGAATTAAGAAAAAGAGGTATAGCCTGTTTTTCAGGATGAGCAATAAAGTATTTTCTAACTTCATCATACTTATCTATCAATTCTTGAGTCAAATCTTCATCATCGGGCATAGGCTGATGAGCTATTAAAAAAGATAGTGCTTCATTTTTATTCATATTCATTCTCCCGTCATTTTCCAAAGCTCTCGATTTTGTCTTATCAGTTCAGACAACTGACGATTAATTACACTTCTTTTATAACCCGCATCTTTCAGTATTGTTCTCAAATCTTTAACGTCTCGTTCAAGATACTGTTCTTTCGTCAACCCTTTAACTAAAGGTCTTCTATAAGTCCATGTTTTTTCGTGCAAATCTTTACGTATGTTTATTGTTATTCCACGACCATGTGTGGTCGGGCTTACAGCATTCTGAATAGCGTGATGGGGGGTGTGAGTTGGATTAAGTCCACTCAATAAATTAGCTCTACGGACCTGGCTATAGGTACCAACAAATAAATCCTCTCCTGCTTTAGCGAGTTTACAACGAGCCAAACCTAAAGGATCTGCAGCAGTGAAAGGGTCTGGTACATAACTGTAGGTATTCGTGCCCCCCGCTAGCCCTATCGGGTCCTGACTAATATACCCTGCAATCTCCGGATCATAGTACCGATAGCGGTTATAGTGCAAACCCGTCTCGGCATCAAAATACTGCCCCTGAAAACGCAGTGGGTTTTCAATCCTGTCAGCAAATACCTGGCCTTTTTCACCCCAGGCACCGGTTTTTTCTGCCCAGACAATCTCGCCACTCACCGACGTCAACCTGACAGGTGCGCCATTGGGATCGCAGTGATAGTGCCAGCTTTGCCTGCTGTCGCCCTGCTGCGTCAGCAAAGCCAACGGACGAAACGTGCCGGAATAATACACATACTCCCGCATCGTACCGAACAGCGCCGCCTGAGCTTTTTGTCGCTTAAGGCGACTGCCGGTATCGAAGATACTCAGCGCCGCTAAGGATGCGTGTGTGCGGGTGACCGTCTCGCCCGCCAGCGCATCATCCTGCCAGTAGAACCAGCGGGTTTCGCTGTCGGTTTGTTTGAACACCCGGCGGCCAAGCCCGTCGTAGCCATAGCGTACCTGGCTGCTGCCTTTACGTACCGCGATCAGTTGTCGATTTTCATCCCAGAGAAAATCTTCTTTTTCGTCCTGTTCGCTCGTCGTCTCTGTCATTCGACGGCGCTGGCGCAGCTCGCCCGCGCGGTCAAAGACATAACGTACGCCCTGATGCACGCCTTCACGAAACCAGCCTTCCGCGCTGTCGTTGACCTCACGGGTTTGCGTTTGCAACTGGTTACCCGTTGCATCCTGCACAAACTTTCGCAGTGCGCCGTCCGGGGCGATATGGGCCGTCAGCCTGCCAACAGGATCGTAACGGTAGCGATCGCAGCCCCACTGGCTGTCCTCGTGCGCGGTGATATTTCCGCTTTTGTCATAGACAACGCCGCTGGCGAACAGCGGTAAATCGTTTTGCAGCACCTGTTGTGAGGTGAGCCGTCCCTGATGGTCGTAACGCAGGGTGCGCGTAAGCGCCTCAGACAGCTGTTCATGGATACAGCGCCCCGCGGCATCGTAGTCAAACGTGATCGGCGTATCGCCATTCAGTTGCACAGTGCGTAAACGTGCGTACGCATCGTACCCGTAAACCACCCGGTGGCCGCTGTCGCTTTCACGCACGCTCAGGCGTCCCTGTGAGTCGTACTGATAGCGCAACTGAAAGCCGTCCTGATCGTCTGTCAGTAACCGTCCCGCGTCATCGTAGCGCCAGCTGAGTCGTCGCCAGGGGTTCTGGCAGAGCACCAGCCGCCCGCAGGGATCGTAATGAAAGGTCGCCTGCAAGGTATCACCGCTGCGCCGTTCACTCAGTCGTCCGGCCTTATCGTAGCCATAGTGCACTTCACGTCCAAGCGGATCGCGACGTGCGATCAGGCGGCTGCCCTTATCCCAGCGGTACTGCGTTTTCTGTCCCCAATAATCCTGCTCTGCGATCACGCGTCCGAGTCCATCGCGTTCCATCTGCCAGCGTTGACCAGATTGATTGATCACGGCCAGCAAGCGGTCCTCAGGATCGTATTCATAACCCAGTCGTGCGCCATCAGGGGTTTCACAGCCGGTAAGCATGCCGGTACCGTTATAGTGGAAACGCGTGGTCTGTCCCACTTCATCGGTAAAGGCGACCGGTTCATCTTCACGGTCATAGTCTATCCGGACATCGCCGCCCGTCGGGTCGACCGTAGCGATGAGGCGATCTTTGGCATCCCAGTAAAAGCGGGTCACGCTGTGACCGGCATCGGTCCGTTCGAGGAGATTGCCGCGCACGTTGTGCCTGAAATGCGTGGTGCCCGCCCCCGCCACGCTAACCGCCAGCAGGAAGCCAAAGCGGTCATAGCGATAATCGATTTGCGGTGAGCCTGGCTCATTGGCCTGAGTAAGTTGCCCCAGACGATCGAACTGATACGTTGCCGTTATGCCACCCGGATCGACACTGGCAATCAGATTGCCGCTACTGTCGTAGTCGGCGTGCCAGATCGCGCCTTTCTGATCCGTGATCGCTAGCGGCAGGCCGTCATCGTTGTAAACGGCCTGCACCATACTGCCATCGGGTAAATGCTCGGCCACCATGCGCCCCTGCGCATCGTAATCCCACCGGTGAACGCTGCCGTCTGGTTCAATCACTTCCACCGTTCGGCCAACGTCGTCGTAACGAAACACCGTATTGCCGCCACAGGGATCGATTTCAGCGATCGGCAGGCCATTATCATCAAAGGTGATACGTGAGAGATGGCCCAGTGAATCGGTTACCTCAACCTCATTGAGCAGCGGTTCGTAAGCAAAGTGATAATCCCAAACGCCGCCGTCGCCCCAGGCATGAATAACGCGCCAGTCTTCATTGTACTGGTAGTGAAACCCCTGACCGTTCCGATCAAAGTGGCTGACAAGATAATGGTGTTGATAGTCAAAACGTCGGGGATGCGACAGCGCATCAATTTCGGCGCTCAGTTGGCCATTCGCGTGGTATTCATAGCGCGTGAGTGGTGTGATTTCACCGTCCAGCGCATTGTGCAGGCGCAGCGTACTCAGGCGGCCTTTATCGTGGGTGACAAGAATTTCTCGTCCGGTCAGCCCTTCAATACTGAATTCGCGGAGCAGCGTCAGTGCTCCCTCGTGCCAGTCGAAGGCCCAGCCATTGCCGTGACGGTCGGATAACTGCTGTATCGGTAGCTCTCCATCGGCACCGGTGAAATGCCACAGACTGCCCCCTTCCTGTTCGACGCACCAGGTCATCCTGCCCTGGGCGCTGTCCCGCCACAGACGGCTGCCATCCGGCAAGCCCATTACCGCATGTTCACGCCCGTCCGCCTGCGGGAGCGTGGCAAACAGTGTCATCCCATCTGGCTGGGTAAAAAACGCGACACCTTCTTCAGTCAGGATTTCAAGCCGCGTGTCGGCAGGCGTCAACCAGCCATAACCGCAAAGCCCTGCCGTATCAACATCGGCCGAGGAATAGGTCCGGTTCCAGGCCAGCGGCAAGCGGCCTGACAACATAAAATCCTGCTGTTCGAGGCTGACGCTGCCATCGCGGATATCAACGGGTTCGGCACGCAGTACACGGCATTTGAGAAAACCGGGCTCCATGTTGCGAAACATTTTGCGCCTGTGCTGGGCAAAGCGCTTCATGAAATTTTGCCACTTCACCGACTTCCTGAGCGTCTTTAGTCCCTTACCCAGACCGCTTAATCCGGCGCGCATCAATAACGCCATCAGGTTGATGGTCGGCGGGCCCCCCACGATCACGTTGTTAGGAATGGCAAGATTAAAGGTCAGCGGCAATGTCAGGGAAAGCGGCTTTGGCTTGGTGGCGCGTTTGAGGCGGAACGGCGGGATCATGCCGATGATGTTACAGCTCAGCACCGGCATACCGATGCGTGAAAAAGGTTCGCCGTCGACTGAGACGGTTTTACTGCCCATGAACAGCTCGTCTTCAATCTGCGGACCGCCCGGCATACGCAGTGGCGGCACCCAGGCGCCGCCAACCGGAATATGTACCGACATTCCGCCCGTTCCGGCGCTGGCGCGTTTGATGCTGTTGACATGTACCGTAGTGCCAATCAATGGCAGATAGTCGAACACATCAAACACAATGCCAATATGTGGCGTCGGTAACGGCCAGGGATAGGTATGAATATCCAGTCCTAGCTGCGGATCAAAGTGCGCGCCGGAATGCATGGGTTATGCCTCAGAAGATGGCACGCAGCAGCGCGCGTAAAAAGGTTCGGACCTCGGTCGCCAGACCGCTGTCGGAAAGGCTCAGGAACAGCAGTGCGAGTACCGTTACGACGACGATAAGAATGATGCGGTTTTTCATACTGCGTTGCTCCCTGCATTTTCAGGTGATGATGGATTTGCACTTCCCCACGCTGGCAGGCTTTGCCATTCGCCTGGAGGTGCATCAAAAGGATGGGCGATATCCGGCAGGCCGTTCCACTGGGGATGCAACTGCTCCCGTGCCAGCTGGATAACGCGACGAAAACTGTCGTCACCGTTACGAATAAGCGTTTCTCTTTCCTCACGGATCAACAGGAAGGTGGCCTCAAGCTGCAGTTGCAGACGGCTTTCTGTTTTCCTCACCGATTCGGTATTGGGTGGGCAAGGTAAGCCCGCTTCTGCCTGCTGGATCAGCCGCTGTTTATCATTCTGCCAGCGCGTGGCACAGGCTTCGATGGCCTCAGTACGGCGCTTATCGTGCATGCGCAACAAATCCTGGAAAACCAGCGGCAGTGTGGTTTCCCCGCGCTCCGCCAGCGGGATGCCGCCTGCCGCCTGCACGGCTTTGCCGTACGCTTCCATCGCGGCGGCATGATGACCTGACAGCCACAGACAAAACCCCGACATGCGCCAGCCTTCAAGGGAAAAAACCGGATGCGGAATCGCCTGGGCTTCCAGCGCGGCCTGCCGATAGGCTTTTGCGGCCTGCAAATAGGCTTTGTTGGCGAACCATGCTCCGGCTTCACCAAAGGTACTTTGGGTACGAAGCTGGCCTTTTACAGCGGGATCGTCGATGGCGCTGGAGACGTTTTGCGCCTCACGGTAATGTCCGACCGCTTTGCTGTGGTCTTTGCCTTTAAGCCAGCCGCCTGCAATCAGGTTGTGCAACATCGCCTGCTGATCGTGCCAGCCGCGCCGCTGCGCGACGGCCAGAGCCAGGTTGCCCCGGGCGGCCACCTGGTCGGCGCTGCCTTTCTCCAGTAGCAACATGGCATCCGCCAGGTAACGACGCAGCAGCAAACGATCGGAATCGGTATCACTTTGCTGCTGGGCGGTCTGATGCATCACCTTCATGCCGTCGACATCATCGACAATCAGTTGTACGTGTTCAGTATGGGCCTCGTACAGCGGCTGCCACAGGGGCTGCTCGGTAGTATCGATCAGCAGCAAACGCGGTGCGGGCTCGGCGTCCTGCCGCCAGCTTTCGAGCCAGCGCATCAGGGCGCGCTCGTCGCTGACAGCGGCGGGTTTTAGCACCAGCATCAGATAACGTAAATCGTCGGGAAAATGACGGGCGAAGTCCTGCAACAACAGCCGTAACTGCGCCGCGGAATAGCAGGGTTGTAGCGCATCGCTGTTCCAGTCGGCCACATCGGGCGTGGCTTCGTAGTGCTCAATAAACTCCCGTGCCAGCGCCTCGCTGTAGCCATAGCCTGTTTCAAAGGCGGTCGTCAGGCTCAGAAACAGGTCAGGGACTGAACGTCCTTCGGGATGCTGTTGCAGGGCAAGAAAGGCGTCAAGAAGCGACTCGCCTGAAGCCGGTACGCGCCAGATAAACAGACGCGCGTCGCGGTTCTCACTGGCGGTGAGCCAGCTCAGCTCCAGCTCACTCATCACGCGTTCGGTTGGGTTCTTTGCAGCACTCATGTCACATCCCTGTCAGGCATTCAGCTCAATTTTTTTACCATTCACCATCACGCCTGCGGCATTAATGGTAATGGTCGATCCGCCAGCAGTGATTTGCACGCTGCCATTACTGATTAAAATCCCGCTCTCGCCCACATTAATATGGAACGTGTCTGTTGCGCTGTCCGCAACGCTGCCCTGGGTAAAGCGCGTATCACCGCCGGTAATACTCAGCGTGCGGCCTGCGCCGATCGTCACGTCTTGCTTTTGCGCAATCGTGCGCACCTCATTGCTGTTCACGGTGACGTGGCGATGGCCCGTCACGTCGAGCGTCTGATTTCCTGTAACCTGCACTGCGCGGTTTTGCTGCACGCTGACCTTTTCATTGCCCTGAACCGTGCGGGTTCGGTCCTGAATCACCGTCAGCGTTTGTTTCCCTTCCACCGTGCCGGTGTTGTTACTTTTCACCGTCGTCGTGTGATTGCCGGTAATGGTTTCATCGCGATTTTGATCCACGCTCAGGGTTTCGTTGCCCTTTACCGTTTCTGTGCGATTTTGCTGGATCGTCGTGGTTTCATTGCCGTTGATCGTTTTACTGCGATCCTGGCCGACAGTCACGGTCTCGTTGCCGTCTACCGTGCGCGTGCGGTTCTGCTTGATATGACTGGTTTCGTCTTTGCCTACAGTTTTGGTCCGGTTGCTGCCGACATCATGGGTTTCGTCGTTTTCAACTTCGGTGTCCATGTTGCGTTCGGCGTGCAGCCACAGCTGCTCCTGACCCGGTTTATCCTCAAAACGCAGCGCATTGGCATTGTCTGGCGAGCCGTCTTTAGAGCGGCTCATAAAGCCCATTTGGGTCGCCGCAGCCGGCAGCGCCCATGGCGGCATGCTGGCTTCGTTATAGACGCGCCCGGTAATAATCGGACGGTCAGGGTCACCATTGATAAAGTCGACCACCACCTCATCGCCCACGCGCGGGATCTGAACGCCACCGAACCCCTGGCCTGCCCAGGCGCTAGACACGCGCACCCAGCAGGAACTCGTATCATCCCCTTTTGCCAGCCGATCCCAGTGAAACTTCACTTTGACCCGACCGTAGCGGTCGGTCCAGATGCTTTCGCCCTTCGGTCCGACCACCTTCGCCGTCTGGGGCCCGCCGGTGCGCGGCCAGGGCGTTTTCTGCTCTGGACGAAACACCACGCTTGCCGGAATCACCGAGAAGGTCGTGCGATGGATGGTTGCGCTGTCGGGGCCGCTGGCGTAGCGATTCTCTTCGAACTCGTATTCGGCACCGGTAACCAGGTACTCTCCCGCATCGCTGAAGAAGGCGGCATTGGTGAGTTGAAAGGTGCTGCCTGGCACAATGCCCATGGCGGTGGCGGTGCCCTGAGTTTGCTGATGCTCCACCTGCCAGCGCTCCTGACGGATGCGTGCATAAAACTCGCCATGACCGTGTTCAACAAAACGGCCCGGCCAGTCATAGACATCGATGGTGCCAGGAGAGGGTGACTGCGGGTTTTGTCGCGCCTGGAAAAGCCAGGCGTTGGGCTTACGGAAATCGTAGTCGTCCAGGCTGTACAACCCCGGCGTTACGCTGTCCGTCAATGCCCACTGGCTGATGCCCTCTTCGCTGGTTGTGCCGCCCGAGGGCGTTTGATGGTAGGGAATAAATTCGTAGCCGCTAAAGGGCTTGTATTGTGCAACGGCATCGGTGAGCACGATCGTGTGCTTGTCAGCCTCATGGCGGACGTGCCAGGCGATGCCTTCCAGCTCCATCAGGCGGCTGATGAAATCAAAACTGCTTTCCTGATACTGGACGCAGTAATCCCAGTTGCGGTAACTGCCTGTCAGGTTATTTTCCACATTAACCTGATACTCGCCGAATAACGTCTGCACAATCTGTGGAACCGTCTGTTCCTGAAAAATGCGCAGGTTGCGATCACGCTTCATCGGCCACAGGTCGGGCTCAAGCGTGAGCTGATAAACCGCATAGCGCGTACCGGATAACTCCACCGCGCTGACGGCAACCCGGGTGATCTTGCCGTTGAGATAGCGCGGGCGCGCCAGGGTTTGCGTTGGGATAATCAGGGTGGCGGATTTGCCCAGCAGCGCGCTCCGTTCGATGCGCGCATCCGTGCCCAATACCTGCAAATTCAGCGTAAAGGATTCGGACAGCGCCTCTCGTCCGGAGAGCTTCCAGAACAGCAGGCCTTCAACAGGTAACTGAACAGTAATACGATTAAGCATAAACCAGACCCTAACGTCAGACGAAAGCCACGCCGGGCTTCGTTGGTGCGTTTGTCGTTGTAGCGTAGAAATAGCCTGATGAACAGTTAAAGTAAATAAGACAATGTCCAATATGTTACTTAGATACTAAGAAGTGTGAGAGGCTATTACATTCGCGGCAGAAGCTTGCATTTCCTGGGGTGAGCGGCAAAATCCAGGCGTTGCAAAGGGAAAAAGACCGGGTGAGCGGCGCAGGAATGCGCGCGAATAGTGAAATAATACTACTTAGTGACAAGTTGTTAGCATTCGTGCTTTCTGGGCTGTGCTGGCCTCGCTCTGCATCATGCACGCGAGGCGCGGGTCAGCAGCAGAATCACAAAAACACCGCCGATGCCTGCCGTTATAATCCCGATCGGCAACTCCTGAGGTGCCAGCAGCGTACGGCTGGCGATATCGCCAGCGCACAGCAAAACCGCGCCGCCCAGACCACACAGCGGCAACAGGAGACGGTGTTTTACCCCGGCAACAGAGCGACACAGATGCGGCACCATCAGGCCGACAAAACCGATCACCCCGGTCAGGGCCACCAGCATTGAGGTCGTCAGTGCACAGCAGAGAAAAGTTTCGATGCGCACACGACTGACGTTAATCCCCAATGATAGAGCCGTTTGCTCCCCTGCCAGCAGGCCGTCCAGAGAACGGTGTCGTAGCAGAACGAAGCCACTCAGCAGCGCCACGCCGCTGAGCGCAACGGGCAGATTTTGCCAACTGGCCAGCCCCAGACCGCCCAGCGACCAGAACATGACCGAACTGGCCGCCCGCTGATCGCCAGAGAAAATAAAATAGCTGGTGAGCGCGCCAAACAAAAAAGAGACAGCCAGCCCACAGATGATCAGGTGCTCTGCGCTACGCCGTTTTTTAAAATGGAACAGCAACATAACCGCGGCCGCAGAACAGAGCCCGCCCGCAAAGGCCGCAACCGGCAAAGTCAGTTCCCCCAACCTGTCACCGAAACGGGTGATGACCAGCACCGCCCCTGCCGAGGCGCCGGAAGACAGACCAAAGAGAAAGGGATCGGCCAGATCGTTGCGGGTGGTGGTTTGCAGCAGTGCCCCGACCATTGCCAGCCCGGCACCGGTTAACGCCGCCAGCAAGGTGCGCGGCAGCCGAAGGTCAATCACGATACGGTTGACCATTTCAGACGGGGGCGCAGGGAGTAGCGCCAGCGCGCCCAACACCTGCTTTAATGATAACGCGACCGTGCCTGTAGCAATGCTGATGAGCAGTAGCCCTGCCAGCAGAAGGACGCAACTGCACATGACCCAGGCATAACGGTGAGACACCGCACTCACGGCGCGGTCCCGGAATACAAGGCGTGCGCCAGTTTTTCTACGGCTGTGATATTGGCGGGCCCTGGCGTCAGCTCGGCATACTGCAACTTCAGATAACGATGATGTTGTACGGCTGGCGTGAGTTTCATCAGCGGATGATGTTCCAGGAAACGCCGCAGCGCATCAGCCCCGCCGCCGGTCTGATAATCCAACAGAATAATAAAATCAGGTTCCGTTGCAGCCACGCTTTCCCATGATGTGGTGCCCCAGCTGATATCCAGACCGCCCATTGCATTGGTCGCGCCAGCGGCTGCAATAATGGCCGTTGGCATGGCATATTTTCCACTGGTAAACGGCTTATCCTCGCCAGAGTCATAAACAAACACCTTTACTGGCCGGGCTGTGCTGGGCCGTTGAGGAATCTGCCTGAGGCGTTGCTTCCAGCTCTCCACCAGGGCCTGCGCCTCGGCCTGTTTGCCGAAGATTTTACCTAACGTCAGCTCATCGTTATAAAGCAGATCCATGCTGGCCTGATGCTTGTCTTTTTGGGTAAAAACACAGCTCTCACTTAATACCAGTGTCTTAATGCCGTACTGGCTTAACGACGCAGGCGTCACGTCGCCCCCCACTTTCATGCCGTAATTCCAGCCGGCAAAAAAGAAGTCGGGATTTACCGCCAGCAGCGTTTCAAGAGACGGATACTTAGGTGCCAGCTCAGGAATGGCTCCCATCGCCTGCTTAAATTCAGGCGTCATTTTGTACCAGCCACTGATGCCTGTCAGCCCGACGATACGATCCTGCACATGAAGCGCAAAGGCCATTTCCGACATATTGAGGTCGTTAATCACTGCCCGTTTTGGCGGTGAATTAAACGTGACCGGCTGGCCGCAGCTCTGAATAGTGACAGGGAAATCGGCGGCAAAAGCGTGCCCGACAGGAATGCTCGCCAGCCCGGCGGCAAGACAGAGCGTTAACAACGTTTCAGGCACAGTCTGGCACCTCGAAAATGCGTAAATGTTTTCCGTTAGCGGGATGCGGTACGGTAAAACTGTTTAACCCGAACACCGGCCGGAGATAACGGGATGACAAGGCTCGGGCTGGCGTATCAAAGACCACCTGCTCACCCTGCGACAGAATCAGCACGCGGTCTGCAAAGCCGTCAATCAGTGACAGATCGTGCAACACCGCAACGGCCGTGATGCCTTTGTTTTTAATTAACGTCAGCAGCGCATGTCGTCCCAGGGGATCAAGGTGATTGGTCGGCTCATCCAGCAATATCAGCTGTGGCTTTTGGGCCAGAACGCGCGCCAGCATGGCTCTTTGCCGTTCTCCCCCCGATAGCGCATGTAACGAACGTCGCCGTAAGCCCAGCAGCCCCGTTTCCGCTATCGCCTCGCTGACAATGCGCTGGTTTACAGAATGCGGACAGGTGCGGGCATGAGGAAGGCGTCCAAGTGCAACGTAATCTTCAACCGACAACCGCAGATCAGGCACGTCGTTCTGCGCCATAACGGCAACACATGTCGCTAAGTCCTGCCGGGTAAATGTTTTCAGGCAGCGCCCGTTGAGTGCAATCTCGTCCTGCTGTAGCGCCAGCTCGCGGCTTATCGCCCGCAGCAATGCGGTTTTACCACTGCCGTTCGGCCCGATAATGGCCAGGCGCTCCCCTGCCCGGAGGCTGAAGGTAATGTCATTGAGCAGGCAACCGCCATCGGGCTTGTACAGCGCCCCAATGTTCACCCGCAGTATCGACTCCGTAGGACGTAACGTCTCAGGCCGCATTATGTTAACCCATTTGTTATTTGTTATGTTATAACATAACTATTGGGTTTTGAAAAAACAAGCATTCTGGCGAAATGAAAAAAGGTGCCGACTGAGCGGCACCAAAAGATGGGGATAACGAACGACAGAACAGACTATTTAAATCGGTTTTGAAACAGGCTGGCGGTAATGGCTAACATGCCAGCACCCAGAGAGCTATGTAGCATCAATGTATTCAACATAACCTATCTCCTCGATTTCGCTGTAGGGACAAGCGGTTAAACCGCCTCAACCAGCTTTTCCTCGTTGGCCTCTTTCTCAATCAAGCGCATCAGCAACGATACCCGGCGATCGGTACGCTCTGGGGTATCCGGTGGCAGGTTATAACGCAGGGTGTAGAGCTTGCCCTTCTCGTTGTAAAAATCCACCACCAGCACAGGCAGAATTCCGCCTGGCACTTTATTGTAATTCACCGACAAGCGGGTCCTGCCCAGCTGCAGTTTGGCAGCCATGACGGTCTCGCCGACCAGTTTTGGATACAGGCTACGATCTTCGGGCACGCTGATGACTCTCATAACAGCCTCCTGATTATCCGCTTGATAACATAGTGCGGAGAGCGCTGTTCACGCTCCCCGCTGTCGGGTCAAACTGCCATTAAGCCTGATGTTCAATTGCCTCGGAGGTGCGGTGTTCAATCGGAATGCGGCGAGGTTTCTCGCTTTCTGGCACCTCATGATGCAAACCGACCCGCAGCAATCCGTCCTGCAGCCGGGCAGTGGTCACTTTCATATGTTCGGGCACGCTGTAGCTCAGACGGAAGTCTGAACGACTGATGCCCCGATGCAACCAGCCGCTGTTCTGACCTGCTTTGTCCGCCTCGTTATCCTTCACCTCCTCTTTCTGGCCGGTAACCGTCAGGCGACCGCCCGCCACCTCGATCTCCAGCTCGCTTTCTTTCCAGCCGGGTACGCTGACGGTGAGCTCATAGTGCTCATTATCAGTTTGTCTGAGGTCATAAGAGGGTGAAACCGACACGGGCGCATCACCGGTCAACTGGCTGAAAAGCCGATCGATACGGTTAAACCGGTCAGAGAATGCGGAATCCGCGACAGAAGGAAATACAGGGAAACTACGTAATGCCATAGTGATAACCTCCTGAATTAATGGTTCATTCAAAAGCTCATCTGCGTGGGGACCGTCCCCGTTGCTCAGAGAAATTTATAGGATCGTTTCGGGGAATTTCAAGAGGATAAAAAAAATTTTTTTAAGGTGACTGTCACCTGTTCTGTTACAGATGTCACGGCCAGCAGGACCGCTCTCTGTATGACGCGTCAGAGCCAGTACAGAGAGCATCAGCCGGTGATCAGAAGTGATATTTGAACCTGACTCGGGTGCCATAACGATCTTTATTTCCGTTATGGTTATCGGCATGAACCTGAGACCAGTAAGCGCCCAGATAGATATCGAAATTCTGCATATTCATTACATTGCGAAAACGGTACGAGGAGTGAACGGTGTGAATGTCATACTTCCCTAAAATGAAGTCGCTCAGGCTGGCTGTAGGGAGATGCTGCAGCGTAAATTCTTTAACATCGTTGCGCGCATAGATATAGCCGAGTTGAATATCACGCCATAAGCCATTCAGACCCGCACTGAAGTTTTGCTCTTTCTTCGCGTCCATATACGCCGTGCTCAGATTGATGACTGCGCCATTATCCGGGTTGGCGCGCTGGCCATTCCAGCTTAGCGTTGCACCGTAACCGTTGCGCCCGGACTGATCCTGAAACTGACCATTTTGGTCCGTATAACCATACGCATTGCTCACCACATTGCTTTCCATGGCGACCGCCGCCGTTACATCGTTACCGTTCCAGGCGATAACCGGACGTAGATAGATCACATTCTTTTTATGCTCAAGCGTATTGCCATGGTATTCGCCATTTTGAAACAATTTGGTTCCGTCATTCGCCATGGTATTTAATTCAAAATAAAAACGCCCGATTGTTTTGCTCAGCTGGATGGCACCCGCCGATCCTCTGCCACGCGCCTCTTTCATCATGTAGATATAGCCATAGCCATCTTCATAGAGATCGTTAGCGGTATTGCCGGAATACTCGATAAGCGTGTCCTGGTTAAGCGGGAACATATCAAAGGCTTCGTAACGACCCACTTTCACCTTCCAGTCTTTTTCCTGACCGAAGAAAAAGGCGGCATCGTCTAACTCAAGCCCGCCTGACAGGTCAGCCAGCGGTTGCACGCTAAAGCCTGCAAAGGATTTATCCGCCATGCTACGGTAACCATCCAGCCCGATTAAAATTCGGCCATTGATATCCCAGCGTTCCGCCTCTCCTGCCTTCCAGTTTTTATCAGCACTGGTTTTTAATGAGGTAATCTGGCCCGTTCTGCTTGCACCATCGAGATTAAACTCAACATCGCCATAGAGTGTAAGCGCACCTTGTTCTGTATCAAATGTCATCGCGGAAAAGGATGCTGAAGAGACAAAAACCAACCCCCAGAAATAATGACGGTATTTCATAGCCAACTCCTTATGCTAAATAACCCTGAGTGAATAAAACCTTTAAGGGAAGTATTTTTTTGAGGTCGTAATAAATTCGTTATAGTTATTACACTGACTGATCTTTTCTATAATATCGTCGTGCAGAATATTGGTGAGGAAATCATATATCAACATACTGTCAATGAAGTGGTCTTCGCTGATGGCCAACATGAAAACCAGTTTTACCCGTTTGCCGGTATCCCATTCAATGCCATCGGGAAAAATGGCAACGGAGACCAGGGTACTTAACGCAATGGGCGCTAAAGGATGAGGAATGGCGATTTTGTCATCCAGCAGCGTGGATGCACGCATTTCCCGATCTAAAACAGACGCCAGGAAATGATCATTCACCCGCGCCTGCGCGTTTAATCTGTCGCAAAGAAAGGTGATTAACGATGACTTAGTATAATCCCCCGCATTGAGGACAAAAAAGTTGTCAGCTGAGAAATAATTAAGCATCGCATTAACAGGTTGTGTTTCAGACACCAGATAATATTTTATATTCTCAAGCTGCCATCTTTCCGGAAACGGTGGCAATAGAATAATACGTTTATTCTTTTCAACGATATTGACCAGACTGATAACAATATCTTCTTCAACGTGAGACATCAGACTATATTGCTCAACGGAGATCTGCCTGACGATGCGCAAACCCGGATACAGACTCATGATTTTTTGACAGACCACCCGCGTCGATGCCATTCCCTGATCGCTGACCACCAGCGCCCGCATCCCTTGACCACTCTGATGGCAGATACTTTCTTCCAGAATCGCACCAATATGCATCACCAGATAACCGATTTCATCGGCACTGACGGTAGCAGTGAAAAACTGATCTAATTCGCTGAATGCACTGAGCGTTAATTCATACATTAACGGATAGTGGCACTTTATTTGTTCGAGTAGCGGGTTAACGATCGTAATCGCATTGTTGACGCGAACGCGCATGGCTCTGATATGGCTTAACAGCGTAGCCTGTGACAGCGCGTCGTAATTCACGTTAATAAACCACGATGTACTCACGTAGCTCAAAAAGTGATTCATGATTGTACGTTCAACAGAATATGCCTCAGGGACCCATTCATGGCTGGAGGTGGTGGTACAAAAGGCAATAAAGTTCATGGCCGTGAAATCTATTTCACTTTGCGGAAACGGCACGGCTGGGTTAATCCATAATGACTGAAGTAAGGCTTCAGCAAGCGTCTTCCAGCCAGGCTCGGCATCACAAAATTCAAAATCCAGTAGCCATTTCCCTCGCGCCATTCTCTCCTGGGCAATAGCGACGATCAGACTTAAAAAATGCAGGTTCGCGTCGCTTATTTCGAGCTTTTTATCGCTAAGAAAGCGACTTAACACGTTTCTACAGTCTGGATAAGCCCTGACCAGGTCGGTATTATTACCGCCGTGAGTGGCCTGCGTGAGCCGCAGTTGGTGGTCGTATATACAGCGCCGAAAGGCAATTTCGCTGCCTTTAAGCTTAAAGATGTCATCGCCCTCCGACACGATACGCAACTGATAGAGAGAAACGTGACGCTTCAGCAAAGCCATATCGTTTCTAAGACTGTAAATACTGATAAACCATTCGGCTTCCAGTTCAGCAAGCATCACGCCCTGCTCATCAAACAACAGTGCCTCCAGCATGGCCGCGCGACGCTCCGCACCCGAACGTGTTTCTTTCCAGGGTTGTTGGCACTGATGCAGTAACAGATTCAAGGCATCGGGATCGCTAACCTGTAAAGAGAAGCCCTTTTTGCGCGTATAGATAAGACGGTTACCAGACTGCCTGACAATATCGCCCACTTCTTTGAGGTCAGTACGGATGGTCCTTGTCGACACCTTCATCTCTTTTGCCAGAGCGGACTGCGTGATATCGCCCTGCGCGAGTGTCATGAAGATGTCCCTGACCCGTTTGCTGGTGAACAGTCTCATGGTTATATCCGTTTAATCTGCACCGTCTGCACATCATTTGGCCTGAGCATCAGGCGCGTCGGCATGGGCGTCACCTCATCCAGCATCACGAAGTGTGCATTCGGGAGTGATGGAATGACGACGTCGGTTTCGAGATGGGGATTATAAAATCTGACAATGATTCCGCTGTGGTCTTCCGCACATTTCACCGCACTGACCAGCGCATCCCTGAACGTCGCGGGCAGATTCAGCGCACTGTAGGTTTCGGGATAATCGCGTTTCTCATCATTCCAACAAAAACGCAGTCGTCCGTTCAGGAAGTCGCTGTCCTGATAAACAGGAAACTCGGTCAGCCAGGTTTTCGACACGCGGGCATGTTGGGCCTCATCGAATGTGCCGCGATAAGTTCGCCAGCCAAAAGCAAAGGACAAGGTTTTCAACAGCTGGGCATCGGGCGTTTCTACGATACTTTCACCGGACGCGCGGCCCGGCCGATAAAGCAGATTTTCTTTACCCATAAAGCCAAACGTGCGGAACAGCGTCAGCGAGAGCGTATTGAAATCATCCCCTACGATTTCGTATTCACGAACGCCATTGGTGTGCAGCGTAAAGCCGTGCTGCTCATCATGCACATTGACATAGCTTTGCATCGGTTCAATCGAGATCGGCTTTTCCTGCCAGCGTTCTTCTTCCCACACGTGAAGCGCATTAGTTAACTGCACAGGCCGGGTTACGACGCCGAACAATTGATCGGCACATGACACGTTGGCACAGATATCCGTGGCAAAGTGCACACAAAGGCGGTGGCTCAGGCCATTGTTATCAACATCCAGGGTAAACCGGATGAGATCGTCGTCCTGCAACCTGATGTTTACGGACAAATTGAGCGTTGCAGATGTCACTCTTGCCGCCCTTTCGGTCAGATCACCCGGCACCTTAAGGGCATACGTAAGCAACAGACTTTGGCTGATCGCACTTTTCTGACTTTGCACTGCCGTCATGCTGTTTTCGGAGGTAATGATCCAGTCAGCGCGCGGCGGCGAATAATTATAAGAATCGCCATCGTCACCATTTTCCACAAACAGCATCTGCCGCTTATAGCCTTTCCCACTCAGCTTATCGGTAAACGTCAGCAAGCCATTTGCTTCTACCTGGATGTGGTAGTAGTCATTTTCGATACTGGTCTGGTTGCTGGTATCAGGCTTAGTGGCCCCGTCTTCAGCAAAATCCATATGCCAACGGCAATAGCCCAGCGCGGGTAAGCCAGGACTTTTGGCGGTCAGTCGCGTGCGGTAGACTTTTTCGGGTTTGTGCCAGGGCTTGCCCGGATCTAAACGGATAGTCTGGTTAAGCACATACTGAGTGAGGTCCTGCTGCTGCTCAATAACGCAGGGAATAGCCTCACCGTTGCTGTCACGTAAGGTAAAAGGCAACCCGGGCAACCAGGCCTCGAAAGTTATTTGCGGAGCTACCTGCCACGGCAGAGGATTAAACACGGTAAAGGTAAAATCATGATGGCGCGGAATGCGCTCTGTGATAAGCCTTGTATGTAACTCCAGTAAATTCTGCACCAGCCCTTTTGCTTCTTTATAGCGGAAGAAGACATCCTGATTGGTATCATCGCTGTTACATCCGCCGATGCTGTCATGCGCCGCGTTATAAAACATGCGTTTCCAGATTTCGGCAACAATATGCTTTGGATAATCATGCCCAAGGCTCTGGCTGATGGCCAGTATGGGCTCAAGCGTGTTAACCAGCAGCGCTTCAGTCTCATTGTTGAGTAGCTTCAGGTCAGCACGGCAGGAAAAGATCGTTTTATGTACCCGTGAATGTTTGGCTTCGGTGAGTTCACCTTCTAATGTCCGCGCGTCGGTGCCCACCTCCTGCTCCAGCGCCTTGATAAATGTCAGCGGGTTGCTGATTTGATAATGGCGGCTATCATCACGGGCATTAAACTGCTCGACTAATTCTGGCAAGTTGCGGCGCACGGGAGCCTGGTCGAAGCCATGAGGAAACAGCAGGTGCTGGCGATGACTGCGCGCTTCTATAGCCGCCATCTTCTCATCGAGAAAGGCTTTCATGGTTTCAGGCGTTTCATCCAGCAGGCCACCAAAGTGGTATCCCCATGGCATTTGCAGGGCAAAAACCCGGTCACCGTTATCCCCCTGCCAGAAAAATTCTGTTTCGTGCAGCGTATTATCGGCGATGCCGCGCCAGAACAAAGCGTGATTGATACCGAACTGGCGATAGAGTTGCGGCATATTGCCGCCCTGCCCAAAGCAGTCAGGGACATAGCCCAGCTTCATTACGTTGCCATGGCGTTGAGCCACTTCCATACCGTAAAACAAATTCCTGACGACAGACTCCTGATGAATCACCAACTGATCCGTTTGGGTAAACCAGGGGCCGGTCAGCAAACGCTCATCGGCGATCAGTTTCGTGAGTCTGGCTCGATCCTCAGGAGCCCACTGAAGATAGCTTTCGATAAGTGAACTTTGCGCATCAAGTAAATAACAGGGAAAGTCTGGATTAGACTCCAGCACCTGGATAAGGTTTTTGATATGGTTAAACAAATAAATACGCGAACGTGATGAGGTAAAATACCACTCCTGGTCCCAGTGAGTATGCGTATAGAGATGAACCATGCGTTTCTTCATGTTATTAACCTTACTAAAATAAATTTTTAGTCAAATTTAATTTCAATATCATCGGAGGCGTTATTGATATTTTCGTTGATGATTTCCGACTCATTAAAATTCACTAAGAAATTTGCACCTATGGCTATAATCAGAGTCCCGACCAATGCGCCGAGAAAGTAAGCCCATGCATTCCCCACGGTAAAGCCACCATACAATCCACCCAGTGGCGGCATAATGGGATAGGCTTTAAACAGCGCCACGGTCATTGAGCCCATGGCCCCCGCCAGTATGTTTAACGGAATTAATCGCGCCGGATTTTTTAAGGTAAATGGAATCGCCCCTTCCGAAATACCTAAAATGCCCATAATGACCGAGCCATTTCCGGCTTCTTTTAAAGTCTCACTGAAATTACCGGGACGGAGGAATCGTGCAGCGGCGTAGCCTAAGGGGGGAATAATAATGGCGACATTCACTAAAATAGCCGGTAAATACACGCCACTCATAAACAGCACATTTGCCGTTCCCCATGCGGCTTTATTTACCGGACCACCCAGGTCAAAACAGATCATCCCACCCAGTACCGCAGCCAGCACCACCGTATTGGTGCCGTCTTCGGTCATACGCTGAACCCAGGCCATTAGCGAACTGTTGAGCCAGGACAGGACATCGCCAAGCAGCAACAGCATCACCACAACCTGCAGCCCAACAGTAATAAACGGCAGGATAATAAGGGGCACGGATGAGGCGGCAGAACCGGTAATGCGGATCTTCCGGGATACCCATTCCGCGGAGTAGCCTGCCAGCAAGCCGCCCAGTGTGGCCCCCAAAAAACCTGAGCCGGTGACAGAGGCAATCAAACCCGCCGCAAAACCCGGAGCCAGACCTTTTTTACCTGCAATGGAATAGGCGACATAGGCACCTAAGACATAATTCATTAAGCCAATAATTTTAAATCCGATATCCTGGGCAAGATACAGCCATTTCTCCAGGCCGCTACCGTGAGCGAAGCTGTCCAGATTAGGTTCGCCAAGCAGGATACCGATAATTTTGGCCACCGCGACCACTAACGATCCGGCAATAATGACAGGCAGCGCAAAAGAGATACCGGTCATTAAATGGTTTTTGATATTGACCATAGTTTTTTTCATTTTGTCACCAATATCACGGGTTACGGCGCGCCTCGACAGCCGCCACGCATTTTGTAATGACCTCGGCTGCATGTCCGACGCACTGGCTGATTTTTACCCTGATTACGGTCTTACCGGCGAAGCGCTCTTCTTCTTCAATCGAGCGATCGGCGGCAATCAACACAAAGTCCGCTTCAGCAATATGTTCCGGGGTTAATTTATCGATCATCCCCATCGCCCCTTGCTGTTCGATATGCACCTGATGTCCCAACTTGCGCCCCGCTTTTTCCAGCGATTTCGCTGCCATCGGTGTATGCGCTAAACCGGCAATACAGGACGTGACGCCTACAATATTCATGCTTCCTCCTTAAACTGGATTCGTTGCATCATAAACTGATGCAGGGCATCCTTATTTTCGATCGTAAACAACGCTTGCCTGAAATCGTCATCGACAATCTGGCTTGCGAGCGCGTTGATGATTTTTAGGTGCAGAATACTGGCACCCGATTTTGGCACCAACAGCGCGAAGATTATTTTGATGGGTTCGCCATCCAGACTTTGCCATTCAATTGCGTCATTCAGACGAATAAAAATCACGCCGGCTTTTATTACGTTATCCGTTTTGGCATGAGGCATGGCGATTTGGCTCTCAAAGCCTGTGGAATATTCCTGTTCCCGCAGCCAGAGGTCGGTTTTTATTTCCTCCACGCTCATCGCCCATCCCTGAGCAACCGCATGTGAAGCGATAAAATCGAATACTTCGTCTTTACTGGTAAATGCTTTATTTAAGAATATGCTTTCACGATCAATAAGCATGGTTTCCCTCTTGCCGGATTGTTCCGTACCTTGATGAAAAGCCTAACGGAAACCTAAGGTATGTAAACACAAGCGGTTTCCGCTAAGGTGCGGAAGATGTCTGCGGCAGAGCGGGCCAGAAATGGGAGCGTTGTCTAAATAAAAAAGCATTATGAGCGTCAGATCACTTGATTTGATAAGGGAAGGTTTAACAGAAGTAAGTAAGGCCGGAATCTATTTAGGGTGACAGGAAGGGATATATTTGGAGATGTGTGGTGGATTTTAGAAGACGGAAGACAGCGTTATCGTGTTGAGTGTGATTCAACGCGAGGATAAAAAGGGGATGTGGACGGAACGGGGGAATGAGTTGGTCTGCAAAGAGGATACCACAGACCAACCTGCGGGCTATTTCATGCGACGCTGCCTGGCAACGCTGGCAAGGCGTTGTGTCCGGCAGTAAATGGCAAACAGGATGAAAGCCTGCCCGTTAAGTATCCAGCGAGCACCAGCCAAAGCAACCAATGCCAGAAGCAGCCATAGGCCCGAGTGGCTACCAGTAACAACGCTGTAGCTCAATAGTAAAACGGTCGATATAAGCAACATCGCACAGACGTAAGCCAGCCCCGCCACACCGGCTGTTTGGCCTCGTGCAAGCAGGTAACTGGCCGTGAGTATCGCGCCAATAATGACGATTGAGGGAACAAAAAAACTCAACGCATGTACCTGTGGGCTGAGCGGAGGTAACGCGTGCAGAAATGTCAGCAAAGTAAATGCAAAGGCGACCAGCAACAGCATCAGAACTATTGCAACCGGGAAGCCGTTTTGCCTGGGAAGCGACCCGGAAGGCTGTTTGAAATAACGTTCAAGCTCTGGAGTGGAACGGGCTAGTATGGACTTATCCTGTCGTGCGATTACCTGATCTATTTCGCGACCATGTTGCAGTAATTCAGCGATATTACGCCCGACAAGCCATGATAAAAATTGCATTAAAATACCGCCAACGATTGAATGGTTCCCACAATATAGTGCCCGGTGCGTGGCACGTTACCGGGAGCAGCAATGATACCACTGACAGCACTGCCTGCCACAGCCGCTGCGCTCGTCACGACCTGCGCGAGTTGCTTAACAAGTTCTCTTTGCACTGGCTCAACAGGGAAACGTTTTGGGTAAAGTCCTGCACGGATGGCGGCTTTAAGCTCTTTATTACTTATACCTGGGTTTTGTGCCCGAATGATTAATTCAGTAAGGCGCGCACGGTCCTGCCTTGGATAGTTCTTGAGCCACTCCGTTGCTTTTAAAGAAGAGACCGATTTCATCGCTCGCCATGTTGCCAGGGCCTCTTTTAATGCACCGCCCACACTGGCAAGTGAAATAAGGTCAAGTGACGTTGAAGTGGCAACGTACCAATCTTGAGAATCTAGCCACGCTACGTTTTCACCAGCGTTTTCGACGAGATCATAAACCCGGTAAATACCATTAACACATTGCAGACCTGTTGCGGCAGCACCGGCATAACCGATGGCAACAAGTACGCTGCTACTGCCAGCGGTAATAGGCGTTGCTGAAGCGCCGATAACCGCCACGCCAGCTGTAATAATCATTGCGCCACAGGAAAGTACGGTCGAGGCAATTTCCGTTCCCATTGACGTAGCGCTTACAGCTTCAGTAAGCGACTTACCTGTATTCGACGCTGTGGGTTGCCTGGGCGTTTTGGTCACAATAAGATGTGTGACGATACCACTTTGTCCATTAGGATGACGCTGACCAGGTCGAACAAGATAACGCTGCGCGCCATCTGCATAGATAATGCCAGCCTGGTAGAACTCTCGGGTACAATCCATTGCTGCACCCAGCGCTTTGAAATCAAAATCAGGTGCCCCATAACCGGTCATCCTGGCGATGTCATAACCCGGTAAGTTTTTCTCGGGATTCATTCCTGGCAGGTTCATTTGATCTCCTTGTAAGCTGAAAATGATAAAAAGAGAGTTCTTATGACATTGAAATTCGCAATGGAAAGCCCATCATTACCGCATAAGAATTATATATCAAGAAGCAGACGATACACGAACAAGCTTGCCATTTTTTGATTGAACGAAAAATGCCAGCTGTTCCACCACCAAAGCTTAACTAAGACACCTATTAGCAGGCCTATATTTTCATCAAAAAAATTTTAAAAATCAATCAATTTCTATACATGGCAATAAGGTTTTAAAATTACGTTAAGAATATAGATATTACCTTTCTGTGATTACGTAATCTCCTGGTCCACCCCAGGCTATTTCCTTATAAGGCACATCGATATCACCTTTTTCTTTCAAATACCCCATAACCTGAGAGGATGCCCATCCGTGACCATATGAAAACAAAGCACCTATTTCGATAAGTTTTTTTATCACTATAATTTTTTCATTTTCGTTTTCAAAGTCAATACGGTAAGAACTCCCTTCTTCCAGAAAACTACGCGTTGAAAAACAAGATATGTCCTGGCGCAACCTACCGATTCAAACACCACCTTTTCATTATCTAATATGATTACAATAATGGCGTTTAACATGTAAATCCTTTAGTGTTTATTTAAGTCGATAACCGTTATCTAAGTTTATTTAATCCTAAGCAATTTATTTTCGAACTGTGTTGTAAAATCTATCCATTACACACAGTGCAGCCGCCACCGGTATTGGTGCGGTTTTAAACAATGCGCTAGTGATTCAGCAATATTACCATTGATCATCAAATAATATGTCAGTCGGGCTAAATTAGACAAAAACATCATGAGCATTATATTTTCCCGTTTATCAAAAAAAATCAACAAACCCCATCAAAGAAGAGATCTTTATATAGAAGAAATTTATAGCCTTAACTTTCAAACCTGCATTTTCCATATACGTTCAAAATATTTCATTGAAAAATCGCAAAACTAACATTAGCGCATGTTAAAATCATTCTTGCTAATTTCTCTATCCTTATAAACACCATAATTATCTCTTATTTTTTGAGATTTTTTTATTAATTCTTGGGTGTTATCTTCAAGCCCGAGAACATAATCAGTTAAAATAAAAAATCTCTCTACATCAACCTTATAGTCGCCTTCACTAAATATGACTTTCATTATATAAGCAGAGTCGTCACACTTATAAAGTGTGAAATCCCATTCATTCATTGCAACTTTCACGGTACTCATTACAACACCTCACCTGTCAAAAGATCTGTAGCTATGTAATCTTTAGCTTTCACCATACCTTCTGTCTTAATTACTGCTTCGAGATCACCTCGAGGTATTTTTCACCCAGGATTGTAGTGCAGCCTGGTTGATTCGGCACCTGCGGTACCTCGCCCCTTAGGGCCATCGCTAAAACGATGTTCAAATTTGCTTAAGCAAATTAGTCTCGGTCCAGATACTGATCCTGTAAACGTTGGTTCTGCTCCACCACCGGAATTCGCTGGTTAGACACACGCAGCAGTTTGCCCCAGGGGCTGTTCACACCTTCCCGGGTTTCTGGCCTTCGACATCCGTCAGCAGTTCCGGCGTCCCGTCTGCCGCGCAGTGAAACCAGAATATCTCCGGGCTTTCCACGCATCAATACGGGTCAGCGGCTCATAGCTCTGGCTGTCGCTGCAGACATAGATAGGTAAGCGGAATGTCGTCATGAAGTTCCGATAGCCTTCCCAGATAAAGCATGTCGTCACGGCCTTGCCTGACAGCCAGCCCTGTGACAGTTGCTGGCTGGTTTTACTGATGCGTCACCCCAGCGGATCATAGCGGTGGCAGATCTGGCCGTCATCCTTCTCGACGGCACGGCCATGAATGTCGTAGTCTGACAGCGGATACCGTTCAGCTCAGTGACTCGGTTATGCATGATGTGGCAAGCAGTATGGCGATCCATCGGGTTGCCTGCGCCATCCCAGCGCCACTGCTCATTACCTGGCTGTGCGCCTTCCTGAGACAGTAGACGATCGACGTTATTGTTCCTAAAAGCGGATAAGTACTATACAAAAAACATGCAGCATAGGAAATTGAATGCACTTTAATCCAGATAATATAACTTTAAAAAAATAACTTACGATCATACCAACATGATTAAGGTAAAAAGCCTAATTAATTTCATTAGAATACCTCTTTGAACACAAAGCTAATTTTTTGCCATAGAAAAAAAGCACCCTCACCTTAACAAAGAAACATAAGAATTAAACGCTTATATTTTATTTTAAGAACACTAACAAGATTCATGTACTTTAAATATCATTAATTCGATCATTGTCGGATGTCACAACAATAGAAAATGCTAGAACCGCCCTCCAAATATAAAGTAAGGACATCGAAAACCCTAGCTAATAAAATTATTTCCCTAAACGACAACTAACTCTTCTGAATATGATTTAGCATAATATTTTTTGATTTTCTCACAAAGAAAGTCGACTTCATTTAGATTTATCTTATCACCAGAGTCCCATTTTATTAAACTTTTCTTACTCAACATTGAGTCTCTAGCAGATATAACACATATCATGGCTCTGCCTTCAACTTGTAGATACAATCGTTCGCCTCTATAGATAATTTTCATCCGGATGAGTCCAAGTTCATCATCTTGGTATGAATAAGCGGAATCATCATTCTTCAATTCCTTTATATATGCCATTTCCTCTTTATTCATTTATGCTGCCACTTTACACTTGCGGATGTGACCAAATTTAGATGGCGTACCATTTTTCTTAAAACGGACCACCTCAGTAATTTTATTATTAGCAATTAAAGCTGGTTTTTCTATTCGCCACCAAGTTCGAATGCTACTAAAATCATTCATTTTTTACTCCAGTACCGAATACTTGAACCTTGCCCGATGCATTTTCTGCAAATTTGACAGATGCAGCGCCCCAGATCTGCGCCGCTTGTTTATTGGTCATCCCGCCCCCTTTCCCAATGAGGTTAAGTACATCTAAGTATTTTCCTCATGAGATTTACTCAAGGGTCATTTTACCATTTGCAATGGCCCATTGTTGGGCTGTTCTCATATTTTGACCAGACCAAAATACCGCTCCATCTTTTATAATCGAGAAATCAAGACCTCCCCGAGCGATTTTACCAGTTGATATGCCATAACTATTCAACCCCAACGGTTCCACCCAACCCAGTACATTCAGCGCATACTGGTAAAGGTTAATCCCGCCCGCCAAACCTGTCGGGTTGAGATACGCAATCTATCCGATGTTCGGATCGTACTACCGGTTTCGGTTGTAAATTACCTTCATATCGTCGTCATAGTTGTAGGAAACCGGTTACGCTATCGCCATATTTCTTTATGGCATCCGCATTAAACACTCCCGAAGGCGTTTGAGTAACTCAGGGTCATTAAGACAATTAATCGGCTTAACACCTTCTAATGCTGGAACCTCACGCTCGATCCACCAAAGGCCTTCTTTTAGCCCCCTCTTTCCATATATAACAACGGCTAAATCCAAATAACCATCTAACTTCTCAGAAAGCAAGCGGGCATTATCATCTAAATAGTCTTCAGCATAAAAATCGGAATAACTTTTCCACTTTTTATCGCCAGCGTAATGATACTCTAAGGAAGGCATATCTAAAAAATCCTACAAAAGATACTAAGTTAGAACCAGTTGGATTCCTCGCTGATGGGGAAAGTATGCCATCATACTCTTGTGCTTTTGCCCAACTGCCAATTGAATGCGTAATACCGTATTCATTACCTGTAATATCGCTTAATAAAATACCCAACTTATCTCTTACATCAGGATGATGTCGCTGTAGACATAGATAGGTAAGCGGAATGTCGTCGTGGGGCTCCGATAGCCTTCCCAGACAAAGCGTGTCGTCACGGCCTTGCCTGACAGCCTGCCCTGTGACAGTTGCTGGCTGATTTTACTGATGCGTCGCCCCCGTGGATCGTAGCGATAGCAGGTCTGGCCGCCATCCTTCTCAACGGCACGGCCATGAACGTCGTATTGCCAGCGGATACCGTAAAGTTCAGTGACGCAGTTATGCATGACATGCGCGGCAGTATGACGATCCAGCGGGTTGCCTGCGCCATCCCAGCGCCACTGCTCATTACCTGGCTGTGCGCCTTACTGAGACAGCAGCCAACTGGCTTTATCATAGTTCCATATTGTCTGGCTGAGCGGATTATCGTCGCGCTCTTAACGGATCAGGTTGTTGACGTAACCGAAATAGCTCCGAAGTAATCTAGATATTACAGAGCTATCCTCACCTTCAATACTGACCAGTGGGCAACTTGCATCAATTTTTTTTCAGGTTTGAGAGAAAGGAGATCGTATGACGAGAGTCGCGGAATGCGTGTTCCGCGATAAGAGTAATGAAGATCTGTATGGTTTATTTCATGCGATGCTGTCGGGCAATGCTGGCGAGGCGTTGTGTCCGGCAGTAAATGGCAAACAGGATGAAAGCCTGCCCGTTAAGTATCCAGCGAGCACCAGTCAAAGCAACCAATGCCAGAAGCAGCCACAGGCCCGAGTGGCTACCCGTAACAACGCTGTAGCTCAATAGTAAAACGGTCGATATAAGCAACATCGCACAGACGTAAGCCAGCCCCGCCACACCGGCTGTTTGGCCTCGCGCAAGCAGGTAACTGGCCGTGAGTATCGCGCCAATAATGACGATTGAGGGAACAAAAAAACTCAACGCATGTACCTGTGGGCTGAGCGGAGGTTAAGTTTGCAGAATGTCAGCAAATTAAATGTAAAGGCGATCAACAATAGCAATCCTGTAACAGGGAAACTGCTTTAACGGAGAAGCACCGCTGGAAATAAATCAAACACGCTTCAGCTTTAGTGTGTATCGGACAGGACAATACAGAATCCTTCTGACATACTATTTACTTTTTCTTTTCAAGAATATTTAGCAGCGTTTTAAATTATCACCAATCAGAATCGAGGCCTTTTGACCGCCAGAGCTATAGAATTGCGCTGTATAAAATCACCGCAGTCTGGTTTATAATAATAAGGAAGATCATAACGCAGTTTTATTACAACTTTTTCATCGGGACATGCAGAAGTCAGTTATTTTTACCAGCGCATGAAGTTTAATTCACTTAGCCAATAATGTATTTTGAGAACATTCACCCTTAAGCACTAGGTTATTAGTTTCATTTAACAACCCAATCTTAATTCTTTCTATGCTTTTAAAATAAAAAAGGTGAGCCACCACCTTTTTATTTAAAAAAATTAATTTTTTATTTTTTTATATAAATATGAAGCATTGATTAACTCATCTATGAGTACATCCTCACCAGGCCAATCAATAATGAACCGAGGATAACCCGGCATATAAATCCTTGGGTTCATTATTCTTATCATTTCGCCCAACTCTTTCTTGACTTGAGCTAATGTCTCAATGGAAAGAGGGGCTTTCTCATTACGCTCATGTTTTTTAATAGCGTCATCAACTTTCTTGACAAGCTCATTCAGAAGTGACTCAAAAGAAGAAATCATAATAAAGTCCCATATTTCCAAGGCTGTAAAACAAAAATTTGTTCTTCACCACCACTAAAATGCGATCCATATTCAAATTGTGGTGCTGCTCTACCCCTAATTATCGTAGAATTAGGTTTTATTTGCCACTGCTTGATTCCGGTCATTCTATTCCACTCATAAGGTAACGCGAGCCCTGATCTATTCGTTAAAGGAGTAAATGTCTCAAACACATATTGCCCTAAAGGCCAAGCTGATTTCCCGTTATCATGGAAACGTGTCCCGAACTGATTTTTACCAGCTTTTTCTACGGAAATAGTCCCTCTTTCAAATGAATCAATTATCTGTTTCCTCGTTGCTCTATCAATTCCCTTAGAACGGAGATACGCTGATGCTTCTTTCGTGCCATTGTATGGGTCTGGACGCTTATTACTTGAACACCTACTTAACCCCCAAGGATCCACCCATCCCAGCGCATTCGGCGCATACTGGTAAAGGTTAATCCCGCCCGCCAGCCCTATCGGGTCCTGTTGGGTAAACCGGCCACTGTCCGGATCATAATAACGGAATAAATTATAGTGCAGCCCGGTTTCCCGGTCCATGTACTGGCCCTGCATACGCAGGTTCTGATTGTAGCCCGGAACGCGCTGATTTGACTCGCGCAGCAGTTTGCCCCACGGGCTGTTGATACCTTCCCAAGTTTTCTGCCCTTCAACGCCAGTCAGCAGTTCCGGCGTGCCGTTGGCCGCGCAGTGAAACCAGAATATCTCCGGGCTTTCTATGACATCAATACGGGCAAGAGGCTCATAGCTCTGGTTGTCGTTGTACACATAGGTAAACGGAGTATCGTCATGTATTTCCTGCAGCGGGCGGAAGGTTTGAGAGAAAAGTGGATGGTATGACGAGTGTTGCGGAATTGATGTGCCGCGATAAGAGTAATGAAGATCTATGTGGTTTATTTCATGCGACGCTGCTGGGCAATGCTGGCGAGGCGTTGTGTCCGGCAGTAAATGGCAAACAGGATGAAAGCCTGCCCGTTAAGTATCCAGCGAGCACCAGCCAAAGCAACCAATGCCAGAAGCAGCCACAGCCCCGAGTAACTAGCCGTAACAACGCTGTAGCTTAATAGTAAAACGGTCGATATAAGCAACATCGCACAGACGTAAGCCAGCCCCGCCACACCGGCTGTTTGGCCTCGTGCAAGCAGGTAACTGGTTGTTAGTATCGCGCCAATAATGACGATTGAGGGAACAAAAAACTCAACGCATCTACCTGTGGACTGAGCGGAGGTTAAGTTTGCAGAATGTCAGCAAATTAAATGTAAAGACGATCAACAATAGCAATCCTGTAACAGGGAAACTGCTTTAACGGAGAAGCACCTCTGGAAATAAATCAAACACGCTTCAGCTTTAGTGTGTATCGGACAGGACAATACAGAATCCTTCTGACATACTATTTACTTTTTCTTTTCAGGAATATTTAGCAGCGTTTTAAATTATCACCAATCAGAATTGAGACCTTCCCCTTCCTTCTCTGGATTGGGTGGCAATAATGACCTCATAAGCATCATTTTCACTTTTTTGAGCCTTTAACGCCTCATCAAAAGTTATATTTGATTCTTTTTCAAACATAGCAATAGTACCATCGTCATATCGAACATAGTAATCATCATTTTTCTTTACTATATCGATACCATAACCTGTAAATATCAATTCACTCATAGTAAATCTCGCAGAAGTTTATTTAAAACGGGATAAATATTTGCATCACTCAGTGATGTTTGGTCAATAACCGCTTCAATCACCCCCCGGATTTTTTCCTACAGGAACCCAATGATCATTGGAAACTTGCCTCTGGTTTTTACTTTCAGGCGTCAGGTGTAACGCATCAGGTTCACCTTTGAAGTGGGCATTACTCTATGACTTATCTAACTTATCTAACCAACATAACAAATCTCTTACTATTGCAACTTGCTTATATTTATTTTCCAACTGAAGGGGTAAGATTTAAGGAAGAATAAATATTGTTAACTTAAAAGATTGTATTATTTACCAGCAAAATTAGAAGAAAGATTGATAGAGTGAAACTCCTTCCCATCTGAATCAAAAATTTATCATACGATTTTTTTTCAAAATCTTAGAATGAATAGCAGATGCTAAGTCAATTGATTCGCGACTATGTTTATCCTTATCAGATAAAACAAGACTAGTATAATATTTCAACTTCATAAGGATCTCAGCGGAAGTGGCACCGAAATCGACAACATCAATGATATCATCTGCAATATCAGAACGACAAACTGCATCTTTTTTAACTAAGGAAGCTAGTTTTTTAGCTTCGGTATAAATATCATTTTTCATAATTAAAAAATACTGGAACTCTGAATATCAACAGCATATGCCTGAACCATTACTTCTATCCCGCCACCCAAATTATCACCGACACCAGGAGCAGACCTCGCCGGGGCAGTAAACGAGTTAAAGATTATTTTCATTAACAATCAACCATATATTATTCTTTACAGAAACCAACTCATTATTAGCTTTCTTTCTCTCTTTGAGGTCATCACGCCAGATATAAAAATCAGAGAAAGACCCATTACCTTGCTCCATTATTTTCCATATATTACAAGCTTCTTCTAAGTATTCATTTGACAATGCTTCGTCCTTACTCAATGCTCTCTCTATCTTTTCAATTATTGCTAAAATACCTCTTACCCAATTTTTTTCATTTTCTTTTATAAGAATTTCCTTCAACTCTTCGAATTCATTCAAGAGATTAATGGATATATTTTTACTATCCATATAATTACCTCAACGGTCAACTATCAAGCACTTCAATCCTACTTAGTCGCCATGATTGCTCAAAAAATATTGGATTTATATTCTGTCCACCGAGATAAACTCCCCTTGATAGCGTACAGGCCCTTTATAAATGGTTGTCCCTTTAGGAATAACTAACTTGTATACAGATTCAATTAGAAAGGTGCCTGCCAAAATACCATTTTTATCTATCCATTGTGGTTTTACTGCTAGGTCTATGTGTACTTTTTCTACAGAATCAGAAGCTGAATTCCCATTAGTTTTTGCCAAAGGGCCGGGGTTATTAAGCATTTCATATTTGTAATCACCTTTACACCTACTCAACCCCCACAGTTCAACCATCCCAGCGCATTCGGCGCATACTAATAAAAACAGGGATGTCCAAGAGCCCATAACCGAATACCATATGTTTCTCTAATTTCGATGCTACCCAAACAATTTAGTATTGAGTACTGTAAAGTGATTATGCATCAAATGATGTGGCGACAGAATGATCGAGTCGGTTACCTGTGCTATCCTCCACATCTTCTAGCTCCCCACCTTATTAAGAAGCATTTGATATAGCTAATAGTTTTTAAGCTATCATTGGTCACATTAAAATCATCGATAATTTCTAAAATTTAAGATAAGTAGATACTGCTTTCTCAGCATCTGACATTTTAAAAAGTAAAGGATTATCGTAATCATTATAAATTTCCAAATAAGCTTTTACTGAATTGTGTATGTCATTATGATCCAAGATGTCAGCCTCTATCTTTTTAATTGTTAATTCATATCTTTTAATGATGTCATCAAGCTTATTTTTTCCATGTACCAAAGCTTCGCTTTTGATTAAAGTCAGTGTATCTTTTAATATTTTTATAACTTCATTCTTATTCATATAGACAGCCTATGGAGTATTAATTCTTCTAATGTTTAAAATCCAACTCTGATCCCAGTCTCGAGGAAGGATTATTTGATCAGCTTTCCCAGCAAGTATTGCACCGGATTTTGTTACTTGAGGTGCAACCTCACCAATCTGTAATATAGTCCCCTTAGGTACCAATATTGTAGCTTCGTATTGTCTGGTATTTTTCCATTCTGGTAGCAATGCAGCATCAATCTTAGCTTGAATACGACTACCTGCACTTGTTGTAGAAACGAATGAACCACCTGCCTCAGCCTTCCCTCCATAAACTCTATATAAAACAACATCTTCCGTAGTGATGACGGTTTTGTAATCACTATTTGTAAATGTTGCAGCGAGTGATTCTGGAAGAGGCTTTTTCTCAATCTCTTTATATTTCCCTTGAAGTTTTTTACAACTCAACCCCCACGGATCCACCCATCCCAGCGCATTCGGCGCATACTGGTAAAGGTTAATCCCGCCAGCCAGCCCTATCGGGTCCTGCTGGGTAAACCGGCCACTGTCCGGATCATAATAACGGAACAAATTATAGTGGAGCCCCGTTTCACGATCCAGGTACTGGCCCTGCATACGCAGGTTCTGCTCCACCACCGGAATTCGCTGGTTAGACTCGCGCAGCAGTTTGCCCCATGGGCTGTTCACACCTTCCCAGGTTTTCTGCCCTTCAACGTCAGTCAGCAGTTCCGGCGTGCCGTTTGCCGCGCAGTGAAACCAGAATATCTCCGGGCTTTCCACGCCATCAATACGCGCCAGTGGCTCATAGCTCTGGCTGTCGCTGTAGACATAGGTAAGCGGAATGTCGTCGTGGATCTCCTGCAGCAGACGATAGCCTTCCCAGACAAAGCGCGTTGTGACGGCCCTGTCAGACGGCCTGCCCTGTAACAGTTGCTGGCTGGTTTTACTGATGCGTCGCCCCAGCGGATCGTAGCGAAAACTCACCTTAGTGCGTGGCTTATTGCGGTCCCGCGGTTCGCTGATGACGTCCGTCAGACGATGCTCGCCATCGTAACGGTAGCGCCAGCGGGTCTGGCCGTCATCCTTTTCGGTGGTACGTCCATGAATGTCGTACTGCCAGCGGATACCGTTCAGCTCCGTGACGCGGTTATGCATGATGTGGGAAGCAGTATGGCGATCCAGCGGGTTGCCTGCGCCATCCCAGCGCCACTGCTCATTACCTGGCTGTGCGCCTTCCTGAGACAGCAGCCGACCGGCGTTATCGTAGTTCCATAATGTCTGGCTGAACGGGTTATCGTCGCGCTCTTCACGGATCAGGTTGTTGCCGTAATCAAAGTCCCGCCGACGGGACCAGACGCGCGGCGCAGGGCGCTGTGCTTCCCCTTTGAAAACGTCACGACGGCGCAGCCTGCCCAGCCGGTCATACTCACTGCGCGTGGTCAGGCCGCCCTGCGTGCGGCTGAGTTCCCGATGCAATGTGTCACGGGTAAACTCGGTGACCGGCAAGTTGTCCAGCGCGATGCTCAGTAAATGGCCGCTGCCATAGTAAAGCTGTTTCAGGTTACGGCCATCCGGCAGGGTTAAGGCCGTGCAGTTGCCCAGCGCGTCGTAATCCCAGGCCAGTGCACCCTGTTCACCCTGCTCACCTACGATGCGGCCCAGCGCATCATACGTAAACGTAATCTCCTGCTCGGCCTGCTGGCTCCACGCGGTGTCAGACAGCGGCAGATGCTGCGACACTTTACCCAGTTGACCACCACCGCTGTAGTGATAGCGCGTCTGGCCTTCCGGCGTGGTCCGCGCCAGCAGTTGTCCTGCACGGCTCCAGTGATAGCGATGGATAATGGACTGAGGATGTCCGGCGGCAAAGGTGCGTGATACCGTGCGGCCCGCGGCGTCATAATCGTATTTCGTGGCAACGCCATCCAGCCCAACCTGGGCCAGCAACAGGGAATCTGCACCCCACTCGAACTGATACTGCTCGCCGTTCTCGTTTTGCAGCGCCGTCAACCGGCCGCGGCTGTCCCAGCTGCGCTGAACCGTCTCACCCTGGGCATTACGGTTGGCGATTAAACGTCCGACATTATCGTAGCGGAATTCACTACGTTTACCATCGGCTGACTCATGGGCCAGTGGCAGGCCGTTGTCGCTCCAGCGCAACCGCTCTTCCCAGCCCTCTGCCCGCTCCAGCAGAACAGGACGGCCCGCTGCATCATAGTGATACCGGGTTTCTTCACCATCCGGCGCAGTCACACAGCTGAGCCAGCCAAGGGGATGATAGCGGTAGCGCGTCGTCAGTCCTGAACAGTCTGTTTCACGGATGACCTGGCCGGCATCATTGAATTCGCGACGATAGCTGTTACCCGCCGCGTCAGTTTCTTCGACAACCAGCCCAAACTCATCCCGTTTATAGAAGGTACTCTGCCCGAGCGCATCGACCACGCGCTCAAGGCCATGATGGGGATCGTAATAGTATTTCGTTATGGCACCGTCTGCCCCAGCGACGACCGTCGGCAGAGAACGGTGTGACAGCCATTGCACCGCCTGCACACCGCCATCCGCATCTTTCTCTTCAACGCGGTTGCCCAGATCGTCATAGGTGAAGCTCACCGCGTTGCCCAGCGGATCGATACGACGCGTCAGGAGTTCGTTTTCATCCCACTCATAGCGCCACTTCTCGCCGCGCTCATCAATAAAACAGGTGATGAGGCCTGCGGCATTCCAGTGGTGTTCGCGCTGTTGACCGTCATAGGTAGAGACGCGCGTGATACCGGCCTCTAAGTCGTAATGCATATGGCAGCCGTCACCGGTATTGGTGCGGTTTTCAACGACGCGCCAGTGATCCAGTTTCTGCCAGCGATATTCGCTTTCCAGTCCGCCGGGCAGCTGATGCCAGATCATTAACCCGTCATCGTTGTAACTGAAACAACGCCTGCAGCATCGGTGACGCTGGCAAGCTGCCCTTTTTCACTGCAGGTCCAGCGCGCTAATGGCCAGCACTGATCACCAGCAAAATTACCTAAAAGAAAAAACTCATTTTTTTTGGAAAACACCTATCAAATGAGAAACATACCTGGCTGGTTGAACTTCAGAAAAACTAAAAAAAACCAAAATTTTATGTTTTTCAAAATCACACTGAGTCTCAAAGTAACTTATAGCTTCACCATTGTAATGGTAACGACCAGAGTCTTTAATTTTTTCTTTTACCCCTCTTATTTTTTTTGAGTAAAACTGTTTGAATGCTAAATCTTCAGCATTAAAACTTTTCGACCCATAAACTGAAAAAACGATTTCTCCAGAACAATATGGGCATTTAATAATGTTGTTTTTATGGATGAAATCATTCTCGAAGCCATCATGTAACAAAATTTGATTTTTAATTCCATTATTCATAATTTTTTCAAAACTCCGTCTCTAATCAGGTCTTCGACAAAATCAGTTGTTTCGTATTGTTTGTTCATTCCTTGCTTACCAAACCAAGGGATTGTTGGACCTGAGTCAACTTCATAAGGTTTCAAAACCTCATAGGTAGATAGAGGTTTTGTTAATGTATAATCCGGAAGCGCCCTACCTTCAAACGAAGCTCCGGCTGGCGAAAGAAATGTGCCGGTATCTCTGAAAACACCATTTTCAGTCCAACCACCATAACGATCTAGTTTAGTTCCTGGCTGAAGGGTCTCTTTCATTGAGGTCACAAACCCTCGGTTCGGTGGCCAGGCACCTTCACCCATAAATTGTTCTAACGCTGCCCAGTCTTGTTTTTTCCATAAAGCATAAGCTTTGGATGCTTGTTTCCTTGAAGTGAATTGTTTGTTATTCGACTTTTTCTGCAACTCATTCCATTCGTTTTTACACCTACTCAACCCCCACGGATCCACCCATCCCAGCGCATTCGGCGCATACTGGTAAAGGAACTTATCGCTCCTGCCAGGTAAACGGTCCCATATCCGGTTTATCAAATTGTAGTGAAGCCATTTTAGTCCCGGTCCAGATACTGGCCCTGCATACGCAGGTTCTGTTCTGTAACGGGGCTTAGCTGACTAGACTCGTGCAAAATTTTTGCCCTGGGACTGTTGATACCTTCAATGGTTTTGCGCTTCAGAAACACGTCATATTATCTATCATAAAACCGACGCTTTATGTGGTTCATGTCCAATTAAGTTAATCATCACTGCCAAATATTAAACAATTGCTTCCAGATTTCAATCTCTTCATCTGTAGGAAGACTATAATCACCAGTGACCTTACGATACTTCATGAAGCAGACATCAATAGCCCGTATGGAAACTGTTTTATTTTCTCGACTTCCATCAAGGATTGCCTTCATCGTTTCACGATAACATTCACTTGTAATTTTATCTTGAAAAAACAACTCAAGGTAATCTATAACTTCATTATAGTTAAGTAAATCAATCATTTTCATCAAAAGACAAGTTATGGGAAAGTAAATTATCACTATCTTCTTAGGTTTATAAGAAAGAAAGCAAGGCCATATAAATGAAACTCACTACAAATATGGTTAAATAAAATTGAAAATTTGAAAATGCGAGTGATTAAAAAAGACTGAAGGTGGCTACTCGACAATAAAAACCACATCACAATTTTCAAATCACCAATGTTAAATTTTTAATTTATTCCATTTGCAATAATCGCTCCATGACTTTTCATCTTTAAAGCCTGAGCGATAATTACAGGTAATCATACCTGTTCTGTTATGAGGATCATATGCTGCGTCAATATGTCCCCATGCGCCATAGACTGGAAGGTTAAAACCAGATTGCTCTTTGAACCACTCCCTTAACTTTCGCGTAACTTTACCCTCCGGTTTATTTTGCTCTCCCATTAATAGTTTATCAGGTGCAAAGCACCAATTTGTTATAGTGGCATTCGCATCACCTTGATGAGATAAAAATACGATCAGGTAAATATCACCTTGCCTATTGTTTTTTGTATTAAAAACGGCTCGATAATTTACGGTATCATCACCATTGTCAGGCCATGCCTCCCAAAATACCCCCCCCATCATAAACAAATTTTGCTTAGTCAAAGCAGAGGAAATAATCAATCCATTCTCGAAATCCAAACTTCCGTCTTCTTTATTAATTTTCAATTCATATCCCCATACTAAATGGATTTCCAACAGGCTCTAAGACAGTCCTATAATTAGAAAGGAAAAATTGTGTTCCACCACCATTTCCGAATTTTGCTGGATCTTGTGATAATGCCTTGCCAGTGCCAACCATTATTTCGCGTTTTACCCTGTAAGCCTGTATCTGACCACGATAGCCAAATTTTGGATGTGGTAACACCTGTAAACTTTTCCAAAGTGACTCTCTGCTCCCGCCTGCGGCATCCAGAGTTCTTTTGTCGAAATAAAAGCCAGATTGTCCGGGCACACCGCCATAGACAATATCACCTTCCTTCAACATAGTATTTGTCCAAGTATCACGCCCTTTATATACGCCTCTCCCCTGCCACTGTCTTGCAAACGCACCTTGGTTGTGATCATTATGTTTAGTTGGTTTATTAGGCTTACATGAACGCCTCAACCCCAACGGATCCACCCAACCCAGCGCGTTCGGCGCATACTGATAGAGGTTAATCCCGCCCGCCAGCCCTATCGGGTCATGCTGGGTAAACCGGCCGCTGTCCGGGTCATAATAACGAAACAGATTGTAGTGCAGTCCGGTTTCACGGTCCAGATACTGGCCCTGCATACGCAGGTTCTGATTGTAGCCCGGAACGCGCTGATTTGACTCGCGCAGCAGTTTGCCCCACGGGCTGTTGATACCTTCCCAGGCTTTTTGCCCTTCAACGTCAGTCAGCCGTTCCGGCGTGCCGTTTGCCGCGCAGTGAAACCAGAATATCTCCGGGCTTTCCACGCCATCAATACGCGCCAGCGGCTCATAGCTCTGGCTGTCGCTGTAAACGTAGGTCAGCGGAATGCCGTCGTGGATCTCCTGCAGCAGACGATAGCCTTCCCAGACAAAGCGCGTTGTGACGGCCCTGCCAGACGGCCTGCCCTGTAACAGTTGCTGGCGGGTTTTACTGATGCGTCGCCCCAGCGGATCGTAGCGAAAACTCACCTTAGTGCGTGGCTTATTGCGATCCCGCGGTTCGCTGATGACGTCCGTCAGGCGGTGTTCACCATCGTAACGGTAGCGCCAGCGGGTCTGGCCGTCATCCTTTTCGGTGGTACGTCCATGAATGTCGTACTGCCAGCGGATACCGTTCAGCTCGGTGACGCGGTTATGCATGATGTGGGAAGCAGTATGGCGATCCAGCGGGTTGCCTGCGCCATCCCAGCGCCACTGCTCATTACCCGGCTGTGCGCCTTCCTGAGACAGCAGCCGGCCGGCGTTATCGTAGTTCCATAATGTCTGGCTGAACGGGTTATCGTCCCGCTCTTCACGGATCAGGTTGTTGCCGTAATCAAAGTCCCGCCGACGGGACCAGACGCGCGGCGCAGGGCGCTGTGCTTCCCCTTTGAAAACGTCACGACGGCGCAGCCTGCCCAACCGGTCATACTCACTGCGCGTGGTCAGGCCGCCCTGCGTGCGGCTGAGTTCCCGATGCAGTGTGTCACGGGTAAACTCGGTGACCGGCAGGTTGTCCAGCGCGATGCTCAGTAAATGGCCGCTGCCATAGTAAAGCTGTTTCAGGTTACGGCCATCCGGCAGGGTTAAGGCCGTGCAGTTGCCCAGCGCGTCGTAATCCCAGGCCAGTGCACCCTGTTCACCCTGCTCACCTACGATGCGGCCCAGCGCATCATACGTAAACGTAATCTCCTGCTCGGCCTGCTGGCTCCACGCGGTGTCAGACAGCGGCAGATGCTGCGACACTTTACCCAGTTGACCACCACCGCTGTAGTGATAGCGCGTCTGGCCTTCCGGCGTGGTCCGCGCCAGCAGTTGTCCTGCACGGCTCCAGTGATAGCGATGGATAATGGACTGAGGATGTCCGGCGGCAAAGGTGCGTGATACCGTGCGGCCCGCGGCGTCATAATCGTATTTCGTGGCAACGCCATCCAGCCCAACCTGGGCCAGCAACAGGGAATCTGCACCCCACTCGAACTGATACTGCTCGCCGTTCTCGTTTTGCAGCGCCGTCAACCGGCCGCGGCTGTCCCAGCTGCGCTGAACCGTCTCACCCTGGGCATTACGGTTGGCGATTAAACGTCCGACATTATCGTAGCGGAATTCACTACGTTTACCATCGGCTGACTCATGGGCCAGTGGCAGGCCGTTGTCGCTCCAGCGCAACCGCTCTTCCCAGCCCTCTGCCCGCTCCAGCAGAACAGGACGGCCCGCTGCATCATAGTGATACCGGGTTTCTTCACCATCCGGCGCAGTCACACAGCTGAGCCAGCCAAGGGGATGATAGCGGTAGCGCGTCGTCAGTCCTGAACAGTCTGTTTCACGGATGACCTGGCCGGCATCATTGAATTCGCGACGATAGCTGTTACCCGCCGCGTCAGTTTCTTCGACAACCAGCCCAAACTCATCCCGTTTATAGAAGGTACTCTGCCCGAGCGCATCGACCACGCGCTCAAGGCCATGATGGGGATCGTAATAGTATTTCGTTATGGCACCGTCTGCCCCAGCGACGACCGTCGGCAGAGAACGGTGTGACAGCCATTGCACCGCCTGCACACCGCCATCCGCATCTTTCTCTTCAACGCGGTTGCCCAGATCGTCATAGGTGAAGCTCACCGCGTTGCCCAGCGGATCGATACGACGCGTCAGGAGTTCGTTTTCATCCCACTCATAGCGCCACTTCTCGCCGCGCTCATCAATAAAACAGGTGATGAGGCCTGCGGCATTCCAGTGGTGTTCGCGCTGTTGACCGTCATAGGTAGAGACGCGCGTGATACCGGCCTCTAAGTCGTAATGCATATGGCAGCCGTCACCGGTATTGGTGCGGTTTTCAACGACGCGCCAGTGATCCAGTTTCTGCCAGCGATATTCGCTTTCCAGCCCGCCGGGCAGTTGATGCCAGACCATTAACCCGTCATCGTTGTAACGGAAGCGACGCGAGACAACGCCTGCGGCATCGGTGACGCTGGCAAGCTGGCCCTGTTCATTGTAGGTCCAGTGCGTTAATGGCCAGTGCTGCTCACCATCAAAGTGACTGGCCGAGGTCGGGCGCTGTGCATGCTGTTTGTCGTCGTAATGCAGGGTGACATCAATAGCCAGCGGCGCGTCATGAATACGCACCAGGCGAGCCTGCTCATCCCAGCCCATCTCCAGCGCATTGCCGTACTCGTCGCTCAGAGAAGCCAGCCGCAGCACTTGCGGATCAGCGGCCGTACGTCTGTACAGACGCCATACCGCACCGTCGTCGTCGGCGATGGCGATATCACCCAGTTCGTTGCGCCGTACCATCAGCCCTTCGCTGATGCTGTAGAGCACCTCTTTTTCACCGGGAACCGCAAAACTCAGTTCGCGCCCGTTGTCATCAAACCAGGTCGCCTGATTGCCATCCAGCGTTAAATAGCTGTCAAACACCGTCGCCCAGCCAGGACCAAATAATCCGCTGCGCTGGGTCAGGCTGTTATAGCTACGCTGGAAACTAAGCGGGAAGCGGCCAGGCAGGGAGAAATCGCGCTCGGCATCATCATTAAGAACTTTGACGCCGGTGGAGGCATGAACCGGGAACAGCGAGGAGAAGGCGGCGTTAATCGCCATATCCGCCATCATCCCGCCCACGGCGCTCGCCAGTGCGCAGGGCATATTTTTCAGGATCTGGCTGGGGCGACCACGAATCAAGGAAAGGCCGATCATCATCACGGCCAGGCCCGGCACCTTGCCACTTTTAATCTCTCTTACAGTGACGGTTTCACCACCAATGATGACATTGGGGGAAACATCGTCACTCACGGTGGCATCACAGGTGGTTTTATCCTTTGCCCGCACCGCAGGCTGGCCATTGATAAAGACGCTTTTCGATCCCTGCGCCAGATATTGCGGTGCACTGTGCTTTTCACAGGCCACTTTGTCCTGCTCCAGCGGAGAGGTGCCAGCATCGGCAGAGGCGACCGTGGGTTGCCACATTGCACTGCCAAACTGGCCCACCGCTGAAAGCAGCATGCCGCCATAGTCTGCGAAACTCTTGGGCGATTGCGGTTCCGGTGGCGGCGTATCTCCAGGCGTAAGCATCCCGGCCGCGCGTGCAGCTAAAAGACCATTAACGTGAACATTCTCAGAGCCGCTGGCGATCACACCGGCTGGTGACGGCGGGAATATCATGTCTCCCAGCCCATCGGCCACTTTGGTGATGTCCTCTGACAAACCAACGGCATTGGCCAGTACACCACCCAGAATACCGCTGAGCAGACAACTGTTACCAATGGCAGCGACACCAGCCGCTGCCATCCCTGTACCAAACAAGGGTGCTGCCGCGACGACAGCCGCACCGACCGCAGCGCCGATCACGGCGTAGGCTGCGCCTTCAGCAACAATACTGGTGATATCAGCGAAAATACTGGAGTGAATGATCTCATCGCCCACGCGGGCCGCACGGTTATCCATAGCTTATGCTTTCCGCGGGTTGTTCAGACTCAGGCTTTGTTTGAAGGCACTCCAGCGCTGGCCGTCTTCTTCATTGAAGGCGCGCATCGCGGAGAGGGTAAAAATCATTAAGATGTTGCTATCCGGAACCCGGGCCGCCAACTGTCGCTGCCACACGGCTTGTCCGTTACGATCGAAGGCGGTTTCAACTTCTACCGCACGCAAAGCGTTATCCGCGCCAGCCGTAACCCGAACAAACTCAGTCTGCTGAATGTGCCCCATCTGACTGCGCAACGTGTCCCACTGACGTTGAAACTCTTTTTCCGCATCGCTGTCCTCAGGAATCACCCCCCGGCTCACCACTAATGCCAGTCCGCTGGCGTCATCCCGTAAAATATTCATGGTGGTGTCCTGCCAGGCAGCAGGAAACAGCGCAAAAGCGCCCTCATTAAACTGATAATTCATAGGATGTCCGTTTTATTGATTGTTTGTGGCGGGTGGAACCAGGCTACGATAATCGCCATCAGCGTTATCGGCATTTGTGAGTATCTGTGTGTTATCACGAGCAACTTTGATATCAAAAAGCCGGGGAGAAATATCCGGGTCCCCGCCGCAACTGACGTCGTGGTTATCTTCACGAACCGTAATGATGTAGAACGCCTTCTCACTGGTGTCATCCAGGTCGTATCTCAGACATTGATCATCAAGCGCGGTGAGGTGATAAGTATGAATCGCGTCCGTCGCTACGGCGATAGCCTGATCAGCGCTGATTTCATGTTGCTCTGCACTCATGGTGGTATTCAACATGATGTGACTGACTTTTTGCTGGTCAATTTCGAACATCAACTGCTTCTCACCCATCTTATAGATAAGCCAGTGCTGATTATCACTTTTGTCTTCTTTTCCGGGTCCATAGGCTTTCTGAACCTGTTCCATGCTATCGCCGACGATGATATTACGAGCCGTCGGCACGCTGGCACCGTCCAAAAGGATCTCTGCCAGAATTGCATGGCTGTCGTTCCCAACCGCCGTCGCGCTGAATAACTCAAAGCCGTCATAGCTGTGTTGGTAATAGTTGTACCGCTGCTCATTGATGACCACTTCTCCGGCCACAACTGAACTCAGGGCTTTGCCTGCGCGTATGAAGCTTTGATTGCTCCATGCGTCGCCAGGCGTGAAGGCATAGTCGTTTAACAGGACAGAAAAGTCACCCTCGTTAAGAGCTGCAACTGAGGTGCCCGTGCTGGATTCAGCCCTGGCCATGCATGATACAAACATAAAGACAGGCACAAAAAAAACGCTGCCGAAGAAACGATTTATGGTCATTGTGTTTTTTATCAGGGTAAAGGCAGGAGAGTATCAAATGAAACTGGTGTTGGCATCAGGCTACCATCGGGATCCTCGACAAGTTGCCACGACAGATTTGCCCCTTTTAAGGTGACCTTGGCTTTCCTGCGGTCGGGTTCATCATCCGATGAAGGAAACAGCAGCATAGCTGTGTCACCGCTAACTTTTCCGTGCAATATATGGGGATTATCACCACCAGGACAATCTATCTGCTCAGTACCATTCATATAACAGTAGGTGCCGGTAACATCATCGCCATGCTGTACCAGCGTCACATTAAGCGTACCGTTCTTTTCGCTCTCTCCATACCAACTGCCCGTTAAAGGTGCTGAAGGAGCTAACTCATCTGCACGATTAATTGTCATTTTTAAATAACAGCGATCGCCTGCAATCAATCCAGCATCATCGTTTGCTGCGTTAGCAATTTGCGCGTTGCAATTAGTATCACGAAATTTAATCCATTGACGCTGCGCCTCCACATAACGCTGTCTGGCATCTTCACGGCGCGTTGCCAAAAAATGTTGGTAGTTTTGGTTCAGCCGTGCATCCTGACGCTTGATTTCGTTGCGGTAGCAATTACTTAATTTCTCATTAGTTGCGCTACCTTTACTTAAGCAGACCATGAAAACGCGCCCCTCATCATTAAGTGCGGCGTAATTTTTTTCATTAGCCTTACTGGTGCTGCTTATTAGAAAAACAGATAAAGAAAAAATAAAAATTAAAGAAAAACGAGGCATTATCAAGACGCACAGTATAAGTTGAGAATTATTAGGACTTGAAGCAGCAAAAAATTCAATGATCATTGAATTTTAAACAGATTACTACACGTTCGCGCCAGTCACTTAAAACCTAACGCCTTCATTAATCAATGAAAATCTTAAACCCTTATAAATATAAAAAGCCATATCAATCAAAAAGCATCATCACAGCAAACCACACAAGAAAACAAGGGTGCTAAGCTTTAAACACCCTTGTTGATTAAATTACAGTTAATTACTCTTTTTTTGCTGAGCATCCTGATTGTAGTCTGGAGCAATACCTTTATGCATATCAATTAATCTTTCTTTTTCAACCCAGCCAGTAACTTGGTCACCGTCATCAGAAAGATACATGACACTGTAATACCCATGATATTCAACGTAGGCATAAAGGCTATTGCCCGGAATGACGAAAACCCCTTTTTCCAAACATTTCTTATCTGGAGCAGAGTAAAACTGTAACCGGCCTTCCCCACCTACTTTGAAAACATTATCAGTATTATCAAAACTTATGCCTTTCTTTGTTGCCGTGCTATCAAGGTCTTGACAAATATCATTAGCTGAAGAAAAAAAGGGCAAAGCAACAAGTAAAGCAATTAAAGTCCTGGTCATAGGAGGCCTCTTCCTTTCATTACTGAAATCAAGCTTTTAGCATAGTTGGGATCCGTTGCATAGCCTTTATTTTGTAATCCTTTGGCCCACTCAACAGGATCAGACGACTGAAACAAACTGCTATACCTCTGATTTTTAATCAAAAATTGAGAATGCTGTTCAATACTTTCATCTACTGAGTCATAACTCGCGAATTTGTCTAAAACAGGTACTCGTTTGCCATTTATGTTTTCATGAGTCCATGATTCCACATAATTTGGCGAGCCGTGTGCTTTTACCCCAAAAAGATTATTACTGACCTTATTGGTATTAACGTCAGTCGGCACTCTCTTTCCCCAGTCAGATTCTAATATGGCTTGAGCGGTTGTTACCTGTGCAGGTACGCCTGTTTTTTTCTCATCAGCTTGAGCTGCTGCGTACACCTTATCAAAAAAGGCTTGTTTTTCGGGAGGTAAAGGCCGCACTTTCTTTTCAGTTTTATTGTTTACTGGTGTGGAAGGGGCTTTCGCATGCTCAACTTTCGCTTTAGGTGCTGCCGGGGCCGCCTGCCCCTTTTGTTTTGGGGGGAAAAGATTCACAACGGCCTGATTGATGTTGCCTTTGTGGCCAGCACCAGGTGCACCCGTACCCGGCTGCGCACCGGACGTATTTAAATTGAGTTTTCCGCCTGATGTAGTGATGTGTCCATCACCGTTCACAAACAGATTGAAGCCCTTACCGACAATATTAATATGACCATTAGCATTGAGTTCGATAGCACTTTCGCCACATTCAAGCCGTAACTTAGTACCTGAGCCCAGTACATAGGTATCAACAACATTGTCGATTTTCCCTTGTCCCGTTAAACGCTCTTCCCCACCTTTCACGCCATGTACACGGTTGGTTTCAACGCGATAGAGTTCGTTACCGCCTGCATAGTGGCTGTGGTTATTGGCAACGGAATGGCTGGAATCATTTTTAACATGCGTATCCATGTTCTTCTGCGCCTGGATCCACAAATGCTCCTCGCCCGCCTTATCCTCAAAGCGTAATGCGTTCGCGGTATCCGCAGTGCCGTCTTTCGAGCGACTCAGAAAGCCCATTTGCGTGGCGGCAGCGGGTAGTGCCCATGGCGGCATACTGGCTTCGTTGTAAACACGGCCAATGATCAACGGACGGTCTGGATCGCCGTTGATGAAGTCCACGACGACCTCATCGTTGACGCGCGGGATCTGCACCCCGCCGAAGCCCTGGCCCGCCCAGGCGCTTGACACCCGCACCCAGCACGAACTCGTGTCGTCCCCTTTCGCCAGACGGTCCCAGTGGAACTTCACCTTCACCCGGCCGTATTTGTCCGTCCAGATGCTCTCGCCTTTCGGCCCCACCACCTTCGCCGTCTGCGGGCCGTGCGTCTTCGGCCACGGCGTGTCCGGCTTCGCACGGTACGTCACCGCCGCCGGCAGCACCGTGAAGTCAATGTTGTGCCGCGTGGCGCCCACGTCGCCGCTGGCGTAGCTGTTCTCTTCAAAGTCGTAGTGCGCCGACGTCACCAGGTATTTGCCGTTGTCGCTGAAGTGCGGCGCGTTCAGCAGCGAAAAAGTGTACCCCGGCGCGATGCCCGTCGCCGTGCCGCTCCCGCTCACCATGTGGTGCTCCACCTGCCACACCTCCTGGCGGATGCGCGCGTAGTATTCGCCGTGACCGTGCTCCACGAAGCGACCCGGCCAGTCGTACACGTCCACCGAACCCGGGGTCGGCGACACCGGGTTCTGCCGCGCCTGCAGCATCCACGCGTTCGGCTTGCGGAAGTCGTAGTCGTCCGTGCTGTACATCCCCGGCGTCACGCTTTCCGACAGCGCCCACTGGCTCACGCCCTCTTCCGTCACGCTGCCGCCCGACGGCGTCACGTGGTAGGCTATCGTTTCGTAGCCCGGGAACGCCTGATGCTGGTCCGGCGCGTCGCACAGCACCAGCGTGTGCTTGTCCGCCTCGTGACGGAAGAAGTAGTACATCCCCTCCAGCTCCATCAGCCGGCTGATAAAGTCGAAGCTGCTCTCCTGATACTGCACGCAGTATTCCCACACCCGGTAGCTTCCCGCCAGCCGCGTCTCCACGTTTACCCCGTACTCCTTCAGCAGCGTCTGCACGATCTGCGGCACCGTCTGGCTCTGGAAGATGCGCAGGTTGCGGTCGCGCTTCATCGGCCACAGATCCGACTCCACCGTCAGCCCGTACACCGCATAACGCACGCCGCCCAGCTCCTCGCTGCGCACGCCTATCTGAGTAATTTTGCCGTTGATGTAACGCGGATTCACCGCACTCATCAGGCCGTCCGTCGGCAGCGTGAACGTGACCGGCTTGCCCAGCAGCGACTGACGGTCAATGCGCGCGTCGGTGGAGAGCAGCTCCGCTTGCAGCACGAACGACTGGGACAGCGCCTCGCTGCCGCTCAGACGTCGGAACAGCAGTCCTTGTGCGGGTAACTGGACTGTAATGCGTGAAAACATAAAATTCATCCCTGTCAGAAAAGGGTTGGTAAAAAGGGGTACGCGTTAAGGCGCAAGCATCAATACTTTGAACTGGCTGGGAACAATACGCATACCAATCGCATTCGTTGAATTTTGCAGACTCATGCTCGTCAACCGCGTTGCCGGCGTGCCTTTCAATAACACCGTGAATGAACCGGTAAGATGACGCGAGGGTCCCATGACCGTTCCCGATGCCACACCGGTTGCGACGCCTGGGTTATCACCGTTAGTAAGTGGCGTTACGGTTGCCATATTATGCGCGGGCATTCCCATAAAAAGTATATTTAGCGCATTGGGGATTGCCGTTGGCCCCAACGCGATATCTGGATAGGGAACAGGCACCGGTGCGGGCGTCGGCGTCAGACACACATCCGGGAAAGCCAGATCCACACCAAAAAGCTGACAATTTGCAAACATGTTTACTCCTTAACCCATATGAATCTGTTCGGAATCCACTTTGGTTATCGCTTTCGAGGTGATTACCGTATTGTGAGCATGCAAACGTGCGTAATCTTCCGCTTTCATATCAAGTTGCCCAGCACGAACTTGTTCGGTGTTGTGTGTGGTACGCAGTAGGTTATGGCTAATCTGGGTGATGGTCTGCCACACGGATTCTGCCCGTTTTCCAACGATGCGTGAAAGACTGATCCATGCCGACAGCTTGTCACCACTGTAATTCATCTCGTTGATATGGCAATCACCCTGTTCAGCGCTAACGCGCAGAGCGGCACTGCTTAAACTCAGCTCACCCAAACTGTTGATATGCAAATCGCCAGGTATGCTGAGTTCCGCCTTTTGCGGATCGGCACGCTCCAGCACAGCCAGTAGCCAGATCTGATTTTCGACACTGGTGATTAAAACTGTGTCACCGGTTTGCGGCACAATCACGCAACTTGCAGCACGGCGACAATGCCAGCCTCGACCTTCACACTCAACAGTCAGGCTGCCATCCGCGAAACTGTGCGTGACAACGCCAGCCGCCTGCACTGGAGGTAAAATGGCTTTTGCCAGCGTATGATTGACACTATTCATTGCTTGATCTCCTCAACTGCGGCTCTGGCGCTGTGCGCTCCATGCTTCAGCTGCCAGTAATTCTTCATCAAATTCAATAATGCCCTGACGACCCGAGAATTGCGCATTCTCCTGGCGCGCCCGATGCATGCGCGTTCGGGAAAAGGTAGCACCGCGTAAATCTGCCATGCATATGTCTGCGCCGGTAAAATCGCTGTACGTCAAATCGCAACGAATGAACAACGCCTGAGAGGCGTTTACCTGCTGCAGGATGCTTTGGAAAAAACGGCTGCCCGTAAAATCTGTATGCTCCATGATTGCACCGACAAAAATGGCCTGATCGAAAAGGCTCCCTTTGCACTGTGCTCCAGTGAGGTCTGCTTCCATGAACAGTGCCTGGCTGGCGTTCACCTGATTGAGCTGAGCGGCTTTAAGCGAAGCGCCTTTAAAATTACATTGTGAAAGTTGAGCACCATTGAACTGTGCTTCATCAAGCGCGCAGTCCATGAACTGGCAGCCAATAAAACGTTGCTGTGCATAATTCTTTTCACGTTGATCGCACTTAAAAAATACCGTGCGTTCAAATGCACCTGCGCTCATAACGGTCTGACGTAAATCAATACCGTAAAAGGTCGTGAGCAAACTTTTACAGCCATCGAAGCGGCACTCACCCAGCGGTGATTCAAAAAACAGACTGCGGTCAAGCTCCACCTGGTTGAAATCGCTGTGGTTAAGCGGACATTTCATAAACTGCGTGGTAAACAAACGACTGTGCGTAAAATCGCTACCCGTGAGTTCACACTCGTTAAACATAGTTTCGTTAAGACGCGTTTCTCTGACAGTCAATCCAGACATTTCGCACTGGTTAAACACTGTCCGATCAAGCTTCGCATTACCCAGGTCGGATTGAGACAGCTGGCATTCGGTGAAAACGGCTTCCTGAAGATTGGCACCCGTAAAGTTGGATCGGGTCAGTGAAACATTTTGGAATATACCACCTGAAAGATCGCATCCGCGTAAATCCAGTTCATCCAGTTTCACATCACTGATCAGATGGCCTTGTTTGATTCGCTGCTGTAAATCAGTGGCGCTAAGCGTGGTCATACAATTTCTCCATCACGCTTCGGTAACGTTTTAATTCGTTTGGTCCAGGCGCCATCGATCTGAGTGGTGTTGCTGGTAAATGCCTGGGAAAGATCAGCACGAAACAGATTAGCACCAGGGAAACGAGCACCACCCAACTGACTTTTTTGCAGTATCGCCCCCATCAGATTGGCATCAGTGAAGTTTGCTTCCCGAAAATCGGTGCGCACAAACAGGCTATCTGCCAGGTTCGCACGCTGGAAATTCGCACACTGGCAGACAGCCTCACTCAGGTCACTGTTCTCCAGTTTCGCCAGGGTAAAATCAGCACCATTGAGTGGAGTCTGGCGCAGATTACTTTGTCGCAGCGTGGCGTGGGTAAAATCTGCGCCATTGAGGGAACTCCCGGAAGCGACCGCGCAGGTCAACCAGGTTGATCCGCTGAAACTGGCCCCATCTGCCTGGGTTTCAACCCATGAGCAGCTATCTAATTCAGCGCGGTTAAATATGGCTTGTGCAAGCGTGGATTTTAAAAACGTCGTTTTGCTGAGCTTCGCCTCTGTAAAGTCCAGGCCTGGAAGGCTGAGTTCCATAAACACGCAAGACGCCATAATAGCGCGCTGAAAATGGCATTGGGTAAACCAGGTTTCACGGAACAACAATTCACTGAAAGTCGCTTCATTAAACGTACACTCATCGAAGAGCGTTTCTTGCAACTGCGTATCTTTAAAGTGTGCGCCGGAGAAATCACTTTGACAGCACTGTGCCAGGGCAAAACTCGCGTTTTCAAAATTACAACCGCGCAGGGAAGCATGATGCAGTTCGGTGCGCGCCAGCATCGCACTCTGAAAATTGGCACCGTCCAGTTGGCAGTGACTTAAATCGGCGCATTCCAGCAGCGTCTTACTAAAGTCGGCTCCCCGAAGATCCATACCAGAAAAGTCAGCACCGGTAAGATCCATACCGCTAAAGTTGCCGCCCTGTGCCAGCGTTCGTTCCGCGCGTTGACGAATTATCAGTGCCAGATCGCCTTTCAGACGCAGCGCTGGTGGCTGGCTTTTAACAGACATGAGATACATTTGATGGAGAGCATCACGCATCTGTGCCAGCGTCTTCTCACTCAGGCTATCCTTGTTGCGCTGCAGCATTTCTTGCATACGGAACAGTGTTTCCGGACCGCGTGGCTGATGCTCGTCACTTTCGCTTTGCGGATAACGGGCCTCTATCTCGCGCTTACGTTGCTCTGCCCGCGCTTTCATCTCGTCGGCCTGGCGGTTCATCTTTTCGATAAATTCCGGCAAGTCTTCCAGTTTGGGTAGCTCGGGTTCATCGGGTTCGTTAAGCAAGTCACCCACATCCCCGCCGGATGCCTCAATACGCGCACGATGCTGCTCTCGGAGATGTTTTGCCCGCGTTTGCATGTTATCCCGCATCGGACTGGGCGTTTGCTCGACCTGATTATCAATCCAGGGCCCGATGGTCTCATCAGGGATAAGATCTTTTTCGCGAAATGAAAACAGCGCGCCGTTTTCTTTATCCAGGCGTTGCGTGAGCACCTTACGATAGTGATTAACTGAGCGTGGTGCCCCCCGTTTTTCCAACGCGGGCATCAACTGCAAGACATCAGCCGCGTCATCTTCATTGATGCGCGTGTTCCCTTGCCATAACAGAACCAGTTGCTCCAGATGAGGAAAGAACCATACCGTGGTTGCGCGCAGTGCAATTTCCTCAAACAGTGTTTCATCTTCGCGCTGACGATTAATAAAGCAGCGTGCTTGCCAGGGAGGAAGTTTGCCCTCCTGCATCGGCTTTTGCGGATGCATATTCCAGATTCGCCAGGCAGCTTGCTCAGGTAAGGTATCGCGATCTGCCCACCATTGATCAGGACTGGCAGCATTAAAGACTTTCCAGTCGATATCGCGCGCAAAACCGGGAAAATCATTTTGTAACCAACTAGAATCGTATTTTTTTCCCATACGACTAAAACGTCGTGGCCAGCTAATATCCAGCGGACCAAACCCCGCAGGCTCAGGCTTTTGTTTAGGCTGCGTAAGACGTCCGCTCATCGCTTCGATGTTAGGTAAGCGGACGAACTCATGGCCCTGATGCACCTCGGGGTGAATGCCAATTCCATAAGGATTGTCATCATGGCCTTCACCGCCAAAAGCGCGACTCCAGTCAAGCCGCATCTGTTCAAAGGGCTGCGGCGCTGTGATGTTATTTCCAACCCAGTAGCGATCGCCAAATACCGCCAGCGACTTGCTTAGCGTATCGACTTCAATCTTTGCCGCGCAGGCGGTTTTATCGCTTTGATGATGTGTATAGGCATTGCCCGTCGCCAGAAATTCGGCGCACACTTTTGGCATGGCTAAATCGAGAACGCCGCCGCTGGTCTGTAACTCGCTGGCAGCCAGTTGCCAAAGCTCCATTTCCGGGCGGAGCTTCGGGTTATCACTCATATCGGCTAACGCCAGCACGGTGACGCCAAGATGGTTTTTACCCTGCCAGCGAAAAGGGCGATTAAGTACGCTCAGGCGGAGAGGTTTAATAATTTTCATGCCTGGGTTTCCTTTGTGTATAGCATTTAAAACAGAGACAAGGCGTCTCCCAGTCTGGGAGACAGTCAAATAAATACGATGAGAGGGCAGTCAAAAAAAAGACAACTAAATACTTCTTTTTCTCTGTTGGACCGACGATATACAGTTTGACAATGTCAGGCTGCTTTTAGTCATAAATCATGCTAATTTCATTACCGACTTTGTACAGCGATTCATCTTCCGCCCAATAACGCTTTTTCCCTTACTGTTGTGTACCTAAACTGGAAGGGTTTAAAAACGCACCTTAAGATAAATATTCTTAACACGCGCTAGAGGAATCGGTTTTTTGCACTCCGGACATCATGAAGAACACGCTCGCCTGTAATAAAATAAAAAAGCAAATAAAATTTGAAAGCACTTCATATTAAATCAATTTACCACAAACAAGAAATTATAACTTACTTATAAAACACCCTGCCTTTTTAACCCTTAAAACATTAGATTAAAGAAATAAGCATGAATTCAAATTGACTTGACAGCGTGTTTATTATGCACTCACCGACAATTGAAAGATCAAAGCCATAAATAAAACACCAAAAGAACCAATGTGCTAATATACCAGCAACTGGCATTATATCATTGCGTAGATCACGTCCACTATTAATGGCATAGCATTGAAACAGAGACAGAAACCCACTATCTCCTTTCGAGAGACTTTTTATCTGTGCAGCTATCGGACAGGGGTTATCTCTCCAAAATGAGAGGCTTATCATACAGAGCAATACACTTGGGATTTTTAGCATCATATTTTATTGTGGTACACCGCCCTGCTTTATACCTTTCAACTTCTTCGAACGTTAACTCTCGTAAAACACTGGCCTCAATCTCTTTACTGTCCAAAGTTACATATTTAAAGCTAATTTTATATACAGGTTTACCACCACTCCAAACCGTAGTTTGCTGTGCAGCAATAATATCTGCATTTACCAAAATTCCCGTCTTAATAATATGAGCCTGAACAAAACCGCTTTTTATAAGCGGCCAAAACTCAATGGAAAAAACTTTAGCCATACGAAAAAAAACAATGACAGCTACGGCTGCAGCAAAAATTAACCATCCCTTATCTAATGTACTCATAACAACCTCTAAAGCATATATTTACCTTCGAGCACAGCTAATCATCTTACGAAGGATATTCTTTTATGCCCTTAGAATCACAGGAAAACTATAAATATTCAAGATTGACCACGGCCATTTTAGGCGGTTCATCGCGACTGTATTTTACAGAAATTTTAACCCCCTCTCTTATTTTATGTATTTGACTGAAGTTTAAGACACACATGGCATCATATCTTTTTTTGACACCATTGATGGTAGCAATAAAATAAAAAGTATAAAAAAAATCATCACCGTATCGGACATCATTTTGATACCAACTTTCTGCATTTACGGTGATAACCTCTCCTGACCAATTATCACGACTAATCCAGTTTTTGATGCCTTTCAATTGTGATTTATCAGGCTTTAACATAGACAGTGCATGCCCAGTTACACAAACAGTAATGATCACACCAATTAAAAAAGGCACTTCGGTTAAAAAAGCCATATTCATAATCTACTTGGTTCAACCACTATAACATTAACCGGGATAAAAATTTGTTATCTACGAGAAGCAATTAACACCAATACAATTCTTACGACAAAAATAAGGCAACCATGCATAAAAAGCCGTTGCCGATTGCTTTTCATGCACGTTCAGGTAAAGCTTCAAAGAAAACTATAAGGATAAAAGCCCAACTTGATTAGTTGATCTTTATTGGCTTCCCACTTCCATCTTTAACAAAGATGATGGAATTTGTTTTTGAATCGAGCTTACCATCATACATATCGCCAACTTGATATTTATCAAGCGCAATAAGCAATACTGTTTCTTCGTGTTTTTCGACTAACCAACTTTTTCCATGCGAGTCTGTTACTCTCAAACTCATTTCCACCACTGGATTGTTATTAAGAAAAAGACCGTTCTGCTTCATCGACAGTATAGTTATCTGCACATCACTGCCATTCTCAATAATAGTTTGTTCGCGCTGCTGTGAGCCTCGCACTATCTTATTCGCAAAATAATAACATGCAAAAATAACCAGAATAGTTAAAACAATATTCACAATACCTGATATCGACATAAATCCTCTTTACATAATCATGTGGAGAGCAAACAATGCTGTCCTCAGGCTTCCACTGTCAACACGAGCGGCTTCAACTCTTTGAGCATTAATGATGGTCCGACCGAAAGCAAACCCTTGATGTGATATATTCACACCTGTCATGCCATAGTTGACACCTTTGAAAGCCACACTTCCTACCGAAAATGTAACATATTTACTAATAAAATCCATTGCATCTTGTGCAAAGCTATTTTTTTGGACATCGTTTCTTTCAAAAACAGGTGAATCAATAAAAACTTTAGTACTACTTTTTATAGTAATATCTTGCGGCGATTCAATTTTCACACCTGCGGTTGCACTCTGATGCCATAAGCCATTTACGTTAACATTAAGCCCTCCATTTGTAATGGTCAGTGTATCACCGTTATCTATAGTGGCCGCTCTGCTACCGTTAATGTGTTCTTCATCGTTGCCACTTATTTTTCTGGAAAAATGGCCGTCGAGTTTTAAAAACTTATCACCTGTTACTTCACTGTGGCTCCCACCATTGGAAATGATGGTTTTGCGACCATTTTTTACTTTAACACTTTCACCGTTATTAAAATTTTTTGACTCGAGCTGGTCAACTGTTATCGTCCGCTTCTGTTTATAATGAAAAGTCGCATCACCTGTTACTTCGTCACTCTGCTCTTTGCCAATAGTGGTAGTCCGGGATCCATCAATGGCAACGGTCTTATCATTCTCTACCGAAATATTCATGTCTTTCTCAGCATGCATATTCAGCAGTTCACCGCCCGGCTTGTCTTCAAAGAACAGATAACTGGCATTGGCCTGATGTCCGTCTTTACTCCGTGTCATAAAGCCCATTCGTGTTGCATCGCCGGGCAATTCCCATGGCGGCATACTGGCTTCGTTATAAACACGTCCAGTAATAATTGGCCGATCCGGATCGCCGTTAATAAAGTCCACGACGACCTCATCGCCCACACGTGGGATCTGCACCCCGCCGAAGCCCTGGCCCGCCCAGGCGCTTGACACCCGCACCCAGCACGAACTCGTGTCGTCCCCTTTCGCCAGACGGTCCCAGTGGAACTTCACCTTCACCCGGCCGTATTTGTCCGTCCAGATGCTCTCGCCTTTCGGCCCCACCACCTTCGCCGTCTGCGGGCCGTGCGTCTTCGGCCACGGCGTGTCCGGCTTCGCACGGTACGTCACCGCCGCCGGCAGCACCGTGAAGTCAATGTTGTGCCGCGTGGCGCCCACGTCGCCGCTGGCGTAGCTGTTCTCTTCAAAGTCGTAGTGCGCCGACGTCACCAGGTATTTGCCGTTGTCGCTGAAGTGCGGCGCGTTCAGCAGCGAAAAAGTGTACCCCGGCGCGATGCCCGTCGCCGTGCCGCTCCCGCTCACCATGTGGTGCTCCACCTGCCACACCTCCTGGCGGATGCGCGCGTAGTATTCGCCGTGACCGTGCTCCACGAAGCGACCCGGCCAGTCGTACACGTCCACCGAACCCGGGGTCGGCGACACCGGGTTCTGCCGCGCCTGCAGCATCCACGCGTTCGGCTTGCGGAAGTCGTAGTCGTCCGTGCTGTACATCCCCGGCGTCACGCTTTCCGACAGCGCCCACTGGCTCACGCCCTCTTCCGTCACGCTGCCGCCCGACGGCGTCACGTGGTAGGCTATCGTTTCGTAGCCCGGGAACGCCTGATGCTGGTCCGGCGCGTCGCACAGCACCAGCGTGTGCTTGTCCGCCTCGTGACGGAAGAAGTAGTACATCCCCTCCAGCTCCATCAGCCGGCTGATAAAGTCGAAGCTGCTCTCCTGATACTGCACGCAGTATTCCCACACCCGGTAGCTTCCCGCCAGCCGCGTCTCCACGTTTACCCCGTACTCCTTCAGCAGCGTCTGCACGATCTGCGGCACCGTCTGGCTCTGGAAGATGCGCAGGTTGCGGTCGCGCTTCATCGGCCACAGATCCGACTCCACCGTCAGCCCGTACACCGCATAACGCACGCCGCCCAGCTCCTCGCTGCGCACGCCTATCCGGGTGATTTTGCCGTTGATGTAGCGCGGGTTCACCGCGCTCATCAGGCCGTCCGTGGGCAGCGTGAACGTGACCGGCTTGCCCAGCAGCGACTGGCGGTCAATGCGCGCGTCGGTGGAGAGCAGTTCCGTCTCCAGCACAAACGACTGGGACAGCGCTTCACTGCCGCTCAGACGGCGGAACAGCAGCCCTTCCGCGGGAAGTTGTACAGTTATACGTGAGGACATAGACATACCTGTTAACTATGGGGATCAAGTAACCAAACGCCTTCCTGATTAATGGTCAACGTTTGTTCGCGTTCGCCACGCTGGCCTGTCACAGAAAACGTGTAATTGCCGGGTGCCAGCTGCAGTGCCGCAAAACCATTGGCTGCCGGAACAACCGCCTGCGGTTTACCATTCACCTCAACACGCTCGCCAGGCTGGAGCTTAATATAAACCTGCGCCACGGGTTCAGGCGGTGGCGCAACCGGTTCCTGCGGTTTTTCCGGTTCGGCCTGTGCGGTCTGGGTTTGCGCTGGCGTTGCTGCCGGTTGTTCGACCGGAGGCTGAGAGGCCACCGGCGTTGCTGGCGCGGTCTCTGTCTGCGCAACGGTCGCAGGCTCAGCAGCCTCTTTATCGCCACTCGCCATCATCAGACCGACGCAAACCCCCACCAGCACGCCCGCCGCGACCAGGCCAGGCAGTGCAAAGCGGTTACGCATCAGTTTTTTCAGCGGCGTTGCAGGTGCAGCCGCTGCCTCATCCTCTTGCTCTTCCTGAACCGGTACCAGCATGGTGCCCGGCCCGCTGTACTTAACTTCAGGCAGCGGTTCCGGTGCTTTTTCTGGCAGCACCATTGAAGCCGCGAAAGCGTCAATGCTCTGCGGACGATCTTCCGGTTTCAGCGCCAGCGCGCGATCAACTGCGGCCAGCAAGGTCTGGCTGTAACCGGCCGGCGCGCGTTGCACCAGAGGTTGATAGTTATCTTCAATACTGCGCACCACACTGACCGGCGGCGGTGCGCCAGTGATTAATGTATGCAGTACGGCGCCCAGGGCGTAAATATCGGTCCACGCGCCCTGCTCGCTTTCATCGTTATCGCTGTATTGTTCTATGGGCGCATAACCCGGACGCAGCATGGTTTCACTTTCATCAGAAAGATTACCGATGGTTTTACGTGCCGAACCAAAGTCCAGTAATACCGGCTCACCGTTGCTCTGGATTTGAATATTATCCAGCGAGATATCACGATGCAGATAGCCCGCATCATGGATCGTCTTGATGGCACCCAACAGCGGTGGCAGCAGGCGACGAATCCAGTTTTCATCAATCAGATGAGGATTTCGTTCACGCATGTTAGACAGCGTCGTGCCACTGTAGAACACCGTGCCCATATAGGCCGTGTCGTTTTGCACCCAAAAGCGCAGAACGTGTAGCAGGTTGGGATGATTAAAACGGGCCAGCAGACGCGCTTCCTGAATAAAGCTGTTCAGGCCCGCATGGAAGGTTTTACTGAAGCGTTCGCTTCGCAATACCAGGTTCAGGTCATCGCTGCGCACGGCCAGCGACGCAGGCATAAACTCTTTAATGGCGATATCGCGCTCCAGCTGGTGGTCCCAGGCACGATAGACAATGCCGAAACCGCCGCCACCGATGACATCTTTTATTTCAAATTCGTTGAACCGGTAACCAATCGGAAGTGCATTGGGTACATTCTGGTGATTATCATTTTCCGACATATTCGAAAGCTCTCTGATAACAAACGGCTTTAGACAGCAAACTGGCAAACAAACTCGCCCTGATCACAGCTGACCTGCACGCGACGATAACGTTCATCACGGGCATGGGCGCTGAGCAGTATCTGGCTCATCTGCGGCAACAGAGTATTTGTCAGGATGGCATCGACCATGCGACCGCCAGACTCGACTTCCGTACAACGCTGAACGATCTGGCTGACCACCGAATCGTCAATAATGGCTTCAATACCGTGGTTCTCTTCCAGACGACGGACAATGCGCCCCAGTTGCAGCTTAACAATCTCTGCCAGCATCTCATCGCTTAATGGATAGTAAGGCACCACCAGCAAACGGCCTAACAGTGCAGGCGGGAACACCTCAAGTAAGGGTTTACGCAGGGCGGTGCTGAGCGCATCAGGATCGGGCATCAGTTCCGGGTCGGCACAGAGCGCACTGATCAGTTGCGTTCCTACGTTAGAGGTAAGGATGATAATGGTATTGCGGAAATCGATATGGCGGCCTTCACCGTCTTCCATCCAGCCCTTATCGAACACCTGGAAGAACAGCTCATGCACGTCTGGATGCGCTTTCTCAATCTCATCCAGCAACACGACGCTGTAAGGACGACGACGAACGGCCTCCGTCAGCACCCCACCTTCACCATAACCGACATAACCCGGCGGTGCGCCTTTCAGGGTTGAAACGGTGTGCGCTTCCTGGAATTCGCTCATATTGATGGTGATGATGTTTTGCTCACCACCGTAGAGTGACTCAGCCAGCGCCAGCGCGGTCTCGGTTTTCCCCACGCCCGACGGACCACAGAGCATAAAGACACCGACAGGTTTATTGGGATTGTCCAGGCGGGCGCGCGAGGTACGTACGCGTTTGGCAATCAGATCCAGGCCATGCCGCTGACCGATAACGCGCTGGTTCAGCGTGTCCGCCAGGTTAAGCACGGCGTCAATTTCATTTTTCACCATACGGCCCAGCGGGATACCGGTCCAGTCAGAGACCACCGCAGCAACCACGCTGGCGTCCACGGCGGCGAAGAGTAACGGGGCTTCACCCTGCACCGCGTGCAGTTTCTGTCGGGTCTCGTCGAGCTGCTCACGCAGGGAGGTTTCCCCTTCCGTGACGCAACGTGCGCGCAGGGCAATCAGCTGTTCGACTAATTCACGCTCCTGCTGCCAGCGCGCGTCCAGCGCATCGCGCTCCGCTTCCAGTGCAGTGCGCTGCGCGGCAATACTGGCGTGACGCGTTTCATCACCCAGCCCCACTTTGGTTTCGCGTTCGGCGATTTCCGCTTCGATTTCCAGCGCAGCCAGACGGTGCAGGCAATCTTCCAGCGCGGCAGGCTGTGCCCCCTGGCTGACGGCAACGCGTGCACAGGCGGTATCCAGTAACGCTACGGCTTTATCCGGCAGTTGGCGAGCAGGAATATAACGGTGAGACAGCTTCACGGCGGCGCTCACCGCCTCATCCAGCAACAGTATCTTATGATGTTTTTCCAGCGCGCTGACGGTGCTGCGCAGCATCAGGATCGCTTTCACTTCATCCGGCTCCTGCACCTGCACGGTCTGAAAACGTCGGGTCAGCGCCGGATCTTTTTCGATGTATTTTTTGTATTCTGCCCAGGTCGTCGCGCCGATGGTGCGCAACTGGCCACGTGCCAGCGCCGGTTTTAACAGGTTGGCGGCATCGCCTGTGCCCTGCTGACCACCTGCCCCGACCAACGTGTGAATTTCATCGATAAACAACACAATCGGCGTCGGGCTGGACTGCACTTCATTAATCAGGGCCTGTAAACGCGCTTCGAACTCGCCTTTCATTCCGGCACCGGCCTGCAACATACCAATATCCAGCAGCCACAACTGTACGTCGCGCAGCGGTGCAGGGACATCGCCGGCGGCAATGCGCAGCGCCAGGCCTTCCACCACCGCCGTTTTACCAACACCGGCTTCGCCAGTCAGTAAGGGGTTGTTCTGGCGACGGCGCATCAGGATATCCACCATCTGGCGGATCTCTTCATCGCGGCCCGCGACCGGATCGATTTTTCCGTCGCGCGCACGGGCGGTCAGGTCTTGCGCATACTGCGCTAAGGTGCTGTCGCCCACCGCAGGGGGCGCGGCGGCCTCACCGGCTGGCTGCACCAGCGCCTGCTGAACTTCCTTGCTGTTAGCCAGCAAGGTATCAAACTGCTCCAGCAAGGCATCGGCATTCACACGTGAAAACTGCGCTGAAATGCCCTTCAGGACGCTGGCAAGCGTAAAGGTTTTTAACATTCCAATCAGCAGATGACCGCCACGAATGCGGGTGGCACCGTACTTTAGTGAGGCATAAACCCAGGCGCGCTCAACGGCGCTATCGATGTGTTCTGCGAGATCGGATACTGCCCCAGCGCCGCGCGGCAGGCGGTCCAGTGCAGCGACGATATCCCGCGTCAGCGCGTTTTCATCCAGTGAAAAATGCTTAATCACCTGCTGAAGATCGCCATCCTGCTGCTGCATAAGCTGATGCAGCCAGTGCACCAACTCGACGTAGGGGTTGCCACGCAGTTTACAAAAGGCGGTCGCACTCTCAAGCGAGGTAAATAACAGCGTATCCAGTTTGCCGAATAGCACGGCACGGCTGATCTCTGACATATCGGTTCTCTTTATTGAAAGAAGCGGGCTAACTATCGGGGAAAGCGGTTGGGCTATGACGGCATCGCCTCAACCTCAAAGGCAAAATCTTCACGATCAACGGGCTGCGGTTGCTGTCCAAGCCAACTGGTGTAGCCCAGCCGGGCCGTACCGCCAAGGGTAATTCCCTTAACGGCTTCGGCCGCCAGAATCAGGCTGAGATCCCACTGCATCTCAATGCCCAGATAGTGACGTACCCAGTCACACACTTCGCGCGAGCCCTGTGCCTTGGGTAAAAAGCGTTCATATTGCTCGGCGCTGAGTGGACCGATACGCAGACGAAAACGATGTTGCACATCACGCACAGCCACACCGAGAAAGGCGGATTCGCCAAGGCGCGGCATATGGCGTCCGGCAGACAGCCGGGCTTGATCGCGGCTGTCCAGTGATAACCACTGCGGCACGTTCTGTTGCAGCATAACCGGCACGGCAAAGTAATGACGCAGAATGCGAACCAGTCCTTCCGCATCGTGACCATGGCGACTGAGATGGCCTGACAGCATAAGACGGGCATGTAAACTCAGCGAACTGGCCTGCTGCTGAGCAGGTAAACCAATGCCCGCCACGCAGGCCAGATAATCCTGGAAGCGGCGATCGTCGCGGCGATCCAGAGAACTGGTGGGCTGTGAATTCGCCCAGGCCCGGTAAAACAGTAGCGTGGCACGATGGTGAAACAGATCGGCGAAGGCGCTCAGGCTGTGATCCTGATGGTGATCGATGCGTCCGCGTACATATTCCGTCAGGTGCGTGGGCAAAGGGCCGTTAGGACCAAACAACCCAAAGCTGTAAATGGAGACGTCGTAGCGTTCGTCCTGCTCACGGGCTTTAACCTGTGACACAGTCGACGGTGCAAAGGCCAGGGATGGCTTTTGTCCAATACGCACGGCTTCAAATTTGGGCAGTGGCGCTTTACCTAAGGCATAACGCTGCCCACTCTGGGCATCCAGCTTGCGTAACAGCTGAAACAGGTCATAGCGCCAGGGCGCGGCCATGACCGCCTGCCAAAAACCATCAGGCAGGCGAACGGCCCGCTGTAAAGGAATAACGTGCGCCGTCTCACTCATAGCAGGGCCTTTTTACCCATGCGCGGTGGCCAGTAGCCCACTTCGCCGCGCTGTTGGCTGCTCAGGGTGAATTCGGTAAAGCTGTTTAGCGCGACAAGGCGAGAAAAGACCCGCTCCAGCACGCTGCCAAACAGCCACGGGCTGGCACCTGAAAATGCCTGCTCATCGACTTCAAGCGCAATACTGACGCCGCGCGCAAACACCACCGGCCCCGGTTCAGGCACCCGGCGGTGAACGGCTTTGAGGTTGCAGTGACGTATACCGTCAATCTGCCGGGTTAACGGCGTTTCCGCCAGGCTGGCATATAAACTCAGCATCTGGCGCAGTGCAGCCGCGCCTTCGCCATCACTGCTGTCCATCAGGCTCAGATAGTTCATCTGCAGGTGGCTAACCAGTCGCCATGCTGACAGCCCTTCGGCCAGCGCCGGGCGCGGCGGTGTCGGGCCTTTGCACAATTTAAGCTGCCCGACCGGGATGGAGTCCGGCATAACAAAGTTTCCCTGCTCCTGCTGCAACAGCATCAACGGCAGATCACGGCTGGTACACATGACTTCAGCCGACAAATAGCGGATGTCACTGTTCCATGGCGTATGGTTTTGATCGACCAACGAGAGAAACACTTCAGAACCGATATAGCCTGTGCGAGTGCCATAACGCATGGCGTGCTCAGATAATGTGCGCTGCTCACGACGCAGTGAGAAGTAAGCGCCATAATCTCCGCCATCATGGCTGAACGTGCTCCAGAATGGCCGGAAGATCTGCTCCTCGCGCTGCCCTTCCACTGAGGCAAATAAGCGCTTCACCGAATGTATCTCGTAGTCCAGCGGGCGAATGTTATCGACCACCAGATGGTATTCATGCTGGCTGTCACTGACCTTAAGCCGTTCGGCCGTTTTGGGGAACAGGTTAATGACCGGTGTGCAGTGCAGGGCAAGGTGCGCGCTGTCTACCACGCTTTCCAGTGCCGCATCGGCTTTATCCAGCAAGATGACGATATCGAAAGACTGTGTGGTGTCGCAGCGGCGCAGGAAAGGCGCCAGCTGGCGCAGACTGACAAACTGGAAACGAGCCGGAAAGGCGAAATATTCCTGCAACAGGCGATAACCGTCGAAATTGCGCAGATCGTCCGGTAACAATGCCTGTTCGGGTGCGAAGCCTTCCTGTTGCAGGGCATCATCGGGCAAAAACTGACGTTGCGGTTTTGCTTCCACGGACTGCAGGATGATGCCAACACGGTGCTGCATCAGCAGCTCCATCAGTTTCAGCGCCTGAATATCGGGTCCGCTCAGGAAGAACATGATGTCATCCAGGCTCATCTGGCTCAGCGAGGAAATGCCTTCGCAGGTGATGCGGATACGGAGTGCGCTGGAAGCCGCTGTCGATCCGACCGCTTTCAGTTCGCCTAAAGGGATGTCTGCCGGCACGCCGCCTAACGACACATCGCTGATACGCAGGGGCTGGAGCATGACATCGTGTGCGGTGGTGTAGCTACAGGTAACCCCGGTTTTTTTCAGGTTTTGGCTTTCCATCATCGTGCCGCGCGGCACTAAGAAACCGTTGCTGATATCACCTTTACGGCTGTCCGGTGTGAGCTGCGCTATCGCCATTGAGGGTGTCGGTGAAAGATAGCCCGGCGCCACCATTTCCAGCATCCGCTGGGAAAACCGTGGAAACTCGGCATCCATCTTTAACTGCACGCGCGACGTCAGAAAGGCAAAGCCTTCCATCAGCCTTTCGACATAAGGATCGGCAACGTCAATACCGCGCATGCCAAGCCGCCCGGCGACCTTGGGATACTGGGCAGCAAACTCCGCGCCCATCTCGCGCAGATAGGCCAGTTCACGGTTGTAGTAATCGAGCAGCTTGCTGTCCATGATTAACCTGCATCCTGTAGTTCAAAATGGCCGCTCTCTAAATCAACCTGAGTGCGGAACAGAAACTCCAGCGGGTACGGCACGCACCATAACCGGCCTTTAATCTCAATCGATAACACGTTGTGCAGACTCAGGGAGGTCAGGTCGCTTACACAGCGGACCTGCAAGCCCTGGGGTAAAATACGTGGCTCAAAATGCAGAATGGCATCGGTCATTTTGCGCTGCATATCCTGCCATTCAATATCCGAAATATTTTGTCCCGCCAGCGGTGCCACGCCAAAGTTCAGGACAGAACGCTGTACCTCAGTCAAACCGGTGAGATCGTGCTGCGCCTCGTTATTAATGGTGTTGAATAACCACTGGAGATCGCGCAGAACATTACGCCGCAGCGTACTGTGAGTAATAATGGAACTGTTGCCGGACTCGTTGGTTTTGTCTGGCGCGTCATCCGTCAGCCGATCCAGCAAGGAGGACTGAAGTTTGTCGCGCGCCGTTAGCGTGTCGCGATTTTTGCGCGCACGATAACCGCCATGCAGCTGCGAATAGCCGTCTCCGGACGAATTGTCGTTACGACTCATGAGCTAACTCAGTTTCGTTGAAAATAAGCTGTTGCAGTGTCAGTACAGGATAGTCAGCGTCATCACTCAGCCACATCTTTTGCCCGTGTCCGATAAACTGACCGTCTTCGCTGTCTGAAGCCTGCCACTCGGTGACGCTGGCGCGCAGGAAACGTTCGTCTGCCTTGTCCTGCAAAGGATAACGTACCGGAATCTGGCAGATCTGCTCACTGCCATCCACCAGCTGCAGCCGGGTATGACGCCAGACCAGATCCGTGACGCTCGCCGGTGCCTGAAACTCCATTTCACGAATCGCAGCGAACGGAATCCAGTAATAACGTCCATTGGCGATGGCTTCACAGACCGGTCCGAAGCGACTGTCACCGTCCATTATCCAGGCGAACTGGCTTTCCCCTTCCTGAGTTGTGGCGGTGCCGGCACTGGCCTCTGCACTTTCCAGCGCCTGAGCACGCAGTGCCGTACCGGCGGCCTTGTCGCCTGCAATGTCTGCTTTCAGCGCGGCCAGTAAGACTTCGCACCACGGCCAGGCGCTGCCCGGCAGTTGCGGCTCAGCGTCACCGCGCAAAACCGCTGCACGTAGCTGTTCGCCCTCGATGGCCTGTTGCAGCAGGGTCACGGTCGGCTGTGCCTGCGGCAGCATGGCCAGCCAGGATTTTAACTGCGTCTGTGCCCGGCTCCAGTTACCGGCAAGGCACAGCAGCTGTACAAAAGCCGCACGTAAATCGACATCCGCGGGATTGGCCTGAATTTGCGCAGTGATGCTGGAGAGGTTTTCAGCCAGAGAAGCGCTAGCCAGTCGCTGTTGTAATGAGTCCATTCAAACTCCTTATGCCTTAGTTGATGGTGCGATAGACGGCTGCGGCCGGATCTTTAAGTTCCGGATGCAGTTTTTCCACCAACTGCACTTTGATTGATGCAGGGCTGCTTAACCAGGGTGACCAGATTTTACGGACTTCCTGCAGGCGGGCACGCAAGGCGTTTTCGTCTGCGGCTTCACTGGCGGGCATCTCAACGACAACCTGATTTACCGCCTGCCAGCCATTGAACTGTTGATTAAACGGCAACACCAACCAGCTGTCCGGTGATTTTTCATCACTGAGGACCATGCGCTCACTGTTGACGGTGGTGATGGTCAGCTCATCAACCGGCTGTTTATTATTCAGGCCCGACACCGGGAAACCCTGAAGAAAACTCACAGAAACCGATTTGGACGCGTCCTTACCCATTTGCGTTAGCGTGCTGTGTCCGCTTAACCAGCCATCTTTACCACAGGTTACGCCCTGCTTAGCGGGAACAAAGAGCGCACTGGACTGGGCGGGCTGATGCCACCAGGTGCGGAAATGGCAACCATCCAGCAAGCTGAACTGAAGCCAGGGCGTCGTATCTGCCGCCGGCGAGTTCAGTACCACCGGGGCGGCAGGTGCGGTCTGGGTGACGGGCTGCTGCACGGGCGCCTGCTGTACGGACGGCTGCTGCGCAGCCTGAACCGGTTGCACCGCGGCTGGCGGCGTGACCACAGGTTTCCACTGTTGGTTTTTTGCCGCCGTACCCGCAGACAGCGCGCCGCCGTCAGTATCGGTTAATTGCCAGTGCAACTGCTGTAACGGTTTACATTGTGACGCCATTAACCCGGCGACACGCGGCAGAAAATCATTCAGCACCGACGCCTCTTTGTCACCGTGCGTCACAATGCGCAGATTGACCGTGCTCTTACACCAGCTCGAAAGCTGGTTATCTTTTACATCATCAATCCAGACATCCAGTTTCTGAGTTGGCGACTGCACAATGCGATAGTTCTCTGCAAAGGCATGTGTACTCAACAGCAATGCAGTCAGGCCCACTAATCCATATTTCATGTTGGCGTTCTCAATCTCGAAGAGGGAAAAACTGCGCCGCATCAGACAGCGAGTGCAATAAGGTGGTGTCTTCTGGTGAACCTACCCACACAGCCATAGCGCTGAAGTTGTCCTGCTGACCACCCTGCGGTTGGCTGTTTTTGATAATTTGTTGCATCAGTGTCAGCCACTCTTCTGGCGTATTCACCATATGCAATGACTGCTGCATTTGTTCGAGCGTGACGCCATGCCAGAAACCATCCGTGCACAGCAAGAAAGCATCCCCGTCTTCAATAGGCACCACATCGCTGTAGCTGGCATCCCGCTGTTCATCGCCCATGCCTAACGCAAAATAGAGCAGGTTACTGTTAATGCCTTCCGTCTGGTGCCCGGCATCTTTCATTTGCTGGATCAGGCTGTGGTCGGTGGTGACGTGATAGAGATAGCCCCGACGAAACAGGTACAGGCGACTGTCACCTGCATGCGCCCAGTAAGCCAGTTCATAGTCTCTGTCGATAAACAAACTGACCAGCGTTGTCCCCATCCGGCTGTGCTGACTGTTGGCTTTTTGCTGTTGCCGAATCGCGCCATTGGCATAATTCACGTAATCGCGGATGGTTTGCGCATCCAGATGCGCATTCCCATCGAAGGCTTCCATCAGGCTACTGCGTGCAATTTTTGCTGCCACATCACCGCCCGGAAACCCTGCTACACCATCACACACCACAAAACAGGCTGAACGTTCACCGATGCTCTCACCGGTTTGATCCTGATTGCTGGCGCGATCGCCCTGATTCGACGTGGAAGCAGTAGAGATATTCATGCGTCATCCGTGTGGGTTTGTGAGTCTTTATACTGATTTACTTCCATGTCATACGCGTGCAAGAAGGCTTCGCCAAACAAGGTATGGAAGTCATCTTCAATTTCACCGGCGGTTTCGCCATAGCGCTGGACAAAATGCTCCCACAACGCGGCTTTACGGCTACCCGGCAGACCAAGGCGCGACACAGAACCCGCCTGGCGTGCTTCGTCTTCAAGTTGATCGGGATTGAAGGATTGCAGCATGGAAGCAATGATGGCGCGAATACCGGCAATCATGCCTAACTGATGCGCCTGCAGATCGATCAGCGCGTCACGCACAGCCTGACGTGGTGGCATAAAGCCAGGCATACGGCTGCCAAACATCTGCATCAGGACCGTCTTACCCGACGGCAGGAGCTTGAACGGGTTGTTGGCATCATCCAGGATGACGGTCATGTCGGCTTTCACACCGCGCTTTAAAATTGACCGTGAAGAAAGCAGTGCCACCGTTCCCTGCGAGAACATGCTGAGCATCTGGCCGAACTGCCGCATCTGCTCACGGTCGAACTGCGGCGTCGGTTGCAGGTCCTGTAAACCCATACCTTCCAGTAACGCATCCAGCAACTCACCTTTCAAGGCATCGCCACTGCTGCTGGTACTGCTCTGCTCTGCCCCACCGCTATTGTTGTGAGAGGCAACCGGATCGATACGCAACCGCCCTTTTGGCGTCGGTGAAGGCGTGCGTTGCACCGCCTGCGGTGTGGGTAAGGTAATGCCGCCATAATCAATCGGACTCTGTGCACCTTCAGGCTGGACAGGCTCCGGTTGAGGATCGAAAGCGGGATCGTGAGTGACCTGCGTTTCCGTGTGATCAAACAATGGCGAACTGCTTAAATCGGCCAACTCAACCGGTGCCGTATCAAGGATATCTGGCATCGGCTGGTGATTTTCTTTCTGCTGTAATGGCGCCGCTTGATGGGGCTCTTTCTGCTGTAAGGGTGCAGACTGATGGCTCTCTTTCTGCTGCAAGGGCGCAGCCTCAGGTGAAGAAAGCACCACATCAGGCTGGGCCAGCGGCACCGCACCGCTCATCATTAATCCCAGGGGATCGTCATGATGGCGCGGGTCCGGCGTGGCCTGGCTGCCAAACAGATTTAACGGGTCTACGTCGGTGGACATTTCCTCTATTTTTGGCTGCCCTTGCGCGTTTTGTTTTGCCGACAAGGTACTGGGTGTGCGGTCATCAAAAATGCTTTCCTGAGCAAACAGCGCATCTTCTTCATCAAACAGGCTGCTTGTTTTAGGTTGCTGACCGATATCCAGGGGTTTATCGCTGATCAACTGCGCCAGCGGATCTTCGGGATTACGGTTCGCAGCGGTAGAAGTTAATGGATTCGCTTCAGGCATTTCTGGCGCGGGGCTTTTACGCTTCGATAAGTCGTCAGAAATCGAAAACTCTTTGGCAAGGCTGTCCCAGATCTCGCTTGGAATCGCTGCCGTACTGGCAGCGGTCGGGGCGGCCGAAGCCTGAACAGGGGCCGCATTGGGCACAGCCTGCGGCTTTGGCGCTGCCGCTAACGGTGGCTGTTGCGGTTGCTGCTCGCCATTCAGATCGTTTACCAGCAGGCGATAGTCATCAATGCCGAGAACGTCCCCATCCTGCAACTCCACCTGGCGTCCTCGTTCAAGCGGGATGTCATTCAGCAGCACGCGCGTGACATTACCACGGTTAGTCAGGCGGCATTCACCCTCAGCAGTGATGTGCACGATAGCCTGCAGGCGGGAAATAGTGCGGTCGTCGTCAGGCAGTACCAGATTATTATCCACGCCTCGACCAATTGTGCCGCCGGGAGGAAGAAAATCAAAACTTGTATGCGGCGGTTCATGGCCGGGTTTAGCGGTTATTATCGTAAAGCGCATCACGGATTCCTGCGGTTAGCTGTTCGACATCTATATCGCGCGTCTCTCGGAAAGAAAGGCGGGATATAGAAGCGTAGTCAATGGTACGGAAGATAAACGCAAACCTTGTGTTGCAGATAGCCAGCCCGTGAAAATTAATCGTAGGGCATTTCTGATAATTCTTTCGTGCGTAACTCATCAAGCCTGGCGACGCACTGGTTATTAAATACGGTATGCGCATTGCTGCCTTTATCTGCGGGATGCGCATATAACTGGCACTGCTCGTCACGGTAGGCTAACCAGTGACGCTGGGATTGAATAAACAGGTTCTGGTAGTTCTTTTTAGCTTCAGGTTCACTTTGAAAAACATGTTCGATGCGTTTTTTCGTCGCCCCGTAGGCCTGATTTAAATCGTCTTCTGCCTGTGCCCGGTTATTCTCGGCACAGCTAAACACATCGGCATCACTGGTCTTTTTAGCACCGTCATCAAGGGCGTAGACGGCGGAAGAAAAGCCAAACATGATAAAAGTCACACATCCCAAAAAAGATATCTTCATTTTTTATATTGACCTGTTTTACAGATGTAAAAGCGCCTTGTTTAACCGATGTCTGGCTACGGTGAGGCACTCGCATATCAGACAGTACAGGGTGTGGCAAGGCGCAACTCAGGGCGTTGTCCTGTAAAGGGTTCGCAGTTCCTTGATCGATTTTGCTCCTGAAGCACCGATTTTCCTCGTCAGCGGCTCATTGATCGTGATCGAGTGATTGGTCAGGTCGACAGAAACGATGATGGCTTCCTGTGCTGTCGCATTGGGAGACGCAACGTCATATATCACCGCGACGATGACTTTATTATCTTTTTCATCGAGCATGCCGACAGCGCGAGTCGCATGACATGTTTCCGCTTCCCAGTCACCAAATCCAATTGTTGGTAAAACACGCTCTGCCTGATGAGCGTTGTTTGACCAGGCGACAAAACACACGTTCTTATCTTGTAAGTCGAAACCCTGCCCGGCAATAAAACTGCCAAGAACTTTGCCTTCATTAACCAGATGAAAACTTTGGTGTGGAACTGGAGAACCGCCCTGAATGCCTTTATCAGACGATAATTTATAAATACTTTTCTGATAGGGCGCATCTGCTGTAGGAGCAAGGGAAAGCGCAGCCAATACGTGAAAAGGGGTTAACAGCGATAAAAACATCAGTACATAGCGCATAATATTTTATGTATCCATTAACGTAATGACCACTTGAATGGTGAAAATATCATCGCACCACTATAACGTCATATCAGCTTGTTAAAAAATCAGTATGGCAGCTGTTTAAGTACGGCCGTACGCTCAGTATCCATTCGATAAATGCAGAGATTCGTTGTGACATCGTATGGATTACTGCCTTCTTCTGCAGCAAAAGCTTCAAGATGACATTGACCATCTCTGAATTTAAGCCAATTACGCTGCGTATCAACCATAATCCCGGCATACTGCTCACCCAGTTTTTTTTGAGCGCCGTACATTTGTACAATGCGCTCTCTTGCAAGACCATATTCGTGATTTAATTCTTTTTCAGCCTGGCTTTTATATTTAACAGAACATTGATATAGCTCGGCATCATTACTTGTTTTAGAACACAGCGTTTCTGCGAAGCAGGAAACTGAAAAAACAGCGATTGAAGCCACAAAAAACGCTGCGTAAATTTTCATTACTCACTCGACTCCGAAAGTTACAGATCTCATCTCATCAGCAAGCACATTAAGGTGAAGAAAGCGCGCTCGCTTATCTTAAAAGACTCACTTAAGCACATTTTATTGCTTTGCCAACTCAACGAGTTCATCAACACGGTCTTGCATTTTTTTCTTAAGGCACGCTGGATTAACAAAACACGCATTTCTTTCGTCAAGCCAGCGTTTCTGTGTTTGACGAAGCTCGACTGAACGTGATTTGACATCAACCCCTGTATTCACAATTTGCTTTAACGCCACATTGTAGGCCTCGGCCACGCTTACATCCCAGGAAGACAGATCGGAATCATGACAGATGGTTTTTTCACTGTCGCTTGTAGCCCTTGCGCAGGCGAACGAAGGTTGCAATTTGGCATTATCAGCGAGTTTTTTTAGTAAAAGATAAGACTGGTTATCCCAGTTCAGGAATATTGACTCTTCATCAAGTTTTACAAGCCAGTGTTCACTATGTTCATCTGAAGGGCTGATTGCCCCATTCTGACAATGAATGCGATAAGGACGAATTTCTAACGTTCCTTTGACGGGAAGAGCATAGCTTTTAGCCGGATCGGAGAGCTGCCCTTCTGTCGTCCTGCTCATCAACGTGTTTATTGATGTCAAGTCCATGGAATCATAATCTGGCAAGTCGCAGCGACTAGCTGTTGGTATTGACGTTTTTATTTTATCCGGAGTGAATTCAAAAATACGTCCTCTCAGCGTCGGATCATCAGAAATTAGCGCCATCAGGTTTGTAGAAGTGGAATCTTCGTTAACATAAACATGTTCAACTTTCCATTTACCATAAAGCTTTAAAACACGTCCCTGTTCAGCAGAACACAGTAACGGCGAGACCAGCGAAGCGATAACAAGTAACAATAAACCGGTTCTCTGCATGATGGACGCCTGCGAGTGAGATACAAAAAAGACATTTATTTTTAAATTCTTAATTAGCTATAAGGTACTTTTTTTAACTTGCTGATTCTTTCTTTATCTTGATCCGCAACACAGGCGTTTCTGTATGCTATGCTCGCTTCAGAGTTTTTTTCCACCGCCAGTGAAGCCAATTCACAATCGTTGTCACGATATTTAAGCTATGACCGCTGTGATTCAGTAAAAATTCGCAGATAATCTTCTCTGTCTTTACCAGAACCACTATATACATCATTAATTCTTAGTCTGGCGGACTGGCATTCTTTATTTAGAGATATTTCAAAAACTTTGACTTCATTATTAATGACAGGCGTAAAATTCTTGTGCATTATTTCCATCAGCATAAGCAACTTTTTCAGCAACTGATGCAGTAAAATGGGTAAGAAAAAATATAAAAATCAAAAAAACTTCCTATTTTATTCACCAATCGAGCCACCAATATTTAATAAAGTCAAAAAACTATGCACAAATTTAACTATTAATTGCTGAGCAGCGCCCTCATTTCAGCAATAGTCTTTATTTCGGTGTTTTGAAATTTCTCCGTTAAAGCCGTGTCAAAAGTAATATTCCGCGCAGAGGAATTAACACCAACAACATAATAATCCGTACCATAATCGTTTTCATTACGGACACCATCACCATCATGTACAGGCAATTCAGTTCGGTAAATAGTTGCAATTTTCACATCATTCTCATTCTGCTGTGAAATGATCCCGACTGACTGGACTTCATGACAGCCTACTGCCTCCCATTCACCCTGACCAATTGTTTCCATAAATTGGTCGATCACTTTGCCATTTTTAGACCAGGCAATGAAACATACGGGCTGAGTCGTTTTCCTCCAGGCCTTTCCCTGAATGAGCGTTCCAATTTCTTTATTCTTACTGTAAAGATGAAATGTTTGATTATGATTAATATCAACCCTTTCTAAATCATGCCGTTCAATTTGCTCAATAACAAAATCTTCATTATCGATTGATTTTAAAGGAGAAAGCGTCATGCCCGCAAGGCTGAATGGGGCAAAAAACACCATTAAAAGTCCGATCATTGTTTTTTTCATATTGAACCAATCGATTAAATATATCTAGTTAAGCACGTAAACGAAGAAAAACATAAGCAAACCGAAAATGGCTGTCAGCACGAATATAACTCTATAAAAGAACACCAGGTCAGCTATCCACTTTATCATATCGTTTGGTTGTGACTGGATAAATTGATAAGCCTCTTGCCTTACATCTTCACCCTGCCTGAATTTCATTTTCACCCCTTTTTGGAGGCGATATAAATAAGATAGCTTCTGATAATTTGCGTAAAAACCCAATTTACTCGAAAATTTAGTGGTGGCGTCTAACTGAAGGTTGGCACTATTGAAACCAAGAATTAGCTTAGCGTATTTTTCTTTATTTTTTTTGAATATTAAAGATGCAACAATATGTAAAACACCTATAAGAAAGAACAAAAAAATAACCATACTCATGGTGAAGTTATACAATGTCATAATATCTTATCCATGATGATGTCTACAGCTTTGCCGCCAGCTTCACCAAAACCATATCCGCCTGCTGCACCACCAATTATGCCGCAAGCCAAGGCTCCAACTCCACCCGTTGCCACACCCAATGCAACGCAAGCACCTGTAGCAAGTGAAGCAGATAACGCTCCGCCGTAAAAACCAGCAAGTGTGCTCCCTGCAAACCTGGAATATTCTTTTACAGCAACTTTAGTGCATTCGTGCTCGCGATCAACTGTGCATCCTTTATATACATCATTAGTCGTATTTAGTGCACTGAAGCCAATCGCAACCCAACCGCCATATTTCATGAACTTTGCTGCCTTAGCTGCAGCATCAACATAGGTTGAGTATCCTCGGATGGCACCGACACCTGCCGTTTGCCAGTCATGTACGATTGATGAACTTGAAAGATTTAATGCATGTTTTAGTTGCTCATATGGCCGCAATCGCAGAGCCAATCTTGAAAAGCGGTTCAATAGTTCTTCTAACTCATTAAAAAGACGACGCCTCTCAATAAAAAATTGCTCACCTATCAGCGTCCCTGCCGTTAAATATTGATTACGGTAAGCATTTTCAATAGCTTTTAACTTATTACCAATTTCAGAAAAATATTTTTCACCTGCATCACCGATTAAACCAAGACCTTTATCCATAAAATTGGTGATTGCGGCAATCGAATCATAATGGCGGTGAAAAAAATTCGCATCTTCTACAGACATGGTAGACAAGCTGTTATTGGTTTGCTTTTTTGCAACATTGAGCGCATTTATTACTGTCGGGTTATTATTTCCGTTAGGATCTGCAACTATAAGCATCTGCCCAGGCTTTGCCCATACGACGTCGGCGTTTAGTTCTAAAAAATAATTAATTGCTGGAAAATTACGATTACCGAATAAGAACATTGCCTGTTCAGTTAATCTCCCCGGACGTTGCACCACGCAAAAACCTGGTTCGACATTACTTTTTCCAGCCATATCAACTCCATGAAAAATCTACTATAAATAGATATTATAGATAATGTTCAAATTGCCTGTAATAACCTGTTTAAATGAAGCGGCCCTAAGGCCGCTAGACAATAAATTACGCTTCTTTGTTCTCTTTGATGTTCCAGCCAGCGCTGCTTTCTGCGCCTTTGCCACCGGAAGAACTCTGCTCCCAGTACTGCTGTTTCACTTTCGCAGCCTGGAATGCATAGGTAACGCCCAGCGTATCGTCGTGCTCAGAACCCACGAACTGTACGTTGGTTACCAGAACGTCTTCCAGCGTAATGCGGGTATACTCGATTTGAGTACCGCCAGCCTTACAGACTGAAACTTCAACTTTGGTGACGTGCTTACCGCTGGCACAGTTTTTCAACAGTGCAGTGACAGCCTTGTCGATTTTGGCATTAATGTGCAGGTCGTTGAAGTTTACTTTACCGGCGCCGCCGCCGCCGCCCACGCTCATATTACCCGGCTGATTAGCGCCCCAGGAGAAAGAGGTAATATCAATCCAGCCGGTATGGTTAGAATCTTTAGATTCACCAGTAATGCCGTCTACCTTCAAATACATATCAATAGCCATAATATTTACTCTTCGTTATGGAAAAAGTTGTCGCTTTCGAAAAAGCATCTATATGGCAAAGAGAAAAGCATGGGGCTGAATAAAACAGTCCATATTTTACTTTTGCCTCGACTTCGGGTGTTGCTACAGGCATCCCGAAAGATCCCACCACAATTAACCGCAATAGCAGGAGATTTTTTTGCTGTATGGGTATTTCAAATTAAGGTCTTTGTGCAAAAGGCAACGACACTTATAGAGTGAAACCATTATGTTGTGCACTCTGTTTCACCCAGATTACGCTGCTGAAATAAGCCTGAACACCGTCAAACTGGTTGTAATAATTATTTCATCCGTTGTGCTAACACCACCGTTATTTATCACGTAAAGGCAGGCGGAGCATTATACTGACTAATGCACGAAGAAAGCGCGACACTCTTCGCGACAAACACCACTTTCGGAAAAGGTTTATTCCGCTTCGTCCCAAGCGATATGATTAAAATGTGGGGTAAAACGTAAGCCAGCCATTTTACTAAAGGCCTGCCTTCATGCAGCAGTACTGTGCGTTATGACAAAAAGAGCACACCCCGCAGGGCGTGCCTCATGTTTTAACGATTAGTTTTCGTTCGACTTCAGCGAGGGCAGTTTTGATACCAGACGCAGTGATACCGTCAATCCTTCCAGCTGGTAATGCGGGCGCAGGAAGAATTTCGCAGCGTAATAGCCTGGGTTATCTTCTTGCTCTTCCACATTCACCTCTGCAGCAGCCAGTGGCTTGCGTGATTTGGTTTCCTGAGAAGAGTTAGCCGGGTCACCATCGACATAGTTCATCACCCAGTCGTTCAACCAGCGTTCCATTTCGTCACGCTCGCGGAAAGAACCAATTTTGTCACGCACAATACACTTCAGGTAGTGAGCGAAACGGCAGCAGGCGAACAGATAAGGCAGGCGTGCGGCCAGACGGGCGTTGGCGGTGGCATCAGCATCATGGTATTCCGCTGGCTTTTGCAGCGACTGCGCACCAATAAAGGCCGCAAAGTCGGAGTTTTTACGGTGAACTAATGGCATGAAGCCATTTTTCGCCAGCTCGGCTTCACGGCGATCGCTGATGGCGATTTCCGTTGGACACTTCATGTCCACACCGCCGTCATCGCTTGGGAAGGTGTGGCACGGCAGATCTTCCACTGCACCGCCCGACTCTACGCCACGAATCGATGTGCACCAGCCATACTCTTTAAATGAACGGTTGATGTTAGCCGCCATCGCATAGGCTGCGTTGGTCCAGCTATAGTTGCCGTGATCGGAACCGTCGGTCTGCTCTTCAAAATCAAAGCTGTCCACCGGATTGGTGCGGATACCGTAAGGCAGACGAGACAGGAAACGCGGCATCACCAGGCCCAGATAGCGCGCATCTTCCGACTCACGCAGGCTGCGCCATGCAGCATATTCGGTGTTCTGGAAGATTTTGGTCAGATCGCGTGGATTAGCCAGTTCCTGCCAGGATTCCATCTGCATAACGCTTGGGGCCGTACCGGTGATAAACGGACAGTGGGCCGCAGCACCAATACGCGCCATCTCGCCCAATAGCTCGACATCCTGCGGGCTGTGATCGAAATAGTAATCGCCAACCAGGCAGCCAAAGGGTTCACCACCAAACTGGCCATATTCCTGCTCGTAGATTTTCTTGAACAGCGGGCTCTGATCCCAGCCCACGCCTTTATAACGTTTCAGCGTGCGGCTCAGTTCCTGCTTAGAAATACTCATAAAGCGAATCTTGAGCATCTCATCAGTTTCAGTGTTGTTCACCAGGTAGCTCAGACCGCGCCAGGCGCTTTCCAGCTTCTGAAAGTCATCGTGGTGAATAATCTGGTTTACCTGCTGAGACAGCTTTTCGTCAATTTCAGCGATCAGCGCCTGAATCGTGCGGTAGGCATCGCTGGACATCGTAACGGTGTTTTCCAGCGCCTGCTGTGCCAGCGTTTTTACCGCGCTTTCTACCGCTTCGCGCGCCTGATCGCTTTTAGGACGGAATTCTTTGTTCAGCAACGCACTGAATTCATCCTGGCTAAAGCTGGCGCCGCCCTGCGATTGCGGTTGTTGAGAAGTCTGGTTCATTACTGCTCCTCCTTACCTTCAGGGGCATCGGGCTGCTTAGGCACGTGTGACAGCGCCTGCATCAGTGATGGGTCCTGTAAAATCTTACCGATAAGCTCTTCAGCCCCGTTTTTGCCGTCCATATAGGTCAGCAGATTCGAGAGCTGGGTGCGTGCTTCCAGCAGACTGTTCAACGGGTCAACTTTGCGGGCAATGGCATCTGGAGAAAAATCGTCCATGCTTTCAAAGGTCAGATCGATGTTGAGTTTGCCGTCGCCGTTCAGCGTGTTGTCTACCTGGAATGCGGCGCGTGGCTTCATGGCTTTCATACGCTCATCGAAATTGTCGATGTCGATTTCCATGAATTTACGATCGTCAACGCTGGCCTGCGGCTCCAGCGGTTTACCGGCTAAATCGGCCAGGACACCCATGATGAATGGCAACTGAATTTTGCGTTCGGCACCATAAACTTCCACGTCATATTCAATCTGAACGCGGGGCGCGCGATTGCGGGCGATAAATTTCTGCCCACTGGACTTCATTGTTGGCATGGTTCTCTCCATAAATAATGCGCGGGTATAGGCTCGCAGGAGGCGCGCAGGTCTCGCTGCGTAAAGGCTTGACTGTTAGCTTAGTCGCGGCGTCCAAAAATGTTCTCTAACTGATGTACACCGTCGGGCGCAAGATCGCGAATGATGTCCAAAAAATCCAGTTCGATCAGGCGTTGTACCCTGTCTATCATCAGCGGCGCCGGATGACTCGGCTCATGCTGGCTGAAGTACTGTTTGACTTTTTCCAGCATAAGTTGGGCTTCTGCCCGAGAAGTCAGTTGAGCACTGCGCCAGTCAGTCGCGGCACGCGGGGCGGCAGGACTGGCCTGACGCTCGGTTTCCGGTGCTGACTGCACCGCAGCCGCCAGTGAATGTAATGATTCGATATCCGTGGCCTGGCAGCGCTCATTCAGCATCGCAATGCTGCGCTGCAGCTGACTCATATCCGGTAAGGCCGTTTCATCCAGTTTTTCCACCACAATGCGGCGAATATTCTGCAAACGCTCGGCAATGTTCTGGATGGCCGCAATGCCCGGTTGTTCGCCGCGCGCCAGTTCGTCATTGAGACGTGGCAGCCCACCTGGGTAGTCGGCCACCTCTGTTTTGCTGCCGTCACACAGGGCTGAGGCATCACGCAGTGTAATACCGTCGGACGCATAGCGCATGAGCCATGACTGACGCACCGCGCCGGTCAGTGCCGACTGATCGCCCAGCACCGCGAGCGCATTGATGCGATAAAAAGGATCATGCTCGCCATCTTCTTCGAGGCGGGGCCAGAGCGGCTCCCAGAACTGCAGCATGGCCTGCTCAATCAATTGCAGCCCCTGGGCATAACCTGGCAGCCCTTTGAGGCGCGTCCAGGCATGTGTCAGCGTCAGCATGACGCGTAAATCTTTGCTGCGGGTCAGTAGCTCCAGCGCCAGCTTTTCCACTTTATTCCAGTCGGCGGGTTCAGCCGGGATAATAGTGTTACCGAACTGCTGTTCGCCTTTCCCCACACTGGCCTGTTCCATCGCCTGAAAATCCGCATCGTACTCCAGGTTTTCACCGCACGGATTATCGTGGCTTACCGGTATCAGCAAGGTGTCAATATCAATACTCATCCGCTTCGCCTCAGGATTCAAACATAGGAGGATAAAGTCCATTTCGTCCCGGCTTTGCACCGCCCGCCGGATCAAACAACAGTGAAAATAACTGCGCCGTTAAGTTTCCACTGTGGACATGGGTATAAAGCGGGAAGCCATCGCTCTGATTCGTCCACCAGAAACTGGTCTGGAACTGGGGATCAAAGCTTTGTGACGGCAAATGCCAGCTCAGTGTTGAATCTTGTTCTCCGCTGCCGATAACCGCCAGAATATCCGATGACTCCTCGTCCTGCTGAGGCTGAGGCAGTGGAATACTCAACAGCGCCTGGTCGAACTGCTCGGGTGTTCCGCCATCCTGCACCGCGCGCAATAAGGTATTCCCCATCTGGTGATACCAGTCGCCCGTGCGTGCCAGTAATGAAGGCATCCATTCGGTCGGCGTAAAATAACGTAAGGCGCAGAGTGGATAATGGCGTCCCACGCTGTCACGTGCGGCCGTCAGACAACCCATTTGGATCAGTTGTGTGCCGAGCATGGGCGGCACCACAAAGTTCCACACCGGCGCTTTAAGAAAAGCCCGTGAGGGGGCATTTTCGCCTTCAGCACTGGTTTGCCAGTGATGCAATCCCACCTGAAACCAGTTAGACCACTGGCGCTGCAAGGTATCGGGAAAGCGTCGTTTCACAAAATCACCCGAACTGGGCAGTTTACCGTACCAGCCAGGTGCTGCGTAATGGGTCATAGTCAGATCCTGTTTCAGGGACAGCTAAATGCGGGTAGCTGGAAAGGATTACGAATGCTGCCAGGCGTGAATGACAGCGTCACATTATGACCATCCACACTGAAGCTGGCTTCGCGAGTCAGCCCACCTACCGACGTTACCCGCGCGCGGTCAAAGAAGCGATTAAGCGCCCACGGGCCGCTGGTGGTCAGGGTCGAGGTGGTGCCATTCGTCAGACCCAGTTGCATACGTACCTGACTTGTCCCGCCCGGACCGGGCCAGCTCACTAACTGAACGGCCTGTGGTCCATGACTATAGCGTAAAATCTGTCCATCCACGTCCAATGTCATATTCAGGATATCGTTATCCATCTTCACCGTACGCAATGTCACGCGGAAGGATGGCGTGGTAGCGCCATTGGCAAAGAAGGCATCACGAATCGACTGAGCCTGCTGGAAAGGGCGCAGTAAGGCTTCGCCGCCGGGTAACGTTTTACCGTCAATGCCGGGCGTGAAACGCCATGCGGCACGCGTGGTATCCACTTTACTGGCCAGATTGTCACGGAAAAAACTGTCCATCAGTCCGGTGCCCGGTGCAAACATGCGCGCCAGGTCATCCGGTGTGACTTCGCTTCGTCCATTACGCACCAACGGGTAACGACCTGCGATAGCCTGACGGCAGAAACTGCCCACCTCCATGGTGATGCGTTTACGGACATTATCCATATCGCGACGTTGTGCATCGCTGCTGGCGCCGACAGCCATACCGGACACCATATTTTGCAGCGAGCCAGGCAAGCGTCCGGCGCTGGCCTGCAGGCGGCTTATCGCATCACCAGACGGCGGTGGCATACCGCTATTGGCGGCATCCTGCACGGCAGTCAGGTAGCGATAAAGATCGTCAATCTGCTTCAGGAAATCATCGACGGCCAGCACTTTGCTGCCTTGCTGCAAGGGCTGTGCGAGTTCAATAATCGGCGCAAAATGCGCGGTGACCGCTTGCTCAGGCGTTTGCTGCACGGCTGCCTGCTCACCGTTGGTACGTGGCGAAGTAAACAGCGCCTGTAGCGTTCGGGTCGCACTGTTATCTGAAGATGCAGACGGGTCTTTGGCGTTCTTGTCTTCAGGCTGTGCGCGGGTCAGCGTAAGCTGTTTGCTCAGGTTAATTACCAACTGGCGCAACGGTGAATGATTGCCTGACAGCAGGCGTGCCGTATTAATACGCTGCGTCAGATCGGCATTGCTGTTGAGCTGAATGTCGCTGAGAAACTGCTCCCACTGCCGGATGTAGTCCTGAATATACAGCTGGCGTACCGCAAGGTCGGTTTGTTTGCTGTCTTCATGGGCTGTCTCGGCACCCAGCACCCAGGTATCATCCTTGTAGAGCGCATCCGTCACCGGCGCGATCTGTTTATCAACATGATTCCAGTAACCGTCTGGCGTAAAGAGCCCGGACACGCCGTCGTTGACTGACTTACCGCTTTTACGTGAAAACACCAGTTCACTTTGTGGCCCGCCCAGGGCTGACAGGGTAACCGGTGACAGTGAGCCATCGCGTTCCAGCAGGCGTTTCAGGCGTCCGTAAACGCGCTGTGACAGCGGCATCTGACTAATCAGCGCCTGCTCGCGCTTTACCAGCGCATCATCCTTCGCATACGGCGAGGACTGAATCTGCGTCTCCAGGAGCTGCTGCAGATGCCACGCCAGTTGCTTCACTTCCGCCTGGGTCACGTCCTGCGGCAATTCGCGAGAAATGTTTAACATCATCCATGCCTGGAGAAATTTACCGTCGTAGTGTTTTGGCTGGTACAGCATCTGATAAGCCTTGAGCGCTTCATAGCTGTAGTCGGCATCACTCCCGGTGTCATTGCGCAGCCAGCGGGTAATGTTCTGTGCAACCTGTGGCATCAGCAACTGCTTCAGCGCCCGGTCATACAAGGCCTGGGTGGCATCACTGACTTCCGTTCCGCGGTACAGGCCCATCCGGCGCGTAAGCGGGGGATGATCCAGAGAAAAGGATTCACTTTCAGGAAGGTGCAGCAGCGTGTTGAGATAAGGCACCAACGCAAACAGGTTGCCATTTACCTCTTTTTGCAGCTTGTCGCCCAGTTGCTCAACCTGTGGGCTTTTCGCGGCCATCTCCTGCAGGTAGGTTTTGTTTTTGTTATAACTCACCAGCCACAGTGCACCCGCAATCAGTACAATGACCAGTAACGCAACATAGCCAGACCACAAGCCCACCCGGTTACGTAATTCCCACCAGCGGTTACTGCCGGCCAGACCGGACTCCTGGAAGATGACATTTTCCAGCACGCCCTTAAGGAAAAAGCTCTGGCCTTTGTTTTGCGGAATCGGTGCGTCTTTATCGACCTTGTCCCAACTGCCTGATTCCCCTTGCTGTTGGCCCGGCAGATGCAGCGCGCGGGTCAGTTCACCCATCACGCGGTCAAAGGGTAATCCTTCCTGCGTACCGCTGGCGAAGTAGATACCGCGCGGCGCAAACTGGGTTTCAAAATCGGAACGTGCAAACAGGATATCCAACGCTTCGGCCAACTGTGGGCGCAGCGCGGCAAATTCCTGTGGAAACAGGTAGCTTTCGGCACGAGCCTGAGCATCACTTTCCGCCAACAGGACATCGGCAAGTCCCGCATCCAGTCGCTGTTGCAGCAGCGAATATTCCTGCTGAAACTGGCTGCTGAGTTCAAAGTCTGCCGTTGATGCTTTTGCCCAAGGGAAAGTAAAGCCCCAAATCTGCTCGCGCTGTGCCTTGTCCAGACTGGAAAAATAGCTGCGGAAGCCTTTTAACAGGTCGGTTTTGGTAACCAGAACGTACACCGGGAAACGGATACCGAGTTGGTCATGCAACTCCATCAGTCGCTGGCGCAATGCCACCGCCTGATTACGCATGGCCTCAGGTGATTGGGATAACAGATCCGCCACACTCAAGGTCACGATGACGCCGTTAACCGGCTGGCGTCCACGGTATTTACGCAGGAGTTCAAGGAACTGATGCCATTCACCGGCATCGCGCTCCTGCTGGCTTTCCTGAGTGGTATAACGTCCTGCTGTATCGAGCAACACGGCTTCGTTAGTAAACCACCAGTCGCAGTTACGCGTACCACCAATCCCGCGCAGTGCGGCCTTACCAAACTTATCCGCCAGTGGGAATTGCAACCCGGAATTCACCAGGGCCGTCGTTTTACCGGCACCCGGTGCGCCGATAATCATGTACCACGGCAGTTGATAGAGATATTGATGACTGAAGCGCTGTGCCCAGAAAGGCGCACCTTTACTGCTCTGACGCTGAAAGTGTGCTTTTTTAAGCATCTCTGTGGCTTCAGAGAAGCGAGTCGCCAGCACCTGATCTTCACTGGTCAGACGCTTGCGGTCTTCTTCCGGCGCATCCGACTTATTACTCTCCAGGCTGGACATCAGTTTCCGGTTCAGCCAGTAGTTGTAAACGCGCGGAATCGCCTGGCTGAGGCCCCAGACGACATAGAGCAGCGCAATGCTGATCATGCGGTTCTGTTCAGACTCCAGCGGGCGAGAATCCACAATTGAGAACACCGGGCCGATAACCCAGATAATAAATGATAACGCGGTAATACCGACAAAACCCCAGGCCAGACGGCTGGTCAGTACCGCAAATAGTACGTTCAGCATGGATTAGTTCCCTCTCGCCAGGCCGTTGAGTTCAGCTTGCGTCGTATCAGGTGCGACCTGCAATGTAATCTCGACACGACGATTACGTGCGCGGTTTTCTGCACTGTTATTCGGCACCAACGGATGCGTTTCGCCACGCCCTTCCGCTTTAACGCGTGATGGTTTAGCCAACTGTTTTTGCAACACGGTCTGCACGGACTGGGCTCGCGCCAGTGACAGCTCATAGTTGGACGCGAATCGGGCACTGCGAATCGGAACATTATCGCTGTAGCCCACCACCAGAATTTTCCCACTGACATTATTCATGGCTTCAGCAATACGCTGGATGACGGCGTCATAACGTCCGCGAATCTCTGTCGAGCCGGATGCGAACAGGCCATCTCCTTTCAGCGTCACCACGCTTTGATCTGCCTCGTCGCGCACGGCAACCAGGCCTTCGTCGATTTCAGGCTTGAGGAAGGACTTCAGGTTCAGGGACGGCGGCGGCGGCGGTGCCGGATTGCGGATCTGCACTTCTGGCAGCGTCGTCTGATAAATTTTTGCCAGGACTGGCGAGGTGTAATCCCCCAGACGCCAGTTCAGCACAATATAGAACAGGCAGGCAGCCAGACCGGCCAGCGCCGCGCAGGCCCACAGCGGAATCATCGGTCGCCACAGTTTGCGCAATACTGGCTGGTCAGTCGGATGCGGCGATAACGCAGCGGCAAAGCTGCCCCTGACGCTTCGAATCATCTGCAACAGACGCTGTTTAATGGTGTCCAGTTGAGAACGGCCATTATCTAAAACCCGATAGCGCCCTTCAAAACCAAGCAGTAAGCAGAAATAGATCAGCTCCAGTAACAAGATGTGCTGACGCGGATTTTGCGAAAGCTTAGCCAGCAACTGGAAAAACTTTTCACCGCCCCAGGTTTCATTGTGGAAGGTCACCAGCAAGCCATTACTGGTCCACACGCCACGGCTACCCCAGGGCGTCAGTGCTGCAGCTTCATCAAGCGCCGTACATAAACAATAACGCGCGCCTACGATCACCTCATAACTCAGACCGGACTGCTGGCAGGCCAGCTCGAAACGGCGGATCTGGTCGATAAGCTGTTGACGTAGACGTGCGGGATCGTCATGCGACACGGAGTGACGAATCTGTGGAATCGCGTTAATCAGCGGATTAGCGGCTGCCACCAAAATATTCTGATGGCTAAGATCCTGCTGAAATGCATCACTGTTCGGTTTATTTTGTTCCTGCATCATGCCTGCTCAGTTTGAATTATTCTGACTGACTGCGAATGGCCCAGAACTCCATGTTCAGGCCCGGAAAATCACCGGCAAGGTGCAGCGCGAAGGCACCCGATCGTTCCATCTCCTGCCACAGCTCGCTGTTCTTATCCAACTCAAAATAGCTGTAACCTGCATGCCATGGGATCTGCGGCGGCGCGCCCGGCATGGCTTTCAGGGCAAGGCCCGGCAACTGCAACTGCACGAGGTCGCGAATTTTCGTGACGGGGGCGACCTTCATTTGCGCCGGGAAATGCGTTTTCAGGGCTTCCGCTGGCACACTGGCTTTCACTGCCAGCACAAAGCCAAACTCGCGTACCATGCTGTTATCCGGCACGGTTGCGACATTCAGGCCGTGTGAACGCTGGGTCAGCGGTAACTGGATAGCGCTCTCTTCCATCACCTGTGACAGCCCCTGACGCAATAACAGCGTGAGGCGCGAGAAACAGCCCTGGAGGTCATCATGGTCATAGAGGGGAAAAGCATCGGGCGTGCGAGCCTCCGTCCAGGTTGCCAGCTCAGCAGCCAGCTGCAGCCAGTGGCTGTAGAGGGTTTCGGGATGCAATAGCGGCAGGTGCTGCAAATGCGCATGCAGGCCTAACTGGCGATTGAGCAGCGCCAGCAGCATAAAATCCACCATATCTGCGCTGTTAAAACGGCCTGTGCCGGGTGCACGTTGGCTTAACTGCTGGCTACGCTGCTGAATCATGCCGTGCAGGTCGGTCATCATGCTCTGGAGCGGACGACTGCCAGCAAGGGTAAGTGTGGGAGGAATGTAGTCATTGTCTAAACGAATGTGGTTGTCACTGCGTTTTTCAACAATCTGGGCAACGCCCATCGCTGTCCATTCTGCGGTCAGATCCTGCTCCAGCATCAAACGCAGGCGCAGCTTGCCAAACTGGACGGTGGCCGTCCCGACAGCCTGCGCATTATCATCTTCAACTTCCGCTTCCCAGGCCAGATAGCGCGCCAGCGAATCCGGTGAATCCTGAAAGGTCACGGCTTCACGTCCGTTACGGCGAGCAGGAATCGCCAGGACCACTTTAGCGCGGTCTATATTGCCCGGCACATCCAGCGGTGCAGGCCCGTGTTGCGGCTGGCTGAAGGAAAAAAAGGTACCATCTGGCAAGCATCCGCTGGCGGCACTGAGCGCCAGTTTACCCTGCCGTAACAGAGCTTCATCAAATTCGAGATCGAAAAATCCCCAAACGTAAGGACGTTGCGACTGGCCCCATTCACGCAGTGAGTTTTGCAGAAAGTTTTCTGCCTGCTGAAAATGGTGGGGACGTAAAAACATCCCTTCCGCCCAAACAACCTTTTCGGCTCTGTTCATAATCATCCTTTGAAGACGGTTTTATTGCTTAACGGGACGCATGCCGGCATCGTCTACGATAATGTTGGCGTTTAACTCACCATCATTGCTCTTCCAGAACTGCCAGAACGAACTGCTGTCGCTGTCAGGAAAAGGCAACGCCAGCCGCCACACTTTGCCATCCAGCTTTTGATATTCCGCCATGATGCCGATGAAACGTGCTTCAGGAAGACTTTTGGCACTCAGCGTTTTAGTGAGCTGACCGGACATCAGGAAAAACTGCTGGTTGTTAAGCAGCGTATTTCCCAGCGCGGTAGCAGGTTGATTCTGTAAGGTGAAAAAGTCAGCGGACATAAACTCCGCATCAGACGTCAGTAACATCACCCGGACTTTCAACGGCGCGCCACCATTGATTTGTGGATGCGCCTGAAAATTCAGGTTGTAGCGCGCGATATCAGGCTTACTGCTACTGCATGCCGTCAGCAAGAGTAGCAGGAAGGGCCAGAGCCATATTTTCAGACCAGCGCGTAAATAGGTATGTGCCATTTCTGTCCCTCCCTGCCCCTGACTTAGTTAATGATCCAGGTACCGTTATTTTTGTTCTGGCACGCCTGACTGTTGCCATCGACTGACACACAGGTTTTTTTCCTGGCAGCGGCACGTACACGACGCTTCGGCTGGTCAGCTTTAACGGTTTGATCGTACATATCGCTTTTCACCACGGCACGGAACGGCACATAGCCAATGACTTTTACAGCGCTGGTTGGGGCCTGAGCAGCGGCACCTTTGTTATCAGCTGCTTTTGCATCGGCAGCTGGCGCGGGTGCGGCTTCGGCCTGCGCGTCTTCACCCAATGCCAGCCAGTTATTTTCAACCTGGCCGACAACGGTATAGCTTTCACCGGTTTTTAGGGTTTCAACCACTTTGCCGCTGAAATCCGGGCGCGTCATGACGGACGCCGGATACAAGGCGCGATAGGTTTCATTCAAGGCAGAAAACTGAGCGGGTGCAGCAATGGCATGACGATGCATCAAGGTGGTGCCATCAACCGTGCTGGTCACCATTGTGTCATCCGTCATTTTTGGCGGTGTTTTACAGCCTGCAACAGCAAAAACGAACATCAGGCTTAATGCAATTCGAAAGTTCACCATTTTCTTCATATTTAGTTCCATTAATACCCAAAAAGTGGCCATTGGCCGGTGTTAAGCAAACCATGTCGTCATACGAGGTATGCTGGCCGCCATTTGGAGCCAACACCCTGATTAACAAAACAATTTGCCTGAATAAGATAATTTATTGAGTGTAAAATTTATATTCGATGAGATTGAACAGTGTAGAAACTGCTCATAAAAACCTGATGACCGGAACAAGACGGCTGAATGTAAGATTAAACATTCAGCAAACTGACAAATTCCTAAACGCAAACGTCATTAAGACAGCCTGGTTAACTCTTACGCGCAAACAATTCATATTGCTGAATCGTTAAGTTTTGCAAGGCTGATTAATCGTTATAAGTGTGGGGAGAATGGCAACATCCTGCTTAACTTCCAGTCGATCTCACACAAATAGCAATAAATCAATGGCTTACAAATTAAACTGCAGCACCATAGCTACCGCACGAGCCTGAACATCCTGCTCGCCTGTGTAAAGTTCTTTTCCTTTTATTAACATCTTACACAGCTTTACATAATGCCTGCAAAATTTCAACATAGCTCAGACACATCCTAATCAGTAATAAAACTAATATTTATGGTTAACGCAAACTTCATCCTGGCCTGAGAATATTGCCATGAAAATGGCTAAAAACCGCGAATTCAGGCTGCCTCCCGCTCCGCTTAAGCCTGTAAACATTAGCATAACGAATGCTTAATGAAGAAATTACGTCTGGAAAGCAGGATAATGGGCGCGCCGGGGAAGCGTTTTTAAGTATTAAATCGTAATTAAGTCAAATTTTACCCATAAGTAATAAATCCTAATTCATTTAATTTATTTAAATTCAATTAGTTAAAAACAAGTACTTATATTAATTTAAGAATTATCTTAATAACCTGATCAATTAATAGCGTCTTTCTGCAACTGTTATGGGGAAATTAAACGGCATCGCGTCAGTTGTTACAGACCAGCCAGGCCCGCAGGGATACGCCTGAGGGCCGATTTTAAATGAAAGTATGGATGCGAGAAGTGACGTCTGGACGGAGGAAAACAGGAAGCCGCCAGCGTTACGCTGAACGCCAACACAGACCAGCGAGCCAGCGCGGTGTACGCAGAAATCACGACTGCTGGGCTTTGGCAATCATCTTACGGTAATTGTTCAACCACTTACCGCTGTTGAATCGTCTCCAGAAAAAGAGCCCTCTCACCATCCAGTCGAGGAACATGCCAAGCCAGACGCCAGTCACGCCCATCCCCAGTTCAATGCCCAACAGGTAGCCCACAACAACCCTGGCACACCACATGCTGAACATGGAGACATACATTGTGTAACGGGCATCACGCGCGCCCTTGAGACCGGCGGGAAGAACCCACGAGGCGGCCCATATTGGCATGAACAAGGCATTCAGCCAGATGAGGTGTTTAGTCACATTGATGACTTCGGGATCGCTGGTGTAGAAACGGGCCAGTAAACCTGCCAGCGGTACGGTAAGCGCAGCAATACATGACAGACAGAGCGTGGCCAGCCAAAAGACATGCTTTGCCTGCCGTTCAGCCTGAAACACCTGGTATTTGCCCAGCCGCCTTCCGGTGATGATAGTTGACGCTGAACCCAGAGAATTACCCGGCAGGTTAATCAATGAAGCGACAGAGAAGGCGATAAAATTACCGGCAATTTCATTGGTGCCCATGCCTGCGACAAAAACCTGAGTCAGCAATTTACCGCCGTTAAACAGCACGGATTCGATACTGGCAGGCACGCCTATGCTCAGTACTTCATATAAGATGCTGCTGTTCCAGCGACGAAAATAGCTGGAAAGCGTGATTTTTAGCGAAGCATTAAATCCAATCATTAGCACATAAATAATGGCGAAAGCGCCGATGTAGCGGGTAATGGTTAACCCTAATCCAGCGCCGACAAACCCCAGTCCATCCCATGAAAAGCAGCCATAAATGAGTACGCTACTGATCATGATATTGAGGATATTCATCCCGCCATTAATCAGCATCGGGATCTTGGTATTTCCTGCCCCACGCAGCGCGCCACTGCCGATTAGCGTGATTGCCGCTGCCGGATAGCTCCATGCGGAAACCTGGAGATAGCTCAGTGCTAAGGCTTTAACTTTTGGTTCGGCAGCCCCCGCAATAGCATCAATGATCAGGTGGCCCCAGAATTCGATAGCAATGACCAGCACCAGCGCCAAAATCGTCATCATGGCCAGAGACTGGCGCGTGGCGGCGCGGGCCCGCTTGCCGTTGCGCCTTGCAAGGCTGAAAGCGACGACCACGGTGGTACCGAGATCGATGGCGGCAAAAAAGGAGATGATGACCATGTTAAAACTGTCAGCCAGGCCCACGCCTGCCATCGCCTCTTTACCCAGCCAACTGACCAGGAAAGTACTCAACACACCCATTAACAGCACACAGGCGTTTTCGAAAAAGATAGGAACTGCAAGCGGCGAAATTTCACGCCAGTACAGCGTGCGGTAGGAACGACGTTTGGGATACCACGCCGTGCGCTTAATCGCCTGCACCACTGCTACGCCGGGATTTTGCAAAGGAGTACCAAATATGAAGAAGTCGGGGGAATAACTCTAATGATGGTAGCCTGCGGGCAAATATGCAAAACGTTTTGCATTCCTGTTAAATCATGGTTACACACTTTTTTTATCTCTGCCTCCCACCCATTTAAATCGCCGCGTTGTCGCATCCGGCACGCGATAATCCCTGGAAGAATGCCTTTTCTGTGCGGATAACCTGATGTAATGGTCGGGTTTATCTGCATTTTCACTTACCCCATTGCGCCAGCGTTAAGCCTCGCCTATAACTCGCAGCAGTAAAATGCGCGCGATCATAGATTCTTCACCAAATCCTTCGTTAAACCCGCTAAGCTGAAGGAAATTGTCGTAAGCATGTGAAAGGAGAAGTTATGCCCGCCCAACGGAAAAATCTTACACGCGAGCAGGCGCTTGATACGCTTGAGCAGATGTATGACGATGCAGTGAATGCCCTGCGCGCGTCGATTAAAGCCTACACGGAAGAAGGATCGTTACCTGATCCCGTTGCCCGGTCGCAAGGTCTGTTTGTTTATCCTGAATTACGTATTACATGGCAGGGCGATGGCCCTCAGCAGAATCGTACCCGCGCCTGGGGACGTTTTACTCACACAGGCAGTTACAGCACTACGATTACGCGCCCGGCTTTGCTACGCCACTACATTTCTGAGCAGCTTGCTATGCTGGAAAAAGAGTATGAGGTAGAAATCGACGTCGGTCCTTCGCGTCAGGAAATCCCTTATCCTTACGTCATTGACGGTTTGTCGCTGGACCGCACTATGAGCGCCGGTATTGCCCGCCATTTTCCCACCACCGAGCTGTCGCAGATTGGTGATGAAACGGCAGACGGTTTGTTTCATGCCGATGCCACCTTCCCTCTTTCTCACTTCGATGCGCTGCGCACTGACTTTTCACTCGCCCGCCTGCGCCATTATACCGGCACCGCCGTTGAGCATTTTCAGCCCTTTGTACTGTTCACCAACTACACGCGCTATGTAGACGAATTCGTTCGCTGGGCCATTGAGCAGGTTCGCGATCCTTCGACGCCTTTTGACAGTCTTGTCTGCGCAGGTGATGTCGTTCTGACAGCCAGTACGGAAGACAACGAAGCGATGCTGTCTGATTTAGCGTGGAAGAAGCATCAGATGCCCGCCTGGCACCTGACCTCACCCAACCGCCGGGGCATTACCCTGATTAATATCGGCGTCGGTCCGTCCAATGCCAAAACCATCTGCGATCATCTGGCCGTTATTCGTCCCCATGCCTGGCTGATGATTGGGCACTGTGGTGGCCTGCGTGAAAGCCAGCGTATCGGTGACTATGTGCTGGCGCACGCTTATCTGCGTGATGACCATGTGCTTGACAGCGTGTTGCCACCCGATATCCCGATTCCAAGCATCGCTGAGGTTCAGCGGGCGTTGTATGACGCAACCAAATCGGTCAGCGGTATGCCGGGCGAAGAGGTCAAAGAACGCCTGCGCACCGGAACCGTTGTAACGACTGACGATCGCAACTGGGAACTGCGCTATTCGGCTTCTGCCCTGCGTTTTAACCTCAGCCGTGCCGTCGCCGTCGATATGGAAAGTGCGACGATTGCCGCGCAGGGTTATCGCTTCCGGGTGCCTTATGGCACATTACTCTGTGTTTCAGATAAACCGCTGCATGGCGAGATCAAGCTGCCCGGTCAGGCAAACCGCTTCTACGATGGTGCGATTTCAGAACATCTGCAGATTGGTATTCGTGCCGTGGAATTATTGCGGGCTGAAGGTGATAAGCTGCATTCACGTAAGTTACGCACGTTTAACGAACCACCGTTCCGTTAAACGATAAAAGATGAAAAAGACGGTATTAAGTGTGAATGCATTTCACATTAATGCCGTCTCTACATTGAATACGTTATGCTGATTCAGGCCGCGTTTAATACGGCAGTGTTGATGAACCAGGCAAATACAGCAAGGATAGCCGGGACCATTAACGTCCAGATTAGACGGTTATTCAGGCTTTCAAATTTTAAATCCAGTTTATCGAATCTTTCGTCAATCTTGTCGAATCGATGATCCATGGCATCAAGTCGCCTGTCGATGCCATCAAGTCTGATATCAATGCCATTAAGCCTGAAATCAATGCCGTCAAGTCTCTTATCAATGCCATCAAATCGTATATCCATGGCGTCAAGCCGTGCTTCAATGCCGTTAAATCTCACATCAATAGCGTCGAATTTTTTGTAAACATCATCAAACTTCACATTTATCGCGCTGAACTGGATATCGATAAGATTAAATCGATTAGCAAAGTTGAATAATATGCCATCGATTTCAGTCAGTTTGCTCTCAATGCTGACCAGCCTGCCGTCAACATCGGTAAACCTGATGCTAAAATGTTCAACTTTATCTTCCAGTTGAGTAAATCGCTGACGTATTTCAACATGAAACACAGTCTGCTCCGAGCGCAGACGCTCAAGATCGTCTTTAGTCGCAAACGCCATGGCGCGCCCACTAAAAAGCGCCAGATCGATTTTTATTTGATGATTGTCTGCTTCAAGTCGCTCAAAGCGCATCTCAAAATTTTCCATTTTTCTGCCTCCTGTCCAGCGATGACTGAGGGTCAAATGCGGATTACCGCGATTCCGTTTTCCATACAGATTGCCCATTATTTTTTCCTGACAGGCGGATTAACTCAATCCATTAATGTAAGTCCCAACCTGCTTCACTGTTATTGAAGCAAAGTCTCGCGCAATAAACATTACCTGATTGAATAAAAAGGAAAAATAAAAAGAGAGTCAACTCGTTCCTTTATTCGCAATGTTTAATCAAAGGATAAAAGGACAGCGGCGTGAAGAAAAGGTGGTTCAGAGACGATCTGGAAGGGAGCGCACAAGGATTGAAGATAACCGTGAATAACCATCACCCGTTAATTTGGTATACCGCATTAAAACCGTTACAGCATATTCAATATACTGTAACGGTCTGATTAATTAGGCACTCAGCCAGCCAAGTTTAATGACAAATAAGATAGAAAGAATAATTAGTGCAACATTAATCTCTTTGGTGCGCCCGCTGAGTAACTTAACCACGGTCCAGGTGATAAAGCCAAACGCGATACCGTTGGCAATAGAATACGTCAGCGGCATCGTCAGTGCGGTTACCGTCACAGGGGCGGCAGTCGTGATATCTTTCCAGTCAATTTCAGCCAGCCCGGACGTCATCAAAACAGCGACAAACAGTAACGCCGGCGCGGTGGCATAAACCGGTACGCTTGACGCGAGGGGAGAAAAGAACAGCGCAAGCAGGAAAAGAACGGCAACCACCACAGCGGTCAGTCCGGTACGTCCACCTGCGCTGACGCCAGCGGCAGACTCGACATAGCTGGTGGTGGTAGATGTCCCCAGCAGAGAACCAAACAGCGCGGCAGCACTGTCTGCAACCAGCGCGCGTCCCATCTTAGGCACGTTGCCCTGCTCGTCAGCCAGCCCGGCACGTTTGGTCACGCCCAGCAGTGTACCGGTGTTATCAAACACATCGACAAACAAGAAAGCAAAAATCACGCTAATTAAGCCGACGTTAAAGGCTCCCGCAATGTCCAACTGCATAAAGGTTGGCGCGATTGAAGGCGGTGCAGAAAACACACCACCAAATTTCGTCAGGCCGATCCCCATGGAAATAAAGGTAATGAGCAAAATGCCAATTAATACGGCCCCTGTGACGCGACGCGCTTCCAGGACGACGATGATGATAAAACCTAACATCGCCAGCAGTGGTCCCGGCTTGGTCAGATCGCCAATCCCTACCAGCGTGGCCGGGTTATCCACCACGATTCCGGCACCTTCCAGCGCGATAATCGCCAGGAAAAGCCCGATCCCGGCGGCAATACCTGCGCGCAGCGGCAGCGGGATGCTGTTAATAATCCATTCGCGAATCTTAAATATGGATAAGGCAAAGAAGATCACGGCGGACAGGAACACCGCACCTAACGCAATCTGCCAGCTATAGCCCATGTGCAAGACAACGGTATAAGTGAAAAAGGCATTCAGCCCCATCCCCGGTGCCAGCGCAATCGGGTAGTTGGCAATCAGCCCCATTAATACAGAACCAATCGCAGCTGCCAGACAGGTCGCGACAAAAACGGCACCTTTATCCATGCCGGTTGCGCCCAGAATACTGGGGTTAACAAACAGAATGTAGGCCATCGCCAGGAAGGTGGTAATCCCTGCGATGATTTCAGTGCGTACGGTTGTGTTGTGCGCTTTTAATTTAAATAGTTTTTCTAACATCATTATCTCTCGATGATAGAGACGTCACTTAGGTGCGCGCTCTCTTGCCAAAGTTATGGTCATGCTGTTTGTTGTGATACTGAGGGATCGCCAGTGCTGTCGCATGCCAGCCCGGCCACCCGAAATACTGTTTTCGCTTTCCTTAGTCACGTGAGCAATTGCAAAGGCTTAAGCAATTGCTGTGCCAGCCTGGCACGCAATCGATTACCTGGGTGAGGGCAAGCGAGCCTTAAGATAATTCTGAACCGAATCAGGGCGCGATTATGGTGCATTGCCCCCTGACAGCGCAATCGTTTTCCTGCACGGTTCACTCTGCGGGAAATTCTGCGCTTACGCACGGTTTAGCACGTTGCCAGGCGACGCTGGTCACGTTTCAGCAGCATCAACCTGCAGACAACATTGGAATGTGTACACTCGCATTTAACCCTTCAGTAACATTGAGGTCACACGATGAAGCCAGCAATTCTGGTGGTGGATGACGATCATGCTGTCTGCGATCTGTTGCAGGACGCACTCAGTGAACATGGTTTGTTGGTTTATCGCTGTCATCAGGGAAAAGATGCCCTCGCGATGGTGCGCGAACGCCCGGAAATTTCTCTGGTGATGCTGGACATGATGTTGCCCGACACCAATGGATTGCTGGTTCTGCAGCAGCTGCAGCGTCAGCGGCCCGACATTCTGGTGATTATGCTGACCGGGATGGGATCGGAAGCGGAAATGGTGGTGGGCCTGGAGATGGGGGCGGATGATTATATCGCCAAGCCCTTCAACCCCCGCGTCGTCGTTGCGCGGGCGCGCGCTGCACTCAGGCGCAGCGGGCGCGTCGTGACGCCGGAAGGTGACCATGAAGGATGGCGTTTTAATGGCTGGCTGCTTGATGAGGCGCGCTGCCAGTTACTGAATCCGCAGCGTGAAACCGTGCCCTTAACCCAGGGTGAATACACCTTGCTGCGCGCCATGGTACGACATGCGCGCAAGGTGCTGACGCGCGATCAGTTACTGGAACTCACTCATAGCGAAAGCATGGATGTGTTTGACCGTACTATCGATGTTCTGATTATGCGGCTGCGCCGTAAAATCGAAGTGAACCCGCATCAACCGGGCCTGATCCGCACGATTCGCGGGCTGGGTTATGTTTTTTCAGCGGACGTGGTGAAACCTGAAGGTCTGCGGCTCTCGACGCAAACGGCCTGAGCCATCCACTGCCGCATCTCGGTCAGTGGACGAATACCATCGATGGCATTCGCCGCGCGTAAATTAAAGCAGGCACAGGTGTGAGCCAGTTGCAGCGTCGACAGCATGTCATCGCCCTGATGGCTGGCAAACAGCACCCCCGCGCAAAACGCATCGCCGGCTCCCACACTGCCAACAATGTCGTCCGGTGCCAGTTGCCATGCTGGCTGCCAGATGCCCTCGCCGCCCACCTCCTGACCCCATGCACCTTCCGGCGCATGAATAACGACGCGCTGGCGCACGCCCTGCCCGGCCAGCCACTGTGCAGCGTTTGCAAAAGCCGCCGGTGTCTGAATCCCCCGACTGTCACGCAACACAATACCTGACAGCGCCTGGGCTTCCAGTTCGTTAATGATCAGATAATCCAGCCAGCGTAGTGCGGGCAGCACCTGGGGACGATAATCACCCACGCGTGAGGCCAAATCCAGAGAGGTAAAATAGCCACGCTGCTGCATCTGGGCCAGTAAACGGGCGCTGCGCGTACCAAATTCGCTGTCTGCGCCATCCAGCGTTTCAAGCAGCAGTAAATAGCCTAAATGGAAGATGCGCTGTGCGTCATCAACGGCCGCAAAATGGGGCCTGTCCAGCAGGGCGTTCGCGCCGGGTGAAAAGAAAAACGTTCGCTGCCCATCCGGTGCCGTCATCACCTGCGTCATCGCGGTGGGCTTATGACTGGTGCGCTGCACCCAGCGATGCTCGATCTGCGCCTCCTGCATCATGGTCAGCAGATAGTCACCGTCGGCGTCATTTCCTAACAGGCCGATCGCCACCAGCGGAAGCTGACATTGCATGCGCGACAGGGTAAGCAGGACGTTAAGCGGCGCGCCACCTGCCGCCTTTTCGCTATGCTGCACCTCCGCCAGCCAGCCCTGCTCCGGCCAGTGACTAATGCGGTGGACGTAATCCACCAGCATCACGCCAGCGGCCAGAATGCCGCGCCGCGCGCTCATCTATGCCTGCCCTACGCTGCCGAAAATCTTCATTTGCTGCATGACTGTCTCACAAATGGCTTTTTCTACCGCCATGAGCAGTTCAGCAAACTCGTCATAACGCGTATTGCGTGATGCCAGACTGCGCTCTACCGCGTCGAGTGCCGCCTGGGACATGCCGGTATAAAAGTTAATTTTATGAATACCGAGCGAGATAGCCCGGCGGAAATCCGCATCGCTGATGCCCGATCCGCCGTGCAGCACCAGCGGCACGCCGGTTTGCTGACGGATGGCGGCCAGCCGGTCAAAATCAAGTTTGGGTTCGCCTTTGTATTTGCCGTGGGCATTCCCAATGGCAACCGCCAGCGTATCGATGCCGGTTTCGCGGACAAATTCGGCGGCCAGACGCGGATCGGTGAATTTTTCGCTATCGGCCTCCCCGAACAGGGCACCACCTTCATCTCCCCCTACCGCACCCAGCTCCGCTTCAACCGACACGCCCACGGCATGTGCCGCCCTGACAACCTCGCGGGTCTGGCGAATGTTTTCGTCATAACTCAGGGTCGAACCGTCGAACATTACCGAGGTAAAGCCCAGGCGGATGGCCTGCATCACCGCTTCGAAGTGCAAACCGTGATCCAGATTGAGCACCGCCGGAATAGCGTGCTTTGCGGCTTCAAACTTTATCGCCTCAACGATCTGGTCGAGCGTGACATATTTAAAATGCACTTCTGCAATGTTGATAATAAAAGGTGAGCGTTGCTGCTCGGCAGCCGCAAACAGCGCGCGCAGGAAATGGCTGTCCAGAACATTAAACGCGCCCAGTGCGTACCCATTCTGCTGTGCATGAGCCAGCCCTTGTGCCAGAGAGATCAATGCCATTATTCACTCCTCAGATTGAGCCAATGGGAATAGTCGTTGCAGAGCAGCCGGTGCGGCTCCTGATCCTCGTCGAGGGCGTTAAAGCGTGCCAGCGGCGTCAGAAACACGTTGTCGTTATCGTCATCGTTAGGCATTGAGACTTCCCCGACCAGCACATCGCCAAAGCCGTTTTCGCCCCAGAAACTGTGCCAGACACCGGCAATCAGAGTGACGCTTTCGCCAGGTGACAGCCGGAGCTGTGACCCTGCAGCATGGGTTTGCCTGATGCCATCCAGCGACACCGTGACCGGCGTGCTCGCTTTTTCATTGCCTTCACGGTTGTAAAGCTCGACGATCAGATTGCCGCCACCGCGATTAATAATGTCTTCCATTTTTCGTGGATGGTAATGCATCGGCGTCACCTGCCCTTCACGCACATGCATCACTTTTTCAGCATAGGGTTTGTGCCAGGGCTTTCCGCCCGGTGAGCCATTGCGCAGGGTGAAGAGCGTCAGGCCGGTTTGCAGAAAATCATCGGCGCCAAAGCTGGTGAGGTCCCAGCCCAGACGTAACGCCACAATTTCATCCATATCACACTGCTGCTGACGCCACTGACGGATATCGTAATCCGCCCAGGGCGGCAGATGGACATCCTGACGCGTAAAAAAGTCTCGCGTGTTTTGCAAAAACACATTCACTTCGGAGCGTTGCATCCTTAGCTCTCCCGTTAAAGCGGCACCCTGAGGTGCCGCGCGCCGGTTTATTTCACTGTCCAGCCCTTGTAGCTGCTGACGTTATTACGATCGATTAACTTCACCGGGATCAGCACCGGTTTATCCGGGGCCGGTTTGCCCTGAAGAATGTCGTAACCGATCTCAACGGCTTTGGCTGCCATCACCTGCGGGTCCTGTGCTGGCGTGGCGGCAAACAGCGAATTTTTACGCTTCAGCGCTTCCTCGCCGTCCGGCGAACCATCCACGCCGACAATAAAGAACTCTTTGCGCTGCGCCTGTTTTGCGGCTAAGTCTGCACCGATAGCGGTAGGATCGTTAATGGCGAACACCGCATCGATTTTTGGATTTGCCGACAGCAGGCCGGTCATCACTTCCAGTCCGCCTTCACGGCTGCCTTTGGCGTTCTGGTTAGAGGAGAGCAGCTTGATGTCCGGATGGCGTTTCAGCTCGGTCATGCAGCCTTCCACGCGGTTCTGTACTGCCGAAACTGGCGGTCCGTTAATAATCACCACGTTGCCTTTCTCTTTCAGGCGATCGGCGATGTATTTACAGGCCATTTCACCGGCCTGGGTGTTATCGGACGTGATGGTGGCGTTAGCACCATCTGCGGCCACGTCCACCGCGACCACGACAATACCGGCGTCACGTGCGCGCTTAACGGCGGGAGCAATCCCTTTTGAGTCGGCGGCATTCAGGATAATCATGTCCACTTTGGCAGCAATAAAGTTGTCAATCTGACCGACCTGCTGTCCGAGATCGTAGCCGCTCGAGACCAGCGTGACCTTAACGTTGTCGCCGGCCAGCTGACGCGCCTTCATCTCTGCACCTTTAGTGATCTGCACAAAGAATGGGTTAGCCAGATCGCCTACGGTTACACCAATAGATTTCAGTTCTTTTGCCTGAGCCACACCGGCGCTGAACAGCGTTGCCGCCAGCAGCCCAGTTACAATCGGATTAAAACGCATAGATCTTCTCCTGCTGTTATTTATCTGCCAACTGCTGAATGGCGCTTTGTTTGCTCTGCGCATGTGGCCTGTCAGCCCACATGATGACGAGTTCGATATTTGTCGATCAGCACGGCAATAATGATCACCGCGCCTTTAATCACCAACTGCCAGAAATAGGAAACGCCCATTAATGTCATGCCGTTGTTCAGCGTGGCGATAATCAGCGCCCCAATCAGCGTACCGGTAATGGTGCCGATGCCACCGACGAAACTGGTGCCGCCTAAAATGACCGCTGCGATGGCGTCCAGCTCATAGCCCACGCCAAGGTTGCCGTTGGCGCTGTAAAGACGCGACGCACTCATCAGCCCGCCCAGCCCGGACAGCAACCCGCTCATGCCGTAGACAAATACCAGCACCATGCCCACTTTGATGCCCGTCAGTCGGGCCGCCTGGATGTTGCCGCCCACCGCGTAGATATACACCCCCAGCGTGGTGCGGCGCAAAATAAACCAGCAGATGGCGATGACGGCAAAAGCGATGACGATGAGCCACGGCACCGGCCCAAGATAGCCGTTGCCTATCCACTCAAAATTAATATCGGAATTAATGACCGTGGTGCCGTTGGCCAGCAGATAGGCCGCGCCGCGCAGAGCGGTATAGGTGCCGAGCGTGACGATAAACGGCGGCAGTCCGGCCCAGGCCACCAGAATGCCGTTAAACAATCCCATGACCAGCCCGGCTCCCAGCGCCATTGGGATCGTCAGTGACGCCAGCATCGGGTCCAGCGAGGTCAGCAGCGCCACCACCGCCGTGGTGCCCAGCATCGATCCCACGGACAGATCGATACCGCCCGTCAGAATGACAAAGGTCATTCCTGCCGCCAGCACAATATTGATAGAAGCCTGGCGCGTAATGTTCAGTAAATTGGCTTCGGTAAAGAAGTTAGGAGTAACAAAACCGAAGACCGCGACGATTAAAATCAAAATCGGTAAAATGCCCACCGTCTGCATGATGTCGCCCATCAGAGCGCGCTTGATCGTCGGTGGGTTAACAGGTGCCGTTTGTGTCATTGTTTTATCCTCATACTTCAAGCGGTGATGCGCTGTGCGCACCGGTTGCCAGCGTCATGATGTTTTCCTGACTGATCCGGTCGCCCGCCAGCTCGCCGGCGATGGCCCCTTCATGCATCACATAAACCCGGTCGCTCATGCCGACGACCTCCGGTAATTCACTGGAGATCATGAGAATGGCCACGCCCTGCCGCGCCATATCCTGCATCATGCGGTAAATTTCGCTTTTTGCGCCGACGTCGACGCCGCGCGTCGGCTCGTCCAGAATCAGAATGCGGGGACCGATGGCGATCCAGCGAGAGATCAACAGCTTTTGCTGATTGCCCCCTGATAAACCGCCAGCGCGCACCAGCGCATGGGGCACACGAATATTGAGAGACGAAATGGCCTCACTGGCGATTTTTCGGGATTTGCGACGGTTAAGCATGCCGTAGCTGGCATCACGCTCCAGGGTAGCCATCACGATGTTTTCCTGCGCGGCCATCTCCAGAAACAGCCCCTGCTCTTTACGGTTCTCGGTAAGAAAACCAATGCCGTGCGCAATCGCCTCACGCGGGGAGTGAATCGCCACCTTCTGACCATCGATCCAGATCTCACCCTGTTTAAGCCGGTGCACACCAAAGATCAGCTGTGCCAGTTCACTGCGTCCGGCCCCCACCAGTCCGGCCAGGCCGACGATTTCGCCCGCACGAACCTCCAGGCTACAGGGATGGACTTTGCCGCCGTCGGACAGGTGGTTGATCGCCAGGCGAACGGCACCGCGCGGAATCGTGCGGTCTTTGTTAAACAGGTCACTGAGTGGACGCCCCACCATCATGCGCACCAGCTCACTGGCATTGAGGTTGTCACGCGTCAGGCTGCCCACGTACTGCCCGTCGCGCAGCACGCTGACCCGATCTGACAGTTCATAGACTTCAGCCATGCGGTGGCTGATATAAATAATCGCCATGCCTTCGCTGCGCAGACGTTTGATAAGGGCAAACAGTTGTTCGGTTTCACGATTCGACAGGGCGGCGGTAGGCTCATCCATCACCAGAATCCGGCTGTTACGGTGCAAAGCGCGCGCAATTTCAACCTGCTGCTGCTCGGCAATACTCAAGCGGCTGACTTTGTCAGTGGCGCTGAACTGTGCGCCCAACCGGTTGATCACCTGTTGCGCCTCGTCCGCCATCTGATGGCGTTTCACCATGCCTGCCCGGGTAATTTCACTGCCCAGAAAGATGTTTTCGGCCACGGTAAGATTGGGGGCCAGGTTGATTTCCTGATAGATCAGCGTGATGCCAGCAGCTAATGCCTCTTTGGGCCCTTTCAACTGCCAGGGCTTGCCATCAATTAACACCTCGCCACTGCTGGCCGTATAGGCACCCGCCAGTATCTTCATCAGGGTGCTTTTACCCGCGCCATTTTCGCCCATGAGCGCATGCACCTCACCGGGATACACGGTGAGATCCACCCCTTTTAACGCGTAAAAATTACCAAAGCGTCGGGTGATCTCGCGCATTTCGAGTATCGGCTTTGCTGTCATCTACCCGCTCCTGCTGGTTATGAATAGCAGCGAGTTAAGCAGGGCCAGATAAATAGAAAATGTCAGAGGTCATTCATATTTGTCATATTCCGCCTTGTGCTCGCTCCTATACTCGGCTCATCGTCGCACGGTCGGAGAGTCTTTATGCAACGCAGTTCACCGTGGCAAGTCGGGGCGCGCGGTCGCCTGTTGCTGTCTCATTTGTTGGTGGTGTGCGTCACATTAATGGTCAGCGTGGTGGCAGTAACCAGCTTTCGTCATGCGGGCACCATCCAGGAACAGGCCCAGGCGCAAACCCTGGCCGATATGAACGGCAGCCTTGCCCTGGCGCGGGATACCGCGAACGTCGCCATTACGGCAGTGCGCTTATCCCAGGTGGTCGGTGCGCTTGAATATCAAAGTGAATCGCGACGATTACAGCAGAATCAGCAGGCTTTGCAGCATTCGCTCTTTTTGCTGGCCAACACACCGCTGGCCGCACGTGAGCCTGAGCGCGTGGCACGCCTGCGGGCGCGCAGCCTGATGCTTGAACAGTCGGTCAGTCTGCTGTTACGCACCGGCCATGAGCGCCATCTGCAGCGCAATATGTTGTTGAGCGGTTTATGGCAGTCGCAACTCCTGCTTGAACGCATTAACGACCTGGCCCTGCGGCAGACCGCAGGTGCACCCGACAGGGAGCTGCGACAGCAGACCGGCAGGCTACTGGATATCGCTATCCGTACCCCTTCGTCAGCCGCGGTGATTGAACAGCTGCAACAGGTTATGAACACATGGCACAGCGTCACGGCGCAAGGAACGCTGGGTGACGACGTGCAGCAACTGGTGCAGGCCCTGCAAAGCCTGACGCCGCTGTCGGCGGATCTGGAACAGAGCGATCTGGCCATCGCCTACGCCACCTACCGTATCAAAGCGCTGGTGGCCGCACTGAATGACGACATTACTGCTTACGTACAGCAGGTGGCGCAGCAAACTGAAAGGCGCAATATTGCGACACATCACCAACTCGACTCGGTGAGCGGATTTATCATGCTCTCTGCGCTGCTGGCGTTGGCGATTACCGTGTATACCGGCTACTACATTTACCGCAACCTTGGCTCCAGCCTGACCGCCATTGCGGGGGCGATGACCCGGCTGGCGCAGGGAGAGCAGAACGTCAGCGTACCAGGATTGCAGCGTCGGGATGAGCTGGGTGAGCTGGCGCGCGCGTTTAACGTTTTTGCCCGCAATACCGCCTCTCTGGCGCATACCTCACGTCTGTTAAAAGAGAAAAGCACCCAGCTTAAGTCCACCTTCCTGGCGATGCGCGATGGTTTTGCCCTCTTTGATAACAGCGGGGAATTGGTGGTATGGAATGCGCAGTATCCGCAACTGCTGGGCATCGCCCCGCGGGATTTGCATCGCGGAATGCACTATCAGCAATTGCTGGAGCAGCTTGATGTGCAGTTGTACGATTTAGCGGAACCCCAGGAAGTCAGGCTGGCAGACGGACGGACGCTGGAACTGCGCTTTAGCCCCGTGCCGCGGCGCGGAATGGTGAATACCGTGCTGGAACGCACCTCGCGTAAGGTGCTGGAAGAAGCGCTGGTGCACAGCCAGAAAATGAAAGCGGTGGGCCAACTGACCGGCGGCATCGCGCATGATTTTAATAATCTGCTGGCCGTCATCATCGGCAGCCTGGCGTTAACCGAAGGGCAGCTTGCGTCCGGCCCTGTTGCCAGCCGGATTGAACGGGCACGCCAGGCGGCGGACAGAGCGGCACTCCTGACCCAGCGGCTGTTGGCTTTTTCGCGCAAACAAACCCTGAACCCCCATGCGGTTTCCGTCGTGTCGTTGATTGAGAATCTACAGGGGCTACTGCAGCACTCGCTGCTGCCCGGTCAGCATTTGATTATCGATGCACAGCGGCCCGGCTGGCCAGCCTGGATAGATGCCAGCCAGTTAGAGAATGCGGTGATGAATCTGGTGGTCAATGCCAGAGATGCCATGGGTGGACAGAGCGGCGAGATTCGCCTGCGCATCTGGAATCAGCGGCGAAGCGAACAGGGTGAAAAACGTGATCGGGTGACGATTGAGGTGATCGATCACGGTTGTGGGATGGCGGATGACGTGCGCGCCCAGGTCTTTGAGCCCTTCTTTACCACCAAGACCACCGGCACCGGAAGCGGGCTGGGGCTGTCGATGGTCTACGGTTTTGTCCGCCAGTCGGGTGGACAGGTAGAGCTGGAAACCGCGCCCGGCCAGGGCACAACGGTACGGCTGTTGCTGCCGCGCGCGCCTGATGTCGCGGCGACACGCCCCATCGTCCCGGCTCCGGTTCAGCCCGATGCCGCCGATGACCGTCTGGTGCTGGTGCTGGATGATGAACCGGCGGTGCGGCAAACCCTGTGTGAGCACCTGCATCAGTTGGGTTATCTGACGCTGGAGTGCGCGACCGGTGAAGAGGCGCTGGCACTCCTGCATCAGACGCCGGATATCGATTTGCTCATCAGTGATTTAATGTTGCCGGGGGAGATAAACGGTGCCGAGGTCATTCGTCAGGCCCAGCAAACCTGGCCGAAACTGGCAACGTTACTGATCAGCGGTCAGGACCTGCGCCACCAGCCGGTCACGCTGCCGCTGTGTGAGCGGCTGGCAAAACCCTGGCAGGAGGCGCAACTGGTACAGGCGCTCCAGCGCGCCTGGCAGCGAAGCGCGCGGCTTAATCGTGCCCGCCCGGCTGCCACAACGGCACCGCTTTCCCAATGATATAGCGCTTACGCAGATGGCTTGAGATCGTATCCATGATCATCACCACCACCACCAGAATCAACGTCAGGAACATCACCACATCCCAGTTCCACAGGCGCATATTTTCAGCATAAACCAGGCCGACACCGCCCGCGCCGACAAAGCCGAGGACCGCCGCTGAGCGGGTATTCGACTCGATTTGATAAAGGCTGAGCGCCAGGAACTGCGGAAAAGACTGGGTGAAGATACCAAAACGGTGCTTCTGTAAGCTGTTCGCGCCCAGTGCCCCCAGCCCCCGGCTGGGTGAACGCTCTACCGCTTCGTGCCCTTCCGAATAGAGCTTACCCAAGAGTCCCACGTCTTGCAGGATAATGGCCAGTACACCGGCCAGTGGCCCCATGCCGACCGCACGCACAAAGATCAGGCCCCAGATGGCCATGTCAATCCCGCGCAGCATGTCGAACAGACGACGCATCAGGAAAGCAATGGGCCGGGCTGCCCGGTCATGCATCACATTACGTGCGGCCAGAAAGGATAATGGCAGCGCCAGCAAGGTGGCGGTAAGGGTACCGGCAAATACGATCGCCAGCGTAATCCCTACCTGAGAGAAATAGTAGCCAAAGGGCCAGTTGGCAAAGTCCTGCCAGACAAACATGCGCAGGAAATAGCGCCCCAGTTGCTGACAGCCCATCAGCAGGCGGCCCCATTCAATACCGTACACCATAAAGAAAAAGACGTAATAGAGCACCAGCGCCAGTGCCAGCATAGCCAGACGCCGCAGATAGCGATTTTGCGCGGCAAAGAGTTCAGGATGTTGCTGCTTCATCGCCATGATATCAGGGGCCAACGTAACCATATTTATTCCTCCACCACACGGCGGCGCAGGCGGCCAGAAACCGTATCCAGTAGCGACACCACAATCAGAATCAACAACAGCGTCATGCTGACCTGATCAAAGCGATCCAGTTTGATGTTGGTCATTAACTCCTGACCGATTCCGCCCGCCCCGACCAGCCCAAGAATGGTCGACGAACGGAAATTCACTTCCAGCCGCATAAAACTGTAGGAAAGAAAGGTAGGTTTGACCTGGGGCCAGAATGCAAAGCGCATACGCTGTAGCTTGCTGGCACCGCAGGCGGCAAGTCCGCGTACCGGCTTATCCGATGCTGATTCAATCGATTCATAAAACAGCTTGGTCAGGCTGCCGATGGTATGTAAAGCCAGCGCCAGAAAACCGGGAATCGCGCCAATCCCAAACGCCATGACAAACATCACCGCCCACGCCAGCTCAGGCATCGTGCGTAAAAACGCCACAAAGGCTCGAATTCCGATGCGCAGGCTGGCGGGCGTTTGCGTGTTGTCGGCGGCAAAAAATGCCAGTACGCCTGCAATGACAACCGCAATCAGTGTGGAGGCCAGCGCCAGCTGTAAGGTTTCCCAAATCAGCGGGAGCTGAATGTTCAGACGATAGCCCCAGTAGGCCAGCGACCCTTCCGTCTTACCATCGGCAAACAGCAGCGGCAGATGCAAAACGGGGATAATTTCGCGGATGTAATCGAAAAAGTGCGGCAACGATTGCCAGATGGTCACGAGACTGAACTCTGACATATTGGCCGCCGCCAGATAAAGCACCACCAACACTAAAGACCAGATGAGCGAGTCACGCTTCTGTTGGCGGCGGATACGTTGATAATAACGTTCGAAGTCGGTCACGGGAGATGTCTCAGATTGAGGTGTGGCAAAGCCATCCTGGAAAGGTTGACGTGCAGACAAGCCCGTCGGCTGTCTCGTGCCGCCTGCCTTGCTGGAGGCGGCACGAGGACGGAAAGCTCACTGCCCTGCCGTTAGCCGCGCGCGCCTTTCATCAACTCGCGTTTCATATCAATGATGTTCTGAAAGTCAGCAACAGAGGTTTTGCCAATGTGCTGCGCGCCGCCCACGGCTTTAACGAAACAGGCATGATCGGTTTTATCCAGCTTTTTAATTGCCGCAACCACTTTCTCTTTAAAGTCTGCTGGCAGTTTATTGCTCACCAGAATTGGGCCGTTAGGAATCAACGGCGATTGCCAGATGATGCGAATCTGCTTCATCAGATCGGGATGGTCCATACGGATCAGTCGGCCAAACGCACCCGATGTGTAACCGGTGTTGTAATCACCGACCATGGATGTCCAGGTCACCGCGCCGTCAAACTGATTATTCAGCACGCCCAGAATGTCCTGCTCATGACCGCCGGAGAAGGTCACGCTTGAAAAGAAGTTGTTGTATTTATTGTCAATCGTGCCGCCAAACATCTTCTTAAAGGCCTGGTTTGGCACGAGGAAGCCCGAGGTTGAATCCGGATCGGCCATACCAAAGGATTTGCCTTTCAGATCTTCCAGCTTCTTGTAGGGGCTGTCGGCTTTCACAATCACCACGGAGTGGTAACCGCGAGACTGATCTTTGTCATCCACAACGATACCCACTAAATCAACGGCCTTGGGGTCCTGAATGTAGACGGACGCGTACGAGGAGGGAGACATGCTCAATACCAGATCCACTTTGCCGCCCAGCAGCCCCTGGATCACGCCTGAATAGTCGGAAGAGTTGCGGATTTTGGTATCCACGTTCAGTTCTTTATCGAAGAACGATTTAACACACTGGTTATCACCAATCTGCTGCGTCGCGTTCTGACCGCCCAGGATACCCAGATTCAGTTCTTTCGGTGCGTCCGCTGCATTAACGCCAAAGGTAAGCAGTGCTGTAGTCAATAAAGCGAAAGATCTCATTTTCATTAGCATTGTTCTCTTGCTGTGATAGTTAGTGGATCTGGTTCAGTTCGTCACCGTACAGCTGATGCAGCAGGCCGTCGGTGAGTTCAGAAGGATGACCGTCAAACAACACCACACCGCGCTGAATACCAATGACGCGCGTGCAGTAACTTTTTACCAGCTCAATCGAGTGCAGGTTCACCATCACGCTGATGCCCTGACCGCTGACCTGACGCAACACATCCATAATGCGGGTGGTATTTTTAGGGTCCAGCGACGCGACAGGTTCATCCGCCAACAGAATTTTTGGGTTCTGCATCAGTGCACGGCAAATCGCCACGCGTTGCATTTGGCCGCCGGAGAGGTTCTCGGCGCGCTGCAACGCCTGGGGCAGCATATTCATCCACTCAAGCAGTTGAATGGCGCGGGCACGATCGGCGTCAGAGAAGACTTTGAAAAAGGATTTCAGCGTGGACGTCTGGCTGAGGCGGCCAAGCAATACGTTGGTCAACACATCAAGGCGGGGCACCAGGCAAAAATCCTGAAAAATCATGCCGCACTGAGTGCGCCACTCACGCATCTGCCGACTGCTGAGATTCACCACATTCCGATCGGCCTCGCCGTGGTGCAGACTGATAATCGCGCCCTGTGAGGCGGAAATGGTGCCATTGAGCATATGCAGCAGCGTCGATTTGCCTGCGCCAGAGCGACCTATTACCGCCACTAATTCGCCCGCATGCAAATCGAAACTGACGTTATCGAGCACCTTATTGTTAGCGTATGCTTTGCTCAATCCCTGAACAGACAACACTTTTTGCCCGCCTGAATGGGTCAATGACGTGACGTTATCGACCACAGTTTTAAGCAGTGCCTGTGCCATGATGTACTCCGCTATTACAGTTTACGTTCTGTACGCCCGCCCCCCGAATCCAGAGTTGACGTTATATCGCTGGTCGGTGCTGGTTGGCGTGCGTCATTATCTTGCGTCTGTTGCTCACGCCGCAGGAATCTGACGAGAGACCTCTATATTAAGAACATGGGGGATGAAGGCTGTATTACGGTTAGATGATTAAACTGTGACAGGCAAATCGGCACCGAGAGACAACGACAAACCGTCGTAAGCCGCGCGCACCTGAGCAGGCAAGGCGTGCTCTGCCAGCCAGTTGTCCATGTGATGACTCAAATGAATCAGCCAGGCCTGATGGGGTTTCAGTTCATCGATGATTTTCAGCGCTGCGGTGAGATCGTTATGATTGCGCCCACCCTGTCCGGGCGGATCGTTACAGTCCACCACCAGGTGATCCAGCGTCTGTCCGCGCAGAAAATCCGCTGTATCGGGCGGCAGACCGCAGGTATCGCACAGCCAGGCCAGACGCGATCCATACCAGTCAAACAGATAGCCGTGCGTCAGCCGGGAGTGCTGCAGCGGCAGTGCCGTTACCCGCAACGCACCGAACGACTGTGCCACAAAAGGGGTCAGGGATGGACGGAAATCCAGCAGTCCGGGATGTTTGAACAGATCGTCACAGCCCTTCTCATCCGGCGGCCCCCAGACGGGAATAGCGTTGCCTTCGCCCCAGCGCAGGGTGAATAATCCCTGCACGTGATCCATATGATAGTGAGTCAGCAAAATCCGGTTAATGTCACCCGGCTGGAAACGTTCGGCCAGCAGGGGCAAGCCCGCGTCCAGTAAAATACGCGCCTGACCGGCTTCAATCAGGGCGCTACAGGGCGCACGTTTATAACGTGGCTGCTGGCGGGCGCGTAAGCAGGCGTGACAGTCACAACCGAACACCGGTGCTCCCGTCACGCCGCCGGTACCGAGAAAGGTCAGTTTCATGGCGACAGCGCCAGCAGCTGGCGTAACTGTTGTACGGTATCCGCCAGCGCGCCATCGTTATTCAGCCGTAAACAGCCCTCTGGTTGATGCTGCGCAGCGCGAGCCAGGCGTTGGGCGATCGCCTCTTCATTTTCGCGTCCGCGCTGCCGTAAACGCGCGGCCAGCACCGACGGGGAAACCTCAATGCACACCGGTAACAGCTGCGCGCCGTAACGCGCGCGCACCTGTTCCAGATGCTGCCGGGACCCGTTTACCAGCACGTTTTGCCCGCATTCAAGCCAGCTATCAATTTCACGCCCGATGCCGTAGCGAAAACCGTGGGCCTGCCAGCTAACGGCAAATAAACCCAGCGCCTCGCGCCGGATAAACTCCGCTTCCGTCAGGGCAACATGGTTTTCTCCCCCCACATCGTGGGGGCGCGTAATGTAGCGGTGCGCAATCAGCAGGCCATCAGGCGGTGCCTCGCGCAGCAGGTCCAGCAGGCTGTCTTTCCCTGAGCCGGAGGGACCGGTTAGCCAGATAAACCGGGCCATCAGTACACCTGCCGACCTTTACTCCACACATGGCGAATATGGGGATGACCATGTTGGGTATGCGCCAGCACCAGATCGGCGCGGCAGCCTTCAGTAATTACGCCACGATCTTCCAGCCCCAGCGCCCGGGCCGGATTACAGGTCACCAGCGCAATAGTTTGCGGCAGAGACAGCGCGTTACGCTCATCTGCCGCCAGGCGGAACGCCGCATCCAGCAGGCTGCCGGGATAATAGTCCGATGACAGGATATCCAGCATCCCGTGTGACGCCAGCTCCCAGGCGGCAACGTTGCCGGAGTGCGAGCCGCCACGGACGATATTCGGCGCGCCCATCAACACCTGCATATTGCGGTAGCGGGACGCCTTCGCCGCCTCCAGCGTAGTGGGAAACTCGGCTATCGCGCTGCCCACGCCGTGTGACTCTTCCACGTGCGCTTCGGTGGCGTCATCGTGACTGGCAATCGCGATGCCATGCTCACGGCACAGCGCGGCAATCGCCAGGCGGTTAGGCTGTGACCAGGCTTTGGCCAGCGCCAGCTGATCGCGCTCAAACTCATCCATCTGCTCATCATTAAGCTGATATTTTCCCTGATAGTACTCGCGATATTTTTCCAGCGATGCGTACTGGCGCTGTCCCGGTGAATGGTCCATCAACGACACCAGCGACAGCTCCGGTGACGAGATCAGCGCCTCAAACAGCGGCAGCGTTGTGTGGTGCGGCAGCTCGCAGCGCAGATGTAATAAATGCTCGGCGCGGTTTAGCCCCTTGCGATTACTGTCGCGAATAGCCCCAATCATTTTGCTGAGGTTGTCCAGACGGTGACCGCCATCGCGCACATCGCCCACGCCGATAGCATCCAGCACCGTGGTGATGCCGCTGGCCACCATCAGCGCGTCATGGCTGCTCATGGCCGAGTGTGCCGGCCAGTCGACTTTAGGACGCGGGGTGAAAAACTTATCCAGGTTGTCCGTGTGCAGCTCCACCAGGCCGGGCAACAGATACGCGCCTTCGCCATCCAGCGCGCTGGCAAGCTGGCTGGTCGTTTCGCTAAAGTTGGTAATACGGTCTTCACGAAACTCCAGCGATCCCGCTACGACTTCATTTTCCAGCACCAGCTTTACATTATTGATGATCATGCTTCTGCCCCTGTCGTGAAGGGCTGCATCACGTGCAGGCGGTCCGCCACACGTTCCCGCACCGCTTCATCATGAAAAATCCCCACAATCGCCGCACCGCGCTCACGCGCCTGTTCGATCAGGCTTACCACCGCCGCGCTGTTAACGCTGTCGAGCGACGCCGTCGGTTCATCCAACAGCAGCACCGGATAATCCGCGATAAAACCACGGGCGATATTGACGCGTTGCTGCTCCCCACCGGAGAAGGTCGAGGGCGCAAGGGCCCAGAGACGTTCCGGTACGTTAAGCCGGGTCAGCAGGTCTTTGGCGCGCGCTTCACAGAAGCCGCGTTCAGCGCCGCGCTCCAGCAAGGGCTGCATGACGATTTCCAGCGTTGGTACGCGGGGAATAACGCGCAGAAACTGACTGACCCAGCCGATGGTATCGCGGCGAATCGCGATAATCTGACGGGCTGGCGCCTGCGCCATATCCACCCATTCGCCCTGATGCTGTACCCAAATACTGCCGCTGTTGGCCTGATAGTTGCCATACAGGGCACGCAGCAGCGTGGATTTACCGCTGCCAGAATGCCCATGCAGTACCACGCATTCCCCCTCACTGACATCGAGGCTGGCATCCTGCAATACCGGCAGTGCCGCACCGTTCTGATTGTGCAGGACAAAGGTTTTGCACAAATTTTCCACGCGCAGTTGCGTCTTCATTGTCGCTGTCGCCATTTAGTTAAGCACCGATGAAACCAGCAGTTGTGTATAAGGATGATGCGGATCATCCAGTACGCGGTCGGTTAACCCACTTTCCACCACCCGGCCCTGCTTCATGACCAGCAGCCGATGAGCCAGCAGGCGCGCCACGCCCAGATCGTGCGTCACGATGATCACCGCCAGATTCAGTTCACGTACCAGGGTACGCAGCAGGTCCAGCAGCCGCGCCTGCACCGAGACGTCCAGCCCGCCTGTCGGTTCATCCATAAACACCAGTTTCGGCTGGGTCACTAAATTGCGGGCGATTTGCAGACGCTGCTGCATGCCCCCGGAGAAGGTGGTGGGAAGATCATCGATACGGTTAGCCGCGATTTCTACCGCCTGTAGCCAGTGGCTGGCTTCTGCGCGGATATCACCATAGTGACGGTGGCCGACAGCCATCAGACGCTCACCGATATTGCCGCCCGCCGTGACCTGAGGACGTAATCCTTCCAGCGGATGCTGGTGTACCACGCCCCATTCGGTACGCAGTAACCGGCGACGGTCGCTTTCACTCATCTGATAGAGATCGCGCTGCAGGTAATGAATCTCGCCCGCCTGCGGCACCAGCCGGGCAGACAGGCTGCGCAGCAAGGTGGTTTTGCCGGAACCCGACTCCCCCACAATCCCCAGCACCTCGCCCGGATAGAGATCAAAGCTGACCTCCTCGAAGCCTTTTCCCGGTGCATAAAGGTGGGTGAGGTTATTGACCGCGAGCAGCGGTTGTTCACTGTGCATGTTGTTGTTCCTGCTGCTGGTGGCAAAAATCGGTATCTGAGCACACAAACATTCGCGTTCCCTGATCGTCCATCACCACCTCATCCAGGTAGCTGTGACGCGATCCGCACAGCGCACAGGGTTCGTCCCACTGCTGCACGGTGAAGGGATGATCGTCGAAGTCGAGGCTTTCGACTTTGGTATAGGGCGGCAAGGCATAGATGCGCTTCTCGCGTCCGGCACCAAACAGCTGCAGCGCCGGCATCATGTGCATTTTCGGGTTATCAAATTTGGGAATCGGCGACGGGTCCATCACATAGCGATCGTTGACCTTCACCGGATAGGCATAGGTGGTGGCGATATGACCGAAGCGGGCGATATCTTCATACAGTTTGACCTGCATGATGCCGTACTCTTCCAGCGCATGCATGGTGCGGGTTTCCGTTTCGCGCGGCTCAATAAAACGCAGCGGCTCAGGAATCGGCACCTGGAAAATCAGAATCTGATCTTCCTCCAGCGGCGTTTCGGGAATACGGTGGCGCGTCTGGATCAGGGTGGCATCGACCGTGCGTTCGGTGGTGGCGGCCCCACTGACCCGTTGGAAGAAACGGCGAATAGAAACGGCGTTGGTGGTATCGTCTGCGCCCTGGTCGATGACTTTCAGCACATCTTTATCACCAATCACGCTGGCGGTGATTTGAATCCCGCCCGTGCCCCAGCCGTAAGGCATGGGCATTTCACGTCCGGCAAACGGCACCTGATAGCCCGGAATCGCGACGGCTTTTAAGATGGCACGGCGAATCGTGCGTTTGGTTTGTTCGTCGAGGTAACCGTTGTTATAGCCGCTGAGCTCAGCCATTTTGCTGCTCCTGATAGTCCTGGCGCAGACGTTTCAGCAGTTCCAGTTCGGCCTGGAAATCGACGTAGTGCGGCAGTTTTAAGTGGGAAACAAATCCCGCGGCTTCGACGTTATCCGCATGGGACAGCACAAACTCCTCATCCTGAGCCGGACTGGTGATACGTTCATTGTGCTCGCGGGTCTGTAACGCGCGATCCACCAGCGCCATGGACATGGCTTTTCGCTCTGCCCGACCAAATACCAGACCATAGCCGCGCGTGAAGTGCGGCGCGCTTTCACCGTCGTGGGTAAATCCGTTGACCATTTCACACTCGGTCAGCAGCATTTCGCCAATTTCCAGTTCAAATCCCAGCTCTTCCGGGCAAACGCTGACGCTGACATAGCCGGTGCGGATTTCACCGGCAAACGGATGGGTTCGCCCATAGCCACGCTGAGTGGAGTAGCCCAGAGAGAGCAAAAAACCTTCATCACCGCGCACCAACTGTTGCAGCCGCGCGGCGCGCGAAGCGGGAAACCCCATTGGCTCGCGGGTGATATCCGTCGGTTCGCTGCCGTCGTCGCTTTCACTCTGTGCTAAGCCTTCGTCGCTCATCATGCTGAACATATGCGGACAGTGCTCAGGCAGTGCCTGCTCGCTTCGCGGTGGAAGCGGCGTTTCCCCGTTAGCCATCAGGGTAAAATCCAGCAGGCGGTGGCTGTAGTCGTAGGTCGGGCCTAAAACCTGGCCGCCGGGTAAGTCCTTATACACAGCCGAGATACGCCGCTCAATCCGCATGCTGCTGGTGGCTAACGGCGTGCTTTGTGCCAGACGCGGTAAGGTCGTGCGATAAGCACGCAGCAGGAAAATCGCCTCTACCAGGTCACCGCTGGCCTGTTTAATCGCTAACGCCGCCAGCAAGGGATCGTAAATCCCGCCTTCCGTCATCACGCGATCCACCGCCAGCCCAAGCTGCTGTGCAATCTGATCGCAGGAGAGCTCCGCTACGGCGCGATCGCCCCGGCGCAAGTCGGCCTGCAGATGGTGGGCATTCGCAATGGCTTTTTCGCCCCCTTTCACCGCTACGTACATGAGCACACCTCAACATTTGTTGTGCGTGGCACCGCCATCATCGCTTCGCCACAGGTGAAAATCAGGTCAACGCCCTGAGGAAACGGATGGGGCCGGGCGCGCAGGTATTCGAGCACGCTTTCTGGCAGCTGTGGCGCAATGGCGCGGGCTTCACGCAGCCCAGGTCCCGACAATCGCAGCGCCAGGCCACCGTTTAGCGAGGGCACTTCAATAATCAGCGTGGTGCTTTTTTCCGGTGCCAGGTTGTCACCCGCGGCGAAGTCGCCTGGATTGGGTTGGGCATCGGCGTGGCTTAATGCAAAGGCCGCATCGTTGCTGTCGGTAATAGGAGCGCCGGTATGAAAACGCAGGTTGTCGCGCAGCTGTTGATTATCCACCTGCGGGTCCAGCCATAGCGGGCTTTCCTGATCGACCAACGTCAGCAGCACGGCGGTGGCGGCAGGCGAAAGTGCGCCCCAGCCCTGTTGCAGCGGTAGGGAAACCATCACGCCCGGCTCGCTCATGGCTTTCAGAATGCGGCGAAAGGCGTGCTGCGCATCCGCAACCGGATGATTAAAACTTGCCAGTAAAGTCATTCATTGTCTCCGCGTACCAGCGTAAAGAAGTCCACTTTGCTGCTGGCAATTTCACGTGCGCGCAGCTGACGCTGCTCTTCACGTGAGGCCGCCAGCGGGGTAATAATTTTTTCCTGCAGCAGTTCACCGGTTTCTGTCTGCTGCAACAGGGCATCCATCAGCGCACAACGTTCGGCATGGGCTTTATCCCGCCCGAGCAGGTAGCTGTAACCCAGGGTGCCATCGTTAAGCCGCACGACTGCGCGCGTCACGGTGGCATCGCCGACCACAAAACGCTTGCCGGTAGCGCCCATGCGGGCCTGCAGGCGCGTCAGGCCAATTTCAGCCGGACGGATCAGGGTAAATTCAGGCTTGAGGTTGAGCGGCTGCCAGTGCGCGTCAAGCTCGGCTGCGCTGCTGTGAGCCAACACCGAAAGCCAGTGCTGGCGGGCCGTTTGCTGTTTCATTAGTGCTCCAGAGTCAGTTCGATCATGTCGCCACGGGTCAGGCTGACGGAGTATTCCGCCATCGCGCCATCGGTGGTTTTATTCAGGGTACGCACGCACAACAACGGGGAATGCAGCGCGATTTCCAACGGTTTACACTCTTTTGCCTGCGCCCGGCGGGTACTGATACGCGTCTGGCTGCGCACCAGCTGCTTGCCGGTATGGTGCTGCAGAAAGTCATGGAGTGAACCGCTGTTGAAGCGTTGCAGCTGCGGCCACCAGCTGAGATCGGCAAGAAAGTGATTGATCAGACAGACCGGCAGACCATTTACTCGGCGCAGAGTACGCAGGTGGATCACGTCATTGCCTTCGCTCACCCCAAGTGCCGCGGCCACATCGGCACTGGCCGGGCGCAGCACCGCCAGCAGACGTTCACTGGTAGGATCGCTGCCCTGCTCCATCAGGTTTTGGCTGAAGCGGGCCTGGGCATGCAGCGGATAGTCGTAGGGGCGCATCAACACCAAAATTCCAACACCGTGGCGGCGTTGCAGCAGGCCTTTATTGACCAGCTCGTCGACCGCCCGACGCAGCGTATGGCGGTTTACCGCATAGTGATCGGCCAGTTGCTGCTCGGAGGGTAAATAGTCACCACTGCGGTAGCGTTCCTGAACAGCCTGCTCCAGTTGCGCTGCGACAGCCTGATACACAGTGGTCGGATGTCTGGATAACTCCATCACAATTAAATCCTCACATCAGTAGAGGGATTTCGCAGCGAAGGTGCTGCGGGATGGAAACAGACTGACGGGATCAGATGACAGCGAGGTGACGAGACGGTGACGTAAACATGAATTCGCGCCAGCCTGTCGCGTAAAGGGCAACAGGCTGGCAGGCGGGTCCTTCAGGGCTGGCCCAGGCTATCCAGCAGTGCCGCCGAGGTGGCGACCGCGCCAAAGATACCGCCCTGCATATGAATCATGCTCAGGGCGGCTTCATGATGATGTCGCTCAGTGGCGGCACAGCAGTCGGATAAGACCAGGCACTCATACCCGCGATCGTTGGCCTCACGCAAGGTGGTATGCACACACACATCCGTTGTAATACCGGTAATAATCAAGTTGCGGATGCCGCGACTGCGTAACACCAGCTCAAGGTCTGTTGCATAGAAAGAGCCTTTACCAGGCTTATCGATGATCACTTCGCCCGGCAGCGGTGCCAGTTCCGGGATAATCTCCCAGCCCGGTTCACCGCGCACCAGGATACGACCGCACGGTCCTGGGCTGCCAATTTCTGCATTCATCCTGCCCGACCGCCAGCGTTTATTGGCAGGCAGATCGCTGAGATCCGGGCGATGCCCTTCCCGGGTGTGAATGACGGGAAAATGCAGCGCACGCATGCGGGCCAGCAACACCTTAAGCGGTTCGACAGGCGCGCGCGTAAGGCCAATATCGTAGCCCATGGTGTCAACGTAGCCGCCCGCGCCACAAAAATCGATCTGCATATCGATGACGAGTAGCGCCGTATCAGCGGCACTAAAATGGCCATCAAACGGCCAGGCATAGGGGGTGGAATTCACACTGTACTCAGGCATTTTTCTTCTCCATTCGCGGCGTCGGGGAACGTAATTTGATAATCAGGGTATAGCTCAGTGCCGCCGTCACCAGGCCGATAACCGCTTCGCCAAACTGGGGAAAGGCCAGATGCGCGATGACCGCGCACAGGCTTCCCAGCGCCCAGGCCGCAAAAGCGGCACCGTGAAACCGTTGCGCCGGGCGCTGTTCACTCAGCTTCGCCATAAAAATCAGATCAACAATCATGACCGCACCAAACGGTGGCACCACCACGCCCAGCAGGCTCAGCCATGCCAGGAAATAGGTCCAAACGCCCGCCAGCGCCAGCAGACCGCCGATGGCACCGAGAATCAGCGTCCAGCGGCGCATCTTGCTGTTAAAAAGATGGCTGAAGCCTACCGCACCGTTATAAAGACAGTGCGTACACACCGAGCCAAGATTGATGAACACAAACAGGAAAGCCACCACGGTTAAAATCTCACCATGCCCCATCAACATGGGCAGGAAATTACCGCCGTTGGTCAGCGGGTCCACCGCCGCGCCGACCGAGACAATAATCACGCCAAACAGATAGGCGATCAGGTTTGCGACCGGGAACGCGGAAAAGGCGGCGATGACCGCAGCACGGCCACTCTTCGACCAGCGGGTGAAATCGGCAGTCATGGTGCCGGAATCGGCAAACCCTGCCACCACCATGGTGACCGCCGTGCCCATGCTCATGGCTCCCGCCACCGTGGGGCTGCCCTTCCAGTGAAACATGCTGGAAAAATCATGTGTCTGCCCGACGAAATACAGCGCGACAAACCCTAAAATCACAAACATTGGCGCAGCAATCATGCCCAGCACGGACAGGGCACGCACGCCCAGAAAGGTCACGGCCGTAAACAGCACCATGGCAAATGCCGTCACCGACAGGGCATTCCAGCCAAAGGTCTGATGAATCACCGTCCCGGTCAATCCCGTCTGGAAGGCATACCAGCCGATAACCACGGTCGACAGAAAGCCGGACACGAGGATATAGCCTTTGCTGCCGAAGGTCCTTTTCGCCTGCAGGGCAAAATTCATCCCGGTATTGCCCGCAAACCAGCTTAGTGCGCCGACATAGACAAACAGCACCAGATTACCCATCACAATCGCCAGCAACGCAGGCCAGAAGCCAAGGTGCCAGGTAATGATGCCGCCAAACAGCGCATTGGTGAGGATCATGGGGAAACCAAACCAGACCGCAGAAACCGAGCGGGTCGGATGGCGATGCGACAGCGGCACGGGTTCGTGCTCAAACTCCTGCTCTAACGTTGGGGAAGCCTGTTTTTTCATGGCAAAAATTCCTGGTTAAGGTGAATCCACGGACAGGCGCGCTGGGGCACTGACTTTCATCCTGTGCTCGCCATCTTTATGACGGTACAGGTGCCGTCGCGCTGGCGACTGTCATTGCATTGCGTGGTGGTGTACTGCCGCCTTACCGGGCTGTTAACCCTTTTCCACGCATGTTGTCTTACCGGTATTTTTAACCCGATAAGAAGTGCATGAAGCATGCCAGGAATCGTCCCTCCCGCGTTGTCACGCGCGGATGTCCGTCTGGATACGGGCTGGGATACAAGATCGAATACTTATGATAAGACGCGGCACCTTACCCGTTGCGGTGCGGCGGTTTCTGGCACGCTGATGGGGCGGTGATGCACGATAAATGGGAAACTTTTGAATCTCATCTGGAAAGCGAAAAGCACATCAGAATGTCACTGCGTTGTCATGCGCCCTTCACGCCTGGCGACCACAATAGTCGCCCATTATTCTTGTCGAAGGCTTTTATCATGTCTGCTGTTATTCGTTTTGGCACTTTTCTGGCGCTTTTTTCAGGCATGATTGCGGCGCCTGTTGTGAGCAGCGCGCGGACTTCGGCCGCGCTGCCTGCACCGCCCGCCGACCCCGGATTTACCGATAGCGCGCCTGCGGCAAAGGTGCCGGCTTTTGTTGACAGCATCGCCACCAACCAACGCGGGGATGCGCGCTTTGCCACGCTGGAGACAAATGCCGGCGTGCGCGTGGTGTCCGGCTTTCTGGCCCTGTGGCGTCCGCGTACGCTCAAGGTGGATGCGGGGATTTCGGCACCGGCTCGTGATGGTTTTGCGGCGATTACGCCCTCTGATTGCACTGGCCTGCCCGGTAAGGCCCCCGTCTGCGGCATGATACTTAATCATCAGGTACTGGCGGCGAATGTTCAGTATGTGGTTACGGCGACCCGCCAGCGTACGGCAGCCCAGGCCGAGGCGGCCTACTTTGACGATCGTCGAGCCAAAGGCTATAGCGTCACGGACGGCCTGGGTCCGCTGACCGCGGCATGGCGCAGTGCCGCTCAGCAGGTCACCACCATCACGCAGATTCCCGCGGATGCCACGACGGTGCTGTATAACGACAAGGGAAACAATACCGGCACGGGCAGCCATGACGGCAATCGCGACTTCGGTGAGGTGGTGGATTTTCTCAATGAAATGGGTAACAACGCCTCTACGGAACCGGTAAAACGTTTCTATAAATACGCCCGTCCCTACCGCTGGCGTTCAGAGGTGGCGGTGGTGCCTGCCCTTGTGCCCGCAGAAAGCCCTACGCCCGCTACCGATGGCGGATTTATCAGCGGACACACAGCGGAGGCGGTCAGAGATGCCCTGACCATGGCGTGGCTGGTGCCGGAGCGCTACCAGGAGATGGTCAGCCGCGGGATGGAGTTGGGCGAAAGCCGGATCGTCGCCGGGATGCATTCGCCGTTGGATGTTATGGGCGGACGCATGTTCGCGCTGGCCGTTACCACCGCGAATCTGACGGCATATCATGAAGATGCACAACGCGCGTATAAACAGGCGCATCAGGCATTATGGCAACGCACCGGTACACAACCCAGCACCTTCCTGCAATACGCTCACGCCGCGCCGCTCAGTGCCGACCGCTTCGCCGATCCTACCCTTAACCGTGCCAGTGCCCTTCGGCGCATGACGTTTGGCTTTGCTCCCATCGCGTCCCGCCATCGTCCACCGGTGGTGCCCAAAGGTGCCGAGATTCTGCTGGAAACCCGTTTTCCCTATCTGAGTGCCATGCAGCGCCGCGTGGTGTTAAAAACCACTGAACTGTCATCGGGCTATCCGATCCTGGATGATGCCGAAGGTTGGGGACGTCTGAATATCGTGGCGGCCGCCGACGGATATGGTCAGTTTACCGGGAATGTGCAGGTGATGATGGATGCAGAGAAAGGCGGTTTCAATCAGGCCGACAGCTGGCGGAATGCGATTGGCGGCCTGGGAAAACTGACCTTACAGGGTTCAGGTACGCTGCGGCTACTGGGTGCAAATCGCTACAGCGGCGGCACTGAAATTGAAGGTGGCGTGCTGGAGGCCGGTTCAGCCAGCGCCCTGGGCGTGGGTGAAGTTTATGTGGGCAACGCTGGCAGCGTGCGTATTGCTGCAGCCAGCCCGGTGCGCGTTAAACAATATTCGGCGCAGCCTCAGGCAACTCTTGAACTGGATATCGATGGTCAGGGCGGAGGTCGTCTCAACGTGAAGGGGCCATTGGTCGCAGGCGGTACGCTGTTAGTGAAGTTTGTGAAGGGTTATCACCCCAACGCGGGCACGCTGATTCCGTTGATTGAGGCGGGCTCAAATGCAGCCCACTTTGATCGCATTATTGTCGAGGGCTATCAGGCTCAGCCTGTCCGCTCCGCTACGCGAATCAGTATTAAACTGCTCTGATCCTGAGTACGGCTGGCAAGGCGCGCAGAGAATGGGCTTGCCAGGCTTCTGCGCGCCGGGCCGAAAATTACACGCCGAACTCCATCGGGTTATGTTTACTTATCAGTGAGCGTAACGGCACACTGCTTTTCATCACGGGTGATTTAATCACGATATAGCTGAAGTACTTATCGATGCCAATTTGCGCATCCAGCATCTTCTCAATCACATCCTGATAATGCTCAATGCTGCGGGTAATAAAGCGCAACAGGTAATCGTAACCCCCGGTAATTAAATGACATTCCATGAGTTCGTCAACGTCACGCATGGCGGCTTCAAACTTCATAAAGTCTTCGCGCCGGTGTCCGTTCAGCGTCACTTCGGTAAACACGGTGACCGAGTCGGTAATTTTGGTGAGATTGACGTGTGCTTCATAGCCGGTAATAAAACCGGCCTGCTCAAGCCGTTTAACCCGTTGCAGGCAAGGACTCGGGGAAAGTCCTACTGCATCGGCGAGATTAACGTTGCTGATACGGCCATCTTTTTGTAGTTGCACCAGAATATTGATATCGATGCGATCGAGTTTCATTAAGCCGTTCATAGCACCCCTCATTGTTTACAGCTGTACTGGATGTTCGCTACTACCCAGAGCTACTCTGTGTACACAAGCGTAAAGCGCACTTTTATAGATACTTAAAATACGCCACTTTAAAATAACAAGTACGCTACTTTTTTGTAACACAAAAAAACCCCGGTCTGTCACGCTTTGCAAAAATTGCGCCAGCGTTGAACCCGGCGGCGGCCCCGCTGGCCGCGATACCGGGCTGTTGCCTGTTCAATGAGGGAGAGCGGCTATCCTAAGCGTCCGGTCGCACGCGCCAGGGCAATATCAAAAATATGCAGTGCCTCTTCAAGTTGCGAATCGGTGGTCACTAACGGTGCAAGGAAGCGAATCGTATTACGGTGTAAACCGCATTTAATCAGCAGCAGCCCTTCCTGACAGGCGCTGTCGAGGATCTTTTGCGTCAGCGTGCTGTCGGGTTTGTGGGTGTCCACATCCAGAATTTCTACTGCCTGCATAAAGCCCACGCCGCGCACGTCACCGATGCAGGCATATTTATCTGCAAGCTGACGCAAACGTTGATTCAACTGCTCACCCAACTGACAGGAACGCGCCAGCAGGTTTTCTTGCTCAAACACGTCAAGCACCGCCAGTGCCGCTGCACAGGCCAGCGCATTACCGCCATAGGTGCCGCCTAGTCCGCCCGGTGCCGGGCCGTCCATCACTTCGGCTTTGCCCACCACACCGGAAATCGGCAGGCCACCCGCCAGACTTTTCGCCATCGTCACCATATCAGGCTTAATGCCGAGTTGCTGGAAGGCAAACATGCTGCCCGTACGACCAAAACCGGTCTGGATTTCATCACAGATCAGCATAATACCGTGTTGAGTCGTGATGCGACGCAACGCCTGCATAAATGCCGGCCCGGCGGGCAGGAAGCCGCCATCGCCCTGCACTGGCTCAATGATAATCGCAGCCACGCGCTCCGGCAGAATCTGCACCGCAAACAGTTGGTCCAGCGCTTTCAGGCAGTCCGCTTCCGTGACGCCGTGCAACGGGTTCGGGAACGGCAGACGATAAACATCGCCAGGGAAAGGGCCAAAGTTTTGTTTGTAAGGCGCGGACATCCCCGTCAAGGTGACGCCAAGTAAAGTACGTCCGTGGAAGGCACCGTCAAAGGCGATGATGCCCGGTCGTTGCGTATAAGAACGGGCAATTTTAACCGCATTCTCCACCGCTTCTGCACCGCTGGTGAAAAACACGCTCTTATAGTGTTCGTCCCCGCCCACCAGCTTATTCAGACGCTGCGCCAGTTCGATATATCCCGGATAGGCCACCACCTGAAAACAGGCGTGCGATACCAGGCCCAGTTGGCGGGTTACAGCGTTAACCACAGCCGGATGGTTGTGGCCCACGTTAAGCACGCCAATGCCGCCGACAAAATCCAGATAGCGATTACCTTCTACATCCCACACTTCACTGCCTTTGGCTCGCTCAATCACCAGCGGATGAGCGGTAACAATGCCGCGCGGCACATTATGATCTCGGACATCCAGCAACTGGCTGTTGTCCGCATAGGTTTGCTGCTCTGCCAGGACATTCTGCATTTTTATACCTCATCCACGTCGTGTTCGATTGGCTTAAGTATCGCAATCTGTGGGGCAATAACGCTGCCGTAATTCCGTCAGCAGCGGCATTTCGTGTCAAAATCCCACGGGTTTCAGCGAGTAAATGTTGTTCCCAGCCCGTGGCAGGCCAGGGTAATCAACGCCTGGATGCCATGCGGTATCAGCGCGTCGTTAAAGTCATAGGCGGCATGATGAAGCGGCTTACTGGGGGCCGATCCTATCCATACATAGGCACCGGGCTTTGCCTGTAACATAAAGGCAAAATCTTCCGAGGTGAGTGCAGGCTGGCGCGCCAGTTGGGTTGTCATGCCCGCCGCCTGCAAGGCCGCCAGGGCCTGAGTCGCCTCAAATTCATTGTTGATGGTGGCCGGGTAATAACGCAAATAGTTCACCTCGGCCTGTAACCCGTGCGCCGCCGTAATGTGTTCCGCCATCTGCCGCAGCCGGGATTCAATAATATCCTGCGCTGCCGGGTTAAAAGTGCGCACCGTACCGGTGATGTTGGCTTCCGCAGGGATCATATTGTGGGAAAAACCGCCCTGCATTCGCGTCACCGTCAGCAAAGCCGGTTCGCAGGGATCGAGCGCCCGGGAAACCAGCGTGTTTAACTGCACCACCAGTTCACTGACGGCTAACAACGTATCGTGCGTCAGATGCGGCTGTGCGGCGTGACCGCCCGCGCCTTTGACAGTGATATCAAACCGGTCTGCCGCGGCCATAATGGCTCCGGGCCGGGTCTGAATTTCACCCAGGGGTAATTCAGGCCAGTTATGCAGGGCAAACACCGCATCACAGGGGAAGCGCTGAAACAGACCGTCGTCAATCATGGCCTTCGCGCCTGCCAGGCCCTCTTCTGCCGGCTGAAAGATAAAGCAGACAGTGCCGCTGAACTCAACCTCACGCGCCAGTTTTTCCGCCGCGCCCAGCAGCATGGTGGTGTGACCGTCGTGGCCACAGGCATGACTGTGGTTCGCTACCAGACTGGTCCAGGGCACCTCGCCTTTGTCCTGCATGGGAAGCGCATCCATGTCGGCCCGCAGCCCAATCATGCGTGAGCCGTTGCCTTTCTTCAGCACGCCCACTACGCCCGTTTTGCCAATTTCCCGATGCACCTCAATGCCTAAATCCTGTAGAAAACGCGCGACAATATCGCTGGTTCGCTGTTCATGGAAACCCAGTTCAGGATTACGGTGTAGATCGCGGCGCAACGCCACTAAATGGTCCATCTCAATATCCTCGTGAACGATCAACGACGCCGTGCAGCGGTTCACCACGCTGAAAGCGACGCAGATTAGCCAGCAGTGCGCTGATCGCGCTATCGTTTTGCGTCTGGCTGGCGATGTGCGGCGTGAGCCAGATTGCGGGATGCGTCCAGAATGCATGATCGGAAGGCAGAGGTTCAGGATCGGTCACATCAATCACCGCCGCCCGTAACTGGCCGCTGTCGAGCGCATCCAGCAGATCCTGATGATTAAGCTGAGGACCGCGCCCGGCCTGCACCAGTGCAGCACCTGTTGGCAGTTGGCTGAACAGCCCGGCATTCAGTCGCCCCTGAGTACTGGGCGTCAGCGGAAGCAGGCACACCAGAATATCGCTGCGGGCGAGAAAGTCGGGCAGCTGATCGTCACCATGCCAGCACGGCACGTCCGGAATAAGATGCGGCGTACGGCTCCAGCCGCCACAGTCAAATCCCATCGCCTGAAGCTGGGCCAGTGCCGCGCGGCCCAGTTCGCCCAGTCCCATGATCCCGACGCGGCGCTGACCGGCGGGAATAGCCAGATGCGCCTGCCATTGCTGATGCCGTTGCTGCTGAAAATAGCGTGGCATATCACGATGTAATCCCAACACCGCAAAGGTGATGTACTCCACCATGCCCTGCGTCAGGCCGGGTTCAATCGTTCTGACCAGCGGGATATGTGACGGCAGCGTGGACAGATCAAACTGTTCCGCTCCGGCCCCTACGGAAAACAGGATTTTCAGATTGGGAAAACGGTCTGCAAGGTTATCGGGCGGCAGCCAGGCGACCAGCGCATCAACCTGATCGGCATCGCCGGTCTCCGGCCAGAGGTGTAAATGAATATCGGGCGCGTGCTCAGCCAGCCAACGCTGCCAGTGCAGGCCGCGCTGTGGCTCCGATTTATAAACGATGTGCATCAGGCCATTGCCTGCGTCATCAGCCCAAATGCCTGCATGCCTTGTGGCACCCAGACGTCACCGCGCACCATCGTGATCGGCGCGTCAACGTTTGTCAGGCCCAGGCTCTCCAGCCAGGCGGCCAGCGGCAGCGTGGCATCCGTATCCATGCGCAGATATTCGCCCTTCAGGCTCTGCATCAGCGCGGCGGTTAGCGCCTGGGCAACCGGAAAATCCTGTGCAATAACGGGTCCAATGACCCAGCCACGACCAAAGCGCCGCAGGCTGGCATAACCCTGAGGGGTTTGCTGGTCATCCTGCAAGATAATGGTCTGATTGTCGGTAATCAGATGTTCCACCAGCGCCGGGCGGAAAAGCCCGTGGGCGGCCTGCTCCATCTGCACCAGCGCATCCCGATCGTCAAGAGTGGCGCTGCGCAGCGTCAATCCAGCCGGAATCTCCACTCTGGGTAACGCGTTCAGGGCAGGCGTTTGGTACTGTAGGATCTTACCGCAGGTAACAAAGCCGAGTTTTTCATACAGGCCCTTACCCATCTCCGTCGCGTGCAGACGCACGTTATAACCGGGCACTTTCTCTAATAAGGCCAGCATCAACTGCTTGCCCAGCCCGCGCCCCTGGTGCTGATTCGCGACAATCACCAGACCGATGGTCGCGGCCTTGTCGCCCCAGCGCCAGAGAATCGCACTGCCTATTACTTCGCCCTGCTCTTCAATGACCACGCCTTCGCCGAGCTGCATGCCGATGGCCCAGTCTTCATGGCGGTGCGGCCAGTTCAGCGCCTGGCTCATCGCGTAAACCTGGGGAATGTCTTCGGTCGTCATGGTACGAATATCAACTGTCATTTTGCTTTCCTTACATCATGCCGGGTGCATCAAGTCCGCTGCCGTCGATGAAACGGCTGTAGCGATAGGGCGTGGGATCGACCACCGGCGTGGAGTCTGTCGCCAGTTGAGCCGCCAGGCGGCCTGCACCGGGACCAATCCCAAAACCGTGGGCACTGAATCCTGCCGACAACACCAGGCCTGGCAGTTTTGCCACTGTTGAAATGACCGGAATCGCGTCCGGCGTACTGTCAATCATCCCGCCCCAGGCCTGGGCGACTTTCAGGTTTGCCAGCGCAGGAAATTCACGCCGCATTGCCGCAAGTCCGCTTTCCACGACCCAGGCATCGGCAGCGGGGTCCAGAATACGCATCCGCTCGAAGGGTGAAATCGCATCCAGATCCCAGCGGCCCATCGCCTCAGGGCCATTAAAGAACGGCTTCACCCCCAGATTCAGGGTAAGATTTTTACGCCGACTTTTAAACGTGGGATAAAACTGTCGCAGGTAACGAATCCCCTGCGCACCGGGTTCAAGCCGCCCGCGGCCCGATACGGAAACGGTATAGCTGCCATCCATCTGCGGTCGACAGGCAAAGCTTTCGGTATAAAAAGGGACGGCGATAGCCTGCTCAATCGGGTGGGTACGGAAGGCGGTGCCAATGACGTTCCCCAGCGGCAAATCAATACCGTGCCGACGGCAAAACATCGAGGTCCAGGCACCCGCCGCACAGATCACCCGGGTGGTTTTGATCAAGCCGCGTTCCGTTATAACTCCGCTGACGCGCCCGGCTGAAATATCCAGCCCGCGCACCGCACACTGCTGGAAAACCAGCGCGCCTTTTTTTTGCGCGCCAATCACAATGCCCGGTGCAGCCAGTTTAGGTTCAGCCGCACCATCCGCCGGGGCGGAAACGCCGCCCAGCCAGTTTGTGGTACTGCCTGGCGTCATGGCTTTCGCCTGCTGGGCATTCAGGATATCGCTGCGCACGCCATACTGTTTGGCCATCTGGCCCCACTTATCCCAGGCCGCAATATCCGCTTCATTCCGGGTGGCATAGACCAGACCGCTGCGACGAAAGCCCAGCTCTTCCCCGGTTTCAATGCTAAGTTCTTCCCAGCCGCGTAAGGCTTCAATCACCAGCGGCAGTTCGCGCTCGTCACGATTCTGCTGACGGCACCAGCCCCAGTTGCGGCTCGACTGCTCGGCGCCGACCAGCCCCTTCTCGATCAGCACCACCTTCAATCCTTTTTTTGCCAGTTCCCAGGTGGCGGCGGCCCCCGCAATACCGGCACCAATCACCACCACATCGGCGGACGCCGGGAAATCACTGCTGTCCTGTACGTAACGAATCGGTGCGGGCATGGCGTAGCCACCTCTTAATCTGTTTGTTTGCCGGTGCCATGACGCTCATCGCGCCCGGCGCCTGGATACTGCCTGTCTGTCGAACGTGCTCGACGGCATAACAGTCTGTTACTCGGCTTTCAGAATCTCTTCATGCTCATCCAGCCAGCCCTGACGCAGCTCAGGAACCGCACGTTTCAGGCGTTCGAAATAGAGTTCACTGGTAGGCTGGTCATAATTGCTGCGCGCCAGCTGAGTGACGATGCTGCCATTTCGCATCACGACGATCTCATCACACACCGCGCGTACGGCGTGCATATCGTGGCTGATAAACATTACCGACAGGCCCAGCTCGCGGCGCAGTTCGCTGATCAGATCCAGCACGGCGGAAGCTACCACGGTATCCAGCGCCGACGTGACTTCATCACATAAAATCACATCCGGTTCAGCCGCCAGTGCACGGGCCAGGTTAACACGCTGTTTTTGCCCACCTGACAGTGACCAGGGGCGGCGGGACAGCACGGTGCGCGGCAGCTTAACCAGATCAAGCAGTTGATAGAGTCGCTGCTGGCGAGCGATGCCGCTCAGACCATGAAACAGCGTCAGCGGACGCGTTAAAATGCGTTCCACGCTATGGGCCGGATTGAGGGCCGTATCCGCCATCTGGAAAACGTACTGAATACGTCGCAGCTCATTGTCGTTGCGTTTTTGCATCTGGCCCGCAACAGAGTGGCCGTTAAACAGGACATGTCCCTGGCAGGCAGGATTGAGACCGGCAATGGCATGCGCCAGGGTGGTTTTACCCGAGCCGGATTCCCCGATAATGCCAATGGCCTGACCTTTCCACAGCGTGAGATTAATATTTTCCAGAATACGGACTTTGGGCAATCCATCACTGCCCTTCGGACCGTAACCGGCTGACAGGTCACGCACTTCGAGCAACGGCAGTTCATTCGCCTTTGCCTGACACCAGTTGCTGGGCCGCTCTTTTTGCTGAGCGGCATCCATCAGCAGGCGCGTATAGTCCGCCTGGGGTGCACCAATCAAATGCGCCGTTGTGCCGTATTCCGCAATTTTGCCTTGCAGCAGAACCAGAATCCGGTCGGCCATTTGCGCCACCACGGCCAGGTCATGGCTGACATAAATCGCCGTTACGCCGCGTTGTTTCACCACCCGACGAAAGGCTTTTAGCACTTCAACCTGGGTCGTCACGTCTAACGCCGTGGTGGGTTCATCAAGAATGACCACCTCGGGATCGCTAATCAGGGCCATCGCCGTCATTAAACGCTGTAACTGCCCGCCTGAGACCTGATGGGGGAAGCGATCGCCAATCGTATCCGGGTTGGGTAAGGCCAGCTCACGGAACAGCGCCAGCGCTTTTACCTTCGCCGCCTTGCGCGTCATGGTGCCGTGAATCACGACCGGTTCGATAACCTGGTCGATGATTTTCATTCCGGGGTTAAAAGAGGCGGCGGCACTCTGGGCAATATAGGACACTTTATTGCCGCGAAACACGCGCAACTGCGCGGGCGTGAGATCCATGATGTTGGTGCCCGCCACATGAATATTGCCCTCGGCGATCTTGCAACCGTGGCGCGCATAGCCCATCAGCGCCATCGCAATGGTGGTTTTACCCGAGCCGGATTCGCCAATCAGCGCCAGCACTTCGCCTTTTTGCACCGTGAAGCGGATATCGGAGACGATATCCAGTTCATCCCCATTGTCGGTATGCGCCGTCACGCGCAGGTTCTCGACAGAAATCACAGGCATTGCCGTATGTTGTGTCACGTTCATGCCCCCTCCTTTGCCAGCGTCAACGGACGCATGCTTTGCAAGCTGTCAATAAACAGGTTGACCGCGATGGTCAGGCTGGCAATCGCTACCGCTGGCATCAACACCGCCGGTGAGCCGTCAAACAACCCCTGAATATTTTCACGTACTAATGTTCCCCAGTCGGCATAAGGTGGCTGAACGCCCAGCCCCAGGAAGCTCAATCCACTCAGCAGTAATACGATATACACAAAGCGCAGACCAAAATCCGCCAGGACCGGATGCACCATGTTGGGCAGAATATCGTGGATGGCGATGTACCAGCGGCTTTCGCCCCGCAGGCGAGAGGCGCGGACATAGTCCATGTTGCGTAAGTTGCTGGCGAGGGCAAAGGCGATACGAAACGCACCCGGCCAGTAGGTAAACACCGCCGTGATCAGCAGCATCGGCAGCGAGGACCCGAACACCGCCACAATCATCAGCGCCAGTATTTTGCCTGGCAACACCAGCATCGCGTCGTTGATACGGCCCAGCAGCTCTTCCAGCCAGCGTCCGGTTACCGCCGCTAACAGCGCCAGCATGGTGCCAATCAGGCTGGCCAGCATGGCAGCGCCCAGCGCCAGCCCCAGGGAAAACTTCGCACCGTACATAATGCGGCTGAGCATATCCCGTCCGAGGTAATCGGTACCCAGCAGGTTTTCATGCGTCAATCCGCCCATTAATGGCCCGACCCCAATGTCGTCAAGATTGTGGGGGGCCCACCAGGTGCCGAAGATGGCGATGATCAACCAGAACAAGGTCACCACCAGGCCCAGGCGGCCCGATAAAGACAGTGACTGAAAAATACGCCAAGGAAGCAATATTTTCATCAGCTCCTCCATTTCGGGTTAAAGGCGATAGTGACAATATCCGCCGCCAGCAGCAGCACAAGATAACAGCTGGCAAACAGCATTACGCAGAGCTGTACCACCGGCAGATCGCGATTACTGACCGCGTCGACCATCTGGCTGGCCAGACCCGGATAGCTGAAGATGGTTTCGATAATAATGACCCCACCAAACAGGTAAGAAAGACTGAGGGAAATCGCGTTAGCAATGGGGCCGACGGCATTCGGTAAGGCATGGCGTAACACCGCCCGCATGGGGGAAACCCCTTTGAGCAAGGCCATTTCAAGATAAGGGCTGTCGAGCTGGTTAATAATGGCCGCGCGGGTCATACGTGCCATTTGCGCGACCAGTCCGCAGCATAACGTCATCACCGGCAACGCATAGGCTTTGATGTAGCTGGCGAAGTCCATACTGGGACTGCCAAGCGACATCGCAGAAACCCAGTGCAACTTCACGGCAAAAATCAGCACCGCAATCGTGGCCACCAGAAATTCCGGTACGGCCACCGTCGCCATCGTGCCAATCACCAGCGCACGATCGAGTTTGGAGCCACGATTCATGGCCGCCGCGATACCAATAATCAGTGCGAGCGGCACACAAATCGCTGTGGTAGTAGCAGCGAGTTCAAAGGTGGCGGGAAGACGCTGCGCCACCAGCTGTGCGACCGGCAGATGACTTGCAAATGAGGTGCCAAAATTCCCCGTCAGCATGCCGCCAAGCCAGGTGAAATAGCGCACCAGCAGCGGCTGATCTAAACCGAGCTGCTGGCGCAAGGCCGCTACCGTTTCTGGCGTGGCGTTTTGCCCCAGGATCATTTGCGCCGCATCGCCCGGCAGCAGGCTGGTGATAAAAAATACCACCGCCGAGACGATAAGCAAGGTCAGGATGCCGGCGCCAATGCGCCGGGCAATCAGGAACATCATGTATCGGTTCATCGGCGAACTCCTTCGTCAGACGATTATCAGGCTGAAAGCCAGGCAAACTCATGGAAGCGATAGCCCATTAGCATGCCCGATGGCCAGGCCTCAAGGCCGTTAACCTTCTTGCTGTAGCCATCCATTGAACTGATAAATGCCGGGATGAGCGTGCCGCAGTGGTCATAGATCAGGGTTTGCATATCACCGTACATCTGCTTGCGTTTGGCTTTATCACGTTCACCGCGTGCCGCAATCACCAACTGGTCAAACTGGGGATTTTTCCAGCCGCTCTCGTTAGTAGATGAGCTTGACAGGTAGAACTGTGAGAACAGCATATCCAGCGTTGGGCGCGGGTTGATCGAGCCGTAGCCTACCGGATCTTTCGTCCAGTGTGTTCCCCAGTAGCCTTCATACGGCACGCGCCGCACGTTAACGTTAAGCCCTGCGTTGCGCCCGACCTGCTGGATGAGCTGCGCCCCTTCCGTCGCGCCTTCCAGCGGCGGCGTGGTAATAATCTCTATCGACTGTCCGGTCATGCCCGCTTTGTTGATGTAAAACTTGGCTTTTTCAGGATCGAGCGGACGCGGTTTAAGATCGGCGTTAAACAGCGGATGCCACGGCGGAACCGGCGTGTCATTACTGACATCGCCAAAGCCCTGCAGCACCGTTTTCACGATGATTTCTCTGGGCTGCAGGTATTTCATCGCCAGCACGAAATCTGGGTTGCTGCCGGGTTTGATATCGGTACGGATGATCAGGTTGGTATACATGCCGCCCTTGGTTTCAAGCACCGCGTGATCCGTCGTATGACCAATGCGCATACTGTCTGAGGCTTTCAGGCCCGAGGCCACCTGGATATCGCCAGACAGCAGGGCGTTGACGCGGGCAGCCTGATCGGTAACGCCAAGCAGCTCCACTTCGTCCAGATGCGGCAGGCCCGGTTTAAAGTAGTTCGGGTTTTTGGTGCCCACGGTATTCACGCCAGGCGTAAAGCTCTTGCATACGAAGGGGCCAGTGCCGATCCCTTTGCTGAAATCTTTGGTGCCATCCTGAACAATCAGGAAGGGAGACGTGGTCAGCATATAGGGAAGATCAAAGTTAGGTGCCACGAGAACAAGCTGCACTTCATTATCGTTGACGGCAGTGATGGTCTTGAACTGTTCAGCAAGCTTGAATGCGCTGGAGGCAACGGCAGGATCTTTATGACGATTAAGCGAGAAAATCACATCCTTCGCGGTAAAAGGTTTACCGTCGTGGAAGGTAACACCTTTGCGCAGTTTAATGCTCCAGGTGATGCCGTCGTCAGAATCAACCGACTCTGCCAGGCCGGGCTTAACGGACATCGCCTTGTCGACCTCGGTCAGACAGCTGTAAAACATAAACTGGCGCGTGTAGTCGGCGCTGTTACTGCCTTTTGCCGGGTCCAGCGTATCGGTTGCAGACGCGTTAGACATCCCGACACGCAGTTTCCCGCCCTGTACGGGTTTGCTTTCCGCCAGCGCCATGCCGGGGAAGCCAATCAGTCCCGTGCTCATCACCGCACCGGCGGAGAGTAGCTTCATTAAACTGCGACGGGACAATGTGCCTTCAGTGATCATCCGCGTCAGAGCAGGATTGGTTACGTCAGATTCTTTATTATCAATTTTACTCATCTGTACACCTCATTACGTGTTCGAGCGAACATGGAAAATTCCCTGCGTTATTCAGACGGCGCATGCTGCATTGCCCATCCGCGGCGGGCTGTTGGTCGCTTTCGGCAAACACAACAACCCCGCAACGGCCTGAAAAACAATGTGAATTTACGAAAGGCGATCCTTTGCTTTGTAGTAGAGCCCGGCAAGGGGCAAAAACCACGGTTTTCCGTGATAGCCCGGCAGTGCAGGCCATGTCTGACGCTGCCAGGGGTTGTCCCGGACTTTCTCACTTAACAGATCGGCCATCACGCGGCCCATCCATACCGACATCTGGGTGCCATGACCGCTGTAACCCAGCGAATAAAATATGCCGTCCTGTTCGCCGGCGTGCGGCAGGCGATCGGCCGTCATATCCACCATGCCACCCCAGCAGTAATCAATTTGGGTGTTAGCCAGCTTCGGAAACATCTTCGCCATTGCAGCATGCAATATCTCGCCGCTGCGTGAGTCCGAGGTCGGATTACTGATGGCAAAGCGCGCGCGTCCACCAAAGACCAGACGGCGGTCCGCCGTGGTGCGGAAGTAGTTACCAATATTCATGGAGGTAACGTAGTTACGATCCTCAGGCAGCAAGGTACGGATGAGCCCATCATCCAGCGGCTCAGTGACAACGATAAAGCTGCCTACCGGCACGATACGACGCTGGAACCACGGAAACGGACCTTCACTGGAGCAGCCCGTTGCCATCAGTACTTTGTCTGCCTGGATTTCACCCTTGCTGGTCACCACCCGATGGCGATAGCCGTCAAGGCGTTCCAGTTGGGTGACGTGATGGTGGGGATAAATTTTTGCGCCGCTGCGTGCCGCGGCTTCGGCCAGGCCCACACCAAACTTGCCCATGTGCATCTGACCGCCGCGCTGTTGCAGCAATCCACCGTGAAAATCGCTACTGCCGATCTCACGCTGAACCTCATCTTTACTCAGTAACTGGATATCGGGGTCCACCGTGCGCCGCATCAACGTGAAGGCGTCCTGCAGTCCGGCAAAATGCGAGGCTTTACTGGCCAGCTTGAGTTTGCCGCACCACCGAAAATCGCAGTGAATCTGCTCGTCCTTCACTAACTGCTCAACATAGGTAACCGCATCATCAAACGCCCGATAGAAGCGACTGGCCTGTTCAAGTCCCTGGCTGGCAACCAGCGAGGCAAAGTTTTGCGCCACGCCGGTATTGCAGTGACCGCCGTTGCGCGACGAGGCCTGACTCATCACCTCTCCGCTATCCAGCACCACAACATTGATACCGTTTCGCGCCAGCGTCAGCGCCGCAGACACACCGGTAAAGCCAGCGCCTATCACCACCACATCCGCCTGTGACGGCAACGGCCCCTGCGCGGCAGCGCTGAACGACGGGGCGGTGGCTTGCCAGTACGATTCCAGTTTCATGTCGATGTCCTCAAAGACCGACGACGCCAGGCAGGCCGCCAATGTCTTTAACTTCGGTGTATTGATAATACGGATTAGCCGGTTCATGGCCGCGGTTGACCCAGACCTTATGCTTAATGCCAAGGTCGTGGGCGGTCATCAGGTCATAACGGAAACTGGATGACACATGCAGGATCTCGTCCGGACGGCAGTCCAGTTTTTCCAGCATGTATTCAAAACCTTTCATATGCGGTTTGTAGGCACCGGCCTCTTCCGCCGTGATCGTCATATGGATCGGTGCGCCCAGGCGAGGAATATGATGAGGAATCAGGTCATTCATCGAGTTAGTCAGCAGCACCAGCGGGAATTCTTTCGCCACTTTGGCTAAGCCAGCGGGGACATCAGGATGCGGGCCCCAGGTGGCGCAGTCAGCGTAAATAAAATCGCTGTCTGCCTGTTGCCATTTCACGCCCCACTTTTTGCAGGTGCGCTGAATAGCATTGCTGACGACATCGTAATAGGGTTTCCATGCACCCATGACTTCGTCCAGACGGTAGCTGGAAAAATCAGTTACAAAGGCGTCCAGCGCTTCTGCGTCGACACGATCGGCGAAACAGCGTTTAGCCGCACCGGCCATGTCAAAAAAAATCAGCGTGCCGTAACAATCAAATGTGATGAATTTGGGTTTAAACAGTGCCATTGAATTAACCTCGTTATTGTCAGGTGTGGTGCTTAAAAATCGATAAGTACACTTTTCTGGCGCTGGCAGGCCTGGAAGGCCTGGCGACCCAAATCTTTGCCAATACCCGATCCCAGAAAGCCGCCGGTAGGGATAATAAAATCGCCAGAGCGACCGTAGCGGTTGACCCAGACGGTACCGGCTTCAATCGCGCGTATCGCCCGCATCGCCCGGGGCAGACTCAGCGTATGCACGCCCGCGCACAGGCCATACGTGTCATGTGCCGCCAGTGCCAGCCCCTGCTCTTCCTCATCGAAGGTCTGAATCGTCAGCACCGGACCAAATATTTCCTGCTGAACCGCCGGGTTATCAGGCTTAACCTGGCTTAACAGCGTGGGCTGCCAGAACCAGCCCTCATCGGTATCCGCAAAGCGTTCGCCGCCCACCAGCACTTCTGCGCCCAGGGCTTTGGCTTCTTCAATCACCGAACGCACTTTATTGCCCTGGCGTGCATCAATCAGCGGCGCATAACGACTGGTTTCCTGCCAGGTGACGCCGGGTTTAACCTCACGGCACAATGTCGTCAGTCGCGCCGTGAGCGCATCGGCAATGCCGCGCTGCACGATTAAGCGCGTACCCGCTACGCAGGCCTGACCACCATTGGCGGTAAAGCCGCGCAGAATACGCTGCGCCAGCACCTCGATATCACCCGCATCATCAAAGACCAGTTGTGGACTTTTTCCACCCAGCTCCAGCGTCACCGGTTTCATGCCGAACTGCGCCGCATCGCTCATAATGCGCGCGCCGGTCAGGGTTGAGCCGGTAAAGGAGACCTTACGGACCAGAGGGTGCCTGACGAGCGCACTGCCCGTTACAGCCCCACTGCCCTGTACAATATTGAGGATACCGGCCGGCAAACCGGCCTGGACCGCCAGTTCTGCCATGCGTACGGTAGAAAGCGGCGTCAGTTCTGACGGCTTGAGTACCACGGCATTCCCCGCAGCCAGCGCCGGTCCGCACTTCCACGAGGCCATCGACAACGGAAAATTCCAGGGCGTAATGGCACCGATCACCCCATAGGGTTCAGCAATCAACATCCCCAGGCTGTTTTCACGGGTGGGGAACAGGTCACCGCTGTATTTGTCCGCGCATTCGGCATAGAAACGGATGGCTTCGGCAGTGAAAGGAATTTCGTGCTGTATCACGTCAGCAATCGGACGCGTCGAGCCCAGCGCTTCAAGCTGGGCCAGCAGCCGATCCTGCTCAATTAAATCGGCCCAGCGACGCATTATCCGACCGCGTTCACGGGGTGCACAGCTTGACCAGCCGCTGGTTTTTAATGCCTGATGGGCCGTCATGACGGCATGGTCAACGTCCTCGGCCTGCGCTTCATGCAGAGTGGCAAAGACGTGACCATCTGAGGGGCGTTTGACGGCAAAAGATTCGCCTTGTGTTTGCACATGTTTCCCGCCGATATAATGGCCCAACGGGAGTTGCACGCTTTCCGGGTCGAAACTCAACATGGAAGAATCCTTATTTGTTACAGCCGTCACACACTGGTTTGGTTAAATTTCGGCAATGCTTTTCTGAAATATTAATTAGGTAATGCAGAAAGTATGCCAGCCGTTAAGAAAATTAAAATGCGTTTAAAACCACGCAAAAAAATTTTTCTGCCGTATTAATGACGGATTTATTGCGGAATTGCCGAAGCCTTAAACAGATGATTTACCTCACAAAAAAGCCGCATTGCTTTGGTGCATTGCGCATGAAACTTGCACTAAAAAGGAGAATGGAAGGAAAACTTAGATCTGGCGCACAAAAAAAAGCGCCAGCAGAGTGCTTATGCTGGCGCGTACATTTATGAATACCGTTTTAAATTACAGGCTGCCGAGATGGAAAGTTTTTTGCTCCAGATATTCATCAATTCCGTAACGTGAACCTTCACGACCAATACCGGATAATTTTACCCCACCAAAAGGAGCGACTTCTAAAGAGATTACGCCGGTATTAAAACCGACCATGCCAAATTCCAGCGCTTCCGCTACCCGCCAGGCACGACGAATATTCTCGGTAAAGAAGTAAGCGCCCAGTCCATAAGGTGTGTCATTTGCCATCGCCAGTGCCTGCTCTTCATCGTCGAAGATAAACAGCGGCGCCACAGGGCCAAAGGTTTCTTCCTGGGCAATACGCATCTCACGCGTGACCTGACCGAGCACGGTAGGCTGAACCCAGGTGCCCGTTCCATTGCTGATGCCGCCTGTTAACAGCGTCGCCCCTTTTTGTAAGGCATCGTCGATGTGCGCATTCACCTTTTCGACCGCCCCGGTATTGATTAGCGGCCCGATGGTGCTTCCGGCTGCAAATCCGTCACCCACCTTCAGGGTAGCAACGGCCTCCAGCAGACGGGCGGAAAAGCGTTCATAGATGTTGCGCTGAACCAGAATCCGGTTGGCGCAGACGCAGGTTTGCCCGGCGTTACGGAACTTGCTGGTCATTACGCCCGCCACCGCAATCTCAATGTCGGCGTCATCGAAAACGATTAACGGCGCATTTCCCCCCAGCTCCAGACTCAGCCGTTTTATGCTGTCAGCGCACTGCTTCATGAGTAACTGACCCACGCGGGTCGAACCGGTAAAGGAGATCTTACGGACAAGGCGGCTTTCGGTCAGCGCGGCACCAATTTCCGTCGGCATACCGGTGACCACCTGCAAGACACCGGACGGAAAACCGGCGCGCTCGGCCAGTACCGCCAGCGCCAGCGCAGAGAGCGGCGTCAGGTCGGAGGGTTTAACGATAATGGGGCAACCCGCCGCCAGCGCCGGAGCCACCTTGCGGGTAATCATGGCGATAGGGAAGTTCCAGGGTGTGATCGCTGCCGCCACACCGACCGGCTGTTTCAACACGATAATTCTGCGGTCTGACGTGGGTGCAGGAATGGTATCGCCATAAATGCGACGTGCCTCTTCGGCAAACCATTTGACGAAACTGGCGCCGTACAGCACTTCACCTTTCGCTTCCGCCAGCGGTTTGCCCTGCTCGGCCGTCATGATGATGGCAAGATCGTCCGCGTTATCGATAATAAGCTGATACCACTTCTCCAGCAGCCCGGCACGCGTGGCATTAGGCGTTTTTGCCCATTCATGACGCACCGACTCCGCGTGGTTAATTGCCGCCTCGGTTTCCTCACGGCCCAGCGCCGGAATGGTGGCCAGCGTGTCGCCGGTGGCCGGGTCGATAACCGGCAAGGTTTCGCCCTGATAGCCATTCTGCCATTGGCCCGCGAACAGCGCCTGTTGGCGCAGCAGCGTGTGATCGTTTAGTTGTATACGTGACATCCCATCCCCCTTTGTTCAGATCTTTCCACTTTATCGGGTGGGGGGAAGCGCAGGATGTTGTTATTGCCAGCCAGAAAGCGTTCGCTGAGAGGATTTACGGCAGAAAAAAAATTTTATGCCGTCACGATATGCAGCCCGATGTGCCCGAGCGTTAAATCTGAAAATCGATCACCGGTTCATCATCACCTGCTGATGAAAGCGCCTGCTTTTTGATCTCTTCAAGCGACAGGTTGGCGTTGCACAGCTCAAGAAATTGCCAGACGTAGTTGCGCTGTAGCTGTCCCCGTTTCAGGCCCAGCCATACCGTGTTGGCGTCAAACAGGTGCGTGGCATCCAGCCTGACCAGCTCTCCGCCCGGCTCGGTTTCACAGGCCTGATCGGCCAGGATACCGACTCCGAGACCAAGTTTGACATAGGTTTTCACCACATCGGAATCCTGGGCGCTGAGCACGATGTCCGGTTTTAAACCTGCGCCCTGAAAGGCCCTGTCCACGCGCGAGCGTCCGGTAATGCCCTGACGATAGGTAATAAGAGGATGGTGGCTCAGCGCATTCAGTGATACCGGTTGCTGCTGAACGAGGTCATGATCGTGCGGCACCAGCAAAGCATGATGCCAGCTGAACCATGGAAACGCCGCCAGACTGCCGTTGTTCACCAGCATTTCACTGGCAATGCCGACATCCACCTCTCCTGCCAGCAGCATATTTACGATTTCCTGCGGCGATCCCTGGTTGAGTTCGAGGCGGACATTGGGATAAAGCTGGCGGAACGCCTTGATTACCGGTGGCAGACTGTATCTGGCCTGAGTATGGGTGGTTGCGATGGAGAGAATACCGCTGGATTCATTGGTGAAAACGTCCGCCAGACGACGGACTTTACCGGCTTCGTCCAGAATTCGCTCAGCGATGGTTAATAACGCCTTACCCGGCTCCGTCATACCGAGCAGTCGCTTGCCGCGCCGGATAAAAATTTCGACGCCAAGCTCATCTTCCAGATCGCGGATATGGCGACTGACGCCCGATTGTGACGTAAACAGGGTGCTTGCCACCTCTGTCAGGTTGAACTCCCGCCGCGCGGCTTCGCGAATAATTTTAAGTTGCTGGAAATTCACACCCTTTACCTCTCTTTACACAATCTGATAACCAGAGGGTAAAAAGGATTATCGATAACAGGAAATACTAAAAAAGTTTTATTTATGCATTTAAAGCATATGACACGCAGCAGGAGAGAATGAATCACATCAGGGAGGACAGCCAGAGAAAGGGCAGTGGCGCGATGTCTCCGCGCCCTGCTTTACAGACAGATCAACAAGGATGAGCGTTAGCTGACCAGTGTGAGTTCGCGTTTTTCCGTCAGCGGCTTGTTAAGCAGCGACAGCAGGATATTTTTAACGGCCTGCGCAGGCGGCGATAAAGGCAAACGGTGCGACAGGTTCAGCGACAACGGCAGGCTGATGGTCGGACTGGTAATGCGCGCCATCCACGCCTGGGTTGATCCTACCAGCGCCCGGGCAGCCGACTCCGGCAACACGGTCACACCCATTCCGCTTGATATGGCGGCGGTGAGGGTAGAAAGCGACTCTATTTCGCCAATAATGCGCGCACTCAGGCGACGCAGTGAAAACGCCTCATCGACCCGCTGGCGCACCGCGCTGTAGTCGCGTGGCAGAAACAGGCTCATCTGCGCCACGTCGGCCAGATCCACGTTGGTCCCAGGACAGGCCGTGGTGCCCACCAGATACAGATCTTCTTTCAGCAACGGCACGCTGTTAATGCCTGCCGTCGGCGCACGGTCATACAGCACGGCCATATCCAACTGACCGTTGATGATGTTTTCGTTTAGCGCACTGCTGCTGTTTTCATGCAGATAAACCATGATATCGGGATACTGTTCCCGTACGGTTTGCAGCAGCGGCATAGTTAAGGCTGAGGCCGCCGTTCCCGGTGCCAGGCCAATCGACACCTGCCCGTTGACCACCTCACCCGCATTCATCACTGCTGACTGTGCCAGTTCGCACTGCCGCAGAATAACGCGCGCATGGCTGTAGAGTAATTTCCCGGCTTCCGTCGGCGTAACACCGCGCTTGGTGCGGTTGAGAAGCTGCTGTTCCAACTCACCTTCAAGCGTAGCAACCTGCTGGCTCAATGCAGGCTGAGCAATATGCAGCACTTCGGCTGCCCGCGTCAGGCTACCGATATCGACGATTTTCACAAAATATTTCAGCCGTCTTAAATTCATCTTGCCTCCGTTGCTACGTCAAGGTGTCTGGCTGGTCTCTGTCAACCAGCTTGCATAAGAGGGAATTGCAATATGCAGACCAGGTTTATTCAGATCGCGAAACATGTCGGGAAATAATTGCTAAGCATCAGAATAAACAGCGTTTATCTGTACCTCCAAAGAGGTAAGTCTGGGAGCACCGCCGCATTCAGGCGGCAACGCGAGGTGAGCTGCACCGCAACAGTGCGCAATATGTCAAACCAGCGTGCAGCGTCGGCCCTGTGCCAGCAAAGGTTATCGACGTGCCAGCGCCCGGCCCGGTTATGCAGGAGAAAAGCAGAAAGAGAATGAGCTGCGTTGATGCGTAAAAGTCTAAGACGGCAGGCTGAGGGGAAACACGTTTATTGCCTGAGCGATTGATCGATTCGAAACGTCTTCCCACCTGTCACATGTAAATTCGCTCACGTTTTTTTAAAAGGTTAGCAAGGCGAATACGCAAACGCATTTGTGTTGTAGCAAGGCAGATATCCTCTGGCACCAGAGAAAACCCCCACGGGATTTCGGTAAAAAGCTTTTTAGTTTTGCTGTCTCTTGTTCACCTCAGCCAGCAAAGCGCGAATACGCAAACGCATTTGTGTTATAGCAAGGCGGCGCCAGGCGCTTAGGCCCAGGAGCATAGTTAACTATGTGACTGGGATAAGCGCCTGGTGCCAACGCCGCTACGGCGCAAAGGCGGCAGCGTATTAGCGTTTGGCGCGATTGCGTCGCATATCGATGGTAACTGCGGCGACGATGATGATGCCTTTGATGATATCCTGGATATACGCATCCACCCCAACAAAGGTGAATCCGCTTTTAATCAGACCAAGAATCACCGCACCAATCAGCGTGCCGGTAATACGACCCACGCCGCCCATCAGGCTGCTGCCGCCGATGACCGCTGCGGCAATCGCATCCAGTTCATAGCCCACGCCCATGCTTGACTGGCCGCTGCTGACGCGTGCCGCCAGCACCACACCTGCCAGGCCTGACAGCGCCCCTGCGATGGTGTAAACGATGATCAGGTATTTATTGACGTTAATGCCGGACACTTTGGCCGAAGTCATATTGCCGCCGATGGCATAAACATATTTGCCATAGCGGGTATGTTTCAGCGCAACGTGAAACACCAGCGCCACAACCAGGAAAATCACCACCGGCATAGCACCCTGACCAATAGAGGTGAATCCATCGGACAGAAAACTGATGGGGTTGCCCTGGGTGTAATACTGCGCCAGACCGCGCGCGGAGACCATCATACCCAAGGTGGCAATAAAGGGAGGAATTCCGGTACGGGTAATTAAGACGCCATTGATCAGCCCGCAAAGCAAACCGACCCCGATACCGGCACCAATAGGTACAACCGCAGGCATATTAACCAGCGACGGGAACATCGGCGTGAGACTGTCTGACGTTTGCGCCAGGCTGGCAGCCACCACTGCGGTTAGCGCAATCACCGAACCGGAAGAAAGGTCGATACCGGTCGTAATGATCACCTGCGTCACACCCACGGCAATGATGCCGATGATAGCAACCTGCAGGACGATCAACACCAGGCGGTTAGGATTGAGTAAAAAGGACTGATCGCGCACATACCAGCCGAACATTTCAAAAACCAGGGCAATCCCCACCATCACCACAAAGATGCCGGTGTCCTTTGGCATGCGATGGCGCAAGGTCGACAGAAACGAGGGTTGTTGTTGAGGAGCCTGAGCGGCCGTGACTTTTGTGTTACTCATAGTGGTTTCGCGCCTCATTCGGATGCTAACGACAAAATAGTTTCCTGGTCGGCTTCTTCTTTATTGAGGATGCCGGTAATGCGCCCGCCATGCATCACCATTATACGGTCGCTCATGCCCAGAATCTCCGGCAGCTCTGACGACACCATAATGATGGCGACTCCACGGTTGGCAAGCTCACTGATCAAACGGTAAATTTCGGCTTTTGCCCCTACATCGATTCCTCGCGTTGGCTCATCCAGGATCAGGATTTTCGGTTGGGCCAGCAGCCAGCGAGCGATAAGCACTTTCTGCTGATTTCCCCCGCTCAGGTTATTGATGATTTGATCCATGGTTGGGGTTTTGATGTTCAGGCGGCGAATTTGATCCATGCAGTCCTGGGCCATTTTGACATGGCTGACAAAACCGCTTTTACCGCTGTATTCAGGCATGTTGACGATGCTCATGTTCTCTAACACCGACAACACTAAAAACAGCCCAGACTTCTTACGATCTTCAGTCAGAAACGCCATGCCTTTTTCAATCGCGGCAGACGGCGAGTCGATAGTGACTGGCACGCCATCAATCAGGATTTCACCGCTGTCAAAATGCGTCATACCAAACAGGGTTTCCATCACCTCGCTGCGCCCTGCCCCGACCAGCCCGGCAACGCCAAGGATTTCGCCACGACGTACGCTAAAACTCACCTCAGAAAACCGGTCTTTACAGGTGAGGTTACGTACCGTCAGCACCTCTTCACCAATGGCATTGTTGAATTTGGGGAACAGCTGTGTCAGCTCACGTCCAACCATCTTGGTAATCAGCGACTGGCGCGTATATTCACTGGTGATGTCGCTGCCGACCCAGTTACCATCACGGAAAATACTAATCTCATCCGTGATGGCAAAGATCTCATCCATTTTGTGGCTGATATAGATGATGGCTTTCCCCTGCTGGCGCAGATCGCGAATGATGGTAAATAAATGCGCGACTTCAGTTTCCGTTAAAGCGGAGGTGGGTTCGTCCATAATGACAATGTCGGAATTCCAGGATACCGCCTTGGCAATCTCTACCATCTGCTGCGAGGCAATACTCAGCTCGCCCACCATGCTGTCGGCTTTCAGTTTAATATTCAGCCGGTTTAGCAGCGCCTGGGTTTCTTTATTCAACTGAGCATGGTCGACAAAGCCAAATTTAACCGGCTCCCGTCCAAGCCAGATATTTTCAGCCACGGTCATGTGCGGCACCAGATTCAGTTCCTGATGGATCATAGAAATACCGGACCGTAACGCATCCATGGTGTCCCTGAATTGCACTGGCTCCCCTTTAATCTTAATGGTGCCCTGATCGGGACGATATATCCCGATCAGGCACTTCATTAAAGTGGATTTGCCCGCGCCATTTTCACCCATCAAGGCATGTACCGTTCCAGAACGTACGCGCAGTGACACATTGTTCAGTGCCTTAACGCCTGGAAAGAACTTGCTGATGCCTTCGGCTTCAAGCGCAAAAGCGGTCATACATCACCTCCGTACAACAGGTTCGGGACGTTTATTTTTGGTTCATGCCAACGTATTTGGTGTAGTTGTCTTTGGTGATCAGCTGGAAGGGGATATCCACAATTTTCTGCACTTTCTCACCGTTAGCCAGCTTGATGGCGGTCTGAACAGCGCCTTCACCCTGGCCTTTAGCATCCTGGAATACGCTGGCCACCATCTTGCCGTTCTTGATCATCTGCAACGCATCCGGTGTGCCATCCACGCCTGCTACCAGAATGTGTTTATCGTTCTTGCCTAATGCCTGAATGGCGCCAATCGCCATTTCATCGTTGTTTGACGCGATGGCATTGATATCATCGCCAGCGGTCATCCAGTTACTTACGACATCTACCGCATCGTTACGGGTAAATTTGGCCGTTTGTTTTTGTACCACTTTAATATTTGGGTATTTGGCGACCACGGCTTCAACGCCTTTGGTACGTTCACGCGTGGCTTCATTAGCCAGATCGCCCAGCAGAATCGCCACATTGCCTTTGCCGTTCATGGCTTTCGCCAACGCTTCCATCTGCAGACGTCCCGCCAGCTCGGAGTCAGAGCCCACATACGCCATCTTGTCGCCTAACTGGGCCTGAGGTTTACGGTTAACAAACACCAGCGCCACTCCGGCTTTGGTTACCTGATCGATGATGGGTTTCACGGCGTTCGTGTCTACCGGGTTAACGATGATGACGTCCACGCCCTGACCAATAAAATTTTGTACCTGCTGGAGCTGCTGGGCCACATCGCCTTTGGCATCTTCAACCTGACCTTTCACGCCATCTTTTTGCATTTCTTTTTGCATGGCGGTACGCACAATCGTCAGAAAGTTGTCATCAAACAACGCCATTGAAACGCCAACGGAAATATCTTTTGCCATTGCGGCGGCGGGTAACATGCAGGCTAACAGTGAGGCAACAATCGTTTTTTTGATGTTCATAGGGACCCTTCTTATTTGTTAACTTGCTAGCGAATAACGCTTTGAATGAAAAATATTTTTTACATTCGAACCGCTTCGCTGGCGTTTTTATGGAAAATTTGAGGTAAGGCAACTCCGTTAATGCTTTTTTTTCAATCCACCATTACTTTTCTTATCTACATGATTTTACTAACTAAGGATGAGACATCCTCTTTGCGCTGGCACGTCCATCCCACTTTCCCGCGCCGAGCAGTTTATTTATTCCATATATTTTGTTTTTGAAATTTTTATCATAAAAGCACTGAAACAAGTGTTTTGATATCGTCAAATAACAAAACTTTGACATGCGTCTAACATCTACTGAGAAATGGGTTTAAAGTGAGATCCTGTTAGCAGTTTGAAAAGCAAGCGAATGTGTCTGATATTCGCCAAAGCGCTGCTTTTACGAGCACTTGAACGCAAACGATGAAAGAGTGCTTTGACATCCCGAACTGACGCCGCTACTATTCGCCCCGTTCCAACAATTCCTCTGTAGTTCAGTCGGTAGAACGGCGGACTGTTAATCCGTATGTCACTGGTTCGAGTCCAGTCAGAGGAGCCAGATTTTGAAAAGCCCGCTCAGGGAAACCTGAGCGGGCTTTTTGCTTGCTGGGGGTTAGCGTTGGTGGCGTCGCCCGGTAAGACGGGCTGCATGGGAATAGCGCGATGGTCACATCTGTTCCGGTTTAACCCCTAACGCAGCCGCAATAATGCTTTCCCCTTTCGGCCAGGGCCGCGTGAGTGCATTGGCCAATGTGGATGAGGCCAAACCCGCCTTGCGCGACAGTGCTGCCAGCGATGTACCTTGTTTCTTTATTCCCGCGATGATATCTGCCGGATGCCAGTCCTGATGTTCCATCTTATTCACTCCTCGTTATGCAAACTCATCGCATTATCCCATTTTGGGATAAATCAGCCAGCGCGAGATATTCGATTTTGGGATAAAGATCGAGATAAAACGATGTCGACTATCTATACAGAAGAATATCAACGCGTTGTTAAAGCATTACGTGATGCAAGAGTAGCGAAAGGCATTACCCAGCAGCGGCTGGCGGATGCGCTCAATAAACCCCAATCCTTTATCGCTAAGATTGAAAGTGGTGAGCGGCGATTAGATGTGATCGAGTTCGTCCATGTGGCACAGCTGCTGGGGATTGAGCCTGCGCCGCTTCTGGAGGAGATAGTGCCGAAACGAAAAATAACGCTGAAACAGAATTGAAAGGCCGGGCAGGCGTTCATTACGGCTACGCCATTTTACTGAATGAAGAAGGCTGCCTGGTGCCAGGACCGACGCAAGGTACGCGACAGAGAAAATACGGGTGGTGTGCCTGTCACTGGCCTTTTCAATCGCCTGAAAAATCAGAACGGGTGAGCTGGTCGCGCCACATGGCAATTGATGATGAAAGAACCGGGTGGAATATCAGGGTGCAGACGGGCTGCACAGCCTTCAATAGCCTCTGGGAATGCCTCATCCGTTTCAAAGCCCAACCGTGTTCTGAACGTCGGTGACGACCAGAAAACTTTATCGGGGTGTAAAGGATGACCATCAATAATCTGCAGGTCACACAGCCCGTCATTCCGCCTTTCACGAGAAAGCTTAACGCGTCATGGCGATGTCATAGTCAGCCTGGCGCGCAACCTTTCCTCCGCGATTACAACACCTCTGCCCACGTCATAATCAGTTTGGCCTGCACAGGCTCGGCCAGCAGACTGGCATCTGGCTGCCAGCTGTCCCAGTCGCGGAAAGCACTGAAATCAAGCCCGGCCAGCGTTTCCAGCGAGCGGACAGAGACACGGTATTCGTCCACCTGCGGCACCGCTTCCGGCTGCAAGGACGGCAACACGCGGCGCGGCTCATCCAGCAACTTATCCTGACTGACCAGCAAGGCGGTCGCCTGCGGTTTGCCCTGTGGCCCAATGCGCAGAACCACTTTCCAGAACATCAGCGGCACCTGTAACTCTCCATATTGCCGATGTTGATCGTTGAGTATCGGTCCGGTCAGCACGCTAATCTGCTGTTTGGTTTTCAGCACGCCGTATTCCAGGATATAACGCTCAACGCCTTGCCAGTACTGCACGCTCTGATTAAAACGAAAATGCTGCGGTGAGCAGTTGGTAAAATGAAACGTATCTTTGTTGGCGCGCACCGCTTCAGCCGCTGTGCCCCAGGTGGGATCGCTGCGGCGGGTAAGATGACCGCGGTCGAACCAGCGGCTGAACGCGCTATAGAACGACTGACCTGTCACATAACGGCTGTCGATGCGGCTGTCTTCAGACCAGCGGTCGCCTTCGGGTAACAGTGAGGGCTGCCCGCTGCCGCGGTCGACATTGATATAGCGCGCGCCATCAATATTGGTCGCGGTGAAAAAAGCCAGCTGCCGTTCAGCGTTCATCAGCAGGGAAAAGTGTTCGTAATCCAGCCTGGCCTCAGCGCCCTTGCGCCCGTCACGCAGGGGCGCGACTTCACCGGAACGCGGGGCGATAATTGTGGCCATATCGATGTGGGTATCAGCCAGAAAGTCCGCCTGAAAACCGTCGCGGTTACGATAATTTTCGTCCGGCGCGGCGGCACCTGGAAGCGCGTAGTCCGGTGCGGGTTCAGCCTTGAGTGCCTGCATCAGGATTGCCTGCCGGTCAGCAGGCAGCGTCGGCAGTTCGCCTTTCAGCCAGTCAGTGAGCGCGCTGATGCGTATACCTTCGTTACCCCATTTCCCGTTATCTTCAACACCGCCATGATGGAGTGCCACCAGTTGCCAGCCATCGTTGAATACCGGCGCACCCGACGAGCCGCCTTCGCTGTCGGCCTCGTAGTGCAGAAACTGTTCGTGACGGGCTAACAGCGCATTATTGCGCAGCGTAATTTGCTGTGGCGCGCCAGCCGGGTGATGGATCAGATTAAGGCTGATGCCCAGTGCATGTTTATCGTTGCGATCGTTAAGCGCCAGCGGCAACGGATTCTCAGCGCTGTCGTTAAGCGCTTCGCCCAGCGCGACTAGCGTGCAGTCAAACGCGTCCGTCGGGCTGGTAAGCCAAAAGCGTTCTGCATCTACGCTATAAAGACGCCCCTGAATAAGCTCGTCCGTCTCGCCCTGACGGTAGCCGAACTGAAGTGTGATACGGCCTGATGCTGCGGGGTCAGACAGCAGATGATGGTTAGTCACAAAGAGGTTGCCGTGGGTGAGAAATCCGCTGCCTTTCGGCACGCCATCTTCTCTGACCAGCGCCACGGCTTTGGCCGCGCGCAATCCTTGCTGCAAAAAAGACACCGGTAGCAGATCGTTTGTGCCGATGATGACACCCTGGCGGGCGCGTTGCTGAAACGCATAGCGTTGCGCGCGTCGTTGATCCGGCTCCGCCTGCTGGCCCTGGCTGAGCGCTGTGCGTGTCTGCTGTCGTTGCCCGGCCGTTACCGCCAGCCTTGCGGCTATCTGCGCTTTCAGTTGCTCGTTCATTCGCCTCTCCGTGATAAGGTTATGCACCCTTTTAACCATAGCTGCTGCTTATCACGGCACAAGCGGCGCGAATATCACCGCGCGCACCAACGCCCTGCCCTCATCCGTTAAGGGCCAGGTCATGTATCTGAAAGGCGACTCAACGAATGCTTAAATGGAACCTTACAAAGGGATTGTTGCGGGCGAAATAACCAGGCTGTTGAAACCTTCAGCAAAGGGTTCAGAAGCCGGTAAAACCGCTTTGACTCAGCATCCTGACTCCATTAGTATGCGCCCTGTAGCACGATTCCTCTGTAGTTCAGTCGGTAGAACGGCGGACTGTTAATCCGTATGTCACTGGTTCGAGTCCAGTCAGAGGAGCCAGATTTAGGGAAGCAGACGTTCACTGACGTTTGCTTTCTGCATTTCTATCAGTTGGTTATTCCCTTCTTCAGGTTCACCCTCGTTCACTAAAAACCACTCGAAGCCATATCATTTTGATGGGAAAAATGCTGGTAATGGTAGTTCGATTGCGCTTTTACCAACAAACGGGGGGGGGGGGGTGTCGTTATGCCACTTACTGATGCTAAAGTAAAAAACGCCAAAATGCATACAAGCTGACTGATGGCTTTGGTATGTTCCTTCGCGTTACCCCCAAGGGTTTCAGATACTGGCAAATGGCTTACCGCTTAGAAGGGAAGCAAAAAATCTTTTCCATAGGCGTCTACCCTGCTGTTTCACTTGCTGATGCAAGACAACGCCGTGATGAGGCCAGAAGGCTTCTTGCTCAGGGCATTGACCCTAATGTAAAGAAACAGGCAGAGGCCAAAGAGCTTAAAGCAAAGCGTGATAACACCCGAACATTCAAAGCGGTGACCAAGGCGTGGTTCTCTACCAAGAAGAAATGGTCTGAGGACTATCAGGCCACAGTCTGTACTCGTCTTGATACCTATATCTTCCCGGATATTGGCGATAAAGACGTTGCTGAGCTGGATAACGGTAATTTGCTTGTTCCCATCAAAAAAGTGGAAGCCCGTGGTTATCTTGAGGTAGCAACAAGGGTTAAACAATACGTCACCTCTATCCTGCGCTATGCCGTCCAGCAGCAGCTTATTCATATCCCATCAACGTTAACGGAGTGACTATTCACGACAGGATTGAAAGCAAAAGAGAGCCTACTCCAAGCCGAATCACACCCTATCCACAAATAGTCTGTTTAACCAATTGATAGAACTGAATTATTTTTGATGTTCGTCATATCGTTTAAATCGATCGATAAAAAACAAACGATACCTTAAAACTATCAAATAAATAAAATTGATTGGAATTGACAATTGAAAAAAAGATCAATAAGTCGTTTTTAATCGACAAAACCTAATCAATTACAATATATCGATATTTTATATCAATTGATTGATAGTAGTGGTCAGCAATGGAACGCCACAATTGGGAGCTTTGGCTGGATGTTCGAAGGGATAAGGAACGAAGCAGCACACAAGGTATGTGCTGCTTGTATTGGGGCAATTGAAAACCGCGTTTAATTACACGGAGACATACTCATTTATGCGAACAGAGGCTAATTTTTAAAGCCCGGTTTACCATTGGCCTGACGCCATTGTTTTACTTCCTGAACAACGCCTTCTGGACTATCATCTTTCCCATCCTCTGGGTAGAAGATAAGGTCGGAACCTGATGGATGTTCAGCAAGTCGTCTAAACGCCCTAACTCGGCGATTATCGTCCTCTTCTGTTGGCCCTTCGGCATTATAAATTTTACGAACTAAATCTAAGAATTCGCTTTCTGTATAATCAGATAATATTTTTTTATCACCCATATTATTTACTCTGCCTCGTTGAATGAATATCGATATGCCGCTTAGGTGAAGTTATGCCCATATTATCGACATTATAAGCCTCTCCACCTTTACTTATTGGAATAATATGATGGATTTCATAGCGCTCTCTTCCTCCAGCACGATCCTGTTCTCGTGTGAAAGGGGAGTTTCCATTGCGTATATGAATATTGTTACTCCCCCGGAACTGACTTGATAGCTCAGGATCTTTTGAAACCTCTAACCAAAAAGCCTTGCGGAACTGGTCAAAGTTTCCAAAGGTTCGCCCTCGTAGCTTATCTGCTATCTGACTTGGAACCGGAGAACCATTCCCCGTGTTAGCATTCGACAACCAAATACCACTAACCTTCTGGCCTTTACCCGTTACCTGACCGGGATTGTTTCGCAGATATATATAAATCGGTGGAATATCCGATATTGGCAGAACAAGAATATAATCCGCAAAATTCTTCTCTTCCGTTGCAGGGCTGGTAGTTGCCTCGATACTGGTATCTTCCGGCAACGGATCAACAATTACCGGGTTCGGTATTCTTACCGGATTCTGGTTACCTGTATTTGAAGGAAGATTGACACCTGAACTGTCGGGTGTGCAGATGATGGTAATACGTGGATCTTCCTCTGTGGTAAATGTATATGCCTTTCGGCTGCTGTCCCACTCCATTTTGCGCACACGCACCAAATCTTTACCGGGTGGTGTGTGCCACCCATGAGGAACAGGATTACCTTTATCATCCTGTTCCCAAGTATAACGCACACGGCTTGGCGCTTCACGCATCTGTTCCAGACGCATCCGGTCAATAAAGTCCTGTTCACCGTCATTGAGTCTTCCGGGCATCATTCCCATCACCACTGCGGCGATGGGAGCACCGGGGCCGCTGGCAGCAATCCTTCCAAGTCCTGTAGCCATCTCACCCAGTTTTACTGCCCACGTTCCTGACGTAATGGCACTTCCACCAACCAATTCAAGAACGCTGGCACCTTCAACAGCCGTCTGAACGTTAGCAGCACTTGTAGCTGCGGCTGTTGCCCGCTGGTATTCGATTTCTTCATGATTACCATTCAGCCATTTATACAGGGCGCTTCGCTTCTTTGGCTTTGGAATATCTTCAACAGGTTTCTTTTTCTTGGCGGTCTGAGCATGTTGGGGAACATCAGTATCGGAAGCTGGAGCAGCAGGTGGAACGGACTGATAAAATGCCATTGCCGCAAAATTAGTATGAGGTTCCTGCTCTTCCCCGGCATCATTACAACCTTCACCACGAAGGCAGGATTTAGCAAAGACACGATTGCGGTCACGCTCTTCAGCCAGTTGTTTAGTTCTTTCTTCTTCTGCGGCCTTACGTTCAGCAACCAGTGCTGCAAGGGCTGCAATAGAAGGATCCGGGCCTCTGCCAACCCATTGTCCTGCTGGCGCAATAATCCAGTTAGACCCGGAAGGACAGGCACAGCGCACGATTGAACCATCCACCGCCGCTATTCTAATCACAACCGGCCCACAAACAGTCCGTTTAACAAATTGATAGAATTGAATTATTTTTGATGTTCGTCATATCGTTTAAATCGATCGATAAAAACAAACAATAGTCAAAAACTATCAAATTGTTAATATCGATCGATTAAAGAAATTAAATAATTGACCGATAAACCGTTTTTAATCGATGAAAAATATCAATAATAAATTATCGATCTTTTATATCAATTGATTGGTGGTGGTAGTGAGCGATGGAACGCCACAGTTGACGTGCTTTGGATGGATGTTCGAAGGGATAAAAAATGAAGCAGCATCCAAGATTTGCCGTGCTGCTTTTAGAAGAAGAGTGAAAGCTACCAACGAAGTTCTGAAGTTGGGAGGAAAGTAACGGCTTCGACTTTATCTTGCATGTCATAACGAATTTGCATTGTTATTGGGATATGAAAATCCTCAACAGCAAACCTATCAACCCATCCCATAGCCATTTTCATTACGGTTTTCGGGGGGACTGACTTATCTGGTTCACCAAAAGTATCATGCACCCATTGGCGACTCATATGTTTTTGCAAAGGCGATGGAAGTTCATTCGGAAAAACCCAATTTTTAATCGGTTCATGCTGGAGTCTTAGCGTAATGCTTTTGAGAATTCTACCTGTGCGTTTGAATGACAAAAAAATACCTTCCCTTGCCATTTCCAAACCTAAATTAGGAGATCCCGGAGCACCTGTTGGTTTTGTTCTGTATGGAAGAATCCCTGCCTCAAGCATGTATTCATAAGTTTGCCCCAAGCTACGAATTAAATTCTCTACATTTACTGTCATTTGTATAACCCCAGTTCATTATTAGTCTTATGTATTTTAGCTCTCGCTTCTTTTAGCTGTATATCTGTCGCACCATGCTCTTTTAATGCTAGTGTTTCAATATCAAAATCTTTATCTGCCGCTGTTCGAAGGTCATAGGAATCATGTTCCTTTTGTGTTTGATTACGCCCCCCATAAGTAGCACTAATTTTCCGATGAACTTCCACAGGAACTATGACAGCAGCAACTTTACCTGATAACGCTTTAATTTGATCAGAATCGAATTCGGGATATTCTCTCTCAAGATATAGTTCTACAGCCGCTCTTGATGGAATATGATCCGCATGATATTCCCCTTGTCGTGAACGGTTATTGAAATCATCGTAAGGTTCCACCTCCAAAAACTCAACAGGCGGCTTGCTCAGGTATATATATATCGGTGGAATATCCGATATTGGCAGAATAAGAATATAATCCGCAAAATTCTTTTCTTCCGGTGCAGGAGTGGTTGTAGCCTCGATACTGGTATCTTCCGGCAACGGATCAACAACCACCGGATTAGGTATCCGTACCGGGTTCTGGTTGCCTGTATTTGAAGGAACATTGACACCTGAACTGTCTGGCGTCCAGATGATCGTTATACGCGGGTCTTCCTCTGTGGTGAACGTATACGCTTTTCGGCTGCTGTCCCACTCCATTTTGCGCACACGCACCATATCTTTACCCGGTGGCGTATGCCAGCCATGAGGAACCGGATTACCTTTATCGTCTTGTTCCCATGTATAACGCACACGACTTGGTGCTTCACGCATCTGTTCCAGACGCATCCGGTCAATAAAGTCCTGCTCACCGTCATTGAGTCTTCCGGGCATCATTCCCATCACGACTGCGGCTATAGGAGCACCGGGGCCACTGGCAGCAATCCTTCCAAGTCCTGTAGCCATCTCACCCAGTTTTACTGCCCACGTTCCTGACGTAATGGCACTTCCACCAACCAATCCAAGAACGCTGGCACCTTCAACAGCCGTCTGGGCGTTAGCAGCACTTGTAGCTGCGGCTGTTGCCCGCTGGTATTCGATTTCTTCATGATTACCATTCAGCCATTTATACAGGGCGCTTCGCTTTTTCGGCTTTGGAATATCTTCAACAGGTTTCTTTTTCTTGACAGTCTGAGCGTGCTGGGCAACATCATTATCTGATACAGGATCAGCAGGCGGAACGGACTGATAAAATGCCATTGCCGCAAAATTAGTATGAGGTTCCTGCTCTTCCCCGGCATCATTACAACCTTCACCACGAAGGCAGGATTTAGCAAAGACACGATTACGATCACGTTCTTCAGCCAGTTGTTTAATTCTTTCTTCTTCTGCGGCCTTACGTTCAGCAACCAGGGCAGCAAGGGCCGCAATAGAAGGATCCGGGCCTCTGCCAACCCATTGTCCTGCTGGCGCAATAATCCAGTTAGACCCGGAAGGGCAGGCACAGCGCACGATTGAACCATCCACCGCCGCTATTTTTCCATTATTGGTATCACGGGGTTCACCAGATACGATAACCCCTACCTCACCGCATTTAGGACAGGGAGTTGTTTTATCCCCAACGCGAACAACTCTGCGCCCGTGTTCAGTATCATTGGACATTGAGGCAATGCATTCAGCACCCGTGGTTGTTTTATCACCCTCCAGTGCTGTTCCTCTTCCATAACAGTCAGATCGATTTCCCATTACGCCACCTCTACAGATAACAGGAAATCCTCCGGCATCTCTTCTCCTTTACGACCTACAATCATCGGGCCATCGCACAGAGTGCTGATAATTTCATCTCCGTTATCCAGATGACTGTTGACCAACGCTACACCGCGACCATTTACTTCACTCATTTTACCCGCACCAGTGACAATTTTTGCCGTTTTCCCATCAGGGTAAACAACGTCATCACCAACCAGCGCAACATTAACCCTCCTGCCGTCTGAAAGTTCGATTTCGTTTCCGTTGTATGCTGCACGAACTGTTCCGCCCTCTCTGGTAAGGCTGCCATCAACTGCAATACGGTATATGGCATTAACAGGATGCTGGCGGCAATATTCCTGCTGGTCTGAGATGAGCGCCCGCGCTTCATCATTCATTCCGGCCAGTTGTTCCGCCGTAAACGGGAATTGATCCATTGTTGCAAGCAGTTCCGGGGTCAGTTCATTGTTGTATTGACTATCCATTTCCATTTCCATTTCCTTGTCATTTATAGGGTTTAGTTGATGCAATACTAACCGATTTATGATTTGACTTAAAAGTGATGCTTGTCATGATGTTAGAAAATTAAAGACGAAACAACAAATCAGGGCATTAAAGAATTTAATGTCACTTTACTTATCCCGCTAAGTTCAGAGAATAACCTTCTGTAGCTGTTTATCATTTATTCTCTGTCCAAATCGCCGTCAGTTTCTGACAGGAAGTAATAACCGTAATTTTTAATGCAGATGCTTTCACCACTCTACAGCGTGAGCTTTATTCCTTCTTTATTTTGTTCCATATCGGTTGCGATACATGTAATAAAGGGTACTTTTTCGTTTATTTTAAAGATACTTATTATTTTTATGTTTTTAATTGTTTACCTATCTTTATTGTGTTTGTTATATATTTAAATACCACTCCCCATTAAAAAATAAAATTTAACTCACCCTGCACAATAGGATTACTATTTTTTTATTCTTTTTTGAAAAGATATTTATCCTCTGATTGTCTGAAATCCATTCTGATTCAAGCATCGCCTCGCCACACTGGATTTTTGCCTCATGGTATATAGCCTGCATTTGATTACTTTTGCCTGCTGTATCCCATTGCTGCCTCGTTTTGTAAACAAGCATCCGTGTTTCAAACTCAGCATAAATTTGTTCTAAGGTGAGATCTTTCAGGCCATCATATCGGCACACATCAAACCAAGATAATGCTGTCCTGATATCTTACATTTCCTTTTGTGTAGTCATTGTTCTTGTCCTGCTGATTACTTTTTTGCCTCATAAAAGTTGACCTATTCAACATGACAGAGAAAGTAAAAAAGAGGAGCGGGTTTCAAAATGGTGTGATAATAGTTAAGTAACTTTGGGGATATGCAATCCCATTTTGACTAGAAATCTTTTATTTACTAAAGAATAACTAATTTTTTTATATCAATTACCTTTATCATAACAACGACAACATCATGTTGGTAATGAAAGCAAGGTAAGATGCATACAGTTAGATGGTTACGACAACAACTAATTGTTTTTAATTTACATTTAAATCATAAGAAAACAATAATGATGGTAAGTATGTTGATAAATAATAATGCGGTTTTCACAATGCCACTAATAACAGGAGTCACAGATGAAGTTCGAGTCCAGTCAGAGGAGCCAGATTTATGTTTTCATGCATCTTCACGAATCATTATACGTTCTAGATTCAATAATTTATCGTGAAAATTCTTCCCGATGCATTTTTTAGTTTTCCCTCTGCATCGGGGAAATTTGGTGGTCAGATTTGGGGTCAAGTTGTTTCGATGACGGAGTGACCCTCAAATGTCTCTTAACGACATAAAAATCCGCAGCTTAAAACCATCCGCTAAACCTTACAAAGTTTCCGATTCTCATGGCCTGTCCCTTTTCGTCAATCCAGCCGGTTCACGTCTCTGGTGTCTCAAATATCGTATCAATGGTAAAGAATCCCGCCTCGGCTTAGGTGCCTATCCCGATGTTTCTCTGGCTTATGCCCGGCAGCAACGGGATGGCATACGCAAGGTGCTGGCGCAGAATATTAATCCAGCACAGCAACGTATCGCCGAGAAAACTGCCCGCTCACCGGAAAAAACGTTTAAGCACGTTGCATTGAGCTGGCATAAGCGCAACAGAACATGGTCACAGAACCACTCCGTCCTGCTGCTTGCCAGTCTCCGGTTTTTTTCCTTTCCATATACCCGGGTCAGTCCCGCAGATTGTCGTTTTGGTTAGTTTAATAATGGCATCAGTAGCTTCCATAACCGTTGGACGAACCCTTTCCTCAACACGAATATCATTTTTCCCGTGATAAACCATTGCTTTCATTTTTCTTTGCATGTTAATCACCCTTCTCTTTTTTTATAAAATCGCTCCAGTTTAAATAACATTGAAAAAAATACTCACAAAATTATCTTGGTTTTGAAAAATTAAAATATTGGGAATTAGCTCAAAAAACCAGCGTGATATTAATTGGCATTAAAGTCCGCCACCCGTTATTAATAACTTAGCACCCACATAAGACCGCTATTAAAATAGATAAAAAACACGCCTGATGAGAAAAATTATCCGATTTATTTTGGCTGAATTGGTTAACAGATTGGCTATATTGCGCAATGACACTTTACTTTTAAATCCATATCATTTTTAGCGAGCATTCCTATTTTGAGCGTATGCGCAACCCGTCATATCCCTAAATAACAACTTGTGGCGATATCGAACACATTATTATGATGTTCAATGCAATGGACATGATGTGCAGCGCGTTGACGCCGACAATTACGGAAATTCAGCATGTTCAACAGGCAGACTGTCCTTGTACTCATATCAAACGGTTATTATCCGCGCCCATCGAGTGTGGTAGTGGGCATCAAGTATGCGCTGGCTATAATCTCACTGACATTCTTTGTTCTTTTTTCGAGCATGCTGCAAGCCGAAGAGATAACCGTTCATCATACTCAGGGGATAACCAGCGTACCGGTCAAGCCCAGGGTTGTGGCTGTACTTGATATCGCTGCACTAGATACCCTTTCCACCATAGGGGTTGATGTTGCGGGTGTTCCCACACTCAACTATCCCCCTTATCTCGCTAAATTTGGGGAAAGCCGTTACCGGAAGGTTGGTTCACTTTTCGAGCCCGATTACGAAGCACTTAATGCGCTGTCCCCTGACCTGATCATCGTGGGGGGACGTTCATCACCCAAGTACACCCAATTAGCAAAGCTCGCCCCTACCATCGACCTTAGTCCTGACTTTCAACACCGGGTTGACAGCGCCATATCGCATGCGCAGCTTCTTGGAGAAATATTTGGGAAGCAAGCCGAGGTTGACCGTCGTACCAGCAAGCTACGTGCAACAGTAGAGGCACTTCGAGCACAAACGTCGAAAATGGGGACAGGCCTGCTGGTGATGACCAGCGGTGGACGCATCGCGGCGCTCGGCCCAAATTCTTGGTTTGGTACACTTTATAACGACTTTGGCGTGCAACCCGTGACGCGCAAACTGGATGATGGCCCTCACGGCCAGGTGATATCCTCTGAGTTCATTCTCGAAACGAATCCTGACTGGCTTTATGTGATTGATCGTGACGCGGCCATAGGGGAAAAAGGAGCATCAGCCCAACAGCTGCTGGATAATGAACTGGTGCGTCAAACTAAAGCCTGGAAGGCTGGCCACGTTGTCTACCTTGATCCTGTCGCATGGTATATTGTTGGCGACGGACTCACTGCGCTTCAGTCAATGGCCGATGAAGTTTCCCTGGCAATAACGAAGACAAAATGACGTCTCCAGCGCACGTTGACAAATCGTCAGTGAAAGGACTTTTGATCGCACTGAGCGTTATCGGATTGCTTTCCCTTATTAGCCTCTTTATCGGTGCGACGACAACTTCGCCTGTATCGCTTTTTGCAGGCAATACGACATCGACTATAAGCATTCTGCTGGCTAGCCGCATTCCGAGGACCCTTGCATTGCTCCTCGCTGGAAGTTCCATGGCGGTTGCTGGCCTGATCATGCAAATGCTTTCGCGAAACCGATTCGTGGAGCCTGGCACAGCAGGTACGATTGAGTCCGCCACTCTTGGGTTATTGCTGGCTGCGCTACTGGCCCCCGGGCTGCCTGTGCTCGCGCGCATGCTTGTGGCATGTTGTACCGCCCTTCTGGGAACACTGCTGTTCCTTGTCATCCTGCGGCTGTCGCCCATGCGCTCGCCATTAATGGTTCCGCTCGTCGGCCTGATGCTCGGCGGCGTAATCAATGCAATGGCGACATTTCTTTCCTACCGCTTCGATCTTATTCAGTCCCTCGTAGCCTGGTCTACTGGGGATTTTTCATCGGTTCTGCGCGGCCGCTATGAACTACTGTGGATCTCATTTGGCGCAGCCGTCCTCGCTTACATTGCAGCCGACAGGTTCACTGTGGCAGGACTTGGGCAGAATTTCGCAAATAACCTGGGCCTGAACTATCGGCTGACACTTATTACCGGGCTGGTCATCGTTTCAATCGTAACGGCTGCAGTGGTCGCGACGGTAGGTGCAATTCCCTTTGTCGGTCTTGTCGTGCCAAATATCATCAGCATGATGATAGGCGATAATTTGCGCAGATCAGTACCCTGGACCGCCACTCTCGGCGCCGGTTTCGTACTGAGTTGCGACATTTTAGGTCGCTCCGTAAACCAACCCTTCGAGATCCCAGTGGGCCCCATCATAGGGATTGCTGGCAGTGTGATTTTCCTTTTCATCCTCAAAAGGGGAGCTGCACGATTTGATTGAATCTCAAGAGATAAGACCCGTTATAGTAATCATTCTGCTCGCTACACTGACATTACTCTTATCAGTGGCTTTCATGACAGTCGGTGCAGGAGGACATTGGTCTTTTGTGCTACCTCTTCGTGCACAAAAGCTCGCAGGGCTTTTGTTAGTTGGTTATTCAATAGCCGTCTCTACTGTGCTATTCCAGACCATAACCCAGAATCGTATTCTGACGCCATCCGTCATGGGTTTCGATGCACTGTACGTATTTATTCAGACCTTAGTGGCATTCACCATAGGCTATGTCCACGACGCTACCATCAACCCATTTCTACGTTTTGCAGTCGAGACATTCGTCATGATCGGTTCAGCAACCCTGCTCTATAGCAGACTCTTCGCCGGGGGACGCAGAGACCTGATGTTTCTGGCGATGGCCGGTCTCGTTTTCGGTGGGCTACTGCGAAGTCTGTCAAATTTCCTGCAGCGTGTTATCAATCCGGGGGAATTCGCCGTCCTGCAGGACCGCCTCTTTGCAAGCTTCAATCTTATCGACGCCAGCCTGCTATCCATAGCAGCAATACTTGTCCTTAGCGTCTCGCTGATAGGCTGGAGAATGCGGCACAGCTTTGATGTGTTGGTGCTAGGGCGAGACACCGCGATCAATTTAGGCATTGATTACAAACGAACGGTTAGAGCCATCCTGATGATGATTGCCATCCTCGTATCGGTCTCTACGGCATTGGTTGGGCCGGTTACTTTCTTCGGCCTGCTGGTAGCCAATCTAACTTATCGTTTTGTCGGGAATGCGCGGCATGCTCTGATGCTACCGGCCTCTGTGCTGATCGCGATGACGTGTCTGGTCTGCGGGCAGTTTGTTCTGGAGAGGCTATTTGGCTTTAATACCGGCCTGAGCATTATAATTGAGTTCTTCGGCGGTATTACTTTCATTATATTAATCATGCAGAAGGCGCGATGATAAAAACGCACGCACTCACTAAACGGTACGGCACAATTACGACTGTGGACAACGTCTCAGTGAGTATACCTAAAGGCGGGCTGACATCCATCATCGGTCCTAATGGTGCAGGTAAATCCACACTTATGATGCTCATTAGCAGGTTATTGCCAGCAACCAATGGAACAGTGACGGTTGACGAGATGAATGTCGTTAACACGCCAACGAACATACTTGCACAACGTCTGGCAATTCTACGCCAGGATAACCATACCAGTGTGCGCCTGACCGTCAGCGACCTGGTAGCTTTTGGCCGCTACCCGCACTCGAAAGGACGTTTCACCCAAGATGATCGAGAGCATATTGAGCATGCACTTGAGTATCTGGACATAACATCGTTGCGCGATTGTTTCCTTGACGAGCTTTCAGGTGGACAGCGCCAGCGCGCCTTTATTGCAATGGTCCTGTGTCAGGACACCGATTATCTGTTACTCGATGAACCCCTGAACAGTTTAGACCTCAAGCATGCTACTGCAACAATGAAGATTCTTCGAAGAGCAGCAGACGATCTGGGTAAAACCGTCGTATTAGTGCTTCATGATATCAACTTTGCTTCGTACTATTCAGATCACATTATTGCGATGTCCGCAGGCAAAATATATTGTGAGGGTTCTCCTGACCAGGTTATTAGAGCTGAACGTCTCGGCCAACTTTATGATATGAAGGTTAGTGTCCATGAACTGAGTGGGCAACGGATAGTGACTTACTACGAATGATATACAAAATATTTTTAACGTTGCCCTTTCAGACATCTGAATAAACTGTTTTCGTGAAAACAAAAAGCATTAATAAATATAAACCACATGCAAATACTTTCATGAAAATAATCTACCGTGTTAAACAGTTGAGAGAAAATAAGGCGAATGTGACGGGTGCTGGTGGTCCTGACAACCGCCACTTTTCGGTTTCGCTTGTCATTCAGCCAGTTAATGGCAAAGGCGATCCTGGTGAGGGGAGCAAGATTTAGAGAAGCCCGCTCAGGGAAAGCTGAGCGGGCTTTTTGTTTTGCATCACTGTCACACAGTGATGGCCGGTTTAATCTGCCAGGCGGTTTTTCAGAATGTCTCGCCTTTTAAACCTCAGGCGTTCTCATCCTGTCCAGTTAGCGTAGTTCACTGATGTTACCCTGCTGCCAGTTGGCCTCTGACTGACGCAGTGCCTGACTCACCGCGGCGACGCTGTCGGACTGCAGCGTCTTCGGCAGCAGATCCAGGCCAATCGTTGAAAGTATCTGACCGTAGGTGTTACGCAGTTCGGCATATGCCAGATCCTCACGGAGCGATGCGTTCAGCGCATTCAGCTGCCCCTGAATGAGCTGTAGCTCACCGATACTGTTAGCCTTGAAACGGTTTTGCAGTTGCTCTGCAATCTGACCATCCAGATCGCGCAGTTCACTACTGGTTTTGTACTGACGCTGCGCTTCATTGAAGTTGGCGCGGGCAATATAGAGCTGTGCCATTACCGCCATCGACATGGCCTGACGCTGAACTTCTGCGACGGTTTCACCGGCCTGTGCCGTTTTCATCGCCTGCGGACCGGAGAGAACATTGAACAGGTTCCAGGTCACTTTCACGCCGACATCGGCCCAGCTCTGGTTAACCATAAAAGAGTTGCTGTCGTAATGCCCACCGGCGCTGATTTCCAGGCCGGGCAACATGCGCAGCAGGGCTTTACGGGTTTCAGCCGCCTGAATACGTACCTGATAATCCTGTTCACGTAACTCTGGACGGCTCATCAGCGCAGTCTGTTCCAGGGTTTTGAAATCAACTTTGATTTGTGGCACCGTCATTTCACTCTCTGCGGGCAGTGCCAGCTTATAGGAGGTGTCCAGCGGCAGGTTCATCAGCGTAGCCAGTTCGGTTTTTGCCAGCGACAGCGCACGGCGCTGCTCTTCCAACTGGCGCACGGCATCAATCAATGCCCGGCGATAGCTCAGCGCTTCGACAGGATCGCCTACCAGGCTGGCGCTCATATGTTCGCTGGACTGACGAGCCTGATTAACCTGATCGATCAACGCATCAATACGGCCCAGTAGGCGTTCTGCCGCCACCGCCCGCCAGTAAGCAGAACGCACATCCTGAACAATGCTGTGCACGACTTTGCGTTTGCGCTCATCTGCAATCCAGCGTTGGTCGGCTTTTTGTTTCGCACTGACGTAGCTGACACCAAAGTCGAGCACGTTCCACACCGTGGTAAGGTCGGCCACATCGCGTTCCCGATCCAGGGACGTAGACGGTTCCAGCGATTCGCGTCCGGTGGCGACACTGCGACTGCTGGAGCCACTGGTATTACTGCGAGCCACATAGCCCGCCGAGGCTGCGACCTGCGGCAGCATATCGTAACGCGCTAACTCCAGCTGTTGTTGCGACAGCGCCTGTTCCATCACTTTTAATCGTGCTTCCAGGTTATATTTCAGCGCACGCGCCATCGCATCATACAATGTGATCGGCGCAGTAACGGGCTCCTGCTGACTGAACATGGTGGCCATATCCTTACGGATACGTTGCTCGCTTTCCTGTTTAGACATGGGCTCACTGGTGACGGTACAGCCACTCATAGTGAGGACCAGAAGGCTAAGACCAAATAGTTTTTGTCCTTTTGACACGATGTTACCTTTGCCTGTTTCAATAGTTGTCATAAATGTCTTGCCCTGCGTTTATCCCTGACGTTGATCCATCTCGCTCAGCGCTTGCTCAAGCGCGGCCAGACGTTGCAATTCTTCATCGCCAGACTGCTGTAATTGGCCCCGCAACCCCGTAAAACCAGCGGTGCTTGCGGTTGTGATAGCGGTACTGTCATTACTGGTATTAATGCTGCGCCAGCTGCCACCGGAGAAAACCTCCATGGTATTCAGAGAAGGCAGACTGATGCCGGAGAACAACCCGGCCAGTGACGAACTGCCCCCGTTTGCTCCGCCCTGATTAAAGCTTGGGAAAGAGCCTAATGCGCTCTCGAAGCGGGTTGTACCGCCCTCACTGGCCGCGCGGGAAAAGATTCCAGACAGCTGAGTGCCGGTGAATGGCTTCTCGCCTGTGCCGTTACGTGTTGCCTGGAAAAGTGATGAGGTCGTGGTGGTGGTAACAGCCAAAAAGGCGGCGTTTTGCGCTCCTGCGCCAGTGGGCGCCAGCAAGCTCCCCAGCGTGACCGGAACACCTGGCGCGGTATCAATGCGCAGCGTAGTCGTGGTCGGCGCTGAAGTGCGTCCGTCGTTGATAAGAAATTCAGGATCGCCCAGATTCTGCTGCGCCCGGGTAACGGACAGGCTAAAGGTTGCACTGACTGTCGCCTGATTACTGTCCGTGGCCGTGACGCGAATCGTTACCACGCCGATCGCACTCGTGTCAGGGACACCGGAAAATGTCTGCGTGGCAGGATCAAAACTCAGCCATGAAGGCAAGGGAGAGCCATTGGCCTGTGCCGCGCTAAGTGACAAGCTGTCACCGCTATCAGGATCGACAAAAACGTTGGTTGGAATGGTGTAGTTAAAGCGTCCATCCTGAGGCGCGGTTTGATCGGTCAGCGTGCCAGAAACAATCGGGCTTTGGTTGCTGTTGATCGCCGCGATCTGCAGCGTGAAGCTGCTGCTGGCCTGTGCACCCGCACGATCGGTGGCGCTGACGCGGATCGATAACGTCCCGGTATCCGTCGCCCCAGGCGTACCTGAGAAGCTGCCCGTAACCGGATCAAACGTCAGCCATGAGGGCAGCGATGAACCATCCGCCAGCGTGGCTGACAGCGTCAGTATGTCACCAGTGTCAACATCATTAAATGTGCCGTTGGCCAGAACCAGAGAGAAGCGATTACCTTCCGTCAGGGTTTGATTCGCGATGATGCCTGCTGTTGGCGCGTCGTTCACCGGCGTGACGTTCAGCGTCAGGGTTCCGGTGTTCGCCGAGCTCAGGCTGCCGTCGCTCACCGTCCAGCGGAAGCTGGCATAGCCCGCCCCGCTGGCGTTGTCCGCCGGGCGGAAGGTCAGCCGGGCGATGTCCGCCGCGCTCACCACCGTCCCCGCCGTCACCAGCGTGTCGCCGCTGCCGAAGCGCCCGTCCCCGTCCGCGTCGACAAACAGCTGCCCCGCCGCCGGGGCCGTGACCACGGTGATGGACTGCAGCACGTCGCCGCTGTCGGCGTCGGTGAAGCCGAAGTCCGCCGCCGTGAAGCCCTGCGCCGTGTCCTCGTTCAGGGTTTTGCTCACCGCCGTGTTGCCGATCACCGGCGCGTCGTTCACCGGCGTGACGTTCAGCGTCAGGGTTCCGGTGTTCGCCGAGCTCAGGCTGCCGTCGCTCACCGTCCAGCGGAAGCTGGCATAGCCCGCCCCGCTGGCGTTGTCCGCCGGGCGGA